>Ga0304729_1000013_pt1 | contig 132179 bp, 194 predicted proteins | sample C_131016_MF_Meta_FD_190475 | JGI IMG/M metagenome (GOLD analysis project Ga0304729, IMG submission 190475) | Freshwater microbial communities from Lake Croche, Canada to study carbon cycling - C_131016_MF_MetaG (v2) (version 2) | ecosystem: Environmental > Aquatic > Freshwater > Lake | place... | reverse complement strand
TTTGTAATATTATTATTATTATTTCTATGTTCATTAACATATGGGCAGACAACATCTGGAAACCTAAATTATATTGTTTATAATACATATAATTCTTTAGGTGGGAGGGGATATGCCAATTCTTCTACGGATTTTGTGAATATGTTTGATGTTACTAAAGGTGCTGTCATTTATCGAAGTGGAACAACAACCGCACAAAATGCATTGTATATTAGTAATAACTTTATTGCGAATGTCCCAAATGGTGGTTCATATTTTGGAATTAAAGTAACAGGTTATTTCATACCAAAAGAAACAGGTGCATATTCGTTTGGTATTGATGGTGATGATGGTGTTGATTTTTCATTAAATGGAAATGTGGTCACATCATACTACGGACCGCATGGATTTGGCGGGTATCATTATGGTAGTATTAATTTAGTTGCAGGACAGACATACACATTTATGGCAAGAATGCAACAGTCAGGCGGAGGATGGGGTATGTATGCGGCTTGGAAAAGACCATCCCAAACTACATACTCCATTCAATCGAATGAAGTGTATTCATCACCACCCCCAACTCCAACTAAAAAAGCGGTCGTTAACTTTAATTTTAATACCACTATAGACGCGACAAAGTTTTCAATTGGCACATCTGTATTAGATACAAAGGGTTCAATTAATATAACAAATAATTTGGATAGTACTAAGATTGCCAATGGATATAAAGGAACAATAGTTGGTGGAGGCGTAGAATGGACTTATGTTGATTTTAATAATGGAAGTTTTTTACATATAGATGTTAGGAAGTTTGGTAATACCACCCCTTCTGATGTAACATATGTAAAGTTATTAGATGTTTATGACGGAGCTGTAACATTTATTAGTAATGATGGTACTTGGGCTAATTATAGTATTTCAGACCCACTCACTAAAGTAACCGATGGTACATCAACGAATAGTCAATATATCAGAAATGGTGGTGGTTATTATGGAATTGCTTGTGATGTAACATTTGCGTCGGCAATGGTGTATAAACAACAATCTGTATCATTAACAACCACAAACAACCTATCAACCTTATATAATACAATTGTAACAGTGTCGGATGTATATTTGGCATTCAAAGAGTATTCGAATCAAGGTATTATGGGAAACCAAACAGGAGTCGAATTTATCAATGGTATACAATATCTAAATGCCGATGTAAATGGTGATGGCACATTTGATGAAAGTGATTGTTTTGCATTATTACAAAATCTAACGGGTGTTAAATCAATTGTCGACACATTTAATCTAAACAAGACATTAAAGTTAATTCCATTAACCACATACAACTCAATTAGTAAATCAAACTGGAATTCATATCCAACTTATTTAGGTAGTAGTTATTCTTTTGATATGAATACGGGAAAATCTACTGATACTTTAAATGTTGCCATATCATGGAAAGGTGATGTTAATATGTCTCACTCACTTCTACAAACCACAAAATCAACAAGTATATCCAATCAAATACAATCATCAATTATAACCGAATTAAATGATGGTAAGGTATATGCATACATTAATTTAGATCCATTACAACAAGAGGTTGTTGGTACTCAATTCCAATTAAACTATGATAATACGGTCTTAAAATTTGAGAAGGTAGATTATACAACAAAAGGAAATCCAACCAATTATGGAACTAATAAAGGTGACTATGTGAATGTTGGCTCGTTAGTTAGTGATGGTACCACAACATTGGATAATACCACAGAATATAAAATCACATTCACCCCAATCAAACCGATAACAAATACATTAGGTCTAATATCTGTTGGATCAACTGACGCAGTCAATAAAAGTGGATTACAACTAAACATTAAAATAAACTAATGAAAAAATTATTATTCATATTGTTAGTATTGGCGTCTTGTAAGAAAATGGATGTCCCAAAACCTATCATATCCTCAACAGATATTTTTAGTGTTAGTCAAAGTAATGTAATAGATGGACAAGACATACATTTTAAATTACAAACCGAAGGTGTCTACACATTGACTCTAATAAATAAAATAGATAATCAAGTAGTTTCAAGAGAACGATTTACAGGTAAAGTAGGAGAAAATACATTAAAACTTTATACCAAATCATTATCCGTTAAAACTCTGTATTTGTTGTTAGAAAATAATAAAGTTCAAATAGGTAAAACAATTATAATAAACAATTAAACTAAATAAAAATGAAAAAAGTATTCTTAATATTATTCGTATCTGTCTTATTGGTAGGGTGTAGTAAAGATAACCTTATACCAAGATCATCAGCTAATTTAACTATGACCACACCTGTTGGTATTAAATTGGCAACCCCATTTGTAACATCTGATGTTGCAATGAATGTTAAATCAGAAGAATCTGGCGTAGTTTCAATTAAAATGTTTGATATCTCTAATAGAGTAATCTCTAAAGAAGAAATACACATTAATGTAGGAGACAATATTCTAACATTGTACACAACAATATTACCATCATCAGCATATCGAATTGGTGTGTACAATTCAATTGGTGGTGAACTAGGAATAACGGATTTTAATAAACTACAAATTAAATAATGAAGGGGTAGTTAAACTACCCTTTTTTATTTCCAATAAAAAAATATTTATATAAATAAAACTAAATCATTATGCTACTAAAAGTTGGGTCAAAAGGAGATGACGTAAAACAACTCCAATCAAAATTAAGGTTAGGCGCTGATGGGTCATTTGGATTTGGGACTGAAGCCGCCGTTAAACAATGGCAACACGATAATGGATTAACACCTGACGGAATTGTTGGCAATAAAACTTGGGGTCTAATTATGGGAGAAGGTACTATAAGTTCTCCTACGAGTATTACTGAACCATCACCAGTTAAATCTGTCGGTGGTCTTAAATTAGAAAACTTAAAAGGACATATTCCTGATTCAGTAATTGATCAGATTCCTGATACCGCAGCGAAGTTTGAAATTAACACTCCATTAAGATTGGCACATTTTTTATCACAATGTGATCATGAATCTGGTGGATTTAGACTAACTCAGGAGAATCTAAATTATTCGGCAAAAGGATTGACCAGTACCTTCAGAAAGTATTTCTTAACCGAAGATGCGGCAAAACCTTATGAAAGAAATCCCGAGAAAATTGCATCAAAAATTTATGGAGGAAGAATGGGTAATGGACCTGAAGAAACTAAAGACGGATATAAGTTTAGGGGTCGAGGCTTTGCACAACTAACCGGAAAGGATAATTATACAGCATTTGGTAAAGCAGTAAATGAAGATATTGTTTCAAATCCTGATTTAGTCGCAACCAAATATCCACTGCTTTCCGCAGCATGGTTTTTCAGTAAGAATTGTCTTAAAAAATGCGATTTAGGTAGTGATAACGATGCTATATTAGCAGTCACAAAATGTGTAAATGGAGGAACTATTGGGCTTGAGGATAGAATAAAACATTTTAAAGAATTTTATAATCTATTATCTTAATTTGGTAATTAAAATTTTTTTTATAACTTTGCACAATAATATTAATATAATATGTCAGAACCATTAGTTTATAATAGCGAATTCAAACCTGAAGTTGCAGTTGCAATTATGTTGTCGGATAATCCAGGATATGAAGATCTTATTCCAATATTCAAAGAATACGGATACGGATTTATGGTACCCGGAAAAAATCTAATGATAATAGATGGTGAGAACATTATAGATAATTTTGATTCTGACGTATTAAAATTCATTGAAGCTCACGAAATTGCACATGTAATTCTTGGGCATGACGGACCAAGAAATGAGGAAGAAGAACTTGATGCAGACTTAGGAGCATATCTTTTATTAAAAAAATTCCATAAAGATGATTCAATAATTCATTTAATAAAACATTTTAAAGATAGACACGGTATAGATTTTGATGAAAAATTATTAAAAAGAGTAAAAAATCACTTCTCTTGATACCATAAATTGAACTTTTTTAAAAATTGACTATATTTATTAATACAATCCACTCCTTGTGAGTGTTCTCATATATATTTTTTCCAAAAGACCCGTACATTAATTTGTCGGGTCTTATTTTTTTTATTATATTTGTACTATAAAAATAAATTAAAAAATAAATGATATGATTAATAGCGAAATTATCGAAGAACTACAGACAGTAAAAAACTTACTACTTAAATCCTCAGAGTACGGCATGCAATCTGAAGTGGTGACATGGGCACTACAGAATATGAAAGAAAATCCTAACCTAAGTATTGGAGACGCAATGGAGATAGGATATTCAGAATGGATTAAATAATGTGAAATAAATAAAATGACACCAAAAGAAAAATCGCAAGATCTTGTAGATTTCTTTAGAAATTACACAGATGGGACTGACTTAGAAACCAATAGATTTAGTCCAAGAGCAGAAAGACTCAATGCCATTAAATGTTCATTAAAAGTAGTTAATGAAATATTGTCGGTATTATACGAATATCATTATGACTCAGAGAGTGGTGCATACGAATTTTATTCAGAAGTTAAAAAAGAATTGGAGAAACTAAAATGAAAAAGTTGAAAATAGGTGATCCAAAGATTATTGAGCAATTTATCAATAAAGAATTAGAGAATTATGGTGTTACAATGGAAGATGTTAAAAAATTAAATAAGATGAAAAAACCAAAATTTAACTTATCTTTGTATCGGAATTACAGATTTGTTTGGGTACCATATTTCCGTAAACGGAAGTTAATGTGGAAAGACAAATTTGATACTCCAAGATGTGAGAGAGAACCATACTTTGAATTTGAATGGTTATGGTTTGGTGTCTATGGTGTGTGGGGTGATGATCACTACTGGGAACAATGGTTATGGGTCAACAAATACTATAATGGTGATGTTGGGAAAGCCAAAGAAGAGTGGGGGTGGGTAGATAGTGAAACAAAAAAAAGTACATGGATTGATTATTAATATGAAAAAGTTGAAAATTGGCGACCCAAAAATTGTTGAGTTATTTATCAATAAGGAGTTAGAGAAGTATGGTGTTACAATGGAAGATGTTAAAAGTTATCCAGATGGAATAATTGAAGGATTGCCTTGGCATCAATATTACACATTTAAAACCCATTCCGATCACAATGAATGGAAAAATTGGTGTGTTGACTTTCTTAAAACACAAGTCACGCCAAAATTAAGAAAAGATAGAATTGATAAAGAAATCGCGTGGTTTAATTTAATGTATGGACTTAAAGTAGAGGAGAAAATGAAATGAAAGTAGAATTCGCAGACAGTTTTGGTAAAAGTTTAAAACGATTAATGTGGCATGAAAGCCGGATCTATAAATTTTATTCTATATTTCGTTATGGAATACCACGTTTTATTACAAACATATGGAGGTTTAAAAAAATATTGTGGACTCATCAATGGTGGGATTATCGTTATCATTTGGAACTAATGCATACTTCATTGTCCCTAATGGAAAAAAATGTCCGTAAATATGGATATGAAATAGACGAGAGCAGGAATAAAAAAACTTCAAAAATGCGTAGGGCGATGGAGCTTATGGAAAATAAAATCAACGACAACTACATAGATAGAGCGGAGTTGGTTCTTGGAGATCTCATACTCCATGATTGGGAATTTGAAGATGTTGAGGATAAACCTGGATGTAGCAGGTTAATTGACAACGAAAAACCTGAAGAAAAAGAATATAACAAAAAAATATATGATTACGCACAAGATTTAGAACAAGAAGAATGGGATGAGTTATGGAAAATATATAGAGGACAAGATCCATACATCAAAACCATAGGTAATGAATCACATTATGATGATTATTTCGATGGTAGTGGTCTTAACACTTGGTGGGATTAAATAAAATGGTGATATTTTTATTATTAATAGTCGCAATACTTGTCCTATGGGACTGGGTAATGCAAGATTAAAAACAAAATGAAGAAAAAATTTACATTTATCAGTGATACTCATGGAAGACATGAACATTACACATCAAAAGGGGTGGGAAATATCTTAGGAGACGGAGATATTCTTATCCACGCTGGTGATGTATCATCTGTTGGTCGCCCTCATGAGATTAAAGATTTTCTTGATTGGTTCTCAAACACACCTTTTACACATAAAATCTTTATCGCGGGTAATCACGATTGGTGGTTTGAAAATAATACTGACATCGCTAACGAATATAAAGATAAGGGTGTTCATTATCTTTTTGATAGTAGTGTTGTTATTGATGGTATCAAATTCTATGGAAGTCCTTGGCAACCAGAATTCTTTAATTGGGCATTTAACTTGCCAAGAGGAGAAAAACTTGCAGAAAAGTGGAATGAGATTCCTGTCGATACTGATATCCTAATTACTCACGGACCTGCATACAGAATTTTAGATACTACGCCATCTTGGGAAAAAGTTGGATGTGAAGATCTTTTCAATAAAATTATGGAGATTAGACCTAAAATCCATGTTTGTGGGCACATTCACGGATCATATGGACAAAAAGAACTCAATGGTGTTGAATTTTTAAACGCTTCTGTTTTAGGAGAAAATTATAAACCAGCACATAATCCAATAAAAATGGATTTTGATGTTGTCACAAAAACTTTTGAGTACATTTAAAAATCATTATTAGAGAGTGGCGAAAAGCCACTCTTTTTATATTTATTAATATGGAAACAAGAAGTCAAAGTATATTCTCAACATATCCCAAGAAAACCTTAGTCAAAATTGCATCAGAAATTATAGATAAAGGGTTTGATTCTACGTATGATTTTTCACCTAAAAGCATTGGTGAGGATTGGGATGAAAATTTTGATATATTAAAAACTATATCAAAATATGTTGGAATTAAAGACATTGATAGCCTTGATGTTCAATTTTTCATTAAGTTCCTGAACATAAATGATGACCTACTATCTAAAATATTTGGCCCAAATGGTGATAAATCTCTCATAGACCAACTAGTGATTCCTCAGGCTAAAAACTACACATTTAATTATCAGACTTGGGGAACTTGTACATATCGCGAAGATTATGTTGATAAAACCTATTCTTACGATGAAAAATGGGTTAAACAATCAGTTAAACTGGATGATGAGGATGGTAACTGGGATACTTGGGAAGGTGAGAGTTTAGACACCAATTATGATGATTTCGAACAATCCGATTGGGACATTACTAGTGTCCATGAAACATTCGATTATCCAAAAAATAAATTAAACACAGAATCTTTACTTAACAGATTAGTTTTAGAAAACACAAATGAAGTTATAACCTCACTAGATAAGAAAACCTTAATAAAATTAAGAAATATTATTGAGTCAAGACTTAGGTCTATTTAACTTCTTTTTCTTTTTTTCTTCTTCCGCCAAATCGCCCAAAGTCTTCTTCTTTTTTTCCACAGGAGGTTTGTATCCTCTCTTGAATCTATTCTCAACTTCTACGGGTCCTCCGGTGGTTATTTTTGAATTATATCTCCAAATAGATATCTCCGTCTCATCTTCATAAATAACCTCCCATTTGGTCGGTTTTTCCTCTATTTTCTTATTGTCTAATGCCATTCTACAAAGATACTAAAAAATAATTAAAAACCATAGATTTAATTATTTGTTGGGGTTTGTGTATTTGTTGTATCATTCGTATTTTTCTTCCCCCAAATTTTATCTACTGAGGAGAGTCCTAAACAACCGAATGCTAACATAGCTACCGCATCTACCAATGTTGCCGATGGTTCAACATGTCCATCACTAAAACTATTATGACATAATACGGCACAAAGTGTGACAACACACATAAGTCCGCAAAGTCTTTTCATCGAGACAACACCCTTCTCATCTGAAAATAAACTTTTGATTGCTAATAGAAATCCTTTCATAGTTAAATGTATTATACCCATAAATACAAAGAGGGGAAAGATTTCTCTTCCCCCTCATACTTTAACAAATTAAAAGGTAAACTTGTTTGACTGGAATACATTACCATTTCCCATAAGTCCGGGTATTTGTCCCCGTACTTCGTTTTTTTTTATAGTTTACCGATAACGTCAAAACGGTTAGGTTATTTTAACCCTTAAGGCGGGTTTGAGATAAGTCACCACTCTCTTTAATCCTCCGTGATTTTATGTTAGATTTTTTATTTTTTTAAAGAGGACAAAAAATTTTGTAGGTATCACGAACAACCACCATTAAAAAACCTTACCTCATATACGTGGTTGGGAGAGGAATTGCACCCCTGGCACATGTTTCTTTAAGACATTGCTCTACTCTCTGAGCTACCCAACCGAAAGATTTAATATCTTACCCTTAAATCCTCTACAAAGATAGGACACTTTTTTTGTATTTCCTAATGATATTGGAAAATAAAAGTAAAAATATTTATAAAGATAAAATCTTTATTATGGCAAAAAAACAGAAAGACATGGGTGGGGCTCAAAAACAGATTTTTGGGAAAGCTAAAGTAGGTGTTGCAAAAAAATCTTGGAACAAACATAGTCCCAAACCAAAAGCTTATCGTGGACAAGGGAGATAATCTATAATTTTATTATTTATCTAATATATTTGTAATATGCTAGATAGAAAACAAAGGATTTTTCGGCTTATTGAAACTCAGATCAATGAATCTCATAAGGACGCAATTCAAGAAGTTTATGGATTGGGAACTAAGATTAAGATTAACTCTATTAGTGAAGGTATTAAATCAAAATCACTTTTACTTGAGGGTGTTATTATTTTGGGTGGAAATATTACTGAAGAAGTTTTAGATACTAAACTTGCGGAGATATTAATTCAGGATATCTTATTTTATTTTTATCCCCGTCATACCATTCAAACATATATCAGATTTGATGTATGAAAAAAACCCTCTTATGAGGGTTTTTATTTTGGCGACTTTTTTGTGGTGGATTTTGTTACTGACATTTTAGTAACCGCCTTATGTAATTCAGTGTTTTCCTTGTGTAAGAATTCAACTTTGATAGCCAATGATGCAACTTGTTCAGTTAATTTCAGGATTGTCTTTCTCATTTCTTCTTTTTCTTTTCCGGCATCTTTGAGGAGTCCCTCTAATCTACTAATTCTATCTTTACAATCAAGACGAATAAAATCTTCATCTTTTTCTTTTCGTATCGCCCTTTTTTCGTAGAATCTCCACGCGCTTGCAGATGTTGCAACTGTGGCAACACTAATAATAACTGTCCAAATTGAACTTTCCATTAATTTTGTTTTAAGATAAATATATTTTTTTATTGGAAAGAGAACTTTCCCGAAGAGGACAATAATTATTCTTCTAAAGAAGAATAATAAAAAAATAAAATAACTAATAAAAAAAAATCACTATTACTATTATACTAGTTCTAGTGATTTTTAAATCTCATTTTTTTAAAGATTAATGTCCTTTAATCATTCCCAATCCATGCTTTAAAAATTCCTTAGCTCTATTTGATACATTCTGAAGAGCATAAACTTTTTCAATATCTTTAACCAACTCTTCACCATGATCATTCTCTTTATAGAGTTCGATAATTTTATCCATGGCATTATTACATTCACTCTTTGTTTCATCAAAGTAGTTGTAAGGTCTGAATTCTTTAAGATGACTCATTATATTATGTGCCAAATGTTCTCCTCCGTCAGAAATCTTGGGATGAAGTCTTATTGTTTTTAAAAGTTCAAGTTTGTCAACTAAACCTTTAACACCATTTTTCCGTATCTGAACCCCATCGATATAATCTTCGGATTCATCGTCGCCCATAATCTCATCTAAAGTCTTGGTGTTTCCTCCATGACAAAATTTTCTATCGTCTTGAGGCTTTTGTGGTTGCTCGGTTAAATACAATTTCTTAATTGTATTTCTGTCCGATTCTGTAAGTTCAAATCTTTTGTTCATACTAATAAATATATTAATAATTATAATACTACATGTAAAAAATTCATCTTTTCATCATTTGTTAGATCCTTATTTGTAAAAGAAAATGGGTCGTATCCACAAAGAAAAAAGTGTTTCTTATAATAATTAAATACTCGGTTAGCAGATTCTGTGGTATAGATGGTATTAAACTTATATGGTTTATTGTTAATATGTGGGTTTTTTAATATATAATCGTGGATATATCCTGATTTCCATAATTCACTTTCACGAATAAATGGTAATTTACCCAGATCTTCTTCCATATTTTCCATTCTAATAAAAATGTCGGGGATTCTTTCTTCAAAATTATATTTTGATATGTAATCTTTTAGAAACACTTTTTCTTCCTTCTCATCAAATCCAAATCTTTTTTTTATTGTCTTAAATAAAAAAAGCTCTCGTAAAAATTGTTCATATCGTTCCATAAAGAAGGTATGTCTATCTTTGGAATATACCAAACTTCTCCCAACATTGGTAAATGCGGTATAAAGACCTAATACTCTACTATATGGGTTCCTGATATTACAAATAATTTGGTAATCTTTGTATTTCTCCGGTATGTCAATATTGTGCGATTGATAAATGTCACCTAAAGGATTTTTTTCCTCCTCATCGTCGTTATAATAAAATTTAAATCCAAAATGAGTAAGAATGTGTGCGGTGGCCTTTGTTGCACATCTTTCAGGAGCCCACCATATTATTTTATGTTCATGAGAAATGTTCATAAGGTAATAATAAAGACATAAGTGGTATTTATCAATATGAAAAAATTATTACTCATTTTAGGCTTAACACTTTTAAGTGTAGTGTCTTATTCTCAAGACACAATTAGAATTAAACATGCAAATTATGTTACTGTTTTCAGTAAATCAAAACATTACCCTGTTTTGGTGGAGTGGTGGGAAACAAAGGCGAAAGATGGTTGTCCAAATCCATTACCAAGGAAAGACCAATTTCAACCAGACCCACAATTAGTGTCTGAAACAAAACTTCAGGCAGACTATGACTTGGCAAATAAAACCCATAAAGACAAAGGTCTTAAAGGGTTTGACAGAGGACATATGAGTCCTGCCGCAAGTAATGAATGTAATGGAGCTGGTGTATTAACAGAATGTTTTTATTTCTCTAATATGACGCCTCAATACCATGCATTAAACGCTGGGGATTGGAAAACATTGGAAACATTGGAAAGACAACTCGCATTAGACAATGATTCAGTTCATGTTTGGGCTGGATCAGTTGGCGTTGACGAAAAATTCGGAACAACTTCAATCCCTTCAAAGTGTTGGAAAGTCATTTACATCGTGAAAACAAAAGAGTATCAGGCTTACATCTTTGATAACAAAGATGAAAAACAAGTTGGTTTGGTGGCTCACAAGGTTTCTGTGGCAGATGTCACAAAACTAACAGGATTTAAATTCAAGTAAAATAAAAACCCCCTCACATTGTAAGGGGGGTTTTTAATTTTTTAATCTCTTTTAAACTTTACGAATAAAGTCTTTGTGTGTCGCTAAATATTCTTTTCATTTGCGACTCAAGTAGATTGATTTGTTTTTGGTCCTCAAGTGAAACTTCAAAATTTTTCGCTTTAATCTGTCTTACTTGCTCAGAAATTTTTTGATACTTAAAAAGCAGGTCATTATATAATTTTGCTTTTTCCTCGTTGCTAAATGTTGCCATAGTGTTTTTCTTTTAATTTATGTTAAAATTATTAAGAGTAAATCAATCTCCGTATTTAATATTTGAAAATACATTATTAATTCCGTCTAAATGTTTATATATTCGAGACTTTAATTCGCTATGAATTTGTTTACCTCCCTTTAACATGGATAACAATTCTTCCATTTTGGATATAATATCTTCCACAGCATCCTCAATATCCATATTTCCGTTATCTGCTGCTGTTGTCATTGGCTGATTATAGATATCCAAATCCATTGCGGTTTCAATCAACTTTATCAATTCAGACTCTTTTAATAATATCTTTGCCATATATTTTTTTTATAAATGTTAATCAACTAACTTAAGAGTTTTTCTCATCGGCTTAGCCAAATGAAATTTCCTAAATTGAACTATTTTCTCCGCCATTTTCCACTTATTATTTTTTATACAAATATTAAGAAAGAATGAACTAATACTAAATCCCATAGAATAAAACGTAATTTTCATTTTTTCAAAAAAAATTAAGCGATGTTCTCATCTGATTTAATTCCTAAGGAGGCGTAAACAGGTTCCGACATTCTTTGCGCCTGTCCTGCAATTTGTTTTAATGAACTTTCATAGTTAGGATTAGTTGCGTATCTATTACCACTCTTATTTACAAAGTTAGATAATAGATCAGACGCGGTTTTTCCTCCCGATAAATAATTCTTACCCATTAAATCATAATAGGATTGTATACCATCTTGAACAGAACTATGTTCAATTGTACTACCCTTATCAACATTACCAACATTAAATGGATTTTTGGTTCGTATTGGTTTTGCGTCGGCATTACTTGAAAATCCGCCTTCCATTGCTAATTGAGCTAAGGCTAACTCTGGAGGAACATAACTACCATATTTACTAAATGTGTTTTTTGCAGCATCTGCTAACATAGATCCGGTAATTCCTAATAGATTCGATGACCTACTACTAATAAATTTATCGGCGATCGTTTCATATGCCTTATATCCTTCATCTGTTTTCAAATCAAGTTTACTTGATGACCCATCTGAAGATATTGCGTTTTTAATATCGACATCTGTCTCTCCACTACCATCATCTACATTAGTGTCGTCCACATCACTATCATCACCAGTTAGTTGTTTACGAATTAAACTAACTAAATCTTGCTCTGTTAGTCTTACTATAAATTTCTTTTTCATAATTAATATCTTCCTGTTAAATATACATAAATTACTTCAGGAATCCTTGTACAAGTAGTTTCTTTTCCATCACTATTTCTACAAGGTATCTCGGGTAAATTATCAATGTATTTCCTTAAATGTTTAGGACCAATTCTCAATTCTCGAATCACGAATTCCTTTGGGTATAATCTATCTCTATCGTATCCTTCCATAATAATAAATATCTATTTGTTCTTCAGAACATTCATAAACTTAACAATAGTATCAGTGCCCCACTCGTAGCCTGCTTTATTAAGAATACCTTTAATTTTAGATTGTATTGAGGCAATGTCTGTGGACTTTAAATTTTTTGGCAGAGGTCTATCTGAATGGACTTGAATAATCCATGTCCATCCTTGATTTTCTCCGTTTATTGTTTTAACAACGAAGTTAAACTTATCGGATCCTGTTTTTTCCTCAATAATTTCGTTACCCAATGAGTTAAATAACTCTGTAACGATTTTATCAAAATCTTTATCTTCTGGTGTCATCATAGTGAAAGATCTTTATTTAATCTAATATACTATATATATCCAGTAATCCATATTATGTGTATGGAATAAAGCAACATCCCCGATAAGTCCTATTTCTTCATTTACGATTTGTTTTGTTCCTTAAAGTTTTCGTATTCGTCTAATAATGCATCAACCACTGCGTGTCTATGATTCTGTAGTAATGTCATAGATTCCATATCCTTAACTCGTCTTGCCGCCGAAAGTAAAAACTTAAATCCACTGTCACCTTTGTATTTTAGATCGACTTGATGTGTGTCTCCACATACCACCATTTTACTTCTTATACCTAATCGAGATGTGATCATTTCCATTTGGTCGTGTGTGCAGTTCTGTGCCTCATCTACAATAATAAAACTATCTAAGAATGTTCTACCACGCATAAATGCTAATGGGACGATTTCAATAGATCCATTGGAGATAATTGCATCTATCTTTTCTTTATTATATAACTGATAGAAATTTGAATAGATTGGTTGCATCCACGGCTCCATCTTTTCTCTTAGGTCACCAGGTAGGAATCCGATTTCTTCTTTGCTTACCGTTGGTCTTGTAATGATGATATTATTAACTTGTTTTTTGAATAAAAAATCTAATGCCGCCTGACAGGCGACCAATGTTTTTCCTGAACCCGCTTTACCACTTAGGATGGTAATTGCATTATTTATAATCTTTTCTTTTGCTTGTTTTTGTTCTTCGTTTAATTGTAGTTGAAATTTGATTGGTGCTTTATTTTGTGATTGTTTAGAGTTCTTAATATTTTCTGTCAACTCTTTATGTTTTACTGATTCGTTATCCGCCATCTGTTTTTTTTTAAGTTTATAGTAAATGATTTCCTCTCTAATATAAGTTATTCTGGAGAAAAGGAAGTCACATTACGAATATCAATGTCATATTTCTCTTTGAAGTAATTTTCTAATGATCTCTTTACTTCGTCATGTCTGAATCCAAAAACATCTTTAATTCTATTATAAACGGACTTATCTTGGAAAACCAAAACTCCATTGGAGTTTATAAAAAAGTTTTCATCTCCATCATTACCAATGAAATAAACTCTTGGCCCTCTCTGTTCCATTTCTAAATTACCAAATTCATCATCTAAGATTTGGTCGATTATTTGATTAATTGACGATTCTTTAATTAGTATTTTCATGTCTATAAATATGAAGACGCAAAACTTTTCTTGTCGTCATTATTTGTTTTTATAAGATATTATCCTTATCTTTGTAGAAACAAATTTTAAAAAATGAAATGAGCGGCACTCCAGTTTTCGATTTTGTTATTTTTGATGAGGTTGATAATATAAAATGCGTAATAGAGTATGATGGAAAGCAACATTTTACTGCAGTTAAAAGGTGGGGTGGAGAAAAAAAATTGAAAAGGGTGCAAGAAATTGATATATTTAAAAACCGTTATTGCGTCACTAATAATATAAAAATTACCAGAATACCATACACAGAATTAAATAAGTTAAATAAAAATTATATAAAAGATTTATTATGAACATAAAAAATAAGACCATATCATTGATTGCACACGATTCAAGAAAGGGAGATATGATTGAATGGGTTAAACATAACGCAGCAACTTTGGTTGAAAATAAATTGGCATGCACTGGTACCACCGGAGGATTGGTAGAAAATGCATTATATCTCAAGGGTCATACTCCACATGTAATTAAGATGAATTCGGGACCCTTGGGAGGAGACGCACAGATTGCTGCAATGGTTGTTGAGGGAAAGATTGACTTATGTGTTTTCTTAATTGATGACCTGTCAGCAAATCCACATGAGGCGGATATCCAAATGTTATTAAGACAATGCCGAATTCATAATATCCCTGTGGCTTGTAATAGACATTCTGCGGATCTTATGATTACCTCTGATTTATGGGGGACAGAATATAAACCTACAACACCAAGTTATAGTAATTTTACAAGATAATTTGGTTAAGAAAAATATTTAATTGTAATGGAATGGATTAGTGTTAAAGAAAAATTACCACAGATTAAAGAAAATGTGTTGGTTATCTATGGAACAAAAAATTTAAAGACCATGACCTATACTGTTTCTGTTAGTTATATTCGACTTAACGGAAAATTTAAAGGAGAAAAAGATTGGACTGTTCCCTACTATTGGATGCCCTTACCTAAATTACCCGAACTTAAAACTAAATTAGATAATTAAAATGGCTGTTAAGATTTATTTAGACGATATCAGAATCCCAACAAAAAAAGATTGGGTTGTTGTTAAAGATTATGATAAATTAATTGATTTAGTTAATAGGATTGGTTTAAATAATATTGACATTATCTCATTAGATCATGACTTGGGTCTACCGAATAACAATACAAAAGAGATGACAGGATATGACGCCGCGAAATGGTTAATTGAAAAATCTATGGATGACAAAATTGCTCTTCCAAAAATTAATGTTCATTCTTTAAATCCTGTCGGAGTAAAAAATATCAAAAGTATTGTAGATAGATTCTATGATTATTCCGATAACACAAATAATTGTTCGACATTTAATATTACTCACACCGTAACAGAATAAATTTCAAATATGGCAACACTTAACGAATTACAAAAAGAATTAAAATTTTATAAAGACACATTAGTACTGGATCTATTTGAAGTTGTCAGACTTGTTGGTGTTCTTGAGGACGAAGACGATAACTATTGGATATTTGATACTGAACATGGCATTGTCCATTCATCTTGTGTTATGAATTGGACTCCATTAAAAGGATATATCCCAACTGAACAATATGATAGACTTGTAAGGATCTGGAATTTTAATCACACCACAATCGCTATTTAAATTATGGATCATATGAGAACTGAAGAATGGTTAAATCTCATTAAAGAAAATGAAGATTTAAAAAAGAAAATTGAAACTCTGAAAGAAGAGATTGAAGGACTTAATGTTAGAATGAGAGAACTTCACTCTGAACTATTGCTTGCTAAGTGTATGAACCGAAATAATTAATAAAATATGACCGAAAATACCGAATTTATACCCTATCAGGAGGCTATTTCCCTGAAAAATCTTGGTTTTAATGACCCTTGTGAGGCGGTTTATGACCCTCAAGGACTACTAAAAAACGATGAAAATACCCTTATTTTAGAAGAAAATGGGGTTTTTGCTCCTACTTTTCAACAATCATTCTTATTTTTTAAGGAAAAATACAGGATATTTTCGGAGATTTCGATACAATCTAATGGGATTTGTGGGTTTTTTATCTCAAAAACAGTGGATAAAGGACAAAAAAGTTACCCCATAAATAGAGAATCTGAAGCACATACAGATACAGAATTATCTTGTTTAAGAAGTTTGATTGAAATGGCAAAAAATAGTCAGAAGTATTCTTAATTATTTCTTAATTGAGTCAAGAACATCATTAACTTCTTGGGATTTGTTTGATCTACTAATTTGGACATCCACTATTGGTTCTTCAACCACATTAAAAACCAAATCAATTAAGAGGGGTTCATAATCTGATAACATCATTGAGAATATCCTGAAAAAGTTTTCAAAAATGTCTGCTCTATAGGTTAAGACTCCATTTCTTCCATCCTCATCTTGCCCATATTTAAAATACCATTCTTTTGTATTCGGGTCAATAAACCAGACATCTCCGCGATATGGGATAATTTTTACGACTTTAAGATCATCATAAAGTTTATCCATTGCAATATCAATTATTCTATCGCTAATCTGATGGTGTTGTTTTTCAGTTATAATGTATTTCATTAATAATCGTCACTATCTGGTTTATGTGTGTTGTCAAAATCAATCTCATCTATCTCAAGATTTAATGTTTCACTTAACCAATCTCCAATAATATCAACGGCTTTTGTTGGACGAATTGAAAATAATTTAGACATCGTGTGAATAAGCCTCCATCCAATAAATGCATGAGTCTCTCCTCTTCCATTTTCTTCAGAATAATGGATTGCCGATATTATTCTATCTCCATTCTTATCTTCTAATGAAAAACGATGATTACCATAATCTTCGTTTTCTTCAAATCCACCATTATTCTTTAACTGATCATCCAATAGTTGATAAGCAATTTTATGTAGTTGTCCTTTGGTTATAATGTATTTCATATTGTGTAATCTTCTTCTTCGTATGTTTTTGGTGGTAATGGTGGGTTTAATAAAAACTTCTCATTAATCCATTTTCTCAATTCATTTTCAACAAAAAACTCAGGTACTTCTTCACTATCAGATTTTTCACTTGCAATATCTGCAATGTGTCGAGCGAATGCTCGTTTAAACTTGTCATCCATAATGGTCATTAAACCATCAGATATAAAAAATATTCTTGAGAAAGGATCTGTTAAGTTTAATTCTCCTTCAACAAGATTAAACACTTTCATAATAACTTTTCCCCACCATGTTTTATATTTTGTTGTTTCCGTTATGGTTGGCTTTAATAATTTATCAATTGCCCTAATGCTGGATCCAACGAAACCTGCAATGGATAGTTGAGGTAAGAAAAATGGGATAAGACGAAGGGTTGCCTTATATCCTCCTTCACCAAGAGATTTCATAAATCTTTCAGTTGTCGCTGAATCAACAATTGCTTTTAATTGACCGAAGGTAATTTTACCTTGAGCACTGCAGAACTTTTCACTATCACAAATGTTTTTAACAACACTTTTGAATGGTTTTCCTTCTTCGTTCTCTAATATAAGATTATATTGTTCTTCGGTTATAATGTATTTCATTGTTCTGTTGATTTTAGGACTTTATCCAAAGGATTAGTTGAGGATAAAAATCCTGGCATTGGGGTTTTTACTTTATGTTTTAGAACATCTTCCACATCTGTTTTTGGTGAGGTTGTATTATTTTTCAGAATGCTCCCCACCGTATGAGTTTCTCTATTATATGATGGATCTGATGATTTTACCTTCTGATTGGGGATATCTTCATAACCTGTGTTATACCCTAAAGATGCGGGTGAAATAAATGTGTCCCCATTATTTTTTCGGAGGTCATCTTCTACTGATGTATATTCTGGTTTCTCAATATTTTTTAAAATGTCTTTATAATTATTTAAAATATCTTCCATCATGGTGACTAAAAGAGGCTCAAAATCCTTATCCTTCATTGAGAACATATTGAAAAAATCTTGGAAGAAATCCCGTCTCCAATACATTGCTCCACCATCTCTATATTCGATATACCAATACTTATTCTTTCTATCAATAATCCAAACGGAACTTCTATATGGAATAACCTCGGCATCTTTAATGTCATCATAGAGCTTACCCATTGCGATCTTTGCAAGTTTTGGATTAACATCTTCTGATAAGATTTCCTTAACAAGATTATTAAGTTGTGATTCGGTTATTTGAATTGATTTCATTAAAGTATATCATTATAAATATATGGGAAATAAAAAACCCCTCTTATTAGGGAGGGGTTTAAGATTTTATTTAAAACAACTGAATAATTTACATAAAAATGATTTCTTCTTTTTAAAAAGTATTTCTGCCAAGTAAGAGAAACTACCAGAATTACCAACAGTAATTCCCAGTATCTTATTTTTGTATACTGTGTCTGAAGTTGACATCTTAACATCTGAACTTGGGTAAGCCAATGTAACCCATTCTGCTTCACCGAATGTTCCATCTGAATTTCTTTTAATTTTGGCAAATGCTGCGCCTCCGCCATTTTCAGTGTTGGCAAATCCTGCGGCCAAATTATAAGAGTTTTTTCCTCCAACTGTGATTCCTTCAAAATGTGTGAGAGTTGTGTCCAAAGGTTCATTTTGTCCTTGATAATCTTTTACATTTGTAACTTCATTTGTTTCTGAATTATAATCTGCCAAAAATGCCTTACTGATTTGTTTAACACCGATGTTTAAGTGTCCACCACAGATTGTGTAACTTGTTCCACCATTGTGCCATATTCCGTAAAGGGTTGTTGAATAGGAATCGGGAAGATTTACATAGTTAAATGTTTCGTTCTCAATATCGTAGATAAATGAGAATCCATTAAATAATTCTGTGTCGTAGTTTCCAACTGCGAATCCACCCATAACACTATGAACATATACATTTTTAGTATTTCCTTCATCTGGTGAAATAGTTGTATAAGTTCCACTACCATCCAATGGACCTTCATATAACATACCCAAAGCATTTTGACCTGTGGAAGTTCTTTTATATGAACCAACAAATTGGATTTCTCCGTCTTCAAGATTATTTGGCCCGTAACAAGATGTGTTGAACACATCGTCGAAATCAGGACTTGTAAATGAATATTGATACCAAGTACCCAAACTACCATTACAAGTCAAAGGACCATCGTAAATGAGACCTACAGCGGTACCATTTGCTGTGTCAGTCAATGTGCCTGACACATATACATTTGGTGAATCATCAACACCTCTAATACCTTGAATACTCGTTATACCTGATAACGGGCAATTAAAAGGCGAATAATTTATTTTATTTTTTTTCATAAGTTTTTTAGTTTAATATAAATAGAATTATAAATAAGAAAACCCTCATCTTTTCAGATGAGGGTTATAAATTAAAAACCGAATTTCTTTAAAACTATGTTATTCAGTTTTGTTTGTTTGGAAGCTTTATTTAATGACTTCCGACTTGTTCCTTTTCTTACCGTTTCTCGTTTCTTTCCCATGATAAAAGTTTAATTATAAATATATTATTTTCGGTATTGTCGGGGTATCTTTTCCGACCCAAATCTAATTAAAGGCTCACAATATTCTATTCCCAAATGTTTTCGGATCCAAAACCCAATATGTCGTTTAACATCAAGATAATCAAGAGATAACATTCTTTGAATTGTCGTAAACACCTTATCGTCAACATGAAACTGATTATAGGGGGCAAACTCATTTAATTCTAAAATAATAATATCATCGTCATCTACCACCAAGTCATGTTAGGATCTTCTTCAGGTGTAATCTTTCTATATCTATCAAACAAATGTGTGATAAACTTATCTATGACATTACTACGCTGGTTTTCTCTTATAAGGTATTTCATATAAGGTGAATCCCTTAATTAAGAAAATTACTTTCTTGCGGGTATCCTCCGACAATATACCAAACAGCATTACTTCCGTTTGAATAGTTTAACAAATAATATCCATCACTTACAGAAGAGGTTAATGCTTCGTCATTAAAAACTTGTTGAGATGTTGTAAGACATGCCCAACAAGATTCTGTTATATCAATACAATATTGGCATAATCCCAAATCTTCGGCATAAATTGTTACTGATGGAGTTAAAGTTGAAACTGACTCCAATGTATTCGAATTCGCAACTAAAAAACTTAATGTTCCCATAATAAATTATTTTTGAGCAATTTGTGTTCCTGTTGATGGCGCAGTAGGTGTCGCCGGTGCCGCCTGTGGACGAATTACTTCTGATAATTTTTTATAATAATCCTTATCTGCAGTACTGGTTGCAGCTTGCCATTTTTCTGTAATTCCATTATAAATGGAGTCCGTGATATTTGGATTAACCGATTTCATTAATGCAAGAGCATTTTGTGGGGTTAATTTTTCTGTCTCAGTTAATGTCAAGAAAATGTAAGCTGCTGATGCGTCAAATGGACTCTCAGTTGTTCGTATTTTATCCACTGTTGCTCCTCCATTGTTAATTAAACCAATAAGATCATCTGCGGTTAAATCTTTTACAGCATTATCTCCTGATGCACTGATAAGAACATCTACATTAGAATAATTTGCGGGTTTGTCCGAAACCAAATATTGTGTCATTCTAACAGCATGTGTTCCAACAGAGTTAGAACTATTAATAACTTTTTCAACACCACCGATAATGTTAAGATATCCAGGTTTAAACTTACTTTTATATCCCAAGTTATTTTTGGATAAGTTATCTAACGCTTCCAAGGCAATTGCCTTGTCATTGGTAGATGTTGGGTTTGTTGCGGCTTGTTCCGATAATAATCGTTTTTCCAATCTAATATTGGATTCCATCATGTGTCTAATTTTGCTGTAGCTACGATTCATAGTAATATTTTATATATAAATATGTTAATAGGGGGAAAGAAATTAATTATTTTTTTCAGACGAATCCTTTGTAATATCGAAGTATTTATCTATGTTTGTAAAATAAAATAAATTAAAATTAAAATCCAAAATGAAAAGAAAATTATTATTTGTTGTTATGGTTTCAATGGTGTTATTAACATCTTGTGCTAAATTCCCACTTGAGGAGTTTGAAATTACTAAACTATCGGTTCAGTCAGCAAAGGTTGCTGGCGCTGATGTATATGTTCCTGAAGCATATAAAGCGTTAGTAGATTCTCTACAAAAAACCGAGATTACTCTTGCATCTGAAAAGGCTAAATGGTTTAAGACATACAAAACCTCTAAACTATCGTTAACAGGTGTTAACAATCTTGCAATTGAGGTTAAAGCTAAGTCTAAAGCGAAAGAGGCTGAAGTAATTAAAGAAAACGAAACTTTGATTATCTCATTAACAGAATTGGTTGCAACCGATAAAGAATTGTTATCAAAAGCACCAAAGGGTAAAGACGGAAAAGAAGCGTTAGCAGCAATTACAACAGAAGTTTCAGTTGTTGAAACATCTATTAGTGAATCAAAAACACTTATCTCTTCAAATGATTTACTTGGAGCAAACGCAAAATTAAAAGCGTCAAAAGAAAAGGCAACCTCAATTAAAACTGAATTGGAAACCGCCATTTCAAAAGTTAAATCTCACAAGAAATAACAAACCTAAATCAAAACAAAAAGACCTTCCACTTTAATTAGTAGAAGGTCTTTTTTATTTGTTATAAAATCCTATAACAAATTCCCATTTAGCAAATTGGATTGAGAAATATAGTCCATTCATAGATTGAGGAGTTAATGAATGTGATTCACTATACAATTGGATTGAAGGGATCCAATGAAACGACCATTTGTGAGTATATACCGCTTTATAAACTTTAATCATTAGAAATCTCCGATGTTATCAAACTTTTGGTTATAGTCCTCAATCGATAATCCAATAATCTCATGGGCTTCTTTTTTATTATACACATGAGTAATCGTTGCGTTTTTCTTTTCACCCGGTAAATCCTTATATGTGGTGAAATAATGTTTAAGTCGATTAAGGATTGTTTCTGGAATATCATCAATGTCTTCAAATTTCCCATATATAAAATCATTATTTAATACCGCAATAATTTTATCATCGGCTTCATCACCATCAATCATTCTAAATCCTCCAATTGGTCTTGCAGTTACCAAGATATCTCCATGATGAATTGATTTCTCAGTTAAAACAATAATATCCAATGGGTCTTCATCACCCTTGATTTCTTCCATCCCATTTTTTTGACTGCATACATTGGCAACCAATTTTCCGCAATATGTTTGTGGGATAAATCCATATAATGCTGGAACAACATTTGAGAATTGTTGTGGTCTATCTATCTTTAGATAACCTGTGCTTTTATCTATTTCATACTTAACGGTGTCCGTTGGGACCACCTCAATAAACGCTGTAACACTCTCGGGAGCATTAACACCAATGTGAACACCATGCCAAGGATGCGACTTATAACGCAATCCTAACAGCCTACCAATTGAATCTGAAAACTTGTCTGACATCTATAATTTATTTTCTATAAAGATAATAAAAAGAAGTCATAAAAAAAGGGATTCACTATATTAAGTTCATCCCTTTAATTTTTCATATTACTTGTTGTCTCCACAACCACAGATCTTGTGATGCCCACAACCACAAGCCTCATCCGATTTAACACCAAAAACAGAAATATTCAAATATTCTTGTATTAAGGTGTCCATTACTTTTTTTTCAAAGATTACATCTGTATTACCTGTTGTTTGTAAAAGAATATTATTCTCAATAATTGTCAGATTTATATCTTCATTTGTTAACTCAATTAAATTTCTATCCATAATTTACATTTTATTTAATCTTTCGGTCTCTTGTTCAATAATTCTTTTATCCAATTCTTTTTCAACCCACTCCAAATTGGTGATAGAGACCATATGATTATTTCTTAATTCATTCATAAAATTATTCTTACGTTTGATGGCGTCTTCTTTATTCCATTTCTCACATAATAAATCATTTGATTCGGTGTCAATATTATATAAATTAGATAACCAACTGGAAATTTTAGAATGCATCTTTATTATTGATTCTTTCATATATTAAAAATATCAATTAATACAATTAATGTAAAGTAAAATCCTCCTTTATGGGGAGGGTTTAGATTATTAAGTTTCCAATTAATGACTAACTGCATCAATATCATTTATATCCGTTTTAGTTAGATTTAACTTATATTTTTTAGCATCTGCATCAACCGTATAGTTGATTGCAATCCTTGTCTTCCTTGCATAACCAATAGGTTTCCATTTCAATGTAATATTCTCCATTTTAACAAAAACATAGTCACCGAAAAAGACCCCAAAGGTATTCTTTCTAATATCCCCAATTACTTTGTTTCCGGAGTCTTCAGGTAATTTATTAACTAATAACGTATTTAACATATCAATATAATTTGTAATATTATGATCACCATATTTCTGTTTTAACCGTTTTAAGAATTTAGATTTACTATCAGGTTTAAAAACCTCGCATAAAAAGTCTGACTTACCCCATTCTTTGTTTTTAACTTCAATAAAACTCCCTTTATCAATTATTATGTTATTTGTTCCCTTTTCTAAAACAGGGAAAATACATTCTAAATCACTTTTGACCATATTATCAATAAACGTCAATAACATATTATCCGTAATTATTGACAAATTATCATCAATACTTCTATCAGAATTATTTAACACAAAATCTAATATAGTTTCTAACTTATTTGCATTGGATAAACTGTTGAACACTACTCTAGTTACATTTGGTAAATCAATTTTTAATTCAACATCAACCGAACAATTTTTATGTAGAATCTTAAAGTGTTTCCCAACAAATTCTTCTTCATATTTTATTTTACCATTCGTTTTTTTCCTTTTTTCATAGTTTTGCTTATTTATGTCTGATCTTTTTTCTTTTCTTATTTTATTTATTTCATCTTTACTCAAATTTTTATAAAAATCGCGTTTTCGAATAGCATTATCAATCTCATCAAAAATTCCTAGTACACGAGCCCTCTCGGCAGCACTACTAGACTCACGATTAAACGCGTTTATACCATAACCCTTACCTACGCCCTTATATTTTTCTGCTTCTTGTCTAACTTCATCTGCAGTGGCATTAATAAACATTTGGTTATTTCCTCCTTCACCCATCTCTCTTGTATGTTCCCGTAATACGCGTCTAATTAGTTGTTTCATATTACATATAAATACTCAAGATACACAAAAGGGGCTGAAGATTAATTTGGATGCCGTCATAAAATATATCATAAATAATTTTTTTATTTCATTGATATTTTATACATTTGTGTTATGAAAAAACTGATATACTTTTTAATCTTTCCCTTCCTTTTTATTTCTTGTGAGAAATATACCACAGGGACAACTGAGTTAACCTTAAGCGGAAAATATGTTGTGAGTAAATTAACTATCATAACAACATCGCATGCATTTCAAAAGGATAGTGTCTATCTATCTAACGCCATCTTTAAGGATCCATTTTTACCACACCCATTTAGTTATATAAAGGTCAATGACTTTTATATGGACTTTGACTATTCAACAATTAGACTGAATTGGGTAATGAGAACAACAACAGGATTGTTGAGGGACAGATGGCAATATGGTGAATCACCAAAAGAAATATTCTATAATAGAGTTCCTTATAGTTATGATGACTATGATCTTGGAAAAATTCAGTTTGATTATAGCCCACTTAACGATAACTCATATCGGAAAATAACATTTCATGTGGATAGTGATTTACCTGAAGGGATTCAGTTATCAGGTATGGACTTTGCACCATATGGAAAAAACGGACCAGAATATAAAATGATCCTTACTTTAACTCGGACAGGACCTTAACGCATAAAAAACCCTCCTTTATGGGGAGGGGTTTTTATGAGGGAGACGTATTTGGGGTAAGGGGTGTTTCCTTAGACAATTCGTGAGAATATTCAGTTGGAGTTTTATTGACACGCCATTCAACTTCTCCTTTAACTTGTTTTACCAAACCTGATGATAAGTCACTAAAAAATGAAGTAATTTTTGGTTCAATAGATTTAAACATTTTAATATTTGTATTCTCCACAATCCATGTAATTCCTTTTGATATCCATGATCCAATAACTCCAATAGATGTTTCAATCATTTTCAAATATGGAAGAATCTTTGCCCCTACAGATGACGATTTTATATATGCAATGGCCTCCTCAATTCTCGCAAATGATTTTCCACTTTTTACGATTGGTGATAAAAATTTAGAAATCGCTCCGCTAGAAACAATTCCTAATAAATCTGCAATAAGATTAAGATAATTAACATTTCCTTTTTCTGTTGCAAGATATACGTCATATGCAAACATGGTTCCAAATGCGGTAATAACCGCAGGCGCCGCAAATCCTGTAAAATCCAAAATAAGCTCAATAGCAATTCCTGTATCAGAATATAATCCTTCACGGAATTTTTCCATTACTTGATCAAAGGTAGTTTTACCATCTTTGGCTTTCCAAGTATTAATATCTATAGTTTGTTGGTTTAATTGTTTTTGGTTGGCGGCCATAGATGCAACTCTATCACTACCAGCATAAGGTTGCGTTTGTTTTGTTATACTTGTGGGAGGTGTTGATATTGCAGATTGCTCAATCAAAAACATTTTTTCCAATTTTTGATTAACCTCTTGTATATGTTTTATCTTACTATAACTTTTATTCATCTTATATATAATTACTTTGTTATATAAAAACCCCACCTTTATGGGGAGGGGTTTTAACTAAATTGGATTACAAATTTTCCTTGTCGGGTTTAGCTTGTTCTTCAACCAATGTCTTAACATCTCCAGACTTTGAGTTTAATAACCTTGAGAAATTCTCGGTCATAACTTTCATTCCTCCTGTATGTTGTTCACGGATACTATTCTTCTCCAGTTCTGATAAATCGTTTAATAAATGTTTCATATTTTAGTTTATATATAAATATATCGTAACTACAATAGTTAACTCTACGATATTTATTTAAATATATTAATAATATGGGAACTAAAGTAATTAGGTTAACTGAAAAAGATATTTCATCTTTAGTAAAAAAAGTTTTAGAAGAACAAATCAAAGGACAATCTGAAGACATTCAGGAAAGTAGGAAAAAGTCAGGAACTAAACTTTGTGCGAGAGGTAAAGCAGCTGCGAAGGCTAAGTTTAAAGTCTACCCCTCAGCTTACAGTAATGGCTACGCCGTTCAAGTATGTCAAGGTAGAATTAAAGGGCTTGATGGAAATAGACATTGTTCTGGAGCATATTGTTAATTCAACAATATTAAAGAGATTCTCTTATTGATCTTCTAATAATAGGATGTAATTGCTCATTTTTTGGTTCATAATGAGTCATCTTAGGTTTGTTTCCAGTTCCTGATTTAGAATGTGATTTTTCTGCTTTTCTTTTTTGTTGACAAGCCGATTTTTTTTCTGAGTCGCTCATCTTACCTGCAACACCAGCCGCACGACATTTTGGATATCCCTTATCACTTGCTTCAGATCTACCACAAGGAGGATGTTTTCCGTCTTTATCTTTACGACATATATTAACCCAAGGTCCTGCAGGTTGTTTGCTACCTTTTGGTTTTTTCTTTGTTCCAAACCATACCGCCAAATCTTCTTTAAGTGATGATCCTACCTTACGATTTAATAGGTCTTCCACCAGATCATCATTATTGGACCATTTAAAATAGGATGTGCCTACCTTACGATTTAATAGGTCTTCCACCTTAGCCTTAAGAACAGAATTACGTCCATCAGATGTGCCTACCTTACGATTTAATAGGTCTTCCACCACCTCAACCTCTTTAGCACCTGTCTTAACAGATGTGACTACCTTACGATTTAATAGGTCTTCCACCATAGATCTTATAAGTGGTTCATATTGTTTTTGTTCCATTGAAAACACCCTGAAAAAATTATTGAAAAAATCCCATCTCCACCATAAAAGTCCGCTTTTTTTCAATTGAAAATACCAATATTTTTTTTCAGGATCAATGGCCCATATATCTCCATTTTCAGGATCTTCAATAATTTCAACATCCTTCAGATCATTTAATAGCTTCTTGAAGATAATCTCCTTCAATCTTGGATTAACCTCTTCATTAATCAATCTATATTGGTCTTTGGTTATAATGTATTTCATATTATTATAATAACTTATTTAAATCAAATTTTTTCACAAAACTTGGAAATGCTTCTTTATACGATTCTTTAGATTCATCCGTACTTTTATCTGTAAATTGCCAATTCCAATAAAAATTATTATTTGGTTTAAATCCATAAAATGCATGAACTTTTTTCTGAGTATCAACAACATCCATACCCTTCCAATTTTGTCCACTACAAATAAACCCACTTTGTATATTCTCAACAAGATTTGATTCTCCCAAAGTCGTATATCTATTCTCAATCCAAGTTAACCGTTCAATTAATTTTTGGTAGTACATATTTGCTTGACCCCATCTTATTGATGTAAAAAATATGACAGCATTTGATTCAAATAATTCTTTAGATATTTTCCAAAGTTCATCATTTTTATCATTGAGACTCGCCCAACATCTATGATTACCTGTTGGGTTTTTATTTTTATCTTTTAATTTGGCTTTCAACAATCCGCAAGAATTACCATCTTTCCTTGAGACATTTCCTTCACAGGGTGTAATATGTAATTCAGGAACATCAATTAGAACCGATTTATCATTTAGATATTCATCGATTACCATTGCAAGAATTGTTGATTTGGGAATATCAATATTATTTGGATCCCAGTTATATCTATTTGAGCATGTTAATAACAATACCTTATCTAACTTTTGAAGTTCAGATATTGTTTTCTCAAGTTTTTTTAAATTACCAATAGAATTGTTCTTTTCGGTAACATTATACTTGTTAAATATTTCTTGTAATCTATTATCCATCTAATATAAATATTTGTTTTTTTGTAATAAAAAACCCCACCTATGAAGATGGGGTTAATATGTGGCAAATTGTTTATATTATCTCGCCTATAATTCGGCGGATAATGATTTTATTTTTGAATCTAATTTATCACATCTTGAATCTAACAACTTATTCAATGATTGAATCTCCGCATTTAATTCGATTTGCACCCGTCCAATCTGTTCTTCCAATTTATCTTCTTTAATATAACGAGATTGATTATTTCTATCCATGCCATCATAGATTGATCTTATCTGATTATTATGTTCTACAACATCAACCTTACCTTTCAACTTCACAAACGCAATCACAACACTCAAAAGAACCGCGACTACACCTATGGTTGATAAAACTGATACCAAAATTACTGTTTCCATATGTTTATAGTTTTAATTTTTGCCACACAGACAAAATATAATTAAATTAAATCATAAAGAAAAGGGGGTACGAGATGGGGAATGAATTATTTTAATTACAATCCAAATCGTGCTTTTGTTGAATTATAGTTTTGTAGGACTTCTGCTGATGAAAGAACACGATTGTATTTTAAAGCCATTGCAATATTTCCTGTAAACAATTCAAGTAAACTAGGACCAAAACTTCTTGCTCCAATCCATGTAACAGCGGTAACAACTAAATTTTTTGTATTACTACCTGTACCACTTTGGGATCCATTGATATAAAATGCATAATCAGTTCCTGTGTATGTTACTGTTGCAAAAGTCCAACCTGAAGTAGGTACTGTTCCAGTTGAGGTTCCTATCAATGCTGTGTTTTGCGCATTTAATTCTATTTTATTTGCGTTTCCAAGTCTCATTTGAGGTCCTGCGACATTACTACCATTTCCTACCAAAGTTCTAGGAGTGGCGCTTGTTGTAGGATAAATCCAGAAAGAATAGGTAAACACACTTGAAGAAGTTAAACCAGTCCCACAACTCACATAATTAGTTGAACCATTAAGTATAATACTTCCACCATTAGCGGAAGTAAAAGTTGGACCGCCTACTAATGTTCCAGTATTCCCGCTGCCACTTAAATCAGTCCATGTTGTTCCTGTTCCAGGATAACTTGCAGGATCACCCGCATCCAAGTTTAAAGTTAATCCACTTGTAATAACTGTAGTTGATCCACTATTAATAAATACCAATCCGGTACTTGATCCCCATGTAAGATTTTGTGATAAAGTTGATCCTGTTGCTCCATCTTGTATTAGAATACTGTTTAACTCGGCACCACTTGTTGCAACCCTCATTGTAATACTATTTGATCCACCAAGACCATAGACAGTATATCCACCAACTGGTGCATCAATACCTGAATAAAAACCCGTTGAACTTGTTGGTCCCAAGTCATGGGTTGTATCACCTGAGAAGTAACTAAAACTTCCATAAACGGTTGCCCCTGCAATGGCAGTTGTTCCTGATTTTATAACTATTGTTGGCATATCTTATTATAAATATAAAGGGTAAGGATTAATTCTGACTTCGTCATATAAAAAACCCCCAATCTTTAGACAGGGGGATTAGTTACATTTTGATTTATAATATTGATAGATATGATCTTTATAATCTGATTCGATATAATCGGAGATCATTTTTTCAATTGTCTTCCATTCTGGTCCATTTGATTCCCAGTACTCATAATTCCAATAAATTACTTCAAGGCAAGATTTGATTACATCATCATAGAATCCATCTGCGGTTGGATACGATTTGCATAATTTTCCAAGATGGAAATAATGTTCTAGGGTATTATCAAAATAGTCATCAACAGATGATAATACTCTTCTTTTGGCGTTACGAATTAATTGGTCTTCAGTGATAATGTATTTCATTAATTCTTAGATTTTATCAACAGCATTGGTAAATTTAAAACATTTTTCGGATACTCCACCCTTATCGTGGTCAGTAATAGATAATTTCACATTATCATAATGAACGGTCATATCAGGATGATGATTTTGTTTATCTGCAATTTTCATTACCTGATTAACAAATGGCATAACTTCTTTATAATTTTTAAAATAATATGTTTTGGCAAGTTTATTGTTGTCTTCTTTCCAATCACTTTTATTCATAAGTGTTATTTTTTGGTCTTCAGTGATAATGTATTTCATTTCTTATTGCGATTTAAGATGTCTCCCACCTGAAGAGGATGCAAGGATTCAAAAGCGCCTGATTTACCTACCTTGCGATTTAAGATGTCTCCCACCATATCTCGTATAAGTGGCTCAAATTCTTTTTGTCCCAATGAAAACAACCTAAAGAAATTATGGAAAAAGTCCGGTCTCCACCATAAAGTACCATCTTTTAGCAATACAAAGTACCAGTACTTCTCGTCAGGATCAATTGCCCATATGGTGCTAAATTTATCTTCAATAAGTTCGGCTCCCTTCATATCTTCCAATAACTTATTAAAAATAAAATCTTTCAGGCGAGGGCTAACCTCTTCATTAATCAGTCTATATTGATTTTCGGTAATTATGTATTTCATATTACATATAAATACTCAACATCAGCAAAAAGGGGTGGGGGATTATTTCCAATGCCGGCATATAACCTATATTTATAAATAAAAATATGTCATATCAAATATCAGATGATTGTATAGCTTGTGGATCATGCATAAGCGAATGTCCCGTAAACGCAATAACAGAAGGGGACATCTTTATTATAGATCCAAACATTTGTTCCGACTGCGGATCCTGCGCTGTCGTATGTCCAACAGATGCAATATCTCAAACATAAAAAAACCCCACCTGAATAAGATGGGGTTAATACTATATATTAAATAGTGATTCAATTTTTTTTCTCATTAAAGCTTTACCCTTAATTAATGCATCCGATGAATTGATACCATCAGGAAAATCTTTTAATGCTCCAACATAGGCACTAATCCATTTGTTCTTGCCGGTCTTATCTTTAACCGCGGTTTTGGATTGAATATAAACTTTACCATTTTTATTCTTATACTCGCTAATATAGATTGGGTGATTTAAAAATTTTTTAATTCTCTTTAATCTATTGACAAGATTAATTGTTTCGTAGGATTTTTCAACATTACTTATACCATCGTCATCACCTGAAGAATATACTAATTCCCTAATTCGATTTAATGCTTTTTTTATCTTGTCTTTATATTCATCATCAACGGTAATATCAGATAATATATCTTTATATTCACCTTCATCGGAAATACTATGTTTAAAATCTTCAATCGTTTTTATATCGTCATCGTAAATTAATGACTCCAACAATTTATACTGACTTTCTGTTATTATAAATTTCATATTGATAAATATATCTATACCCAAGAAAAAAGGGGTTGGGGATTATTTTTGATTCCGGCATACAACACATCCCCCAATCATTTTGATAATCACATTTCCAATAATATGAACGACAAACAATGTTGAGGTTATTTTATATACATCAAAATATTAATTCCCCCAACCTTATATTCTCTAAGGTCACATTCTGAAACCTTAGACAACACACTGACATCCTAAATAAGTAAAGGGATAATTTGACAATTAAGACATAACCACAAAAAGGGGTTGGGAATTATTTCCAATGCCGGCATATGATATGTCCCCCAATCATTATACACAATACTACATTTGTATAGGTCTATGTTTATCAGACCTATTTATTAGTTATACCTCATTGCCTTTTAAAATTTGTGCAATAATAACATCCGTTTAAAAATCCATGTTCTATTCCATCCTTGTAATTTCCTTCTGCCCATTTATAATTTGAAGCGTTTTTCTCTGCTTCATTTTTAAACTCTTTTTCGGTAGGCAACGAAGGCATAACACTAAATAAATCCAATAAAATTTTATCAGCTTCATCTTTAGTGATAGTTCCGTTTTTCAATTTTTCAGTTGCGTCTTTTATAATTTTTTCCATAAATTTTACTGTATTTATTTTTATCCGGTATATTCTATTTTAAAATTCCCACGCACATTTTACGATTTATAATACCATTTTGGAAATATGCCTTTTTCAAAATTTGAATGAATTTCTTTATTTATATTAATCGCTTCGTTTTCTGTAATATTCACAAATTCTATTTCATCAATATCACCAACTCGTCCAAAATCCCTTTCCTCGCCAACTTCAGCAATTCTGTATCCAATTTTATTTGGAATATATTTACCATCAACATATCCCCAATGTTTCTGAACATCCACAATTTCAAATATCATACCCATATTTACAAGTAATCCTAATTTACGCCATTCCTTTTGTTTTTTGAATTTTACATATCTACCAATATTTTTATTAAATTCTTCATCATCTACTTGTAGTGGTATTGTTTTGATGATATTTTTTGATGTTTGGTATTTATTGATATGTTTTTCAATTTCTTTTTTAACATCAATTGATTTATCACTATATGATTTTAAAAGAGTTTTTTCGTGGTTTGATAATGAATCTATACCAAATTCACTTATCTTATCTAAGATAATATTTAATTGATATCCTGAAAGGTTTTCATTCAAAAATTGTTTCCAATTCTTAACCTTATTTATTTGTTCTCTCATTTCTTTACTCATAGTTTTATTTTATATATAAATATTCAAAATAAATAAAAGGGGTTGGGGATCATTTCACGATTCCGGCATATGATATGTCCCCCACAAATATAATAAATATTATTTACATATCCCCCATTTATAACCATACTTACATATAAACAATATTCATTATGGCATATAGACCTTACATTTGGAGAAAAGAAAATCCTGAGAAAAGAACAGAACAAAAAAGAAGAGAAAAAGTTAGAGCCGCTCTAAGACAAAAAGGAATACTACCACAATCAGGAGATCCAATGACCGAAGAACAACAAATAATATACAACCAAATCGGAAATAACGATTTCTCTTATTGGGATACATTGAAAAGAAAAAGAGAACTACCAAACGATGGGGGAAAAGATAAACAAATACATATACCAAAGAAATCCCCCGAATATATTATTTGGTATAGAGCAAAAGATAATTCAAAAAAAAGTAATAGAGAGTTTAACATTTCCGTTGAAGATATAACCATCCCCGAATATTGCCCATACCTCAACATAAAAATCTCCACTCAAACTGAAGATAGGGGATTACCAAATTATTTCTCAATTGATAGGATAGATTCCTCAAAAGGTTATATCAAAGAAAATGTCCAAGTTATATCCTTCTTTGCTAATACAATAAAAAATAATGCAACCATTGAAGAACTTATAACCTTCTCCCAAAATGTACTCAAACTCCATAATTCCTAATTTTTTTTCCAAAATTTTTAGAAGACATATAGACACCCATCCAAAACAAGGGGTCGTGTTCTGGAAACAAGGGTAACACTTACACCCATCCAATAAACAAGGGTAACAACTACTCCCCAATTACAGGAGGGGAAAATGACCCATTTTTTACCCAAAAATTTTTTTCCTAAATATGGACTATTATCCCCCCATATGACGATTTGTCAGTATAATGGAGGGGGGATACAAGCAAGTAGGGAAGGGAGGAGGGGGGTGACAGGGGGTAATGGGGGGGAGTTATCAACATCTTATTAACATCCTCCCCTCCCATATAGATCATATGTTATAACCTTATGGATCATATAGATATGTTATATGATCTCCATTAGATATGGTGATGAGCCATATGACAATATGTCCACTTAACATAATGCCTATTAAAAACCAAAGTATGTGATATTTATTATATATTATATTACTATGAATTGGCAATCCATTTATCAACAGATTATAGACAGGGCTCGTGATAGAGTTATACAGAAAGGAATATACCGAGAGGTTCATCACATCACCCCCAAGTGTTTAGGAGGGGAAGACACGAAGGAGAATATGGTAGAGTTAACATATAGAGAGCACTTTATATGTCATCGTATATTACATATAAACCACCCCGAGAATAGGGGATTAGCTGCTGCATTCCATGTCTTAGCGTATGGGTATAATGCTAGGAAGACAAGAAAGTGTGGTATGATGTGGTCACCAAGTTCAAGGGCGTTAGAATCTGCTCGTATTGCATATGCTATATCAAGGAGGGGAGTTTTACACAGTGAGGAGACCAAGGAAAAAATGAGACAATCCCATAAAGACAGGAAAGAGAAAGGTTTAAAAAATAAACCTTGTCCCCCAATCACAGAAGAGACTAAGGAGAAAATGAGACAGGCTAAGTTAGGAAAGAAGAGATCCCCCTTTAGTGAAGAGTGGAGGAGTAAGTTAAGTTATGCGAGGGTTAATCGGCCAAAAAAGAAATAGTTATGCGTGGGGGTTATTTAGAATGTATAAATATACAACTATGGTAATGCAATATACTCCCCAATCATAAACGATCTATTCCTTAGTTTAAGTTCTTGGGGTATGACAGGTGTCTCATGAATTTGTTTTATTATATTTTCCATTGGGGTTTCGATTGATCTCTTAACCATCTCTCTGGTTGCATCAAACATAATGGATAATAACAATGCTTCATATGGTTCATTTCTATCCAATGATGCTTTGGCCCAAGATGTTAGCTCCCAACCATATTCATCTGTTATCATTTGGGGATCGATAGTTAGGTCGAGAGAAATGATGGAATACTCATTTAACTTATCCTCATTCACATCAATAGATTTAATGAAGGGGAACTCTCTTAACAATACTTTCTTAACTACTTTATACTCATAGTTATTATCTAACTCTTGTTTGGTTAACTCTCTAAAATGTGCCATAATAATATAAATATATCGTCATTATAATTTGGTAATGTCAAAAGGAATCAGTACCTTTGTTACATCACAACAGAATTAGGTGAGGGGTTCGGCTTGTCAGTCGCAGAGGGTAGACTCCACGGCACTTATAGTTGGGGAACTAATAGAATATTAACTACGAAATAAAAAAAGCGTTAAGGATTTTTTTTCATTTAGAGTAGTTTGTGCTAATTTATCATTAGTTGACAACTATAACCCCGCCTTTTTAATCTTATCCTGACAATGTGCCACTATATCTTTAGGGGTTATGCTAGTGTACTTGTCGAATAACTTCTCTATCTTCGCCTCAACACATCCCCAACCATCCATTGTAATGGGTTTTCGTTGGAAACTTAACTTAGCCTTCTCAAAATATAATGACCCCAACTCTTCACCATCTACTATATCGTGGATAACAACCCTTATCCTGTAAGGCCCCATTATCGTTAAAATGAAATTCATATTCTCCATACCCATAAATAGTAGTATTGGAACACAATAAAATCAAGTCATTATAGTTGGGGATATGGTCGTGACACTATGTCAGTTCATAAAAAAATGTGGGATTGTTAATAACTTTAGGGGGAATTATTTGGAATTGACAGAATGTCAGGGGACGCGTTCGCATGGGGATAATCCCCTACATACTTTTTCCCCTACTTTAGTTCCTGACATTCTGTGACATATTATGACATAATTGTGTCCTACATATATGTGAGATGGATTTATTCCCCCTGACGATAGTGTGAGGGGTATATTATTCACTATATAGAAAACCTAGCGAAAAAAGTATGATTAAGTTAGGTGTGGGGGGAGTGAGTGTAACGAACCTATAATATCCTTCAACGAGAGATATAGACCATTTTAGACGACTTCAACGAGTGGGTTATAATACACCCCCAATAACGAAGACCCCTCATATGGTGACACCTAAAAGGGAATATTAATCATATCGTTATTGTCAGGTTTATCCTGACTAGAGTGATATAAAACATAAGGGAATGTAATGGGTGATAACTATGATATGTTATTATTTATCCTTTAGGATATTGTTTATATATCATCTCACCCACCCATAACACACCACCTCACAGGTCTTCTCGTTAGAAGGGGGATGATATTTGGCGGGGGAAATATAATGTAATGTAGATTACAGTAATGGGTATTACAATAAATAATGTGGATTTAAACGACGAATGAAGGGACATTCACGGAACGATAGTGTAGTGAATTGGTGTTGTCCCGAGAGTGAGGAGATTAGAGACACATTATAGATAAATAAAAACCCCACCATTATTATAGTGAGGTCTTCTATCATTATGTGGCTGTCGTTAATCCCCGACCCCTTTTATTCATAATATACTTTACCCTTCTGTCCTGAGTGTTGCTCATACCACTTACCATTCTTATCCTCCCATACATATGGATTACTTGGATCCACCTGCCAATCATACTTGGAATAAAAATCAGGTTCCTTCTTTAATAGATTGGACTTATGTGAATTGTGGAACTTCTCATTTCCGAACCATTCAGGATAAGTAATAGATTCATCAATAATTTCCTTTGACATTGTATTATGAAACCCCCGATCAATCCATTCATCAATACAGGCGTTCAGATATACTTTGAGTAATGGGGTATGATTTTTCCACATAACAGAACACGGATGGTTTAACCAACCTTTATATGGTGTTCCGTCCAACTTGGGTCTTCCAAGTATGGCGTTAATAATCTGAAATGCCTCAACCCGCTGCTTCCCAAGCCGCTTATTGTCAAGAACCTTTAGTGACTTCCTAATATCTGAATATGGTAAGAATGTTTGCATGACACAAAGATAACTAAATTATTTAATATACAATAAAAACCCCCACTTATTAGGTGAGGTCTTATATAAAACATTCAGAGCTATATACAGATTTTATCTGAAATCCATTTCTCTTACACCTTTCTTATCTCTTCTTAATTCTACCGCCTCACGCAATTCTCGTCTTATTATACCACCATTTTCGATAGCGTTTACTAAGATAAGTGGAGAAGTTCTATCCGATGTAACTATTAAAATATTAGATAGACCAAAAATCCTTAAAAAGAATGGTTCATCTAATATGATATCTTTAACTCTATACAATTCAGTTTCATTTGTTCTTCTTGAAAGGACACCATTTTGTTGAATAACTCGTTCATTCGTAATTTCAAATTTAGTGAATCTTGTTTCCAAATATCTAACAAGAAACATTATTACACCCAACCCCAATAATGGAGCCAAAATTATACATAGAAGGTAGTAACCAATGTTTGGTATTTGAGAGGGATTTCCCTTAAAAATAATTCTTTCGTGAATCATAATAATCTGTTTTTTTAAATTGTTAATAATATCCCACAAATCTATATAATATATTCCACTTATCCAAATGTTTTATAAATAAAAAACCCCACCGATTATTTGGTGAGGTTATCTCTTACGATTTTACAAGGTGATCCATATGCAACCACATTATCGGGAATATCTTTTGTTACAACTGATCCCGCGCCTATGATGGTATTCTTTCCTATCTTTACATGATGTAATACATTAGCCCCCATCCCTATTGTTGTACCTTCACCTATGGTTACATTTCCCCCAATGTTGGTACCAGGGTTGATTGAACAATAGTCACCTATATTTGTATGATGACCTATGGAGACATGTCTATTGATGGAGACAAAATTACCTATGGTTGTATGTGCTGCGATCGATACTTTGGAATTAATTAATACCCCATAACCTAATTTACTCATCTTGGACATATCTAATCCACTATGAATAATATTGATAAACTTGTTAATGTCAGGATTTAATGTTTGTATTATCTTTATCTTGTATTGAGGTTGATATACTCCGAGAACAAGCGAATCGTATTTGTTAACCTCAACATCATTCAAAACTTCCACATTAAAATCATAATGGTCAAATGGACTTAGTATTGGTAAATCCAAATTGTTGTATATTGTAATATTGGGCGTGAAGTCATTTGAATATAAATTATCCAATACCATTGTAATGATATTATCCCCCTTACCTAATATTAATAAGTTTGTTTCCATATCCTTTTTGTCTCAATTCGTTTGATGTATAATGTGTCATATCTAATTCATTCATTATCCTATGTGCCCTTTTTAATAGATCTATGTTTGTTGTTTTTTCCTTATCTTTGTAATATAGATTATCCTCTATCCCGATTCTAATACCATCGAAATCTAATAATCCATATGTGGTACTCTTTAGTTGTTGAGAGCCTATACCACCCAAACAAGTATATGAATTTGCTGGTAGATTAGATTTAATTGATGATAAGGTCCCAAAATCACATTGCCCATTGTATATGTTTCCTAATATAACATTGATGTGATATGGTGGCTTTAATATGTTCTTTGAAATAATGTAATTTGTATAGTTTAACATTCCTGCGTCAAAACATTCTATCTCAGGTTGTACACCATATTTGTCCATCTCGTTTATTAAAGATAAGATGGTCTCAGGTTGATTAATTGATGCCCCTGATGGAAAGTTTAATGATGACATGGTTAGCGAGCCCATATCAGGTTTTAATTGTAATACCTCGGCTCTTTTCTCTAACTCAGGGAAGTTTCTTCCCGTTAATGAAACACAAATCAACAAGTCAGGACAATGTTTTTTTATCCCTTCTATAATCTTTTGATACACTTCTTTCTTGTAAGTGTTATTTGTCTCTTCATCTCTTGCATGTAGATGTACAATTGAAATCCCCACCTCATTCGCGCTATGAACTTCCTCTATTATTTCATTCGGTAATAATGGAGCTAAGGAATTGTCCCTTGTGGTTTGTGTTCCTGTTGGAGTAAAATTGATTATCTTATTCACTAACGATGTATGACTTTATTTTGAATACCTCTCTAAATTGGCTATCAAAGGTTTTATCATAAATAATTTTTTCTGAATTGTCCACTCTTACATGATTAATCTCGTCAAAAATACCCAACGGTTTTGTATGCCAATGATAAGGTTTGGTTTGTATATTAACCATTGTTGTTTTATTGACTATAACAATAATTTTTTCCGATGAGTCTTTAACAGAGTTATAAAAAATGTTTAAGGTTCTATCTGATGCATTGTAATACAGAGTAAAGTGTAAGTTCCGATGAAAAACTCTATCTCCCCTTTTAAATCTATCATCCGTTAGTTCATTCTTAAACAATACTTTTCCTGAATTTAGGAATAGATTTTTTGTAAAAACCTCTAATTGTTTTGGCTCAATTATTCTCATTTCAGTATCAATAAACTCTTTGTTATAGTTTTTCAAATTCTCAGGTAATGAACTTACTTTCAAAGATTTGAAAGAACCAAAAAGAAACCCATCTTCTTTACCGTTATCTGTGTATATTACAGAATCATATTCTTCAAGGTGTTTACTATTTTCATCAATTAAATTTTTATCTAACAACTGACCATCATATTCAATGTGATGAATATTTTGATATCCAAAATTTATCGCAATTTGACATGCTATTGCGAACATTCTATATATGGCGAAACCATAAAAATATTTGTTGAAGAATCTTGATTGTATTCTGTTATTTCCAAACTTAAAATGATGATGTCCTAACAAATTATAATCGTCTGAAATTTCATTGTTATAATCATAAACGTAGTATTGGCATTTTTTTTGAATATGGATTGGCACATGTGTGTGAGAAACTAAGACAATGTGTTTCCCACATTCTAATACATGATTAACACACCTTTCAAGAGCCCTTTCTTGTTCCTCGGTTGGACAATAAGCACTGATAAAAATTAAATCTTTCATATTTCATAATATAAAAATTAATCAATTTTAATCAATAAAAAAACCCCACCGTTATGGTGAGGTAAAGAACTATTACATTTTACTGAAACTATAAGGAAGGTTAAGACTATCACATATTTTCTTAATATGATTTTTCTTCATTTCTGTGGAGCTGTATGTGGATAAGAATATATCTTCCTTTAACATAACAACACAACCCTTGTCACGACTACACGGAGCTAATTCTTGTGGATCTCTTTTAACAAATCCATTTAATGCATCAGAAATGGTATCATATGAGTGAACGGCTAAAATGTTTCTTAAAAACTCTTTATAGGTATCCACAAACTTCTCGTTCCTATAGACCTTACCCATCACACATAACTCATACATAGTCTTCGGGGACTTATTTTGTTTATTTTTTTTCCCCATAACAAAACTCATTACCATTGCGTTAAACTCATCCTGATGTTTTCTAATAATTTTTTCTATTTCATTCATATCTTCTAATATTTTTAATGTTTAATTATATTACAATGATATGAAATTATTTTTTACCAGTCAACTCCTAGCTAGGAAAATTGCGTAATTATTTTTAATAAAAAAACCCCACTTATTAGGTGAGGTCTTGTATGGTTTAGAACCATCGTGAATAATCTTTGTTCTTATATATGATATGATGTGATCCCTCATCTACCAGTTCCAAATAATTTGCTCTTGACAATGCTTTCTTATATAAGGACAATCTATCTTTGTTTGAATAACCCATAAGATATTGGAACTTCTTCTTATACTTCTCTATAAGTTTATTGATTGAAGCAAAGATATAAAATACTTCATTAAGGTTGGTATTGTAATAAGTCCCTGCCCCAAGATTAAAATCTATTACCATAACATCTTTATATGTATCTTTGATTTTCGGGTCCTTAAACTCCTTATAGAACTTTAAGTTGATGATGTAATCTTTTTCATCTTTCTTTGACGGAAGGATGTATGAATATACTTTTGCCCCATCTTCGTTATAGGTGTCTCTAAGAGTTGGTTCCACCCCTGCGTCAAAGGTTTCATTAATCCCCATCACTTGTTTTATCCTATCTATATTCTCTTGTAGTTTCATTGTTATAAATCTATCTTGGTTATTATTGGTAATTTCTTATGTTTTCAAAAAGGCCTTCTGGTTTATCCACTATTTTTAACTTAAAATCGGGAGATCTAAATACAGTTACAGCATATACTTTAGCCTGATCAGGAATTATTTCCCCCTTCTCCAATAACATTAAGATCGCCATTAACCTATGCCACCCTTCTTGAATATATAACTTTCTATTTATAACCTCAAAAACCATAGGCTCATCTTGAGGTGTTATAACTGTAGTATCATAGTCATTCTCCCTTATCTTATTTATCTGATAGTCAAATCTATCTTGAAATCCTGGAGATTTTTGTTTTATACTAAACCATCTTTTTGTTTCATCAGGTAATTGAGTTGGGTCAATGGTTTTTATTCCGACTGTGATATTTCTTGTATTTTTATCTTCTACTTTTGCCATTCTTTCCATAGTAAAAGTATATGGTTGACCATAACTCATACTCATTGGATCTTGGGGCGTAAATCCTCCACCAGGTAATTGTGGAAATAACCATTCCTTAACCGCCAATAATGGAAACTTCTTCGGATCTTTTGTAAAACATACAAACATCTTAGCTAACTCATCCCTTCCATATTTTGTTCCTGGAGTATAATCTTTCGGTAAACAAAATCCTGGTCGTGATTCTGTAATAATCCCCATCACTTGTTTTATCCTATCTATATTCTCTTGTAGTTTCATTATAAAAAATATTGTATAGATTTATTTGATATTGTATAGTTTATGTCTAAGTGAATATTCTTTATTATTCACATTCTGTTTTACGGTCATCGTAATATTCTTCTATTTCAGATGATAAATATTCTGCAACATAATTTGTTGCCGCAAAAGGTTCAACCTCTTCTTCTTCTTCATAATCTTCAAAATATTCCCTAAGTTGGTGTAATACATGTTCAGTATAATATTCCACATCATCATATTCACAAGGAGATAAATAATATAATGTCTGATTTAATGCCCTCTCTATTTGAGGTAATCTCCGTAAAATATGGATTGATGGTTTATCTTCATTGATAACTCCCATCACTTGTTTAATTCTGTCTATGTTCTCTTGTAGTTTCATATCTTAAAAGTTCTCATCTTTGGTTATCTTATTCCTACGATTTAATATGTCTTTTATTGACATTGTTAATCTTTGGTCATGCCCACTAGATGTGACTACCTTGCGATTCAAGATGTCTTCCACCTGGCTTTGGACGTGAATCTGTCCGCTGTGGGATGTGACTACCTTGCGATTCAAGATGTCTTCCACCATTAGGTCACCAAGGAATTGCACTAGAAGTGATGTGACTACCTTGCGATTCAAGATGTCTTCCACCAGTTCACGCATAAGTGGTTCAAACTCATTTCTTTCTATTGAAAATAACTTGAAAAAATTATTGAAAAATCCCCATCTCCACCATAAAGTTCCGTTTTCTTGCAACTCAAAGTACCAGTATTTCTCATCAGGATCTATTGCCCATATGCTACCATTATCTTCAATAATCTCAACACCCTTCATATCATTCAATAACTTATTGAAGATAATTTCTTTGATGCGAGGATTAACTTCTTCGGATATCACTCTATATTGTCTCTCAGTAATTATGTATTTCATCTAAGCTGTTCTTTATTAAGTATCTTTTTCTTTATCAACCTAATCTTTTTATCGTTCTTCAGGGTGAATTCATTCTCACGAGGATATTGAACTCTATTACCTAATGTTCTTTCTATATCTATATTATCCCCATCCGTTTCACATTGTAGTAACCATAACTTGGAATTGTCCGCATCCCAATTGTCCCATATATCTATCTTTTCCAAGAACGATCTATCTATATGTCTTGTATCCGAAATGAAATGTTCCCCAACCTGATCCTCGTTAATGGATTTACCATCTTCCAATAATATAACTCTATATAAGATTACTTTAGTTGGAATGTTATTCAGACCTTCAGGAAAATCACTTGATACCACATATTCTATTTCTTCTATGGCGTCTTCATCGGTGTTGAATCCTGTTCCATATCCTCCCACTTGGTCTATAATATCTTTGATAGGTTTATTCAGGAGATCATGCTTTTCATTAATCCCCATCATTTCCTTAATCCTGTGTATGTTTTCTTGTAAGTTCATATTAATAAATATATTATATTTGTATATATGACAACAATAGAAAAACACATAGTTAAATTCATAGATGATAAATTTGGGTTCCCATACCTTTACTATGATAAGGTTGAGCAGACCTGGCATAACGAGTATTTCTTATTTGATATTAAGACCTCAACAATGTATTGTAGTGATATAGTTAGGTCCGAGTTGAATAAGAAGTTTGGAAAAGGTTACATTGATAATGTAATCCTTATTGTTATATCCGCTTGGTTCAAAAAAGGATATAAGTTGCCAGTTAAAGTTATCTCATAATTAACCCCCACCTTTTGGGTGAGGGTTAATTACCAGTGTCTAATTATTCCTGCGATTATAACTAAATTGGTTATAATGTATACCATTAAGATTATTGTTCTAACCATCGCAACTCTATCTGCTTCCTCATCGGTCTCTCCTGTTTTCTCCCCTAATGATTTTGCCCATATCCTCCAAAAACTATGCTTCATCAACCTTAAACTATTTTTCCACCCTCAATCCCTTGAAGTAGTCCATCAATAAACTTGGCATTAAACTCATACCAATCATCTCCTCCTTTACCATAAAAGTTAACATATCCATTATAAGACATTATTTCCAATCTCTCATTGGCTCTTCTCAGGCTTCCCATAAATCCAAGTATTCCTTCTTTAAGTGGATTTGGTCTGTCTTCCAATGGAACATCCTCATAATTCCATCGATTGATCTTTAATTCGTTCTGATCGGTTATGTATATCTCCGTTAAGACGCAATCAAAAGATTTGGTCTGCCATTCGGTATCATTGCCGATAGTTTCTTTTTCCTTATCAGATATAGGCAATTTGTCTATATTGATGTAAAGTGTATCAAACATTCCCATCTTTATTTATAATTTTTAAGATTATTGGTTTAATTTTTGAGAACACATGCCCCATTAAGGCAAACTCTTTTGGTTCCCAAGTCCTACGATACGGATTATAATGTATCGTATAAGTAATCTCTTCTCCCTGTGAACTTCCGTGATATCCAATCGCGGTTTCTGTTTTTGATTCTAATTCAACTCCTTCTAATAACTTTGTAATAAGTGTTTCTAAAATAGCACTGTCCGATTCGGTCATATCTAAAAGATTTAATGATTAATTATACAAATATAATAAAAATATTACAACTTGCCGTATTTTGTTCCCCCATAATGACATTTTATTTCACTTCTTGGAACTGTTAAGGTATCTCTGTATCTTTGTCCCCATTCTTTCTGGTTAACCCATCTCTGACAAGTGATCACAGCCACCTCATTATCATATGATTTAACAATGTATGTCCCACCCTTATTCATTAGATGAACCTTACATCCTTTATATAATGAAACGATTCTATCATTCTTAATTTCTCCGTTGAGGAGTTGAGGATTGGTAAGTCGTTTAAGTCTCATACTATCCCTATTCTTATGCCAAGCATCCCAACTCATACTAACAAATCCGTGTTTTGCATCTCCGAGAACTGGTCTGTTGTTAAAAGGTAAAGTATTATTAATGAGCATCAGTTCATAACCCTCATTGTGAATTCTTTCCGCCTCACTGCTCCTGAAGTGTGTCTCAGGATATTCTTTCTGAGTTTTCATTTATTATTTATATGTTTATTACCATTCTCACCCATATAATAAGATTCAAAGTTATTTGTGACATAACCACCTTTCCAAGTAGTAGTGCTACTACTCCATATTCCACTAATAGTTGATGGTGACAATGTTAAACCATTACTAGATGATGTAAGCGCTCCTGCACTAACATTTTCCTTATATCGTTGTGCCGCCTCTATTAACGCGTCATTTGGTAGTGGAATCTCAATTTTATCCAATTCATCATTTAATCGTTTAATAAATGATTCTTCTCCATCATCTCCTGATAATAACCTATCAATTCTGTGAGCATAGATTTGTGCTTTTCTTAATAAATTAACAGCCTCTTTAAATTTCTCAATAACATCATCCGGATATTTATAGTGAAATTTATCTTCAGGATATTGATTATGAAATTCAGAATTACACCATCCTTCATCTCTTAATTCCTCTTGGGTCTTTTCCTTACCATTTCTTTCAATGGTGCTTTCTATCTCATCGGCAATATAACCGATTTCGTTTTGTTTGTAATCAAAGTGTCCTCCGCTCATTTCTTTTCCTCCAATTCTTTTTTAACCCGCAATCCATTCACCTTTATAAGTATATAAAGTACAAGGACCACCTTCCATAAAATTAATCACAACGGTGTTATTACGATAATCCCGTCTAACAAATACTTTGGTCTTTCTTTCAATATAAGTCCAATGATCCAAAATCTTCTTCTTAACCCACATATTATTTAACTTTTAATTTAATAACTTACTTTCTATTCCACAAAGATAATAAAATTAATTCAATCACACAATATCCTTGAAAATATTTTGTTGTATTAATCTTTTTTAATATCTTTGCCAAGATAATTTAGATGATATGAACGACAGGATAAAGAAAATAATATTTGATAAACTTTTGAACGATATGAAGGGCTCCGAAATTATTGTCGATGATGGCAATATATGGGCAATAGATCCAAATGAAAAATACTGGTACTTTAAATTGAATAAAAATGGAACTCTGTGGTGGAGATGGGAGTTTTTCAATAATTTTTTCTACCTGTTTTCATTGGAACGAGATGAGTATGAGCCACTTATACGAGATATGGTGGAAGACATCTTAAATCGTAAGGTAGATACATCTTTCAATGGGGAATATCAATCGATCGACCCGGTGGAAGACATCTTAAATCGTAAGGTAGATACATCAAATAATTTCATAGGTAAAGCCAAAGGCTGGGTGGAAGACATCTTAAATCGTAAGGTAAAAACAACATTCTTTGATGAAGTTCCACCTGAAGGATTGGTAGAAAGAATCTTAAATCGTAAGGTAAATAAAATATAAACTATGAACGAGAGATTAAAAAAAATTATATTAGATAAACTATATAACGATCTGAAACATGTGGAGATAATCCCATATAATAATGCGATATGGTTTATTGATAGAAAAGAAAAGTACTGGTATTTTGAATTTGAAAAATCAGGAACATTATGGTGGAGATGGGAGTTTTTCAATAATTTTTTCCAACTATTCTCATTGGAACAAAATGAGTATAAACCATTTCTAACTTCTATGGTGGAAGACATCCTTAATCATAAGGTAGGCACATCTGTTCTTCTTTCAAATGCTTTCTCTGCATTGGTGGAAGACATCCTTAATTATAAGGTAAACACATCCGATACTGGTGTTGGTCCAGCCATCGCATCGGTGGAAGTCATCCTTAATCATAAGGTAAGTACATCTAATGGTATAGATTTTCTTACTCATCTTAAGGTGGAAAACATCCTTAATCATAAGGTAAGTAAATCCTTTTTTACAAACGATTCGCAAACACCAGTGGTGAAAGACATCCTTAACCCTAAAGTAACAATATCTACTTGGCGAAACACAACAGGTTACACTAAAGAGGAAGACATCCTTAATCATAAGGTAGATGCAACTAAGATCGGTTATTGCGGATTCGTAAACCCGACGGCAGATGTACTTAACCATAATGGAGAAACATCTATGAAATCATTGGTTGAGAACTACAAAATATTGGACGATGTACTGAATCATAAGGTAAATACAGCAAAAGCAGATTATTGCCCATGGCCTGTTAAAGTAGATAATATACTTAATTAAAATGAACCCCAGATTAAAGAAAATAATATTTGATAAACTATATAATGATCTGAAACATACTGAGATAATTCCATATGAAGACTCCATATGGATTATTGACAGAGAAAATAAGTATTGGTATTTAGAATATAAAAAACGAGGAATCTTGTATTGGAGATGGTGGTTTTTCTCTGATTTTTTTACCATATTTTCAATGGAACGAAATGAGTTTGAACCTATCCTATCCTCTTTTGTAGAAGATATCCTTAATTATAAAGTAGATACACCTCGACATAGAAATATTATAGATGAATCGGAAGTAGAAGATGTCCTCAATCATAAGGTAGAAAAAACTTTATCTTTCCAAGGCAGAGATAACCGTAACATAGATAATGTCCTCGATTATAAAATAGAAAAACCTGTGGTTGTATTTAATTTTCCTGAAACTGATATAGAAGATGTCCTTAATCATAAGGTAGAAAAAACTATAGATGCTGGCAGTTGGGAAGATTATAAGGTTGAAGAAATATTAAATCATAAATCTAAAACATAGTAAAATGAATATTGAAGTATCAAACGGAGAAATAGTAGATAAACTATCTATTATAGAAATTAAAATTAGTCGTATCTCAAATGTAGATAAACTAACAAACCTACAAAAAGAGTTTTTAATATTGGACTCTGCAGTAGCCACAATCATTGAGAAGACTCACCCTCTTTACCAAGAATTGTATAAGATAAACAATCAACTATGGGACATTGAAGACCATATCAGAGATCTAGAAAGATCAAAAGATTTTGGTGACGATTTCATTCAAACCGCAAGATCAGTTTATTTCATTAACGATAAACGATCTGAAGTCAAACGACAAATAAATGAATTGACAGGGTCTAACTTAACTGAAGAAAAGAGTTACGAACAATATCAATAAAATAAAAAAATCCCCAAGTGGGGATTCTTTTACTTATTAAAGATTTTTTTAAATATATTCTTTATCTTTTCCTTAATTGCGATTTTAACTATCCGTTCTTCATCTTTAATAATATCGGATATCTCATCTTTATGATCTCGAACCGCATAAACAGCAAAGCTAATTAAAGCAACAATTGCAATAATAAGCACAATAATTATTAATGTTTTCATAGATATAGTTTATCTATAAATACAACTATTTTATTAAATTATTCTTTAAATTATTTAATAAAATCATAAGTTCGATTATATATTATAAACAACACAATAAATTAAATAATAAAATGAATATGGAATTTACAGACTATGCCGTAGCAGATATTAATCTTGCAGAATACGGAAGAAAAGAAATTAAGATTGCAGAAAAAGAAATGCCAGGACTTATGTCTCTTCGTGAGAAATATGGTAAAACTAAACCTTTATCAGGACACAAAATTACTGGGTCATTACATATGACAATCCAAACTGCAGTGTTAATTGAAACATTAAAAGAACTTGGAGCAGATGTTAGATGGTGTAGTTGTAATATTTTCTCAACACAAGATCATGCTGCCGCAGCCATTGCTGAAGCAGGTATTCCTGTTTTTGCATGGAAAGGTGAAACATTAGAAGAATATTGGTGGTGTACCGCTAAAGCATTGGAATTTCCTAATGGTGAAGGGCCAAACTTAATTGTTGATGATGGTGGCGACGCAACATTAATGATCCATCGTGGGTATGATGCTGAAAAAGATCCAAACATCTTAGATCTTCCAACCAATGGTGAAGACGAATATGAGTTTAACCATATTCTAAAAGAAATTCTATCATCTAACAATGAACGATGGGAAAATGCGGTTGAAGGAATTATTGGAGTATCTGAAGAAACAACAACAGGTGTACATAGATTATATCAAATGTATGAAAACGATAAACTATTGTTCCCAGCATTTAATGTTAATGACTCTGTAACCAAATCCAAATTCGATAACTTATATGGTTGTCGTGAATCACTTGCTGATGGAATCAAACGAGCAACAGATGTTATGATCGCTGGTAAAGTTGTTGTAATTGCAGGATATGGTGATGTTGGCAAAGGATGTGCGAAGTCTATGAAGAGTTATGGAGCACGAGTTATCATAACTGAGATTGACCCCATCTGCGCATTACAAGCATCAATGGAAGGGTTCCAAGTACAGACAATTGAAGATTCATTATCTGTTGGTAATATCTATGTAACCACAACAGGTAATAAAGATGTTATTACATTGGAACACATGTCACAAATGAAGGATGAGGCAATTGTTTGTAATATCGGACATTTCGATAATGAGATCCAAGTAGAAAAATTACATTCTGATAAAACTGTTATCAGAACAAATATCAAACCACAGGTTGATAAATATACTTTCGAAGATGGACACTCAATCTATCTATTGGCTGAAGGTAGATTAGTTAACTTAGGGTGTGCAACAGGTCACCCATCTTTTGTAATGAGTACCTCATTCACCAACCAAGTCTTAGCTCAAATTGAATTGGCGACAAATGATTACCCTGTAGGTGTTCACACATTACCAAAACATTTGGATGAAGAAGTGGCAAGATTACATATTGGTCAATTAGGAATCAAGTTAACAACCTTAACACCAGATCAGTCAGAATATCTTGGAGTCGATGTTAATGGTCCTTACAAAAAAGACGAATATCGATATTAATAACAATTAACACAAATATTAAGAGGATGTCAACTTGAGTTTGACATCCTTTTTTATTATACTTAAAAATAGAACATAAAATAAAATAAAATTGATATGATTAGAACAGCAGAATTTGTATCCCCGAAACATCCTGATAAGCTTTGTGATAGAATCTCAGACGCAATCTTGGATGACCATTTAAAAAACGACCCACAATCAAGATGTGCCGTTGAAACCTGTGGAGGTCACTCCAAAGTATTCATCACAGGTGAAGTAACATCTGAATACAAAATTTCAGATGAAAAAATTAGAGAGATCGTTAAAGAAATCGCCAATGTTGATGATGTTATCATTAACTTAGTAAAACAATCACCTGAGATCGCTCAAGGTGTTGATGTTGGTGGTGCTGGTGACCAAGGAATTATGATTGGTTATGCATGTAATGAGAATGAAGAGTTAGTACCACAAGAATATTATCTGGCAAGAAAGTTGAATAAAGTGGTATACGAACAATACCCTTACGATGGTAAAACACAAATCACATTAGACCAAGAAAATCGTAGTGTTAGAGTAGTGTGTTCTTTCCAAAACGCACCAAAAGAAGAATTAGAAACTTTATGTAAAGATTTCTGTTCAACTGAAGGTTATAGAATCGAGGCACTACATTGTAATCCTGCTGGTGATTGGAATATGGGCGGATTTGACGCCGATGCTGGTGTTACTGGTAGAAAACTTGCCGTGGATAACTATGGACCAAGGATCCCGATTGGCGGAGGAGCATTTAGTGGTAAGGACGCAACAAAAGTAGATAGAAGTGCAGCATATATGGCTCGTAAAGTAGCTGTAGATCTATTAAAAGCATATCCATCAGCAAAAGAAGTATTTGTCCAATTATCATACGCAATCGGATATGACCAACCTTTACAATCCACATCAATAATTGATGGTATTGAGTTTAACATCGCAACACTACCACTAGGATTAAACAAATACGATTTATCACCACAGGGTATCATCAAACATTTGGACCTAAAAAACCCAATATACTCTGAAACTGCAATGTGGGGACATATGGGAAACAATTTTAACTGGAAGTAGATCTGTAATGAAAATAGATGTAGACAAATACGGAAACTTTGTTATCGGAGAGTCTGAATCTCCGATAACTTTCTCATCAAACACAGGCGAAATTCTTAGTGTTGTTATGGATGACACAGGATTTGAAGTTTGGTACAAGGAAGACAAACATGCCCTCTATAAAAGGTATAAATTTGGAAGTGATGGAATAACTGAAATAATAAAAAAGTTACAACCATAATCAAAAAGAGTATTAATCTTTCTTTATAATTCGAAAGGTTAATACTCTTTTTCCATTAATAGTAGGCATTCCATATTCATCACTACCAATAGTTTTTACAGTTGTTTTTTTATTTTTAAATCTTCCACTATAAATAATATCACCAACCTTTATCGGAATATAAATTCCATCTATTCTATTTTCTTTGTTCATATTCTTTTAACATTATATGTTGTTTAATTTAGTTATTTTGATTAATATTGTACTACATTAATCCTTATAAAATCATCTTGTCATGCCCGAAAAACAACTCAAAAAAACACGAAGAATTACTTGTGAAAGTAATGAAAACCTCTCCTCAATCAAATCAATTGTTATTGAACTAGCTGCGTTTAATTTCCCAGCAATCTGTGATGTAGATGTACAACAATACACTTACGAAACAGGAAATGATACCATTGTTCTATGTTACTTAAACCGTAAAATGTTATTAGACGGAACTTTCTCAAGGAAAGACTATCATAGGTTTATGGATGACACCATTCAAAAGATATTCAGTGAAATGGGTGTCGTAGTTTCTATTAACACTTTAACCGGTAATTGTTAGCATAAAAAAAGGAAGTAATATATTACCTCCTTTTTTTATTTATAGATGTTGTATTATTTTACAGGAAAATACCCTAAATCAACAACTAACTTTTGTCCTTCAGTACCTAAAATCCAATCAATGTATTTTTTAGTTTCACCTGTAGGTCTATTACGAAGATACATAAATAAATATCTTGTAATAGGGTAATCGCCAGTCTTAATAGTTTCAGATGTCGGTTTAAATGATTTACTATTATTGTCTTTCTTTACCCCACATATAGCGATTCCTTCAGCGTAAGCTGCTCCACCATATCCAATACCATTTTCATCTTTTGTGACCGCATTTACAACGGCAGACGTACCTGGTAGTGTCTGACAACTTGGTGAGTAGTCTCCCTTTACAACATTTTCTTGAAAGAACACATATGTACCTGAACTATTTTCTCTACCATAAAGTTTAATAGGTTGATTGTTTCCACCAACTTCTTTCCAATTGGTTATCTCACCTTTATAAATCTTACTTAATTGTTCGATTGATAATTCTTTAACTTTATTTGCAGGATTTAGATAAATCGTAATGCCATCTTTAGCACAAGCAACTTCAACACCTAAAGTATTGTATCTTGATTTAAGTTTATCCTTCTCAGTTGGTTTCATTTTACGACTAGCATTAGCAATATCAGTAGATCCATTAATCAATGCCGATATACCAATCCCTGATCCACCTCCAGTAACTTGAAGAGCCACGTTACTATTAGATTTCATATAAACCTCAGCCCATCGTTGTGCCAAGATAACCATAGTATCAGAACCTTTAATAGTAATTCTTTCTGGTGCCGCGATAAACGCTATTGAACTAATGAATAGTACAACCGCTGTAATTAAAATATTTAATTTTTTCATATTATCTTAAAATTTAGCTTGAATTCTTATTGTTAATACATTCTGGTTAATAATATTACTCCAATCAGCTTTAATTGGTGCTCCTGTAGATGTGGTATAGTTATCAACAACTTTCCCAACAGTTCCAACTTTTTCATTTTGAACAATATCATACCCAATTGTGATTCTAATATTATCATCATAATAATGATGTAACGCAAATCCATATGTAGTTGTTGCAAGATCTCCCTTACCACTTAACTTTGATTTCAAGGTTGCATCAGTACTTGTAAATCCTATTATTGTAACATCTTTTCCTGATATATTTGTATTAGGGTCATAGTAATCATATCTAAATGCAATCTGATTTCTCTTACCTAAGTTTTTAATGAAATAAAGATATCCACCATTGAAGTTATTTTGGAAATTTGATACCTCAGGGATTGCTGCAACACTACCTGCGGCAGGAACCGCAGCATATCCGATAGTCGCATTTTTACCAGCGATATATTCTCCTTTAACCGATAAACCACCTAACACATCAGCAAATAATTGAAATTCTCCACCTAACCAATTTCTACCAATTGAATTTCCAATTTTAGTATTAGTTAGTGTTGAATAGTCACCATTTAATGTTCTAGTAGAATTTGATTTTAACGATCCAAAATATCCATGTCCACCGAAATCTAATCCACCAAAACTTCCAAGACTAAGGTTGTATGTTATACGAGCCATAATATCTTTGAAATTATCATAGTCAATATTGTCAGTAGCATTAAGATTAACACCAGCATTGTTTGCAATAGTTAAACCATCACTACCATTTAGAACGGCAAACTGAACATGAAGTGGTATAGTTGTAGGATTAAATTCTAATTTTGTACCTATCGCACGCTCACCAGGATATAATGTTCTAATAACTAATGAACGCTCAGGTAATTCTCTCTGACTTGACGAATATTCAACTTCATAATTTGGTCTGTTGAACTTTCCACCCCATAAACTAAACGATTTAGTCCAATGGTCATTTACTACCACATAAGCGTCTTTTAAGGAAAGACCACCCGGAGCAAAATCAGGTTGTAAAACAAATTTTACACCATCAAGCGCTTCATAAGTAAATTTTACTCTAACTCTTCTAAGTGAAAAATAGTTTTGAGATTTAGAAAGTAAGGAGGGAGTTTCAAAGTTTTGATACTGAGATTGAATGTAACCTGAAACCTTAATCTTAGTTAATTTAGATAAGTCAGATTCGTTAGTTGCAATCCTTTCAGATAGTCCATTAACCCTGTCATTTAGTTCGGTTAACTTTTCACTTGTTGTTTGTTCTTGTGCACTTAAATTAAACACAATACCAAAAAACAATGCAAGAAATAATAATTGTAGTTTTTTCATAAGATAATTTTAATTGTTTATTTAACAATAAAGATGTTTGTATCCATGTAAAGCGATTACAAAACAATTACATTATTGTGACAATCAATACCTATGATAAATTATTCGTGATAGATTTGGTGTTCAAACTCAGGATTATTCTTTTGAAACTTTTTAATGAAGATTCCTGATAATATATTACACATATTCTCTTCGGGTCCTCCAATATCCTGTATCTTATCAGTGTCCTTTAATCCCATTTTCTGATGTTGATACTCATGAACCCATTCATGTGCAATAGTACGAAGTATATCGATTAACATTCTATCTTTGGCTAACACATTAATACGATGTTTACCAAGTCTTACTCCAGTAGTCATTGGAGATATTCTTTTGTCCACAAGGGTAATATGGACATCATCCGTTAAAGATAATTGTGTTTTTAAGAATTTAACAAATTCTTTAATAACTGGCATATCCTCATTCTTAAGACAGTCTCCGTTTTTCTTTATACTAACTTTCATTAGATATAAATATATCAATTAATATCTTTTATCGTATTGAGTGCTTGATCAATAACTTGATGCATATCGTAATAAACATAAGTTCCTAATCTTCCTCCAAAAATATACTTATCAAGATTCTTTGCCTCTGAATAATATTTTTCATATATTTCAATATTATTTTCATCCCTTATAGGATAATACGGTTCAGTTTCTTTAGTATATTCCATTGGGTATTCATAACTAATAACAGTTCCCTTTTGGTTCTGATGGTCAAACCATTTATGTTCTAATATTCGGGTATATGGTACTTCAGAATCAGTATAATTAACAACAGGATTACCTTGGAAATTATCTGTTTCTAAAACTTGTGTTTCCCATCTTAAACTTTTATATTCAAGTCTTCCAAACTTATAATCAAAAAACTTATCTATTGGTCCAGTATAGATTACTTTATCAGCAAGAGAATCCAAATATTCTTTATCCTCAAAATAATCAATACCAAGTGTTACATCAACATTCTCAAGCATCTTTTCAAATATCTGTGTATATCCGTCAATAGGTATTCCCTGATACTTGTCATTGAAATAATTATTGTCCCAAGTGAATCGAACTGGCAATCTTTTAATAATAGATGGCGGGAGTTCTGTTGCAGATTTATTCCATTGTTTTTCAGTATACCCTTTGATTAGTTTCTCATACACATCTTTTCCAACCATTGATAAGGCTTGCTCTTCAAGATTAGTCACCTCTCCATTGTATTTTTGACTATCTATTTTTTGTTTTGCGTCCTCAGGTGTAGTAACACCCCATAATTTATTAAATGTCCACATATTAAAAGGGAGAGCATAAATCTCTCCCTTGTAGTTCGCAATCGGACTATTAATAAAAGGTTTAAATGTTGCAAATTGATTAACATAATCCCATAAATGTTTATCGTTTGTATGAAATATATGTGCACCATATTTGTGAACATGAATACCATTTATATTTTCAGTATAACAATTTCCCCCTATAACTTTTCGTTTATCAATTACTAAACATTTTTTCCCTTTTTTGGTAAGTTCATAGGCACAAACCGAACCAAAAACTCCAGCGCCAACGATAAGATAATCATATATATTTTTATTCATTAAAATCATTTAAAGTCAAACTTAACGCTCTTAAAAATAAATGGTTTTGATGTTATCTCAGTTTTTTCTTTACACCCATTTTCAATTTTTTCTTTATATTCATTCAAGAAATTACTTGTATTCATATAAGCTCTATCTTCGATTAAGAATGTTCTATTTGGAAATGGATTAACTTTTTCAGGATTACACATCTCCTCAATAATTGGAAGAATATCAATATATTTTTTTTGTTTTTCTAATTCCAAAGCAAGATAAAGTAAATGTTCGTTTCGTCCTGAACAGAATAACTCGGCGTCTCTGAAACATTTATAAGACTTATCTAAATTACCTATAAATCCATGAGCAATACCCATCATAATCAAAGCATAGTATGCCATTTCATCTTGTCGTTCTGGAACACCACTACCATCCCACTTATGAGATTTCTTTAGAAACATCTCATAATACCAAATAGATCTTCTTGCATATTCGTCAGAATGATCTTTACCAAATGGTAACTCATCAGGATTACCATATGAATCAGAATAACTTTTCGCCAAATACCAAAGATGATAATGATCCTCTAACACTTTATTTCCAACAACTTTATCAATCTCCAACTCTAATGCATCTCTCAAGAATTTTCTTGGAACATACCATGTCTGACCATCCTGTGAGACCATATGTCTAAACCCGTATGGCATGTCGAATCTTTGGAAATCCTCACCAATTTCTGGTAAATGAATTGTTTCATGTCGTTTATCGTGTTGAAAGAACCACGGTCTTTTTGCATTCCAAAACCATGTTCTAAAATATTTAGTTTGACCAGCCTGAGCGGTGATATTATAACTGTCAACTGAAATATCATCCAAGATACTCCAATCAAAATCATTATCAACTGCCAAAGTTTCATCGGCATCCATTCTCAATATCCAATCACATCCATGATCTGCACTCAAACAAGTTTGTAATGTATGATCTCTATTCCAACCTGGAAAATTCCAATCAATTACATATGTAAAACCAGGAATTCCTTTTTCTTGGAAAAAGTTCTCAATTATTTCTTTGGTATTGTCTTCCTTACCATTACATTGGATCACCCAATAGTCAATATATGAAGCCACAGACTCCAGCATTCTCATGATGGTCGGCGCTTCATTACCAACCATCGCATTCAAACAAATTTTTGTTTTTTTACTCATAAATGTAATTCATTACTTCTTCTTCATCAAAATACTTTCTGATGGGAGCTTTGTTTTGAAACTTTTGTGAATGTCCTTCTTCTTCAATCCAATTCCAGTCATGAAATCCAAGTTCAGTAATTCGATTGTGAATTGCGACATCATAATAATCCCTAATTAATCTGGCTCTTCGGTTTATATCATTCGCGTTATTATCAACAGTACTATTCCTATTGTTATATTGAAAATATAACACTTTTTTCACATGAATCATCCGTGTTTTTAAAAAACTTCGAACAATAATTTCCAGATCATCAGCAACAGGAGTTTTTTTGTTATGTCCACCAATTTCATGGTAGAAATTCCTTTCCCACATTCTAGCATGATTAGGCATACTGATATTAAATCGGATTGTTAATGGGTTAACATCAGGATAAAAATGTCCCAATATATTTTCCCCATCAACATTAACCCACTCATGTCCGGCATAACCAAAATCAAAATAGTTATCATGTCTACCATACCAATTACCAGACCAGTCATGGTCATAATATTTTGGTTCCCCATCATCATATATTTCTGAACAATTTGTATATAAGAACTTCCCATCAGGAAACTTCTCAATCGCATCATTACATGTTGAAAGACATTCAGAAGTTAGATAATCATCATGATCCAATTCCACTAACCAATCACCATCACATAACATTGCCGCCCTATGTTTCGCTAATCCAACATTGCCGCCCGTTAATGGATAGACTCGATTTAATTTAACCCGATAATCTTTATCTGAGATTTCTTTTAAGATTTCCCAAGTTTCTTCATCAGGAGAATCATCAACAATAACCCACTCCCAGTTGGTCCATATCTGATTTTTAAGACCATCATAAGTTCGGCGAATACGTTCACCTGTTTTATAAACTGGAGTGAAAATAGAGAACCTGGACCTAATTACTTCACAATTTCTAAAGACAGATTGACAAACAATAATATTCGCCAAGACATTATCACCATCAAGGTTATCAAGATGAATATGTAATCTCCCAAGTTGGTAGTGAGGAATATTAATATCTTTGTTTATTGAAATTATCAAATCTGGTTGATACTTAGAATAATCCTCAACAACCGTATCTCGGTATGGTAAAGAATAAACAATAACATCATCAAATAATGACTCTTCAAAATAAACATCAGACACTAAAATCTCTTCACCTTCTCTATCCCATCCGTAAACGATAGCACTTGGTTTTTTAGTCTTCATCAATATAATAATATCAAACTAAATCAGAGTTGGATTCAGATAAAATAAATTCCAACCGAATACTCTCAACCACACCTCGTTTATTTCTCCAAGCAGTTGCCTTTAATCCACCACTTTGTGAAAAGTATTGTGAGTTCTTAGGGAGTTTACCATTACTTGACGATAGTCCTTTGATCGCCGAAAAGATTCTATCTAACGCAGAGTCCTGTAGCATTTCAACCGTTGGAACTCCAACACCAATCCAATACCAATCTAATGCCTTCATAGCCAAATGACATCTTTCAAAATCAAAATTATCCATGACATCATTAATCATTTTTTCCCGTTGTGACTCAGGAAATAATGATGAATCAATTTTTTTATTGGTTTTTTTCTTAAAGATAGTCCAAAACTTTTTCTTCTCTGAATCAGAGATTTTACTATCTTTAGAGGGTTTCTTATCCCTCTTTATTGATTCCGCAACTTGAACAACAGAGATCCTCCCTGTTTCAATCATTTCTTTTAACTGTGATGTCATTTTCTCCCCTTTATTTTTTTTTAAACATATGAACAAATTGTTCTAAAACTATACTTAACTAAATATTTGTAGTCAGGACAGGATTCGAACCTGTATGATAAGTAACTTTAAGACCATATTGTAAACCTATCTTATTGTGGTCAGCGTCTAACCAATTCCGCCACCTAACTATTAATACTATTTTAAAGTGATCGGAACAGGGTTCGAACCTGTATAATAACACGCCCTCTAAAATATCGGTTGTTATCTACGTATAGCGTCTACCAATTCCGCCATCCGATCCACACTCTTTATTATCTCAGTACTCTTAAGATTGATTCTGTACTGCCCTCCCATTTTTTGATCTGTTTTCTTGGGACCCAAAATTCCATCTCACCGATCTCCTCAACTCGTTTCAAATATCTCTCACGAAATTCATTTACCTGAGAACGATCTGTGATGTATGGAACCTTCATATACTTAGAACAGATAGGACCAACATTGGTCAACATTGAAAACTCATCTGTAAGAGTCTTAGAACAACACAAACAAACTTTTGCTCTGTTAATAGTCATCTTACCAGCAAACTTAACAGCCTTTGGACTAACCGCCAACAATCTTGTAACATCCAATAAGGTTGGATTAAACTCTAAACCATATGTCTCTTTCAACTGTTGACCCACATTACGACCAACGATAATTGTTTCGCCAGGAGTAGGCCAATTAACTCGAATAGTTTTTTCTTTGTCTTCCTCCTTAATAATTGACTTAACCGCTGCGGAGATCTGTTTCTCAGTCAAAGTACCATACTTTTTAAACTTAGAAGCAATCTCATTAACAAAAGTATTCACCCCGTCATAATTCACAATCCTCTTGATGTCCTCAGGAAGATTCTCCATATCAACCGACTTAACTTCGGAGTTCAAACATTTCTCAACTGACTCTAATTGCTTTGGAGTCAGCCTTCCCCACTTTGAAACTGCGTCTTTCATTTTAAGAATAAATGAGTTATTACCTTGGTAATTGCTAACTCTTTGAATTGTGGTGGTAGTTGTCATATCTTTTAGTGTTTTTGTTTCTACAAAGATAAACAACTTTTATCAATTAACAAATATCCACTAATAAAAAATCCCCTTTCGGGGATTAATTATTAGTTGTTAGTGAAAGCTTTGTCAGCCCAAGTCTTAGCCCCAACCATTTCCCACAATTTCATATCACACATGTCAGGAAATGATGTTCTCATATCACCCACCGTAAGAACATCAAGGAAAGTCTTATCGATTGAGTACCATTTATTATTCTTTGTGGTAAATACATCAAACCATAAACACTTTCCACTATCGTAAGTCTTTTTAACTTGGATATTAACCAATGCGTTTTTCTTAAATCCTTTGATAATATTAACCGAACTATTCTCACAATCGGAGATTGTAATAAATCCCGCCTTACATTTTGTAGCCACACGGAAGTCATATTTCGCCTCAACATCTTTAAGGTGATTCGAAACAATAATTGTTAAATCTTTACCTTTAACTGAGGTCTTGAAACTTCCGTGAAATACATCTCCGGCTAATACTGAATCATTACTAACTTTGATAATCGATGGGGTCGCTGTAGTTGTCATATGTCTTTTTGTTTTTGTTTGTTCAACAAAGATATATAACTTATTTTAATCTACCAAATTATTTTTCATATTTAAACATATTAAAATGATGTTTTGTAAATCCATAGACAATTTCTTTTGTTTCATCATCATAATAGTCTTCCCATTTCACCATTTCCTTACCATGTTGAATCATCATATCTATATGTCTCTCCGATAAAACATCTCTTAAAAATGGTAATTTCATAAAATCTTCTTTTAAGTGTTCAAGTCTGATTATATAATCAGGTATTTTTGTAAAAGTTGGGCTAGTAATCATTCGAAGTAATTCATGTCCATTAAGATCATATTTTATGAACTTCTTAAACCCATCTACGCTCTTGTCAGTATATGAGGGAAATAATGTAGTAAAGATAGATAATGTCCTGGCATATGGATTACGAGCACTACATATTAATCCATAATCTTTAACACTATCAGGCATATAACATGTATGTCTGTAATCATGTTGTCCGGCTTGATATATGGGCATTCCCCCTCGCTTGAAATCGAAATAACTTAACACTTCTGCAACGGTTCTACTTCCAGTTCTTTCTGGCCCCCACCAAATATATTTATATTTTTCGGAAATGTTTAAAATTTGATTATCTTGCGCCATAATAACTAAAGTATAACTGGAATAAAATAAAAAATAAATCTATTTATTAGAATGACTGACGTAACAAGTATATTAAACAAATTAAGTGGATCGGATGTCCATCACTTCAAAATAATAAAAAGTTTTGCATGGGAGAGTAGACAAATACATTTAGATTTTTATTTATTATTATTAAATGCCAATATGGGAGAATACAAAGGAGAGAAAGATATTACAATGAAGTTTTTAGTCAGAAACTATTCTATTAAGAATGGCTCTTACGACGATGATGATTTCAAATACTATTTTGAAATGTATGATGCCCAAGAAGATCTAAAAGACATGATACTAGATACCTATAAACTCTCATTCTTAGGTATAAAATCACAAGACGACATTCATCCTGAATACCAATTTTTAAAATTATGAACGAAAGAATTAAAAAAATAGCGTCCAAAATTGAAGATACGATCCCTAAGTCAAATACTGTTCAAGAGATCTATTATGATATAATCCCATTATTAGAATCCCAAAAAGTATATTTTTCCCTTTTAGGCGCAGAAAATATTGTAAAATTAGTATTTTATATTTATTCACTTAAAACACAAAACGATTTTATTCTCGCAGATAAATTATTAAATCAAATATCATTTGCGAATCTATTCACACGAAATGAAGACTTTTATACAACTGAATGTCAAAGATGTGACGGACAAGGCTCACATGATTGTTCCCATTGTGGAAGAAGTGGAACAAATGATTGTGAATATTGTCATGGTAATGGTGTTGTTGAATGCGAATATTGTGGCGGCGACGGAACCGATCCTCACGATGACGATGAAAAGTGTAATAACTGTCGTGGGACAGGAGAAGAAACTTGCCCTAGATGTGGAGGAGAAGGAGAATACGACTGTACTAATAAAAAATGCGATGAAGGATGGGTAGAATGTGAAAGATGTGAGGGCACTGGTGAAATCGAAACTAACGAACACGAATACACAAGTTATTTTATTGCCACTTGGAACACTAATCTAAAAAATAAATGTGAATTAGAAGAAGACACATTAAATCCTGTTATGTCATTTCAACGATTCGAATCTATGTCATCCCAATATATCATATTAAAGTCATTTGAAGACCATCATATTTTTATACCAGAGGTTAAAAGTGGTGAAATGTATTGCAATTTTTTTGATGATGAACCAACTTTAGAGTTTGATAAATCAATGAGAATTACCGGAAATTTTAACTCCATAAATATTGAAGAATATATTGAATAAAAAAGAAAGAGACCGAAGTCTCTCTCTTGGGGCTAGTCGGTCGACAGCCTTCCACCACCAAATTTAACGAACTTGGAAACTTGAAATTATCTTGTTTCTAACGCCTCAACCTTTGATTTGTTAATCAAATGATCCGCTAATGTATATGTGTCTACATTAGTAACAATAATTGAGTTCGTTAGATGCTTAAAAGGGATATGAACCAAAAAATCAACACCATTAAAGAATGTAAGATCATTCTTAAGTTCCAAACATCCTTGAACCATTTTTAAGAATAATTTAAACTGAATTGGATCTACGAAAGTTTCATTCAAAAGAATACCGAATGTCTCGTGTTGAATCTTGATGTTGTGTTGTGGTAAGTTCATATCGTTTATTTTAGACTACAAAGATATAAAACATATTTTAAATAAACAAATTATTACTCTATTTTATTTAAATTGTAGTTTTAATTAAATTATAAAGGTTGTCTCCTGTCGTCAATGGATCAATTTCAGATAACTTAAAATAATCACAAGCGGTGTGTTCAAAACCATCCATAGCCATTTCAAGATCTGGTATAATTTCTTCATCAACTACTAAAAGATAAACATACATATATCCTTTAATTTCCTTCCATTCTTTGCGATAACAAGGAATTATACCAATAAACTCCAAATCATCATCATCAATATCAACTGAGGTCTCCTCAAAGAACTCTCTCTTAGCGCATTCTTTAGATGATTCTCCCTCTTCCATTCCTCCTCCAGGTATAGACCACATTCCTGGAAAAGTTTTTTCCTTATTTCTTTTACAAAGAAGAACTTTATCTTCACACTTTACAAGAACACCTGAGCTCCTTTTAATTTCCATTGTATTTATTGTTATGAGAGTTAAAATTAATAAAAATATTTTTAATGTCAAAACACTTACCGATAAAAAGTCCCAATCAATCGGTATGATGGGAAAGACTTTTGATAATTCTTTTGACGGACTATTATTTTTAATGGGCGGAGATAAACAATGTTTTTATATGAAAAATTGTATAACCTCTCTTGATATAATTATCATTAAAGATCACATAATCACAAAAATACATCATAATTGTCCCCCTTGTGACACCAAAGATTGTAAAACTTATTGTGGTTATGGTAATATTGTTCTTGAAGTCGAAGGTGGTACCTGTGAAAACCTTGAGATTAAAACAGGTGACTCTGTCCGTTATGTAGTTGATTAATTCGTATTTTTATAAATGTATTTCTCATTTCCACAATTATAGATTCTAAAATACCCCCTACTATTCATAATTTTAGATTCGGTCATATTTTCATCATACCCGAGTTTAACCAATTTATGTTTTTGATATTTTATTCTATTTTCTCGGTTTCTATTAATAACATAATAATAATTTGGTGGAGTTATACATAAAGAATCAAATCCTAATCTCTTATACAAATCTCCAGTCGCCCAAGAAATATCACAATAAGATATCACATCTTTAGGATTATATTCAATTAAAAAATTCTTAAATAATTTTGAAGCCCCACCTATAACCCCGATACCAATTTTATTACAAAATCTCACTAGTTCATAACTATTATCCAATATTTTATTTTTAAAAATTTTTCTTAATTTTGAGAAGGTCATTAAACTAACTAATTCACCGTCATAATATAACCCATAATTAATATTCGTGTTAACAAATCCTTGAAGATGATTTTCATTTAAAAATATTTTAACAATATCCTTTTCATTTATTCTTTTAATTGTTGTTTTCCTTGCTGGAATTATTTCGCTTTTCCCAATAACATTAGATATTATTGATTTAACGATATCTAATTTAAAATCAAAATCATCTTCAAATATATGAATTAGTCGTATTCCATGCAATTTACATAAATTAGTCTTATTAATATGGTATTCTTTTTCTTTAAATAATTCAGAGTGCCATCTTAACCCATTAAATTCAAACCCAATATTAATGTCAGGTAAAAAGATATCAATTTCTTTTCGTTCAATTTTATATCCAATAATAATTTTTCCATCATATATTTCAGAAATCAACTTTTTCAACAATACTTCTTTTCCTGAAATATTAGATTCAATCGGTTTACAAATGGTACAAAATTCGGTTCCAATTATTTTTCTATTTGCAAATATAGATTTAGGTATTGTTGACTGCCCATGAATCTCACAACTAATTATAAAATTATCACCATCTTGCCCAATAATTTTTGGATTTTCACCGATAAATGTATCAAATATTGTTTTTTTTCGTTTTTCAATTTCCGCAATACTATTTTCAACTTTCCATTGATCGCTTCGTCTAAAATGATCTACCCCCCATTTAGTTAAAAATGTTTTCTTTGATTTATCTTTAAACTCATTACTTTCAAAGTATGAATTTGACCCGTACTTAACAATATTAGTCTCTATTGTCTTATTCTTTCCACATTTAGACGAACAAGAGTAATATCCCCCATTTTTAATAGATTTATTATATCTTCTATATTGTACTTTAGTCTCTTTACCACAAACATCACAAATGGCGTCAACCATTAAATGACTATCAGGATTTACTTTCTCAATTGGTATAGTATTAATACTATTATATTTAATATCTATATTATTTTCTTTATAATAATTCCCAACATTTCCTGCAATATTAAAAGTTAATTCTATTGTTTTTAGCATAAAAAATGATTTACTATAAATATAGTAAATCATTCATTTATGTCCACCACAAATCTATTTTTTATTCTACTTTTTCTTTTGATTCGTTAATCTTTTCTTTTAGTTTTTTCTCAAATTCAGACGCCAATGTTTTAAGGAATTTGATATAAGCCGCGTCTTCTCTTTCCGGGTCATAACGATATGAACCTTGTGGTGGTCGTTTAGCTCTACCTAAATAATTTAGTCCCGAAATGTTGGTAATACATTTATGTCCCCCTGAACCTGCCTGAATTAATTCCCAAGCATTAATCCCAATCTTATCTAAAAGATTTTTTTCATCTTCGGTTAAATCTGTGAATGGCTTATCCATAATCTCTTCAATTTTCTTCAACGCCTTTTCGCCACCATCCATAAACATAAACTTACCACCATACAATGCGTCAAAGTCTTTGAAAGTAAATCCGACACTTTCAGGGTTAACACCAGTCTCGCTAATCCATTTTATTGTTGATAAAGGTATGCTTCTTGTTTTAAGTTGTGATTCCCATCTACCTAAAACTTCTTGGGCAATTTCTCCAAGATTAACTCCTTTTAATTCACGATCTTTTTTAAATGGATTACAAGATGCCTGAAGTAATCCCATAGGCCAAGCCATAATTAAAAAATCTGCATCAGGATTATTACGGAATGCAGTATACCTATCATAAGATCCTGGCTTAATCATTCTTCCACCACCATATTGATAAATTATTCCATCACTTACTTTTTGTTTTGGATAAGTTTTCATTGTCTCCCTATAATCTTCAGCATTTTTCTGAAGTTCTTCAGGACCTGGTGATTTAGTTTCTCTCATCCATTTCTTAATATTATTTAAGATGGATAATAGAGAAGGTTCTGAATTCATCACTAAACTTTCTAAAAATCCTGGTTTGTTCTTAAACGCCAATAACAATTTATTAATCACTAACCCTAACAACATCTTATTCTTTTGTAGAGGTACCTCCTTATCTATTCTATATAGATAATTAACAACATCGTCAGGTGTTAAATCATACTTGGCAAAATCTGCTGAGTCAACAGTACTAATTAAAAGGATATCAGGATTTGGAAACAAATCCTTTGGAGAAACTATTTGTGAAATGGTCTCAACATTTGAACGAGCACTACCAAAATGTTTTGAAGTATCTTTTTCCACTCCGACTTGTTTGTCGTGATGGTCAGTATGAATAACAAACATTGGTTTACCGTGAGCAAAATCAACTAAGACAGGCATCGTGTCTCCTTGAGCATCATTCTTTTTAATTGAAAACTCCTTATCTCCATATTGAATAATATGGGCATCGACAACTTTAATACCATTGTCCTCAAGATATTTCTTCATCCCTAATGCAGTTGCCACCCCATCAAGATCCTGATGAAAATAAATTTCTGCCTTAGGATATCTCTTCCTTAAAGCAGAAATGTCGCGTAGACCTGTCTCACTGATTAGTTTTTTCATTATAAACCTATATTATTTAAGAAGGTATCAATAATTCCCCCCTCTTCGGCAATAAGATCTTTAAGTCTTTGTACATCTCTTTTAGGCATCTTACTCTCTGTTATTTCACCCCATATACCATCCACAGGATAAACACCAATCATTAGTTGGTATTTCGAGATTGCTTTCTCAGTGTCTGAATTTGGTCCTGTTTTTCCATCAATTTTTAACCTAGTCTTTAATTTCTCATTTAAAAATTTCTGAATACCTCTAATCAAATTTTCATGCTCAAAATCACTTTCTTTAATAATTTTTTTTACAATTCGATTTAAATCCGCTTCGGTTAATCTAATAATTTTCTGTGACATAATTAATATTTTAAAGTTAATAAGTATTTTAGTTGGTTGATATCACCTAACATCTCATCTCTTATGTTTAATAAGTCGGTGTCATATCTTGAATCAAGTTTATCCGTCATTCCAACCAAAAATTCTGTTATTGAGTCAACAAAATCTTGAACACTAATAGTTTTTATATCTTGAAATAATATTGAAAATTCAGAATCAAATTCAAACCTCCCTTGTTTACCCATCAAAGCCTCTGCGAACTTATCAATAAGTTTTCCTAATGATTTGTAAATCATATCATAAGCCCTATGCTTAGCATCTCCAAAAGTTTGCCAATGTAAAAATCTAAACTGATTTTGTATTTGGACTAGTTCTAAAATTAATTCTTCTTTCATAATATTATACTTAAGTTTGTTTATAAATATCTATCCGCATAAAAAAAGGGTGTTGAAACCCTTTTTTTATAACTCTAATTTCAATTGTTTTTTATTATCCACAAAAGATTGGACTCGTTCCTTGGCGACTTTGGAATAATTATCACTTAGTTCTATTCCAATCCATCGTCTGCCCTCCACTTCAGCGGCAACTAAACTAGTACCAGATCCACAGAAAGGGTCTAAAACAACATCATTTCTATAAGTAAGGATCTTGATCGCCTTTGATGGAATATCCATTGAAAAGGTCGCTTTGGTCATCTGTTTGGTATCTGCAAAGTAATTCCATTGCCCATAAACAAGTTCCATAAACTCTTTCTTATGATCTTCCTGATAAACAATTTTTTTCTTTATTGACCCATCTTCTAACTCCAAATTAACAGGTTTACCAACCCATTGTGGTTCACCCTTAATCTTTTTAATTTGATTCTTCTTATACGCCAAGATTACACATTCCTTTGGATTGTAGATATATGGTGAGGAAGGCGACATCCACGATCCCCAAGCGGTAGTCTTACTTCTATGTGGTGAAACTTCATCAAGGTCAATCAGTCCGAAGAAATTAAATCCTACCTTCTTCATCACTTGCCAGAACTCAGCCATAAATAATACTCTACCACCTCTAGTCTGAACATTCACTTCATATGGAATATTGATAGCAATTCTCCCATCATCTTTTAACAATCTATAAGATTCGGATAACCATTTCTCAGTCCAATTCCAATAGTCATCCATCTCTAGTCTGTCATAGTGAGTATCGTAATCAATCCCAACATTATATGGAGGTGATGTCACAACCAGATCTACTGTAGATTCAGGAAGTTCCTTCATTACCTCAACACAATCTCCATTAATGACGGTATTTGTAATATCTTCTAATTTTCTCATATTTTTAATTTTTCTCTTATTAATTGAAAGCTTGTAAAGTCATCGTCATTTGTGGTATCAACATCCATGAAATTATCAATTGGTGGTTCATAATTTAAGACATGGTATTTTTCTCTTCCTCGTTCATCATCACAATGAATATAAAGTTCTGTAATATTATCTTTCAGTCTTTCTTTGAAACTTTCTCTTTGATCCCTATACGGAGAGACAACTGAAACAATAACATCAACACCTTTATTATGTAAAAATAATGCAATGTTCTGCGCTAGCTCAACATTCTTTCTTCTTCCTTGTTCACTATAATCTTTATTCTCGAATATTTCTCTAATATCATCACCATCTACTATTACTTTTTTATTAAGAATAGACGCATAAATCCATTTAGCCAAAGTTGTTTTTCCTGAACCTGGCTGACCAGTAAGCCAAAAAATCATTTCTCTAAGTTTTTTATTTTTCTATCCAAATAGAATGATGCTTTCTTTAAATCTTCCAACTCTTTCTCCACATCTTTTTTACCGGCTCTTGCAATATATTTTACCACATTGAATAGATAAGCGTCATTATCTAACTCCCAAGCCTCACACACTTTAATCACTTCATAAGGACTATCTCCCCCATAGTGATTTGGATGATCTACCATTTCTTCTGTCATTTCATGTTCCCCCATTTTTTTATCATATAGTTATTATAGTCATCAGTTTTACGACCATTATACAACATCCATGTAAAATAATAGTCAATAAAAAACTCGATCTTCTTTAAGAACTTTTTCATTTCTTCTTTTTCTTATTTGATGCTTTAGTATGTTTTTCAACAACTTCAGTTTCTTCTTGTTTAGAACTTCTAACAACTCGTCCCTCAAGTTTCCACACATTCTTAGGAATATATTCCCATTCTTTAGTTCTAACTTTTAATTCTGCTTCTGAGTCTTTAACTCTTAGAATTTCTTTGGCGTCAGCATTAACACCCCATCCAATCAATCTAATACATTTCATCGTTTTCTTTCCTCCATGTTAAGTTTATTTATCTACAATTATAATAAAAAAAATCCACTAAGTCTAGTGGATTTCAATTTATTTTCTTCTACTTTGGATATTATATCCTCGAGTACTACCACCTCCGTGATAATTACTTCCGTTATAATGACCACCTCCACCATAATGTTCTACATGACCTCGTGAAATTATCCTTCCTCGATTATAACCATAATAACTATGGTAAGACGGATAACTATAATAACTATGGTAAGACGGATAAGAGTTATACGATGGAATATCCATCACATAACAAGAACTGAATAGAATTGTAATAAACGCCAAAATAATTAATCTTGATTTCATAATTTAAATAATTAATAAATTAATTGTTAGTGTCAAAATTATTAACCTTTTCAACATTTCCAGATTGAATAACATATGACATAATTTTCCGTTTCATTATTGGGATTAAAGTTTCTTCCATTGGAAAGTCTTGTGATGATCTTAATTCGAATATCGGTAGAGTTTTACATCCAGTCTTATCTTTCCATGTGGAGAAACTATCAATGATTGTGTTTAATGTTTCTTCGGATGGTCCTGTATATAATGGTCTTAGATAAGTCTTCTCAACATATGTTTCACCCTTTTGTTTCTTTATTTCATATTCCCAAACATATAAAAGGCTTTCACTTTTTTTGTAGAAATAAATAAATCCACATCCACTATCCAAGAACTTCCGATTCTTCTTAATGAAGACATCCAAATTATCATATGCCAGATTCCATATTGATTTCGCAATATTAAACGCATCAAACAATTTGTTACCAGAGAACTTAATTGTTTTCTCTAACTCATCTTCTTCTTCCTTCGTTAAATCTCGGGTTTTCTTTGGAACCAACTCTCGTAATAAGATCTCATCATCACAGGACTCAAACTTCTTATTAGTTAGTAGTAAAGTATTCTCTTTCGCCAAAGATTGTAGATTAGCAAGATGTAAAGATAACTCAACAAAGTCAGGATAAATCTCTAACTTATCAAACCTTTTCTCACACTTCTGCAAATAGTCCAACAAAGTATATTTGTTATATTCAAAATCAACTGGTGCTTTGAGCATCCACTCGGGGCTTAATTTGAATAATATTTTCTTTTTTCTTCCCATATCATAATAATAAACTTAATCAAATCATTAATCAATTCTCATCACATAAAAAGATACACCATTAACCGAAACCTCATCGGCGCTTCCATCATATCTAGCTAATGTATGTGCATATCCATCCTCATCAATAACCGCCTTTATAAACTCATCTTTGTCAATATAATCACTAAATGAAAATCCCATCTCATTCAAAAACGATTCTGGATCATCCATCGCTTCACTAACTCTATCTTTAATTGCTTCCTCTAATAAATCATCAGGCCAGTCCCCATCAGGATCATTACGTATTTCTTCAATCTCTGTTTCAATCTCATCAATTAAATCAGTTAGTTCTTCAATCTTCTCATCAATTAGTTCATTATCATGTTGAGCCTTTTCTTTTTTAAGTTGCTCGATTGTTGCCTTAAGTTTTTCAGCTCTATTTTCAAGACGATCAATCTCACTCTCTTGTTCTCTTGATAACATTCTTTGATCTTCAGAAAGATAACATTCAGGACAATTATAAACATCTTGGTTATAGATATCCTCAGCAGTGCCCTCAATTGCATCAGTATCCAAATAATTCATAACAAAATTTCTACTGAATCCTTCATATCCAATATCGTCAACTAATTGCTCAACACTTTCATAAGCACTTGAATCGATCTCACCCTCATCACCAACTGCATATGTATTACCATCTACTGAGGAATTTATAACCTCAAACTCTGTTGTATCATAATAAGATCCTATTGGAATAATATTATAAACATCAATCTTATTTATTAACTCCTCCAATTCTTGTTCTAATTCTTCAATTTCTTCTGTGTTATCTCCACCCTCATTTTGTAATCCTTCAATTTGAGTTTTAATTTTAGATATTTCCTGATTATCTTCAGATGTTCTTGCTTCAACCTCACCAAGATCGTCCAAAGACTTTAATAAAGCATGTGCCTTCAATCCCACTTCAGGACAATCAGGGCCTAACTCCCATTCAAAATTATCTCTTCTTAACTGAGCGGCAACCTCTTTTTCCAAAAGTATTCTTCGTTGTCTTAGCTTTTCAATTCTTTCTTTTTCTTTTTTTGCCAATTCTTTATCACCATATATCTTCAGTTGTTCTGAAAATTCTTGTTTCAAATAATCGTTAACTGAACCCATAATCTTATCATAAACATCAGTTCCAAATAATATCTTTGCGTTACTAACATTAAATGTTTCATCTTTTGCATCATAAAAAGTTTCATTACCATCAAACTTCTTTAATAAGGCAACTTTATATGTCGGATCATTTGTTGGTTTACTCCTATCTAAAATGTAAAATAACTTACCATCTTCATTAAATTGTTTAAAATGAATATCACTATCCGCAGCTGTACACCACTTCGTTCCTTTACCATAATAACACGATGTCTCATGATCTGATGGGTTTACAACAAAGTATCTTCCATCATCATAAACAACAATTCCACCCTTAACTTGTTTAAAATCTCTTCTTGGCTTATTCTCATAATCAGAAATTCCTTTAAGAAGTTGATCTAAACTTTTATATTGGTTGATATCCGTTAATGGAAGATTCGTTGAATGCTTTTCAAATTTATTAATACCATCAACTAATTTTTGAATATTCTCATCAAAATTAACATCATCAATAACTTTTCCAACCCATTCCAAGTATTTCTTCGGAACTGAGGATGTAATTTTATTGAGATGATCTGTCGAAAATTTCCTACCATACTTCTCTTTAAAGTCCTCAACTTTACCTTCTTTTAATAATTCTAAAAAATTCATGAGTGTTTTTTATTTAATAAATAGTCATTTATCTCTATATTTCAATAAAGAGAATACTTATTATTATGGGATGTGGAATATATAAAATAACTAACATCATAAATAATAAGGTTTATATAGGTAGTTCTTTAAAAATTAAAAAACGAAAGTCTAAACATTTTTGGATGTTAAATAAAAATATTCACGATAATGATTATTTACAAAATTCATATAATAAATTTGGTAAAGACTCTTTTATATTTGAATGTCTCGAATATTGTGAACCAAAACTATTGATTGAACGAGAAAACTACTATATTAACCAATATAAATCTAATCAACTAGATTTTGGTTATAATTTAGCAACTGTTAATGAGTTTCGAAGAAATTGTTACAATGATGAAGTTAAAATTAAATTATCAAAATACAATCAAAATAAAAATGGAAATTTTAGTAAATTTTCATTAATAAACATAGAAACTAAACAGGAACTTATATTTGAAACATTAGTCGATGGAGCAAATTACTTAATTAGTAATGGATTTACTAAAGGTAAACCGTCTTATGTTAGAATGAAGTTATCATATTCATTAAGAGGTAAAAAAGTCCATAATGGAAGCACAGGATCAATAAGAAAAACTTGTTATAAACATATTTTTAAAATAATAAACTAAACAAAAAAAAAACAATTATCATGGCAGGATGTGGATGTAAAGGTAGTAATAATGATGCTCAAACACAAGCTCAAACACAAGAACAAGTACAACAGGCTCAAGCAGCCGGTAAACAAGCTCAAACTGAAGGAATCAAAGCGGCAATCAAAAAAACTGTTGAAAAATATTACAATGTGAATAAAAAAACAATCTAATCACAAAGTTATTCATTTTTTTAAAAGGGACAAATATATTTGTCCCTTTTTTTATATTTATAAGTTATGGATATCAAATACCTTATAGACGCCTTAAATAATGGCGATTTTAATCAATATCTTCCATATATTGGAAGTTACCAAAACTTTTTTAATTTTGTTAAAAGAAAAGGTTTAATCTCTGAAATAGATCCCGCATCAAAAGATTCAGAAGAATGGCAAAATCAATTTATTTTATGGGCATACGAAAATGACAAACCATTATACTATAAAACTTTATCAGACATTTTATATGATGTTGAATTTATAGATGGAAAACCTTATTTAGAAATAGATAATTTAGGAGATATTGCTAAACTATTCTGTGATGGAAGAAATGACATTGCACAAGACACTATTGAATCAATTCTAAGTGGTGAGTACGATAGTGATTATGGATATGATACAACTGATGATGTATACCGAGATGTAATTGAAGAACTTAACCCTAAAAATCAAAAAACATTATTCACCTACATTATAGATAATTTAAATGGGATAAAGATTGAACCTACAACTGATGAACTAGAATCCATAGCCGAAGAACAAGGACATGATGATTATGTTGAGGTGAATGAATCTAATGTTGAACGAATCGTGAAGGACGAAAAAACAATGAAGCGTTTATTAAATGACGAACTTGCAGATTTGAAAAGTGAATTATATTCTATTCATGGTAATGCCTATCAAAATGCATATGAATCCGAAATTTATAATAGTATATGGAGTGAAATAAACGACTATTTTGAAGGTCGTGGTGAAACATTATCAAGACCCCATAAATTTCACGCAAACACAACAGTTTACACCTATAGACTACCAATCATAAATTTTGAAGGTATTATAAATGATTTCCTATCCAGCGAGCATTCATATAGCTTAGACTATGATCCAGTATACCTATCTATATTAAAGGAGTCTATTGACTGTATAAGTGTAAGTCCACCTGACTATCCCGATTATCGTGAGGTTGAAAAAAATGTTAACGAGTTTTTTAGTGACTATATCTAATAAAAAAAGGGACTTAAATTAGTCCCTTTTCTTTTGCTCTTGTTTCTATTCTTCCCAATCTTTCTTCCCTAAGTATAAGTAATTCAGATTGTTCTTTAATTGCCTCCAAACAAAGTGCAATAATATCTCCATATTTAACTTGGTAGAACGAATTTTCTTTATTATTTTTAAACACCAATTCAGGTAACACATATTGAAGTTCCTGAGCAATAAATCCAATATCTCTCTCGGATGATTCATTTACACTCTTATCATTCCATATAAAAGAAACTCCTCTAATCTTCTTAACTTTAGATAATGGATTCTCAATTGATCTAATATTACGTTTGAGTCGTGCATCTGATGGACCTGGTGATCCTGTGGCTCCTTGAGCTCCTTGTGATCCTGTAGCACCTTGAGCACCTGTTGGTCCCGCACCTGCAGCAGATCCTTGAGCTCCTTGTGATCCTTGACCACCCGCAGCACCTTGTGATCCTTGAGGACCTGCCGGTCCCGTTGATCCTTGCGCACCCTGTGATCCTTGGCCACCCGCGGCACCTTGTGCTCCTTGTGCTCCAGTTGGTCCACTTCCTGCTGCAGATCCTTGGGCTCCTTGAGCACCTTGAGGTCCGCTACCTCCACCACTTCCTTGTGATCCTTGTGCTCCTTGTCCTCCTGTCGATCCTTGTGCTCCTTGAGAACCTTGTCCTCCCTGAGCACCTTGAGAACCTTGTCCTCCCTGAGCACCTTGAGATCCAGTTGTTCCTTGCGATCCTTGAGCTCCTTGAGCTCCTTGGCCACCTTGAGCACCTTGTACCCCATTAGCAGCCCCTTGAGATCCCTGAGCTCCTTGAGCACCTTGTCCTCCTTGAGCACCTTGTGATCCAGTTGTTCCTTGCGATCCTTGAGCTCCTTGAGCGCCTTGTCCTCCTTGAGCACCTTGTGATCCAGTTGTTCCTTGTGATCCTTGGGCACCTTGAGCACCTTGTCCTCCTTGAGAACCTTGAGCGCCAGTTGTTCCTTGTGATCCCTGAGAACCTTGTGCACCTTGACCCCCTTGAGAACCTTGTGCTCCAGTTGTCCCTTGAGCTCCCTGTGATCCTTGAGAACCTTGAGCGCCAACTGAACCTTGTGCTCCTGTTGTTCCTTGTGCACCTGTTGGTCCCGCAGTACCTTGAGCACCTTGTGAACCTGCAGTACCTTGAGCACCTTGTGATCCTACGGTACCTTGAGCGCCTTGCGCTCCTGTTGGCTGTGCTGTTCCACCCCACCCACTATTTGTGATTAAGGTTCCAGCGTCATTAATTAAAGTATTTTTAACCCATAGATTTGAACCACCATTAGTCCTAAAGTTCGGATAAGTATTATCCACCGCAAGATAAGTCGTACCAGATCTTTTAAAATTTAGCGCACCTGATGTAATAACCAATGTCGTCAATGTGGATGCCGAATCATAAAAATTTATGGTTGCACCTGATGGGGTAATTATAATATTTTCAGCCACCGATTACTTTTTTTAATTTGTTTATTCTCTCATTTATTGAATCAATACGAGTCTGTACTTCTTGGATACTTCCAATACCCAAGCTAACCATTTGTCCATATTCAACAGATTTAAACTGATCTTCATCTGTAAAGACAACTTCAGGTAATACTTTCTCCAATTCTTGGGCTATAAATCCAATTGCATCTCCAGAAAATGCCGATTGAAAAACAATAGATTCTTTTTGTTTAATTTTTGGATGATCGTGATTCCATTCAAATTGAACACCTTGAATCTGTTTTGTTTTATCTAAAACATTTTCAAGTTTTTTAATATTATCCTTTAACCTTCTATCTGAAGAAGGACCTTGAGAACCTTGTGCTCCTTGTGATCCTGTGGCACCCTGAGCCCCGGTTGGTCCAGGTGAACCCGCAGTTCCTGGGTTACCTTGCGCACCTGTCGGTCCAACAGCACCTTGAGCCCCTGTTGTTGCACCTGGAGGTCCTAAACTTCCTGTCGCTCCTTGTGCTCCAGTTGTTGCTCCAGCGCTTCCAGCATTACCTGTTGCCCCTGGCGATCCTGCCCCTCCATTGGTACCTGGGTTTCCTTGTGCACCTGTAGATCCTGGTCCGCCTGCAGTACCTGTAGCACCTTGCGCACCAGTTGTCGATCCAGCAGTTCCAATATTCCCTTGTGCCCCTGTAGGTCCCACATTTCCTTGAGCCCCCTGTGTTACACTTATATTCCCTTGTGCCCCCGCAATTCCCACATTACCTTGGGCTCCTTGAGCTCCCGTAGGACCTTGAGCACCTGTGGATGATATCGGACCCACATTACCTTGAGCCCCTTGTGCTCCTGTGTTGGCGCCTTGAGCACCTTGTGCTCCTGTAGGTCCTACGTTACCTTGAGCACCTTGTGCTCCCGTATTAGCACCTTGAGCACCTTGTGCCCCTGTTATTCCAATATTCCCTTGAGCACCTACAGCTCCAGCACTTTTACTACCAGCACCTTGTGCCCCATCAGGGCCAACATTACCTTGAGCGCCTTGTGCACCAACACCTGTACCTTGAGCACCTTGAGATCCCGCAACACCAATATTTCCTTGTGCGCCCTGAGCACCTTGTTGTCCTGTACCTGTCGCCCCCTGAGCACCTTGCGCCCCTTGTGATCCAGCAATACCTTGAGCTCCTTGTGCTCCAGGTCCTGTACCTTGAGCTCCTTGTGATCCCGCAGTTCCTGAATTTCCTATTGCACCTTGAGGTCCTTTAATACCTGTTGTTGATCCAACCCACACACCTGAAGCATCAACCCATTTTGTTTGAGATGCCCCAACATATAATCCCGAAGTAGGTCCTGTAATCGTAGCGCCTGAAACAATAACATTCTGTGCCCCAATTTGTACTCCAGCCGATACCGTCGTGGAAGATAACGATAGATATTGATCCTTAGTGTTAAGAGCCAATAGATTTGTTCCATCGTTAAAAACAATATTAGGATCCGTATTACCTACGTTACCTTGTGGATATATTATAATGTTCGCCATTAATTAATAGTTAACTCTAAATAATCTAATTCTTTATCAATTTCATCAACAAATACTACCTGTTGTTTGATACCTTCCACTAAGACAGCATTTAGCTTCTTGTAGTCGATTGAGTAATATCCGTCAAGATTCATTCTTACAACCTCAGGAAAAATCATTCTAACATTTTGTGCTATAAGTCCAATTGTATGTAATTTTTTTTGTTTTTCAAAATATTCATATAATCCAGGATCTAAATTTTTATTCCAATCATATTCAACCGCTTCGATTTGCATTATCTTATTTAAAGCATTTTCAATGGTTTCAATACCGCCTTTTAATCTAATATCAGAATAACTTGTACATAATGTGGTACTAGTAGAATATCCACATGTTGTATTCGGAACTTGACAATATGTATTATCATTATAATCAGTTGCAGTTGCCCACCAACTAGCAAAATCACAAGTACTATTACTACAATTAGTTGCTGTTCTATACATATTCGCAGCATAATTCAAATAACTAGTTTGTTGATATGGGTAAACAATCGTTCCTTTAGCGTACTGGCAAGTGAAGGTACATTTAGAAGTACCCGCCCACATAGTGGTATTAGAATAACAAGTAATTGATGATGGCCCAACCGCACCTTGAGCACCTGTTGATCCCTGAGGTCCTTTTGCTCCTTGTGATCCTGTTGGTCCCGCAGTTCCAGCAGTTCCTGTCGCCCCTTGTGGACCTTTAGTTCCTGTTGCCCCTGTTGGTCCGGCTGGTCCAGTTCCTCCAGCATTTCCTGTGGCGCCTTGAGGACCTTTTGTTCCCGTAGACCCTTGAGACCCTTGTGCTCCTTGTGGTCCGGTAGTTCCCGCTGTTCCTGTCGCCCCTTGTGACCCTGTCGGTCCAGGAGATCCTGCAGTTCCAGTAGCGCCTGTTGGTCCAGGAGATCCCGTAGTTCCAGTAGCACCTTGAGATCCCGTAGTTCCGGTGGCGCCTTGAGGTCCTTTAGTTCCTTGAGCTCCTTGAGATCCTGCAACACCAGTATTTCCTGTGGCACCTTGTGATCCAGTATTTCCTTGTGCCCCTTGTGGTCCAGTAGTTCCTGTATTACCTTTTGCCCCTTGTGCACCAGTATTACCTGTCGCTCCTTGTGGTCCCGCAGTTCCCGTATTACCTGTTGATCCTTGTGCTCCAGTATTTCCTGTAGCTCCTTGTGATCCCGTAGTTCCTGTAGCGCCCTGAGCTCCTTGATTCCCTTTAGGTCCTTGGGCGCCTTGTGGCCCCGTGGTTCCGATATTTCCTGTTGACCCTTGTGCTCCAGTATTACCCGTGGCGCCTTGTGATCCCGCAGTTCCAGTATTTCCTTGTGCCCCAATCGATCCTTGTGTTCCTGTAGTTCCCGTATTTCCTTGAGCCCCTTGTGCTCCCGTAGTTGTACTAGCAGCTCCTTGGGCTCCTGCAGTTCCAACATTACCCTGTGCTCCAGTCGTACCTGCAGTTCCTTGAGCCCCTTGTGCACCAGCAATATTCGTAGTAGGACCAACCCAATTTAATGTTCCATTAATAATTTGAACCCCATTAATCGCAAAATAACTTCGGACATTAAGAGTATAGCCTACTGAAATCAATAGGTTAGATGGATCTATTACTAATATGTCTGCTTGTGTTGAAGAAGAGAATGTTATTTTTGCGCCTGATAAGACTTTTAAAGCGATTGGAGTACTACCCGCATTATTAATAAAATTAATATAGGGTATTCTATCGGAAGTTTGTGAAATACTATTACTAGGTACAATTAGAATATCTTTTGCCATGAAAACTTTTACTCTTAATTATAAATACAAGTAATTTGGTTTATTACTGAAACCTTGTATTCGTTTTTTTATTTAATTTTACTATAATTCATCAAACAATAAACAATAAGTACTAATTAAAAATGATTTTAAAAGAAATTGGAAGCAGAATATCAATAACAAATTTATTGACAGATTTTATATTAAATAAAATACCACAAGATGAAGAATCAATAATACAAGTTGTAGACTGTATAAACTTTTACATTATAAAAGGGAAGACCTCACATAATGAAGTATTGGACTTACCTAAAATTGTCGGAGAATTCATTAAAAAATTCGACATATTAGTTGAAGGTGTTAAAGTTTCCCATACCATAGACCTTATTGAGTATAATTGTGACATTAATAAACCAACAGAATACATCTTCTCATTCTTTAATTCATCTAATTGTTCTTATCATCCAGATCAAATCGAATCGTTATCTAAAGATAAATGTTCTTATGACTATAATTTAAGGCCAATTAAGGTTGATAACCAAAATATGATTAATTGTTCTGAATTCCCTCACGGATATTCATTAGGACAAGGCAGGTTACATTATTATTACTTCAAACACCTCATATATAACATATCCCCTATCTATCCATTTACCACCCTTACAATGAAATTAACAGGTAATAAGATTGATGAGGATGAATCCAATTTCTCAATCTTTAACCATAAGACAAACTCTGAGGATAAAACCTTAAAATCTGCAATATTAGATGTCTTTGATTTTGATATGAGCTCGATGGAAAAAGAAATAAAAAAAGTGGATTGGAGTGTTGAACTCACAAATCCACTTAAAGATTACGATTTTTTAAAGAAAATTAATAAAAACTTTATTATAATCTAAATTATTCCGACGTTTCTACGATGATTGTTAATTAATTCTAATGCCTCAGTCAACTCATTATAGTTCCTGTCTGGCGCATATATGAAAGTTTTACGATCATCGTTACTATCGTCTCCCTCAATTATTAATAATGCCGGAATTAAATCATTCTCGGCAACTTCACAATACATATCATATTCTTGTTGGTACTCATCAATGTCTCGATCAAAAAACTCAATCCCTTCATTTACCAACATTTCCTTAAAGTTAGTACAATGATGACACCCCTTCATAGTATACACGATAATATTTAAATCTTTCATATTACTTAACTAAATCATAAATTTCATTCGTAGTTAAAACTCCAGCCTTCGAATAAGTTTCTTGTCCTTCAGTAAAAACTTTTAGTGTTGGCACACTCCTGATCCCTAACTCCCCAATAACATACTCCCTATCACTTTCAATATCTAATTGATAGAAATTATGAGTTGGTTTTCCTTTTGCTCTTTGTTCTGTTAATTGTTCAGCATGAACCATACTTGTGTGCATCATCTTGCACGGACCACACCAAGTCGCAAAAAGATCGAGAACAAAACTTTCTTTATTTGCTATTTTTTCTTTTAATTCATCAGTTGTTATTTGTTGCATTTATAAATGGTTTTAAAAGTTGTGTTATGAACAACACTAATTCATTCTGTTGTTCAGGTTTATAATAAATAGTCAGAGACCAAACTTCGTCAATTCCTGGAACTAATTTTATGTAAAGATAAAAGTCTTGTCGACTTTTATAAATAATTTCATGAAAAGAAAGTTTACCTCTCTGATTTAAATCTCCCTTCTCAAAAACCCTATCTAATTTCTTTCCGTTTAGATACTCCGCAAGATTTCCATTACAAAGACCATAATTTGTTTCGGAGAATACACCCCCAACTTTCTCTAATGCGTTAATTAATTTTGGTGTCTTCATCATAAATAATCATTAAACATCCCAAGTTCATTTAATACCATATTAGCCCTCAGGTCATTATTCCAAACTAAATTACCATTCTCATCCCAATCTGATTCAGAATTAAAGATAAACCCTGATTTGGTTTCCTTTACTATTTTAAATGGTTCAAATTTTGTCATAACACAAGATAAGACAATTAAATCCAATTTAAATAGCACCACATTCCAACTAGGGTCAAGTGACTTATTGAACTTACCTAAACTCTGTATCCTCTCAGCATTAACTAAATTATGCTTTCTATCTAAAGTTAATTTATAATCAATTGTTGCTCGTTCCTCAGAATCCCCACTACCTTTTCGTAATGAAATAATTAAAGAATTTGGTCTTGAGATATAAGTCTTAACACAATTTGATTGAACCGAACTTTCCCCATTATAAGAAAAACTATTATCAAGTAAGATTGGAAAATATCCATCAATTTCTTTTTGGATAGTCTTATAAAAATGATCAGGATAAATCCTTTTATATATTCCTTGTTTATAATATTGTATTTTATCTGACCAGTCCAAGTGTTCCTCTCGAAATGATGTTCCTTTATTATCAGTTGAATGCCATCTAAGATCGTTCTCCCCATAAATCTTAAGTTCGGTATATAATCGGATATGATCAAAAAATGTATAAGCATCTAATTGATTATTAATATAGACTTCCTTAAAAAGATCATACACTTTCTTAAGTTCCTGTTGTGAAACCATGTTTTTAAATTCTTCAGGATAAGGTTGAAATGGTAACTTAGAATCCAGTAACTTACTTATAACCCCTTCATCTTGATTAATCCAATCATCACCAAATAATCTTTTAGATTCTGATAACAAAGAGATATTCAGTTTATTACAATTATGAAGAGCCTTCTTAATCTTTTTACCTGAAAGTTTATTGTAAACCATAAACGATTCAATCAATTTATTATTGTGTTTATTCAAAACTTTTCTTAAAGGTCCAAAAAGTTGAGAATGGTAGACATAAAAATTATTTGGGTATTTTATTCGTTTTCTTTCAAGATAATATTGGAATAATCTTTGGCTAAATGATAATGTGTCCTGATTAGAACTATCTTTACCATCCACCTCATTCATAAATTTTGATACTGCGTTCATTAATGTATCATAAGAATGATCCCCATATAGACCAAGACGATGTTTAATTTTACTCATAAGATCATTTAAGGGCTCATTAATAAATGTATTCTTACGAATTGATTTTTTGGCGCCTTTCTTTAACTGATAATCATAGATATGTCCATGATAGATATTACCTGTTTTAACATTAACAGTTATAAAATCTATCATCTTCTTAGTGGTGAACCATTGTTTTCCTACATCTCGTCGTCTTAAACCTTCGAAAAACTTTAATGAGACTTTGTTCTCGTTTTTCTCGACAACTATCATAAGATAGGTCTTTATTAAAGAATAAAAAGGATTACCATAATTTTCCATATACGTCTCCTTATCCTGATGAAATTTGGAAATAACAAAAACAGGTTTAGCCTTTTTATCTTTGGCAATATTCAATTGATACTCCAAAAGATTAATTCGTCCATCATAAGATAAATCATCATATAAATTAAAATTATGATACTCAGTGCTTTCGTATTTCTCGAAGTTCTCTTTAAACAACAATTCTTTCATAAAACAAATATAGTAAAAAATAAAATGGAGGACAATTGCCCCCCACTTAATTATCATAAACAATATGATCTAATTTAATCCATAATATCCGAAACTCGTCTTACCAAAAAGTTTTCTAACTTCCTCTTGTATTGTTTTCTTTGAAATTAATTCTTCACAAATTTTTATAATTTGAGATTGAGTTAAATTTGCCTCTCCAATCTTATTGTAATTCTTAAATGCAACTTCCCGTAATTTATCATAAAATTCTTGTTCATTTTCTTCAGGAACTAAATTCAAAAGATCCTGAGGATTTTGTTTGAAGAACCTAATGATGTTATTTAAATAAATTTCAACATCAACACTCATATTATTAACAGATTTAATTTTCCTCATTAAAATCCCATAAACCATCACCAAGAACATTTCCTCTTTCTTCCAATTTCTTAGGTAGTTTAAAATTAGGAGACCCGTTGGTATTTAAAAATACAAGTTTTGGTAAATCTCCCAAACATTCAGGAACAGTTTTTAGATTCTGATTATTCATTAACCCAATAAATTTTAATGTCTTAATATTACATATTGAATCTGGTATACTAGAAATAACATTATCTAATCCAATCATCTCTAAATTCTTAAATCTTGAAATATCATCAGGAATTCTAATGTCAATGTTTTTATTAGAATCTCTATTGGTGATTTGAAACTCTATTAAAGTTTCTGGAAGACTACTAATTAAATCGTCTAACCCATATAACGCAATAAATTTACCTATTGCCCCATTAGTGAAACTATCAACAACAAATTTTGTTCCACCACCAATTGTTAACCCCTTTGCAAACTCAGGTTTAAATACGTCTTTTAATTCAGACATATCCGTATTCAACATTTGAACTAAGTCAATTGGATGATCGTGATAATCCATAAATTGGTTTGTAGGAAAATGGAATTGCCATCTTTGAACTGGAAGACCTGTTGTTGGCGATACATTAGGATCATTAGGATTAAAAACCACATATAATGGACCTTGATTAATATGTCTTTCAAATTGAGACCCACCTGGTGCAGATGTACACCATCTAGTCTCTTGATTATTACCTCCGTAAAAACATGCCGCCTCTTTTCCAAGACTACCCTTATCCTCAATCTCAATTACTCTCCAATTATTTCCATCATAAACTATTTTTGCACCAGGATGAACAGGAGCTTGTTTTCTTTCCGCCTTTGTTGTTGTGGCAACCGTTAAGTCAAAGTCTTTAACCGTATCATATAATTGTCGAGGTGTTAACTTATTAATATCTCTTTCACCTTTAATCTTTGATTTAAATCTTTCAAATTTTTTAAGATCGTCAGTTATTTTATATAAGTCCTCAATAAATCTTTCTTTAAGTTGTGCAACTTCTCTATTATGTCCATGTTCACCTGCTTGGGTTTCTGTTTGAGGATTTAAATAATTTTTAATTAACCATTGAACATATTTTCCAGCCTTAACTTTTGACAACTCTGCTTTGTTTGCGTTTTGAATGTCCACATCATTTAATTTAGTGTCTGGATCAGCCCCAACTAAAGTAACGAATTCATCTTTAGTTAGAAAAGGTTTTAATTTTTTTCCCTCCTTATCTTTTCTTGGCTCAGTCAAAGCATTATAAAGTACTTCAACTCTTGTCTGTTCAGTAATTATTGTTCTTAGTATTGGTGTAAATTTCATGTTAAAGAATTTTATAATAAATATATTAAGGATGCAAAAATAACTAATAATTTAGAATTAACAATTCTTTTCCCATATTTTGTTTCACTCCTTTTTTTGCCGCCGCCGCTTTAGCAAATTCTTTAGACTCCCATCTAAACCTATCTTCAGGAAACCACTCGTGTAATAAATCAAAATCATAATAAGATAAACTGAACTTACCCTGTATCTTATTTAACACATTTGCGAGTCTTTCATGATCTTGTCTATCAAAATCATGGTTATTATAATAGTTTTCCGTCCGCCAATAGGGAGGATCCAGATAGATATAAGTCGATGGAGAATCATACTTCTGAATAACATCAGCAAAATCCATATTCTCAACATCAGTTATCTTTAGAAAGTGATCTACCCAAGTAGGTTTACTCAATTTATCCCTAAATGATAGGTATTTGGACCTATATTTCCCCTTCAAATCAATAAACGATGATGTCTCAGGCTTGCTACCACTAAACACTTGTGTGAGGACATAAACATACTTTGCAGCAATATCATAATCAGGAACATTTACCGTAAACCCTGAATTAAATACTTCTGATTGAAAAGTCTTGAATTTCTCTTTAAACTCTATTGGAGTAGTTTCCACTCCCATCTGTTGAACTGGTATCATATCTAATACCCTTTGTAACTCCGATGGATTCTGAACACATTTGAATAGATTATAATTCAAAGGATTAAAGTCATTATAAACAACCTTATTTAGATTCGGGTATTGACTCAAATCCATATTAAAGAAACACCAGTACATCCCTCCGAATGTCTCAACGTATGTTTCCATGTCCTGTGGGTAGAATGGAACTATCCACCGGCCAATGCGGCTCTTGCCACCAATATAACTCATTGCCATAATTTATTTTTTTCTATATTTTTTTTTATCATTAATTATTTTAATCACTTCATCAAATATAATTTTTTTTCACATAAAAACAAACTCCACACAGAAATATGTGGAGTTTACTTTCAACAAATATCTCATTATTATTTTAAAAATTCAAACACAAATGTCAGAAAAAGAATGTAAATCGTGTAAACAAAAAGGTCCTTCAAAAACTCAAATAGGAGGAATCATTTTAGGACTATATCTACTAGCGTCCTCAATCTACGGAACAGTTGTACTATTTGGAAAGTTGATCTCCCTATTTAAATAGGTCTTTCAAACTTAACATTCAACTTAATATACATATCCCCACCTGGAAATCCTTTACCCCTTAATCTTAAGGGTTTTGAAGTATCAAAAATTCTTGGTGAATCAATGTTTAATTCCCCATCAGGATGAGGAATCGAGTACTTATCTCGTTTTAACGCTTCCAAGTCCAAGAACAGGTTATAAACCAGATCATTATTAATCTTTTCAAACCCATCTTTATTTAACAATTCTATTTGAATTATTAAATTACCATAATCCCCATTCTTAAAATCCCCATATTTCTCTAACTTTAGGAACTGTCCACTATCACTACCAACAGGGAGTTTAATATCAACATTGTTAACACTTGATTTAGTACCCCTACCATCACAATGATAACATCTATTAACTAATGTATATCCTTGTCCCCCACAACCATTACAAACAGTTCTTACATGTTGTACCATAAATCCAGTACCTAAGGTTCTAATTTGAAATCCAGCCCCATTACAAGTCCCACAGATCTGTTGTTCTCCACCAGAGCCACTACATACAGGGCAATGATTTTCCTTCATATATTGGATTGATTTCGTCGCTCCTTTATATGAGTCAATTGGTGTGATCTGAAGTTTAACTACTTTATCAGGTACTGCATTTCTTCTTTGTTGTGGATGCCCATTATTTTGTCCATTAAACATTGAACTAAAGAAGTCTTCAAAGTTAGTCCCTTGAAAAGGATTATTCTTTGAATTATCGTATTTTTGTCTTTTGTCTTTATTACCTAAGACTTCATAAGCCTCGGCAATTTCTTTAAACTTTTCATCCCCATTAGGGTTTCTATCTGGGTGATATTTCTTAGAAAGCGTTCTAAAACTTTTTTTTATCTCTTCTGTACTCGCTTTCTCTTCAACTTCTAGGATTTTATAATAATCTTTCATATATGGGAAACTACATTATCGTATTATTCAAGAATAAAAAAAAGAAAAAAATAATAAAGGAGTTTATTACGCTATCACGAGCAAAATCGTTTTATGATGACCTAATAAAAAAGTCTGGAGAGGTAATCTTTAATTCCGAATTTGAAAATGGTAAGTCTTGTAGTTACGAAGTCGCAATAATCACATCATCAATTCAACTATCGCCAGTTTATATAAATGATGATTTTGGTAGAAATATCAAAATAAAGTTGGAAGAAGACGGAATGAGCATTAGTCATATAGCGCCATATAGAAAAGAAGAAACAATATTTGATATTAAGAAGAGTAAGAAAATCACCGTTCAGGAACTAATCAGACTTTATTTGAAGGGAGATGGATTAAAGATGGTTTCTGTTTTGAATAATAAAATACTAATACAGGAAGAAGAAAAACTAAATTTATTTACCCTTAAAACAGAAGAAGAGGCATCAAGATTTGTTGATTGCCTCTCAAAATACTTCTTTAAGATTAAACGAGGAGATTGTCTTTTTATTAAAGATTACTCTTCTCCGCAAAGAAAATACCTTTATAGTTTACTGGAGTCTTCAGGAATAGATAAAAAGATATTGTATCGGAAATTTACGACTCTACCTCAACCAAAATAAAATGAAATTCTGTTCCTGAGATATCAATAGAGAATTGCTTGTGATGTCTATCAACCTCTCTAAAATGATTAATAACACTACCATACTCTCCCTTAGGTAGTTCGAATATAATTGTTGATTTACCACTAAAAATGGATTGTACTGATTGAGCAATTAATGCTAATTTTTCTAATTCCCCAATACTAATATTTTTATTTTCTGCCATAAGGTGAGTTCTTTTTTTTCAGGAAACATTTGTTCTTTTTTTAATTTTACAATATCTTTTGCATAATTAATTTTAGTACGATTTAATTCCTTATCGTCTTTTAGTTTTTCACTCGTCAACCAATTCAATAGATGTTGATTCCTGTTCATTTTGATTAATTAATTCTATTTCTGGTTCTGTTTCCTCAAAATCAAAGTAAAGATTTTGTAGTTTATCCAACCCATTCTTTTCGAATGTTTGTTTTAGTTGATCAACGGTCTGTTTAAAAAGTTTTTCTTTTAACTCCCGTTCTTTATTCATTTTAATTATCTTACCAATCTTGCCGACAATTAATGAAACTTCTTTTTCATCTATTGCGGCAACGAAAGACACTCCTTTCATATTTGGATCTTCAGATTCAAATCCAACTATTTGCCCTTCTTCTGTTATGTTTTTTGGCATTGACCACTTATTAGGAAAAACCATATCGAAACTTAGATATGTTTTCAACTTCCTGATCGAATGGATATAATCTACAAATGGTAAAAGTTCTTTATATAGGCTCATTTTGATAAAAGATATGTTATGATATAACTAATTGATAACCCGAGGGTTATAAGCTCCCCGTTACTATAAACCAAAGGTTTTGGTTCTTTTTGTAACAGGGCGCTTATAAATTTTGTGGAATTCTTCAATACCACTAATATTGCGAATACAAATATAAAAAGATATATTGATCCAATATTATGCATTATCCTCAGTCTTTTTGTTTCCTAGGATCTCACCTCTGAACACTTGAAGTAATGCTTTTAATTCTTGTGCAGTTTTCCGTGCTCTTGTTCCAGCGCTCTTATTACCTTTGTAGAATTTTGCTGCGTCAAGTGAAAGCGATTCAGTCAATTCTTTGATTTTTTCTAATGTTTCCATTTTTTAAATTTATTTTTGTTTATTGTTTATAGTGGAATATTAAGTTTTTTTATCCTGGTGTAAATAGAATAAGGACTTTTTTCACTCTATGTTTTTTTCCATTAACTTATATATCTCAGTTAAAATATCTAAATCAGATTTGCTAAATGGTTTTTCCATGTCAAACATATCATTTAAAAATTTAGAAATCGAGTTTTTGAATTTTTTTTCAGATTGATTATAAAATGTGTCCATAAAAAATGATCTAACATAATTTCTATGTTCACCATTAAGTTTAATTATAACATTTTCTTTTTGGAAATCATCAATTACACGGTTCCAACACCATTCAAAATGTGAATTTTTATCCTCTTGGGACAAGGATATCTTGGTTTCACTTGTTTCATCACCCATATAGGTGTCTATAATGACAATATTTAATGATTTAAATATATCGCCATATAATTCAATTCTCTCATAAAACATATTATGAGCATTAAACCACAAAATAACTTCTTCTTTTGATATTGGTGTAATCATCCAATTAAAAAAATTCTCCATAGAGTTCATCTATGGAGAATATAGTAAAATGATTTCAAATGTGAATTTTATTGAGTTTTTCTATTGTAGGAAATAAGATCTTTCATTTTAACCATTTCCTCAGAGATAATTTTTGACGCTTTATCTTCTGTAGATTCAAGTTGGTTTAATATACTACTTGCCTTATCAATTGAGCTCTTTTTCGCGTTTTTAAGACTTCCTTTTATTTTTTCTCCTCCAGCAATATCAACTGGTTGTGATTGTCTTTTATAAGAAGCTTTCATTTGTTCTGCGCCATATAGGTTTTCATCGTAATTCTTTTTGAATCTTTCTCCAGCTTTACTTGGAACAACATTTCCTAACGCCTTTCCTTTTTTATCCACCACAGCATTGCCTGTAGTACTATCACCCTCTAAATATTTTGTAATCTTCTTGTCATCAGGTTTTATCTCATCAAAAACGATATTAGTTTGACCTGGATATGCAAATGCTTCAATATACTCATCAACAGCTTCAGATGGGTCGTATTTCGCAATCTTAGAATCTTTATCTAAAGTGTAATTACTCTCAGGAAATCTTTCAGGATTCTCATCATATTCCGCCTTAGTAGCGTCTTTTAAATAATCCTTCATTTTTTTAACAACTTCTTTTGAGTAATCCTCATTTTCTTTTTTATTCAATTCTAAAACTTTGTTAGTCTTTTTTAAACCCTCAGGTTCTTTTTTACTAATATTATCAATTTCAGCCTTATCTTTAACTTTTTGTTCCAACACAATTTTTTCAATCATGTCAATTAATTCGTCTTCTGTTAATTTTAATGTATCCTTATTCTCTTTAATATCTTTAAGGGTTAACGCCAAATTAACTTGTTTAAGTAATTTTGAATCAGCCGCCGACAATTTTTTATCACCCTCAGATTTTTTGGTCAATTCTTTCTTTAATGATTTTAATTTAGCAACAGGAATTTTATCTCCTTCAGGAACGCCTAATGTTTTATGTAAAGAACCTTTCTTCATGTCAGTCTTTTGAATCCACTTTTCGTCTTTAGATTCATACATCTTACCACCACATTCGTCACATTCTTGTTCTTCAACATCTAATTTTGGAATTCTCACTCTAAATGGCTTTCCTCCAAACTTATTCTGATACGACCTAAACATTTCTCTCGCATTATCACCACTAAACCATGGTTGTCTATTACCATGTTTTGCAAGTAATGACTCAACATCAGGAAAATTTTCTTCATCATAATCTTCAAGTTCATCAGGATGAATCTGTTTGTCCCTATGGTCAAACCATCCATGGTCATCATCAAATGATCCAATCATTCTTGGTTTTTTACCTTCAAGACCTTTTCCAACATAAGTTGGTTCTTGTGAAGATAGTTCCTCAGCATTCTCTTCTTCTTCATTTTCATCATCATCAAAGAAAAATTCATCAACTTCTTTTTTAGAAGATTTCGAATCCCTTAATTTTTTAAAGTCTGCGGCAGTTAATTTACCTTTTGGCTCAGCAACATCTAATTTACTTTGACCACCTGTAAGGTCTTCGTCAACTTTAATCTCTGTCCATTCACCCATTTCTTCAGCAATTTGTTTAACTTTGTTTTCAATTTCTTCGTTAAGAATTCTTGAAACTAATTTATCAATATTTTTTTTGAAATTATCCATTTTAAGTTTTTATAATAAATATCTTTATTTCCCTCTTTTATTCAATTTCTTGTACTCATTCTCTAAAATTGTCGAGATAATGTTCTCACCCAAATTTAATTTTCTTGAAACATTCTTAATCGCTTCTTGTACCGACTCATTTTTAGTTATGTTTAATGCTTTAATGTCCCCCTGATTACAATAAGGAAACTTCGAACATTTCTTCTTAACAGACACAAAAGATCCCCCTTTATATTGAGTCTTACGACTTGGTCCCCAATCTTTTTTCTTTGTCGATTTCGCCCACATTGATGGTGATGAATATCCTCCAACTGACCCTGAACCTGTGGCTTCTGTCGCTTCAACCTTTTCTTCTTGTTCTTTAATTGGACTATTAGGTGTCTCAGCAAAACTTTTTCTTAAGAACTCACTATCTTTAAATCCAATAGGTGCTGAGAATCCTCCAGACGAACCTGAACCTGTAGTTTCTTTTGTTTCTTTCTTCTTACGTCCTTGGCAATGAGCTCTCTGGCTAAAACCTTTTGGATTAGAACAGTCTATAGATTTTTTATATTTTTCACTCCACTCCTCACTAAATTCATTCTCTTGTTCTTTAAACGCAATTGGTCCTGAAAATACTCCAGAAGATCCTGAACCTGTCGCCTCATTTGGTTCAACTTTCTTCAACCTATCATAATAATTTGGAATCTTCGATAAATGATCCATAGCAATTTCTCTTGCGGTTTTCACACTATTAGTATGATCCATTTCTTTTTTAATTCCTTTTTTTAACTGTTTCTTCAACTTAAACATGATTTGTTCCAAAGAAGATTTCTTTGTTACATACTTTTTAGCAATATCCTCCAAATTTTCATTATCAGCAAGTCCTCCCTCCAAATTTTCTTCTTTCATTGCTTGAGTATATTGGTTTACATCAAAAAGAGTTGCATCATTTAATTTAATTGATGGATCAGAAGTATATGCCTTTTGAAGTGATTTTTTAAATAAGTCGCCAGATGTCTGTTCCATATTAAGCGTTTTTTAATCTTGGCTCCCAATAACTTCTATTCATCCACATAAACTGATAGAATTCTCGGAACATTCTTAGGGCTATCTCTTTAACATCACCTTCTAATTTACCTTTTACCATTTCTTTATGAATACGATCCATTATTTTGTCCTCGTATTGTTTAATAGTACTAACCTCCATAAAGTTTTTTATTTCTTTACGAATCAATACTTCGATTTCTTTTACTTCTGTACTTGTAAGTGCCATTATTTTGTAACTAAAAAAACTGTTAATGCCGTAATTGCGGCTCCACCCAATATAGACTTAAATTTACTCTTAAATTTTTCTTTCTTGAGATTCAATTCTACTTTCTTAGTATAATCCTCAAGAACACCAAATTTTTGATTCTGATCACCAATAATTTGAGTATACCCTAATTCCTTCAATCTCATCGATCCAATAATACTATCCTTAAGTGATACTTTGTTTTCTGTTTCTCGTAATTGTTGTTCAGTTAACTTTAACTCCACTTTAGCCATGTCACCACTTATTAAGTCTTTAATAATAAGTTTAACAACAGGAATTGGAAAACTCTTAACGGGTTGTATATCCGTAGCGGTTTGTGAAAAAGCTGTCAATCTGAGCATCATTATACTCATTAACACGATTAATCTTACCATAGTAAACTTCTTTAATTGTTTCTTTTTGATTTTTAATATTAGATATGTTATTATCAATATTACTAACCTGTTTATTAAAATTCACAATACTACTATCAATCTTTTTTTGATTCTGATAAATTTTACTTATCTCAGTATTCAATGAATCTATTTTAGTACGACTAGAGTCTGGCATTCCAATCTTAGTTATTCTTTCAGAAACTAACCAAATCAATGCAGAAATTGCAAGAACAATTAACACATTCTTTATTATTTTGAAATTTCCTAAAATTAATCCTATCATATTATAATGGTGATTCTTTTGTTTTCTTTCTACTAGCAAGAACTTTACCCCATTTAGATTTAAATTTCTGATAGTATTTCTGTAGTTTATCGATAACATCCAAGAATTCAGCGTCAACCTTAATCATTTGTCCATTGATATATATTCCACTATCTTCACCTATGGCAAAAATAAAGTCTATATCCTCATCAATCAATTTACCAGACCATTCAACACTATTGGTATAGACATTTAATGTGTTGAAATCCGCCAAGTCAGAAACCTCATTAACGAATTCATCCATAGTCTCTTGGAATGCAACCTTCTCATCAGTTGTTATATCTAATTCATTTCTATTCTTTCCGTGAAGAGATAATATACCACCAGAAATTCTATATTTTTGTGTCTTATCTTTAGGACTTGGTTTCTTACCCTGTTCCATATCATCTTCAGCAGTTTCATAATCCATATCTTGGCTTATTCTACTCTCAACATCATCGGCAACATTTAATTGGCCGTCTTGTTCAAACAACAATTTAGATCTCTTAATTAGAGATTTAATCTCATCGTACCTGTCATTATGCAAATTGCTCATTTTCAAAAAATTTTATAAAAGTTTCAAAATCAAAAGATGGGTTTAGGTCTGTAAAATTGCCACTAAAATTACTCCTAGTAACTATTCCATCAAAATTGGATACACCATCTACTTTCGTATTATGTCCAATACATCTTTTTTCTATTTGGAGAGAATCGGTTAGTGATACACATAACTCAGCCGTTGATTTTAATTGAGGTAGTGTATATGGGTCCCAAAAAAAGAAGTCTCTCCATTTTTTTTCGAATACCTGTCCACTATAAATACTTCCTTTCCAGTTAATGTAATCCGTAGACAAAGGTTTCTTTTCTAACCAACCTAAATTTTCTAAACAAATGACGATTGAGTTTTTATTAATGTTCTCATCATCAAAAAAATCATTGTACCCGTTGTCAGTTAATAGTTGTAATATCTCACCATCTTTTTTAATCAGATAGTTAGGTATTCGATTAAACTTACCATTATACCTAAATTTAAGGGAGGCCAAATATTCTTCGGACTCCCTTGAGGTGTGACATAAAATAATCTGTCGTTTTCTTTTTTGTTTTCCTATAGGTTTAAAATTCCCATATTTACAAATTTCACGCATCTCTTCTTAAATAACTCAACCTATTTATTTGAGGTTCTGGTGTTTCCTCAGGTGCTGGTTCACTTTCTATAATAACTTCCACAATTTCTGGAACATCTTCTGTTTCAATAAATGGTTCAAGAATTTGTGAAGCCCAATATTCTTCTTCCATTTCATTACTCCAATCATCTTCTTGGGATATATTTTCTATTGGTGCCTCGATTACTTCCTCAGGTACAATCTCATCCTTAATGGTCTTACCAAATTTCAAATCATTAAGTCGTTTTAATTGTTCTTCAATTTGTTGTAATTCGTTTTCCGTCGGAGTATACTTTAAGTTATCATTCTCAAATTCCTTCTTACCTGCTGCGATACTTAACTCATCAATATCAACATCATTCGGTTTTTTATCCTTAGACTTTTTCTTCTCCTCTTCTTCAAATTTAACTAACATATGTAAAAATGAAAGTGAGATAATTGGTAACATACCTCCAGCGAATAATGCCAGGAATCGTTTATGTCCAACTACATCTCCTGACTCAACGCCTAAAAAGCTCACAAGAGGATCTACCATATCCATCCAGTCTTTAAACGACTGAGAAGTCACATCAATATATTGATATGCAAAGAAAATATTACCAATGAATTGGATTAAGGTTACGATACCAAAAGGAAAATATACCTTTCTTCCCATCTGAGCAGATATTGCTGCCAAGGCTGAAAGGGCAGCAATCTCAATACCAATTGATAAGTAGATCGCCCAACTCATTGGGTTGGAGATACCATACCATTTTGAGACATGAGAAATAGATACAAATGCAACAGTCAAAATTGGGACTAAGAAACATGTATAAATTATTGTATTAAAATTTCTTTGAAACCAATTCATATTATTCTCCTTTAAGCTTTTTTATTTGTTCTTCAATTTCAGTTTGTCGTCTAACATCCAATAACTTTCTATCGGTTGCTTGAATCATTCTTTTCTCCGCTTCTAGCCCACTTATTACCAATTCTTTTTTAAGTTCAATCTTAGTATATGTTGAGTCTTTAATAGCAGCAATCTCTCTCTTTATTTTAGATATCTCTTTTGAATCATTACAACTTTTAAGAAGTCCTAATATTGCAACAACCAAAACAATAATCGTAAAATTATTTTCAATAAATTTTTTCATATCAAAACATTTTTAGTTTATTATATAAAATATAAAAGGTGTACTTAATAAATACACCTTTTATATCATTTTACAGATAATCAAATAGAATACCCGTCTCGTTCCGTAATTTCCTAAGGGCTTTCTCTTTAATCTGTCTAACCCTTTCCTTTGTTAGATCAAAATCATTACCAATGTCCTCTAAGGTTCTTGTTGATCCTGACAACCCAAAATAGTCTTGAATAATAACTTTCTCTCTGTCATCCAGTATATTCAACATACTAATCAACTTATCCTTCAATGTTTGCTCAGTTGAAAATCCTGCGTCAGCTAAGTCAGCATTTGGATTGTTAAGAATGTCAATTAAGGTATCTCCTTCTTCATTCAAGGGTTTATCTAAATTAATAGTATAAGGTAGATTTACAAACTTGTCAGGTAGTTCAACTCCTGCTTTATCTAACTCCTTCTTCGCCTTGTGAAGTTCTTGTACAACATTTACTGGTAATCGAATTGTTCTTGCATTTTCATTCAATGATTGGAAGATCGATTGTCTTACCCACCATACCGCATATGAGATAAATCTTAGTTTTTTAGACCAATCAAAATTCTCAATTGCCTTCATTAGTCCAAGATTACCCTCAGCAATTAAATCAGACAGGTCTAATCCCTGATTCTGATATTGCTTACTAACAGTAATCACAAACCTAAGATTTCCTTCTAAAAGTTCCTTATGTATCTCAACCTTTTCTTCATCAGAAATCTCGTTGGATAACATACGTCTGGAGAGTTCTCGTTCTCTCTCAGGAGTCATTACTTTTAACTTTCTTAAGTCTTTCAAGTAATGACGGATCTCGTCTTGATTAATAGGAATAACCGATTTTTCTTTCATAGATTAAGTTTTACTGTAAGTGTCCAATACATTTTTTTCAAATAAACTTAAGGAGTCAAATCCTTGCTTATAAATTTTCTCTAAAATCTCATCTAATGCTGGTTTTTTAGATGATTGACTTACTTCCTCCAAAAGTAATGCCACAAAACTTTCCTCTTCCTCCTCTGAGTTATACTGACCATACTTTATCTGGTTCATATCCAATAACATAGTCACATCATCACCAATATTATCTAAATCAAGTAAATGTTTTTCAAGCTCAAGTGTCATAGAAACTGACACTTCGTCAGTTATCTCTGTCAAAATGAATGTTTCACTGACATCAAATAATGCGTCAAAGACATAAAAATAGACTTCGTCTTTAGGAACCTCTGTTGCAAAATGAAATAACAACACTCCTCCCATGTATTGGAATTTTAGATTCGGCGAATCAACAATTGGAGTTATTGATAACGCAATTTGTTTACACATTTCTTCGGATTCAAATGAACCGACAACTGTTAAGATATAATTCTTCATTGATATAATTTTTTATAAAGGTAATACAAAAAAATAAACTTTCCTAACCCAACTATTGTAAATTAACTAATAGTGATTTAATTTCTTCCTCCAAACAATAGAATTTTTGCATCCTATCCAACATTCTTGGTTTATTATCCCAACATAACTCTTTATTACCAAGTTGAATTAAATGTTTAATCCTATCCTCCATAATAACTCTTGGTGGTGCATTCTCACGATAATAACCGACCTTATGTTTAATAATCAATCTCTCTAAAACAATTTTACACATTCCGACATCTAATGCGAAGTTAATTAATTTTAATAACTCCTTATAATATGGAAATCTTTTGTTTTGTATGTTTCCGGCATAATCATTTGTAAAGTCAATAACTACGTATTCTTTGGTTGATTCGTTAAAAATATTCTCTGTGATCTCATTACATACAAAAGTCTCAATGTGATGGGTCTGAATAATATATTGCTTTAATTCTCTCCTGAGTTGTGTCTCAGCATCTCTGGCATCAGAATAACTTTTAAACCCAAATACTTTCTCGAAATATATCGGTCTTAAATGTTCCGTAGTATTATAATTAATTAATCGTATATTGGGATTGGAAGCTATTCCAAATTTTTTGAAATCACCAACCCCATCTGTCGCCAAATATAAATATCCTTTCATCATTCGACAAATATAATAAAACTAATTCTAATATTGTTTAATTAATCAATCTTTTAACAGTTGCCGCAGTAAAAAAACATCCTTGCCTTGTTTTATACCCATTTTCATTAAGCATCGAGGATAATGTTGATAATTTTTTAATTTTTACTTTAGATATAAAATCTTTAGCCCGATTCCAATTAGCATTAGATATCCTATTTTCAATAACTTTATTTAGGCCCTTTTTTCTCGCTTCCCCATTTAAATTATTTGGGGTACCTAATTTTACCCCTCGTTTTTTTGCATTTGCCAATCCTTCTCTTGTTAATTTCTTATGATTAATAAAATCAACCCCATGAACTTTACCATGGCAACTTAAACATAATGGAATGGTCTTTGTTCCACCCAATATTTTTGGAACCACATGATGATTGTGTATTTCGTCATCATTACCACACTCAAAACAAACAATCTTTTTCATCTATAAAATATAAAAAAACATTTAAAATAACCCCTCCTCCATTTTATTGAGAGACCTTTGAAATATTATCGTTTTACGATTAAAATTTCATGTGAGTCTTTAGTATTTGTAATTCCCGCCTCTATTCTGTTCTTACCTATTCGTTTTTCTCCGTTACCCATAGAGTAATTCCATGTTGGATAATGGAACTCAAACTCACTATAATAATCTCTAATCGTTTCACAATTATTATAAGACAAGACAAATCCGCCCTTGTGATCCTTTAACATATTTCTCAATAATTCGTGATTAAATCCATTGTGATGGACTGGTATATTTCTCATCGGATAAATCCCTGTGAACATTTTATTGTCAGCATCCTTCTCTAAGAAATATGGAGGATCCAAATATAAGAAATCGTTAGTATGGTTCGGTAATATAGATTCAAAACTTCCTTGATTCACTGATAGAGTAGGTAATTCAAATTTGGATATCTTACTAATCATATCATCCCATTTCTTAGGTTGTAAATAAACAGATGATCCCCAACCCAAATAACCAGGACCATAAGATGTGTTGTGATTAAAATAATAATAAGCTGCCGCGGTTATACTATCCAAAGAAATTACATCATCTCTTTTATAATATCCCGTCTTCCAATCTTTCAACATATCCTGTGTATTATCCCATTTCATCAATATCTCTTTGATTCGGGTATATTCACCAGATGTTGGATTAATTTGTCTTAACTTCTCAACCAATTCTCCCTTATTATTCAATAGAACATTCCAAAAATTAACAAGAACATCAAATAAATCATATCCAATAACTTGTTTTCCCATTGATGCCCAATGAACCTCCAAAGATCCCCCACCAATAAATGGTGAAACTATTTTATCAATACCCTCAACAAATGGCGTTATTATCTTAATCGCCTTGCTTTTTCCTCCCGCATACCTTATAGGTGTTTTAATCATAAACTTTTCTTTTTTGATTTTTTCGTTGATGTGTCAACAAAAAAAGTCCCATTTTATTGAGAGACTTTTGAAATATTATCGGTCTTTGTTATTTTAACCACATTGTTCGCCCAATTACTTATTAAAGGATTATGACTTATCACAAAAATCTTTTCAAAATAATCCTTAATCTTTATAAAAAACTCACCAACCATTTCAAGATTATCATTACTTATCTTACCGAAGACCTCGTCCATAACCACGATATTTGGTTTTGGTAATGAACACACCTTTGATAAGACCGCCCTTAACGCCAACGATGCAATTGTCCGTTCATATCCAGATCCTGAAACCATTAACTTCTCAATACCTGTTGAATTATCAATCATAATAAACTCCACCTCGTTCTTATCACTAATCCGAATCTCCAAGTTAAAATAACAAGAGTCCTGAAGTAGTCGTTGAAGTTCAGAGTTTATTAATGGCATCATAGTCTTCATAATAACTTTGGTAATTCCGTTCTTACCAAATACTTCAATATAGATCTTAAACAACTTTTCTCGTTCAAACTCTTCAGCAATTCTCAAGATGATATCATTATTCTTTTCAATCTTGGATTGTAGATTAACGATCTGTGTTTGATTGCTTGCCTGAGTTCTTTCATAACCTCGTTTCTCGGATATTAACTCGTCAATACGTAGGTTAGCTTTAATCAATTGGGATTCAATCTCATTGTTCTTTTTAATCTTATCCTGAACCTCTTGGTACCGTTTAAGTTTATCTTTTGCTTGGGATAACTTTATCTCATTCGACTCCAATGAAATTTCAAACTTCTCCTTGATTAGTTTGTTTTTCTCATATTCATCAAACTCCTTTTTCAACTGGACAAATGATTTTTCTTTCTTGTCCAGTTCAATAACATCCTTACCTAAATCTAAAACTTTTTGTTTCCATTCTTCAAGTTCACCAATTCTTTTCTTGGTTATCTCGGCTTCAATAAGTTTAATTCCACAATGTTCACATTGTATTCCCCCACCAAACTTTTTAACCATCGCATCAATATCTTCAACCTTAGTGGTGGCTCCCGCATGTTCTATCTTGGCGTTGGTTAACAATTCCTTAACTTCATCATGCTTGTCTTCGTGATAAAACTCTGATGGTTCAACCAGTTTTATTTCATCAATTTGATTCTTGACTGTTTTGCAATTATTATCCAGATCAAAGATGGTTGAGTTTAGATTATCAGGATTTAGAACAAGTAATTCGTGGTCAATGTCGGTGTACTTTGAACTAAGGAGATTCTCCTTATATTCTTGTCCTCTCTGTTGTCGTTTATCAACATCCTCAATCTTAATATCTAACAATTTAATCTCATCTGTTAGACTTTGAATATCAGTTTTTGCTGTCTCATTTCCCTGGTTTAATGTCTCGGTGTTATAAACATTTGACATCATCCCTTTTGAGAACTCCGAATAAATCTCTTTCCCCGTTTCTTCCTTCTTCTTAAGGAACTCCAACCCCAAGAATCGACTCAATACCTGTCCGCGAGCAGTTGGCTTGGCATCGAGCAGATCCTCCAAATTTGACCCTGTGGTGACAATGGTCATCAAAAAATCGTCCATGCTTCCAATGGATGTCTTAATAAAGTTCTCAGTTTCCCTTCGTTGTTCTCCTGTGAAATTTTGTAATTGTCCATCGGCAAGTTTCTTAAAGAAATCCAATTCAGTTTTTACATTCCATTCTCCTGTTTTGGATTTCTTTCTCTCTATTTTGCGGGCGATAATATATTCTTCCCCATCTATTATAATCTCCCCCTTAACACTAACCACATTTTTGTCTGTAAACCTATTAAAGATTTCTTCTGCCTTTTGAGTTTTGGTCGTTGTGTTAAAGAATAGATATAACAATAGATCCACAGTTAATACTGATTTACCACCGAAATTTGGAGGATTTGACTCAACAACCGTAATTCCATTACATTTATCAAAATCAATAACTTGGTTCTCACCATAGGATAAGAAGTTACTGAATTCAATTTTTTTAATATACCATCGTTTGAATGGAGTTATCTCAACTTCATTTGCCAACATTCGATTTTCAACTGATGTATCAATAGCCATAATTTGATCGAAATATTGATCATGGTTTTTGGATTGGAGCAGAGAGTTTATCAATTCTTTTTGATAATTCTTATCCATAATGTTGGAAGCGACATCAACCGTTTGTTGTGTATCATCATCGGTTAATTTTAACTTTGTGATAACATTGATATTGGTTGATACATACTTCTTCATAAAGTATTGTCGAACCGACTTAATCCTCTCTTGTGTGAAATTTTCTGGAATGTCCTCCCAAACTACTTGAATGTAAGGATTCTCCAAAGTTGAAACATCTAACTTTGTGGGCATGTTTTTGTAATTAAAAATTGGCGGCGGATTAAATAAATCCCATTTCATTATTAATTTTGGTTTTCAGTCTGACCTGATAATTCTTGTTTTTTCTTAAGCTCTTCGATTTGCTTCTTCATTGTTTCATCAAATAATCGTTGCATTGCGTTTTTTGCTCCTTTGATTTTTTGATTTCTTAACTCAACTTTTTTTCTGTGTTCTTTTTTTCTAATACCCATTGTTCTAAATTATTAACGATTGATTTCTGATACAAGATCATTTAGTAAACAATCTTTACCACTGACCACTAACTCCAACAATAAAACCACCATTGGGACAATTGTAATTGTACACCAAAGTAATAAAAATAATGCGACTAATCCTTTCATAATGTTTTTAAATTAATTTAATCTTTATTTTCTGGTCGATTAACCTCGAACCATTCAATTATTGCATTGATTGCCCATACCGCCCCTGAAGATAAGATACCATCAAAGAACCAAGATATTAAACAACTAACATCAAATAACTGGTGTACTGGTGAATATACAAAAATTCCAAGAAAGAATCCACCCCATGTTGAAAAACAAAGTGGACAACTCAATATCCCGTATAGAAATTCACCAAATGAATGAAGCGGCAATTTTGATTCTCCCCACTCCTTTATTGTATTCCTCAACCCTTTAAAAATTGATCCGAAGACCATAATACTCATAAGCCCATAGCTTAGAATAAACCACACTAAAACTTTAATTGTCATAATTTTATCTATATAATTTATCATCCAAATTGGATCCCTTTAAATACATCGCTTTCGTTTCTGATTGGAAGTTCTGTATATCCTGAATCGTCTTCTCGTATTCTTTAATTTTATTGTCTTTATCTATGTTGTCTTGTTTCAACTTCATAACTGTCTTCTGAAGTGCGTCAAGTTTAGGTTTTAATCCATCATCTTGTTGGGTAATAATTTTCTCAACTGTAACCTCAATAATCTTTTCAACAATCACTTCCTTTATTACCTCAACAATCTTCTCAACAGGAACCTCTTTTACTACCTCAACAATCTTTTCAACAATTACTTCCTTCGTTACTTCAATAATCTTATCAACAGGAACTTCTTTTACCACCTCAACAATTTTCTCAACTATCTTAGGTGGTGCGTTTTCCAACTCTTGTATTTTTAATAGTAGTTCATTTATCTGAGTATTGTCACTAATATATTCTATTTTTGTGACAACTTTTTCAACAGGAACTTCTTTAATAACCTCTTTAATTACTACTTTCTCAACAGGAATTTCTTTGGTTATTTCAACTATCTTCTCAACAACTCTTTCAACTGGTATTTCCTTGATGACTTCAACAATCTTTTCAACGGGTACTTCCTTGATGACTTCAACAATCTTTTCAACGGGTACTTCCTTGATGACCTCGACAATCTTATCAACTTCAACATACTCGATTTTAACAACTTCCTTCTCTTGAATTATCGGAATCTCAACATACTCAATTCTGACAACTTCTTTCTCCTCAATCAAAGGGACTTCAACATACTTAATAACTTCCTTGATGACCTCTTTCTCAACAACTCCTGCAGATCCTGATAATAGACCATATCGTTCAATCCGAAATCCCTCCAAATAAGATTTTTTAAGGATCTCATCTTCATCGAATTTATTTAACTTACAATATGATTGCAAGTCTTTATACTCACTTGAAGATAACGATATTGTTTTTCCCATTTTAGTAATTTAATAGTCTTTCTTTTCCTTCAACCAGATCATCAATAGATTTTATCTGGAACTTTAGAAATGGTTTAATGTTAGGTAAGTCAACAAAATCATATTGGTCAGTTTCAATATCATAAACACCATATCCATGACTTGAAATACTTTCACCCATATTATTCTGGATTGTTGAACCAATCATAACTCCTCGTTTTCCATTTGGAATATTAAATGTGGATCTTTTATGTATATCACCACATAAAACAATATCCAACCCTTTAAACTTATTGGTGTCGTAAGCCTCCTCACCGAAGTCAAACCCTAAATCAGTTTTTAATCCGCATATCGGTCCGTGAAATAACCCTATCTTAAACCCATTTGCCGTATCAATATCTGGTGGAATGTTTCCTTGAAATTGTGAGTAAACACACCAACTAACATTCTCATCCTCATAAATCCCTCTGTCTTTATAATAAACAATATTAGAGTTATTCAATGAATTGATAATCGGTGTTAATGAATCTAACCTTTCCGTGTTATTCATCAAGGCATCGTGATTACCAGGAATGATAATTGTCTTGGCAATTTGTGAACATTCAGTTAACAACCAACTTGTTAATTCAATTAGTTCAGGTGTTAACTGGTTCTTTGAATGTACGAGGTCTCCCGTAAACACAATTCTATCTGGTTTAAGTGTTGTCCACTCCTTCAAGGCAGATCCAAGAATGCCACGATATAACTCGTGATCCTTGAATAGCCTGAGGTGTAAGTCAGAAAAGTGAATTAGTCTGTGAATCATTACTCGGTAATAATTTCTTTGGTATTCTCGTCTTCTTCAAACGGATTAAACTCTTTATTAACGTGACCACATTCATCACATTTATAAATTGGGAACGGCACTGTTGTGTCCTCTAAAGACCCCGTCATTAGTTTAGATACTTTTTTCAGATAAATAACTTCTCTGAAATAGATACCATCACATTTTTCACATTTGATTGTTTTACAATCCTTTAAATTAATCTTTGGTTTCTCTAATTGCATTTGTTTTAATTTTAATTGTATTAAGAAAATTATTCACTGATTCTTTTACTTCAGAAATATAAGAAATTTCTCCCCCATCATCAAGATTTTTAATACTTAATTGGAGTCTATCGAAGTCTAATCTTTTCAGAGTTTGTAAAAATGAGTCCACATATTTTCTATTTTCTTTTTTCCTTTTCATCTTTAGACAAAAAAGACGAAATACAGTACTAACTTCAAATATATCGTCTTCATCCCATCCACCATCAACCATATTCATAAGATTAATACGAATATCTTGAGTATTATAAATCTGAAGAAGATGATCCAATGGATCAAAGTAGATGTCAAAATAAAAAGCGATTTTACTTAAGTTATTATCTTTCTCATCGTTCTTTTTTATCAAATATGCAATAATACCTTTATCACTATAAGATTTAAAGCTCCCTGGCTCATTCTTCGATGCGGTACACCATTTTGTGTTTGCACCATATTTTAACGACCCTCTTAATGTCTTTGGATTAACAAAGAGATAATCATCCGTCTCAAGGATTACATTGACGTGCTCCTCTCTAACGAATGTTTTCTCTTCTTTGAGTTTTGTGGCATTAATGATGGTCACCAATAAAGTTTCAATCTTATTATACTCACTTGAATAAATGTCTTTGTTTTCAATGTAAGGTAATAGATCATCAAACTTATTAACAGTATCAATTAATGACTTGGATGTTATTGGATATGAATTCTGTTGTTTCTCCACCCATTTTTTTAATAAGAATTCAAGATATTTTTTAGTGGGTGTAGTATCTCCCTTCACAAATACATCAAATGTACTTGGTCTAACACTTTTATATTTCTCTCTTAACTCATTAACTTTTGACATCACAAATAATCTTTCATATTCATATCAAGAACTGTCGAAACAACTTCACCAGGAACTCTATACTCCTCAAATTCTCCATCACCATTTAAATGTGTTACAACACATCCATAAAGTTTAACATTCTCGTATTTTGTCCCTTCTAACATCTTAAGAAGCAACTTGCCATAAAGAGGTAGTTGAACATAATAGTGACCCAAGGCATTATTTGGATATTTTTGGAATGGAAGATACATCCGTTCAGTAAACTCACTCTGTTGGAAGTTCTTCTTTTTGTTTGTCTTCCAGTCAGTAATTACAATTCCAAACTCGGTCTTGTCCTTATTTTCCATCAACCAAACTTTATCAGGGGCGCCAGTGTATCCCAATTCAGGGTCTCCCATAACAATTTCAGTATCCAAAAGAACAGCTCCCCGCGCTTCCATTAGATCAAGATATTTCTTTCCACCCTTAATCATTCCATCAGCCTTTAGTATTTGAGATGCGTCACATTCAAAGATAGGTTGTCTTACTTCTTTATACTCACCATTTCTTTCAATAACATCTTTCTCTAAGAAGTAATGTACTCGACTACCCATATTGGTGGCATAAGTACCAGCGGCAGCCCACTCTTCCAACAATTGTTGTTGTTTCTCTGGATTGCCTCCCGCTTTGTTATAAGCAGCTTCAACAGATGGAAATGCCCTGAAAAACTTTTTCAACACACCAGATACTGAAGGATAATCATTCTTTCCGTTCATAGTATAGATATGGTTTTCCTCAACAAAGGTAAGCCCAATTTCTTCTTGTCTTTTTGAGATCAATTCTCTAATTTCTTGTGCGGTTTCTTTTAAGTTCATATTATAATATTTTATTAATAATAAAGCGCTAATATAAGAACATTATTTGATGCTACCAAATAAAAAGTAATTTATTTTATCTCAAAGTAATAATCGTCTATTTGTCCTCGTAAATCCGCCACATCCATATCCTTTGGAGGTTTAATTATCTTTATCTTATTATACAACTTTCCACCATTAAGAGTATGATACAATTTTAAAGCGTCACTCCAAGCATCTTCATCCAGACATATTATAATGTTTCCATTCGCATTATTATATAATGTTGAAAACATTAAATCACTCATCCTCTTACCCAACATAACAATGGAGTTGTCCAAGAAGAACGAATCAAACACACCTTCACATAGGTATATGTCCTTATCCCAATCAATCATCCCCTCGTTAAAGATGATCTGATCTTTCTCCGCAGTTGGATTCTTATATTTCATCTTTGATCTTGGAGTCCAAGCCCGAGCAACAAAATAATTCAAACGACCATCCTTGTCGAATGAAGGAACAATAATACGATATGCAAAATCACCACTCGCAGTATAACCGATCTTATATTTCTCAATAATATCATCATTAATACCTCGTGATTGCAAATATCTATAGGCTTCAATGTGGGGGATAAACCTGGCGTTGGAATCTTTAAAGGTTGTATAACCCTCAGGTAATCTCAAGATTGTCTTTTTGGCTTCCTCCTGTTTAAGTTCCTCAGGTTTAATAAGGTTATATACCTTCTTCTGTTTTTTGGTGGCGTACTTATCAAATAACTTACCCAAAGGTCCGTGTGTCCCTTCTGATTCCCCACATACCCAACATTTGTACACATGCTTCCCATAGTTGATCTCAAGGTTTCCCTTACCATCACCACCATCTAACCCCTTTTCATCAGAACAGCAAGGGCAATCAAACGATATTTGAAACTTTGACTCATAATGGGCATGAGGTTTACCCAAAAAATCGGTCAATAAATCAACTAATACTTCAACTTCAGTCTCTTGTTGCATCGGATTCCCATTTTATTTTTTTTATATGACCTGAATAATTAAGATCCACAGAGAAATAAGACATTCTATGTTTTATCTCAGGAAATAGATAATTTCTCAAAATATGATTCACTCTTGTCTTTGAAATGCCAGGATGATTTAATATAGAACTATCACAAAATCCCGAGTTTATAGGATAACGCACTTTAACCTTACCCGTAAATAATACATCAACTTCAGCCCTTCCCTTATATTTTCTGTAGTTCAAAATCCGAACCTTTCCTTGAACAAAATTAGTCGACACATCAATCTCCCCAAACTTTGATAGACATTTTTTAACCGATCTCCAATGTTGATCCTGAATTACATATCTTGTCATCTTACAATAATAGTTTATTTTGATTATTCACCATCAGACTCCCATTTAATCTTTGTAATACGACATGGAAGATCAAGATCTACAGAAAAATATGACATCCTACCTTTCACAGAAGAAAATACTTGTGAGACGATATAACTATGTGCCATACATATTGATAATCTAGGATCCATTGTAATGTTGGGACCATAAAGTTCTTCATCATTCCTTAAAGAAGTCCGAATCTTACCAATAAAGGAAATATCAACCTCATTACGATCTTCGTATTTACGATAATTTAAAATGCGTACCTTTCCCACAACGTCATAAGTATTTACACTAATTTCGTTGAATGTTAATAAACACTTTTTAACCGATTTCCAATGATTATCTCGAATTACATACCTTCCCATAAAGCAAAGATACGAATAAAAATTTGAATTACCAAATTTCTTTCATCTTCAAGAACCCTAATGCACAAGTATAAGCATCAGTCTGATCGAAATTTTCTTTTTTAAGGGTATTGTTCTTCGTATATTGCCACATAACTTGGGGCTCCAGTTTGGCAACCTGCTCCCATATCATAACTTTCTTATCTATATCCTTTGGTAATCCACCAAATAATACAAACTTATCCTTATCGTTCTTTTGAACTAATTGTGGAAATGCAAACTTTCTTGAGTTATAAGTTGAAATGAATTCTGGAATAACACCCAACACATCATAAACTTCTTTACAAATAAGAGTGTTAAATCTTAATAAAGTACCAACAGTATAAACATTATTAGAGTTGAGGAGGGGTTCTTCAATAACCACATAAGTAATCCCAAAATTAACATACTCTTCAAGTTTCTTTCTAAAGATCTGACTCTTAAGAATAAGTTCTTCAATTTTACTCTCCACCTTTACTTTAGAGACCGGGGAGACGTGAGTTAATTCTAATAGATTTTTTGTTTGAATGTCAAATAATGCAACTCCAATAACTTTGGTCGATACATCTAGTCCTAATATCTTAGGCGAATCTTTTCTTATATTTTTACTCATTGTAGTATTTTAGAGCCTTTTTTTATATTATCTACAGCCCACATTGGTTGTAAATTAGTAAAATGGCATAATTTGTAAAGTTCTTCTTCCGATTTTGCACTTGCTAATGGTATTATATGGTCTATATGCCATTTCCCTTGATTATCCCAAGACATCCCTTCAGTGAATTTTTGTCCTAAAAATAATCTTAAGTATTGAGGTGAGCATCCAACTATTTCAAATGTTTTATCTTTTTTTTCTGTGTTAAAATATTTAAAGATTTCCCTAGTCCTATTTCTAACATTATGTTTTAATCTTTCAATTGGTATTTCTCTTCTTTTTTTTAATGAACTTTCAACAGATTTACGAATTAGATCTTCTCTATTTTTTTCATAAAATTTCTTATATCTATCTATTTCTTTTTCAATATTATTCTTTCTATATTCTTTATTATAAATTGACAGTTTTTCTTTGTTTTTATCGTAGTATTCTTTTCTTTTTTCCTTTATTATTTCCGAATTTTTCTCATTATATCCCTTTCTCCTTAATTTTCTTTCTTCTTTGGTTGTGTCTAAATATTCTTTTCTTTTTTCAAGGTTATTTTGATAATAATTCTTCAAATAAACTTTCATAACATCTTTCTTACTTTCTCTATATTGTTTGTAGTTCTCTTGATGATCTAAATAATATTCTTTTAATTTTTCGGGATTATTTTTCTTATATTCCCTCATACGATCAATATTATGTTCTCTATTTTTAAAGTATTTTTCTTTGTCGCATTCCTTACAGGAACAATGTAACTTATCTTTAGTTTTATTATTTTTGGAAAAAAAGTATACATCTTTTACTTGCCCACATTTACTACATTTTTTGGTTTCCATTTTACCAGTCATACTTTATCACATACTGTTGAATCCCCTGCCGTAACTCTGGAGATTGTAACTTTGAGATAAGTAATAAATCCTTTTGGGTATTGTACAACCCTATTTCTGTTACATATGAGGTCGTTCCCGAAGTCCAAGTAGGGTTGGATGTATTAGAAAATTGATTTCTACCAAGATTAATAAGATACTTCATCTCATAGATGGTGGCACTAATGTCAGTATCCAACATTCCATAAAAATAAAATTCTTCCCCGAAATTTAATTGAGTTGACTGACCATTTAATGGTAAATCTAAGATAGGGCCTAAATTATAACTGGTTGCGTTATTATATGAGTCTTGATCAATTTGGAAAGTTGTTCCCGTTAAACCACTCATAGTTAAATAACCATTTATGGAGCTTCCGCTTATTTCGGATGTTACATCAATTTCTTTCCAAGCTGTTGAACTTGGTCTTGTGTCTCCTGTAACAATTTGACATAAAAGTTTTATTGAGTTTGCGGTATATCCACTTAAATCAGAGACCGTTAAAGATCCTGATGGTTGATTTAAAAATCCAAATTCAGGACCAAATCTTACCGCAACATTCTGACTATCTCCCGTCACTGTTGAGGTGGCAGAAATAGTTGAATAGTAATTACAATGTAAAGAATTTGTGAACCCTGTTGAATCAAACCTATAAGTCATATACATTTTCTGACTTGGATCTGTAAATACACCTGTTGCCGTTGAGTTATTACTAAAACAAGCATTTGGTGTTAATAATGATAACTTAGGCGCTGGTAATGTCCAGTTTCTATTTGCCTTATATGAAAGTGCCGCAATAACCTCTTCATCATCGATAATAACAGTTTGTTGATCAGGAAAAACTTTTCCGATTCTATTTAAGTTTCCATTATCATCAGTATTAGTATCCCATAAATGGAAATACCTGATACCAGGATCATTCATATCAATATTCTTGGTCGACTTAATGTAGGCGGGATAACATAAATCATATCCAGGAGGATCAATCCAAAAGGTCTCACCTATACTTGTACCCGTTGACTTATGCCACATTAATGTTGGTATTGTCAATTTGAAATGTCTCGCCAATCCAATATCGTCTGTTGGATTTTGTGGATCATAAGGTTGTGTTGAGAATTTTTCTCCATATACATTATCAATATCTTGATTCGTATAATGGATAATCGCAATGGCTTTTTGTTCTTTAGGATAAACTTTACCGTTTCGTCAAAAGAATTATAATAATATGTGTCCGTCACCTCAGCAGGTTTCGTAGCGCTAACATAAAATGTTTGACCTGATGGTTCATTATAACCCAAATATTCTTTTGTCCCTATGTAACTTACTGACCCATATTGTGTGTAATCTTCATATGTACTACTATAAACACCCGCAGGATTCTCAGTCCAAGGTATGTTCATATTCCAAATTAAAGTATTCTCACGATTTGTCACATCACATGGTGACTCAAAGTTTAAGGTGTCTGTTTGCCAATAAGGTGCCGGTGTTATAAAGTCATATAAGACAGTCATACCTGATGGATAAATCAGAACACGACCCATCTCTCCTGCGGTAACCAATCCTGTATAATCAGGAACAGGTCTATCTAAAGTTATTGTAAAGGTTGTTGCTGTTGTTCCTGTTGACGGACTAAGTCCTTGTAATTTATATGTTAACACAGGAAATGTGGAAATATCACCACATCCACCATTTCCATCATAAATTATTGTAACAAAATCTCCAATTGATGGAGTCCCTGTTGTTGTTGAACAAAAATCTAAAGTAATATCAATATTAGTCTGACCTGATAGGTCTGTCATATCCACTTGGTAGTTTGATGTTATTGTATATGCCGAGCTTGTTTGAGCAACCCAATTTCCCTGTGTACCACCTGTAACAAAAAATCCTTTAGGTCCTGCAGCATTATAGACGGGTTGAATATCACTATTCATAAAAGGTATACCATAAGTGTTACCAGCATTTCCCGCAACATAATATGGATATTTAATATTTTCTTTATTCGATTGTGGCGATCCTGAGTCATTCTGAGCATTAAACGCAGGCATTAAAATATTGTTATTCGTTTGATTATAGTTTGGTACCGCAGTATAACTTACTTCACTATCTCCAACTTGGAAATAGGATATATTAAAGTTACCCTCAGACAGATATCTTCTTCCAACATCTGTAAGTCTTGTGTTAATTAACCCAGCAGTATTTTTTATTATATAAGCCATATCTTGATAAATATTCTCCCTTTTCTTTTATTTTTTAATTTTAATAAGTTGTCCCGTAGATTGTAACATCACCTTCCATAAAAATAGGGCCAATTAAAGATGTATCACTATCAGGTAATTGAACATTACTAATATAAGGAGTACTTCCCATTGTCAATGATAAATCTGAATTTGTAAGTGATCCCTCAGGATCGATATATTGTATCACTTTAATAGAATCACTTGATGTCCATCCTGCAAATGAACCTGACCCACTTAAGCTTCTAGGACCAACTACTGAAACATTATTTTTTAATAGTTCAAACGAATCTTTAGATCCACCACTTGTAAACGACCAGTTAACTGAATACACACCTGGAACAGGTACTGGTATTATTGGTGCACTTGAGTTATAATTTAATGTATTATAGTTAAGTTGATTGTTTGAAGTATCAGGAACTACACTACAACAATTACATCCATTTATAAACACATTTGTAAATTGTCCATATATAGTTTCGGTTAAGTTAGTCACACAACTATTTGTTGAAATTTGTCCGTCTGTTATAATAAGAACTGTTGTACCAGTCAATATTACTGGTGAAACACTACTTAGTTGTAAACTATATGTATCAGTCTCATTAACTGTTGTTGTTTCTTCAGGACTACAATAAGGTCGTGTACTTGTTTGTGTAATAGGTGTTGTAGTTGTTGTTGGTGATTGAGGTACTCCCGCTTGGTTAACATTCAGAACATAATTTACCGATCCTGTTCCCGGTCCATTATATGTTTTAATAATTGAAGTTGATAAATCAAAGTTTATTGTCACTCCCGCAGGTAATGCTGGTGTTGAAATAACTTGTAAGACCGTTTTATTAGAAGAATAATTTGGATTATTAACTGTAACAGTTTCTGCTGGTATGGCTTGTAATTGTAATTGATATGTTACAGGAGCACTATTAAATCCAACTGAAATTGAATTTGTTTGAGTTGTTAGACTACTATCTTGTGTTATCACGCTATAAGTATTTGGACATAATCCCTCAAAAATATTTGAAGTTTGATATGTAACACCACCATTAATAGAATACCTATAAGGGGCAACTCCATAAAGTGATGTAACGGTAATACTTCCATTACAATTAGTTTGTGAATTACAAGTGGTATTTTCTGAACTAAGTATTACCTGTAAAGGTATTTGGGCTGGGCATGTTCCTTGAGTCATAGTTACGGCATAAGTTTGTGTTCCACCAATTGCTGCCCATCCCGCATCAGGAATAGAGTTTGTTGTAGTACTAGCCAAAATACCACCACCAGGAATAATATATGGTGTAACCATATCTGATGTTAGAATTTCCCATCGACTCTTAGATAGAGACCATACAATATATAGAGTTGAATTATATTGCCAAGCTGGTTTTCCATTAGAAACTCCAACATATGTAAATTGTGTCGGACCAACTGTTGATTGTGAACTAACGGCAATTAGACAAAGTTGAGGATAAACTGCAGATGGTGTTGGAGTCATAGTTGGTGTTGTCGTTGTTGTTGGAGTAGGCGTTGGTATAACTAAACTACAGACAGTATTTGCGGTATAGTCTCCATAATAATCGACAACCGTAACCTCATAATAACCTGCAGGAACTCCGATTAATGTTTGTGATCTTTGTCCTCCTGCCCAATAATAAGAATATGGTGAGGTTCCTCCCGTTACATTTATTGATAATATACCATCTGTTGATGTGGCGGTTGAGGGTAGAAGTAACGGATTACACGAAATTCCCATGTCAAATAATGTGAAAACTTCACATTCATTTTTTAATCCATAAACTCCGCTCGCAGTTGGTGTTGAAGTAGGCGTCGATGTCGGAGTAGGTGTTAATGTACTTGTTGGAGTTATTGTTGGCGTAATAGTATTTGTTGGAGTTATTGTTGGTGTTGGAGTAGATGTTGGAGTTGGGCAATTTGTTGCAACAGGTATATTTAATCGGGCAATACCATTAGATGGTTTTGTATAATCATAAATAACATTAATCGATGCTCCTGATATTCCTTGAATGAAATTACCACAACAATCTGAATAATAATAATTACCAGTCGTTGCACCACTACCACAAATAATTGGTGTGGTACTTGGAGTATTAGTAATCGTTGGCGTTGGTGTCGGAGATGTAACTGGCATTATTTATGATTATTTAATTATTATGATACCACACTGGTAACTCCTGTTATGGTACAATTATTCGCATCAATAACTTTTAACATATATGCAGATGAAGTATTACCCGGTGGTGGTACATCAAATTGATAAGGTATTACACTTGTTGTCGCAATAAAATAACATCCAGACCCGTTTGGTTGACAGACATAAATATTATATGGCGACTGACCCGTGATACCGTTTATTATTGTTTTTATTGCCATACATCTAATATATTAAAGATTTGAGATTATTAAATCTCTAAATAAATATTAGAACAAACATTTCTTTTTCAAGGGACAATAAAAAACCCCCATCTATTTGAAAGAAGGGGGTTATTATACCAAATATTAGTTTATTTATTTGGTAAATTTTCCACTTGTAAGATATAGGTATTAACTTGTTCTTCAGTTACATCTTTTAAATGGTTTATTTCTGTTATGGTTCTCATATTACCATCCATCTCGGTTAACCAAGCTCCATCACTCACTTTCTGTAAAAACGACACATCATATGTAAGAGATCCGTTAGTCTCTAATATTGTCAACCCATAACTATTTGGAAAAAATAGATCTCCAACTTTATTACCGTTAGGTGCCACATTAAAACTTATATTACTTATATCCATCTTATTTTTATATTATAATTAATTAAGGACATTGTACATAATTACCGCCAGATATTATTGGATTTAATGATCTAGTATATGATCCCCCATATGCAATCATAGAATATGGAACTACCTGTCCACAATAAATTGTTCCTCCACCATTACAATCAGTTAAATTATTCACCTGATACTCAACATCCGCCCCACCTACTAAAATAGTCAAATAAAGCGTCGATCCAGGGTCAACATTAATTGTTCCCAAATATTCACAAGTATTCGTTGTTTTAATTGCAAGTAGTACCACAGTATTATTGTCAATTTGATAATATACATAGAAATTGGACCCAAAAGGTATTGATGATGACATTCCAGCGTAAACATCAACACTATATGATGTAGGAACATTTGTTGGTGTTGGTGTTTGAGTAGGGGTTGGTGTTGGTGTAGGCGGGAATAATGCAGAACATGCAGCATCACAACTACCATAAGGCGTATGTACCACATAAGTAACATAGTTTGGACCTGACGATCCTAAATATTGACTTAATATGTTAAATACTTGTCCACCAGTATCTCCATTATCAGTATAATAACTTCCGTTACTAAGGATTCCACTATTATTCTGGTCAAATAATATTTGACTTGTTGCTGATGGTGTACAAGTTGGTCCAGAATTACAGTCATATGCATCAACAACATATAAGTAGTACGATCTTGTAGGTGTTGGTGTCACTGTTGGTGTTGCGGTTATTGTATTAGTCGGTGTTTGCGTATTAGTAGGAGTAGTAGTGTTAGTTGGTGTCATAGTATGAGTCGGAGTCATAGTATTGGTCGGAGTCATAGTATTAGTAGGCGTAGCAGTATTGGTTGGTGTTTGTGTATTAGTAGGAGTAGCAGTCAACGTAGTTGTTGTAGTTGGAGTTTGTGTGTTAGTTGGAGTAGTGGTATTAGTAGGTGTCTGTGTGTTAGTAGGAGTAGCGGTATTAGTAGGTGTTTGTGTGTTAGTAGGAGTAGTAGTGTTAGTTGGTGTCATAGTATTAGTAGGCGTAGCAGTATTGGTTGGTGTTTGTGTATTAGTAGGAGTAGCAGTCAACGTAGTTGTTGTAGTTGGAGTTTGTGTGTTAGTTGGAGTAGTGGTATTAGTAGGTGTCTGTGTGTTAGTAGGAGTAGCGGTATTAGTAGGTGTTTGTGTGTTAGTTGGAGTAGTGGTATTAGTAGGTGTTTGTGTGTTAGTAGGAGTAACAGTATTGGTTGGCGTTTGTGTGTTAGTAGGAGTTGGTGTAGGAGATAGTGGAATAACATTATAGGTATCTGCTGTAAAACATCTATTATTATAACATAATAAACTATTTGCATCATTTGGTATTGTCACATTAACGCCATCACCCGTTGTCATATCACTATATGTGAGACCTGTCGCAGGTAAACTACTCGACGTTATTAACGCAACTGTAACCGGATTTACAGAATCATAGTAAATACTATATGGTCCTGCTGCGGTTCCTCCTGTTATCTTTATGTCAAAATACCTTGCCATTTATTTTTTATAATTTTTATTTTTTATTAATTTAAATTAAACGTCACTAACTCATATTCATTAAGGAGGACAAGGTCCATCTGATGACCCAACAATGTTTCCACTTATAAAGAACGCGTCAGATCCGTTTACAACCCATGCATATCCTGAAACTGGATTATTAAAATTCGCATAGTAATATAATGCCATACCTGAAACAAATGAACTCGTAGTAGACCACACATGTAATGTACTTCCAGGATAATTAGAACATGCGTCAAGTTTACTAGTATTACTAAACGCTAAAACATACTCATAGAATACTGTCGGAGTTGGTGTTGGTGTAGGTATTGGTCCACTCTTTTCCGTAAAGGAAGCCCCAAATGCACAATTTGGTGGACACACTCCATAGTTTGTCCAATATCCATTAGCGCATAACCAAGATAATGAATCTCCTGATGTGGTAAATGGTGAATGTCCTGGTATACAATTAACCACATCAACAAAAGATTGGTCAGTAAATCCTGCTGACCGATAAAACTTAACGGATGCTGTTAGATTACCTAAAAATGTAACACCTGCCGGGACACTATAACACGATCCACATGGAAATGAACTTACCGCTCTATCCAATATTGTCATCGCTCCCTGTACCGCAAAACCCCAAGGACATATTGCTGGGTACCAAGATGTTATTGCCCCCCATCCTGCTACCGATACTCCACCAGTATTTGTCGATGGATTTGCTGATGGACTACCATTCCAATAACCCCCATTTACTCTAACATAGAATGAGGTTCCCCGACAAATAACGCTTATTACATCATTAACTGCTCCGAAGGTTGGTAATCCTGATTGAACAACGGCTCCATTAAAATAGGAGTTACCATCACCAGCAAATCCAAAACTTTGATTATCATTTCCGGGGTATGCTCCGTAAGTAGATCCATAATTCATTGTGGTGGTTCCAAAACCGACAACAACACCTGTGTTATTTGTTGATGCTGATGTAATTACGACGCTATACATTATAACATCACTACTTGTGATTACTTGTGTTCCTAATACTGATTGTTGATATCCAAAAATTTGTCTGGCTGTTTTATCACCATTACTAATAACAATATCTGTACCCTTATAAGATGGGTTTAAAAATAGATTCCAACTACTTGGAACCGATGTTGGTTGTGTGTTTCCGCTGACAGGTAATGCAATTACATATCCAAGATCTTCATCAGGTCCGTTCCACCATGTAACTCCACCATAATTATCGGCGTATGGTTCATCTAAAACTCCGATTGCCAAGTCACCAAATTGCGTTGTGCCAGAGATGGCAGAATTTGGTGGAACAGGATTATATGCAAAGGGTCTTGATGTGGACATTTTCTATTTAATTATAAATACATTGGTATCAAAAAAAGAAGACTTTAGGTCTTCTTTTTATTAGTAATCTAATTAGGTGAAGGTTAAACTCCAAGAAAGTAATTCTTGATTATCAGTAGAACCTCCTGTTCCCGCACCGAATCCCATATAGTAAGATACTACTCTCAAATTAACTTACTTTAGTATATCCGTAGTAAACTACTTGAGATGTACCACTGTTGTTTGTTATACCAAATGTAAAGGTGTTTGAATTTGAAACCGCTGGTGATGAGGTACTAATAGTTCCCGCAGTCCCAACTATCTGACTTGGTATTGATGTTAACACCAAAGCGTTTCCTGCAACATAATACCAACCATATTGTACACCTATTACAGGTACGTTTGAGTTTGATAGTGTTAATGTTGCATTCCAATTAACAATACCGTTTGGAATATTTCCATTTACCCACATTACATATGATTGACCTGCAGTAACTGTAAAACTAACAGTATTTGCACCTGTTGATAAAGTCCAACTTCCTGTTACTGGTACAATTGGACTTCCACCCAATAAGGTCTCTTTAGTAACTTTATAAGTTTGAGTAAGTCCACTATTATCCATAACAAGATAAGCACCCGTGGTATCTCCTGTGTATAGTGGTAATGCACTAATTTTTGTATTTGCCATTTTAATCTATTTTTTTATATTATATCTATTTCAATATTATTGTTATTTTCTGCCGTAGCAATTGAACTATCCTCAAATAATAAGAAGAATTGGGGTGTTTGAGTTGGTGTTTGAGTAGGTGTTGTGGTGTTAGTAGGTGTAAGAGTATTAGTCGGAGTTTGAGTAGGTGTTGGGGTTACAGTTTGACTTGCCGTAATACTTGGAGTGGGTGTTTGAGTTGATGTTGAAGTATTAGTTGGCGTAATAGTATTAGTTGGTGTTACCGTTGGAGTTGCGGTATTAGTCGGAGTCGCAGTATTGGTAGGAGTAACAGTGTTAGTTGGCGTTTGAGTATTGGTCGGAGTATTAGTCGGAGTCTCAGTATTGGTAGGTGTAATAGTATTAGTTGGGGTTGCAGTATTAGTCGGAGTTGCAGTATTGGTAGGGGTTGTAGTATTTGTTGGCGTTTGAGTATTGGTAGGAGTAACAGTGGGTGTAGAAGTTTCAGTATTAGTCGGCGTCACAGTTTGAGTCGGTGTCGGAGTTGGTGTTGGTAAAATTAAACTTACATTTAAACAACTTGGTACTTGGGACGCACCATATACCACATAAGCTGTGTATCCAGTTGTACCAGTAATGTCGTATGGAGGATTTAAATCAACATTAAATATTTGACCAGTATATCCATCAACAAAATACAATAAACTATTATCCTCGTATAAACCGTACGCAGATGTTGAATATGCCCCTATATTAATCTCAGTTTCAAATACCGCAAGTCCTCCCACCACGACATATTGAGATAAGAAATAACCATCACCACCTTGATTTGTTACAATTATTTTTAGAGGTGTTGTTGTTGTTTGTAAAATATCTCCTGAAACAATTCTACCTGGAGGTAAACTTCCAATAACTGTTGCCGATGCAGCAGATGTTGTTATATCTAATGTGATAATATCTGACCCGCCATCAGTACTAATTAAAGTTGTATTATTGATTGCCCCCAAACCAGCGCCTAACCCAACCGATAAATCAATAGTCCTATTAAAGGTTATAGACCAAGGACTTAATGTAATATCATATTCATGTATACTTGAATTATATATCCATAATTTAGTTTGAGTATTTGCAATGTCACTACTTACAAATCCTGAATTATATAAGAAAGTACTTGTGTTAGTTGACGAGTCATAACCGTATATTCCAGCGTCAATTGAATTAAATATGAGTGAACAAGTTGGTACATATATTGGAATAGGCGTAGATGTTGGAGTTGGTGTCGGAGTTGGCGTTATTGAATTCCATGTGTTCCAATACCCATTATTTGTCAACCAAGTTGACGCGTCATTACCATTAGTGAAATTCTGTTTGAACGCCCTATTTGTTATATAAAGAAATGACGATTCACTAAACGGATTTGGTAAAATTTCAGTACCATAAAAAGCAACAGATGCCGTAACACCAGATATTGGTGTTGGTTGTGTGTTCCCACTAATAGGAATCGCAATAACATAACCTAAATCTTCATCAGGACCATCCCACCATACAACACCTCCATAATTACTAGTATATGGCTCCGTTAAAACACCAATTGCTATGTCACCAAGTTGCGTTGTTCCCGAAATTGGAGAATTTGGTGGTATTGGGTTATATGCAAAAGGTCTTGTTGTTGCCATTTATATTACAATCCGTATCTTGATTTAGTTGTGTTATAAATTCCAGAAATTTGTCCTGATGTTAATGCTTTATCATATATTCCAACGGTTGATAAGTAACCACCCCAATTCTCAGAACCATCCCATCTCTTCATTAGGTTTATTCCTGCCCCACTTGAATATGGTTGAGGACCTGTTGTAGATGTTGAACTAATTAATGTATTGTTTAAATAAATGTTAACAACTTGACTCGAATCACAACTAACAACAATATTATACCAAGTATTTGGTGTTAAACTAAATTGAGGTGAGAGTTGAAAATTGCCATTGAAATACCCTCCTTGAGCAACAACACCTCCAGGAGCACCAAGAAGGAAGTTAATTCCACCTCCAATATACACTTCAGATAATAGACAAGGTAATGATCCTGTATTAGTACCATCCCAATAATGCCAAACAGATGTTGTAAATGTCGGTAATGACGGTAAACTTGTTGAACAATTAGCATATTGTCCACCTGCGGCGTAAAAGTAAATCTTACCTCCATTTCCTGGATCATAACCTGGTCCATTTATTAAGTCAAATACTTTTCCTCCAATTAAATCAGTCCAAACAGTTCCTGTGCCAGGATAACTATTAATATCACCAGCATCCAAATACAAAACAGGAGCAGGATATGAATTCCAATATCCGTGATTTGTTAACCATATACTTGCTTCGGTTGCTCCAGTAAAATTTTGTCCTGAAACAACATTTGCAAGTTCAACAAAAGAATTATCGGTTAGAAAATCTGACCTATAGAATCCCAAAGAGGCTGTAACTCCTGATATTGGTGTTGGTTGTGTATTCCCTGAAACAGGCTCTGCAATGACATACCCTAACTCCTCATCAGGGCCTTCCCACCAAGGTAATCCAGTTGATGCAAATCCACTTGTTGGTACTCCAATTGCCAAATCCCCAACTTGTTGAGTTCCCAAAATTGGTGAGCTTATATTATATGCAAATGCTCTAGTCGTTGCCATAAAGTTCTATTTAATCATAAATATATGAAATAACACTTATTTTCAGATTACGAAAATTTATTTGAAAGAAGGAAATTACTTAGTGACAAGTTCTCAACAAGGTAACATAGGGACTATACCTGTTCTTCAACAACACACCCTTGAGTATCCGCTATCTTAATAATAAAATTTTCTTCAGAATATGGAGATGGGACTAAAAAAACATACGGAAATGTTGAGACAGTTGCGACATTAACACAGCTCGCCCCCATAGAATCACAATAGAATATATCCACTGGAGTATTTGCAGTTACTGATGTTATCGTTACTTGAGTTGTCATTTTAGATAAATACTATTATTGTGGAATATCCGACATTGTTATTGTTATACCCTGAGGATATGGAATGGTTAGATTAGTATTGATAGTCCCATTTCTTGATATTGTCCTACTATAAATCACAAGATTAGTTGAATTATCAGTGATTGTAATTTGTCCGTCAAAGGTGTACAATGTAATATATCCAAGAGTAAGAGTTGTCGATCCAACATAAATTGTTGACCCAATAGCCGTTTCTCCGCCATGTATTGTTGCCGGAATTCCCATCACTGTTTGTCCACCAACGAGAATGTTAAACATATTGTCACTATAAGACGAACTGTTATTATTAACATTAATAGTTGCCCAACTATTTAAATTAAGTGTCGTAAATGAACCAACAGTAAACCCATATCCCCTACCAACACTGTTAACGGCTGTCGCCCTATAATAATAGGTAACACCTTCAACAAGTCCTGTTGCGTCAACAGAATATGTTCCAATTCCAGGACTCGGAGCACTTATATAGGTAACACCCGCAGCCCCATATGTTAATTCTGGTGATATACCAATAAGAATTCCCCACTCTGTTACAGGTGAGTTATGATCACTAACTACCGCACCATATAATGTCGCACTAAACACAGTCACATCTGTGAATACTCCTGTAACTACTTCTGGAACATCTACCACTGGACGAGCTCCACCCTGACAAATAATACACGATGAGTATATGTAATTAGGCGCACTTGCAAAGTAATTACCACTATAAGTTATAACAACAATTCCTGATGGTGCAATATAGTTACTTGAATATCTACCAACATATCTCCAACAATTTCCTGAACTATCTTTAAAGACATTTTCAGGATATGCGTTAAATGAAACTGGTTGTGTTTGAACAACTTGAGTTGGATTAACATTAGGAGAAATCGGTGCACAACTCTGATAAACATAAACATAGTTCGGAGTTACTGATGGTGTTGGAGTCATAGTTGGTGTGGTAGTATTTGTTGGCGTTGGTGTTAATGCTATTGTACCAACAGTTGCAGATGGAGTTGGTGTCATAGTATTTGTTGGTGTTGTAGTCGGAGTCATTGTTGGAGTAGTAGTATTTGTTGGCGTTGGTGTTGGTGTAGGAACTGTCGAACATGAACCACAAGCTGCGTAGATTTGTGTTATTTCCCCAATAAGAGAATTTGATGATAAGTTTTTATCATTTCTTGTATAAGTCACACAAACTGTTTGACCATTAATTAACATTAACATTGTAATACCAACAACAATTGGTGTATTGTTATACACCAATCCTCCACATACATAGTATTCAACACCTGTCTCACAATTTGTTAAGACTTTTACTGAAACGCAATTAAAGGTCTCATTTAACATTTCAAAAGTAACTTGTCCTGCCACAGGTACAGGTATAATTGAACTTGTACTTGTTGGTGTAGGAGTAGCAGTAATACTTGGTGTATATGCAGTCATACCAAATGAGACTGAAACACTACCACAAGAACCATTAGTCGGAGTAGGAGTTGGTGTTAATGTATTAACATAATAATCAAATGCAGCATCTGCGCAATCTATACTTACACTTGGTGTTGGAAGAGGTTCCCAATCACAATCAAAATAGGCGTTAAAATCAAAAGTATTACAATCTACCGGAGTAGGTGTTGGTGTCGGACAAATACCTCCCGTAAAATCATTAACTGAAATATCAGGACATGCTGAATAACAAGGAGATGCTCCCCTTAAAATACAACTTCCTCCCGGTGTATATGTGTCACTTAAACACCAATAATCCCCTGTATAATAAATAACAGAATCATCAATACTGTCACCAGTATAATAAAACATCGACCCATAAGTTCCTGCAATAGAATAGTTACCGTTATATCCTGATAATGATGGTAATGAAGTATAAAAACAAAAAGAACTATATGCACAAGGTATAGGAGAACTCGATACCGTTGGTGTAACTGTTGGCGTAGGATTAGGTGTTGGCGTTGGAACAGCATTACAACGGAGACAATCATTATAATCAGGGTTTCCTAAATCAGGCCCACCTGGTCCCGAAAACTCAACAAAACTATAACACTCATCATTATAGACATAGGCAGCACCAACAAATGCAGTGTCTTGTTGGACAAGTCCATAAAATATTGACCCATCAGAACATTTATATAATTCAGCAGCAATACTACTATTTTGTGGACACATATTGTCTGCACACCCTGACGTTAAAGTAAAATATACACCCGCTCCATTATAAATTAACCCTACTCCTGTATCACTAACAACCGTAGCACATCCAGAAAATTCATTGCTATTTGTAATCAAATAGGTTTCACCTAAAGTTAAAGATAAATTTACATCAGCAAATCTAAATATGTTTAGATTATTCGCACAATCTTGGAATTGAAGAAGGTTGCCGGCACTTGGAGTAATAGTCGGTGTTGTAGTATTTGTTGGAGTAATAGTCGGTGTCGCAGTATTGGTCGGAGTTTGTGTTGGTGATGCAGCATTTGTTGGAGTTGGAGTTGGAGTTGGAAGATAGTCGTTATTATCAGTAGCCGCAGAAATATTTCCATCTCCACTCACCGTTCCTCCAAAATAACAGGCTGTTGGCTCGAATTGAGTCTCCGTATAGTCGTTATATATAAGATGAGAATAATTTCTATTACCAGGATTAACCGTTATGTCAATAGTATCTCCAGGGTTCCATCCTGTTAGTACTCCTGAACCTGTTGCTGTCCAATTAAGAACAACAATCCCATTTTGTTCTACTACAAGAGAATCACCAACACCACCACTATCAAAATACCAACTTATACTATACATTATCTATATTACTTTTCAATTTTTTTAGAACAAAATTCCATTTATCTTTTCTATACATATAAATAACAAGATTTGAGTTTTTATTCAAATCAAATATAGTTTTATCGAAAACTAAATAAAGTTAGGACAGAAGTATATTTATATGTATATGAAACTTTTAAAAACAATAGAGAAAATTATTCAGGAATCGGAAGAACAATATAACTCCGCATGTGACGGTTGTGTCACGGTAGAAGAACTGGATAGGCTAGAAAAACATTATCGTGATTCTTTAAAATTACTGAGTCTGTACAAATCAACAGAAAATCAGAAATCTAAAATGGTACCATAAATTATCATTTTTTTGCCATACAAATCCCACCCTCAGAATGTAGGTTAAATCCTCGTAAACTAAACCACTCAGTTATTTCTTTATTTTCATCCACTAATAGATTGAAGTCTTCGAATATTATAAAATTAGGAATATATTCTTCGTTTAAAGACATTAATAATTTAGCATCAAGTCCTTCAACATCTAAGTGTATCCAATCAACTTTACCACCAAGATTATTTTTAATTAAATTATTTATGCTGGTCGATTTTCTTTTCGATGAATGTATCTCTTCTGTTTCCCAATGATCAATAACCCGTTTAACAATTGAGTTTGTATATCCTGCGCCACCTTCAAAAAATTCAACTTCAGACCCATCTGTTGTTATTAACTCATTTAAAAATGACAAACCTTGTTTTCCCTTAAAGTTTTGGGATAATTTATTGAATTGTTTTTCACTCCCCTCAACCAATAACATATCCGACATAAAATTTTTAACCAATGGGACCCATTCACCGAACTCTCCATCATGTGTTCCAACAACTAATCCTTTTGGTTTTTTTCCATCATTAATTAGTCCCTTACAATACATCCACAATGATTTATAAAATACCGACCCATGTTGTAATACATCCCAATAATATTGATAAATAAAATTTCCTTGTGCATCCTCAACAACAACATCATTGATCTCATTTGATGGAAATATTGCCCACATATTACTATTTAAATTTGTTTCCCATATCACCTCTTTAGATACAACTTTTTTTATTTTGAACTTTAAAGGTAATTGTTCTGATTTGAATATCCCTCTTAAATCACTGGTATTCATTTTTATATTTCCTTCGGAATAATCTATTTTAATCATAAATGTTTATCAATAAATTCATCTATTTTATCTGACCACATATTCATGGCTTCTGTTTTAATCCTATCTTCTGTCCAATTCCACCAAGCGATTTTCAATAATGACTCAATTTGTGTTTCCATAAATCTAAACTTTAAATGTTTCGCAGGGTTTCCTCCAACAATAGAATAAGGTAATACATCTTTAGTTACTAATGCTCCTGCAGCAATAATTGCTCCGTCTCCAATTTTAACGCCAGACATTATTGTAGATTTTGCACCAATCCACACATCATTACCAACAATAATATCACCCTTACAAGAAGGATGTCCCATACCCATATGTAAATCAGCAGTTTCAGGTGTAACTGGTCCCCATAATTGTGAGGATGTTGTTATCCAATCTGGCCTATGATTTGCATGTAAGAAAAAATTACAATCTCTTCCAATCGAACAATATTTCCCGACATGTATTTTGTATTGGTCACTCCAAGAAATTATGTTAACATTTCGGTCAAAATAAGTTCCCCTGTCTGCGTGCCATAAATGAATATTTTCTATCATATCTCGTATAGTCCGTTATGTTTAATTTTATGAATTATTTTAGTTAAATCGTAAGTTATTGAATCATATTCTAATTTCACTTCTTGGATATTAAATTTATCAAACCCTAAGTCAATTATATAACAATCATTAACAGTATGAATAGATTCAACATCACCCACAGTTAATTTAATATTTTTTAATTCCTCATTACCATAGAAAAATAATTTAACATTTGTATCTATCTCATAATTTTTATCAATAAAAAATTTTAAATTTTCAATTGGCGAGTAATTAAGAAAGTCATGATTTTGATAATAGTATATTTCATCTTCAACAGGTATTGGTTCAATTGCATAATTAATATTTTTTTGATGACTATGTAACCAAGCAAAAGCGTCTAAATCCTTAGTATCTAAATAATTCTCTTTGGTTATATACGATGTGAAATTTTTTAAATTTTCTTTATTAAAAATCATATAGTGTAAACCAACTGTCCATATTATTTCTTCTCTCTTGGACGGATAAACGGAGCAAATTTTATCTGAATTAAATCCATCAATAACATTATCATCAATTTTTAAATCATAAATCATATGATAAAATTGTTCATAATCTAAATTAAGTGCAATCTCACTTAATTGTTTAACCTGCGATAATCCAGCATATCCATAATCAGGATATGTTGTTGTGACTCTATAGTTCTTAGTGTCTGTTGAAAACATCTGCCAATAAAACATCGCCCGTTCAGGCCATTCAAATACAGGATTATCTTTAGTCATAAAAAAATAATCACACAATTCAACGATATTTTTTGACAAATAAAATGGGCTAATAACTATAACATCAATATTATGTGATTTAATAATTTTAATATTCTTTTCAAGAATATCTAATTTTTCCTGTGTGTCACAAAAACTACTTATTAATGAGATTTTTTTCATTTAATAAATTTTTTTCAAAACTGTTATCCCATTATTATTTGGTTTTTTCTCCCACATTATCCAGTTTTTATTATGGAATAAAAATTCTTCAATGGCAGCACACAATCCTTTTGGTAAATTCGTTTCAATTTCATTTTCAAGACCTGAAATATTTAAATCTTCATCAGAATAACCATAACTCACGGTATCATGGAAAATAATATATTTTTTAACTTGATTATGATGTCTTGTTAGTTCTTTTTTTAATTGTAAAAAATCATGCCATGTATCTAAAAATAATAAATCACAGGTATCAATATTATATGTTAGAGAATCTTGTTCAACAAAAGAAAAATCAATATCCGTTGTTGATACCGCATCATACACTTCTTGTAAATTACCCCCAAAATGTGTTGGATTATATAAATCCAAACTAATTAATTTTTTCGGATTTCCCGCCAAAAATGCCCAAGTGCTAACTATTTTTCTCACACCCATCTCAATAACAATATCACATTCTTCAGTATATCTTCTAAATGTTTCCAGATGTTCATTTATATCAGAAGGAATATTTGACAATTCCTGAAATTTTCTCATGATTATTTCTCTACTCATACACTAATTAAATTATTATAAACTTTTTGTTTATCACTTGTTTTTATTATTTCAATAATATAATCTCCTTTATCCAAATGAACATTAGAAATATAAAAAATCCAATACTTCATTAAAGATTGATTTAATAATTGTTGTAAAATAACACCATCTTTATTTTTTACAATAAAATCAAATTTACCACTTAAAGTCTTTGTCGATAAGAATGAATTTTTCTCAAAAAAAATTGTATTATCCTTATAATATGTTAAAATTTCCTCACAATCTAAAACATTTTTTCCATAATTCTCTTCGATTTCTTGGAATTTGATAATATCTTTCATTCCATGAAAGACCGCAATATCATTAACTGTTTGTGGTAATCTAACAGATGGAGAAATCTGTGTCATATGAAATGGATTATTTAAATCTGTAATTGTTTCTAATTTAATATCACTACAATCCTCAATATCAGATAAAGGTATACATCCATATAGATTATACTTTGATAAGATAACATTTGCAGAATCTTCATCGTGTAATGCAAATATTCCCTTTTCTGTATTTTTATACTTTTCATACACATCAATCTGTTCCTCAAAAAACCATTTTGACCGGTTATCAAAAAGCATTACATTTGTTTTTCTTCTTGGGAATACGCAAATATCAACATCAATTTTCTTTGCTAAAATATGAGCGGTACTTGTCCATTTTTCTCCTTCAATTATTCCTGAATGATAAACGACATCATGAATATGAGAGTTAATTAATGGATAAGTAGTTAGCTCATTAAAGTGTTTACATAAATCATCAGCAGATGTTGTTAAATAAATGTCACTATCTATGAATATGAATCTATCATCAGGATATTGAGTAACCACGTCAATCATCAACTTTGGCTTACAACTAATAATATTTTCATCTCTACCTCTATAATCTTTATGACCTTCCTCAATTTCAATTCTTCTAAAGATAAACTGTTCACTAGTTAAAAACTTTTGAGGAATATTATAGTCAAAATTTATTGTGTATATAATACACTTTCTATTTGAATATTTATTAATCGAATCCATCAGATGTGGTACTGCCTCCGAATAATTCTCCGTAAACCCAAAAACCCAAAAGAAGTCATTTAGAAATTTTTTATCATATCTGGCATAAATCTGGTTACCAACTTTTTGAAAGGTTGTATGTCCTTTACGATAGAAATGATAAATTAATTTTTCTTCATCGCCTGAATATAATTTTCCACCTTTCCAACAGACATCATAGGTCGTTTTACCTCCATTCTTTGTATCAGTATTCATTGAATGTAATATCTTAACCTTATAATTATTATGGGCGATTACAGATAGTTCTTGTTCTCCGTAACCATATATGTCATCCATTAATAATGTCTCGTAATATCGGTCTGTTTTCATTAAATCATGAAACTCTGAAGTATTCCGAACTATCAATAAAGGACCACTTAATCTATTATGAAAAACCTCATCCCCAATAGATATAAAATCATAGTCATTAATACAATCCAACAATGTTTGATTCATATCTCCAAACATTGTATCAATATCATATATTCCCACATAACGATAAGAGTTAACATAATCAGAAAACATTTCAAAATATGATAACTTGAAATCTATTATTTTTTTTGGATGAGTTATTCTATCGATCTTAACTTTAGAGACCCTATTAAACCTATCCAAAAACTCACCTTCGCTAATGTAATTTAAATGAAAATTTTTATGAGTAATCTTTGAAAAATCATAATTCTTATCGTCGGTAAAAAAGTAAAAATCAACACACGACAATGACCCTATTGTTTCTATATGGTATTGAAAATAGTCAGGTATCTTACCTAACCATACTTCCACTAAAGCAATTTGTTTTATCATTTAGTTTTAAGTCGACTAGGAACTCCAACATAAGTTCCATTTATTGTTATATCTTTAATTACTGTGGCGTTTGAACCGATTTTAACATCTGAGCAAATTTGTATTTTTTCTTTAACTGATGAATTGGTTCCCATATAAACATTATCTCCAATTGTAACATTTCCAGAAACAATTGATCCCGGCATTGCACTAAAATAATCTCCAATCTTTGAATCATGCCCAATATGATTTCCTCGATTCAGGATTGCGTGATTTCCTAATAATATATTAGTTGTTAAAATTGAGTATGCCCCAATAAAACTCCCTTCACCTATTTTTATATTTGTATCCATTATCAGAGCGGTCGGATGTATAAAAGTAAAATAATTAGTTTCTTTAGGTAACGTTAAAACAATATTTCTTCTTTCTTCACAGTCCGCAACTGCTATCATAATAGCATATTCTTCAGGATCAAATTCACTTATTGGTCTAGTAAATTCATTAACATATTCATCATCAACAAAAAATGTAATTGATTTATTAATCTGTTGTGCAACTTCTCTTGCATGTCCACCATATCCGAATAATGATATTTTCATTTTAATTATTTATCTATTTTAACCCAAAAATCAATATCTAACCATTCATCATTTATTGTATGACAATTTATTGATGGCTGTAACATCCCTATTTTACTACTCTCATAATTAATTAAATTAATCAAATCTTCATCATTTTTATAATTTAAAATACATGGATATTTATAAAAATTTTCATTCAATATTGTTTTTCTACCCATTAATCCAAGCTCTATAACTGTCGACATTCCATTACCATTTGATAAATTTAAATTAAGAAAAGATTTGTCGTAATAATTTTCTTTTAAATAATTTATGTCATAATAATCATTAAGATTTAAATGATTTGTTGTTATTATTTCATAATCAATCTTTTTTTGGAGTTGTTTTAATTTTTCAACATTCCATTCATTACCCCACCCATTTTTAAATCCAGTATATGCATATATTTTATCCCCTAAAATATTAGATTGAAATAATGAATAATCTTTAAGTTCTATTGTCAAATTTTTACACTTAACATTATCAGGTATTTTTAAATTTAATCTAACATCATCAGATATATTAATAATAAACAAATTTTCGGTATTAGTTATTATATCAAAATTTGGTAAATCATTTGGTGTTGTGAGAAATACAAATTTATACGATTTATGATTTTGTATTTGAGTAGATAATTCTCTCCCGCCTAAAAACACACACGGTTTGTTAATATCACAATATTCTTTAAAAGAATATCTTGAAATAAAATTTTTTTTAAAAAAACTAACAGCTGGTGCGACTAATGTTTGAGTTATTTTCATTTTTTATAAATTTCATATTTTGATAAATCAGGATAAGGCAATTCCAAATCTTCATTATGTTTTTTTGTCCCGTCTAAATTATAAAATTGATTCATCATTAATATCCCTCTTGCAGATAATTCTGGCATCATATAGAAATTCCAACCTAACATATCAAAATTATCATCATGATATGAACATTCTCTCCTACCACTAAATCTTGCTCGTTTAAACCATAACATCGCTTGGTAATCATCAGTTAAGATTGCGCCACCTTTACTTAGTTTTAGAGTCTTATATGGTCCCGTAAATGATAAACACATATGTGTTTTAGGAACATACATATCGGCAGTAAATCTTAATGCGGAATCAACAACATTGGATGGTGATAGGGTATACGCCCCTTTAATTGTTTTGCCTTCAACAGGTGTAAAGTTAACCTTCAATCCCGCATGAATAATTTCACAAGGAACAGATGGATATGTTTTAGACGGACAATCAATTACATTATCCTCCAATGATTTTTTAATGTTTTTTTCATAATATAACGCCAAAAATAAGGCATTACTCATATTATCCAATGCGATTGCATGTGGTGCTCCCGTATATTTTGACAGTTCTTCCTCAAACTCTTGAGTGATTCTATGTACTCCTTGTGCCATTTTATTCTATAATTTGATTTTTAAGTTTATAATATTCTTTGTCTATCTTTGACATATCTAAGTAATTTCTTATTTCATTATTTACTATAATTAAAATATTTTCAATATTATCAATATCATCAATATCTCTTATTATCCAACAATTAGGTTTTACAATATAATAAGATAATTTAGAATTATTAACAATTAATTTAACTTCAATATCGTTAATTTCATTTGTAGTCCAACAAAATAAAATTAATTTATTTGTAATTTTATTATACACACATACCACCCACGGATGTTTAATAGGAGCCACATTAATTCCAACTAATATATTATTTGATTCAAGATCAGATACTTTTTTTTGATAATAATTTCCAATTTCATCTATAAGGGTTTGTTGATATTGTTCACACATTTTAGTATTATTTCCCTCCATAAATGACATAATTTTCTTATTTGAAACATCAAACCATCCTTCCGATATCATATCTAAATTAAATGATATTGGTGAGTTAGGAAATTGTAAATTTGTAGGTAGATAAAAAACAACGCTATGTATATCAATTAATTTAGAATTATTCTCAATTTCTAATGTCTTTAAAATTCTACTATCATATTCAAAATGATGAACCTTCTTATATCCCAAATTTTTAGCATTCACTAACCCTAAAGAAAGTAATTTAAAAACAGCAACAGCATGATTAAAACCATATATTTCAGTACTTTTAATTGTAAATTTATCATTTTTATAAAAAAATCCAACTTTACTATTAATATCAGTTAAAAGTAAATTTTCTTTATCATATATAACATAATTAACATTATCAAATATATCTTTAGGAACAAATGAATGTGTTGATATCATGATGTCATAATTTTCATTTTTAACATCATTAACTAGATCTCTTAATAATTGCTCCCGGTTACTATCTGGAGAATAATTTGTAATTAATATTAGGTCTTTCATTAATCCTTTTTTATCTTTAAAATATACACATTATATCTTATATTTCAACTAAAACAGACAACAATGCCAAAAATATTTGCACACGGTTCTTATGTTGGAAATACAGGATATAACCAACACACAAGGGATTTTTTTAGACATCTATCCAAACACGCACAAATTAAAGTTAGAAATTTCACAGTAGGAAATGGGTGGGAAGGAATGAATCCCGAACCACACAACAAAGAGTCATATTTTAACGAGATAGATAAGAAATTACTCTATGAACAAGTTTTATGGAATTCAGACAAATCTAGAAACAATCATAAAATGTATCAGGACAAATCAAAAGAATTTGCACCAGATGTTAATATTATACTATGTGAAACAAACCATCATTTATTTTATGATAATTATTTTGGTCCAAAAATTGCATACAATGTATGGGAATCAACATTACAACCAGAACAATATTTTAATAAACTAAAAGAATTTGACGAACTGTGGGTTCCATCTAAATGGCAAAGAGATTGTTCTATCGCACAAGGTTATAACCCCGATAAAATTAAAGTTGTCCCTGAAGGAGTAGATGTTAATACATTTTTCCCTGAAGAAGTATCACATCCTTTAACATCAGATGGAAGAATGAAGTTCTTCTTGGCTGGCAGATGGGATTATAGAAAATCAATTAAAGAAGTTATTGAATCATTCCTAAATACATTTGATAAAGATGAACCTGTCGATTTAATTGTCTCAGTTGATAATCCTTTTTCAGGAGATAATATGAAAACAACTGAAGAACGATTAAAGTATTATGGATTAGAAGATGATAGAATTAAGGTTTTACATTTTCCTCCAAGAGAAGATTACATTAAACTATTAAAATCTTGTGATGTATTTGTTTCATGCGCAAGGTCAGAAGGATGGAACTTACCCCTTATCGAAGCAATGGCTTGTGGTACCCCATCAATTTATTCAAATTGTTCAGGTCAATTAGAGTTTGCCGAAGGTAGAGGTATTCCTGTTAAAATCATTGGAGAAAAACCTGTCGATGCAAGTACGTATAGTCACTTTAACGACTCTGTTGGAAATTATTATGAACCTGATTTTGAAGATTTAGGAAAAAAAATGAGAGAGGTGGTAACAAACTATCAATCATACAAACAAAAAGCATTAGTAGAATCCGAAGAAATTAGAACTGAATTTAGTTGGGAACATATTGCCGAAATTGGTATCAATACAATTAACGAATTTTTAGATAAGAAGTCGTGGTTAGAAGATAAACCAACAAAAGAGAATGAATTCATAATAACCTATATGGATGGTCCAAGAGTTGAGATTAAGGGAGACAATAATCAAAAATATTTTGTTGAGTTCATTAATCGTAAAACGAATGATGTTATATTCTCAGATACCATATCAAATAATATGTGGACATCATGTTCTAAAAAGTATTTTATTCCCTGGATAATTAAAGTTAATGGTCAAATAATTGACACCTTTACATTAGAAGGAAAAACTGTCCTTATATCTTTTGAAACCAAAGCTGTCGGTGACACTATTGCTTGGGCTCCTTACGCAATCGAACTAATGAAACAAAAAAATTGTAAGGTCATCTTAAGTACATTTCATAATGAATGGTTTAAAGGGTCTGAAGATTATAAAGATATAGCATTTATATTACCAGGACAATCCATACCTTGCGATGTTATTTATAGATTAGGATGGTTTAAAGACGATAATCAAAAATGGAGAAAATTTGACTCATATCCAAATCAAGTTAATCTTATCCCACTTCAAAAATTAGCAACAGACATATTAGGATTAGAGTATAATGAGATTAATTATAAACTAAATTTCAAACCAACAAAAAGGCCAATAAAGAACAAATATGTTGTATTTGGTCCACAATCAACAGCGGGATGTAAAGAATGGACTTTTGAAAACTGGGCGTCATTATCAAAAATGTTAAAAGATATTGGATATGAAGTAATGATATTATCATTAAAGGAATATAATATAGAAGGAGTTCGTAACAACACCACAAAAGATTGGAATGAAGTTATGAATTGTTTATTTCATGCGGACTTCTTTATTGGATTAAGTTCAGGGTTATCTTGGGTTAATTGGGCTTTAGGTAAAAAGACAGTAATGATTGCAGGATTTAGCGAGAATAACCATGAATGTACACATAATGTTACAAGGGTATCAAACGATGTTTGTATTAAATGTTGGAATGACCCTGTATTAACTTTTGATCCTGGAGATTGGGATTGGTGTCCTGTATATAAAGGAACAGAAAGACAACATATTTGCCAAAAATCAATAACCCCATCACAAGTTTTCAACTCATTACCCCTATAATATGTTTAAATTATAATAAAAAAGGGAGTTTAAAGACTCCCTTTTTTATTTACCTTATCGGTTTATATTCCAATAGAACCTTTTCAATGTCTTTACGTTCTGCTTGAACAAAGAAGTAACTACTGATTTCTCCTGTTGATGAATCTAAATATATTTTATTT
>Ga0304729_1000012_pt1 | contig 142901 bp, 209 predicted proteins | sample C_131016_MF_Meta_FD_190475 | JGI IMG/M metagenome (GOLD analysis project Ga0304729, IMG submission 190475) | Freshwater microbial communities from Lake Croche, Canada to study carbon cycling - C_131016_MF_MetaG (v2) (version 2) | ecosystem: Environmental > Aquatic > Freshwater > Lake | place... | reverse complement strand
TTCATCTTCTGTGAGACTTTCTAGGTCCGCCCATACTGCTTCGGCGTCTACACCATTTTGTGCGGCAATACCTTCAATGATGTTTTCTATTAGATCAAACTCTTCAGCCAGTTCTCGACTGGCAGCATCGTCCATGGCTTTGCGGAATCCTTTGCCAGGCACCCAACCCTTGACCGGCTTGCACTTGCAACTATCGCCAGGGCACTTGCAATTGATCATACCGCATTGCATGCATCGCTTGCCATCTTCGTTAACGCTTTCATTGGGCACACAGTTACGCACCTGTCCACCATTCTTGCCTTTTTTGGTGCCTTCGGCGTGTTTGCCCGGCCAACAACGTGTATATCCGTTTGAGTCTTTCTGACCCTTCCGAATCTCCATTACATTACCGTGTGTTTCACACATGCCACAGTCTTCGCAGACCATTTCCATTTCAACACTTTCGTTGTGTTTCTTTTTGCCGGCACAATGTGCTCGTTGACTAAACCCTTTGGGGTGTGAGCAGTTGATACTGCTCTTGTATTTTTGACTCCACTGTTCATTTAAAATATCATTTATTTTCATTTTTTAGGTGCCTCCGCGGCGTCATTATGCGCCCGAATAAATGGTTCAGGAATTGTACAAGTGTTATCGTACTTGACAACTTCACGGTCCACATACTGTCGGATGTATGTGGTGCGTTCGCGTAGTTGCGTTGTTTTCTTTTGTGACTTTGTGTCTATTTTTGTATTGGCATCTGCTGAAGCCTTTTCAGCCTGAGCAAGTCTTGCTTCTACAGCAGCCACACGCTCACGCCAGGTTTCTTCCACAGCCAGTCCACCGCGAAAGTACACGCCTAGTACTAGCAATGCAATACCACCCAGTTTAAAACCCAATTGATATGACCACAATCCTGGGATACGATGCGCAACAAAGCCTGCCGCGGTGGCTAAAATGCCCGCGAATAACAGAGTGTTACAGAATGCAAGAATAATGCTGTCAGGAAGAAAGTGTAAGATCCACATAGTGCTAATATTTAGCGTGGAATTATCTTATTCTAATCCCATTGACTTTCTTATCTTGGTCGCAGAGATATCGGTAATCGCGTCGTCAAAGGACTCTTGCTCGATTCGATAGCCCACGTCGCGACCATAAGTGATATTAACAATATTAGGAACAACTTGTATTTCATATTGGCCTTGATAAATGGGGTCTAGATCTCTGCGTATATAATGTTTCACTTGCTCTATAGCAAAAGGATTAGTTCCTTGCCAGCCCTGACAGTCGCGTATTTGTATCACAACTTGTCCTGTTTTTGCAATAGCACGTTCAAACAACGCACGATGGCCCTCATGCCAGGGTTGCCATCTTCCTAACATTTGAACAGTTTCTTTCTGCCAGTTGAAGGTAGGTCTACGCTGATTGTCAACAATGTGTTGTCCAATGAACTCTGCCCATTTCTCCGCGTTTTGTTCTGTAATGCGGAAGTCATACACTTCGGGAGGAACAAATGCTCGATTTGTGTCTTCAAAGCGACCCCGATCAATTGTGTCTACCCAGATGCACCAGTCCGCTTTGAAGTTGTTGCGCATTTCAACCAGGGGAGCAACAAAGTCCACAATACAATAGTCAGTGTTGGCTTCATCAGCTAGGTCTCGCATGCGTTTACTTTGTCTAATGCGACCTTCTACAGAGAAGTCCCAGTCATTGTAGTGTTTGCGAACTTCGTCGGCATTGAGCCAAGCCACTGTGACTTGTGCATCAGCAATGGGTCTAAGACTATGCTCATTGATGGGATTCATGTGTGCTTCTAAATAGCGTTTTAATCTTTCAGCAAGATAGGTTTTGCCCGAGCCTGGCAGGCCCATTATCAATATACGTTGTGGTTGTTTCATCGGTGTTTCCTTGAAGTGTGACGTGCAAGATCATCTGTGGCATGATGCTTGATGGGTTGAAAATACTTGGCATTTGCGTCTGTTGCTAGTATATCCGTTAATCTAGCGTCGTTGACAGCAATAGGAAAGGCCAATTGTTGTTGTACGTTTTCTAGATACTTTGTGCCATAAAGATGCAACATTTCATAACTCAAATACACAGGGGCAGCCAATTGATCAAACTCTGACAGTGCTGTGGCCAGGGTGGGTGCGCCACGCACACGGGTTTGTTGCATTTGGACAATGTTTCTGTCCCGTCCCAGCACAGCAAACTTCACACGTAGGCCTGACACTTGTAATCTAGTCACAAATGATTTAAAATCAGGCACAGTGGGTTCACCATTATTCATATAAGGCACACTCATTGAAGTCACATACCAGTCGCTTTGCGCCCATTTAAAGTATTTTAACTGTTCTGGATCCTGCCAGTACTGGGCAAATGGCTCTTGATCGTGCCCTATCCAGTAATCATTTAACAGTGCTGACCAACCCCAAACCTGCGGATGTAGCGCAAATATTTTTGACCATAAATGATTGCCCGAGCCTTGCGGCCCTGTTAAGATTAAGATTGTTTTCATCGGGGTATTGCCGCTAGGTAGTCCATGGTTGCGGCAGTTCGTATGCCGGTTAATTGTAATGTTGCCCTGGGTTCAAATCCAGCATTGGCAGTAGAGTGCGGGACATTGGCCCAGTCAAATGTAGTGACATCGCCGGCACGCCATTGGCTGTAGTTGTAGTTGCCGTAACTCCAGAACTGCCCGGGTTGCCAGTCTGTAAGTTGTATCATTATTCGCATGACCTGTTCGGGGTGGTCTGGATCCCATTTGTATAACTTGTCTATGTGCAAGTTCCACACTTGTCCGGGCTGTTGTACGTGTATGCGATCCATACAGTCTGCCAGAGCAAATGCATCACTAATGCGTCGCAGACTCTCGGGCAAGCGCCAGTTTAAATGCGAGATAGACAAGTCCGGACTCATGCCGTGACTTGTTAAATCATATTCTTCCGCAGCCAATTCTTCTGGTGGTGCTTCAATGCCCTCGCCTTTGTAGCCTCGTGTGGCCCAGGTTGCTGGCCGTGCCGTGGCAATTACGTCATTTAAATCTGCCAACCACGTGGGTTCTATGTGTCCCAAGTATGTCATTACTTCAGCAGGCTGATCAATTTGCTTGGAATTAAAATGATATGTGCTACGTGCTCGACTCGTTTCCCAATTTGATTTCATATCAAAGATATATTTCATTCTTTACTTAAATCAATCTTGCTCAGCACAGGTAAAAAGGCGGCACGTAATTCTTCCATGTGCCGCTTTAGTCCTGCAGGAGTCAATTCATCTTCAGCATAAAAGATAACATTGGCATCTGTGTATTCTCGATATTCTGTTGAACGTACAGCGGCTGAAAATTCACGTTGATACCATTCCGTAATGTCCTTGCCGGTACCTGGGGGCAATTGAATTGACCACGCGGCATATACGTTTATGCCTGGCGCCACAGTGTTTAGCAACGGAACGTTGGGAAACTGTGGCATCTTTCTTGTGCCTGTGAATCCAATAGGTTTGACCCGGCCTGCATCTATCAGGCTTTTGGCCACAGCAATGGGCATGATACCAAATTCAGTGCCGGTCTTGCCATCCCATTGGCCCACGCTTTGCACAGCAGGAACAGGGCCATTGAACTTGATGGATCGAACAGCGTCTCGATTGCCACGGGCTCGATCCATCAAGTATTCAAAAGCAGTACGGTGTGCGCCGCCGCCAATGGCCACGTTGATTGTTTTGCCGGACTGTATGTACTTCACAAAGTCTTGTGGGGTTTCAATTCCGCTTTTGACTGACGCTACTAGTGCTAAAGGACTTTTACCCATTGTTAGCACATCAACAAATGAGTCGTAGTTGTATTTCTTTATTGACTTTTCCCAGATATCATTTGTTACATATGAACTCATGTGGCTGGGCAAATTAATGGTCAAGCCATCTGCGGCTGCTTCTAAAAACTTGTTGTTGGCAACAACTGAATCGGCACCAGGAATGTTTTGCACAACATACACAAAATTGGGATTCCGTTTCTGCACAATTTCTGCAAGTTTTCTAAAGGCCATTTCATTTCCAGCCCCGGGTGTGTTGCCAATAACAACTGTGACAGGTTTAGCAGGCTCCCAGGCAAATGCTAACACAGGCACTAGCAATGCGGCAATTAATAATTTTTTGATTGACATGTAAACTCCTTAAATACTGTTGAAAATCTAACTTATATATCAAAATTTTTTATGAACACCAAAATTTTTAACCTTTTACAAAAAAATTTGCACTCTGCGTTTAATTTGCCCAAGTATGCTGATATTTCTATCACGGCTGATACACAAGTACAGGACTTGCCCTGGACGCCTGCTCGCTATAGAAAGTTCAAAGATGCTGTGGAAGCAGAACTAAGCCTTCCCTGCGATTACGTGGGCTCGCTTAAATATATCACAGACGACTTGAGTGAGCGTTATATCAATCGCTTCTTTGGAGAAATCTGGAAACCCAGGACCGGAGACTATGACTACACTGGTTGGCAACTTGCTGACGAGATTAACGCTGTTAATCCTCGTAGCGTACTTGATGTTGGATGTGGGTATCACCCCTTTAAAGGACGAATCCGTAACTTGGTTGGTATTGATCCTTACAATAATTGTGCCGACTACATGGTTGATATACTTGATTATGTTGGCAGTCACGATGTTATCATTGCACTAGGATCAATTAACTTTAATAGCCGCGACGAAATAGAAAGTCGTTTTAAAAAATGTGTGGATATACTAGACACAGGTGGTAAGTTTTATCTACGTGCCAATCCTGGAATCACACACCGAACAGGGCCGTATGTGGACATTTTTAATTGGACTTTTGAAGTAGTTAAAGAATTTGAAATGAAATACAACTTGCATTTAGACACCTACAAAAAGGATGCCAATGATAGATTGTATTTTGTTTATACGAAAAATTAGTAGCCAGCCTTGGCTATTTCAGCACCCCGGTTAAAACTGTTGCTTGGGCTTGCTGTGCTAACACCACCACGTGCTTTTGACCATCGGTAGCCTGCACGGTGTCCTGAACAGTCTTTGGTGCAAGGACTCAGGCCCATAAAAGTAAGTTCTTTCAGTCGCTTCATGCGCTTTTTCTCAGTGACGAATTCGTTAGCTCTCATGGGTTTAGTTTCAGGCCCAGTCCCATGTTGATCACAGGCTGTGGTAATCGTGTCATTGCCTGCTGTGCGGGCATGGGTGGTGGTACATGTGGGTTGGGTGCTACAGGTCCTGCTGAGCCTTGTAGCACAGGAACTGGTCGACCGTTTGCTGTGCGTCTTGTCATTTTTTGGGCTGTTGTGCTGTGGGCATGTTTCGATACACACGCTTTTGCGGATCGTACACAGTCTTTAATGGACCTGCACCGGCCAGTTTTTTCAAGCGCAAAACCATTTGCTGATAATCATCACCATAGTCGGCTTCTTTTTCTGCGGGCTTGCTTTTGCTTTCTACAGTATCTTGTTCTCGCATTGGTAATGCTGGTCTTGTTATTGGTTTCGGAGTAACAGTTGTAGCATTTGCAGTATTAAATTTCTTACCTACAGGATTTGCTGAATTTGCCGCTGCCGCTGGTGCTTGTGCTGATGTCGCTTGTGCTGGTTGTGCTGGTTGTGCCGCTTGTGCTGGTTGTGCTGGTTGTGCCGCTTGTGCTGGTTGTGCCGCTTGTCCAGCCATTGGCCTTGAAGGAGCGATAGGGTACCCATCTGCGTTTTGATTATTTCCAGCACGTTGATTGGGCAATGGTTCTCTAATGGCTGCGTCTAATGATGGATTTAATAGCATGGCTTGATTTTTATTAGCGACCCAACCTTGGCCTTGTGAATTTAATATTTGATTAAATGCCGTTGAAACTCTAGCATCTGACGGCGGTTTGATATTTGTAAAATATACTTCAACAGATTGAATTACATCATTTATATCTACTGGCTTTGGGCCACCGTTGATCCATGCTTTAAATTTTCTCAGATTGGCATCAATTTCTGGTTTTTTTGCCCTTGCATTTCGTATATCGTTTAGGCCATACCCGTATTTTGCAGTGCCACCAACACCACTGAATGGAGCACTTTGTCCGCTGTGCATAAAAGCGGCTTCCGCCATGCCTTTTTTGTAAGCAATTTCAGTATTGTTGGTCATTTGTTGTTTGAAATTGTCCACCGCTCCACCGGATTCAATGGATCCCGGAGTTGCTGTGACCGGAGCGCCTTCGGTGGCCTTTTTTGGCAATGACTTGTAGTCTTGCCCTCGATCGGCCTGATTAAACTCTCGTGCCACACTCTGTTTGATGCCTACTTTACGAGCAAATTCAGGATTGTGTGCGGCTGCCGCCATTGTGCGGAACTGTGCCTGGCTTGTTGACTTTTCATCTAACGAGCCTTCCGCCACACCTTCTGACAAATCTTCTGCGGGCCATGATGTATAACTTTTGCCATTTTCATCGCCAGCACGTACCACAAACACACCGCCGTTGTCGTAGCCGCCTTCGTCCTCACCGATTTCCCAGCCCATACGGGCCAGTGCGGCTTCAATTTGCATTTGCGTTGCTTCGTCTCCGGTCCACCACATTTGAGCGTATTTGCGTAGTGCATCGTCTTCGCCACCACTGTCGCCACCACTGTCGCCACCATCGGCTGAGAATTCATTTAGCCCACGTTGTTTACGCATCTTGTGCAGGTTCCGGAATTGATCGCGTCGGTTGCCTAGACTGGGTCTGTTGGCACCCAACTTTTCATTAATACCTTCGCTTAATTCATCATCTGAGAATGCCATAAAGTCATATGGCCCCCATTTTTGGCCTGTGCGACTGTCTATGGTGTCATCGTGATCACCGTATTCATAGTAGTCATCACTGTAGATTTCCACACCGTCAAAGTCTGAGTTGTAATCAATATGCAGTTTACGAGTCTTGCCGTCTGGGCACACAATGCCGCGATTCAACAAGCGTTCCACGTCTTCTTGACTCTTGATGCCTTTTTGCAGGCTGCCTGTGTCAAAGGTACCATTGTACCAGGCCGAGGCCAAGGCTTGAAAGTAGTTGCCTGAACCTCCGCCACCTGCGGGTGCAAATTCTACTAGTACGTCGTTTATCTTCATTATCGTATCCCGGCCATGCTCTGCAATGATTTAACATCATCCGGCAGTTTTTCGTGAATCTTTTTGGGTGCAATACCCGCCGCTGTGCGCACATCATTTAGGTCATCTTCGTGCGTGGCTCTATAAGAATCCGGAGTTAATGGCACCAGTTCACTAAAGGTCTTTTCAGACCATTCATGGTCTCGACCATCGTATTTGAATCGCCATTCTTCTGGGGCAAATTCTGTCAGTGTCGATAAATCATCCAACAGCGTTTGTACGTGCTGTGGTGCTGATCTACGGCGACGCAGTTCTAAGTACACTAGATAACGGCTGGGCTTGATTTCACCTGGGCTACGATCGGCATCCAACACAAAGTCATAGCCCTTTTCAAACCATCCCACTAGGTCTTTGGCGGCTGTTAAATCACGCACAAAGAATGATAGCACAATGATATCATCGTCATCACCCATTTTGGCCGCAAATTCGTCCACGTGAAGCGTGGGCTTCATCATGCCCTCTAGGTCTTTATATTGCAGACCCTCAGACAGCAGGGCCGGTAGCGGCTGATTGCTGTTGAAGGGATTGTTGAGCATCGTTGGCTTGTTCATCGCTTTGATTTTCCTCTTTGTCCAAATCGTTTTCGTAGGCCTGATCCAGTTCGTCTAGATCAATGTCCTGATCTTCCATTTCGATTGATCCTGTGCGGATGTCGTTCATGAGTGCTTTGGGCATGGTGATTGTTACTAGCCACACATCACGTGTGGTCAGCTTGGCTTTGTGTGTGCCCGGGCGATAATCTGAGGGGTCTGTAATTTTAATGGGGATCTTTATTTCTTTGCGTTGGTATTCAACTTCGCAGTCAAATGCTAAAAGTCTACGCCCACCACGGGGATCGGGCATGAGCTTTTCCGGCCACATAAAGGTACAGGTCACACGGTATTTGCCAATTTCGGGACCGTCCACCAGTTCCCCAATGTCCCAGTTCTTGAATGCGTAGATATCTACTTCGTCCAGCACACGCTCAAAGTCCAGCAGGGTAGTTAAACTGCCCTCACTCATGTAAATGTCGCGAATGTTGTCGGCTACCTGCCAGTAGTCGGTGTGATCTTTGAATAGATCTCGATCGCGGACGCCATGTTTGTTGTGTGTTTGCATGATAGTTTATTTAGTACATTTTAGTTCAAGCGTTATTTCACGATCTGCAGGGCGGCCGGTGAGTTGACCATGATTTATACATTAACTTATTTTGGTCCAACCGTAACGCACAGTGACATTACCGCCGCTGGTGTTGTTGATACCAAAGTCAAATCTATTGGTAGTTGCGCTAGGTGCCGTACTGCTACGAACTATGGAGTTTGCTGTGCCTACGAACTGATTGGGTATGCTGGTAAAGTCAATGGGCGATCCACCACCGTTGTAGACCCAGGCATACTGAGCACCCACCACAGGCACATTGGTATTGGTAACAGTAGCCGTGGCGTTCCAAGCCAAGATACCATTGGGGATATTGCAATCAACCCACATGAGGTAGGTCTTGCTGGCCGCCACAGTAAAACTCTGAGTGCTGTTGCCTGTAGGCACTGTCCAGGATCCGGTTACCTGAGTAGCAACATTAGATAAGGTATTACCATTACCGACAAAATTAGCGGCTGTGATGTTGCCAGCTACACTTATAGTATTGCCATATGTGATTTCTTTTGAAGTGGTGTTGTAGAACATGACTTGACTCGTATTGGCCACATCATTGCGGACCGGGGCCACTGTGAATGTGTTGGCTGTGGTTTGATCTAATGTCGTGCCAGTAGCATTGATGATGATTGAATTGTTGCCCTGATTGGTTCCACCAGCCTGATAACCAATGGCCACCGCTGAGTCGCCTTGTGAGGTTTCACCAGCCCCACCACCGATAGCCACTGCGGCATTGCCCTGTGAACCTTGTCCAGCACTAAAGCCCATGGCCACTGCGTATTCGCCTTGTGGGCTAATGCCAGCACCGCTACCAAAGGCCACTGCGCCATCAGCTGTGTCTAGAATCACTGCACCGTTTGTGAGTGTGATAGTTCCAGTGCTGATATTATTAACACCAAGGATGTTGCCGCCGGTTATGTTTCCTGTTGTTGATACAGGGTTAGAACCTAACGCAGCCAAATTGGCCACAACGTTGGCGTTGCCATATGTTGCCGGTAATCCTGTGAGTTGTGATCCGTTACCAATGAAATAGTTGGCAGTTACGTTGCCAGTACTGCTGTTTACATAACTTTGTAAATTGGCCGCTGTGATGGTGTAGTTGGTACCGGCAGCAACCACCGGTACTGTGGTGTTGGCTGTGATAGTGCCTAGATTGGGCAGTTGACTAAATTTAATATTACTACTCATTATTATTCCTCGATGAAACTATCACCTGTTTCACTGATCAGTTGATTGCTGTCCTCTGTTGTAAAAAACACAGAGAGATCCACGTCAACACCAATGTAGATACCGGTCTCAATGGTGATTCCGCCTTCTATTACAATCGTTGACATTTATAGTCTACCTACCACTATCTCTATTGTGCCTGTGCCCGGGCCTGAGTAGTTTTCTAGTGCTTTGCCGATAATTGTGCCAGGTTGATATCGAGCAATATCCATACGTTCTGCAACACCCGGAATATCACTTGATACCATTCGGTCGCCGGCTTGCACAGGTCCTGTCACTTGACACGGTACTCGTCCCAGCAACGCCACTGCCACTGTGTGTTCGGCCACAAGTGTGGAGTTCATCAAATGAGCAGGGTTTGTAGATATCACACCTGCTATGCAAACATCGTGACTTTGTGTGCTGAGTGTGACTTCTTGTGAGCCACCAAACACTACCACTGTGCCAGGAGCGTAGGCCGCATCGGCTGTGTACATTTCAGCAACGTCAGCATATTGTGCTGTGGTTGCTTTGCCAAATATGGTATTGAAATATGCACTTGAGCTACCAATGTTGCCCACAGCATTGCCGTTGGCGTTGATGATGTTGCCCAGTGTAACGTTGCCCGTTGATACTGTTAGGCCGGTAGCAACAATACTGCCACTGGCGCTGATATAGCCACCTGCAATGTTACCAGCGGCGCTGATGTAGTTGCCTGCAATGTTACCGCTGGCGCTGACTATTCCGCCAGTTAATACGTTACCACCTGTAATGTTTGCTGTTACACTTACCACAGCACCCAAATGACTTGATCCAGTTACTGTGCCAGTTGCGGATATCAATCCGCCAGTTAGATAGTTTCCTGCGGTACTGTTACCAGTGCTAGAAATTAATCCATTGTTCAAAATGTTGCCACCGGTTACGTTACCAGTAACACTTACCACAGCACCCAAATAACTTGATGCAGATACTGTGCCAGCGGCTGATATCAATCCAGCAGTAATAATATTGCCACCTATGATATTACCAGTAACACTGCTAATACCCGAATTGATTACATTGCCACCATATATATTGCCTGTAGCACTGATCAATCCAGCAGTCAATACATTACCACCTGTGATGTTTGCCGTACTTGTGATAGTACTAGTAGCACTTATCAGGCCACTGGTTAGTATGTTACCGCTTGTTATGTTACCTGTAGTTGATACTGGGTTTGAACCCAGTGCTGCCAGGTTGGCCACAACGTTGGCGTTGCCATATGTTGCCGCTAATCCAGTCAGCTGACTACCATTACCTAAAATATAGTTACCAGCAATGTTGCCTGTGGCACTTACAATACCGCCAGTCAATACATTACCACCAGTGATGTTGGCTGTTACCGAAACGACTGCACCCAAGTGACTTGTGCCAGTTACAGTACCGCCTGCTGAAATCAGCCCACCTGTCAATACATTGCCACCAGTTATGTTACCAGTTGCTGTGACCAATCCGCCTGTGGTCACGTTACCAGGAATCACATTACCGCTGACACTTAACAATCCTGTGATGTATTCGCCAGTGGTGGCAAAATAAGCAACATTTGATGTGCCACCCACACTGATAGCAATATTACCACCTGAACTTACCACAGTTACATTTGAGGTTCCTGAGTTGATATTGGCCACACTTGTAATAACTCCAGACAGTTGTGAGCCATTGCCTAAGATATAGTTGCCGGTAATATTGCCTGAAGCACTTATGACCCCAGCGATGTATTCGCCAGTGGTTGCCCAGGTAGCGACGTTTGATGTGCCACCCACACTCACAGTAACATTGCTACTGTATGCTGTGATTACATTTGATGTTCCGCTAATAATAGCGCCACCGGTTGAGCCAGCAATGAATACATTGGTTATTTGGCTGCCGTTGCCAATAAGGTAAGCACCAGTTACATTGCCAACAGCCGAAACTGCGCCACCAGTCAATATGTTGCCACCAATTGCATTACCGGTGCTGGATATTAAACCCCCAGTTAATATGTTGCCATGAATGGCATTACCGGTGCTGGACACAATGCCACCAGTTAATATGTTGCCATGAATGGCATTACCAGTACTGGATATTACCCCACCAGTTAATATGTTGCCACCAATTGCATTACCAGTGCTGGATATTAAACCCCCAGTTAATATGTTGCCATGAATGGCATTACCGGTGGAGCTCATTATCCCGCCAGTTAATACATTACCGCCCGTGACATTGTTGCCAACCACGTTGCCCGAGGCACTCACAATACCTACAGAGGTAATGTTGCCTGCCAACAAAGCATCATATATTGTGTCACTGTTGAAGGTAACCACACTGCCTGAGGGTTCGCCTGCGTTGCTGAATACTTTCCAAGTGGCATCATTGAAATCTCTCACAATACCTGTGTGTTGATATGTGTTGCCTGTGCCACCTGTAAAATGGCTGTAAAAGCCAATGTCGTAATTGTATGGATATGTGCTGGAGCTGGAAAAATATGCCAGTGGGTCTTCGATAGTGATCACGTTGGCAGTTGTACCCACAATATTGCTGGCATAAATGTTGCCCACAACCCATAAATCTTTGCTGACAGAAGCACCACCTTGTACTTGTAATGCACCAGTTCCGGCGCCAGTTGCATTGGCCACGTTGGCAATAATTACTATACCGCTGGTGCCCACACTTACATTGCCAGCGGCACTTAATGCGCCGCCTGCGATTACGTTTCCACTTGCTGAAATAAGTCCAGTTACATATTCGCCTGTTGATGCAAATACACCAACTGTGCTACCGGCCACACCCAAGGTAATGTTGCTGGAATTTGCAACAAATATATTTGATGTGCCATTGGCAATTGTTGGGTTACCAGCGGCAGTAATAATACCAGTTAATTGTGAGCCGTTGCCTATCAAATATCCAGTGGTTATTAGGTTACCTGTGGCACTGACTGCACCGGTAACTACCAGGGTATTTGCCCCAGAATTTAAATTTATTGCAAAATCGCTTATGGTTACGATGTTTGATGACATTGGCCGCCCTTAAAATAGTTAGATTTTTATCTCACTAGGTATTTATTCAGAAGCAGGGGGAAGTCAAATGTGGAGAAATACTATGCCAGGTCAGTATTTAGTGGCCAGATCTGACAAAAATAACACCAGGTTATTGTGTTGGCACACTCCGTAAATAGGTTGGTCCGAGAGGACTTTTACCAGGAGAATAGCACTTGAGTAGACAGCGATCAGCGAAAGCACAAAAAAGAATGAATCAGGCAGTAGAAAACACCATCAGCTTTAACCCAGCACCTAGTACGGCCCAGCGCCGCATAGACTTGATCCCTCGCACACGAAATCAAGAACGCTTGGTTATGGCACTACAGGACCCTGACGCCCACATAGTAGTTACAGTAGGTCCCGCAGGCACGGGCAAAACTTATCTAGCCATGCAGGCGGCCGTAAAGGCACTGAGAGAAGGTGATTGTGACAGGATCGTAATGACACGCCCAGCAGTGGGTGTAGAGGGAGAACAACATGGTTTCCTCCCGGGCAACTTGGTTGCCAAAATGGAACCGTGGACTCGTCCGCTATTGGATGTCATGCGCGAATATTATCGTGCCCAGGACATTGTAGCCCTTATAGAAGATCAGGTAGTGGAAATTGCGCCTCTGGCATTCATGCGCGGCCGTACCTTTAAAAACTCATGGATTATTGCCGACGAAATGCAAAATGCAACCCCGGCACAGGCCAAGATGTTGATGACTCGAATAGGGACGAATTCAAAGATAGTGATCACAGGAGATGTGGAGCAAGCCGACCGACATAGCGGAGACAACGGCTTGCTGGATCTTTGTGAACGCTTACAGAGTACACCTGTGGAAGGTATTGCTGTTTGTGCATTAGAGGCCCGGGACGTACAACGTCACCGGATCATTGGGTCAGTGTTGAAACTCTACGCAGTTTAGGAGGTGATAATTTCGTAGATTTCCCGCCAATTTTTTACAACCGGAATTTGCTCGTTGGCATGACTCATATTATGACCATGTTCCATTAGGATACTTTTTAAACCAAGTTCGTGTCCAACTTCAGCATTTTCCGGTTTGTCTTCTACCCACCAGCATCCTGAGTTTCGATAAGGCTCTAGTGCTTCGTCCTTATCTGCACCAGTTTCCAAACAAACAATCTGTTCAAAAGCAGTTTTACCAAACAGTTTGGCGAGATTCATTTCACGCAGGCGTTGTGCATTGACATCTGTTGATAAACTTGTGATGCAATGAAACACATAGCCGTGTTCTTCGTGTAGACGTTTCACATAGTACATGGCATCACGTAGCGGAGGCAAGAAGCCAATTGCGGCTGATTCATTAAACAGTTTGATCAGCTTGCGACCTTGGTCTTTAGAGATTCCGTAACGCTCACCGATGTCGTATATGAACTCAGATCCAGGTTGCTTTTCGTGTCCGTGCTGTTCCATCCAGATGGCAAAGGCATACTCCCAGTTTAGGAGAACACCATCTGCATCAACTAGGATCAGCTGGTTGGGGTTGTACTTCTTCTTTTGTGGGTTCTGGCTTGACAATTTCATATCCATTTTCTTTAAGCAACCTTGAGATGGTTGATTCATAGTGTTGGTGGTAGTATTCCGCAATGCGGTCAAAGTCTCTAGGAACATTAACACCGCTCATGCTACATTTTAACACAGAAAGGGTTCGGAAGTCAAGTATCACATTTGCCGTTTGGTGATCGCGACGCTTTAAACTTTTGGCCACAGCCATTACTTCGTCAATTTGGCCGTTAGCCTTTTGGTAGTAAGTTAGAATTAGGTATCTCATATTTCCTCATAATGGATTTGTATGTATCTAAGTCAGCGGCCTTGGGCGCACAAAGTCCGCAGAAACATCGCCATCGAGCACATTGAATTATTGGTGGGTTTCGAGCCTGTTCTAATATAGGTTGAGTATGGTTTAAGTTTCCAATTGGTCCTACTTTACCATTATAATTCATTTTGCAATCTTTGTTCACATAAACTTCGCCGTTGACCTGTTTGATATAAACAAAAAAGTGATTTACACTACAGTACCATCCAGGAAACTTGTTGGCCACAAAAGTTTGTGGCGATTGACGATTTTGATTTTCGCACAATTCTCTGCCACCACAACAGGATCGCCCGGTGTTGGCCAAATCTGCCTTGCCATCTTTCATTGCGGAATGATCTAGAGATTTTTTGTAAAGACCTTCAAACCAAACCACCTGTTGTTGATTATAGTTGAAGTCGTCTTCTCGATAATGATCCAATTGTCTTGGCAAGTGTTTGATATCATTTTGTTTCAACCATTCAATCATGAGCTGGGCATCTGCAAATTTGTCAGGTTCGGAGTGCATGAGCACTATACATTTTTGTCTGCGTTCTGCGTCTTTGATTCTTAACAAATTTTCACGAAACTGTTGTTTTTGATCTGCAGTATTATCAGTGTGATAACTCACAGTAAACTCATCAATCAAGGGTATGATTTGATCCAGTCTATGTGGCGCTATGATAGCGTTTGTGGTCGTGGTGATTGTCAAGTGCCATCGGTCTTGATAAGGAAGATAACGTTCACGTACTGTATTTAGAATATCTATAATATCAGGATGATGCAGGGCCTCTCCACCATATACATTCAGTACTACATAGCGAATGCCTCGAGGTTTAGTGGCCATGTAAATGTCCACATACTCAAACATAAAGTCAATGGTCTCTAAACAGTCTTTTAATGGAGGATGGCGTTGTGAGTTATCGTGTCCGCCATAGATACCTGTTTCGCAATAACTGCAATCCAAGTTGCACTTCATTGTGAGTTCCCAGTCCAACAGGAATGTGATCCTGTTAGCAGTATCTATCTTGGGTTCAAGTGATGTTGCCAAGTTCAATTAAAGTAGCACTCAAGTTAATTTCCTGATCTGTAACCAAAGGTATATTGGCCGCGCCATTGCGTATGATTACAATAGCCTGATCTTGTTGCTCCGGAGTCCGCCCAAACAAGTCCAAGTTGTCATACATCCAACGGAATATGGCATCTGATTCTTCTGGTGTGGCACTTTGACACAACAATGTTCTTGCCTGTTTAATGTGCCCTTGTTTGAACAGGTCCACACATTCCAACTTCCAGTCCCTTGCGCTTCTGTCAGCCGCACTGGGTGGTGCAAGTGTGCCCGACTGTGAGTTGGGTTGCAACAAGTTCAAACACTTACGCAAGTCTGGATATGTGGCTTTGACATAAGTGTCCAACATATCCAAGTCAAACTCCACGCCTTCTGTGACCAACACAGTTGCGGCACGGGCAGTGAACTCTGTGTGATCAGTTTTGTTAATCTGGAATCCTTGACAGCGTGAGTGCAGTGGCGGGATAATCTTTGAAGGATAGTTACAGGTAAGAATAAATCTCACTGTTTGGCTGTAGTCTTCCATGAGGTTACGAAGTGCAGGTTGTACAGAGTTTGGGTTCATATAGTCTGCTTCGTCAATCAGCACAACTTTGAACTTGCCAAACGGCATTGTTTGACAGAATGAGATCAGTTTATCGACCCACTCAACCTTACGTGCTTCCTTGGATCCGTTGGCATACATCACATCATACTCGTCCACGCCCAGTTCGTTGATCAAGAGTTTGGCTAGAGTTGTTTTACCTGTGCCTGCCGAACCGCTCAACATCAAGTGTGGAATAGTCCCATCTTGTATCCATTGTTGCACTTGTTCTCGTTGACCAGCATCCACAAACACATAACCGTCCACAGTCCTGGGACGATATTTTTCAACCCATAGTTCTTTCATTATTTTCCTTTTGTTTCAAGTTCTCAAGTTCTGCTAATCTTGCACGCTCGTCGGCATCTTCTTCTAGATCTTTGAATGTTGATTTCTTTTTGAATATAGCATCATAGTTGTTGCCAAATGTTTCCTGATCCACTGAATATGGACGTGGTCTTGAACCCTTGCTCATACCAATTCCTCTACAATACCTAATACTTCTGCCATTATAAAACAAACACCTGCCATTAGCAAGTTACCTGTAATCAAACATCCACCTGCTATAATACGTACACCACTCTTTACAAGGCTCACATAAAAATGTCCCTTGCTTGGGTCTTTAGGTTGTACTTCAATTTCCATTTTTTAATGCTTTCCACATTTGTTCTTTTTCCAGTTGCTCTAGCCATTCCGCTTCACCAGCAAATCCACTAGTGTTTTTCAACATCTCGTCTATAGCAAATTTTACACGATACAAGTCTTGTTTGCAAGGCCAATTGACATAACCTGTTACATAAGGATCATTTGCCCCGGCATACATTTTGCGACACTCACTGATAACTTGGTTGACATTCCAGTCTATCTTCATGAGTGTTGCATATGGCTAGGTGCGGCTTCTGCTTGTACTGCATCTGAAAATGTTAAGTCATCTGGCTGTTCATCAGCTGACATCAAGATGTCTTTGGGATCAACCCGGCGCAGAGTTTGTTTGCCGTTTTCGTCTTCGATATCAATCCCACGTGTCCAACGCCCGTGTGCAATACAAACCCACTCGCCCACCTGCACATCCTTTTGATCTGGACCCACAGCATATACCTGCCCCCAACGTGGTCGAATACCTGCAGTTTTGCCATTGTCACTGAGCAACACAATACCAGTATTGGTAAAGCGTTCGGTAAAAGTCATCTCGCCTACAATAACCACATCGTTGAGTGGTTTCAGTTGATCACGGTTGAACCTATGTGCTTCAAAAGCAAGTTTGGTCATTGTGTATCCTTTGAGCTAGGAAGTGGCATACGAGTTTGTGCCTTGTACTGTTTGTTAACTTGCTCGTTTCTTGTGCGAATTACTTCGTTGTTGTCGTTGATTTCATCACCGCGAGCGTTCACACGCATATTGCCCACAGCACGAACTTTTTCGTTTTGTAAACGTAATGCACCCATATCTACAGTTTTACCACCAGCTGATTTATATACTTCATTTGTCATTGCTATCTCCTAAAATAATATTTAACGCAAAAACTCTTCTGCGTCTAAATCGTAATACATCGAATCTATTCTGTGTACACCCAACAGGTATAGCACATAACTGGCCACACTAGATCCACGGCCTACACCCCAAATCACATGATTGTCTCGCATGACATCCACTAGATACTTCAAGTAACGCAGTAAATCAAACAGACCACGCTCTTGATACAATAATAATTCGTGCCCCACACGTTGCAGTTTTTCGGGTGTGTCACATAACCCAACCACGTGTTCAGCCACATCCAGTTGTTTGTATTCATCGGGCATGTGCCAGTTGCGTTGTTGTATGTGATCCCAGTCAGGCACACTAATATCGCTGTTGTATGGGAATGTCCATAACACTAATTGTCCTGGATCTTCCAACAACTGAATTGCTGATTCTATATCTACATTTGAATCAACTACACATTTCATTTGTGAGAGATCGCGACCTTGCATGATTAAATCACAAAGATCAGTTTCGTCAAGTACTATTTCTCCGTACTGGTTACTTCTCATTTTTTGGAAAGTTTGCAAATACTACCGTGTTGTCACTGACTGTTGCGGTGTTCTCGGGCCACTCTAGATTCAATTCATACCAACCTGTTGACATTACTTTGACAATATTGCCCGGTTCAGGATCGCGCTCTATTGTTTCGTGTTGCATACTGGCGCGGTTCCACCAACCATCGGCAGTAAACGGTCCAGCCGCATCATCCTCGTCGTGTTGATACCAAACTGAGTCACCTAGTGTGCTAGAAATATCTAATCCAGTTACAATCATGCGCCCTTCCATCACAGCATTAAGTTTGTAGTATAACATCATTCCAATGATTTGGTCAACTGGTTCTTCAGGCAACGTGGTAACATTGATGCCTATCATTTGCATGAACTCGGCACGTTCCATATTATCTTGATTTATAAAGACCGAACTTTCTAATGCACCATGCACAAATGCCTTGGCTCGATCCAGGGCAATATTGGTGCTGGCAGAATCTTTGGTCTTGGTCAGCAAGTTGAGGCTCACTGTGTAACTGTTCATTTGCAGTTGATCTTCGTAGTAGACACCTGCAAGAAATTCTAAATCGTATTGTAGTCTAACGTTCATTTGATATTGATTTTGTCGTCAAAGTTGATGTGGTTGATTTCTTCTTGTTTCTTGTAAGAATCTCTTAATTTATCTTGGTACTTGTTTCGAAAAGTTTCCAGAGCCATTCTAATTTGATCGCATAAATGGGCATTACCCGTTCCTGCGGCTATATTGAGTTTGTTGGAAAGTTCGCTGACCCGGGCACTGAGTTCATCAATGGTCAAGTCATTTATGTCGCCGATTAAAGGATGTTCCATGTTGTTAGTTTACACTAGAACAACTGGGTTGTCAAGTGTTTGTTAGCCGAAGGTGCAACCGTTGTTGCCAATGCAGAACCATTTGCTGTTGGTGTACTGTAAAGTACAACCTGCACCGATTGTACCAAACGTAATAGTGCCTGTACCTGAACTCTTCCATCCAGCATTGGTCACTGTGATGACCATGTTGCCTGCGGCAATACTTACGGCACTGAACACCTTGATTTGTCCGGTTGTGCCTGCAGCCAAGGTGGCTGTTTCTGCGGCGGCGGTTGTGAAGTAGCTGGTTGTAAGTGCAAGACTAGCGGCGCCACTGGCAGCCAGGTCTTCACTTCCGGTTAAAAGCAATGGATTAGTAAATCTGTTTCTTGGACGAGTTAGTTCGCTAAGATAGATTGTGGTTCCACCGTCTTCTGTATGGAACTGGAATTCGTATGTGCCTGTTTCGTTAAAGGTAATAACATTACTGCTGATACCTTGAATACCCAAAACTGAAGCAGAACTAGCACCTGTGCCCACTGCCGAAGACAATGTTAATATGTGGGCAACACTTGCCACAGTAACTCTTACAATTACCCAGGCCTGTATTCCCGATGCAGGGAAGTTGCTGAATGTCAACGTTACATTGCCACCAGTTGTGAGCGTTTGATAATGTCCAGAAGCGTAGTTAACGGTAGTTGATCCAGATACTGAGCCTAATGCTACTCGTGTGGCCCCAAAGTCCTGTATAGTAGCATCATATAGCAAACTTCCACCCATGTTGTTGTCCAGCGTGGTTCCGTTTAGTGCAGACTTTAATACTGCGTTATTTTGCAAGTCGGTAATTTCGTTTGCCGCAAAAGTAAAATTTGTTTTGGTGTTGGTGAAATTATCACGAAAACCTTGTGAGTTATTGTCTTGTCCAGCAACCGGATATGCTCCGTCGATGTCGTTTGGGTTAATTTGACTTGCCATTCTTTTTTGTCCTAGTTATACCAATATATTGGCTTTGGGAAATACCAGATATTTATCATCCCGATCGGTGGGATCGTACATATCAACTGGTTGTTCAAACGCCATGCTTGCCGCGTCAAATGTGGTTTCACTTGAGCTAGATTCTGGTACTGGGAGCCAGTTGATCAATGTATATCCTTGTGCCGGGCTTGTCGGGTAATACAATTGAGCGCCTTTATATCTGCGTCCGCGAGTGATTTGTACATATTGGGTTTGTGCAGTAAGTGTTGTGGGAGTAAGAGTCACAAGTGTAGTCACAGGGTCCACCGATATGGTGTAGACGGCCATTCTTGTGTTGCCAAAGTTCACAAGCATACCACCCGATGCTGTGGTCAAGGTGGTATTAGTACCACCTTGTGTTTCGCTTACAGTAAAGTATGACGTGTTTACATTCATTGATCCTGTTGCATTTGATAAAGTAACAAATCCTCCACCTTGTGTTAGTGAAATCTTGAATGTTGTAGATGATATTTTGGTCACGTAATATTGTTGAATAGTGTTGCTTGCGGTCAATGCTTCTACACCTCCAAATGTAGTACCGGTAAACCACACCACATCATTGGTATTTAAATATGTGGCACTAGCACAAGTTATTAAGTTTGTTCCTGCCGCAGTAATAGTACAAGTAGTTTTGACCACTTCGGTAATATAGTATATTTGAGTCAGTCCATTAGCGGCATTGGTAGTAAGTATTCCACCAAAGGTGCTACCAGTAAACCACACAGGATCATTTACCTGCATACCCGCAGTAGTTGAAGCTTTGATATAATCAGTGCTGGTATAAGTGTTAGTACAGTCATAAGTGTATCCACCTGGAATAGTATAACTGTCGTCAAATGACTCAACAGGGTAGTCGATATTTTGTGGTGGCGGTGCAGATGGATCTGTTGCATCACCTTGATCATATAATCCACCGTCATAAAGAGTAGTATAGTCTTGCCAAGCATCATCGGCAGTGGCGTAGTCAGTGTAGTATTCCTGCTTGGTAAAGATTAAAGTGTTTCCGTTGATGTTAGATAGTATTCCATCAAGTCCGCCAAGGCTAGTAATATAATCCAATGTCTGTTGATTAACATCAGAGTAGGCCAAACGTGTGGCTATATCAACATATCCAATGAATGGAAGTAATCCTGATCCGTATCTATCAAATGTGGTCAAACTAGGTTTTGGTGTCCAGTTTTGAGTTACAGTATCCCAGTTACGACTTAGTGTATGATCTAGAATATATCGATCAACCTTGAAGTCTACTGTGTTTAATTGTCCTTGGAATTGTGTTTGTACATAGTAAGCAATTTGTCGGCTTCTTCCAGGTTTGGTGTAACACATGACCCAGGCTGGAGTAAAGCCTAACACTCTTCCATTGGTTTGTTTTGAAGTCATCCACAGTGGAAGTTTGGTTGATATTTGTCCAACCACGTCAATCACTTGATCTCTCATGTCAACTAGGCTATTAGGATACACCTGTGTGAGTTGTGTGCTGCCATCACCTGGATCCGTGATGGAATAAGGAAGATTTACAATCTTGCTCACGCTGACCCCCGATGCATTCACAAGGTCATCTATGATTTTGCTGTATACAACTTCATATACCACTTCGCCTGTGATAGGATCTATAGCCTGAGCAGTATCAATTTCGCCCAACACAAGATTTTTCCAGTAGTGATTTTCATACAAACTGAGTACATAAGTTTCTAACGTATCGGGGGCAAGACCAAATGCGTGTTGGTATATCACTCGTTCACTCTTGCCAAAGTATGGATCATCTATTCTGTAGATATAATCTGGCACAAAGATTTCTTGGTTGTTCAACAACTCTGTTATTGTGGCACGATCATTAGCCGGTGGCATGGCTTCAATCAACAGGTTCTGATAAGGCTTGTTGTAAACACGTCGAACCTGTACGGTAAATGTTTTGTCCACACTCACAACGTCTCGGGTACCGGTAGGTTTCATTATGGATTGTAGTACTGCCCCTGATCCGCCGAACCCTTCAGTGACTGTCAAGATAGCAGGACTAGTGTATCCATTACCACCATTTTCGACTGCTACAGCAGTTATCTTACCACCACTCACAGTGACAGTGCCTGCTTGTGCCTGAATTGCTGTTGCTCCTATTGGTGTGTTAAATGTCAACACTGGAGTGGTTACTGCACTGTATCCTGATCCGCCATCAAGCACCTCAACTGAATTTACTTTGTAAAGTACCTGTTGAGAATCTTCTGCGTAGGCATTCACGGTAAATGTAAAAGTACTATCAAATGTGGTTTCTTGAATAGAAATATTTCTTACTACAGATTGCGTGGCATCAAATGTTGTTGACCCTAGGTCAATGGCAAAGGTATTAAAGGTTACTCGCCCAGATATTTCTCCAGAGTCTAATAATTTCAGCCCTTGTGGTAGTAGATTGTATACTCCAGGCACATAGGGATATGGTAATTGTGCAGGACCGGCCCCTGGCTTGAGACGATACTTTAGAGCACGGCCTCCTGTGTTCTCTGCCTGTATTACCAACATACTTGTGGCACCGTTTTCGATGTACCCGAGATCAGCAGGTGTAGACCAAATTACTTCGGCATTGACGGCCCCATTAACTGTTAGCGTAAATGGATATGGGCTACTTGCAACGATCAAGTTGGCTGCCAAGGAACCAGTTGATGTTGTTAATGTTACCGCACTATTGCTACCAAGGTTGTTGGTTATAGTAAACTCTGTGTCGCTTTCTACTGAGAGAACATAATACACCTGCGTTGGTGAAGCAGTGATACCTCCAAAGCTGGTGCCAGTGAACACAATCGGTTGCCCTGGATTGATCTGTGATGTGCTATCGCAGGTAATAATATTGGTATTGAATGCAGTAGCGGTACAAGTAATCGGTGTTCCTACAAAGTCAGCCTGGTAGGTAACAATATTGAAACTGTATTCAACTTCAGTCACACCTTGATCGGGGATATAACCATAGTACCAACCTGAATTGGGATCAATTCCTAGTCCCGGAGGAAGTCCTGATCCCACGTTCACACTGATGGCAAATTTGAGATCAGGAGTGTCGTAGTCATTGGCAATAAACTGATGTGCATAGTAGTTGTCACTACGCACAGTACCCAAGTTTGATGGTAATGAATTTACAATAAACGGTTTGCGTTCTTCACCTTCGTCGGCTGTGATCACACTATTGTCTGCTGTGATTTGTGTGGTACTGGCATTGAGTGTAGAACGGTCATATACAAAAAAGCTAAATGTTTTTATATCAGTTGAGGTGCCATCTGTAACTTGCAGAGTAAACTGATAGTTTTTGTTTATAGCACTGGTAACAAAGTCATACGGATATACATCTTCGGGAGTGAGATCGTAACCGGGCGGTCGATCGACGTTGGCAAACGGTTGAATGTAGCCCGATATTAATCCTGTGGGACTAAGATAAACTCCACCTGGCAATTGACCGCCTATCAAACTGACCACAGCAGGATTGTTTGGTCCAACGTTGGTAATGCCAAGTTGAATATCTAATCTGTCACCATCATAATATGTTCCAAGGTCACCGGGGGAAGTAAACACTGGCGCATTGGTGTTGATTACAGTGAGTGTGAATGTTCGATCTCTAATGCGATCAACTGTGCCAGTGGCAGTTTGTGTGTACGCTCTAATGGTAAATTTGCTGGTTACATCTCTATTGACATCAAACGGTACGCCTTGTATACTTGCCAATGCACTAGGAACACCCACAATCAATCCATTGTCTGAAACTTGGATACCCGGTGGTAAATTACCAGCAATCAGGGTGTAGTAAACGTGCTGTCTGAATTCTGCGGTCATTGTGCCAGTGTCAGTTGTTAATGCAACAGGAATAGCACTAAACTCTGTGTCGGTGATTCTAAACTCTGTGTCGCTGATCACATCTAATACAAAATATCTTATGGCAGGATCAACACCACCAAATACATTGCCGCTAAACACAACATTGAGGTCTGGATACAGCCCTTCAGTACTGGTACAGGTGATGATGTTGGTGCCTGCTGTGGTAGCCGTACAGGTAGGGGTGTTGGGCAGTGCGCCCGCAACTACCAACAGTGTATTTTGATAAAATATACCTTCGGGTATGGTTCCCAAACTACCTACAGGGGTAATCCAAACTGGTTGACTCATCGATTATCCCACGTACCAGTTGGTGCCGTTGCTCCACACAGGTACAACATTTGAACCACCACTGCCAATTTGAGCTCCAAAATTACCTGTTGCTACTAAATTACCATTGTTAACAAATGCACGAGCACCTGCTACAGCAGTTAAATTGGCTAATGCTGTTGGTGTGGATACACTATTATAAAGTTCAGTAAAGTTGCTGTTTATATACTGAAACGCTGTGCGTAGCGGAGTACCTTGTCCATCGTTGGCCACGTTTCCTACATTGATTATTTGCTGTGTCATAAATTTGCAGTCCTAGTGCTGTATTTACCAAACTTTGTACACAGGCTTGCGAACCCAATCTATCGCTAAATACAAGCATTCGGAGCTATCAATGTCATATATTATCAACAACAGCCGTGGAAATGTAATTGCAATCGTTGCAGACGGTACTGTTAACACCACCGCCACAGACTTGGCCCTAGTAGGCCGGGCAGTAACAGATTACGGTACCTACGAAAACGAAAACTACGTGTATTTGTTGGAAAATTTTGCCAACTCAACTGCACCATTGCAACCAATTCTAGGACAACTTTGGTACAACAGTTCCACAGACGTTCTTTCTGCATACAACAGCGCCAATGCCTGGTCAGCATTGGCCAGTCAAGATTATGTTCAGGCACAAAAAGCCAGTCCTGCATTTACTGGTACACCCACAGCACCCACTGCCGCAAATGGCACTTCTACAACTCAAATTGCTACCACAGCATTTGTTCTAAATCAACTGGGAGGTTCCAATTCAATTGTTTCAGTTGGCAACATCACCGGCGGTAATTTACTCACAGCTGGTATAGTAAGTGCTGGTGGATCGGTCACGTCAGGGGGTAATATTACAGGAGGTAATATTACCAGTGTCGGCACAATATCAGCAGGTGGCAACATCACCGGCATAAACTTTGTTGGTAATGTTGTTGGTAATATTGTTGGTAATGTTGTTGGTAATGTAGTAACCACAGGAATATTGTCCGCAGGTGGCAATGTATATGGTGCAAACTTTGTTGGCAATGTGATCCCACCAGCAGGTGGCGCAATGAGCACCACCGGCAATATCACCGGGGGCAATCTTTTAACCAGTGGAACAGTAAGTGCAATTGGTAATGTTTACGGGGCAAACTTTGTTGGTAATGTAACTATTCCTGCTGGTAGTCCTGTTTCAACAACTGGTAATGTGAGTGGTGGCAATATTTCGTCCACTGGCAGTATATCTGCTACTGGTAATATTACTACATCTAACACTATTATTGCTGATGTGGTGATTGCTAACACTGTGATTAGCACCGGAACTACTAGTGCATTTAGATTGCCTAACTTAACACAATCTCAAATTGATGCGTTGTCTCCAAGCAATGGGGATATGGTTTACAATACTACTAGTAATTTACCGCAGGTTTATCAAAGCGGTAGTTGGAGAGACTTTACAATCGCTTACTACAGTTAAATTGAGAAACTGCTTCCGCAACCACAAGTGGTTTGCGCCTGTGGATTGTTGATCACAAAACTGGCACCCATCAAATCTTCTTTGTAGTCAATTGAGGCACCTTGTAGATATTGCATGCTCATGCTATCTACTACAACCCGTACATCTTCATACGCAAAGTCAAAGTCGTCCTCGTTTTGCACTTCTTCAAATGTGAAACCATAGCTCATTCCTGAGCATCCTCCACCTTGAACAAACACTCGTAACATGAGTCCAGGATTGCCCTCTTCAGCAACTAGGTCACGTAATTTAGCCACAGCACCAGTTTCTAATATCATTATAGTCTTTCGTTACAAACGTCCCAGTCAATAATCTTCCAGATATTGTCTAGGTATTTTTCTTTGTCCCACTGGTAGTCTAAACTCCAGGCGTGTTCCCACCAGTCTACTAAACAGCAGATATCAGTGCGAACTTGATGATTGGGGATTGTTTTGATTGTACCACCAGTGCTCAAGTAAACCCAACCAGACCCCTGGATCTTCATTGCAGTTTCTTTAAACTGCTCCTTGAAATCTTCCCAAGTCTTGAAGTTTTCTTCTATCAGCGCGAGTACTGCACCGCGGGGCTTGTTTGCGCCCTTGGGAGCCCGAAGCTGAGGGAAAAATTTATTGTGTAGAAAACTGCCAGCACGATTAAAATCCGCATTGCCTTCTCCTGCGTTGTAACGCTTTGCATAGCCTTTGGCTAGGTGTTCAAAATGATAGTCGATAGTGGCTCTGCTCATCACAGGCTCAAGGTCTTTGACACCGTAAGGGAGAGGGGTAGTTTCCAGTTTTGCTGGACGGGTGCTTGCTTCTACAAGATTGATGTGGTTGCGTAATTCCATCTTGTATTTATTTGCGACGAGTAATACGTCCCTTGGTAAGATCATATGGGCTAAATTCCATTTCTACCCGATCTCCCAAGAGGACTTTGATGTTGTTCTTGCGCATACGCCCGGATAAGTGTGCTAGTACCACGTTGTTGATGTTGTCTATTTTTACCCGGAACATGGCGGCTGGTAGTACTTCTTCTACTCGACCCTCCATGTTTATAATATCTTCTTTTGCCATTGAGTATTACTTATTGGAAATCCAAGGTGGCTGTGACCTTTCGGAGTCTGTCAAAACGGAAACTGCGCCACTCTTGTTTTTGCAAATCAAACACCCGAATACTATGTGGGTCAGGTTCTTTGCGAGGCTTCCGACTTTCACGCACAATACCATCTACTGACTGCACTGGTTTTGCTATGCTAACCGGAATCCTACTGTGATCTAGAGTACACAGCATGTCACGATCGGTTCCGTCGGCTTTGGTGAATGTTACATTGATTGCGCTGTTCTGTAACAGACCACGGATCCACTCACGCATCTGTTCTTTGACTTGATCGTCTGCTTCTTGATATTGTGTGCCCGGCACGCCTTTGAGCAGGCGCACCACTTCATCTTTTTCCCACATACCACCCATTACAAAATCTCCCTTATAGGTTAATAAACGTTTTTTAATCATGACCACTTCAATAAAAATATCATGTACTTTTGCTCATCCACAATGTTGACTCCACGCTGAAATCCAAATATGGTATCATCTGAGGGTAACAGTTGTATGCCCCAAGTGTCTCTAAACCATGTGATTGTGTCTGCGCCTGTGCGACAATTCTTCTCACCCTCTTCAGATAGTCTGCATCGTTGCATCTGTGCCCAGAAACTAACCTCGCCCAGTATAGTGTCCAGTCTGGCTTCGGGTGTGGAATACAGATCTTTCATCCACGTCGCATTCTGGAAATCTCCACAGCCTCTTCGTTTGAGAACACAGGCACAGCATTTGACTTGTGCATGGTAGCAATACCTTTGACCTTGGTACCTGTATAAACTTTGTAAACAGGTGCTGTAGATCCACCAGGAGTTGACAGACTGGGTATATGCGCGGTGCTACGACCAGCAGGAGTGGTCAGTTTATAATCAAGCGGTTCGGCCTTCAAGGCACGATTACGACGCTTTTCTTCAGCATCCACGTCCCACTTCTTTTTTAATTCTTTCCACGAGGTATCTAATTCACGTGCCTTGCGAGCCTCGTCTGCATTACGAAACTTGACCTTGCCTTTTTTACGACCGTTGAGACTAAGACTGGGATGGTGTAGATGCATCGACATTGGGTGCGTCCTTTGCTAAGAGTTCAAAACAAACGTACTCGTCACAGAGACTGCCGGGGTCTTCTGCTCGCTTGTGCAAGCGGCACCAACCGTCGCCAGTGTAGGCACCGTCTGCATCTCCGTTGAAGTTGAAGTAGGCACAGTGATCACAGCACAGGGCTCGATCATCGCATTTAGGGCAGAGTTTCATATTTCAATAATTCCCAAGTTAGTTCTTCGTCACGCATATGGGCAACCGGTTTGAGCCAACCGTGGTTGATACACTCACGAATGATGTCTGCATAGTTGCCGGGGCACCCAGACGAAATCTCAAAACCGGCACGTGGCACCAGAGTAATGCCGTCAGGGCTGAAACTAAAGTTAGGATCACTTTGCTTGAGCGTTCGGTAAGTGTGTTTGGCTGTCTTAAACATGCCTATATTATAGCATATTCAGAGTTTGTGGTCAAGTAATACTTTTTACTTAAACAGGATCAAGGCCAAGAATCCAGCCTGTAGCATAAACCCAACGCCAATGGTCACAATGTTTAGCATATCTTTCAGTACTACCGCCCGCAAGAACAACAGGATCAAACCGCCCCAGAGAAACAGGATGATGTCCAAACTCGGGGTCTTGTCCGAAAGCCCGGTCATCAAGGCCAGGAAACTGGGCAGGGTTGCACAATGTAATACGATGGCCGCCAACCAGCCCAGTGTATCTGCCGAAAGTCGTGCCAGGCTGTTAGTAATGTAATCACGAACAGCAATGATTGCAACAGGAAGATTGAAAGGCATTAACGCTCTCCGTAAAAGATGTGACGACCGATTTTATCAATTTTGGGTTTTTGCCAACCCGGGCTAACATAGTCTGCGTGATAATAAAGTGCGCCTTTTAAACTGGGCAGTCTAAAGTTTTCCAGTAGCACTTTTTTGGCTACCAATTCTGACTCTGCCCACAAGGGTTGATGCACTGGCCGAGTTTTGTGAGTGCTTTCACACACCCAACTAAACTGGCAGATTACTCGTTCGTAGAATACGTTTTTCTGATAGATTACACCGCAGACACTGTCGCCAAAGCGTCCTGATGCTAGTCTATTCATTGTGACTTGGGCCACAGCAACTTTGCCTTCAAAAGGCTCTGATGCGGCTTCCCAGTAGATGTTGCGTGTCAAACAATCCAAGGATCGAATTTTTTCTGTAGCTGACACATAACCAGCAGGCATTGATTCAATGCCTGCACGGAGATCATTTAACTTGTGATTGCATACAGCGATCACAGCTAGGGCAACAATCCAAAGTCCTGCGACTCGGAAGGCTCTTGAACTCCAAATTGCGAGTTGATCGCTGATGTAGTTTACTTGTGCTTTCATGGTAGTTTTACTTACTCAGTTGATTGCAGAACCGGGCTCAGACCGGGTGAAAAAGGTGCCGTTTTGGAGTAAACGGCTTACTTTATTCAGAGATTTGGCACACAGGAATTGGTTCCATCTTGTGCAGGTTTCTGGCTCGAATTGCTCGATACTTCTTGAGATTATCTTTTTCAGTTTTGTTGTCCACACCAGAATTTGTTTCTGCTTGGACCATAGCCGTTTCTAACTCGGGGTAGGTCATGCCCAGTTGTCCTTCGTCGGTGCGGTCATCGTCCCAGAGTCCGTCAGTAGGTTCGGCATCAATGATTTCTTGGGGCAATCCAAACTCTCTGCCCATGTCCCAAACAGCAGTTTTCATGCAGTCGCCAATGGGGCTGATGTCAACCCCGCCGTCACCGTACTTGGTAAAAAAGCCCACGCCAAAGTCTTCAACCCGATTGCCTGTGCCCACAACAATACCACTATAACTTTGTGCAATTTGGTACAAGGTCATCATGCGTAGTCTAGCACGGCTGTTGGCAAATGCCAGCGTTATGTCATTGCTGTCTCGGCACACTGGTTCAAGTTTCTTTTCAAATGCTGTGAACACTGAAGTTAGATCCATGCTCACGTGTGTGACATTTTTGTAGCGTTCCAGCAACCACCCAGCCTGCATACTACTGCGATTGTCCAGTTTTCGATTCTGACGGATGGGCATTTGGACCACAATGGTTTTGAGTCCTGTTTCAGCGCACAGCGTGGATACCACACTGGAGTCAATGCCGCCTGAAATTCCCACTACCAAAGTGTCAATTTTGGCACTCCGGGCATAGGACTTGATCCACTTGGTTATGTGTTTGATTCTTTGTTTACTATTCATATGTTAATATTGGGTTTAGGCATACTTTTTAATTTCTTCCACACGTCTGCTTTTTCTCGACATTTCTTCTCTAGTTTGCGATAACGCTCGCCTAGTCTACGCAAATCATCCCACTCTTTCTCAAGTTCAGGATTGGGTGTCAAGATGTTGAGCCGCTCTTCTACCTTTTCCATCCAGGTCTTGAGACTCTTGTCGTTGATCAAGAGATCAGCGTCTTCACCTTTGATATGGACTGTGTTGTTGGGTTGAACGTTCAGGCCAGTAAAACTGTAACTGCCAGCAGTGGTGTTAGTTGTCCAAACAGGACTGGTAACATTGATACCGGTGGCACTCATAGTGCTACCACTAATAGCCACATTAGGCACAGCACCATATGAGGGACTAAATGTCCCACCACTAGATATACTGTAAGTTGTCTGTGGCTCAATAGTATCGGCAGTCCACTTGAAGTGCGTGTCTTCTAAAGATTTTGTGTTGAGTTGGTCGAGCAACTCGCTGAGGTCTTTGATTTCTGTAACAGCCATGAGCCGTCCTTTTGATCTATCCATTCTACTGTGTCGCCTACTTTCAATCCGATTTCAGCACACAGTTCAAGACCCAAATCCAACAGTAGTTCTCCTGGATTATCTGGATCTTCTACTACTTGAACAATTGGCATTATTTGGCGGCCAAGGCTTCTTTTTCTGTAGTGATCTCTTTGCGACGCTCTTTAATGCCCTTGCTCATTTCTTGCAGAGCTTTTCTAGCACGAGCGGCGCTGGCTTTAACGCCCTTGTCGGCGAACTTGGCATTCTCGGCCAAGTAAGTTTCATAAGCGGCCACGATTTGTTCGTGTTGTGTCATAGTATTTCCTTTATAATAAGTGCATTTCGCACCAGTTAATTATACACATTAGTTGCACTGGATGCAATTATTTTGAACAGATCAATTGATCTGATTTCATTGCAGTAAAATCAGCAATCTCTTTGATGTAATTCCAAGCATCATCAAATTCTGAATCATGTGGGAATTCAAATTCTTCCAGTACAAAGTCAGCAAAATCCGATTGTCCTGGTTCAATTTTCCAACATTGATCAGCAACAGTATCTACATTAGTTTCGTAGTAGGTTGCATGATATGCAATGACTTGTTGACACGGTGTTAGATGTCTTTGCAACGGCCGAAAAAAAAGGTCCAGGGGCGGCGACCGTTTTTGATACCACTGATTACCATATACATACCACCATCGTCGCAAGGATTTGTAAAAACTTGCCTGCACCTTGACGATTTGTCGCCCTGGAAACACTTTAGAAATTGTTTGGCCGTGCAAGGAATGTACTGCAATTATCGGTTGTTCGATTTCAATTGGTAACAAATTATCTATATTTTTTGACTCTGGATATTTGTTATACCCATTATATTTTATTGTGGGTAAAGTACTAAAGTGTTGGTGTTGTTTTGGGTATCGATTCCAAGACTCACTATTGGCTAGTTTTTTGGTTAATCGTGTACCACACGATCCCGGCGGGTAAGCAACCACTACAGGATCCATATCAAAGATAAACAGGTCTCTTGAGCCAGGTGTCCCACACTGAAATAGCGTCCCAAGAATGTGTCCAAGTCACACGGAACTGTTCGAATGCACGTTGGTCGTGAAGCATCATGCGATTGCCGTTGATGTTAGCGTGTTCGATTCGATTCTCTTTGATCCAGGTTCGAAATAACGATTCGGCTTGATTGGTATTACGCAAGATCACAATGTACAGAGGTTCCACTGCACGATAGTTAGGTATGGTCATTAATGGATAGTAGCGTCCTTAGGGACTTGTTTTGGTGTGCTTTTATTTAATTCCAGTAGCATAGCGCCAAACTTTTCATCTAGCTCTAGCATCTCGTCATCATGCTCGGCGGCCTTGTGATCTGGCACTCCCAACAATCTCATCATGGCACCCATATGTACCAAGGTAATGTTGTTGCCATATAGCACACCCATGACCTCAAGCATAACACTTTGGATGCGCTCGTGTAAGTATTCATCTGGTTTGAGCATAGTATTAATTATGTACCAAACCAAAAAGTCGTAGAAAAGCGGCCCTAAAGCCGCCTTTTTGGCACTCTGACTCTGATTAGGAGTTAGTGCTTGCAACTGCCTCGGCAGTCACGGTAGCCTTGGCGGTCTTAGGTGCTGTGGCTTTGACGCCTTTGCCAGCAACCTTGACTTCGCCTTTCTTGGCGACCTTGGTCTTCTCTGCCAGCTTGTTGGCTATAGCATAGCCAGCGTCGCCGTCGGTGATGCCATTCTCAGTCAAGAACTGGAGGGCTTCTAACTTGGTCATTGCACGAGGCAATTCTACCAGGTTGATGTTGGTGCATTTAGCCTTGTTAAGGATCTTGATGCGGGCTACCAAGTCGTTCGCAAAGCGAGCCTTAGTAGTACCATCGGGATTTGTAGCGGTACCTGCTACTGTAAACATTTTGTCTGCTGACATAATAAAGTTGCCTTTCAAAGTTGCCTAAAGTTTAAAAAATGTTTTGCATTACTGCTCAACATATCAATATTATAGCAAAAGATAGTATATTGGTCAACCACTTTTGCAATAATTTTGATTCGATTTGCCCGTTTTACTGGGCCAGTTCCTTGCTTTGGGTTTGGATGGTCTGTACGCCTTTGTCAAACATTCGAGCAATGCCCGAAAATCCAACAGCACTGACCACCAAACCTAAAATGAATCCAATTATGAGTTTGCTCATGATGTGTCCTTAGATAATGCTCACACGGTTGAGTTGAGTGGAGCCGTCTCTGTGAGCCTTGACGGTTCCTGCGATAGTGTGTTTGGAACCCACAGACAATTGCTGGCGATAGGCAAAAAACACAGCACTATTGTCTTGAGTAACGGCAGTGGAATACCAAGTGTTCCACTGCTGACTGAAATTTGATTTGATAATCTCAACGTCTAGTTGAACCTTGTCGCCTGGATTACCTACGAACTCGCCTGATGTTTGGCGCACTCGATCTTGCACGGTCTGACGCTCCAAGGCACGAGTATGGCTTTGTGGCAGACACGCAACCACAGCCAATTCGTATTTGTGTTTCACAGTATCAAACTCTTCAGTCACAGCAATCACCTTGCTTATGGCACTGTCAAACTCTGTGAGTCGACCTTTGAGCGCACGGAAGGTAATGTCGTTTTGCAGGAACTTGCGGCACTCCTGGCCCTGTGCAATATCTTCCACAGTGAGTTGAGCAGGGTTGGCGAGAATGTCTGCAATGATATCGCGGTTGCGACGTTTGTCTACCACACTGACGTTCTGGTCCGTGTCCAAGATATAAGTAGTCTCTTTAACATAAGAGCCATTGATGCGTTGTGACGCCACTGCCGCGCCCCAAACATTGTCCACAGAGTGAGCAACACTTGCAGGCCGGGCCTTGGGTTTCCAAGTTTGGCGTGGCTGATATGATTCGTCAGCGTCAGCCGCATGGTCCATCATGCGAATTTCACGGGCTGTCATATTTGATACGTCTACAAATCCTGGCATACTGGCTCCTGTTTTGTTAATCTATGTGTATATTATAGCAGTTTGGCGATTATTGGTCAACCGTTTCTACAGCCTGCAAGGCCTCTGCAAGAAGTGTTAACTTATTACTTAATGCCGTTGAGCCGTAAGTGTCGCCTACATACCATGTACCATCTTTCATCACATAGTAAAACTCAGCGGCACAACCTTTGGCACGGTCCAGGAAGTCTTCAAACGTGTGATCTACCGACCAAGTGCATTCTGTCTCACCGCGATCGCGATCGTAAAAGGTACACATGTTGCCATAGCGTTGTTCGTAGTCGCTACCAGCCTCAGGATCCAAACAACTGAAAGGATGCTTGATACCAATCTCAGGGCGCAGGCTTGACAAGTCACCTAGTGCAACCAATTGATTGGCTTTGGAGGAGTCATAATGTTCCAACAAAATGGCACCGTTATGCTCAAGATAGCCATCCCAATGACAGTAAACTGATTTGCAAACTTCTCCGTGCATTACTGCGATGCGACTACGTGTACCCATTTCAAACCCCTTTTTAGTTTCTATACAAGTATTATAGCAAAAAGAGAATATTCGGTCAACCAAAAGAAAAGCCCTAGTGTTAGTAGGGCTTTTGTAGTACTAACGTATTACTTTTTTCCGGGCTCTTTTTTGTGGCTTTTTTACAACAATTTTAAACTCGTGCTCCACATAAAACCGCACTAGACTGCGTTGGCACATGGTAATCAAATCGCCGTGGTCTTCGGGCACAATAAATCTGTAAGGACATTGCCCCCATCCACCGTGTGTTACAAACTGGTTATACCAACGCCGGTGTTCTTTGTTGGCAGGATCAAACACCGTCCATGGTCTGGCTTTGAAATGTAAAACGCTCATAGTTTTCCTATATCAGCAAATGTATTTTCAACTTCCCATTCTACCCAATTTCTTACACTTTCGTAAGGTACAGTCTCGTCCACCCACTCGTAAACAAAGTCATTGTGGCCGGCAAATAGATAGTCTCTAAAAGCGGCTTTGAGACGATGCTCTAATTCACGTATCTGTCTTTCAGGGCCTTGCCAAACGGCTGCCCAGCGGATAGGATGTCCCACGTGCCCTTCATATCCGTTTTGTCTCTTGTCAAGATTGGAGGTTATTCCAAAACAAGTTCGAGTCACTGTGGCCTCAGTATCGTCATCTATGTAGCGATGACGCCAAAGATAAAAGTGATATGAATCAGAGAGATTTGTATTCATTGTAATTCTTGATAGTTGGTAATGGCAAGGTGCCGCCACGTTTCATATAATCTTTCTGCCAGATTGGTAATAGGCAAGCGTCTGACCATCCACCATATACTTTTTTGTATCGTTGCTTGCAATCATCGTGGAATGCTTTTGGCGATCCGTAGCGTTTCATATGCTGGAAAAACTCAAGCTCGTGTTCTTTGGTAATTGCTATATCTTGCTCACGACACAATGCGGCAAAACGTCCGAATGTAATTAAATAACCACCGTTCACACCCTTTTCGCTGGCGTAGTAGCGATTGTGCCAACCTAGCACCCAATCTAAATCTGCTTTGGTTATATCAAATTTTTCTGACTCGGTACCGTGTCCGGCTATGTTTAACATACTGCTGATGTGAGTGACCATACCCGGTTTGGCTTTTTGCCCGCGAGCTTCAAGTCCGGGTGCTGAAAACATACTGTGAGTTTGCAACATATTTTGAATTTCGTTGGCCTGTAAATCTTCCGTCAGTGTACTTTTATAGAGCCGAACACCATTGACCATACTTCTAAAGATCCAAAATAAATCAGGTTCCTTGCGCCCTTTGTAATTGATACAACGAAATCCGTAATTGCCCACAGCCTCACCAGCCAAGTCTGAGCCAGGTACCACAAGATCATCATCTACCACTTTACATTGAATTAAGGTGTCAGGAGTAATCAATCCAAAATGCATCATCAATGCAAAGGCTGTGCCACTTTGTTGGCCCTCCCAGGCACTGTAGCGTCCGGTTTCTTTAATAAAAATAACATTGAGTGGTTGCATGATTCGAGGATCAAACAGCTCAATAATATTTTTTGCAATATGTGGCGTTTCTAATAGACGTTGAATATCAATATTGATATCGATCAAATTGGATTCTAACTCTTCAAGCCGTCCAAAATGTTCTTGACGGTATGGAGTTCCTTGAAGTCGGGTACGCAAAGCATCTATAGCCTCTTGAACCACATCTTCATTGGCAATGGCCATTGCACGGGGAACCAATGGATCATAGATATTCCCAGTTGACACCAACGGGGTTTGCACAATCTTAGGTGGTGGCGCAAAGGGATTTACTACTAGGTTAGATGTCACAGCCTTGGTCATACGGTACTCCAAAAATTAAACATAAGTGTATTATAACAAATTTATTGAATTAGGTCAAATGAACTCAACTATGTTGGATTGTGCGGTTTTTTCATCAACTCGAGCTTGCATCTTTGCAAACATACCCGGATCACGTTCAATCAAAATACAGTTTCTATTTCGGTTCTCACACGCGATACCAGTGGAGCCACTGCCTGCAAATGTATCTAGTACTGTGTTGCCTGGGTTGCTCAACAACTCAATAAAGTACTCCAAGATCTCAGTGGGCTTTTGTGTAGGATGTATCTTGCCCTTGCCCAGACCACCACTGTAGGTGATGGTGTTTGGAATCACACATTGTATTAAACCTTCTTCAGTCTTGCGATCAGCCAACATACGTTTGGCTTCTTTCTTGGCCTCATCAAAGATCTTGTCAAGGTTATCGAGACTGTCGGCATCCTTGACCATTTTGTAAACAATACTACTGACCTTGTCTGCTGATGCATAGCGTTCCACAATTGAACCCTTGGTGGCATTTGCATTAAAAGTTCTAGGGCCCTTGGGCTTGATGCCAAAAAGCACATACTCACAGGCACTCACAGGATTGACCTGACGGTTGAACGGTACTGCCGCTGGCTTCTTCCAGGTCCACACACGCTTGGGTTCAAATCCTGCGTTCTCCATGGCAGTCCAGAGATAGCTCACATACTGGTCGCTGATAAAGATGGCAAAACTTCCACCTTTGCGGATTTTCTTGAACCAAACCTCAGCCCAGCCATTGATCTGTTGCAAGAACTCATCGTGTCCCACTTCATCCCAGTTCTGGTCAAAACTCTCGCTGAATTTTTGATTGTGTATGTTTGTTTTGTTTTTGCCAGTGGCCTTGTCAATCCACACTGGCTGGGCTCCGTCCTCACTGATGTTGTAAGGTGGATCTGTCAGCAGTAGGTCAATGGATCCGTCTGTAATTTGATCCGCTACCTCTAACATATCGCCATTAATTGTTGTAATCATTGTTTTTCCTGTTCTTGTTTGAAGGCTTCAGCTTCTTCTAGTGTGTCAAACGGATCGCTTTGATAGGCACATTGTCCCCAAGGTCCGTTGAAATACACATAGTACTTACATTCATCCTCGTCAAACCGTATTTTAAGTTCGTCCATCAACGTATTACCACGCGGTCTTCTTGGACCCTGTCACTAAAGTAGCAGTGACCGAGTCTGCGGATTGTGTCCGCGGCTGTTTGTGGACTGGCTGTAAACATTTCTCGTATGTCATCAGCAGTGATACCATCTGTGGCTTCCACCTGATAGATCTCATAGTGGCGCTGTGGATTGTATCTAGCACGAAGTATCATGTGATTGAGGTTTGGCAAGGCGCTACCGACAGGTTTGCCTTGCAATGCCGACCAACTGCGATTCGTTTCGTCAGCAGTAATGTCACCTATGTACTCTAGGCCAGTGTTATCCCACACAACAACAAAGTGATGGTTCATAGCATAAACTTTTTTAAATAGGTTTTAATTTCAGCATAGCCATCACTCACTTCTTCCAACATCTCATCCATGGTTTCAAGAATGATCATGCGTTGCAGTAGATCTGCCTGTTCTTGATCTTCAGCGTCCAGCAAGTGATACCATGCCAGGTATTCTTCTGCTGATTCACAGGCCCACATAGCATCCAGCATTTCTACTTGCTCGGGGGTTAGATTTTTTATTTCTATGCTCAAAGTGACACCTATTAAAAGTTGCTATGCTTGCATTATACAGGTATTGGGTATTTTTGTCAAGTACTACTCAAGTATTACAAATAAATACTCTATGCGTTTCAACGAATTTATCCCGGAAAAAACCCAAGCACAGCGTAAACAATCTGCTGGTGTAGAGCACGATCAGTTCTTTACTCGTCCGCAAGCGGCAGAACAATTTGCCAACTGGGTCAAAAGTCACCGCTTGCCAGTGTCACGCATGATTGAACCAGCCGCAGGCAATCAAGATCTGGCACGTTATTTTCCTGGTATTGAAATGTATGATTTGGATCCCAAGAGTCCCAAGATTACTCGACAAGACTTCTTCACAGCACAACACCAACGTCAACCAGGGCTCATGGTCATACAAAATCCTCCGTTTGGTCGTGGATCAGATCTGGCCATCCGGTTCTTCAACAAGGCCTCAACCTTTGCAGATTTCATTGCACAAATTGTTCCGCGCACATTTCGCAGACCCAGCATACAAAATAGATTGGACGACGACTTTGAACTCATGGACGAATACGTGCTACCACGCAATAGTTTTTACCTGCCCAGTGAGGGCCCACGACGCGGATACGATGTTCCGGCAGTGGCACAAATTTGGCGCAGGACCGAAGTAAAGCGACCTCAAATTCAGCCGCCCAAGCCCAGTGGCCGATATGAGTTTGTGCGTGATCCTGCTGATGCCGACTTTGCATTCAGGATGAAGGGCCGACGTGCTGGGCAAATCATCACACAAGGATTTGAACTGGCCAATCCCAACAGTTTCTTTTTTGTTCGGGGTGATCTAGCACCTTGGCAGGCAGTGGACTGGACGGAATATGGCAACGATGTTATGGGTGCTAGGAACATCAGCAAAGCCGACATCGCTGGCGCTGTTCGATAACAAATTACTGCCAATACAGCGTGAAAGCAAAGTAGTCACGTTCTGAATCAAAGTAGAAAATATAGCGGCCAGGACGCTTGTCTGTGCTGACATCTACCAGTTGCCAACGCCACTCGCCTACCAGCTCGGTCTTACACCAAGCCAGTACCCGATCTAATTCGCCAAAAGGTTTGTGTATCTCTCGGGCAAAGTTAAAACTATCACCCAGTCGGATTTCAAACGGCGTATCAAGAGTGTGCTTCATTACTAATAATTAGTTGAAAATCGTATGTGCTTTAAATTTGCATCATCAATATGGTTGTAGCGTATGTTCTTGACTGTTTCCAATCGCTCGCGTTTGTCACGGCTGCCTAGAACGACCACTACATACTTTTGGTTGTTTTGTTCCACTACCATACCCACACACCAACCAGCTGACGAAGTTAGTCCAGTTTTGCTGACCAGCACTGAATCAAATGTAAACAACAATTGACCTGATGTATGCGGCAAACGTATGGTTCTAATTTTCTTCTTGTATCTGGTTTCGATGGCCGTGTGTTTTTGACTGCTAACTTCGGTAATAAACCAGTAGCCTGCGGCAGTAGACATCATGTTGGCCACGTCCCGAACCGTGCTAACATTGAATACTCCCAGACCACTTGGATCAACAAAGTTGGTATCTTTCATACCCCATATATCAGCCTGTATATTCATTCTGGCTACAAAGGCACTACGACCACCGGGATAATCTTCAGCAATGGTTTCGGCAGCCGCATTGTCGGAATTGATCAGCATGGCTTTCAGCAGTTGTTCACGGGTGTACGCCTGTTGGGGCAAATGGCCACGAACTACTTTGCTCAACATCAGTCGTCGACTGAGATCCTTGTCATAATCCAATGCAACCATGGCAGTCATGATCTTGGTTATTGATGCAATACTACGTACTCGATCAGCATCACGACTCATCACTGTTCGATCTTGGCTTAGGTTGTACAGCAACACACTATCGGCATAGGCTGATACAGTCACACACAATGCAATTGTGATTAGTATTTTCTTGAACATCAAGAATACTTATCTCAACCATTTCAACTGATAGAAGGTGGCCAAGGATGGATCCGTAAATCGAAATTCAGCATGTTTTTGTCTGGTCCATCCGGTGAATTGATCATATTCGGCAGTGATCCAAGCCCACTCAAAATCTCGGTCTGCAACCAGGCCATCCTGGATCAATCGATTCTTTAGATCAAGAGCATCAAAAACTTCTATGTTGTCAACTCTAACTGTATACATCGAGCCAGGCCATTGCGTAGTACAAACACCAAGCGATCCTGTTCACTACGAAACCACCAGGTCATGTCGTGTATGTTTATGTCAGTCACATATCGTTCACCAGGGAGACCAAATGTTTCAAATCCCCACATGGCCACATCATCCCATTGCGACTGGGTGTCCATACGATACCCCCAGTCAATACATGCACCATGTGGAAATTTAGGATCTTGCAAGCCACTCTCGCTGAATTACTGTGTCGCAAACCAACCAGTTTCGCTCAAAGAAGATTCGTTGATCTGTGATGCCAAAGTAGTTGCAGAAACTTTGTCCATAGCGTAGATCATGGAGAGCGTCCCAGGTGTATTGTTTTCGCCACTCATCGTAGTCGCTCCTGGGTATTGAGTTGGGAGTAAATTCTACGCCTAAGTTTTCAGAGTAGGTCATCATGTCTCTAACCAGATGTTTAAATGACATATCAATCCCAAAGATTTTGGTAGTATCTACCGAACAAGCGGAAGCCGTTTTGTATACGTGTTTCTACCACTTTCATACCTTCATAATCGCATTTGTAGGTGTTGTTGGGGCCGTCTTTCATTTGATGGTATCGGTGTTCACCTTTGGGCACTTCGTTGCCGTCTTTGTCCACAGGAACCCATAGCATGTCAATCTCGCCTGAACAGAACTCATCCTGCCAAGAGTCATCTGTTTTGCACTCAAATGCAAAGATCATTTCATCCAGCACATATTCCCAACGAGCAAAGTGATTGGCATCAGTGTCCCATTCGTTCTCTTTTGGCGGGGCTGATGTTGATTTTAGTTCCTCTGGTACATCGTCATCGTCTACAAACCCTGCACCGTGCTGAGTTGTTTTCAGTTGCTTGAGCATGGGCAAGATGATGGGACTCAAGGTATGGTCCATGCTCCAGGTATCCCAACGATCAATTTTCACAAGGTTGATGGCTGGATGCACACGATCTAATATCCATTGAATAGCACGACTAATGGGTTCCAGGCGGTCGCTCCAGCGTTCTACCCAGGCCGGATGTTCTACATACGTGCGTTCTTCTTCAAGACTGCGAATACGTTTGTCTCGACTGCACTTGGACCAGTCAGTCCAAAAGAACACATAGTCCAATATAGTGTAAGGTGAGATCCAGTGATCTCGATATTTCGAAATATAAACTTTCATGTCCGACCCTTTAATTATGCAACCGAGTGTACCACCAGGCACCCCAGACTACTAATGCTGTTACTATTACCGCGGCTTCTACCATATCCCAACGTTGTTTTGTTTTTTGTTTTTGTTCATTGAGGTTGCGGTTGATTGTGTTGGCACACAATGCAATCACTTCACGAGTATTAGCACCTCGTAACAATTTGGCAAATTCCTCCAATGGAAGTAATACTGTATCTGGTAATTCATCCAGTACAAAACCTGCTTGTTCGGCTAGTTGTTTAGTTTGTTTGTCCATATCGTATTAAGTATCCACTTGAATTGCGTATTTGATCCAGTGCCGCACGTTCACCGTCTTGGCCCATTACACAGTTGTTGATCACAGCCAATGCAATCAGCACCGCAAGTATGATCAACTCTGCATACTCTCGCATTACCAATCTCCATTGTCAATCCATCCACGTATGGTCAAGAACAACCAACTCACGCTCCAAGTGCGTTCATTGGGACTGGGCCATCCATCGTTGGGCTCACGTCTAGCACCGGGTACCAAGCGCCAATGCAGTGGGTTCAGTGTAAAAATAACACTGATCCCACTGTACCGGAACCAATTCAAATATCTACTGTTTTCAGTTTCCATTGTCTTGCCTGTTCCTCGTATCCGTCGTAGCCGCGTGGGTTACACATCACGCGGCACGAGCCAATCATGTAGTCAAACTCATGGTGAGTATGTCCATGTGTCCAAAGTTTAATCTGTGGACGATCCATTATAAATTCATCCAAGTTGCTACTGTAAGCACCATTCACCATGGTTTGATCTGCATACTGCGGGTGAGTACTTGATCTGCTGGGCGAGTGATGACCAACTACCACATACTTAGCAGTGGGATTGGACGCAATTGACTCTTCAACAAATTTCAACATGGCACGGTGCTCTTCCACACTGGCTTCAGGACTGAATCGGCCCTCACGTGTGTGTCGTTTGCCTTCCGAGTCTTTGTAATGCACAGGATAACGACTGTCCCGGATGATTTTAAAATCATTCATGTAACTGCGAATGCGATACAAGGTATCTGGATCTTCGCGATTCATGTCGGTCCATAGCGTACCACACAAGAATGTGGTGTCACCAATCATGATTGACTCTTTTTCTAGAATGTGCAAATTGGGCAAATAGCCCAGCACATCCTTTAGGTGTGCAAAACTAGTGGCAAAGTCACCATTGTAGTATTCGTGATTGCCCACAATGTAGATCACGTGTGGAAAACGATCATGACAGCGTTGGAAGAAATCGTGAAAGCGATTGCTACGATACTCTGGACCCATAACGCCATATGGATCACGTTGGGCAATGTCGTGAGCAACACAGATGTCGCCGCCAAGAATCAAGACTTCGGCACCTTGATCATTTTCAAAATCAAGGTCTCCAAATTCAAGATGCACGTCTGATACTAGAGAAATTTTCACCGAGTTCTTTCAATTGACTTTTAAGAGTACGCACCGCAGTCTCATCACCATCATAGATAGCGGCAGACTTGTCCGGATAGCGTTGTTTAAAACGTTCCACAATTTCCTTCAAATTGCGACCTTGGCATACAAATGCTTTGGTAATGCTATTATAGCAGAAATACTGATCTAAGTCAACCTCTATTGTGAGTGGGATCAGGCGTTCCTGATCAAGGTCTCGTACCACCGAACCAATTTGGCGTTCCAAATAACGACTCACTGCCCAGGTAAAAACAAACCATACCAGGGCGCCAACAAGTATACTGTTGACTACAAAACTTACAAAATCAATTAAGGTATGCATAATGTATTTACTTTCAGCCTCTCATTGATTCTAGAGTGATCATCTTGCCTAACTCTCGCTCAAAATCTAGTTCGTCTGGAATCACATACAGCCGGTGACTGTGGCGGTCAGATTTGGGATCATAGTGCCTAAACGTCACAATTTTACCACCAATGGCCTTGCGTACTGTGATATTGAGTCCATCATCGCTTTCAACGTCTCTTCCAGCGGATAACTTGGGCCCAGCAGTTGCGTATATACGTTCTACACGTTCTGCGTCATTATGGCCTTCCACCACTGCTCGGGCCAACCAACGTTTTAACCACTTCATACTGTTTTCCTTTGTTTCAAATATTGTTCCCACTGTATCCACTTATTCCGGACCAAGAAACCCCAATCACGTTGCTTGGGTCCAGGGCAGAACAAGGTCCAGGCAGTGACTTTGGGATCTAGTTCAATGCGATGATAACTGGTGGCTCGATTAAAACGGAAATGTCCCGGGCCTCGCCATTTTTGTATTTCGCAAATCTTTTGACCTCGCAAATCAAAATGCGGAATCCATTCCCAGTATCCACCCTTCAAGATAATTGTAAAGTAGGGCCAGGGGTGATCATGTACATCATCCGGGTCTGATTTTAAAAACTTATGAAGGAATATGTTAAACGGAAAACGTTCTCGGTCTTTGAGAAACAAATAGTAGCGTTCTAGGTAAGGTTCGTTTTCAACTCGATCATAAACAATACGTTTACGACCCCAACGCTCTAGCAGTTTAAGTAGCATATCAATTCCACGGTTTGCTCAAATATGATTGAATGGTAGTTTGAGCTTGAATGTTATTATACAGCGAAAAGCCTATGGTGTCAAATATTTTGAACTGAGTTTCTATGTTTGTGACCGGTGATTGGATGTTGGCATTCTGTAGCCATGGCATGTATTGCCCGATCGCAAAGCCTTGAATATCAGATTTCAACAAGGTCATATAACTAAAAAATTCGTTGAACTTTCTTGCCTGTTCAACATAATCTGGTAGAAAACTACTGACACTACCTGAGTTTACTGAGTTCCACAGTGAGTTACTGGCATATGATGGTGGTGTTGCATAAATGTACACATTATCTATCATAATAGGTTTGTTGTAACTGCGGGCCAGGGCTTGTATTTTTGGTACAGCGGCGGCACTGACCACAGTATTACCTGTTGAGGTTTCTATCCCTACCATGTCCACTTTGCCCCAAACAACTGTGTCAGTACAAAGCAAACAGGTTGTGTAGGCTAACTTGCCGGTATAAACAGATTTTACTGCATCCACAATTGCCTGCCATTCGGTATTGTAGGTGGCATTATCAATTCCGTAGTTCAAAATCCCCACGTAGAAAATGTCCACGCCGGCATTTTGGGCCTGCACCGCTAGATTTTGTTCAAAGATTTTGACACTGTTTAGTGCCTGCGAAACTGATAACCCAACTGTATCACCAGTGAGAGTGTTGTCATCAACATAGTTCACAGGAATGGGCCGTACTGCCACACGTAGTCCTATACTTTTGGCATAGGAAACATATCGCCAAAAATCAACCGGGATAGGTTGATCGGTTCTTACCAGACCCGTTGTAATATCAATAGGGATATTGGTTTCAAAAATTGCTGTGTCAAAACCCACACACTTGGCACGATCTATCATGAGTTTGACTGCGGCAAAACTGGTGATATTGTGACCTTCTGCGGTTCGGCCAATATCATCCCTACGCACATCAAACGTTGCCGCTCGATATCTATTGCTTTGCGATTGCGGAGCGACACAAGAAAACGGTTGCGTCTTAACTGTTGTGGCGCTACTGGGCTCGCCGCCACCTCCGCCACCTCCGCCGCCGCAGGCAGTTAAAACCAAAGTACTAATCAGTGCAAGTATGTGTTTCATGCCCTAATTATAGCAAATTGGGAATTATTGGTCAAGCGAAATACGGGTGATCTGCTTGCGAACATAAATAAAGTGTACATCATATCACAAACTCAGGAGAACCATATGAGCCAAACCCGCACAATCCGTTGGATAGTAGATCACGAACCTGTTGAGCTTTTTATTCGCACAGCCCAGGCATTTAACCAAAAGATTCGTGAATTGACACAGGACTCGATCCAAGTTGAAATTTACACTTCGGAAGAGTATTCCAAGAAGTTTTCAACTGCCAAAGTACACCCGTTGACCATGATCAATGCTGGCGATGCCGAAGTTACCCAAGTTGAAACACGCTGGGTGGGTTCTTGGTACAATCCAGATTTCTTTGCTCTTGAACTGCCTTACCTGTTCAAAGATCATGATCACGCCTCCAGAGTATTGGATGGCGCAATTGGCAAGAAGTTGCTGAGCAAGATACAAGAAACATCTGCAGTACGCGGTCTGGCATTCACCTACTCAGGTGGCTTCCGTGTGTTTGCTTCGGATCAAGAAGTTACCACCAGTGAAGACTTTGTGAAACTGACCTGCGTATCAACTCTGAATCCTGTGCGTGTGGACACTGCTCGTGCATTAGGTTGCACAGTTGTTCCTGCCACAGCCGCAATGAGTGATGATCGCAACAACTTGGTCAAGGCCAAAGGCACTGTGGAAACCACCCTGCCACGCTACGATGTCGAAGCCTACAAGCAAGGTCTCACACACATTGCCAGAACTGATCACAGCATGTTCCTCACAACTATTTTGATCAACAATGACTTCTTCAACAGTTTGACTCCAGAACAACAACAGGCCATGACTCAGGCGTCGGCTCACGTGGCCAAACTAGAGCGTTCATGGACTGTGAACGAAGCTGACCAAATTGAAGCTGACACTGATTTGCATGAGCGCAAAGGCATCAGCTATCACCGTTTTGCCGAAGCAGAAATTGCCAAGCTCAAACAAAAGACTCAACCACTATACGACAAGTATCGTGATATCTTCAGCCCACAGTTGGTTGACGATATGATCAAGGCCTAACTACCCAGTTGACAGTCGCTCCCACAAAGCAATTCTTGTTGTATCAAAAGGATTGCTTTGATTCCTTTACCTGGCAAAGTCTAACACAAAACCGCCGTGTTTTGATCTGTTCCGTCACAAGATTCAACAGCTCGTTCTTGCCGGTTTATATCAGAAATCTAAACGTCTGGAGCGAGATGTATCGGAATCTGGGTGTGGACCAGGTGTACCTGTTGATCAACGACAGCAAGATAAATTCACTTTGGTTGGCAAATTTTGCTGGTCGCTTGCCGATCCTGGGCGATTGTGGACTAGAGTTCACACATGAGTTGGCCCAGCAGTATCAGTTGAGCCACCATGATAGTGAGTTTTTGAGCCAGTACTGGAACTATCAGGCCTTGATACAAGATGGCAAAATTGAGCAGTTTTATCAACAGCCTGTGGACAACATCATCAAACAATTTGTGCGTGACACCAAAGACTTGCACACTGCTCGGCGAGTACAAGCACAGGAGAAATCATTGTACACCCCCTTGGTGTTTAGAGTAGAGTCGGATGTGACACAAAAGATATTCTACTATCGCTTGCATCCAAACGTGGAATTGAAACAGTACTTGATAGAAAAAACCCTGCCGTGAGCAGGGTTTTTTGTGTAGTGTCCTTTGGGATTAGGACAGCGAGTCGGGATTAAACCAAACCAAGTGCCATTGCGCGATAGCCTGCGGCAATAAGTTTACGTGATGGTTTGCCGATTTGATACTCGGTAACTTTCACGCCATTACCAGCAACACGGCTGTTGGCATAAACACAGAAACCAGCCTGGCGAACGCGGCTGACCTCGGCGCTGAGGTTCTTAACACCAAAACGGTGTTGAGCTTGGGCAGGAGTCAATGTCTCGCCAGATTGCAGTGCGGAAAAGACTTTGTAAGTCTTGGTGTCTTCATTAAAACGCATAATTTTTACCTTTCTTAAGTGTAGCCGTTGCGTACAGCATCTAAGTATTATAGTACAACTGTAACACAATCGCAACACATTTTGGCAACATTCCCAGACTAAGTCAACCTTTTGCAGGACTAAGGCGTTATATACTAGTATGCGATATTTTTTAATCATTGTGGCTTTGGTTGCCACGGGCGTCTGGGCTCACGTACCTGTTGTGGCACCTGACCACACAGTATTACGAGCACATGGACCGCGGGTGCCAAAAGTCAAACTGTTGAGAAGCAATCCATATAGGTTTACTACCATTCGGTTGCAAGGAACTGATCCTTATGATGCACCCGATGATGAATTTCTTTGTAGTAGTACCCCCCGAAGACCCCGGGTGGCGCCACCGACCGACCAACCCGATGATGAGTTGTCTGAGTATATTCAGGTGAGATTGGCAGTGGCCCGAGCCAGAGCCATGGCACGGTACCGAGCGATACACGCCTAATTTTATTTTCTACGCAGTTTTGATAAATAGGTTTGCAACATCGTTGCCAGCATATAAAGAGCGTAGATATGTTACACACCATCACAAGTATTACTGACGAAATTGTTAATCTCCTAAAGGACGACCCAGTGCGCCCTGAGATACCTGCTGACCAAAGAGTCAACTCCAACAGCCGAATATACATGCTCAAAGACGGTGACCAAACCCGAGCAATCACTTGTGTGAAGTTTTTGGATGGGATTCCAGCGGCTGTGGACGACTTGGTGGAGTTGGTGGGCAGTGCCAAAACCGCGGTATTCTACACCATTTGGTCATATGCCGCAGGCGCAGGGCGCGAACTGATTGTTCGGGCTCAAGAATCAATCAAAGCGGAATTTCCGGACATTGATACCTACGTTACACTCAGTCCCAAGACCGAGATGGCCAAGCGTTTCCATTTGAAAAATGGTGCCGGCATCTACCGCGAAAATTCTGATACTGTCAACTACATCTATAAGTAATACGCTCGTGTAGCAATCTTGTCCTGCATAGGGCGGGACTTGAACGACACACACATACACAGGAGAAAAACATGAGCAAAACACCTTACGAGATCCGTCTCGAACTTCTCAAAATGGCTAACGAAATTCTAGTTACGCCAGTACACCAAACCCGAGTAGCACTAAGCGACGAATATCATTCCAAGCTGAACGATGCCAATCGCGGTACGCTACCTTACCCGACCATGCCTAGTTTTCCCACTAGCACGGACATTGTGAGCAAGGCCGAAGAACTCAAAAAGTTTGTAGACCAAGCGTAAAAAATGAAAGCCCCGAAAGGGGCTTTCTTGTGGCCGCATAAATATAATAAAGGACCGCGTATGTCATCATTTCCCAATGTACAATCCCAAAGCTCTGTTACTGCCGCTACATTCGTTAGTGCTCGAACTTATGTGTCAGGAGCGGAAGTATATGGTGGAAATATCACTGCTACCCAATCTTTCACTTCGGGCGGAAACATAGTTGGAAGTAGAAACCTAACAATCCAAAATATCAGTGCTTCAGGCAACATAACAGTTGGTGGTAACATAAACGGGGGAAGTTATACTCCTTCAGTTGTTTCAACCACTGGAAATGTCACTGGTGGTAACTTAATTTCTAGAGGACTAATATCATCAGCAGGAACAGTTACGGGCACCTACTTTTTTGGCAATGGCTCACAACTGACTGGTATCAGTGCTGGTAGTTCTTATACCAACTCTAATGTTGCGGCTTACTTGCCAACTTATACTGGCGTCTTATCTCCATCAACTATTACCGCATCAGGCAATATAACCGCGGGTAATATTACTACAACTGGCACAATTTTAACGTCGGGTACTGTACAAGGTAATTCAATAGTAACTACTAATTTGAATGTGGGTAGTAATGCTTCAGTTACCGGAAATGTTTCAGGTGGCAACTTGCGGACTGCTGGATCAATATCGGCAGGCGGTAATATAGCCGCACAAAATTTATCAATATCAGGTACCTTTACACCTAATACAGTTAGTGTTGGAGGCAATGTGTCAGGTGGAAATTTTAGCACTACTGGTACTGTATTTGCCGCTCTAGTAACTGCCAACAACATAACCACAGGTGGAAATTTAAATGTCACTGGTAACATTGTAACTTCGAGCACTGTGTCTGCGTTGGGTGCAATGACCGCGAGTCAATTTCAAACTGGAACCAATAAAGCAGTAATGAGCAATGTTGCTAGGCAAATTTGGGTAGCAAGTGCGGCGCCACTTGATAATCAAGGTAACATTGGTGATATCTGGTATCAGACGTTCTGATTATGGAATTAGAATTTTTACCTAAGCCAGACATTACGGAGTTTGGATCATATGATCCTGATGTAACTAGTCTTCCGGCGCCAGGGAATTTTATTCCTTCTCAGATTGCTACAGCATACAACATACCCACAAGCACTGGTGCAGGGGTTAAGATTGGCATACTGAGTCTAGGTGGCGGTTTTCTACAAAGTGACATAAACAAATCAATGGCCGATTTAGGAATTACCGCGCCTACTATTAATTTTAAATCAGTTAATGGTGCAACTAATAATTTTGATCCAAATGATGGTGCTAGTACAGAAAATACTTTAGATATTTTCTGTATAGCAGGTATGGTACCAAATGCTACTATAAACATCTATATAGGAACTCCGCTGAGTGCATCAACATACTCCGAGTTCGCAAACAGGTGGGCAAATATTTACAATGCGGCTATAGCAGACGGGTGCGATGTAATAACCCAAAGTTGGTCAGTCAATGAGAACTACGGAGGACTTGGCGACTTTCTTTCAGTACCAATAGCCAATGCAGTCGCCCAAGGAATATCTGTGTTTAACTCAACTGGTGATGCTGGGTCAAAACAAAAATTTACTAATGTTGAAGGTGTAAACTACCCATCATCAAATGCCAATGTGATAGCAGTAGGCGGAACAATATTAAATGTAAATCAGTATAATGCAAGAATTAATCCGGAGGTGGCTGCCGCACCGTCTGGAGGTGGCATAAGTTCTATTATCAATATACCTTCTCAACAAATAGGAAAAAAATATCAAACATATAATAGTTCAACTGGGATAACTGGCCCAGTAACCGCACTACCTAGGCGCGGAATTCCTGACATAGCCGCTCCATATCAATCATATGCATTTTATCTTAATGGTGCTGTAGTGTCTGGAATAGCAGGAACCAGTGCGGCTACGCCCATTATGGCTGGTATGATGGCTAGATTTATATCAAAAAATGGGGGTCGTCGACCACCCCCTAACTCACTAGCCAAAATATTTTATTCTAATTACAGTTCTTTTTATGATATAATTTATGGTAATAATGCGTATGAAATTCCGGATGGATACGCCGCTACCGCAGGCTGGGATCCTGTAACCGGGCTTGGATCACAAGCCAATGGTGTACAAACCTATCAAGCAGTTACAACTGCAGGTTTACGAGTCAAAACAGCAAGCAATACCTGGAGTCCAGTTCAAAGTATCAAAATCAAAACCTCCGCAAACACATGGACCACAGTCAACAAAGTGTGGACTAAAACTGTTGACGGCTGGAAACAAGTTTTCTAAATTATCGGTGCCACGCACCTTCAAAGCAATGCCGTATTTCGTGTCCCACGATGGCCATGTCAGTGACACGTCCGGTGTATATTGTACAGGAACGGTTGTTGTATTCTGAACAGGCCAACACCCGTTGGTTGCCTAGCAAGGGCATTTTGGCCTGACAAAATCTACTGACGTCTTCTATCACCACCCAGCGTATGCTTTTTTCCGGCAGGTTGGGTTGTGCTTCAAATTGAATATTGTAAGCAGGATTGGGTGTTTGACTGGTAGCACAGCCACTCAGTGCTAACAATGCAATGGCCAAAATAGATTTCATGACAACTCCCGAATATGTTTACACTCACCTCTAAATCGAAATCCTGAACAGGTGCAAGACCATGAGCCACGCACCTCGTTTACTGTATATGTGTCACCTTTAGATCCGGTCACAGTAAACACACGGCCTTCAGGTTCAGGTTCTGTTAACTCAGTCTTGAATTGAACAGAGTTAATGGCAAACTTACGACCACGCAGATCAATGCGGATTGGGTTCTTGAACACTTTGATTGTGCCTGTGCCGAATGGTCGGAACGCATACATCTTGCTCTTGCCATCATCCAACAAGTACACACCATTAGGTGTGTTATCTTTGTAATCAGTAGTTTCGGCAAACCATTTCATAGTGACATAATCCTTGCCAACACTTTGCGGGCCTGAGCAAGATCTGTAATCTCGGGTTCCGGAGTTTCTTTTTGTTTGGGTTCGGGCCAGCCCAGATAGGGCTGTGTCCACGACATTTTAAACCAGTAGTCCTTGGGATCTACCATTACATTGTCCAAAAAAGTTCTGAACTAGGCGAGCAAGATCTAGGAGTATTCACGTCCTCTTGATATTCCTGGCCAGTCATTATGTTAGTGCGGGTAACCATCCGGGGTTTGTAACTTTTGGTATCTATGATAGCAAGTTCAGATATGTTCCAACCTGACTTGCGGCAAAGACGAGTACGGGTGGCCATTGCGGCACCGAAAGTTTTGTATGCACGAGTTTTGTTAGGACCGTCGTTGACAATAAGACCTGAACCTTTGCTGACGACATAATAACTGTGACTCATTTTGGGCTCCTTTTAGTTTCTATACAAGTATTATAACCGATCGGGAAATATTGGTCAACCAAAATCAATTGGCCATCAAGGTGATTTGAACGTCATGTCCCTCGTGGGTGATGCCGACACCCACTGGGCGGCCGTCACCAGTAAAACTACTGTGGCGACGATCGTAAGCCAGTTTTTGGATGGCCAATCGCAGAGCCGCACCATGGCTCGCTGTGGCTGTTTTTGTGTAGATGTCATTGATGGTGCCGTACATGCCAAAACCGTTGACAATAAAACGAATTTTGGTGCTGTTACTAAATCCTGCTACGTGGCGCATTTGGGACTCCTGTTTTGTTACTCTATGTCTATATTATAGCAAAATGGGCATTTCTGGTCAACCAGCAAAAAGTAGTACTTTTTATGTAATACTTGAGTATTACTTTATCAAGCCCTGTTTGTGTAGTGTTTGCACAACACGAAATGCACATTGGTCCCAACTAAAATCCCTGCGTATGATTTCGCTGTTGATCCGAGCCTGTTCACTGAGTATGCTGTAGTTGTCGCGGACAGTTCTCAAAGCGGTTCGTATGCTGTCAACTCTGGGTTGCACCCACTGCCCCCAGTTGCCATCCTCGGTGGGATAGAAGTATTGATATTCTGCACAGGCAATAGGAATCGGATCATATTCCACGGCGATCACACTTGAAGTAATATGTTGTAGAAATTCTGTTTGGGCACTGTACATGGTTGTGATAATGGGCAGTCCCACTGCGGCGGCTTCGATCAAGGGCAAGCCCCAACCTTCACCTTTGCTGGGTAGAACAAACACATGACTCTGTTGATACAGGTCCACCAAGTCAGCTTCGGGGATCGCACCCCATAACACACGAACATTGTTGATGCCTGTAGACCCCAACCAGTTGGAGAGTTCGTTGTACTTTTCTACTTGGTTGGCAAAATGATTGCTTTTGACAATCAGTTCCACTCCAGGGTCGTTGCCAAATTCTTGAACCCAGGCAACTATTGTTTCTATAATGCTTTTTCTCAGTTCGTATTTGCCGGTAATGAGATAGCTCATGACAGAGGATTCAACTCGCGGGTTGTAAGGATGGTACTTGTGTGCATCAACACCCTCGGGCATGATCCAGCATCGATCAGCTTCAGCACCGTTGTCAATCAAGACTTTTCTGCCCCACTCGCTAGGAACCCACACTTGGTCAGCGGCTAGCATTGTGCTCATTATTGTGGGCGGTACTCGAGTACTTTCAAAAACTACCCATTGTATATTAGCACCTTGATAATGCCCGTGTATGGGCATGCTTACAAAACTTATGTTGACGTCTTCAGGCCGACTACGTTTGGCCGCGTCCCACACATCATCTTGATTGTCACAGTTGACTTCTTCCACTAGATCACCCAGGTAACTCATGCGTTTTAGCGCATCGGCGAAATTTTTATAATGTACGCCTATTCCCAGGTTATTTCTGTGCCCAATTAGTCTGATTTTCATAATATATAATGGTTTCTACTTAGTGGTAAATACTGCAAAGGAGAAAAGTAAATGTCACAAATGTTTATTCAATTTATCGAACGTCTTGCTGAGATGTTCCCCAAGCAAGGTTATCAATCACGCTTGGAACAGTATTTAAGCACAAAATGCATAACCAGCGCATCAGATGTGGAATACTGGTCACGCCAGTATGATAAAAATTCAGATAGGAATTTTGTATGAAACAAGTTTTAAAAGCCATTTGGCGATACCTAGAGGCATACGGACAAATGCGAGCAAGCAATCGCATCAAATATGGATGGATGTAAAACATGTTCGATAAACCGCCTGTTTCTGATAACACTTTATTCACAGCCTGTGCCATCGCGGCCATGATTGTTTATTTGGTAATTGCAGGATAACATCAATGATTGACGCTCTCGTAACATTGTTTCGCTGGGCTCGTGAAGGCGGGGAAGTTCATCCTTGATGCGGCGTTAATAGCCACCCCTGCCCTGAAATTCTGTGATACCAATTATAGAATGGCTCGTCGATAGTCAACTGTCCGTCAGTGGCCAAATAACGATATTGTGGTAATACCTTAATAGTATCAACTGCAACAATATCGTCTGCATTAAAAATCATTCGGTCATGCAAATTGGCCGTGGTTGCAACACCATTTACAACAACATTTAGTTTTAACTCAGTAGCCAGCAGTTCTGAAAAGTTCTTCATATTGGGGTAGATAGGTCAATATACTATTGCCACGGCTGGATTCAATGCGTTTTAGATATGCTACTAATTCAGGTAATCTAAAACTTTCATCAGGCGCATGTTTCAAGTAGTTTACATAGCTCTGCAGATCTTGTAATATCTGCTGTTGGGCCACATTTGGATCTCGAGTATTTACAATGATATCAGCATCAGTACCATGTTCGGCAATCCAAGATTCCATGCGATCAATTATGGATTGACGATAACTCAAGGGCAACACCGATGGACGCATGCACTCAGGTTGATCTAAAAAATTACAACTTTCGATCGCTATTGATCGATCCCAGGCATACCGGTACACACTCAATAAAGAGTCAATGGTCAGTGCCGTGGGAGTGGTACGGAACTGCATTAACCAATTGTGATCTTGTGCTATGGCAATCCATTGGTCTAGAGTTTTGTGTGTCCTTGATACCGTAGCAGGCCAACGTACATAATCGTTTACAGAGTCAAATGATTCAATACTCATGCCAAGATTAACGCCGGCAAATTGTGATAGCAAATCAACTACCTGCTGATTCCAAGTGATAAGATTGGTAGTAAATCCTATTGTGGCTGTGTGATTTAATCCTGACCTGATCAATGCTTCTAGTATGGTTTGAAATGCCGGAGTGATCAAGGTCTCTCCACCAATAAAGTGTAAGTATTGAATGTGCGGGCTTGCTTCAAGCATGGTAATAAATTGATCAACTAGAGCTGGATCATCGGTCCAATTTGGTGCTGGCAGTTGATCAATAAAACCTATACGTTGCCACTCCGTGGCCAATCTTGAACTGGCATTTGGGTGACAAAAAATACAAGCACTGTTACAGTGATTGCCAAGGTCTATTTGCCAATCTTGTGGCGACTGTGAGAATTCCTGCGATGCAAATGTATCAACCCAAGGACTCGAAGCCAGAGTCTTTTCGAACTGTTCAACACGCACACCAATTTTGAGCAGTTGTTTTTGTCTACCACTGACCTTGTTGTGGCATTCCATGAGATAACAACTCTTACATCCATCAACTGGTTCGCCTTGCAATATTTTTTTGCGTACACCGGCCATGTGTTGTTGGAAAAAACTTTGAGGATCAACATCTCGAATGTTGGCTTCTGTTGCATTTTTGTCTGCCCAACGGCAATAGGTCATACCACCATTATTGGTAATACGCATATGGAACCAAGGACTTGGGCAAAAATTATCTTTTAGGCTCATTAACGTTTATCGAGTATCTTGTCTACCAATCCATAGTCCAAGGCTTCTTGTGCTGACATAAAGAAATCACGTTCCATATCTGCTGATAACTGCCCAAAGGTTTTACCTGCTGAATTATGCTTGACATAGATGTTGGTAAGATACTCTTTCATCTTTTGAATTTCTCTTGCTTGGATTTGGATGTCTGTGGCTTGTCCATGAGCACCACCTGATGGTTGGTGAATCATGTGTCGGGCATTGGGCAAAATCATACGCTTGCCCGCGGCTCCTGCTGTACTTAGCAGACTTCCCATGGAGCAGGCCTGTCCCATCACAATGGTCTGCACATCACACCGGATAAACTGCATGGTATCATAGATGGCCATACCGGCTGTTACTGATCCGCCCGGCGAGTTGATATATAGGGAGATATCCTTGTCGGGATTTTCGCTTTCTAAAAACAGCATCTGTGCCACCAGTAAACTGGCTGTGTGTTCCGACACTTCTGTGTCCAGCATGATCACACGGTCTTTTAGCAATCGGCTATAGATGTCGTAACTGCGTTCGCCTTTGGCTGTTTGTTCAAGTACAATAGGTACTAAGTTTGGCATGGGGTCTCCTTGTTGATGTGATAAGTATAACATTATTCTTGGAAAAAAGCAAATGCACGATACTCTAAAATTATTCGAATCAATTACAGACAAAGGACCAAAGGTACAGATGATGATACTTGAAGCTGAATTAGATGCCGCAGTTGCGGCACAGCCCCCAGGTGCAGAACCTGCCCAGCCCGTTTATGCCGAAAAAGCAGATTACGAAAGTATGATTCCAGCATTGTCAGAATGGTTAGAGCAGGCCGGAGTTGAAAATGCCAAAAACAAAATAGAATACAGCAAAAAATCTGGACGATTACCAGTACTGCGTATCAGCGACGTAACACCAGCACAACTGGAGCAATCTGCAGAAGGGCTAGGGCTGGTTTCAGCACCTGTAACTGACCATCAGGCCATATCTAGTGGACAATTTAGTATTTACAGTTACACCGGTCAAGGCAAGACTTTTACCTTTGTTCTACGTGGAGTCAAGACTGCTGCCAGCTATGCCGGTGCCGCTGTTGATCTAGTGTTGAACCGCAAAGATCTTACCCCAGTCAAGTTGGGCCTGGCCGGAGAGTACTCAGACCGAAAAGAATTAGCCACTGCCACTAAAGAAGCTATCAAATCAAAAATCAAAAATGAAAACTTGGCCAAGGCGCTGACCGAGCTAGTCGAGCTGGCTGAAAATCGTGGCTCTGGACAATTGAGTCCCGAAAGCCTAGAATATGTAAAACCATTCCTGGGCATGATCAGTCAAGACTTTGGTGAGATCTTGGCTCCGATCGCATTAGCCAACGAAAGCGAAGAAATTAGTTTTCCAGTGGGAAACGAAAAGTTGATCGACGTCACTGTGGGCGGCAACACACGCTACAGTGTCAAGGCGCTGGGCGGCTCAGGAACCAGCATGAACAGTCTGGGTAGCCTACTAGAAGAATACGACCAGACCTTGACCGACGAAGGCAAACAAAAAATGTTTCGTGATGCTATCAAGATCTGGGCCAGCACCAAAAAAGAAGGATCAGTCACTGACCGTATCTGTTTGGCTGCCAATCGAAATCAAACTCCCGAATATATCAGCTATGTGGACATCTTGGGCGGCGAATTCAACAGTTGGGCAGAACTAAAAAAACTATTAAAACCCTTGGTTGAAAAATTAGATTACAAGGGATTTTTACAAATGATACTTCCTGCCACACAGGCCGGCCAATGGGGTAGCAATGTGGGTATGCCACAAGATTCAAACTATTATCTGGGACTCACTGCCAACAAGCCCAAACCCGGTATTGCAGGAAAATACAGTTACGACAATGATCATGTGGATGGTGCTGCCAACATTATCGCCTACAGTTTAGGCAAGGGCATAGAGTATATGATTCGCCGTGGACCTAACCAACAGCAATACAAAGATATCATGAACGACATGATCAAACAGTTGAATTGCCAGCTGGGTCACGTGGACATTGACAATGAAGGACAACTGGTTATTACCAGCAAGCCGTTTGGTAACTTGGACTTTGAATTTGACTATCACGCACCCAGCCACATAGCAGGTAACAATCGTCCGGGCTTCATGATAGTGCCGCCCAATGCAGGTGACGTGGGCAAGAAGAAAAAGAAAACCAACAAGCCTAGCGATTCTAAAGAAGCATCAGCAGATGCTAGTGATATTGGGGACATTGAAAAGCTCAATCAAGTGGGACAAGCACCTAGACTAACTGGGCCGGGAGCCAAGGCAGCCAGACAGGCTCAGGATGCCGACTTTGATGAAAAGACTACAGGGCGCAAGAAAAAAGGATAATAAAATGAAAACCCTAAAAGAATACATCAACGAATCAACTCGTAGAGGGTTCCTTAAAAGTCTAGCAAGTTTTGCGGCTAGTGCGGCTGTGCCTGCACCTGTAGTTAAACTGCTGTCAACACCAGCAGGTGTTGCCGCTATGCCTATCCCAGCCGGAATTGCATTGTTAAAAGGCATTCAAGATCATCTCGATCAATGGGACGCAGAGGACGACGATGATCTGTTTGATGCCCAGGAAGACATGGCCGGCGCCTTGGGTTTTGAAGATATAGAGCCTGACTATGACGATGAGGATAGGGGGGATGACATATCTGCTACAGATCAAATGTTTGATTTACTAGATTTGTATCGACAAAATCCCGAACTGGCGGCTGCCCAACTGATCAAACATCTTCAAAGTGTCGCTATCAATCCTGCAAAAGTAAAATCATCATTCAGGTCAAGAGCCGATGACCCGAGCGACTGGCGTTATCAAAATAAACTAAAGGAACCAGACGACAGTGAACCTTATGATTATTATGCTAGTAATACACCAGAAGAAAACAAAATTGTAATTTACAAAACCGACTTTGATGGAAATATTGGGGACACCTATGTTAGAGATAATCGTGAAACTGACCCAGTTGAAGAACTCAAAAGTATAATAAGAAGTGATGGTTCGCCTTCGGGTAGTCGTTTTCACAAATATACGAAATTCACAGCCACTAGCGGTGGTAAACCTGTAAAGATAGACAGCGAGAAATATATCGATCCAAGCAAATTATCAAATGCTCTAAGCCCGGACCAGGTACGCGAGAAAATGTATAAAATGTGGGACGCTGGTATTGATCCAAATAACACCACCTCTCCAGGAGATATTGCACGACTAGCAGGACTAGGTAAAAAGGCATTGGATAAAATAAATCAAGTTGACACAGACAACAAACCAGAGCAATTGCCAACAACTGCACCCGCACAAGCATTACCTGCACCAACAAAACTCGATACTGTGGATGCCTGGCTAAAACAACCACGTGATATTGCAACAGGACAGAGGGCTATGAGTTATGCGGAATACCTGAAGCAAAACAAAAAATAACAAGACCGTAGCGCACGTGGTGGTTAAGACCTATTTAACTCTTGACCACACTGATGTCATCGCAGATGCCCAGAGCCAGGGCTTCTGATGCTGATAACCAAACGTCTTGTGGTGGCAACAAGTTCGTGCGTATTTCTTCCCGGCCCAGGCCTGTACACAATTCATAGTGTGCAATCATTCTAGCCTGTGTGAGTTCAAACTCACGCATGGTAGCAAACAACTCATGTGCTTTGCCTTCGTTGTACCAGGAGAACTGATGGCTTAGAATTGAAGTATTAGGTGTAAGAACTCGTCGTCCGTGAGTGCCAGAGATAAAGATCAACAAGCCTGCTGATGCAATGGTTCCCAGGCCCACAGTTTTTACTGGAATTTGGCTGCTCATCATTACATCAATTAGGGCAAAGGCCGCACCCATGTCTCCACCATTGGAGCAAATCATGAGTAACAATTCTTTTTTCTTTTTCTTGCTCACATAGTTTTCATACAGCATCCATTCCACAACTGGCTTGATACTTTCATCATCCACGTCTCCCATAAAAACATACATGCCAGTGTCAGCAAGTGCTTGAGTGTGAGTTTGTTCAGTTTGGGTAGTTTCAATTATTGGCATGATCATAAAAGAGAAAAAGCGGTGTTTTTGGCACCGCTTCTATTTATACGCCGTTTATCTTACGACAGTTTGACCAATCACTGCATTAGGTTTGGCCAGTGCTTCGTCCCGTTTTTGCTTGTATTCAGCGTTGTCCACGTCAAGTAATTTGATTTCACCTGATGTTGTGGGCACAGTTACAGGAGTAACCTTGCTTTGTGGAGTTAAACTTCGCTCAAGTGCTTGTTCTTTTTCCTGTTCTTGCTTTTGCTCACGTGACTCGTTGGCATCCATGTCACGCTCTGCGGCACGACCACGGATATCTGCTTCACGTTGCAAACGGCCTTGATCACGACGTGTTTGCATTGTGTTGTTGGCACCTGTTGGCAAACGCAATAACACGTAGACCTTGTAGAACTGACCATCAAATGTGGCCTGACTATCAACTCGTTGTGCGCCACTGAGCTCGCCACGTGCATTTTTACGAGTAACTTGTTGATAATTTTCAATTGTGGCTGATCCACGATCAGCTTTGTAACTGTTGGTCTGTGTTGTGATCCGACTGTACATCTGTTCGACCAGTTTACGCTCTGCGGCCATACGTGCTTTGTCATAGGCCATCTGCTCATCTGTTGATGTTGCGGTACCTACTGAAAACACCATGTCTGGCGTATCTTCTGGCATACGCACATACCAAGCAGGTGCTTGAGGTACTACTCGAGCCTGTGTCTGGGGCAAGGCGTAAGGATGTGCTGGTGGCGCAATTTCAACCACTCGAGCAGTAGGTGCTGTGGCAGGAATCTCTGCTTTTTGTGCGCTGGCACAGGCCACAAGACTCACTGCCACAGCCACGATTGATAAATGCTTGATTAACATACATACCTTTCAGGTTAGTTTAACGATAGTTCAATTATACAGGATTGATTATATTTTGTCAACCACTACCCACTGATCCGTTTCCAATCTGCAGATAATGCCTTGGCGTGTTTGTACATCGGTTTGGGCCCATTCGGTATCCAAGAACCAACGGCACCGAGTACCATTGTGCCAAAACTCTCGGGGATAATCTGGATGTGGCCTAAATTGGTGCAGGCGTCCTTGTGTGCCCACTGCTGTTTTTCTCAGGGTATCCATATTGGGACGATCGGTACAGACCATTGTGCTTTCTCCACGAACTCCTACTGGAGCCACGTGTGTTCGTACACTAGCATCTGCTCGACTCATGGCCACTGCACAGGCTTCTGCATCTGGGGCATTACCTGGCCAATCATACACACCCATAGCCAAGTACCATTGAGCACCAATACGGGCTTTGTAACTGACCTGGCATCTGCGATAACCTGCTGTGGGGCTAGGCACAATGTCCTTTCGAACATCACTGCGTTCTTCAATTCGAACTGTGGCCGCGGTTGTCACACGATCAGTCATCACACACTCGGCCTGCGCCAGCACAGGGATTAGAACAGCAAGCAAGAGTCGTTTCATTGTATGCAATAGCTCAGTTGGTTAAGGTGATAATCAATAAACTTGTTGGGGTTGTTGTATGAAATATCGTGGTCGTGTGTCCAACTAAACGGTTGGAAAGTGCTTCGCATCCTTGCGGCAAACTGTTCTTCACGTGACTGTCTCATACTTTGTAAAAATACCACCTGTTGGTCTTTTAGTCTACAGTTGATCTGATAAGTGTTAAGATCCACAGTATGCATAGGCACACGATTGGGATTGATCTGTGTTGCACATCCACTAGACAGGACGGCACATATAACGCACGTGCCAAATACGATGGCGAAACGATGCACGGCTGATTTCATAGTCTTCTTGCCTTTCCATTGAGTGACGCGGGATACGAGCTTGTGATTCTAACCAATTGATCATTGCTGTTTGATTTGCACAATCATTAGGCATGGCATTGACACTGGGTGGTGGTACATAGCTCACAGTTGATGCACAACCAGTCAACAATAGTACAGGTAACAGTCGACGGATCATACCCACAGTTCCAATGCGTTGTGTAATTGTTCTGTTGGCACACCATGTTGGGTGTAGCCTTCCATCAGGAGATCAAAATAGCCTTGACTGGGCAAGCCATCTGCCTGACCAGGGTTCATAAAGTAAACAATGGCATCTTTTATTTCACCGTCATGTTCCACAGCCATCTCAATGCGATTGTAATAATGCGGGAAGCCTTCTAGTGCATCCAGTTTCTGTAAACATTCTTCAGTGATAGACCATAGTACTCCGTCCACATAGCAATCAGGTACCACTACCACGTCAGCGTGAGTAGCAAAGCGAAACGCACTATTTAATAGTCGTGCGTGGCCAAGACTTCGTGCCCGAGGACACCGATACGCCATCTCATTGAGATTGGTGTTCATGCCGTAGCCAAAGTAAAGTTTTGTATTCATAACCGTATTATAGCACTTTGACATTTATTGGTCAAGAGAAAGCCCCAAAAATTGGGGCCTTTCAGAAAGGTAATACTAAGGTATTACTTTTTACTAGTTGTGGGCTGGAATGCCTTTAGGAAGTCTTGACCTGCTTTGGCATAGTCATACTTTGCCACTGCTTCCACTTGTTTGATCATTTCACTGGTCAATGTAGTTGCTGTGTCCATTCCAACCTTGGCGGCTCGTTTGGTATAGTCTGCTTGTGCGTCAATGAACTTGATCATTGATTCTTTGGCTGTTTCGTTGGTAACGAATGTGTTAACTAAAGTTTTTTTACCGGTTTGAACGGTGTCGATGATTGCGTCTGCTGTAAACATATGGTTCTCCTATAAAGCGAGTTTACTATAGGACCCGGCCTATCCAGCGTCCTATGTAGTATTATATATGAAAAAAACACCAGAAATCAAGCGATTTCTCTAGTGAGCTGTCACTAGAAACATAACTACTAGATCAACATACAAAGGAGACACAGATGTTTGATATTTTCAAAGGCGTAGATCGGGTCATGATGGCCAAATTGGTTGCATTACATATCTTCGTGATCGTAATCAGCAATGCTCTAGTTTCAATTCCAGTTGAGATCATGGGTGTGAAATTGACATGGGCCGCATTTACCTATCCCTTGGTAATTTTGGCTACAGACTTGACAGTACGATTGATTGGTAAAGGTATTGCTCGAGCCACTATTGCGGCTGCCTATCCACTTGCCATCATTGGTAGTATTGCTGTTGTTCTCTTAGAAGGCGCACCACAATCAGTTGCCTTACGTATTGGTTTTGGATCAGCCACAGCATACCTAATTGGTTGCTTGTTAGATGTATACGTGTTCCAATATGTTCGCGAAAAGTTCACACAGCAATGGTGGGCGGCTCCTGCACTCAGCATGGTTGTTGCCAACTTCATCGACAGTTATGTGTTCTTCAGTATTGCCTTCTCGGGTGGTGCTGACGAGTACATGGCCGCTAACTGGCCCGAGATTGCCCTGAGCCAAAGTCTATTGAAGATTTTAGTTGGCTTTGTTGTGTTCTTGCCAGCATACGGCTTGCTTTTGAACTTCATGAAGAAGCGTTTGGGCAACACCGATCAGGGTTAAATACTCTATAGGAGATCGTTATGTTAAACAAAATCAAGGAATTCTTTCTCGGCAAGCCTGCCGCACCGGCACCTGAGGCGCCTTACAAAGTTGAGGCACCTGCTAGTGATTGGCCGTTTCCCAAGGCAAGTGAAATTGCCCCGGAACCTGCTCCAGCAGTAGCAACTACTCCTGCTAAAAAAGCACCGGCCAAGCCCAAGGCACCACCTGCTGTTAAACCAGCAGTGGCAGCCCGAAAGCCCCGAGCACGGAAGACCCCAGCAAACTAATCAAGCCCCGCAAGGGGCTTTTTTATTGACCAATAAATAATACACAAAGGAGCTAAACATGGCAGAACAAAAACAATTATCACGCTCAGAGCGTGAAGCACTAATCAAAGACAAAGCAGGATGGGTAATCGTTGTATTTGCCGCATTCTTGGCTATCAACACATATATGGGCAACGGCAACTCAGGCCGAATACTAAACGACACCATTGAGGCCAATAATACTTGGGCATTTTATCAAGCCAAATCAATCAAAGGCACCTTGGCCGAGATGGCCTTAGATGATGCCATGGCTCGCAAGGATGTGAACAAGGTTGCCGCACTCAGCAAGAAGATTGCACGTTATGAATCGGATCCTGCTACAGGTGAGGGCAAGAAAGAACTCATGGCCAAGGCACGTGGTTTAGAAGCAGATCGTGCTGTGGCAAAACAACGTAGCCCTTGGTACACGTTTGCTGGAAGTCTATTCCAGATTGCCATTGTGCTATTATCGGCTAGTATATTGGCAGTGAACAATCGACTGTACACCGCCAGTTTATATGTAGGCGGTATTGCAATGTTGCTGATGAGTCAGGCCATCTGGCTCTGGATTCCCACATTGTTTTAAACCCAGTTTAATCTAGCGCAAGGATCCTGTAAATACTCTAAGTCCTGAATAACAAGGACACGGAGTACGATGAAAAAATATGGAGCCATCTACAGAACTGTAATCCTAGTATTATTGCTAATACTGTGCGGTTCTGCGATGGTTTCAAGTTCGCCCATGTACGGTGGCGATCGGCCCAGTGTTGCCCGTGAATTCACGCCTAAACAAGTACAACTAGCAACAGGCACAGCTGAATGTGTCAGAACTGCCTGGATCGGCGACGTCAACAATAGAACTGTGATCTGTGTCGAATGGCGTACGGTTAAGAAGGATGGCAAGTAATGGATCCCATAACCCTCTTTGCCTTGGCCAATGGGGCGGTGTCTGCTGTCAAGGCCGGTTGTAAACTCTACAAAGATATCAAAGGTGCGGCAGGCGAAGTCAAGGACGTTCTCAAGGATCTCGACGAACAGTTTGCCAAGTTGCATCCTCCAGAAAAACCAGCCAGTTTAGAAGCACGTAATCAATTTGTAAAAGAAAAAAATCGCATCATTGAACTAAACAAACGTGACGGCGAAACCACAGGCATCTACACTGAACTCGGCGAGCATCTGGGTACCTACTACGACAACTACTACAAGTGTATGGCCATCTTTGAAGAAGAAGAAAAACATAGTCAGCACGAGATATACGAAGGTGATGCTAGTCTAGGTAAACGTGCCTTACAACGTGTGCTGATGCGTAAGCAACTGGAACAGATGGGCACAGAATTGCGTGAGATAATGGTGTACCAATCACCTCCTGAACTGGGTGCATTGCATACTGAAGTAGAAGACATGATGCTGGTCATGGGCAAGCAACAAAAGATTCTTATTGCTAAACAAATGCGACAAGATCACATTCGTGCTGTTAGGAGACGTCGACGTATGGATGCTATTTGGGCCAATGCCATATGGGGAGTGATGGGTATTGTTATTGCATTGTCGATTGGGCTAATGATGGCTTTTGTGATACAAGATAGAATCAAAAAGTATCCTCAACTGGGTACTGATTGGGTTCCAAAGTCTGAACGTCAACGCCAACTAGAAGCCGAACCTAAAAAATATTTAGGAAGATAACTCAATGCCTGTGGGTTATCCAATAGGCAAACCCAAGAGCAACTGCTCCAGAAAATACAAGGATCAACAAAGTGATACCCAATACTTTGCTAATTGAATTCTCTGTCATTAGATCGTTTATTTCTTCAAAAATACTACTCATAGCATATATTTAAAAACAATCGCTTAAAATAAAAGCACCTACATATGAGTAAATAAACTATGACAGAACTAATCGCAACACTGGTAATGACACACATTACTATCATCTGTGTCACGTTGTACCTACATCGTGGCCAAGCACACCGAGGTATAGAATTTCATCCTGTGCTTGAACACTTCATGAGAGCCTGGTTATGGTTGACCACAGGCATGGTAACCAAGCAATGGGTGGCCATACACCGCAAGCATCACAGATTCAGTGATGCAGAAGGTGATCCGCACTCACCTCACGTGTACGGAATCAAGAGAGTTTTCTTTAAAGGAGCGGTACTGTATCATGAAGCATCAAAAGATCGTGTCATGGTTGACGCATACGGTGTTGGTACTCCTGCTGATTGGATGGAGCTTCACATATACCAGCCTCACAGTAGACTTGGCATTGGCATTCTCCTTGTGCTCAACACCCTAGTGTTTGGTTGGTGGGGTCCGGTTATATGGGGTATACAAATGATATGGATTCCATTCTGGGCGGCTGGAGTCATAAACGGCATTGGACATTGGATAGGATATAGAAATGGCGAAACTAAAGATCGTAGTCGTAATATTAGTCCTTGGGGCATTGTTATTGGCGGCGAAGAACTGCACAACAACCACCACCTGGCACCAGCGAGTGCCCGCCTCTCTAAGACTTGGTGGGAATTCGATATAGGCTGGATGTGGCTCAGCCTGTTTAGAATACTAGGACTTGCTAGACTTCGCAATCAAGAGTAATCTTGACGTAAATCAGGGTCAATCAACTGTCCTTGCATCAAGTATATGGGACTCTTGCGATAGATCCATACATCGTGAAATGGATCAGTCAAGATCTTCAAGCACCAAACTAACGCAACCCGTCTGCTCTGTAGTGCGGTCAATTGGATCATTCTAAACAACACACCAGCCGCACCCAGCCATAACCATCCCATACCCACACGGTTTACAAATGTCATTGGGTCGTTGTTGGGTATTAACAGATTCATTAGTTCAGCATCAAAGAACGCCAGGGCAGGCACTGCGACCCAGCATGTGAGCAACACCCGTTTGCGTTTTAAGTTAAAACCAATTTTGATTTTTTCTTTGTGTTCAAATGTGGCCTTGTTGTATTCATCGTAGCCGTGTGGTTCAAAGAAAAAGTGCCCGGCTTGACGAGTAGTCATGGCAATCAACCAAGCAATCCATGCACTCACAACAGGATCAATAAACAGATAAACATAGGCAATCAAGAAACTTAAGGCTGAGATTAAGTGTAAAAATTGATTGATTCTACTGTGATGATAGTAACGATGATCGTCCCAACGTTGCTCGCGAAGTGTTTGTAGTATTTCTTTCATGTTTTTCCTTTGATTAATTTATTTGGTCCACAAGTGGTTGGGAGTGAGATTGTCTCGGAATATGTGCCAGGCTCGTTCCCAACTCCAGCGTTGGCTGCCCTCTAATACTTGGTCCCTGTTGAGCCCGATACAACGATGCACCGCAGTGGCTAGATCTTGTTCTAAATAACCAGTCACACCTGGTTCCACAACATCTTCGGGACCTTGGCATGGATATGCGGCTACAGGGGTACCACAGGCCATGGCTTCAATCATCACAATGCCAAATGTTTCCCACTGACTTGGAAACACAAACACATCAGCATTGGCATAATATTCTGCTAGTTCTGTGCCTGTCTTAAATCCTACAAACTCCACATCAGGATACTGCTTTCGATATTTCTCTAGCATAGGGCCATCACCTACCATGATTTTGCGACTCTTGGGATATTGTAATTCAAAAAAGTCTTCCAAGTTCTTTTCTTTACTCACACGGGCAACGCATAATAATATTTTGTGGTCATCTTCTCGATCACGATAGCCAGGGTGGAATATCTCACGGTCAACACCACGTGTCCACGGAATCACTTCGCCATTGAATCCATGTGCTTGCAATTCTCGAACCATTGAATCTGTCGTGGTTAGTACCTTGCCTGAGTGTTTGTGAAACCAGCGTACAAACCGCCAGGTTACGAATTCAGGAATCCCAAATAGTTTCTTAAGTCCCTCTGGAAACTTAGTATGATAAGCGGTATTGTGACGAATATTGCCCAGTGAAAGATATGCTCGAGCCCACAAACCAAGAGGACCCTCGGTGGCGATGTGGATATAATCCGGAGCAATCTCCTCAATCTTCGCGCCCAGATTCCGGGGATAGGCAATCTTGACTTCGTGGTAGCGAGGGCAATTAATGTAGCGGAACCGCCCGGGATCAATATAATCAACATGATAACCATCCAGTACCGCACAAGCCTCAATGTTCTTGTAAGTGGTAACCACGCCATTAATTTGATCCGGCAAGTTGTCTGTTATTATCAATATCTTCTTGGTCATTTTTTTGTGTCCATGTTACGATTTCCCAACGCCCGTCATGATGTTCTACAAGTGCAGTACAACTTTCAACCCAGTCGCCGTCATTCATATATACTACACCGTTTATTTCTTTTATTTCTGCGTGGTGTATGTGACCGCAGACCACGCCATCAAATCCTCTTTTTTTGCAGTAGGCCGCAAGGTTTCTTTCAAAGTGAAACATGAAGTCAATGGCTTTTTTGACCCTATGCTTAAGAAACTGGCTAAGACTCCAATAACCAAAACCCATACGATGGCGGATCCAATTAAATCTACTATTAAGCCCCAGGATAAAATCATATGCTTTGTCTCCCAAAAAACTCAACCATGGTGCCAGTCGGGTGATACCATCAAACAGGTCGCCATGCACCACAAGATAATGTTTGCCGTCTGCACCCACATGTTCGCATTGATTACATATTTCCACAGTACCAAATGTGGCAGCATACGGTATCATCGGACGCAGGAATTCGTCATGATTTCCAGCCACGTATACAACCCTAGTGCCACGTTTAGCGTGACCAAGAACCCTACGGACAACGTTGGTATGACTTTGTTTCCATCGCAATTTGTTTTGTTGCATTTTCCAAGCATCAATAATGTCCCCCACAAGATATAAAGTATTGCAGGAGTTGTGCTTTAGGAAATTGTTTAGTTCTTCTGCCTTGCAGTCTCTTGTGCCCAGGTGTACATCACTGATAAAAATACTGCGATACGTTTTCTGCATCTAATATTTAGGCGGATCTGTGTTACTATTTTGTTACAAACATTTGATCCACAAAGTCTAACAACAATGTATGATGTTGACCTCTATGATATCGACCCCGCATCCAGGAGTAACTGTCATACCAGAACTGCTCGCTTTCAGGATGACAACCTATCAGTCCAATATTGTTTTGTATAATTGCCATGGCGTCTCCATTCATATATGTGGCCATGGTTCGAAACTTGGTTTTGTCCCCTACCAATGCACAGCCATCGTAAAAGAACATTTTCCAGGGCTCAATATTGCCCCAACGATCTTGCCACAACACAGGCAGGTTTTTAGCATGTGGTCTATGTGTGTCTGTGCCAGGGCGACGGATATACTGCACAGCATCCACACCATCCAAGATGTTGAGATATTCGCTGCCGGCCCAGTATGCACCCATGCAAATACCCAAGTATCGACCGCCACGTTCTAGAAATTGTTGCACACGTTCAGCATTGTGTTTGAACAGTCCGTCAAATGAATCAGCATCGCCAAAGCCACCGGGTACAGCAATCATGTCTACGTCGTCAAAGAACACATCTTCTAGTTTGTTTTTACCAAATATTTTGAACTTGTAATGATCGCCTAGGGCTCGCATGAGCCCATTGCCACTTTGTACACTACATTTGGGGTCGTGCAAAAATAGGGCTATGGTGGGTTTCATTCAGTATTTAGTGGGGGCTTTTTGACAGTTTTTTTACGGGATTTTGGACCCAGCAATTTAGACTCTTCTAGTGCTCGATCAGTGGCAGGGCTAGTTCTATGTGGTGCAGAGGCAGGCGTTTGTGGAGGGTATCTGTGTGGAATTCGCTTAAACCAACTCATATAGATATTTAACTCTGCGATCAAATCATTAAACACGGACAAAAAAATACCCCAAAAATTTGGGGTATCTGCTGGTTACGAGTTCCAGCGCCACTCTATCGTTGTGGTCGGTTTAATTACTTGATCTGACTCCACACACGCTCGCGAATTTGTTTTGTTAGAATGTCTGGTAATGCCACATAGTCTAATTCCTCTGCGGCTTTCTTACCGTTCTTGAATGCCCAATCAAAGAACTTCAATGTGTCTTGGCTGGCTTTCTTGTCTGTGGGGTCTTTGTACATGATGATGAAACTGGCTGTGCTTACAGGCCATACTGTATCACCACGCTGATCTACAATGCTCACACCCATACCAGGAACTGAGAACCAATCAGCACCGGCTGCCGCGGCAGCAAATGTTAGATCATCTGGGCTGACATATTTGCCTGACTTGTTTTGTAATTGCAAGAAAGTCAAATTGTTCTTTTTAACATAAGCATATTCAACATAGCCAATGGAGCCTTTAACACGATGTACATTAGCGGCAACACCTTCGTTGCCCTTGCCACCTACTGAACTTGCGGCTGGCCACTTGACTGCGGCACCTTTGCCAACCTTGTCGGCCCACTTGGCGCTGGTAGATGACAAATAATCTGTCCAGTTAAATGTAGTACCCGAACCATCTGCACGATGCACAATAGTAATTTCTAAGTCAGGTAATTTTTTACCTGGGTTAAGTGCCGCCAACTTTGGATCATTCCATTTGGAGATTTCACCCAAGAACACTTCTGCCATTACAGGACCTGTAATACGTAGTTCTCCGGGCTTGAAGCCATCCAAGTTAACAATAGGAACTGTTCCGCCAATGATAGCGGGAAACTGTACTTGACTATTTTTGTCTAGTTTGTCCCCGGCTACAGGTGCATCAGTTGCACCAAAGGTCACTGTTTTGGCATCAATTTGACGAATGCCGCCACTGGAACCAATTGATTGGTAATTGAGTGCTACGCCAGTTTCTTTGTTGTAAAGTTCTGACCACTTGCTATAGATGGGGTATGGGAATGTTGCGCCAGCACCTGTTATAGTCTGTGCTGATGCTGAGATTGATATTGACGCTAGTAAGATTGCAAATAATTGTTTCACTCAAAGTCTCCTTGTTAGACAATTATTTAGGCTAATTTGTGTTACAATTTTGTTACAAAATCATACGTAGCAAACCCACAGTATCAATGCTGACTAGTAGGCAGTAGTTGGCCAACATACCAAACGATTTACGAGTCCAACTAGCCCAAGCATACATAGCACAACCACTAATCCATATAGGGTAAAGTACCACAAGAGGGGGATTAGGTACAGTGGCAGCCATCGTAATACTGCACCCAATAGACACAGCCCAAGCCAGTACTTCCACGACGAACCTAAGTGGGTTAGTTTTGTAATCACTGCGTATCCAATCAAAGATGTTGAGAAATATATTGTTCATAAAGTTGTTCACTTGCTAAGTTTTTGCCCTTGGCTTCTACCTGTATATCAAACTGGTCAGCAAAACCCAGTACCCATGAATTCACAGACGTATTCCAACAGAAGTCGCTGTGTGCTCGGAGTTTCTGTTTCTTATAACCTCTAGCAAGAAGTTCAGCAAGGTCTGGTCGAACTGTTCGAACATGGTCGACCAAAACGTCCTCGCGGCTAGTACTAAAATGCATTGCAGGACGAACGCCACGCCAAGAGTCAATAACCCTAGTTGTACGAACGTCCGTGGGCGCGATGTATTCGCCGGTGTTGATCCAGTGGTGGTGTACATCCAACACAAGAGCCACATGATCAGCCACAGCCAAAGTAGTGTCAAGTCCATTTGTCATCTCGTCATTTTCGATGGTTATCAAGTTCCTGGCCTCGGGAGTGAGGCGACCCAGGGTCTTCAGGAATTTAGCGGGACCACCTTTGCCCGATAAATGCACGTTAATCTTAAATCCATGATCATGCCACGTTGAGCCATAGCCCATCCAACGAGCCATGTCCGCATGGTATTCAAATTCTAGTATGCTACGTTCTACAATTTCATCCGACTCGCTTGCAAGCACACAGAACTGTCCGGGGTGGAAACTGAGTCTAACACCAAGCCTGCGAGCAGTTTCACCTACAGGGGCAAATATCTTTTCACAGTGATCTTGTATTTCACGGCGTTGCCACCAGTCGATCCAATCTTTCTCAGTGTAGCCTTGTAGCATTTCACTGCCCAGGCGTACCATTCTACGGCCTTGGGGCAGTGTGGCCACACGCTCGATCAGTCGTACAGCGGCCGAGGCATTGTGGTTCATAATATCCCATTGCCGCTGTTCAGCTTCGCTCTTGTGCTCGCGAAGCCAACGCATGGTGGTTGATCTGCCGGTTAAGTCACGGTCCTTTGCATTGACTTTCATGCCCCCACATTCTGCGGGGTCATTGAGCCATTTGCAACAAAAGCCAATTTGGGGTGTAGTCATGTGTTTATTATAAACGATCTGCTATTTTATGTCAAATCTATTGTCAGAGATAAATACTTGCATGAAATACCAAATTATAGTAACCGAAAATACAGAAATTGTTCCAGGACCTGCGGGCTGGAACTGGGGCACTAGAATAGGCGAGGATCGTGACGTAGAGCGTCCCGATTGGAATGCTTATAACGAATTTCGACGAAAAGTAATCGATAATGGTGGATTTGATCGCTATTGGGGCCCATTGGATTCAGTCTATCCGGCGGAGATTAACGGCAGCCCGGACTTGCGTTATGCTGTAGGTACCTTTACATTCAACACTCTTGAGGCGGTGAATGAGTTTTATGAGTTGATTGTCAATGGAGACAATCCTAGATACCCAGGTGTGTACCATGTTAAAATAGTCGAAATAGAAGATGATGGTACATTTGTTAGCCTGGTTAAAGAAACAAATACCATTCCATTTCCAACCTAACGCAAATTCTATTCGCGCACTAGATCCAGTGTAACACAATGAAATCCTCCGCCCAGTGTTCGGCTGTGGCGCAACTCTAGCGGAATCACTTCAAATTTATATGATTGGAGTGTTTTGATCAGTTCGGGTTGATTTCGGTCGCATATGACCGTGTGTGGATCCACCACCAACATATTCATTGCTATCCACTTTGATGCATACGGGTACTGATAAAAATCTTGGGCAACAACATCGTTTACCCAGATCTTGTGCCAGCCATCAAATACCTGGGGTACATTATCAAACTTTACACGACTAGCATTGAGCATGACCAGGCCTTCTCGCAAAGGCACAATGGTCGAATCAATATGCACTCCTGAATAAAAATTGCATAGTTCAATACTAGTGTTGGTTGGCAGATTTGCCAACAACCAATAGTATGCCTCTTTATTCCCACTGGCACTTTCTAGGTACAGCAGTTTGTTAGGACCAAGGCGTAGTATGTTGGCAGCATCAAGTACTAGTCCTTCATTTCGTGGCATAAACAAATAGTGATCAGCACTGTCTACTATGTCCTGGTAGCACTGTAGTTCCATATCTCTACAAGGGTACATCATGGCAGGATCTACAATAGTGTTACCAAGCACCAGCAATCTGTCGCGTGGGCAATAATTATACATGCCATCGTGGGCTTGAAAGTTGAGTGGATCTGGGCGCACTACTTCTACGCCTAGGCTCATCAGGGTCGTTGCTAGGCCATCTAGGTCTTGGTTGGCTTCATCAATTATCCACTGGGGCACAGGTCCACTCGGAACAGGTGTTTCTTTCCAGGTAGTTTTTTCACTCTCTTTAGAGAACACCGGATCATTTACTGGCCAATTGGCATTGGTAGCTGTTCCTACCACAATCTTTTTGAGTGGACTCCACTCATCGTAACTACTGATCATATCCATCCTGTAATTTGTAATGTGTATCTTGGCTCAAGTCCCATGTTGGCTGCCAAGTGTGGTGCGTCATAGCACCATTCAACAACATCGCCTGCTCGCCAATTGACCTTGGCAACATTGTTACCTTCAAAATAATGTCCAGGTTTCCAGTCTTCCAAAAACACAATGGCTCTGCGTATGCGTTGTTCTTGTCCTTGAAGGTTGAACAAGTCAACATAGCGAAGATACAAGTCGCCATGTGTGGGAAGTATGGTACCAGTGCCCATTCTATAGTAACTGGTGCCAATGTCTTTCCACCCTAGTTCAGTGTAGATGTTGACAAAACGTTCATTCCAACTGGGCTGTGGGCTACGCATGTCGCACATGTCCCCAGTAAACTTATTAGCATAGCCTTGTGCAACCCAACGTTCAAGACTCACTGTGTCATTGAACTGTTCATTTACGTACACAAGGTTCTTAAACTCATCATCCCAAAACTTTGGAATATGATATTTAAGAATTTCTGGTGTTGCCATAATGTACCACAGTCAAATTCTCAATCTGTGGAAGTTTGCGCCATGGATCAACGATAATACTACCTTTTGGGATTTCACAATAGGCCTGAGTATCTTTTTGTTCGCCTGTGTATTCGTAAGTGATTTTGCGATTGTGTGCCCATAGTATGACTGCTGGCCCAACTATTTCCGAAACAACTTCAGTAGAATCATCTGCTATTGGGTCAATATACCTTACACCAAATCCTGCTTCTTTAACATAGTGTCCTACCAAGGTGCTGTATGAACCAATACAGTATTCTACATCAGGTTTGTATGCTTTGCCGTGAATCACAACACTCATACCATTTTGTTTGGCTTGTTCTACAAGGAACAGGGCCAAGTTTTTAGCTTGGATTTCACGAGCATGCATAATTGTGTCAAACAAATCATAGCCTATTTCATAGCGTTCTGCCAACCAACGCAGTGCAATATTGTCACGCGGGTGGCAAGCGCCAGCATCGCCCATACCTGCTGTCATATACTTGGGACCTTGCAATCTCATTGTTGAGCGAGCCAATGCATTGGTAACAACATCAACATTGATATTGCCAATCTTCATGGCAAAATCTTGGATCATATTAACAATACCAACTTTGGCACTGATGTATGTGTTGTAGAAAATCTTGATAGCTTCACATTCGTCCCAGGTGCCAATTTCATATCGTGGATCGTTGTTCATTATTGTTTTGTACAATTCAATCAATTCGCCTGCAATACCTGTGAGCTCACCGTCTTCTGTACCAATAATAACCATTTCAGGATTGGCCATATCCCACTTGACTGAGCCCATGGCGATCAGGTAAGGATTGTACAAAAACTGATGTTGCTTGTCTAGTAGAGGAACAAACTTGGTACGTGTGGTACCAGGAAGCACTGTAGAGATTAACACAACCTTTTTAGGACTCTTGGCATGTTGATTAACTTTGTTAATGGCATCAATCACAGCATCGTGGCCAAAGTCTCGAGGTTCCATATGCGAGCTTGGCACTGAGCCATCGTAGCCTTCTGCGTGTGGGGTGGGTACTGCAATAAAAATCCATTCGCTTTCATTGACCAATTCGTCAATATCGCAAACTTTTACTGAGTCGCTGACTCGTGGGTAAATATCGTAGCCTCTGACTTCATGCTTCTCTGCCATAACTTCGGCACAATCAAGTCCCAGTTTGCCGATACCAATAAATCCAATTTTTTTCATATGAGTGTTCCTTTAGATAGATTATACAATTTTTTGCAAGACATTGCAAGTCGTGATGATCTAATAATTTATCGGTTTTTCCCACATGGGTCAAAAAAAATCACAGATCTTAGAAAACTAGTGCCTTCTGCTCGTGTGCAATTAGAAAACTGGACAACTCCAGTCAAAGATGTCGTGAATAAAAAATACGTGTTTATGCACGATCAAGAGCCGTTAAATTTTGACTTGTATTCAACTGTTGAGTTTGTTGATCAATTGGTTCAACAGAATCGTGTTGGCTTATCCGATGAATACCTAATAGAGATGTACAAAAGTTTGTTAATGTTACAAATGCCAGAGTTAAACATTAAAGTAGTAGAGATGCGCGATGACTTGTGGAAAATACCGGTACTATTGGTACACTCTGAGCAACGTTCACGAAATTTACAAAGATACGAAAATATAGACTTTATTGGAGTGTACTGGTGGTGCCATGCTATAATTGCAAGAGATTGGTTTAGATATGCCGAACACGATTGTTTGTTAAAAAATCGTGCACCAAAAAAAGACTTTTTGATATACAATCGTGCCTGGAGCGGCACCAGGGAATATCGTTTGAAATTTGCTGAATTACTAGTGGACAATCAATTGTCTGAGCATTGTATCATGGGGTTTAATAGTGATGATTCGGGCGACTATCGACAACATCGATTTCAAAATCCTGCTTTACAGATACAACGTCAAGATCTTGAGAAATACTTTTTTTACAATGATACCCCTAGTTCAGCCAGTGCAAATTACAACTCAATTGACTACCAGAGTACCGAACTAGAAGTTGTTTTAGAAACATTATTTGATGACGATCGACTGCAATTGACTGAAAAAATACTAAGACCTATCGCCTGCGGACATCCGTTTATATTGGTATCTACTATGGGTAGTCTTGAGTACCTTCGTCAGTATGGATTTAAAACATTTGATCCGATCATAATCGAGACATATGACACAATCCTAGATCCTGCAGACCGATTATGTGCAGTGGTTACTGAATTGCAACGCATTGCTAGTTTAGGCTCAACAGAAAAACAAAAACTCTATGCTGACCTGCGAGAGATTGCTCGCTACAATCAAGAATTGTTTTTTTCAACTGAATGGCAAAGTTCGATCATCAATGAATACCGAGAAAATTTTAAATTAGCAATGGAACAGTTGACCCAGCGACATACACTAATAATTAATCAATTTTAATTCTTACACCGTCCCAATCATCAGGGGGTTCTTTTAATTTATAACTAGCCACACGCCCAAGTAAGTCTGTGTAAAAACTATCTAATTCTCCGCCCCATCTTCCCATAAGTCCTTGTATTGCTTGTTCACAATAATTCCAGTGACGCTGTTTATAGTACTTGATAACATCAGCATGAATCTGTTTGTAAGACTCCATAGTAACAAATTCGTCTACTGCCACTTTTTCGACTAGACAATATGCTGTTTTTGTTTCAACTTGTCCTGTAGAACGAAACGTATCTAATTCTAGAACGGTATATTGATCAGGTATGAGATTGAGAGAGTCGCCAAATATTATGTTCATTGCATTTCCTTTTAAATATGTATCATGAGTTTAGCATTTGATTTAATTTCTGATTTACATCTCGAAACCTGGGCAGGGGAGTTTGACTGGGGATACCAGGCCACCAGTCCTGTATGCGTGGTAGCAGGAGATATCTGCCGTGATCGAGATCTTGTGGTTCAAACCCTTAAACATCTGGGCAAGTGTTACCAAGCGGTGTTTTACATCGACGGCAACGATGAACACTTTGGACAATTGGAGGATTTAGGATACAGTTATACCGATCTTGCTCAACGCCTGCGTCGTATTCCCAATGTTGTTTACCTCCAAGACAACGTGGTCATTGTGGACGGTGTGGCTATTTTGGGTACCAACGGCTGGTGGGGATTTGACTTTGACCTTGGGATTGATCCCGAACAGGCTGCACAATGGTGTAGAGAAAAATATCACCTAAGCGAGAGTGCTACCAAAGGTATTGCTCGAATGAGCAACACCGATGCCACTTATATGATCTCTAGTGTGGCCAAATTGCAAACTCATAAAGATGTTAAAAAGATTGTAATGATTACTCATACTGTGCCCGATCCTGCGCTAATTGCACACGACATTGAACTGGACGGTACCATGAGATTTAACGTTATGGGCAACAGAGTCATGATGCAGGCCATGGCAGCCGACATCGAAAACAAACTACACACCTGGTGCTTTGGTCACTATCACGGCTCAATAGACCAAACTAGATCAGGAATACGCTTTGTAAATAACTGTCGAGGCAGGGGAGATACACCGTATTCTCGATCTGTATATTATCCCCAACGAATTGTTATAGAATTTTAAACTGCGCCTTCGGGCTCGACTCTGATTTGCAATGGATAGTTTTGAGCTCGGGCTTGCATGGTTATTTCAATGCCTTTTTGTTCGGCAATTTCATAAGGTAATACTGCCACACAGGCTGATCCAGCATCATGAATATCTGTCGTGATAGTGTGTGCTGTGTCTGCGGTATAGTCAAAATACTCTATCAGCGTTTCGACCACAAATTCGTATGTTGTTTGATTATCATTAAGATATACAACACGGTACATTGGTGGTTCTTTAAAGTCTTCGGCAGGTTTAATTCGTGTTCTTGTATCGCTTTGCGCCATTTCAGTTCCTTGTTGTTCAGCAGGGGCACCACGCCCCCACTGTATTTACTATTATATTACACTGTGTAGGTGATAGCAATAGTCTTTGGTTTGGCGTCTTCTGGCACTTCACGCTTTAAGTGAACGCTCAAGATACCAAGTTCAAGGTGTGCATTACTGATTTCCACGTGATCTGCAAGTTGGAATTCTCTGCGGAAATCTCTGTTGCTGATACCTTTGTGCAAGTAGTTTGGCTCAATCTTTTCACTGTCAGGGTGATACTCTTTGCCTTCAATGATCAAGAACTTTTTGTCCTTGGTAACTGAAAGATTATCAAGCCCAAAGCCGGCCACAGCAAGACTGATCATGTACTCATCTTCATTGATTTGCACAATGTTGTAGGGTGGGTAGTTTGAAGTAGACTGCTGAGTACTCACACGCATGAGATCATCAAACATGTTATCGAAACCGATACCAAATTTGTGAAGTGCGGGAATATCGAAAGAACGAAGGGTGAGAGTTTTTGTCATTTGTTTTCTCCTTTATATAAGCAAGATGACTTGTTGTGTAGCCCGACCATCGGCACTACATTGTTATTTATTATACACGAAAGAATTAGTCTAGTAAAGTTTCTTTGGCAAAGCCTGTTCGTTGAGTTTCTTGCGCCAACGATTACGTGCGGCCGATGCCTTGAGTTTGCGAGCTGTGGTGGGTTTGGTATAGAATTCACGGTCACGGAGTTCGTTCAGCAGTCCTGTTTCTTGGATCTTCTTTTTGAACTTGCGTAGAGCTTTGTCTACATTGCCGTCTTGAACCAGTACTGATCTACCCCTGAGCTTTTGCATTGGCTTCCTTTAATTCTGTAGGAGTATTTACCTGATCTGCGTCAATAAACACGTGGTTAATACCTTCTCTACGATAACGGGCCAAATAGAACATATGGGGTAATAGCACACGTTCTAGTTCGCTATGCAAACCTCGGGCGCCAGTTTTGTTTAGAATAGTGCGATCTGCAATCATTTCCAAGGCGTCGGATGAGAATTCTAGTTCTACTTTGTCCTGCCCAAACAACCAATTATACTGTTCTATATAACTGTGTTTGACATCTAGCAAAATACGGATTAAATCTTCTTTGTTAAGTTCGCTAAGTGCTACCCAACTAGGAAAACGTCCCACAAACTCTGGAATCATACCAAACTTGATCAAATCTTCAGGGGTAGTTTGATCCAAATGTGTTATGGCGTCATTTTTAATTTTAGCACCAAAACCAATACTGGTTCCCTGTACACGATTTTTAACCACATTGTCCAAGCCAACAAACGCACCGCCTGCAATAAACAAGATGTTGGTGGTATCGATCTCAATCATGTCCCCTGAAGGATGCTTGCGACTTCCTGTGGGAGTGACTCTGCACTTGGTACCTTCTACCAATTTAAGCAAGGCCTGTTGGACGCCTTCTCCGGATACATCTCGGGTGATACTGGCACTCTCGCTACGACGGCTAATTTTATCAATTTCGTCAATGAACACAATACCACGTTGGGTTTTAGCAATGTCGCCGCCTGCGGCCGCAAATAATCTAGAAATTAAACTTTCTACGTCATCACCCACATAACCGGCTTCGGTCAAGCTGGTAGCATCTGCAATAACAAATGGCACATCTAGATAACGTGCCACAGTCTTGGCCAACAATGTTTTGCCCGAGCCTGTTGGACCAAGCATGAGAATATTACACTTCTCGACTTCTACTTCAGGGCTGGGATTAGTAATACGTTTGTAGTGATTGACCACTGCTACACTTAGCACCTGCTTGGCTCGGTCCTGACCAATCACATATTGATCCAAATGCTCTTTAATCAACTCTGGGTCAAGATCTACGGCCTCTGTGGGTTTGATTATGTTTTCATCGTGAAGCAAGGTCTCACAGAGCTCTACGCATTCGTTGCAGATTGCAACTTGTTCGCCCACTATGAGTTTGGCCACCGCATCTTTGTGTTTACCGCAAAAACTACAAGTGTTGATTGATTCGTTAGATTTCATTAGGATTGTTTTGTTTGTAAGTAATTTGCTACTTGTTGACGTTCACTATCACTCAACAAGTCCGGATCATATTCACCAGTACTTATTTTATCTATCAGGTGTTCTATATAAGCTGAGTCGTAAGTATAACTGTCGCTTAGGTTTTTGTCAACAGCCATCCAGTTTGTTCCGTTGTACTTGTAAACCGCACTAGGCATAACGTCTACTCGTACAAAGGTATCACCTTTGTTGGGAGTTTCGGGGAAACTAATACCAAAACCACTGCGGCTTTCTCTACCGCCTGTGTTATCAGCCACAAGTCCCATCCAAGGCAATTCGGATATTTCTCCACGCATAAACTTGTAGCGTTGATTCTTTATGGTATCATCAGGGTTGGCAGTCTTCCATTTTTTAATAGCAATCTTGATTTCGTCATCGTCATCATCGTCAAGTTCATCGTCTGGTGGCTCAATCGCCTGTATCTTGTCAAACTTTGATACCAGTCGTTCATCATCGTACACGTGAAGGGCTGGAGCATAATCAGATTCGTGGTGTTCGTCTACAAACTTGTATTCAATTTCAATTGGTGCAAACTTAACAGGTTCTTCACCGTTGACATTGTCTATAACATCACATTCCTTGTTGGGGCAGAACAGGCCAATGCCCGGAGCGTCAACCAATGGTGTACCACATTTGTAGCAAGGTATAGGATCATCGGGTGGTTCTGGCACTGACACTTTTATTTGTTCTATTTGGTCCTCAGTTAATGGACCATTGTCGGGATCGTACTTGGGCTCGTCGTGTACAAAGCCTCCGGTGCCTTCTCTTGCCCATTGAAATTGTTTGTTGGCGGCTAGAATTAAGGTAAGGGCTAGCGGGTCAAACACCAGCACAATCATGATGATCACAAGTCGTACAGCACGTTCTAGTACATTTGAGTCAGGATTGTCGCCATACACCAAGGCCGCAATGTACTTGATTGGTCCTACTTCTGACTCAACCTTGCGGAACTCGGCCGCTAATGGCGCCCGTTCTTCATTAAGACCAGTAATCTTTTTCTGTTCGGCTTCGATGTCAGCAAGTATCCTAGACCGTTCTCGTTGCTGGCCTCTTCGTATTGCAACTGCTTTGTCGGCACCTTTTTCATCTGCTGATCGGCCCATAACTTGGTCCACAGCCTCATCCATCTGTTTAAGTGCCCGGCGGTCGGCTTCAATATTGTCACGAGATATCTTGATCTTTTCATCGTAGATTGCTACCTTTGCTACTGCATCACCTGACACTAGGCTTTGATCTGAATGGGCCTTGGAGAGATAGCCAAAAATGCCCATTGATGTCAACAGCATTAGGAACGCTACCGCAGGCACTAGATATGCTTTGAACAAGATTCCAGCACGTTTCCAATTATTGTGCAACCATACAGTGGCCACAATTTTGCCTAGTTCTAGACTGCCACCCATGATGATAACTGGTATGGTTGCCGCACTGAAGATGGCTGTTAAGCCTGCTACAGAATAATAAGCGGCCACGCAACTGAGTAAGATTGCTGTGGCCAGGATGCTAAAACCAAATATCATAGAGTATTATTTACCGGTGGGTTCAACCTGTCTAACAGCATGTTTAATTGCTATCCAGGTTCCAAACTTAGGATCTGGCACTTCAAACCATACACGTTCTGCTTGGTCGTTTAGTCGCCAAAGTGCGGCATGTTCTAGTCGCCGTTTGACGTGTGCCTGACTACGCCAGTTCTTGCCAAACTGTGCTCGTGCTTCTCGCATGATAGTATACCATGTGTCCACACTAGACAATTCGAAATATAATTTGTGCATGGGCAAAGCCGTTGTTTTAAGAGAGTCAAGGGACGGAAGCGTGGAATCAGAGGCTTCTATTTTAACAGACATTTAAACTTCCTTTCACTGTGATTTCCAACTTGAGCATACACCGGGTATCAGCCGGTTTTGATCCGTTGCCGGATCTTGGACAGTGTCTCAACCTTGTGGGCATTATATCTACCTGCCACGGTTGTGTCGGGCCCGGGCGTTCAATCACCCCGCTCACACCATTAGATCGCCACCAATCTCCTTGCTCATGCACACGTACATTATACAAGGAAAGTAGTGGCGTTGTCAACTTACTGTTGTTCTAAATCTAGTGGGCCATTGAACCAAGTTTCTGTATCATCATTTGACCAACCCTCTTCTTCCCAGGCACCGTAGGAATCTTCATCCCATAGTTCATCCATGCGTTCTTGTTCTTCCTCGCTCATGTCGTCTGGATATTCAACATCGCAGTAATGTCCATCATCCAAGTTATCAAGTTCAAAGTCATAATCAGTAGCAAATACTTCAAGACCGTCTGGATTCGCTAAATCAATATCAGGACGTTCATCGCTTTCACAATACACTGTGCCCCAACGAAACCCAGTGGTGCGTTTGATTGTCTTTCCGTCTTTGTACCAAAATTCAATTTCTTCAACGTTTTTCTTTTCAGTGGTTGTTAGTACCCAGGTAGCCATGATTATTTCCTATCACCAAATAGTTGTAACAAATTCAAGAACAAGTTAATAAAGTCCATGTACAAAGTTAGCGCACCACGCACTTCTGCGGCATCGTTGGTTTCGTACACAAGTTCTTCGCGGATCTGTTGTGTGTCATAGGCAGTAAGGCCAAGAAAGATTATAATAGCAAGTGCAGAGATCACCATCTGCATCACGGTGCTGCCAATAAAGATGTTGACTATACTGGCAATACAGATGGCGATCAAACCCACAAACATAAACTTACCAACACTGTCTAGACTGCGCTTGGTAAAGTAGCCATAGCCACTCATAACACCAAACAAGATGGCCGCGCCCATAAATGCACTAACAATTGATCCCATGGCAAACACAGCAAAGATCATTGAGAAACTCAGGCCCATCAGGGCCGCAAAGCCATGTAGGCACAACTGTGCCACTGGTTTACTCGGATCGTTGCCCAGCACCATGCTCACACCAAATATGGCCGCTAGCGGTGCAAAGATCACAATCCACTTTATTACGCCAGTGAAAAAGAACTGTAGCAACTCAGGTGTGGTTCCTACCAAATAACTGACCAGCATTGACACAATCACTGCTAGACTCATGTGTCCGTAAACACGGCCCATAGCCGAGTTGATTTGTTCAGCCGAACGGTATTGCTCGTCATTAAATATAAGGGTATCATTCATAGTTTTCTCCTTTAAGGTCTATTGGTTGGCCACTCGGTAGCATCTGGATCCTGTGTTAGTCCTTGCCACTCTTTTATCTTAACTGCTTTTTCAGGATCGTCGTAGTCTTTTTCATCAGTCCACATATTTACCCATTGTTTTCCAGTCCACATACACTGATGTGTCCAAGAATTTTTGCCAGCAGTCTTGACCAAGTAGTTGCCCACATACGCTGGTTTGATTTTTTTAGGAAACCAATCGGTCATTGAGTATTCAATATCATTCATATTTGAATATTTTTCCCAGGAGTTTGAATCTTTGATCAAGTAAAACCCAAAGTCTGAGCTCTTACCATTGGTGTCGCCGCCGTAGTTGTCAACTGATTCACCATCATATTCTACTCCGGTGATAATATCATTACCGTCAAACTCGTCGTAGCTGATTGTGAGCTTGGAAATATCAAACGGTGTATTGAGATGGATATCGCCTTCAAAGAATGTGCCTTTCTCGTTGCTCACGCCCAGGAACACCACATAGCCTGCGGGCTGGCTAGTAATCCAAACTTCTTCTCCGCCACCCCATTGAGGGTCATCTTCTTCGTCTCCCGAGATGTCAGACAATTCACGTTGATAAACTGTTTCACCATCTTCGTCATCGATTTGAAGTGTGCCAGCCGCACGATCAACACCGTGTATGTGACCCATATCGTCACAGTCATAATAACTGCCCGGCGGAAATGGCCACATTTCTTCGGGAATATTGTTTTCTTCTGCATAGTCTGAATCCCACGCAAAGTCGCTAAGATCTAGTCTACGATGTTTGAAGTAATCGTAAATCTTGCGATCCACGGTGCCCATAACATACTCACCACCGTACCCCCACATATTGATTTTGTAGGTGCGTGGTGTAAATTTTAAAACTTCTAATAGTTTTTCTTGTTCTTTAACTGTGGCCATATTATTCCTCTATTAAAAAATATCCCGAAACTGGATAGTGTTCTTGCAACCATTCTAGTAGGCCCGGTTCCCATGGCAACTGTATTTCAAGATTTTTAGATGAAATCTTCATCTGTAGTTACGATCTAGTTTGGTGTTGGTCAAACCTGCGATGGTCTGAAACTGATCCCAAGCATCTTTCACTGCAGGACGATTCATCATCTCTGAATCTGGTAACACAGTTTCCAACCATATCTCAGGACGACGAGCAGGCTTCGAACCAAATTTGCGTGGCTGATGTAACTTACCAGTTTCCCAAAGTTCAATGCTGACACTGCGGAATTGATCCTCATCGTGATAGCCGGCCCATTCAGGATTGCTTTGGCTAAAGAATCCACGGCTGTAAGCATTTTCAGTACCACCGCCATAACCGATCCAAATGCCTCGCCACTGGTCGTCATCATGCGGATCAAAATCCGTACGAGTGATGAGAACTAATACATCATCAATGTCTACCACACCGTCCACGATATCACGAACACAACGACTGTAACTTAGCCCAATTTTCATTTTTGTTCCACTTTCTTTTCAATAGGCGGAGGAAAGTAAGGTTCGATTACATAGTGATTGGCACCCCACCAACCAAATGCTGTTACAAACCCGTATAAAAGAATTTCAAGTACCATCTTGTGTCCCCAGAGTCACTGGAGCATGATCTAGTATGTCCTGATCATCTTGGCGATAAAAGTATGCATCAGGATCTGTGATTGTAACACACAAGTCACTGTGATGTATGTCATAGTCCACAAAGTTGTGTTTATCATCATACACACGGAATACTACTGTGCCGTCAATTAGATTTAGTAGATGTCCTCGAACACCATCAGCTGGTTTTGCTGTCATTGATTTAATTCCTATCAACTTTTAAACAAATATATGCAGTTCGTTTGTCTTGTTTTTGGCTCAATCGACGTTGTTCTTGATTGCACCGAGTCCAAGAATTATAATAATCAACTGATTGATATTCCAGTTGTGCAGGTCCAAACGCACTATGTGCTACCATGACTGCTACTAGTACAACATCATATAGAGGGGTCATCAAACTTTCTCTCCTGCTTCAAAGTCACGGAATCTCAAGAACCGGGGGAATCGGAGGCTGTAGGTTCCGTCTTGATTTTGGGTGACTGCGTCCGCTTGGACTTCAACCAAGTGACCAAGTAACTGATCCCTATTGGCCCAATACTCATCACGAAGAGTATCACTAAACCCACTACCAACATTAACACGAATTCTACGGTCATTGTCTTCTCCTTCACAAATTATAGCACCCAACCGGTCAGCATTGCGACCAGTACCTTGTTCAAAACCCACAATATTGAGATCAACACTTATTGTAGGTTTCCATTTCATCCACGAGTCCGAACGTTTGCACTCATAAGGTGCATCCATACTCTTGATCATAATGCCCTCAAAGCCTTCGGCTACTGATGCTTCAGCAAATCGTTGCATTATATCGTGCCCTTCGGCTGTGTCCAGATCCACTTCTAGGCCATTCATGATACGCAGGCAAGAGGTTTCCAAAAGACGTTCCTTGGACCTTTCGAGCCACTCGATGCGTTTGTACTGTTGCAGGTTACAATGTCCTTCTTGCAATGACTCCAACGGGATGATATCAAAAATATGATACATCATACCATCAGTCACAGCATCGCTCTTGCGATGTGCTTGTTTCATGAGTTTCTGAAAACTCTCTCCCACAATCTCACCATCTAACACATAGCGACCACCGGTACCACGACCCCATTGAAAGTGCTTTCGAACATCTTCAATAACATCTGCAATCTGCGGAAAGTTTTCAAACTCTTTACCGTTGCGACTGAACAAGGTAACATTGTCACCGTCAACTACTGCTAACACACGCACACCATCCAGTTTGACTTCCAGGCGTTTGATGCCTCGGAGTTTCTTGGGTTGGTCTGTGGAGTCTTGTGCCAGTTGACAAGTAAACACAGGAATCCGGTACTCAGTCTTGCCCAGTACTTTGTTAAGTGTTTTTTCTGAGATACCGCATCGTAGATCTTTGATCATCACACGGCGAGCCAAGTTGTTCCACTCGTCTGAGTCAAACATCTGACTCATCGATTCAATGCTTTCGCGAGCACGATTACCTGTAGTAGATCTTGTACGCAAGGCTTCTAGCAAGGCCCAAAATTTTGTCCAAGGGTTAGGCCTACCAGTCAAGCCTTCAGTCTCGGGCACTTGACGGATGTTAAAGGTGTAGAAAGGATTGTAAGCCTGATAACAATTAAAGAGGAAACATTGTGCATCGGCACTGCCCAACTTGGCGGCCATAAGTGCTTTTTCAATTGTTTTTTCTTTGTGTATGCGACTGTCCGAACTTTCTAGATCACGGATCCACCCTGCCGCCACTATGCTGTCAAACCTTTCGTTTGAGAAGTCTGTTTCATTCATATATTTACGTGATTACCACGAGGAGTTATAAAACACTTTTAAACCCATGAACAATTCTGCTCGGGCTTTCCTGATAAATTCAAGATCTTGTTCTTTGTAGAAATCATCTGACTCATTACCAAAGAAGAAACCTTGGGTAGAGGGCAATTGATTGTGCGTTACTGCACGTTCTAGTTCATCTAGATCTTCCCAAGTGAGTTCCAGTTCAACACCATTAAATGAATTGTACTCTACATTTTTAGATTTGGCAAGTCGTTCCATCCAACCGTGCAGATTAGGATGTTTACGCCAGTAGGCGAGTTCACGTTGACCAGTTTCGTAGTCTGCCTGTTCTTTGGCGGCGGTGTATGCATACATATCGAGACCCATTACCTTACTCCTTGCTGGTGTTTAAATTCACGTTTGAGCCAAAATTTATATCGATCGAAATATTCTTGTGCGGTAAACTGTGGTTCAAGCCCGTAACTGATCAGTTCGTCAACGTGCTCGTACCACTTTTCTCTGCACCAAGAGCGGAAGTTCATACGGTCTCCGTCACAGTATAAACTACCTTATGGTATCCAACATCATAGGAAGCACCATATCCATAAAACCCACCATCTACACTGGTCAACCTGGCTGTACCATTCTTGACCATTTTTCTAGCCAATCTTAACCAAGGACCACCTTGAGAGCTTTTGGTTACTCTTCCATCTGCGGTTTCTCTTACTATGACGTTGAATGTAAAACTACGTGGTGCTAACCTGTTCATACTGCCTCCATTTGTCCTGACTCTACTTCCAACATATTGGCCGGGATCTTCCACAAGCCACCGTCTCGGTCATTACGGACCGTGACATACTTGATAGCAATCTTTTTGACTGTGCCTGTGGCACCTGAGGGGTTCTTAGTGCTAACCCAACGAACACGAACGCCCACATCCAGATTACGTTTGACCTGCTTGCGAAGATTAATCTGGGAAAAACGGATGGCGTCTGCCATGCTACGAAGTTCAACGTCGGTCCACTTGCCAAACATGATAGAAGAATTAATTTGCTGAATATCTGTGAGTCGTTCCATTTCGGGCTCCTGTTAAGTTTCTATACAAGTATTATAACAAATTGGGAATTTCGGGTCAACCTGCTGAGATTACAATTTCGCCGTCACCATCCACCTCTACCAGTGGCACAGTGTAACCCCAGTCACTGTCATGTGCAACCACACGAGCGTCTGCGGGCATGGTGCGGAGTATTTCAATCAAGTCTGCTACAGTCATTTTGGCTCCTGTTTTGTTACTCTATGTCTATATTATAGCAAAAGAGCAATTATCGGTCAACCAAAAGAAAACCCTGCATAGAGCAGGGTTTTTGTAGTACTAAAGTATTACTTTTTAGAAAGCGTGTGTAAGTCCCACAATAACAGAGTTTTGCTCGCTATCGCCGCGGATGCGATCATAACGAATGTAAACATTGTCGTTAGCAGTCAATGGGTAACCCAATGTTGCACGAACTGTGTGAGTCTGGTCATTGTTTGCACCAGAGTCAATGGCACTGCGCCAGCGCACACCCAACTTTGCAGTGAATGGACCGATTGGAGTAGTTACACCTGGCTCAATTGAATAGAAAGATGTAGCGGCAGTATTGCTGTACTTCTCGCCCAAAGCCACGCGAGTGTAACCTTTGACTGAACCAAACAATGGTTGAGTAGCGGTTAAACCTGCTTCCAGGCGTGTGCCTAATGCATAGGTGCTGTCAGTTTGTGTGTTGGTGAATGCAACGTCGCCAGCAAATGTGCTGTTGAAGTCGTGTTTCACACCCAAAACATAAGCGTGTTGTGCTGTGCTACTATTGATGGTTTTGATATTCTGTGATTCAACAGTAACGCTGTCGACCGCAAAAGCAGAACCTGTAATGGCCAAAGCCAAGATTGCGAAGATTTTCTTCATTTAGTTTTTTCCTTTTAAAAGTAGAATGACGTGAGTCAATCTGTATTATATATGCGTGTTAGTACTAAGTCAATAGGAAATCAATCTCAAAATAGCCAATTTGATCAGGTAATTGGTGTAATTACTGGGATCGGCGCTACTTCAGGATTGCTAGGAATCTGATTGGTATTGTATAAACTGGCCGCACCCAATCTTGCATTGTTGCGACCTTCACGCATGGCACCCACAATGGCTTGGCCACCTAGGGTCGTGATGTCAGCGATGTTTTCCAAAAACTCAGCCGCATCGCCATTGGCTGTGAGTAATCCATAATAAGCCAAGTTCTGTGAAAAACTGTATACGCTGTTCTTATCACTGGATTGCAAGTTGAAATAATCAATACCTGCTTGGCTAGTGTATTTAGCCGAGAGATTCATCAGGTTGGCCATGTAGGTCCAGGCCGAATTCAATGTGGTTACATTTGGATTGGCACTGAGTGCGGCAATGGCCGCATTGGCATTGGTAATTTGTGTTTGTACGTTGGCATCACTCACTGCTGACAAGATGTTTATGTAAGCGGTATTCAATGTAGCAAGACTGCCTGCACCTTGCAACGTATTAATCGCGGCAGTGGCGGTGTTTAGTTGTGCGGCAAAGTTGTCACTGTCAATAGCCAGGCCCAATACATCATAAGTGGTAATGGTACCATCAGGGCCTGTGCCTGTGGCCATTGTGGTTGAAATATAATCAGTCACCGAACTGTCAACTGGTGTAGTTTGCGCCTGTATCAATGGCAAGTCGGCCATGGTACTAAGACCTCCTAGTGTGGTAGGAGACCAATAAGCAGTATTGTTAATATCAATGCCAGCTGGAACATCAACGATGGCGCGATAATAACTTGGTACAGGACTGCCGTAGCTGACCACGGTATTTGCCAAGTATGGTTGTGTGACCATCCAAGGATTATCAACCGTGCCTAATACAGCGTCAGCCAATCGTGGCAACGTGGTGTTAGGCACATTGTTAATTTGTTGGAATGCCACTTGAATGGCTTTGTTGGCGGTGGCCTGTGCCGGCGGAATGATCTTGCCTAGTTCATCACATCCTGATGCTGTGGGTAGATAACTGTTGACTATGGGAGTAATGTTGGAATTTACTGCGCCGGTTGAATTAAAGATTGGTATGGCACCATTGGGACTGGGTGTCTGCAATGACGCATAACTCAAGGGAAACATAATCACAGGATTTAATAAGTCAGCAAGAGTATTAACATTTGGGGTGGTCACTCCCAAGATGTCTAGTATTTGAGTTAATGCATCACCTGATACATTGGCCATGGCGTTGTAAATTGATATTTGTAATTTATCAAATTCGTTTGGTGTTAATCCATTGGGTTTGTTTAAACCCACACGATTATCATTGACTAGATTGGCAATATCCGTTGCAGACAGTCCTTGGGCAAGCAAGGCATTTTGTAAATCTGGTACTGTACGTGCTTTGATCCCTGCCAGCGAAGATATTTGTTGTAACAGCCCAGCCGGTGTTCCGTACAGGTCTAATTTTTTCATGCTCCATAGATTACCCTGATTGGCAAGATCAATTCCGTAACTGGGTAAATCAGTGGTCATGCTGGATATGTTGGCTGTTGTTAAATTATCCATGTTGGTAAACAATGGACCAAGATACTGATTGGCATTTACAGAACTGTTGATATATTTGTTGGTGCTGGTAATATAACCTTGTACAGCCATAAACCCTTGGGCAAATTTACTGGCGTCGCCATTGCCAAGGTAGGCGGCACAGGTTTGTTCTATCAACATACTAAAGCCCGACGGATCAATTGTGGATCCATCTACTGCACCAAGATAATTGATCAGATATTCGCTATTCAGGTAAGGATATGTTCCAATAGGACTAACTGGGATACTGTTGCCCAGTGCCGGACATACCGAGTTACCAATGCTCAACAAACTGGTCAGTGTGGACTGTGTGGCAAATGTTTGTGCTTTGTAAAAACTCACAGCCGCAAAAAAGTTTTGCATCACTGTGGTGGCATTGAATGCGGCAATTGCGGCAGCCAAGGCTGGAGGGAATGGCTTGAGTCCTTGGTTCTGAGCCAAGGCAGCGAATACTGTTAACTGTAAAGGACTAGTAATAGTGGCCATTATGCGGCCACATTCACGTTGTCGCTACCACCTGTGCGCGAATGACCGCAGGTGTCACTAGCACCGGTATACACTATGGGTATGCCTCCAGCACTGACCGATCCTGACCCGCCAGCAGTAGCAGCCGCTATGTGAGGTGCGTGAGCGGCTTTTGGACTCCAGGGTGCGTGTTCAGACACTGGATTTCCGTTTACAGTAACCGGAATGCCATTTACTCGTACAGAGGCTACGCCGCCGGAAGTTGCTCCGCCTGCATCATTTAGATCACCGTCTCTCTGTACTGCTGGCATTTTATCCTAGTATGAGTTTCTTGTCTGGAACTTTGATGCCTGTAGTTGCTTCAATGTATTTCATTTTAACAGCATCTTCAGCATAGGCATAAAGTGATATGCTGTTGATATTTAGTTGGATTTCCCGCTTGATATCTGCGGTAAACAAACTGGGCACAAGTCCCATGCCTTGTGGTCCAGGAGCCACGCTCACAGGATCGCTGATAGTGATCCACTCAGTGCCGGGTTTTTCAACACGAGCAATCAACTCTTCACCGGAGTTGAGTTTAAAAGTGTACACTTGATTTTGTTCGAATGTCATTCGGTTAGTCGCTTTCTTAGTTCAGTAAATCCACCCACAAGTTGTTCATCTAAAAAGATTTGTGGTAATGTTCTAGCACCAGGTACGGCGGCTAGCAAATCTTCTTTGTCCCAGCCGTTGTTGATGTTTCGCTCTTCGTATTCAATTCCTCTTGACTCTAACAATGCCTTGGCCTGGACACAGTAGGGACATTGGTCTTTTGACCATACAATTGCTTTCATTTTTATTCTCCTTGTTATAGTTCTGGTAACTCGTCGTAGTCAATGCTGTCACTCATGACACCAATAACATAGTTGGTGCTTTCGTTTTCTTGTAATGCTGTTTGTTTCTTGCTGGTGTCCACGTGCTTGGTAAACCAAGGGATAGGCGTTGAACGTGGATGCTCTTGTGTGTACTTGATGCCAATTTCTTTGAGTGCGTTGAATGCTGTGAAGTCCACAAAGTCTTTGAGAATGTTAGCATTAAGTCCGATCACCGGGCCTTTGTTGAACAAGTAGTCAGCCCAGGCTTTTTCTTCACGGATCACATCCAGATACATCTGATACACTTCGCCTTCGCATTCGGCTTTGGCAGCGGCAAATCTTGGATCTTCTTTGACCACTTGATTGATCAACCACCCAGTCCACTCTTTGTGTAGCATTTCATCTTGTAGGATCAACTGAATGATGTTACCGTTGCCGATAAAGATTTTGTTCTCCACCATGGCTAAACTTGTGGCAAATGATACCATGAAGCGGAATGCTTCTAATGCGTAACTTGCGTTCAGTGCCAGCCAAACTGCCTTGATATGTTCGGGTTCGCTACCAGTAATGCCTAGTTCAACACTACAATTGAACCGGTGCAAATCATCGTAGTATTTGCCCACACTCGATGCCATATCCACAATCTCTTGTGTGTCGTGGATTGTGTTGAACACATCCTTGGGCACGTTGTAGATGTTGCGAATAATGTGACTGTATGAGCGACTGTGAATGTTGGTTTCAAAGAAGGTCCAGTTGTAGATCAAGGCTTCAAGTTCAGGAATCGATACAACAGGTGTAAAGATTTGACTGGGGCCACGGCCTTGCAACGAGTCTAGTGCTGTTTGGCGTAGTAAGTTTGATGTAAAAATATGTTTGACAGTGTCACTGGCATCTTTAAAGTCTTGTGCATCTTTGGTCAAAGAGATTTCTTCTGGTACCCAAAAGAACCCACGTGCTTCTTGTTCGTACTTGACCAGTTTGTTATACTTGACTTCTTCAAACCGTTGGACTGTAACAGGGCCTGCTGGGTCCAGAAACATTTTACGGTTTAGATAATCTGTTTTTGTTTTTAAATTATATTGTTGTTTTGACATTTCTTTTTCCAAAAGATTTCAGAATACCGATCTTTGAACTGCATCTTGTATTTTACTACAATCGATTGTTGTAAGTCAATGAACTTTTGTTCTGCTTGTTCCAAAGTATCTGCAACCACTACAGCATATGGATTTTGATGTACTTCGTAATCATTAGTAGGTGTCCAAATTGCATCTTGTGGCAAGTTAAGTTCTACTGCTAGTTCTGGTCGATAGCACTCTAGAGACTCAATTAACCCTGCTGGCATTTTTAATTGCCTCCAAATCACTGCGTGAGTGTTATTTAACACAAATTTCTTGTGGTTAAACAAACGGTCTATTATTTTGGCCGCATAGTCCGGTTCGCCACTGTATTTGACCAACAACTGCGGGTTGGTAGGTGCTCGTGCCCCAAAATCTATAAAATAAAACTTTTGTTCTTGATCAACTATGAGATCAAACATCCAAATAGTATTATCTATTTTGATATGATCAAAGAACTTTTGAATGTAAGGAATCAACTGCTCTGTATTTTGTTTGCTAGGAAATACACAACCAGTCTCGGATGCGTAAGGCTTACAGTCAGTTTCGATATCATACGCAAAATCAATAGTGACTTGGCCATCAACCACATGCCCCATGATACTAAATGCATCTCCAACTATGTATTGTTGTAGCATATATGGCTTGCCACGAGGATTGTATTGAGGATTGATACGTTGAGATTGTGATGAGAAAAAATCAATTAATTCTTGTTGATTGTTGAGTATTTGCATGCCAGGTTTGCTTACTGCATGACTGGGTTTTGCAACGCAAGGAAAATTTATGTTGTCAGGAACTGTATCAAGATTTTGACCCAACGGTATCATTGCATATATTTCGGGAACAGGAATATCTAACTGTTCAAAAATTTTATAATAGGAATCCTTGGTGTTGATATATTCAGCGGCTGAACCTGGTATAGTTGGCAAGTTGTTGCGTTCATTTGCTTCGACTGCTTTTGATGTAACAAAATCTGACCAGCTGGGATAAAAATAATCGTATTGACCGCTATCAAGACTATTGTTAACAATAGACAGAAACTCATTGCTATCTTTACAAATTGTAGTTTTGTATTTAGACAATCCTTCTATTCTTAAACCAGGAACCCAGCCGGGCACGACAACATCAACAGTATGCCCAGCTCGAGACAAACTATCAATTAGTATTGTCATCACGTGAGATTGATACGAAAATAGGATATTCATTTTACCAGTGTCTTACAACGCCAGCAATAATAAAACAACAAGTTATCACGTGTATGGTTACCCAGAAAGTTTTCAAAAACAAAGCAATGCGAGCTTCACTCAAGGTCAATATAGGTACATCTGGACGATCATGATCAGACTCGCCCATCAAGTGCCCAGTAGCCCGGGCCCAGATCTTTTCTAAACTGTTCATAACTTACAGGCTTCGCAGTCTTCCTCAAGATCAAAGTCAATGATTTCAAGAGGGGCCACTTCAGCAGTTTGTTTACTACCTGCTTTGTTAATCAAACTGTAATAGAATGTTTTCAATCCCCAGTGGTGTGCCTGCATCAAGTTCCGGGCAATTAACGTTGTTGGAACTTTACGGTCAGCAAAGTGTGCTGGGTTGTAGAATGTGTTGGTGCTGATGCTTTGATCAACATAGGCCGCCAACACAGCCGCTGTTTTCAAATAACCATCGCAGTCTTTCTGTGCCCACATCATTTGATACTTGTTTTTCAACTTGTGATACTCAGGTACAACTTGTGTAAGGCTCCCTGCCTTAGATTCTTTTACACTGATCAGGCTCATTGGCATTTCGATACCATTGGTAGAGTTAATTACTACACTACTAGACTCTACAGGTGCAATGGCCATCAGTGTAGCATTGCGTACTCCATAACTACGCATCTCGGCACGTAGGCCTTCCCAGTTCAGTTCAGGAGAGAAGTCTGTTAATTCATTTACGCCGTTGGCACGTCGTTCCCAAGGAAATATACCACGACCGTAGTAGGTGCGGTCAGAATCTTTGCAACGGCCTCTTTCCTTAGCAAGTTCAACTGTTGCTTCGGTAAGATAGAAGGCCTGGTGTTCCATCCAAGATTTGACCTCTCCAAGAGCGTCTTTGTTACCATATTGCAGTCCTCGCTTGGCATGCCAGTAAGCCAAGTTAGTAATGCCGATACCAAGCGGCTGAATTTCGTCATTTGATAACTGACTCTGGATCGACAGGAAGTCTTGGTAGTCGAGAATGTTACAGAGACTGCGTTGCAGAATTCTACAAGCCCTACGCATATCCTCAGGATTCCTGAACGCACCCCAGTTAATTGAGCCCAGTGTGCAAAGAGCAATGCGTCCTTCGGCATCGTCAAGACGTTTGAAAGGTTTTGTAGGAAGTAAGATTTCACAGCAAAGGTTACTCTGGTAAATGGTATGATATTCAGTATCAAACGGTCCTTGGTTCTGAACGTTGTCGATAAACACAAGATAGATACGTCCAGTGTCAGTACGCTCTTTGAGTATGCCTGACTTGAACACTTCTTCTGCACTCATGGTCTTGGTACGCAGGTCCCGACGCTTTTCGTATTCCACATAGAGTTTTTCAAAACGTTCAGTGTTGGCATAGAACGCTTCGTACAGTTCAGGTACTTGGTTGGGATCAAAGAATGTTATGTTTTCTTTGTTCTTGAATCGTCTCCAGAAAAATGCGGAAAGAACAACCCCATAGTCCATGTGCCGGACACGGGTTTCTTCTGTGCCTTGGTTGTTTTTAAGAACGATAAGATCATCAAACTGAAGATGCCAAATAGGATAGAATACAGTAGCACTTGCATTGCGAATACCTCCTTGTGAGCAACTACGTAGGTCGCCAAACCACTTCTTTAAAAATGGTATCATGCCTGTGTGCATGATTTCGCCACCACGAATGGGTGAGCCTAGTGGACGCAATCGTCCAATCTCTAGGCCAATACCAGCACGTTTGCTGGCATACTTGGCCATCATTTCGCCACTAGCAAAAATACTATCCAGGTCATCATCACTGCGAATGAGTACGCACGAACTGAATTGCTTAGTAGGGGTACCGAGACCAGCAAGCACGGGAGTAGCAAGGGTAAATAATCCATCACTTGCGGCATTGTAGTATTCCTTTATGTAACGCATACGGGCTGTGTTGGGTTCTTCCGTGTGGAACACCGTGGCAGCCGCAATCATATAACGAACTTGTGGCGTTTCATAGATTTCCTTTGTGCTTCTGTTACGCACAAGATATTTTTCAATCAATTGTTCCACTGCCGCATATGAATATTGTTCGTCCTTGCCATGATCAATCATGTCTTCCATACGATTCCAGTCTTCTTCACTATACCATTCTAATAGTTCACTAGTGTAAAGTCCTGTTTCCACATTCTTCTTTACAATTTCATACAGGTGAGGAGGATCGTATGAGCCATACACATCCTTACGCAACATTGATAGTCGTTGTTTGCCTGCCACGTACTGATAGTTGGTGTGCCCCACATCGGGATTTGATTCTACGTCAATTAGATCCACTATGGCTCTGAGCGTGATACCATCAATTTCGTTGGTTGTGATACCATCATAAAAATGCAACTGGGCTTTGATCTCTATCATTGACTGACTTACATCTGCTATGCCTGCACAAACCTTGGCTATCTGTGCCTGCCATTTTTCTAATGCTAGTGGTTCACGGCGACCACTGCGTTTTTGTACTGTTATTTGCTTCATTGTTACCTAATTTGTTGTTGTATTTGCTCTTGCGTAATGCTGTGTTGGGGTTTGGAACGCCCTAAAGTGATATTTAACATCTGCTCTGGATCCCAATTCAGTATATATTTCTTTTTGGCAACCAGGACTAAATTGTCGCTACCAAACTCCGCCAACACAGCATCCTGCAGATCTGCACGATCTAGCATAGTTATAGTATACAGGATTCCTAGTCCGCGAGCAAGAGGACAATAGATATCATCGCTCAATAATTGCCAGGGATCTGGCCAACTGGCACGATCGTCCCAGTGCAAATGATATGCTCGCCAGGGGGTTTGAAACCACCATGAATTGATGGCTCGGAGTGCTGTTTCTACATCAGCGGTGGCGGCTTGTTGACGGAGTTGTGCCCAACTCTCAAGCCTTTCGGCAAAAGTTCGAGGCCACATTAGGCTAGTTTTGTAACTGAATAATAAATGGTTCCGTTACTACCAGTTGAGGTAGTGGTGTATTTGACCGTGACCACACTGCCAGATTCGCTTTGAGTAAAAGTCACACCTGGTACAGAATTTTGTACGCCATCATCTACACCTTGTATTCCTGTACCGGACGAGTCAGTTCCTACTACCACTGTGTAGTTTCCTGTTCGCACAGCCGTGCCTCGCACGATGGTGTAATCAAACTTTATGGCCTTGATATAAATTGCATCAAACGTAAACAAAGTAATGTTGGTAGAGTTGTCTGTTAAGGCATCGGTAATACCAGAGGTACGCTGATAAACTCCCAATGCTAATTGATTGGCCTGGTTGAAAGCATTTGCAGGATTGGCATTGATTGCTGGGTTCGACCCATTTTTCCAGAATACAAAGTTACTGACATTCATACCCAGTGCAATACCATTGAGGTCATTGAGTTTGATTCTCGGCTTGAGTGCTGTGGCGTACGGATTCGAACGTTGGAACATATCGCCTACGCTGACATTATCAATTCCGTTCATGTCGATCACTGGAGTGGCAGGATTAGTTGTGCCGTTAAAACTATTACCTACATCATAGAATATATTATATGCTGAACAATTGAGTCCCACATTCACTATCACTATGCCTTCTGCATAGATATTATCAAAGTTGTTGGCTATAATACGGAAGCCAGTTGGGCCCACAGTTGGTGCCACAGCATTGCCTAAGTAGATCCCTTGATACAATGTGTCAAATGAGCAATTACTAATTGTGGCTCCTTGAATTTGCTCGTCAGTGTTGCTGCCATATACCATGCCAGAGAACGAACAATGATTCCATTCAATATTACTACAAACAGAAGCGTTTGTCGAATTCCAACGAACGCAGGCAGTATTGTTTGTGGACACATTTAACGAACTTGTTGTCTCTGGGCCAGCAATGTTTACACTTTGAAAAGCACAATCTTGTGCGGCTTCAACATAAAATCCATTCATGATTTGATTGGTAGTGAACTTCATTCTAGCTATTTCAAAACTACCCGGTAGTAATGCACCATTGGTTCCGATGTTGTCTCCAGTTTGTTGTATACTATCGGCAGTTCTTGCAATATAACTTGGCAATGTAGCTGGAGTCCAATAAGTGGTATTGCCAATTGCAGTGCCAATAGGTACCGCGCCAGTACTTCTATAATAGCTGGTGCCGTTTTTCACTAACACGCCACCAGCATAGGTAACAGTATTGGTCCATGTTGACACATAAAAATATATAATCGTACTTTCTGGACCATCGCCGTATAGATTACAATACGGCGGTATGTTTAATGTGTCAGAGATAATATAAGTTCCAGCTGGAAAATATAAACTTCTGCGAACACTGGTCAATGCCGCGTTTTGACAATACAATTGATTTAATGCATTATTGATATTGGCAGTAACATCAGTTACACCATCGCCAGTGGCGCCAAAATCTGTAATTATAGCATTACTATCTAGTCTGGACTGCAAACTCTGACTTACAGCGGTGCTTGAGCTTGTGCCAGTTTGTACCGGCGGAAGTAAACCAAAATCTTCTCCCCGATAAGTGTATTCTGTAGCATAATTGAGAATATCACTGAACTCAGTTAACACTTCAGTGTTGCCCACAACAGGTGCACCTTCTTGTAATGTGCCGTTGCCAATGTAAAGTCTGCGTGTGTCTGTTGCCCAGCCCAATTCAGCGCCGGCCAAAGGAGAGGGTAAGTCTTGTGCTAAACCCTTGCGTTGTGTGATTCGTGATATTTGTACAATTGCCACAGTAATAGTCCTTGCGATATTACATATTTAGCAAGTAGTACTGTTCGACCTTTTTCCACCATAAGTCCCGATAACGGTCGTATTCTTGGCCTTCCAGCACAAATTCCTGGTATTGGGGCTTTCCAATGATGTTGTGTTGTTCGTCTAAGTCCGGTTTAACACACATCAAAATTACGCCTTTTCGTATTCGTGTACCGTGCAATTCATTATGTGCTTCTGCATAGGCACATAGTTGTACAAAGTAATCATCAATCCATTCACGCTTTTTGGGCCGGTTGGTTTGCTTGTAGTCTAGTATGGCTTCTTCATTTAAATGTATGCCCGCGCCGTCTGTTGTGCCTGCATACACACTAGGAAAATACAATGGAACTTCAATTCCCCAAAATTCACCTACATTCTTTAGTCCTTGATCAATTACCACATCCGCCATTGCGTGACTGGGCCAAGAGAAGGGATTTGATCCACGTTCTTTTCGTTCGCCTGTTTTGACATAGTGTTCAAGATAGGTGTGCATACGTGTGCCGCGATTGGCGGCTTCAGTGGTGATCTGTTGTGCTTTTTCTGCGCCCACACGACGACGCCATTGATTCAGTGCTTCAACTTTTTCTGGTGGTTTGGTCTTGTCAAGGATCGTGGTCACACTAGGTAAGTTGTTGCCATCTGGGGTGGCGTAGTAACGCTTGCCCTCTATGGTCACGCGAGGAATTGGTTGATAATCAAATTTTGGATTGTACATATTTCAAGTGAGAGTTGTATATATTTTGGTGTGTGCTAGATAGTAAGTCAAATAGTTTTGAATTTAATTGATAACTGTTGGTATTTGTACGGTTGTCGTAGTCGGCAGTGAATTCTAAATACTGTGTGAACAATGTTTGTGTATCTGTTGGGTTGTTTTGTGTTGTGGCTTGCATGGCAGAAAAATATCCCCTGAGCACATCAGTTTGTTTATATTTTTTAAAAACATTGTGATCAACACACTGGTCTAACAATACCGTTAATTGCAGGCGGTATTCAAATGGTAAACTTTCTACCATTAACATTTCTGGATTATACAAATGTATATTAGATAACCATAAATCAGTTTGTGTTTGATCTGCCCAGTTTTCCCACCAGTCCAAGAAGTCCACAGCGTAAAAGATATTGTTTAATGAAAATACTGGACTAACACTTAGCGAAAATTTGTTAGGGTATTGCGACGATAAAGTTTTGAATGTTTTTAGGTTATCTTGTATTTTGTTAAATCGGGCCGGCCAGCGAACATAATGATAATTTTCACCCACGCTATCTATGCTTGACAAAAATTGTACACGTTGAAATAACGTAAACTTTTCCAAAAACTTGTCAGCAATGTTAGGAACCAAACTAGTAGTAATACGTAAAGTGGTTGTGCTGGCTAGATTTTCTGTAATAAGCCAATCAACTAATTTTGCAAACCCTGGCTGAATCATTGTTTCACCACCAATTGGGTGTACAATAAAATTGTCAGTTTCTGAATGCTTGGCCCGAATCATACGAGTTATTGTGTCCCAAAGAATCTCGTCAGACGAAATATCAATTTCATATTCCGGACTGGTGGGACGAGTCATTAACTTTGACCATAAACTGCTGTCAGTTTCATTACAACTACGGCAAGCCAGATTACATAGGTTGCTGAATTTCATACCAATTTGAAATTCATTTGTTTTTTTATTTTGCTTAAACTGTTCTAAGTCAGCAACCGTGTGTCCTATTAAATATTTCACACGCTCACTTTGCGCTTGGTTTTGTTCTTCTGATGTACACCTCCAACAAGAGTTGGGTACCACATCCTGTGCCATATCTTGCTTGACCTTTTCTATAAAATCAAGATCCAAAGTATTGTTGGTGCTGGATAAGTCTAAGTTACAGCAGGTTGTTATTTTACATTTATCATTATAATATCTAAAATCATAAACAGCGTAAGGTGCCGTGCAGAATGCAGGATTATTTTTAATCCATTCTATTGTTTGGGTGGTCATACTCTAAATGATTCTCCGCAACCACATCGGTCACGTTCATTAGGATTGCTAAATTCAAAACCTTCGTTTAGTCCTTGACGCACATAGTCTACTGTCATATTTTTAAGATAGATGTCGTCTTTATGATTTACTAGTACTACAAAATCATTTTGTGCATAGTTGGTAACATACGGTTCAGACTTGTATTCTTTAACGTATTCTAACACATAAGCAAGTCCCGAGCAACCGGTAGTTTTTACGCCAAGACGAATACCAGCATAGTTTTTGGCTGTGACTAATTTTTGTATTTTTGTTCGAGCCGCGTCAGTGAACGATATCATAGGATTTACGATTTGAAATATTTGTTAGAATTTGTTGTTTACAATTCTGAACACAGGTGCTATGCCATTTTCCAAGTTGGAGACTTTGCTCCAGTGAACCATTGAACAATGGATTATTTAATATTTTTTCCATGCTATTTAATAGCAAATTCTGATTGTCAAAACCCTGAGATAAATTTTCTAAATAAGTTTGTCCTACGTAATTTAATTCAGTATCAAAATGCATCATACAACAAGGTAGCACATGCCCTTGATACCCAATATATACATGGCCATTTTTGCCCCAGGGGCAATTTTTATCTAATACTTTATTGATTTTTATTGTTTTACTTGGTGTATTTTTAAATGTCACTGACGACGGAATATTAATATCAGGTGGGGAGATATAATGAGTTTGATTGTTATATATAACTGGCCATTGCGCCAATCCTTTAAATCTCTCGATCTGACATCTTATATAAACAATTTTTTCACAACCCAGTTGTCTGGATTGATTCTCAACTTCCTTTGTCTGATGTTGATTATGTTTGAATACAATCATTTTCCAAATTGCACGTCCACCAGATTCAGTAAATGTTGAAAGATTTTTTATAATAGTCTTATAGTTCAATCCCAGGCGATACAAATGATTTGTATCAGCCAGACCATCTATACTAAATTGTACTATTAAAAAAGGATATTTTTTAGCAAGATTTTGCCACCAACTTGCATTACGAATACTACCATTGGTGGTAAGCACCACAGTTGGCGCAACTTTCATTGATGCAAATGCGTCTAATAGAATATCTATGTCGGGATTCATTAATGGATCCCCTTTGTCACCTTCAATTATGATCTTTGTCAACGAGGTCATTTGGTCAAGTTGCAAATTTGGTATTATCGTTGAAAAATCTAAATTTAAAAGTTTTAAATTAGGATGTAGGATTCCTGTGGATTCAAAAACATCATGATTGGTTATGTTAAATCTAGGGCAATGCGGACACTGTGCATTGCAGTAGGAAGAAGGTTCAAACGTTAAAGTCTGAATATCTGACAGATTCATTGAACATGCTTTTTGCGATAGTCCTCTACCGCGGCTTTGATGGCGTCTTCGGCAAGAATGGAGCAGTGGATTTTGACTGGGGGGAGAGCAAGCTCTTCAGCAATTTCGCTATTTCGTATGGATCCTGCTTCCTCAAGTGTTCGACCTTTGACCCATTCTGTAACGAGACTTGAGCTCGCGATGGCGGAACCGCACCCGTATGTTTTGAATTTTGCATCTGTAATAATTCCATCTGTTACTTTTATCTGTAACTTCATAACATCTCCGCAAGCAGGTGCACCAACCATACCAGTGCCAACGGTATCGTCAGTAGTGCTAAAACTGCCCACATTTCGGGGATTTTCATAATGATCGATTACTTTTTCTGAATAGGCCATTATCGTATATCCTCAGTGTGTTTGTGTTTGGTAGATTTTTTAAGGATCTTGAACCAAACTTTCTTTTCTTTTTTGCTATCGTGTGCAAAGATAGCACTGTATAATTTTTGTCTTAACTGTCGTAGTTTCATTGTCTGCAAGTCCTTGTTCTATTGATGGTTCCATCTGGTTGTTGTACTTCTATCCATTCAGAACATGTTTGTGTCTGACCATAGTAAACTGTGGGAGGTACAGTGGTAGGTTGAACTATTACCGGTTGTTGTACGATCACTGGCTGTTGGTTGCGAGCGATTTCATAACCAATTACACCACCGATGATGGTAGGAGCCGCCCAGCCGTAATTGGGTCCTGGATAGTATCCGTGATGATGATGATAGTATCTGAATCCTGGTTGTGCCATTGCTGACACAGACACAGTTAAAAAGAACAAAGCGATGAGTTGTTTCATACAGACCTCCTATTGTGGTAGTATACTATATTTAACGTTTTATGTCAACCTTTGGTTGACTAATTTGGTTAGACGCCGCGGTCTTTGTTCATTGCCGATTTGGCTGCCGAAGCCACAATGTCTTGTGCTTTGTTTACGGGCATGGCAACATCTGGGGTACCAGCGCCCTTGAATGCTAAAATTTTTGTATTTGGATCCATTGGTTCCAACAGGTTGCTGAGTGGTTCTTGACTCACAATATCGGCTAGATTTTGGGGAGTAACATTGATGTCCAAATCATTGGCCAGTTTGATAAACGCATCCTGGCTGATTTCTTTTTTGGCATTGGTATCATTAGCACGACCATTAAGAAACTGTACCAATCCTGACAGTTGTGCTGGGTTAGGCGGCGGCGCCATTCCCATGCTACTGTCAACTTCAAAAATTTTCATTATCTCTTGGCGCGGCCTAATGCGGCAGCAGGAGGTTCAGCACCGGCTTCTGCGGCAGCGGCATCCAGTGCGGCATCTGCACCCATGTCAGCACCCATGTCAGCACCCATGTCGGCACCGGCAGCGGCCATATCGCCTGCACCAGCGGCAATGTCAGCACCCATTGCACCAGCGGCCGCGGCACCTGACGGAGCTTGGCCAGTTACAACACCTAGAGCGGCATCAAGTTGTTGCTTGGCACCTCCCAGATTTTGTATCAGGCCAGTCAAGGCGGCAGTGGCATCTGTATTAAATTGTGTGGCTTGATCAATGCCAACTTGGTTCTTGATCGAGTCGACCAGAGCTGGCAATTCTTTAAATTGCAATTCTGAAACATCTTCCAACATGCCTTGCATTTTGTCAACCATGTCTTGAGCGGCCAACACAACTTGAGCCTGTTGTACTTCTGATTCGTTAAGGCGTTTCATTGCACGACGTAGTCGGCTTTCGGCTTGCATCATTGCGGCACCAGCTATTAATTTTTGTTCTTCTGGGGTCAGTGCTTGACCGGCAGTAGATTTCTTTAACGCGGCTGCCAATTTAGGATCTTGTGGTGGCTTTGCACCGGCAGCAGGTGCGGCACCTGGCTGAGTGGCGGCACCAATGGCACCGGGTTGTGCAGGGGTACCAGCAGGAGCACCGACTCCGCCACTTGGTGGAAGTGTGGTTTGCATTTCTTGTAGTCTAGCACTCAATGCCTGTTCCATCATTACCAGTTGCAAATATTTGGGATTTGTTTCACTGCGGTGACGAGCTGTTGTGCCACGGTGTTCTTTTAATACACCTTGTACTTTGCCCAACATCACACGAGTTTGGCCACGGTTTAATTGGTCAAAACGGATACGTGAACCAAAGTAACTTTCGAATACTTTGGCGATTTGTTTACTTGGCTTGGGAGCCGCTAGTTCTTGCAGTTTCATTATTGAATCCTCTAATCTGTAGATATTTAGCCCGATTTACACAATTTTCTAATTCTGCATTTACAGAATTATATAGGTCTATTTTGGGTTGAATTTTCATGTTTATGATTTCATAAAAATTCTCATGGCGTCCACGTTCGCCCACTGTCTTACGACAGTATATATCTGCGGCTAATGCCTGTTTTTTACGGTCCAACACCAGTATCAAATTACTTAAATTGTACTGTTGTTGGTGATCAGCAGTGCACCAACTCATGGCTGTTTTTTTACTGCTAAAACTGTGTATTTCTCTATCCCAAGTACTAACACTAAATCTATTGTCAATAGATTCAATACAATATTTGCCAAAAACCACGATACCGCCTGCACCATTGTCTATGATAATAGAATCGATGTTGCGTTTGAGCTCACGTTCGGCCCATTGTTCTAATTTCTGGTCTCGTGTCATTTTAGTACGTAGTGAGTGACCAAGTATCCTATGACGGCTGTCAAGAATCCAATGATTCCTACTCCCCAACCAATCAACTGTGTGTTACGATTGTCACTCATTTTATGTACCAATCTATGCACTTCTTGTATAGTAGACTTTAATTCTGCTGTGTCTTGCTTGACATCATCGATGCGTTGTTCTAAGGCAGTATAACGTTGAGCACATAATTCAACGTGGGCTTCGAGACTTTTCTTTTCGATATCAGTTGTGTCAACCATGATTACTCCAATGCATTATTTACCGCAATGAACCAAATGTTTTGGCCTTTGCCATTGGTAGTAATAGTTGGTGCTAGACTTGGTTGTTCAGTGAGATTCAACATCATTGGCACACCTTCGCAATCAACTCGGAGTCCTGCTAGTGGATCAGGATCTCCGTACATCTCAAATACACCTTCACTTTCGCTCTTGAATTCAAATTCCCATACTCCGTCTCGATGTACAGGTACCGTAAGGTCAGCAGGCTGTGTACGCAGACTTATGATCTGTAGTAGTGTTTCCCAATTGCGTTGTTGATTGCGTGAATGATTCCAATCGTGTTGACTACGCACCTGTTGACCAGCACGATCCACAAAAGGAATTTCGCTTGGCCTGAAATGGCCGGTCACGCCAGTGAGACTACAATCAAAAAGAGTACGGCATACGATTTTCATTCTATGAGTATTTAATGCCAAAAAGAAACCCTGGAGTTTTTACGTCCAGGGTTCATTAACTAAAAATTAGTTATTAAGTCTGCAAGCCAGTGAATGTGGCCACGTTAGAAACGTTACCAGTTGGGATGCCGATGTTCAAACCACCAGTTGCGTTGGCTGTTTGAGCAGCCGCTACCAATGTTGCTGTTGTGTAAGCACCACTTGGGTAGATAGCAAGACTGATTAAACCTGCTGTTGGGCCTGCTTGGTAGAACGCAATTGTTCCGCCTGCACCGCCGCCAACAATGCCAGCACCAGATTGGATAGCTTGGAACACGTTGTTCAAGTAACCGTTAACGTTACCTGCACTTGTCAATGCTGTGTTTGCTGTCAATGAGAAGAAGTCTAGCTTTGGGCCAGACAACATCACTGGGCCTTGGGCCGCGACGTTTGCTGTACCAGCGATAGAACCATTTGCTACGTCCAGTGCAAATACTGGTTGGGTAGTACCGTTTATTTTTGTAAATGTTGCCATTTCGATTTTCCTTTAAGTTAGTGGTCTTGTAGGACCTGCTTTTATTTAGTCAGTTTGGAAAAATCACGCCTGTTGAGGATTGTTTCTCAGGCGGTTTTGAGCGGCAAATGCGTTGGGATCAAATCTGTTTACTGCTTTTGCATAGCCTACAGGGGTGGCCATGACCCAGCCTTCTTGTCCCGGGTGCTCGGTATCTGCTTGCTGTAACAAGTGCATTTTGACATCGTGTAACAAGTTAAACGCATTAAATGCGGCTGCCAGTGCAGGGGTATTAGATGTAGGGCTATTCAAGTATTCCACAATATTGCGGAACTTTTGTGGGGTCACCTTGGTTTCTAGCCACTTTCCAAACTCGGGCAATAGTGTAGCACCATTAAGCGGGCTGCCAACTTTGGTGTTGATAAAGTCCACACACAGTTTTGCTAGATCTGTAATCTTGTGTGCTCGCAATTCTGTAGGATTAAACAAGATATCTATGTTTTTGCCATGTGTTTTGATCAACGCCTTGAGTTGTTTTTCGGCGTTGGTTTCAGTTTGTAACTGCTTGGGACTTGCTGGCTTTTCTAACATCAATCCTGGAACGTCGTTAAAACGTACACCACTTAACGGTTGACGTGCATCACCTGCGTCGGCATACATTGAGTGAATAGCAATGCCGATATCTGAGTTTCCGATGCGCTGTCCCAGTGGGGACTTGGCAGGAATTTTGTATTCTACTGTGTTAGGACGGAACACATAGTTGCCAGAAATATTAGGAGGTGTCTGCATGTACAGCAAGTCGCCTTTGACATAGCCACGGAAGTTGGGCGGCAATGCGGCTTCTAGTATAGGAAACAATGTGGCATAGATTTGAATTATTTCAGTTCTGTCGCCCGGTCGATGGCTTTGTATGTCAGCCATCATTTGTGGACTTGTTGCTAGACCATCGTAGCCTTTGGCTTCAAAGCCCGATCCATCAGTTAGCACAAACTCTCCAGTGGCAGGTTTGCGTCCAAATATCACAGCAGGTTTGCCGTCCCATTTAGCTGTCACAGTTGACGGCTGTGTTGTGGCATGTTTAACAATTTCGAGTGCGTCTCGGATGCCTTGTGTACCACGACGGAACACTAGATCTTCCAGGTGCTCGATGCCCTTGGCTCTGCCACCCACACCAGCTTGTTCTGCTTCTACCAGGGCAACATAGCCCTGGTTCACAATACGGTCACGCAGGCGAGCCAAGAAGTTGACATCACTTTCGGCCACTCCCTGTTCGGGTTCTTTTACGCCTTCACGTGCAAGATACTCACGGAAGTCTGCCAGTTTGGCATCACGGTCAGGATCCATTGCCAGTGCTTTGTAAATGCTTTCTACTGTGGCGAGATTTTTACGGCTATTGAGATTAGGGCTCAACAAGATACCAGCGGCTTGATCTGGATCCATTGTGACCATTTTGTCTGTTTGACGACTGATAATACCTTTGGCTGAGGCTTTGAGTCCTAGTGCTTTGGCAATACTTGACATCAGTACGTTACGGAACACACCTTTGTATGCTGATCCTGCACCGCCACCCAGCCAGAATGTGCCCCATTCCATGTTGGGCATGAACATAAAGTCCGTTTGTACATAACCACGCTTGGGATCACCTTGTATGGGTGTTTTAAAATGTACTGCTTCGCCTGTGAGTTTTGTCCAGGCTTTGGGGTCTTGCTTGTTCTTTGTGGCCCAGGCATCTAGTCGGCCTTTTAGCTCGGCCTTGGTTATTTCGTTGGAATCTACAGCAAGATCCAGATCACCTGAGTCAGGTTTTTTGCCAGTTGATCCTAACCATTTAACTGGGACACCTAATTCGTCCTTGGTAGCTGACAGATCTAGTCCAGTAAGTTTTTCCAACCAGGCCACTGTGGAAGGAATATCAGTTTGTTTGATGCGTTGTGTTAGTGGCTGTCCTTGTGCATCTTTGAAAACATTGCCACCTTCGTTGAGATTGATCATACCGGAGGATGGCCTTTTGAGGCCATGCCATTTTGTATATCGGCCCAGGCTTCTTTGTGTTGAGGATTGGATGAATCGAATACTTCAGGTTGACCGCCGCGAGTGTCAATGGTGATCTCTCCAGTTGTGGGGTCTCTGCCCCATTTAGGAGTTATTCTTTGTGTTGTAAAAGTCAATAAATTCTGTGCTGGAGCTATACCATTGGTTACCATGTCTTGAAACAACTGAGTCAGTTGGGCTGTTTTAGCAGTGCCGCTGACTGTGAGTTGATAAATTTTGTCTGCATTTTTAGCGATAGTATCTTTGATATCTGCGGCTGCGCCCACTACATCAGGATCGTTAGATTGATTGCCCATGGTCTGATAATCAAAGTTACGCATACTGGGACGTATGGTGTTATTGATCATTGCCATTAGATCTTTGTGCAACATTGATTGTGCGGCAGGAGGTAACTGTGCAATGCCCATGACAGGATTACCCTGTTCATCCTTGGTTTGTTCTAGATATGATTTTATAGTCTGTGCCCAGGCTGTTTGCATGGTTGTTGTTAGTGTTTTGACCAGGCCAGCCGTGGCTTTGTAGGCACCCGGTTGTCCACCTGGGCCTCCTATTTTGGATTGTTGATACGCACTAGCATCAGGTCCACCAACTCCAACCTTGCTTAGGGCCGAAGTTAGGCCGCTGGCCAATCCTGCTCCAAATCCTGCTTCGTTTAGGTTACGCTTGGTTATTTCATGAATCTGCATTGGTTCTCCTGACAGATCTTGAAAACTTGCCGGCATCTTTGGTGCGTATGGCATTGAGCAGTTTGCGTGTGAGGTTGTCTGCTTGCTCAGGTCCAAACTCTGATTCAATTTGTTCAATCAAGCGTATGGCACTGACAATCACGCTGTCAGCTCTAGTTTCAATGATCAGGCGGCGATCCCGCTCCACATACATTGAATCTAATTCTTCCAGCAAACTTCGGGTCTTTTTCTGCATTCGATCTGGGCCTTTGGATTATTTAGTGCTTTAGGGATTCTAATAAATATCTATTATACAGGAATACTCAATGACAAGTCAAATCAACCCCAACAACATAGACGGTACATACCCCGTTGCTGGCCAGCCCAATAACACACAGGGCTTTAGAGATAATTTTACCAACATCAAAACTAACTTTACAACAGCAAAAAATGAGATCACTGACTTGGAAAACAAAGGTGTTTTCAAAGCCGCGTTAACCGGCACCACACTTGACAACAACATGGCGGATAATTTAATATACGCCGTTAAATTACAAGATGTCAGTTACACCTATGTGCAACAAACTGTGACTGCAGGTGCTATCCCCATTGATTATTCAGCTGGACAGTATCAGTTGATTGCGCCCACTGCTAATGTTAGTTTGAGTTTTTCAAACTGGCCTGCTTCAGGATCAGAAGGTGTTGTTTATGTTGACTTTGTTGTGACCAATACTGCTTACACAGTTACATTACCCGGTGCAGTGAGTGTGGGAACCACTGGCATACAAGGATATGCTGCCAACGTTATCACATTTGGTGCCACTGGAACCTATAGATTTGCTTTCAGCAGTGTGGATTCAGGTACCACAATTGCCATCTATGATTTGATTCGACCACTACTGGCTGGTGCAGGGCTAGGAGTTGGCTTTGTTGCTGGTGCTGGTGGTGCTGTAACACAAACATCATCACGCACAACCGGTGTCACACTCAACAAAAAGTGCGGTGCTATCACTTTGTATTCTGCGGCAGGTACTTCTGCATATACTTCTTTCACAGTGACCAACAGTCTAGTGACTGCAAATGATGTGATCATCGTCAATCAGAAATCAGGTACCAACATCTACGAAACATACATCAGTGCAGTGGCAGATGGCAGTTTCAGAATCACATTCTCTGCCGCAAGTGGTACAGCCACTGATGCACCTGTATTCACTTTTGCTGTGATTGAAGGTGTTGCGTCTTAACGCCACAGACGTCATTGCAGATAATCAGTCGTCCTGATTCAAAACTGGGCTTGTGCCAACTTTGCTCTATGTTGTTGAACCACTGAATACAATGCTCAAGATCATGGTCAAGTGCATTGTTTTCGACCACAAAGTGTTTGAACTGTGCATTGGCCGCTTGATGGTAATTACCATGTCCATAATTTTTTGGATTGAATCCTAGCCAACAGCAAGGGTAAACATCGCCAGTGCTGGACACATACAAAGATTTCCTTGACACAACCTTGCACTTGATCGGTGCTGGCGTGCGCTGACCAACCACATCTTCAAGCAAAACTTCATCTTGTGTTCTTGACTTCCACAATATTGAAAATTCAGTTTGTTGTGGTTTACCAATAGTATGTTTTACTTGTTGGTTCAAATCAAATACCGGTGCCTGATCACGACCGTGGTCATGAATCTTAAAATCTGCAAAACCCATTTGCTTGCTCAGCAAACGAGCCTGATCAATTTGATGAGCGTTGTGATCAAACCGAATCATTTTCCAGACAGCCAAGCCGCCGGCTGCAATAAATGCCTTGGCATTTTTGATCACTGTGCCGTAGATCGTGTTTTGTCTGTACAGGCTGTGTGTGTCTTCAAGACCATCCAGGCAAAAATCAACTTGGACTCCTAACACAGCCAATTGTTGCCAGTACGTTGTGTCTCGAGCACCACCATTGGTACTCATTATGATTGTGATATCAGGATTTGCTTTTTTAAAATATTCAACAATATCAACAGTTTCAGGATTCATTACTGCATCTCCAAAATTTCCGTTGATGTTTATTGTGTTAATTTGTTGTAAAAAGGCCGGGGCAAATATTTGTTTTGCTTCTGCCAACGTCATGTTGTGTTCAATGTATCCATCGTTGTAAGGATAACTGTAAAAGTTTCTAGGACACAATGGACAGGCGGCATTGCATAAACTAGATATTTCTAAGTGTACATCACGAATGTCTGAGATATTATACATAGTCAAATAATGCGTACAAACTGTATCGAACGAATCCTGGTGGTACAGCATGCTTCATGCCATGTTTTAATTTGTTTCGATTGTGCATGATATACCCGGAGTTTGGAACAAAAGGAATTGGTATACCTTCAAACCAAGTGCCTAATTCAGCTAGTCCCGAATTGAGGTAAATTTGCATGGCTGCCGACACTTGATCGTTGTCAACATGTTGTCCAATGAAATACGGATGTTGATCTTTCCACAACGACACATGTGTAAATTTTAATCCAAATCTTGAATAATCTAACTTGTCAAGCATGCACCATATCTGATCCAGCAATCCATTGTCAATCCATGACAGTGACTTCCTAGGCTTGTTTTCTTGCATCAACACCGATTGCCAGTGTGTTTGCAATTCTAGTTGTTGCAGAATTGTTGCGAGTGTGTGTTCATTTAATAAATCATGCACATGATACAGATCTTGCGTAAGACACACAGCATTATCCAATGCAGACTGATTCATCATATTATGACTGTTTGATCTGTCCCAGCAGTTGTTTTAGTTTTGCACTTTGCACATCTGCTGTGACCTTGGGTGTTTCTAGATCAAAGTCTTCTCGGGGCTTGGCTCTTTCCCAAGGCGGCGAACTAGCATCGCCCTCCGCAGGTTTAACTTGACTGCGAGCTTTGATTGAATCCATAATTGAACTCTGTGGCTTGTTATAACCTGTGCCTTCGTCGCCGCCCTCGTCTGTGATACGCATGGTTTCAATATTGTATTCCAAATCAATCTTTTGTCCCACACCAGTTGATGAGCGTGATTTCATACATTGTATTTGATACTTGCCACGTTCTTTCATGGCACGGCTTGTAAAAATACCAAACACATTGTCCGCAGTATTGATCTTGGATATACCACCCGAAATGTGCGAGTGGTCAAATTCAATTTCTTCCACTGCACTACGATTCAACTGCGACGCCGTGACCATTAGCACCCCAAGTTCTTTGGCCAAGTTTCGTAGTTCTTCTGAAACATACTTGTCTTTCACAAACAAGTCGTTGGGGCTGACCTTGGCACTCACGGGCATCAACAAGTCCAAATAGTCAATCATCATAAAGTCTACTTTAATCCCTGTTTGAATTTGTACTTCTTTAATATAACTACGGATGTCGTTGATGTTGCTTTGCGCCGGCAATGCTTTAACCCGATATTGCCCAGACTTTTTAGCGATCAGTTTAACCTTGAGTTCTGTTGTGTCAATATCCTTGCGGATATCCTTTGTACTCATATTAGTCAACATAGCATCTGTTCGCAAACTTGTAAGTTCTTCACTCAGTTCTAGTGTGATGTAAACGCCACTCAGTCCTTGTTGCAACCAGTTCAATGCAATGTTCATCATAACCAATGACTTACCAGAACCAGATCCTCCAGCAAAGATGTTTAGTTCACCGCGACTGAATCCGCCATACAGCAGTCTGTCTAGTTGCGGCCAGCCTGTTGAGACTTGCCCACCCGAGTTGAAGTATTTGTTAATGCGAGCCGCAGGATCAGCAAAGTAATCCGTGCCCATGTCTTTAGTAAGCGATATTTGTACTGCATCTTTGATAAGTTTTTCAACTGGTTCAAACTCACCTTTTTCCAGTAAGTCCGCTGATTTTAAAATTGCACGTTCAAGTTCTTGGCGTCGAGTAAATGCTTCAAACTCGCCCATGAACCAGTCAAAGTGCCCTTCATTTAGATCTGGCACTGGTGCAAGTTTAATGCCTGTGGTTGCACTTATCTGTGTCCTGTCGGGCATGGTCTTGTGTTTGTCTGTGTGTTCTTTAATAAACTCAGCCGCTGGTCTTAGACTACGGTCAAAGTTTTGTGGGTTATAAATGTTTTGCACACGCACATAACTGCTTGCATCTTCCAACATCATTTCTAGAAATAATCTTTGGACATCAAGTCCGTAGTCTTTTAACAAGTTGTTTCTTCCTTATCTCTATTTTAATTTTACTAGTTTCTCTTGCTTGCATAATAGTTAGCAAGGCTCCTAATTTTCCTAATTTTATCACAGCGTCATTGACATCTTTAAAACCCGCCGGCCACTCGGGTATGCTCACTGCCCAACCCAGTTCCACAGCACGATCTATTAATTCTACACCTGCTATATCTTGATCGGGTACCACAGTGACTTCACGTCCAAGACTGCGAATTAGCCTTGCTTGACTATCGCTGATGGTATTGTGCATTACTGCAAGCCCACCAATTGATAGTGCGTCAAAGATACCTTCCATCACTAGCACATGTTGCCAATTGGAGTGTTGTAAGTCTGTACCAAACACATAACCCGGTTGTGAGTGATTGATGTATTTGGGTTGCTTGTTGTCTAAAAATCTAGCAGTCCAACCTACTACCCGGTTGTCATAGGTAAACGGAACCAATACAAACGGTCTAACCCAATGAACGCCATCGTTCTTGATTGATGTCATTATAGGAAAGTCTTCCGGCACACCACGCTGACGAATGTAGTTCCAGTAATAAGGGTGTTCTGTAGTAACTACTTCTGAACACGGTGGAAAGTCATCTGCCTCTTCAAACTCTATAGCACTGAGTGTGTTGAATACTCGCTGGCGATCTTCTAGGATGCCGTGAATGCTACGATGACGTAGGCTTTCGAGATTAAGCACGTCAACCTCATTGTCTGGCACACCCATCCACGACAATAATCTTTTAGCCTTGAAACTAACTGTGCGGCCCAGAACAAAACTGGCTGTGTATGAGCAGTTGAAGCAATGATAACTCCAACCTTGTTCGGTTACCTTGATACCGCCACGCCCACGTTTGTCCGGAGTGTTACCGTTATGTGTACAACATACTGCATTGAAACTCAGCCAACCTTGTGGACTGGGTTTTCTTTTTGCAGGTAGGTAAGCAAGGACATCTAGCATCTGTATAGTATAACAGATTAATCACACTAGATCAACGATATTGAACGTTTTGAACTCGTCCGTTTGTGAATACTGCTGTGGCACTTACATTACTTTGAAATTGCACTGGTAGATATCCCGATCCACCATTGGTGACGGTCACACCCGAAATTTGGTTATTGTCACCAATTGTACAAGTTGCTGTTGCTCCAGAACCGTCACCAAGTATTTGGATCAGCGGGGGTGCCACATAACCAACACCTGCGTTGGTAATACTGATCCCAGTTACCACACCACCAGAAACTTGTACATTACCTTGTGCGCCATACCCAATCGAGTTGTTGAACGCCAGGCGCAGGAGTGGATGGAATCCAACTACATTAAAGTAATCACTTACAGTTTCACTAAGGTACTGTCTTGATGCAGTGACATTATACCAAATTGATTCGTAGTTCTGGGCGGCTTGTACTTTGACTGTGCCTGTGTAGCCCACCAGGTCATACTTGACTGTGGTCAAACTTGAGCCGTTAGTAGGCATAAAACTGCTATAGAATTCAGTTGCTTGAATGGCATTGATCGGCTGTGGTGTTAATGCCCAGTCCGGCCATTGTGTTGGTCCTATACCAAAGTAGTTGTTCTTGCCATACATATCGGGCACAGTACATTCTGCGGCCGGAATGTGTTGGGGCAATACTGAATCCACAATGTTGCAGTCTGCTCTGGCTTGGCTGTTGGCATCTGTATAAGCGGCTTGCACATAGTCACCTGCTGTGCGCTGTATACTGTAACTGGCAGGTTGTGCTTGTATATTAATAGTATCTTCGTTGCCGAGCACAACTTTGACTCTGCCCAGGGCAGAACTCAAGATGTCCATGGGCTTGGTAACTAGGAGTTCATCTCCTGTTTGATTTACCACACGGAAAACAAAACTAGAGCCTGCAATATTCACAGGCTTCTGGTCTTGATTGATAAATTCAAAGAGCAGAACGTTATCCACTCCCTTGTTGATTGTTAATTGTTTTGCGTACACTGGGTCGTACCTCGCTGTAAAATATCCGCCACTGGTGTCTATCAAAAGTACCCGGACGAGTTGTTGGTATAAGTAAACGGTGGTTGAATACATAGGATCCTCAGCAAGTATTTATGGGTAACAATATCTTTGAAAAATTGACAGAAAAATATCCTTTTATGACATTGTGCGTTTATGCCAATGCAGAATATCTGGGTGTAGTGCAGAACAGGGACGATATCGTCACCACTATCTACGACTTTGGCAGCATCTTGGACCAAGAATCCAAGGTATTATTTCTAGAACTAGCAAGTACTTGGTGGTGGGAAAGCAATAGATCTATCCCCATAAACATATTCCTGCGCAAAGATTGGGAACAGTTCCGCTACACCCTGCGTACTTTTGTCAACAAAGATTTGGAAATCTTACACGGCCCAGCTTGTAGCCTGCTGGACATAGTACGCAAGAAATCAAAAAGAAAATCAATTACGCTCGTGCGACGTCTTGACTAGTGAGATTCATGTGTAGTACTACCAGGGCCGCGTAGGAAACTGCGTGGCTTTTCTTAAATGTATAGCCTTGCGAGTCATCTCCGTCCCACACACTCTCAAACACTTCATTCCAGGGTTTCATTTGTAAATGTGCTTTACCTGGACGTATAATTGAGATAAAAGCAGCCATCCTAGGTATGCTATCTGGCCTCATCTTTTTCAGCAGGTCTGTGTAGTTGCCCACGTGTACCAGTTGACTAGCCCAAGCACCATCTGTCCACAATCGTTGCCAAGGTGGTGTGGCCATGAGCATGGCTTCATAGTGTGCAGGATCCCGAACCAACTGGTACACACTCATATTCAAAAAGTCCAGTTTAAAGTATCCACGAGATTCAGCAGTTTCTGAATCTAGTGACGCACAGCCTGCAACAGGATCCACAGGTATGTCTGTTACATAGATACCCGAGTTGTGTTTCCTACCATTGCTTTGTCGTGCAGGAGTATGAGAGATCAATTTCAGCACATCTTCTCTGTCAGCAAAATCTAAATCTATATCAGCACTCATTATTTTACCTTTTTACAATTTGGTCCATGCCACCGAGTATAATTACCAACTCCGCCAATCTCTGTTCTACAATTCTCGCAAAAAATTGTAGTTTGTTTTTTGCCTTTATTATGTGGCACAAATCCATTCTCAATTCGTTTTTCCCAACCATCTTTCATACGTTGTTTATCGTTAGCAGATCTATCATTTCCTTTGTTCCACGGAATTTTTCCTTTGTTAGCATCGCTTACTGCTTTTTTTACCGTTTCACTACGAGGAATTCCTTTGTTCCAAGGTATGCGACCTTTGTTACAATCCGACGATGCCGCACCGACTAACTTTCTTGCTAATTCATAAAAACGAGATGTTGGTGTGTAACGAGTTTGATCAACTGTATTTTCAGTAAGCATCATGTTAAATGCTTTCCACATTTTAAATTTTTCCTGACCGTCAAACATTTTAGATAACAATAGGTGTGCAACAAAATGTTCACGTGGTAAAAGATTGACTATATTTTCCTTGCGATTATTCCCACCGAGAGATCGAGGAATAATGTGATGTCGTTCTTTATAAATGTCAAAAGATAAATCACGCTGACGTGCAAATTCAATTAATTGATAATACCATTTAGCATATTTGTTGTTTAACGGATTCATATTGTTATTTATCCGCAAAGTCAATATCATTCAGTATCCACCAATGCGGCTACAATTCGAACTCTTTCTTCAGCCTTTTTCACTGCCTCTAATGCATCTGCCACAGCAGGGTGTTTGGCCGCAAGTTGACGAATTTGATGTTCTTCTGTCATCTTGCCTTTGGCCCATTCGACGGCACTGATGTAATCGTGATTTAGCCCAATCATTGCAGTGGTCTGAAATTGGACCCAACTATAACCATTATATGTTTCTAAACAGGCCATGTCACCGTTGTAACGCACACGCCCAGCATCCTGCTGATTCATGCTAAAGCGAGGGTCAGATTGAGAATGTTGTACAAGGAGTCCTGGACCATCGTGCCAAATGTTTTTAATCATGTTACCATCCTGCTTTGTTTAATATATCTTTCACATACTCTTGATCTGCTGGATAATTTGTGAATTTCTTTTGCCAGGCATCCGAATCAATATAGGGCCATACCATGGCCACTTGTTCTGTTGTGAGTTCACTCAGGAACTTTTGTCCCGATTCTGAATTGTAGATTATCCAAGGTGAGATACGTCCTGCTGTGACCGCATAACATAAACTATTGGTATTGCCATAACGCATCCAGTCGTGTGGGGGATTACCTGTTTCTTCTGCCCATCTCATGCTGTGTTCTATTGCACGAGCCAGGGCATCATCCACTGCTTCCACACGCAGATATTCAATCAAGTACTCTGTGTACACATTGTCACTGCACCAGTGGTCAATCTTCTTTTGTGCTTTCAGCAACCAGGCCATAAATCTTGCCGGGGCAATCACATGGGTGTTTACACAATAGTTTCCAAATTTCACAAATGCTCGGTAGTAAGGGCTGTCACAAAAGTCATCGTGTGTTTTGTTTTTAGCCGAGCCTTGCATGGTTTCATAGAATCGGATGTAGGCCTGGAAGCCTATGCGTACACCTGCTTCATCTCTGGCCAGTCGTCTGCGCTTGGGCTCGCATGAATGCACCAACAGTGACGTTTCTTTGATAAACGTTTTCTTACAATACTCGCACGTGAATGTCATTTCTTGTCGTTGCCTGCGGCACGGTTGTATGCGTCTATTTCTTTTTGTGTTGTGATTTCACACATGACATCTATCTCGTCATCTTTGTAGGTGGGATACATGGCTATCAATGCCTTACGTTTGGCACTCAACCCTGCTTCTTTTTTCTTTGGAGCGATCCAGGGATGTCTTGGTGTGCCCATGTCAGGGCTAACTGTTGTGGCCATGAGCCATTGCAGTTTAGGATGCCGGCTCACATTGAAGAAGTGTTTGTTCAATCGTTCATTACACGCAATCACATAAAACTCTTGTAGTTCTCTCGAACCTTCCACAGCCGAACCCCAGCGTATCATGAGATAGTTTGAAAACTTTTTCTTTTCTTCTGCTGTCAAGTCATCATAGAATGTTCTGACCTTGCGGTCAAACATACGCATCTCATTGGCAATGTTTAGTTTATCACTCATGTGTTTTGGTCAATTGATAGATCATTATAGCATGGTCCAGGGCATCTTGTAAAGTGGGATTGGTTCGTGCTTCGCGGCGAATTTCGCCCCACAACTTGTTTTCTTGTATGTGTTCAAACAATGGTCTGCCATCGCTTGTTCTAGAATCGTGATCCATGCGGTGTCCTGTTATGGGATCATACTCGTATCCCACTTCAAATCTGGTGCTAGGATCGGCACCCAACTCACGGGCATACACAACGCCGTTGGCACGTTCGTAAATGTATGTGGCGCCGGGCTTGAGTTGCGACATTACCAGGCCTTGTTGTAGTCCACAATCTCGCAGTTGCGGCTAACATCTTTAACAAAGTACACACAGTCAGGTTCGGGTTCATCGTTTATGGGCACGGCTAACATCTGACCGTTCTTGAGTTTGGGTGCGTACCAGTTGACTTCATGATACACATCTAGTATTTCAATATCCGGGAAACTGGGTCTATAACTGCTTAATGGATTGAACTGGAATACTCTAAAACCTCTATCATTGATTGAAGTTAGCGGTAGTACTTCTAGATCACCAATGTCTGGTTCTCCAATCAGTATCTGCCAATCCATGGGCATTTTGATTGTTTGTGTTCCTATACGTAACACTAGAGCTGGCGCATTAAAACTCTCTAAGAAAATTAACGGAATGAAATGATAGTCTGGATCTGCTGGATTTGAATTATCTAGTATGGCAAATCGCATGTCATCTACTTCTTCGGGCAGTTGATTTAGGTCGTAATAGGTGTTGTCGAGGGTCAAAATACGCAAAATATTTTCCTTGAAGTATAAATATAGGTGTAGTTCGCGGAATGGGGATTCCCAACTACTCTAATGCTACAAGGAGCAATCAGCCATGTATTTACAAAATAAGTATTCATGTTGCTATTATAACATCGTTAATCGTGCGAAGTCAAGAGAATTATCAAAAGAAATCTACACCGAAAAACATCATATCATTCCTCGAAGTTTAGGTGGGAATAACAAAGAAGAAAATCTTGTTGTACTTACTGCTCGAGAACATTTTATCTGTCATTTGTTATTACCAAAAATGTGTTTAGGTATACATCAATCTAAAATGTATGGTGCATTGTGGTGTATGTCTATGTTAACTGAGCGGCAAGGTAATTATAAAATTAAAAGCCATACATATAGTGCAATAAAAGAAGCCTATTCAAAGTCAATCCAGGGCCGCGTACCTTGGAACAAAGGAAAGATTGGGTGTTATGAACAAAGTGCTGAATCTAATTTAAAAAGATCAAATGCATTAAAAGGTCGTCCTTCTCCAAATAAAGGTAATTACCAAGATTTAAATCCTTTCTATGGTAAAAAACACAGTGAAGAATCAATTGAAAAAATAAAGGCAAAACTTAAAGGAAGAGTTCCGTGGAATAAAGGAAAAACGGGGTCTCAGGTCGCCTGGAATAAAGGACTAAAGTTAAAAACTACTTAATTTTCATCCATTCTAATTTCTCTAAGGACATTGGATATCCGGCTTCCTTATAAAAAACTTTTCTTTTTTGTAGGTGCCTTTTAGCAAATTTACATGTGCTAGTTATATCGTAAATATTAACATAATCTTTATCCTCTGCTTTTCTTAATCCCCTACCTATACTTTGAATAACACGTACAAAACTTTTTCCTGGTTCGACCATAACAACGTTAAACAACCTAGGAACGTTGATTCCTACAGCGGCGACCCCATAGGTACATACTAAAATCTTATCAGTGCTGTCAGCAACTTCATCGTATTCATCTTGACGGTCCTTTGCTTTGGTCGCGCCCGACACAAACACAGCACGATCACCCAGTCGCTCTACTAGAGCATGCCCTGCGGCTACTCTATCCACCAGCACAAGAGTGTTGCCTGTTTCGTTTACTCGACGGATCAAGTCAGCCATGGTGTCTAACCTGCCCGACTCTTCAAGCAAGTATTTAAGTTCCGATTGATACTCTTTATACTCCACGTGATCCACCAACTGCACAATATTCACGTGACAGTTGGCTAACACACCTTGCTGTTGCAGTTCATTTGCACTCAAGCGACCAATAACAGGACCCAGTCCAACCAACAGGGCCTGGCTCTCAAACTTCTCTTTGGGAATAGTTCCGGTCAAACCCCAGCGAATTGGCACTCTAGCCATCACGCCTGTCAGCAAGGTTTTGAGTGCATCTGCTTTGGCCATGTGTACTTCGTCTACAATAACACACACAACGTCTTCCAGGAACTCTTGTATTGTGACTTCGCCTGTACCGGCCTTGGTGTTCTTCAACAGCACGTTTAGACTTTGCCAGGTGCAAATGGTATGTGTACGGCCATATTCTTTACGATCGCCAAAGAACACACCCACATCCTGTTGCATGTTGATATAGTCTTTTTCTGTTTGTGTTACCAAGCTCTTGTTGGGCACAATCACAATGCTTCGTCCATATGGTGCCACAGCGTTTGACAAGGCCGCTGTCATGATTGTTTTGCCTGCACCTGTGGCCACTTCTTGCAGGCACTGCGGATTGGCCAGAAAGTTGTTGACAATTTCCACCTGATAATCTCGCATCATGATAGGCTCACCTTCGGCAGGATGTCCTTTAGGCCAGGTCACGTGTGCAAAACTATCCTCACGCACCTGTTCAAACTCAAACTTAGTAGAGTAATCTCTTTGATCATCCAGTTCAATATCGTAATCAAACTTTTCAAGTATAGGAACAATCTCGGGTAGCAAATTGGTGTAAGTGGATCCGCCCAGTTGGAAGTATGCAACCTTGCCATCCCAACGTCCCAGTCGCACCGCTGGCATGTAACGGGCGGCGGGGTTTTCGTATTTGAAAGCGTTGACCAGTGCCTTGCGCACGTCCAAATCCAAGCCTTCTAACTTGATGTTTACTTCGTCTTTAATCTGTATTGTGCATCGTTTCATTATGTTAGTATATACTTATTGCAACAAGAAGTCAAAAAAACAGACACCTTTTTTAAGGGTGTCTGTTATAAAACCCGGGCCGGAGCCAACCAATGCCCGGGGAAACTTTAAGAGTTACTTTGCCACACGCACTATCCGAAATCCCATTTGCCGTTGTTCGTCTGCTTCGGCACGAGTTGCTACAGTAAACAACAACAAGTCACCATCATAAATTTCGTACATATCAATTTCCAAACATTAAAATAATAAACGATAAAAGTAGTGCCCACCAAAGGTGTCCTAACATTAGCAACATTAAGACACCTATCCAAGCCATATTAGGCAACCTTCATACAAGTTGTCTCTGCCAAACGCTTCCAGTTCAACACTGACATCTTACGCAAGTCTGCAATCTTAAGAGCCATACGCAAACTCACTTCACGCAAACGGTCCTTGTTGGTGTGCATAAACTCAATAATGTCTTCTTGCACAGCCTCTTCAAACTCATAGTCCTGGAACAGTACACCATCTTTGGCAATCTGTTTGATACGCAACAAACGGTCACGCATTGTGTCTAAGGTCAAGTCCAGATAGTGACAGCGTGATTGCAGTGCATCCAAGTGGTCACGCAATTTTTGCGACTTCATCTGATCAAATTTAAGGTTGGTAATAAAGATTACTGAGCCTTTGAACTCGAAACGATCTGGGATACCTTCACGGCGTAAGGCACTGGACTCTGATAACCATGAAATAGTACGCTTCTTACCTGAGTCCAAGGCACCCTTCAGCAAGTTAAGAGCCACGTCGTCTAGCAAAATACTATCACAGTCGTCAAACACAATGACACAATTCTCATCTGAGTATTTGTACAATGTTTGGAACAAACCAATTGGGGTGGCACTACCTTTAACAACCTCAGCACGGAGGCGCTTGCCTGCAAGTTTGTCAAACAAACAAGCCTTTTCAATCTCAGTCTCAACACCGTAGCTCTTGCCAACTCCGGGAGGGCCGGATACAATCATTGCACGGATGTCGCCGCTCACAGTGGCCTTTGTCATCTCTGTCAAGATATCAAAACGCTCGCGGATACGGTCCATTGCTTGCTCGTCAGTCTCTGTAACAAGAACCTGCTTTTCAAAATGTACAGTGTTGTCGTGTGTCATGCCGTTAGTATACTCTATGTCAGAGATGTTGTCTACACTAATACGTACCGTATCAGGGCAGTTTGGGAAGATGCCGTTATTTTTAACAGTAACAAAGTTACCTTTGGCACCAGTTTGGAAACCGCTCACAAGAACGAATTCTTGGTTACGGACGGGTTTGTTGCGGTATGTACCTTTTACTACGCGGATTGCACTCATGGTTGGCTCCTTTTGTGTGCGGGTTTATCTTACTGTCTATGTGTATATTATAGCAAATTTGGAATTATTGGTCAAGTACTACAAAAGTATTACTTTTGTGAGATTTCATCAACTTTTTGTTCGTATTCTAGGCGACTTAGCACCACTTGGTACATACAATACACCAAAAATGTAATACTTCCTACTGCAAGCAGGGTAGTCAATTCTTTTGCAGTTAAAGTTGTAACTAAAAGTTGTACACCAATTACCATGGTAGAAGTCACAGCAAGAATTCCTACTGTCTGTAATGCGGCTTTGAGTTTTAAATTCATATGTTTCCTTTGTTTCTTTATGTGTGTATTATAACAAAAGGGCAATTAGTTGTCAATTACAGCAAAAGTATTACTTTTGGAAATCAACCAGTCGTTTCACAAGAATTCCGTGTTCAGCGTCCATTTCCTCGTGGCTAAGATAGAAGTCTGTAGTAGGGTCATAATAGCGACCTTCTTTGGGATCGTAATACAGCACTCGTCCAGATGCATACTTGAATGGGCCTTCGAGCCCTGCACGTGGGCCATACTTTTGGCGCATTGAATCTGTTTCAAACTTGTCTGCAATAATTTTGTATCCCACGTCAACCCCTTTTTGCTTTGTATGCCATTATTATAGCAAAAAGGGAATTATTGGTCAAGTACTACTCTAGTACTAGTTTTTACTGCCACAGTTGTTGTATTAGGGGATCGTGTACTTGTGCGGGCTTGGGGTTGCCGTGAAACACCACTACACTGGTGCCGGATTGTATTCGAACCCCAGTGCCGGGCTTGAGGTGTTTGCGTCGAGCAAAATCGTATCCACCATCTAGGCATTGCCAGCGGAAACTTTCAAAACGAAAGTCTTCCGCAAAGCGTCTCTGATTAACATCTAGTACCGCACCCAAGTAATCTTGATCACCAGGATAGCTCTTGATTGTGGCTTTGAAATCTGCCGCTGAGAACTTGTCCCATATCCAACTGAATCGTTCGACATTAAACCACATCATACTAGAGTTCATTGTGACTGTGTCTCTACGTTGTAGATATCTAAAGTCTCTAATGGTCCATAGATAGTCTGTACTAAGTTCACGCACCCAGTTTAGTTGGTTGGCAATCACAACGTCTAGATCAAAGTACAATAAGTTTCCCGCAAAATGAACAGGATTGAACAACTGCATCTTGTACCACCAACTACGTTTGGGACCAGATATGCCCCAATCTTCCAAGATATGTTTGACCATGTGTGGCGGAACTGATCTGTCGTGTTCTGTGTATACGTGCAAGCGAACTTCTCGATCAAGATTTCGACACAGCATATTGTACAGTCTTTCTACATATTGCCAGTCATAACCATTCCCGTGTATAACGCAGGCACAATCAATGCGTCCGGGATTCTTCTTCGACATTAGAATTGAAAAATAATTTGGTATTCGTCGTAAATGGGAAAATGGCCTTGAGTTTCGAGATACTCAACTACTCTACGACCTTTACCAGTGCGCCGATTGTTGTTGACCCAACGTGAGTTATCGTCTACAACTACCACAACGCCCGGGCGAATGTATGGTTCAATGACCATAAATTCATTTAAATGATGCTCAGCACTCGTGGTATCATCGTTCCAGTCTACATCATAACTGTCTAGATAAAACAAATCAACTTGATCTAAGTCTGTTTGTTGTTTGAGCCAATCTACGCTGTCACTAAGTGCAACTGAAAACTTGTCGCTGACAATAGTGTTACGTGCGGCTTCGCAGGCCACTGAATCTATATCCACACTACGCATCTGACCATTGTACAGGTCCACAAACTCTGTAAACAATCTAGCACTTTGCCCGTCCATCCAGTTGCCCGGAGTTCTCAGTGTGCCTGTTTCAACAATGTTAAAATTGGATTGTTTTTGATTTAATAATAGTCTAAAGATAATATCAAATCCCACTGCACGATTGTAAAAGCCGTCAGCCAGCACACCCTGTACTCCATCAAATTGAATGTTTAACAAAGGGTAGTAAATTCGTCTATAGTGATCAAGCCAGATGTTCATGGTTTTCTTTCAAGTGCTGGTGCAACTCTACTTATCCACATGCCTCGACGCAGTTCATCTAATGTATACTCTGTATGACAGATTTGTGTAAGCCAAAGTTCTCGATCTTTTGCATAAGGCTGTTCAATTTCAGCAAACCCAATGCCCACAGGATATGCCAAACTAGATGGTGATACCAATGGCCTAACTCCGGCTATGGCCGCTTGTATTCCCGGTCCTGAATTGATATTTACTAAAGTATGGCAATCATAATGCATGTCAAAACTATCGTAAGTGTTTGGTAATTGATTGGGTATTTCTACTGTTACCCCTTGTGGCAAGTTGTTCAATGCTAATTTGCATCGTGGATGTGGTCGTACTGTGATGGGCCGATCCGTTGAATTTTTGAGTATTTTTAAGGTACTATGCAACCACGCTGTGATGTCAATTCCGGTTACCTGTAGACTGCGATCATGTTGTAATGCCACAATAATGTTGGGCTTGGGACTGAGTTGTGTAGCCAAACTGATGCGTAATTTTTTAGGTCTATCCCAATCCAAATTGTCTTGGTTGCCGTAGTACCCGTCATAGGTGATATTGTTTACCGCGATCTTCCAGGTATTGCCCCGATATAATGCTCCAATTTCAATTATAACAACTGGTTTGCCTTGTGATCTATAGTGTTCGTATACTGTTTGATTAGCAGCCATCCGGCCGGCCCATAGCACTGACCAAATGATTGCCGCATCACTTGTCATGGAGTTTTCTTGTGTTTGGATACCTCTGGCTTGTAAACAATCTAGTACTGCATTCATAACAGGCTGAGAATTTTTTGCACATTGCAAAGGATAATAGGCTATGTTTTCGATCATAAGTATTTTTAATGAAGTACACAGTAATTACCACCTTTAACGAGCCTGGCTATAAACAATACGGCCAACGCATGATCCAGACCTTTCTACAGAACTGGCCGCAAGAAGTTACCCTTGTGGTTTATGCAGAAGATTGTACCATTGCCGAAACAGCACCTAATCTTGTGATACATGGTATTGCTGTAGCTGATGCATTAACTACATTTAAAGCAGTATGGCAAGATATACCGCGAGCCAACGGAGATGTTAGTGACGATCCTGTTCGTAACAAAAGAAAAGATTCTAGCAAAGGATTCAAATGGAACGCTGTGCGTTTTGCTCATAAAGTATATTCAATATTTCACTGTGCTAGAGCTATCAGTACCGATTGGTTGATATGGATGGACGCGGATACAGTATGCCACAGTCCTATTACATTAGCAGATCTAGATCGGTTGTGTCCCCCAGACAGAGATCTATGTTTTTTAGGACGTAAAGACAAATATACCGAATGCGGATTGTATGCAATGAATCTTGGTCGTCCGGCTGTGAAAACTTTCTTACAACTGTTTCAGCGTTATTATGATGATGCTGAACACGGAATATTTACTCTTGAAGAATGGCATGACTCATTTGTGTTTGATGCTGTAAGAAAGCAATGTAATCTTGTTGAACTAGATTGGTCTGGACATTTGATCACAGGTGAAGGTCATCCCTTGATCAACTGCGAATGGGGCGCATACTTGGATCATCTCAAAGGTGCTAGAAAAGATCAGGGTCGTAGCAAACGAGCGGATCTAAAAGTAAAACGGACAGAAGCATACTGGCAATGACCTGGATATTCCTAAACAAAAACAACGCCGATGAGTACATTGAAATGTTTGCGGCAGGATCTAGTACTGTACCTACTTGTTTAGAAACATGGCACTACGAAGACAGTGATGCTCCACTTGTGTTACGTGGTATCATGAAACACAAGATTATCCGACGTTGTTGGGCGGATCATAGACAGTTCTATTATATGGATTCAGGTTACTTGGGTAATAGACCCAGTATGGCCAATCCCAACGGTTGGAAATTTTGGCATAGAATTGTACCCAACGATCTACAACACGGAGCAGTAATTGATAGGCCCGCAGATAGATTCCAGAGATTAAACGTAAAAATTCGTCCCCGGCAGAATCACTGCAGAGACATACTTGTAGTTGCCCCTGACGAAAAACCTTGCACGTTCTACGGCATCACACTAGACGAGTGGCTAAAGACCACAGTCAATACTATCAAGCAACACACTGATCGCCCTATACGCATGAGAGAACGCCCTGCATCAAGATGGGATCGCAAAACACAACGGCCAGAAGAGTGGTTAAACGATGTGCATGCCATAGTTACATTTAACAGCACAGCCGCAACAGAAGCAGTGCTGGCTGGAGTGCCGACATTTGTCACAGCACCCGCCAATGCCGCACGTCCTGTAAGCAATACAGATTTAAGCACTATAGAAACACCTTGGTTCCCAGACAGTGACCAGGTATATAAGTGGGCCTGTCACTTGGCGTATGGACAATTCCATACCACAGAACTAGCAGATGGCACCGCAGCCGCAATACTCAAGGAGACTCAAAATGCGTGAACATTATGGATGGCAATTTCCCGACTTCGAAACACACTTGCCAAAAATGTTAAAGAAAAGCGTGGACAAAGGATTACCAGCTGAATATCAAGTGGCTGTGCGCCGTCGCAGTATTGAGTTATGCAACAAACGAGATGTAGCGTTAGACATCGGTGCCAATGTAGGCCTATGGAGTCGTGATCTTGTGAAACATTTTAGTAAGGTTATGGCGTTTGAACCAGTGTCGATATTTAGAGAATGTTTGGAAAAAAATGTCCAGAATGAAAAATTATGGATAAGTCCTTTTGCATTAGGAGATCAAGATACTCAGGGCACTATGATCATTACCGAAGACAATTCAGGTCATAGTCATCTTGACCCTGCTACCATGGGCACCGGCGATGTAAAAGTTATGCGTCTTGATAACTTAAACTTTCACGACATAAATTATATCAAAATTGACTGTGAAGGCTATGAGTATCGTATACTGCAAGGTGCTGAACAAACTATTCGACGTTGTAGACCTGTTGTGGTAATAGAGCAAAAACCACACGACGCTTACAGCAAACAATACGGACAGTTTGCGGCGGTTGAATTATTACAAAGTTGGGGGATGACCAAACTAGATCAAGTTAGAGATGATTGGATCATGGGATGGCAGTAAGTTCATACTACGAAGAGTCAGTTCGCCAGGGTCGTGAGTTTCAAGCAAGCAACAAAGCCTGGGCAGGATATGATGTTGTAAAATATCAAAAAAAGATCAAGGGCCTGGTAGATCACTACGGCGCCCGGACTATATTAGACTACGGCTGTGGCAAGGGACTGCAATACCAAGAACGACTGCCCTATGGTGGTGCTGTTGGTCATGAGTTACCAGAATCCGAGTGGAAAACATTTGACGAGTACCTGGGTGTAACTGTATACAAGTATGATCCTTGTGTGGCAGGCTTTGAGCAACCACCTCCTGCGGGTGCCAAGTTTGATGGTGTTATTTGTACACAGGTGTTAAACAGTATTCCCGATGATGATATGATCTGGGTACGGGAAGCCTTGGAAAATTATGCCACAAAGTTTTGCTTTATCGGACTTAACTTTCAACGAGAAGCCAAAGAAAAAAAGACAATGTATGATCCCAAGTTCTTTCGAGAGCCTCGCACTAGAGAGTTCTTTCGCAGTTACTATCAAAATTGGAAAGGCAGTGATCTATTCTGGTGGTGGAAAGATCGCGAACACTATCCAGAATGGATCAACGATCAACTCAACGGGACCTGGACAGATGTTCCTAGTATATGGACTGGTAAGTACCGATATGTAGAGGTAAATCACCGATGATCGTAGATCCCGAATATCAGGCTCAACTAGCCACTATGCACAGCCAGGGCCGCTTTGTTAGAGGTAGCAAAACTTTTGGTAGTATACAACCGTTCCTCAAACTGTATCAACCCACCAGCGTATTAGATTTTGGTTGTGGGCACGGTGCGTTGATGGCTAGCATACAACAGGCTTATCCTGACATACGTGTAGAAGGGTACGATCCTGGTAACCCTGCTCATAATCGAGTTCCCAAAAGATCATTTGATGCTGTGGTCAGTGCAGATGTATTTGAGCATATTGAACCCGACCATCTAGCAGAAACATTACGTACAATCAGCGACAAGATGATCGTTGCTGGTTGGTTTAGAATTGCTTGTTATCCTGCAAAAAAACACCTGCCCGACGGACGCAATGCTCACTTGATTGTGGAGTTACCTGTGTGGTGGCGTGAACAGTTGCTGGCTAATATGGATATTTCTATTGTGTCAGAATCTATTACTGAGTTTGACAAGAGTCACAAGTGGCCCGACGTCGTAGGGCACAATTATGACGTTGTGGTAGAAGTCAAATAGGGTTGAAACTTTTTCCATATACGCCCTGCCTGGGCATCCGCATCTGACCAGTGTGCGGCAGCCAAATCGTATAACCACTGTTCTCTTGCAAATGTCGCAGGAGATTCAATCTGTGCAATATCTTGATTGGCCACAGCCCAAGCCACACAACTCACATCATCCGCAAACACAGGTATGCCGGCGCATACAGCCGCTACGCTTGCACTACTGTTAAAGAATACCGCGGCATGGGCACCGTTTAAGTTGTCTACCAATTGAGTATTTGTTGGATCTACTATTTTTATACCAGCACGACCGTGATACTGAACAAAGTCGTCAGGTCTATAATCACCAGGGTGCGGCCGTATCACAATTGTGCGTTGGCTATGTTTGCGTATTTGCTGAATCTTTTGATCCAACCACTCAAGTGGGTCAAGTGCTTTCATAGCAAAGCCCCCATCACGTTGCATACACATCAAGATATCCCCTTGAAGGTTTGATCGCGGCGGTTGCAATTTGATATGCAATGCTTGTTTGATTTCATCCCACTTGGTGCTGTCGCTATTATGATTAGCATATTCAGCACGGTCGTAGAACGGTCCATTCAAACTATAGCGTAGATACCTACTGCCTTCGTCAATGTATTTCCAGCAACTGGCATCAATACACATGGTTTGAAGTCCACGTCGACGTTGTTCAGCAATGATTTCTTTGCGTAAGGTTATGTTACGTCCGCCGGTGTTGGTAGTTGCCCATCCTAACATTACTGCCAGTCGACTGGGGGTGTAAACATAATTGTGTTCTACACGTACTTGACCGCCTGAACTAGCAACACCTGTGGCAAAACTTTCTAAACATTGGCTTTTGCGAGTGTGTTTTTTTACATTGGCCACACTGGAAACGTAAACTACACAATCAAGCATTGTTTAATATGCGCCAGGCAGTACCATCACGCATTTCCACTTCTGTAAATTGACAATATGCTATGTGCCGAGCCCAGGCTTCTACTTCATCTAGACTGGGTTTACGTGGGGTTTCTATTTCACTGAGACTTTGACTACATAACGGTCCGGCCGCATTAGGGCCTAGTGTAATTGCAGGTTTGCCATGTAACAATGCTTCACCTGCGGCAATACTAGAGAATGTAATCAAGCAATGAACATCACGATCTAGAGCCATCTCCATAGTATCGTCATTGACTCTGGTACTACGTCCTTGTTTGGTTCTTATAACAACAGGGCGGTCTGTATACTGTTTGATTTCTTCTTGTACGCTGGCCAGCCAATCTTCTAAAATAATATCGTAGTTGTTCAATAACTTCTGACTAGGTGGTGCAATAAGAATGTTTGTACCAGAACGCATTTTCTTTGGTCTAACATTGGTTTTTTCTAGTCTGTCGCCTGGGCGTTCTATAACAGGACCAAACCATTGCACATCGTTTTTAGTAATACGGTGGTACAGTTTTTTCTTGTCGTTGCCGAAGTATCCTGTATCAATGTAGTAGAAATCTCTTCCGGCCTGACGACATCCTTCCATTTGTTTGCGTTTGGTAATACCGCGTAACACAACCGGAGTCATATTAAATTCTTCTTTGGCCCAGGTACTAATTTGCCCGCCTGCGCCTTGTACAAAACTTTGTAGGATAGGATCGTACATGTGTCCTTTTCTTTCGTATCTGTATTCACTGTCTGTACTTACTATGTTGTTTACAGGCAATACCGCCAGTTGTTCACTCAGCGTTTGTAGTGTAATACCGTAAGTGGATCCTGCAGGATCCACACGATACTTTAGTATGTTATCAAATATTTCTCGTATCTCAGGTACCACTTGATCCAACACATGCGGGTCGGGCGGGCTAGGAGGAACAGGCGGCAGGTACGAGGTTTCGTCTTCGAGTTCCCAGGTCATTCTATCAACCTTTGCTGACAATATTCTGTAAGTATGCGTTCTTTATGCCATTCGTCCCCCATCGGAGTGTCAGCAAATTCGTGAAAGCATGGAGTGCCCAAGGTATAGTGCAAGAGCTTGGCCGCGGGGTTTGGCCCGTATTCATCGGGCAACCAATTCCATTCAGGAGGTAATTCACCAATACGAGAATCATCTAACCACGAAAACCTATGTAGTTCAGACCCTGTAGCAAGTTGAACAAATGCAGGCATAAGTTTACGATTGGGAAAACTGTTACAGTTCCATAGTATGACACTGGACCAATTTTTACGTGGATAGTCTTCATTCTTTGACCCAAGATACTTTACAGGCATCCGAGTTTTGTAGTCGTGCTTGACCACTTGTACATCTTTTGTACTATCTCTCAAGTTCCAAAGTTCTGCAATGTCTCCGCGTACAATCATATCACCGTCGATAAAAATAGCAGATCCGTTGAATCCCATAAGATACGGGACTAAAAATCGAGTGTAGATAAAGTGGTTACTGCCATCAGTGTGTGTTTCGTTGTAGTCCCGAAACAAGTTAAGAGCTACTGGTATAATGCTAACAGGTTTACTTGAATTTCTAATAATACTATTAACACAAGTATGGTAGGCTATGGCTTCACGTGGATCGTATCCAACAAAGATTGGTATGATATCTTTCATGCAGATATTTACACCTGAATGTCTTCCATACCTGCAGTTCTCAGCCGCACCACGTGGCCCATTTGCCATTGTTTAGTGTCTAGCCCTTTAAGTATGCCCAGCCAACGATTACGTAAGTATGCCACTTCGTTGATGATGGTTTCGTAGTCAATTACTTCATCCTCACCATCTACATATTTTTCAGCATCTCTTGAAGTTAACGCCCGAGCATAACCTTCCAAATACTTTTGAAAGTGCTTTCTACGTATTTTACGCAGTTGAATGTTGAGATAGTTCAAGACTGCTTCAATCTCTTGTAGCTGATTAAAACGGTGCTCAGTTATACCGGGCAATGCAGTAATGTTTTTTTCTACTACGCCGTAGATCTTGCAGTCTTTTTTGGCATCTTCGAGCTCACGCTCATAATGATTTATGAAGTCTGGAATATCACCTAAACTGGCAACTACGCGGCTATACCACATTAGTTTTCCCAGTCTTCGTCTTCGTTGTAATCTTCGTCTTCGACTTCTTCGTCCTCTTCTTCAACATAATCCTTGTCGTTGTCAAGGTATGCTGTTAGCGCACGTTTGATGTCAGTGTCGCCTTTGAAAGCGTTGCGAATATCTTCCACGTCCGAATCATTGTCCATCAAGATCTGTATCACAGTTTCGGCGGCTTCTGCACGATCCACTGTGTTTACAAAACGCTTGAGTTCACCCCAAATTTCACTGGCTATTGCTTCACTCATCTGCTGTTTCCTCCGGAGTACTTACCTCAGCTTTCTGATTTCCAAAGTCTGCCATGACCTTGTCCAAGCATCCTTCATCATTCTTTTCCCAGGCCTTGCGGAACTTCTTGATAACTTCACCTTCGCTTGTGGTAAACACCAGGCTGTTGCCTTCACGCTTGAGCATTGTTTTCTTCTCAATTAAGTCAACTAGACCTGAGTATGGACTCATACCTGTTGTGTAGGGGATCTTGACTTGTACACCTTCAAAGGGTTTTGCATAGCGTGTTTTCATAACCTTGCAACCTGCACGAATACCGTTTACTTCAGACACTTTGTTGCCATCTTCATCTTCTTTGAGTTTCATCTTCTTCATAGCAACCACAATTGAACTTGCATAGATAAAGCCTTGTCCACCGCTAATCTTATCGTCTGGATCAAACATATCCTGGCTGGCGTATGTGTGGTTAGTACATACCAAGCCAACATTGTAACTACCGAACATGTTTACGCAGTTACGAACAAGTGCAGTAAGTGCTTTGGGCTTGCGACCCAAGTCACCTTTCATTTCACCTGCATCAAATTGATTAACATCTGTGGGTGTTAACAACATGCCTAGCGAGTCAATAACAAACATAACTTTAGGGCGCTCGCCTTCTGCGAGTGCTTTGTAATCGCTCATGAATGTTGAAATAGTTTTTGCTACATCATCAATCATGGCCATACTTAATTTAAGAAGTTTTGAATCGCTTGTGTCTACCCCAAGTGCTTTGAGCCAATCCTCGTCTAATGCGTTTTCACTATCAATCAGCACCACAAAGATGCCTTGCTCTTGTGCGTGTTTAACAATGTTACCTGAACAGATATAACTTTTACCTGCACCTGAGTCGCCGGCAAACACAGTGACCTTACCTAAAGGAATGCCACGGTTAAAGTCTCCACTAATCAAATAGTTCAAGGCAAAATTACCTGTACTAATCCAATCAGTTGGATCGTTAAATCCGATACTAAGGCCATCAATGCTCTTAGTGATTTCCTTGCGGAACTTACTTACGTCAAATGGTTTTCCCATGTTTACTCCAATGTAATAAAATTATTTTCTATCAGTGAATTCTTATAGAACAATTGCCTATAGTATAACAGATTGTGATCTAGTTTGTCAAAGTTTGCCAATGGCATTTGGCTACCCACACAAGGTAAATTGTGTTGGTCACACCAGGCCTGGTATTCCAATGGCGCTGTCCGTTTTTCATGTCGACCCACATTCAGTCGCAATGTGGTATATATCTCTGCAAAGTCATTATGGTCAGTGTCTGTAGTTGGATCATTGTGTTGCCATTTCTGCCAGGTTGTTCTGCCAAGATTGTTGTATGCTACAGATATATTGTAGACTCCGAATGCCAATACTTGTGTACCAAAAGGATTGGGCATTGTGTAGGTTGGGTTTGGTGTTGTGGCTTTTAACTTCTGTGTAGATTCTTCAACAGCGTGTACTAACTTGTTGATTGCGGCCATATCTCCAGGAGACACAGCGTCGGCTAGTAAATCAATGTTAGGAAAACGTTGATGGAGCTTGACCCACTGGCTATGTAAATGATTAAGATCATCTTGATTGCCGGGATCAAATTCAAAGTCAAAGTCGGTCAACTGCAAACGATTGTGAACAAAAGATTGTATACGTCGAAAACGTGTTTGTAATTCTTGGCTCAGAGAGGCATACCATAGGTTTGACACTGTGTATTGATTGAGACTGTGAGCGTTTAGTTGCTCTACAAAATACTCGTACACATCGTGATCGATAACCGCAAGTTCTATAACATCATGAGTTTGGGTCCAACACAGTTTTGGCATATACAATAAAACAAGGCCCGAAGGCCTTGTTGATTACTTTGCTTGTCTTGCGCGAATCATTGCCAAGATATCTTCAGCTTTTTGTGCTGGCTTAGCGGCCGACACTGGTGCTGAAGCGGCTGGTGCTTCTTCGTCATCAAAGTCGCTTACAGGAGCAGTTACTTTGAGTGCTGGTTTTGCCACTGGAGCAGGAGCATCTTCATCCACAGCAGGTGCTGGAGCGGAGCCACCAGCAGGTGCTTGTACACCAGCAGGGCGGAAGTATTGTCCCCAACGTTCTGTGTCATATGGCTGTCCATCTACTGATGCTTCAAACATCTCTTTGATAACTTTCAACTCAACATCAGTTGGTTTCTTGGGCAAGAATGTACTCAAGTCAAACAAACCGTATTGATCCACAGCCGCTTGTTCTACCTCAGTTAGTGCTGACTCTTTACGAGCCCACTTTGAACCATTGTAGTCAGCAAAGCCGCCTTTGGCACCTTTGCTAATACGGAAGTCCAGGCCACGCAGGTAGTCTGTTGGCAATTCTTCCAACTCAGGATCCATCAAGGCGCCTTTGATAGTTGTGAAGATTTGAGGACCAATGATAAATCTACGAATTGGATTCTCTGGTGTTTTGTCATCGCTCAAAGGGTTTTCGCGAACGAAACCTTGGAAGATGTAACTGCGTTTCTTCCAGTACTTACGACCCATGTCTTCAAGGCTTTTGTCCTTGAACCAGGTGCGTACTTCTGCCAGGATGGGACATGCCTCACCCCACATTTCCACGCAAGGTACTTGTACCATAACTTGTTTGGATTCCATCTCTCCTTTGACACCGTTGAAGGGCAAACGAATCATTGCTCGTTCTTGCCAAAAGAATGTGTTTTTTGTGTTACCGTCGGGGAGGAAGCGTAATGTAGCCGATTGGCCTTCTTCCATATTCCAGTGCGGGTAAATTGAATTATCTCCGCGTTCAGTGGATGATCCACCTTTTGATTCTGCCGCTTGCAAACGTGCGCGAATTTCTGCTAATGATGCCATATTGTGTTGCCTTTCTATGCGTTAATATGATTTTAAAATTTAAGATTTACTTAAATGTGTTGCCTACAAGGTTATTTTAACACAGCCTGTCTGTGTTTCCTACCTTTACGGTAGAGAATTTTGCCTAACTTGTTGTTTACGGAAGTGTGCGCTACTACACACACTTCTTTCATATGTTTATTTATATTATTTTAGCAAAGCCAATGATTTTATTCTTGCCAGCACAGCATCGCCTTCTTTGAGTCCAGCGGCACGATCAAGTGCGGTTTGTTCTTTTCTATCTTTAAACATATTGCCAAGTTTTTCAATTCCTTTGCCAACTGTGGCACCAAGTGCGGCACCGCCTGCGGCAGCAAGAGGACCTGCCATTGGATGCGATGCTAATTGATTTAGTGTGTCATAATCAATGATCTCATCTACTTTTTCTTCGCCCATGATACCTGCTGGCATGCCCATTCCGCACTCTGCAAGGCCGTGTTCTGGACAGTACTCGCCTTCAGCAGTCATGTTGCATGAGCCGCTTTCGGTAGTGACAGGCATAGCCATGGGAGAGATAAGATTTTCGTTTACACCTAGTTCGGCTGATAACTTGTCGCTGATCCAGTTGTAAGGATCGCCATCACGTGCTTTGGCCACACCATAAGGCATTTCACCATTGTCACTGTAGTAATCATACAAGGCATGATACAACTCATCATTGAGATCGCCGTCGGCTTCAAAGTTTTTAACTTCGTGTTTGAAACGGCCCAGAATGTGTTGTAATGTTTCACCAGCACTGTCCATCAAGCGACTTTCTGCTACTGGCAATCCGGCCAAGTTGCGCAGGCTGTTGATGTCTTCGAATGTGGCCAGGTTGTCACCTTCATCCAAGGCATCTAAATATTTTGTAACATCAATTACATATTGCTCTGGGTAACCAGACACATTGGGTGCTAAAACTATTTTTTCGATAGTGGTTATATCAAAGTCGGGATCTTTTTTCATTACATCTGCAAGCCATTGAACAGCATCAAACTCAGTACTACGGAGTGCATCTCTAAATCCTTTTGGTACATGATCGAATTCTGCAACTACTTCATCAAAGTCGTTGATAATTTTCACTGCTGGTTGTGCTGGTGTATCACTTTCTGCCACACCTTGTTGTGGTACCACAGGAGCAGTTGCGCCTGTTTGGGGTTCAGCAGGATTGCCTGGTGCTGTGGGCTCAGGCATTTCAACACCCAGTTCGGCCAAGCGTTGCATGACTTCAGTATCGTTCCAGGCATTGGCTCTGGGATCTTGTTCGGCAAGAGCATGCAGTCGATCAAACAATTCATCATCGCCTACTAGATCATACAGTTGTTCTGTTGCGTTGGTAGCATCAGGCCCAACAATCAATTCGCCGGTCATTAATGTTTTGAGTTTGTCCAATTGCTCAGGAGTTTCTGGCAATGTCCAAGTACCTTCTGATAGATTGTTAATCCAGTTTTCAAATATTTCTGCTTCTTTCATTTCATGTCCTCTTTGCTGAATCTTGGCCAGCAGTGGTAATGCCGCTTCAATACGGCTGTCTATACTCTGTTCAATAAACAGAGTCTTGATGTTGTCCACAACACCTTCTTGTTCGTTTATGGTAGCCGGATGCCACGATTCAAAATACCGGGCATAGCCACGGCCGCTAGCCATGTGCTTGAGATTTTCACGTAGGGTTTGATAGTAAGCCTGTGCTTCTGTTACTAGTTCTTGTGTGACGCCTTCTAGTATGCGATTTGCACTGGCACGATTGAATCGGCTCAGCACAGCAATTTCGTTTACTGTTTCCGAAATATGGCAACCACGAATATCGTAAGGCTTGCCGCCTTGGCGAACATGTTCCAGCATGGCTCTAGCACCACTTAGACTCTTGAAGCCCAGTTTGAACTTTTCACCTTCGGCTGTTTCAATAAACATACGGTCAATGTGGCGATAACGTGCATCACCTTCGCCCAAGGGCTGGCTGTGTACAATTTGTAGTCGGGCTTGAGTGGGTTCGCCAGCATAGCTAACCTTACGTGTACCATAGTAGCCTTCAAATAGGCCTTCTTGAATGGCTGCCATGCCTTGCATGGTATGCTTGAGTTGGTTGATATCGGCAATGCTGTGTGTCCAACGATTGCTTGTGGCTTTTTGATTCAAATGTTGTAAGAAATCAAAGAACTCACTCTTGTCATCACCTTCCATGGTACGGCCCAGGTTGTCCCCGTACATGATCTTCATTTCGTTGTCATTGTCTAGTACAATAACCATAGTACCATAGTTCTTACCTGCACCCGAAATATAGTCAAACGTAAATGTTTTGGCGTCTTCTGCGTTAGATGGTTGTCCCATCTTGTTCAGCATTTCGGGATGGAAGTTGCGTGTAGCCAGCAAATCCAGCAGTTGTTGTGATATAGAGTTCGTTGTTGCCATGGTATTATATTTAGCGCACTATCGCATCATTGCAATGAACGGAAATGGCTCAATTATATTATCCGTATGGTCTTTAAGGTAGGAATTTAGGTCTGCGTGATAGGATTGTAGTAACATAAGCATACGAGTAGCCAACAAACCAGCCATCACAAGATCATCTGTTTCCCCAATTTTAGCCGCATAACTGGATCCGGCTGCCACAAATGTTTTTAACTCAGTGATCAAGGGCTTGGAGTACAGCTTCATACGCCCAGATTCAACCAGTACCTTGAACTTGTTACAGGCCACAATCTTGCTCTTGTTGGTAGTGGTAAATCCTTTACGGATTCTACGTCCGTTTGAGCTCTGCACTGAGTTGTCGCTAAGGAAGTAGCCGGGTATGTTTTCTTCTCCGTATTCTGCAATAGAAATCAATGCGGCTTCGCCTAAGGTATTATTTTCCACTGAGTAATAAATCTTCTTTTCATCCTTGACCACTGAGTGTATTTCTTTGATAATATCTGCTAGGATTTTAATTTGAGTGGGCACATCAGTTTTGTTGTGTCGCCATTCTGCCACTTGCTCAGTAGTTTCTGCTTCAAACACTTGTATGGCCGCAGGATCACCACCTGTACCTAGACTAGGGTCAAGGGCTACAATATACATCCGGTCTCGATCAACAGGCCTGTACCAACGTACTTGTCCAGTTTTGTGTGTGGGTTCTTGGCCTTCTAGTTCCAGTAGTTTAATAGGGGCGATTAGTGTTTCGTCATTGATAACAAAGTCACAGTCCATCTCTCGACGAAAACGCTCGTCTCCCAATTGGCTGCGTTGTTCTTCAGCCCACTTTTCATCACGATCTGGGTGCTCACGCCAGAATGCACGGAATGCTTTGAATCCGTTTGTGCCCAGACCATTGGGTCTTGGGTTGCCGAACTCGTCTTCAATCTTGTTGGCACCCTTCCAAATATAGGCAAATTGATCTTCGTCTGAGTTGGGTGTTGAAGTGATAATTGCTTTACCACCAGTACTCAGTGTAGGTGTAATACTAGTCCAGAACTCTTTGGCAATTGTGGGTCTCACAAACGCAAACTCGTCTAAGTACAGGAGTGTAATACTCATACCACGACCGGTATTTTCAGTTGTTGTTTGACTCACAATACGCGAACCGTTGTCAAACTCTAAAGATCCTTTGTTGTAACTTGTAGCACCAGCACGTATATGATTAGGGCATAGTTCGTAAGCGTAACGAATACGTTGCATAATTTCCTGTGCGCCTAGGTACTTGTGTGCGGCAATTAGAATGGTAGCATCAGGCACAAACATGGCATACCATAACAAGTATCCAGCCGCTGATGTTGACTTGCCTGTTTGTCGAGGCATTAGACTGATTGAAAAACGATTGTTATGATAGTTGTTGATTAGTCGTTTTTGATATTCGTAGGGATGATACAGCATCTTGCCGCGAACAGGATGTTGGATGTAGAAGAAGTTGTCCATAAAGTACATTGGACCTGTTACCGGATCGGCACACCGAGCAAAGTCCTCAAGTTCTTGTTCAGTAAATGTTTCTTTACGGTGTGGTGCTTTGACCAGTACCGTGTCGAGGGTATTCTTTGCGCCTATCATATGTTCAACTCCGGCCATAACCTTGCAAACTCACCTGCCTTGTCTGGATGATATAATTTTTCGTTGTTTTGGATGTGTTCACGAAATCTTTGACGTAGTCTAGGACTAAACGTTGCTAGACTCGATTGACTATATTTTTCCAATGCCTGATCAAAGAATTGACGTTCGGCAGGTGTGGCAATACCCATAGCATAGAATCGATTGATCTCTTCGCTGGCCAATTTAGCTACTCTAGGGCCATGCAGGAACGGGTCAAGATAGTCGGGCTGAAACAAGTTCTGCCACAGCACTGTGGTCCCAGTATCTTCAGCAAACTGTCTAAACTCACAAAGACGTGTGGCGCTATAAATGTTGTACACCGCGTGTATTCCTCCCCAGTGCCCGTTATTGCGCATGAGTTCTTTGACCGTTTGTAAGTTTTGCTGTAATAAATTCCAGTCTGCACCGTGTCGTACATATTCTAGTCTATCACCAATGTTGTCAAAACTCATCGACCAACCTACTTTTTTTCGTTTGGTAAGTTTTTGAAATATTCGGTTCTTTTCTAGATCCACACTCATGTTTGTGATTAGTGTCACAATAGCAGTTTCTGGTATAACATCCAACAAACGTTCATTCTCGGGCAACAGCAACGGTTCGCCTCCAACTAGTGCTACTTCGTATACGTGCTCGTAATGTTGTTCAATAAAGTCGCACACTTGTTCGTAATAAGGTCTTGTGCCTGACCGGAATGGCACGCCTTCGAGGCTGGCCCACTTGCTTGAACAGCTGGGCCCACAGTAGTTACAACTTAGATTACAAGTTGTATTCCATCTCACATCTACAATTACAGGATAATGATATTGATCACCTGCGGCAGCATAATCAAAGTTGGGGTTTACATTGTTGTGCCAGGCACGTTCAGAATCTGCACCAAAACGTTCAGCTTGCACACAATTGCTACAATACTTGTGTGGTCGACCTTGTGCCAAACTAGCACGTATCTCGGTCATGAGATCGTTGTTTAAGATTTCCTCTATTGTGTTTGTGTTGAGATTGCCCAGCATATTAGGGTTGCCAGCACAACATGTTTTAACATTGCCTTGTGGATTGATGTGTAGGCCGCGCCAGGGTGCGGCACAAAAGAAATTGGACATGCAGTATTTACATGCTCAATTTTAACATGCTATATTTACACCGGACTATAGGGATTACGATGTCGATCGTAGCCATCGTCCTCGGGGTATACAGGATATTGATTGGGATCAGTCGGCTGAGGCATTGGCACCACACTTGGCACGTTTGGCCTGAGTCAACTTGCCAAAATCCACAGGCCACTCTTTGCCTGGTTGTAGTTCAACAGCACCTGCTGGGAAAGCATACTTGACACCGGCTGTGGTTTCAATTTGTGCTATTGGCAAACGGAACTTGGTCAAGTCATTGCCCAGATTGGGATATGGTGCTGTGTGGGGGAATGCCCAACCAGCGATTTCTTTGGTCTGATTGTTGATTACAATCTTGTAGAAGCCATGTGGCACAACTACACCCTTACCAATTTTCTTGTCTGTAGCATCATACACGCCGCCAGCAATGATGGTGTATGACTGATTGAGTTGTACTGCCCAGCCGCGCACTGATGTTTCCAACAGTTTCCAGATACCACGATTGAGTGAACCTGCTTGTGGGCTCATGTTGGTCATCAGGAATGATTCATATTCCACTTGTGGATCCCAACTCAAGTCGCCATCGGGACTCATGTGTCCTTTGTCGTAGCCGGTGCCAGCATAGTCATCAGGGGTGGCACCACCTGGTACCGACTGGTCAGCGGCAAATGCATTGGTACGGGCAACACAACCTAGTGCGTTGGGTGGTGTCAGTGTGTAGGCCACATAGTTGGGCAACCGGGCAACCGCATCATAGGCCACCAGGTATGCTTGGCGACAGATGGGTTGCAGTTGGCGGGCTGTTTGTGCAAAGCCATAGGGCTGATGCACTTGGCATTGTGCAGGGGGATTTGGAGCACGTTGTGTCCAGGCCTGAGCCGAAAGACTCATAGCCAACACTACGAGAGCGAGAATTTTGTTCATAAAGATACCTCTAAAATAGGCTAGTATTTAGCCAAGATTAGTAACCTTTGAACGGCTGTACTGGACTGGCCTTGACCACGTCTGGAGCCTCTTCCGACGCTTGTGTGCCAATGCGCACAGCATCGCTTGGTGGCATGCCCATGCTCTTGAGTGCATCCTTGATCCAGACTTCTGCTTCGGGATCATAACTCACTACAATTTCGTTTTCACCAAATACTGATTCACGGCCATCGAATGGTGGCACACCATCTTGAGCACGTGCCTTAGCACCTTTGGCACCGGCAATGGCCACGCCAAAACGATACTGCAAATATGGATCTTGATTTTTTAATGCAGGAATTTTAAAAGCACCAGGCAGGGCTAGGCCCACATCCGCTGTGAAACTGCCTGTGCGTCCTTCAGGAATAAATTCTCTTGCTCGCATCAGTATCCCCCAAATGCCTTTATAGGGCTCTGTGTGTCAATGCCCGGTGGCTCTTCACTCTTTGGTGTGCTGACCATGACTTTGCCGCCTGGTGTGCCGGTCAACTTTAGTGCTTGATCCAACACAGGAATCACTGTATCGTCAAATCCCGACACCACAGCATTTTGTCCAAATGCACTTTGTTCAGGGAATGGAGGAAAATCATCTGTTACACCACCCACATCTGCTCGAGCACGTGCCATGGCCATGCTGAGTCTATAGGTGTGGTAAGCATCATTGTTTCTAATGCCAGGAAGAATATAAGTCTGACGCATTGGTCCGGCTTCGTCTGGAGTGAGAGTTGCCCTGGTCTCTGTAACAAACTCACGGGCTCGCATTATCTATATCCTTTGAATGCGCTCACTGGACTGACTTTGTGTATCTCTGGATGTTCTAGACTGCGATGATCGCTGATCACATGATGTGTGTCAGATCCAATGGTTTTCATGGCGCCTTGAATCATGTTGCTTTCTTCATCAGTGTAAGGGTGTGCTGTGTTGTATTTTTCAACCCAGGATGCAGGATCCATTTTATCTCTAGGAATAGGTTTAGCATCTTTGCCATCATGCATGGCCATGGCCATCATCATGCGATTCATGTGATTGGTTCTGTCGTAGCCGCCGTTGTCACGCACACGAAATGCACCAGGCATGGAATTGTCATGCCCACCGGGTATTTCGCCTTTGCGATCTTCGGCTACGAATTCACGTGCTCGCATTGTTAACTCGAGGTTGATCCGTACACACCAAAAGTGGCAGATGATTGTGTGCCTAGTGCCACGGCTGTGAAATTATTGCCTGTTATAATCAAATAATTACCTGCTCCAACATAAAGTTGATGTGTTGTCCCGTTGGGCACAGATACTGCATTGGCGTATAGATTACCTGTGGGCATGGCAGTATTGGCTGGCACGCCATTGGCCTGAATCCAAGTTGTTTGTGTCAAACTAACTTGATAGGTAACATTGGCACCTTCAGCATTGATTTCAGCCTTGTCTGTGGTCCACAAAATATTGCCTGGTGCGTCCTTGATTACTTGAACAGCAGCCATTATTTTTTATCCTCAGGTGGAATAGCAACAACCGGTTGAAACAGGTTGCGTGATTGGTCCAACACACCTGGAATATACACAGGTTGTTGTTTATAGCCGCCAGTGGCTGGACTGTGTGGGTTCATCACTGGAGGTGTTGTTAAGCCTGCGGTAAAAGGTTGGTTAGTTGTCATATTATGCTTTCTTAAAACGTGCTAGTTCTGCCATCAAACCTTCGGCAACTTTTTTGTCGCCGGCTGCTTTTTTGTCGTCAACTGCTTTCTTAAATGGCTCTGCTTTGTCGCCATCTTTGTCAACGTCCAGGAAGTCAGGTTTCTTGGCTTCTTTAATACCGGCCATCTCACGCAAACGTGCAATGCTGGCAAACTTGTCTTCACCATCGAGTTGAACGTCAGTAACAGGAATAGTTGCCATGCCACTTGACTTGGGCTTGTTCAAACCACCTGAATATTGGAATGCATCATGTGATGTTTCGGTGTTGGTAGGATATGCAGGTTCGTTTTGGCTCACAGCGTTGTCACCATATGCTTCGTCCACTTCGTCGCAACCGCATTCTTCTTGGCCGCAATCTGGACATACTTCGCCGCCGTCGTGTTCGTGACCGTGGTCTCCCATGGCCTGGCGAATTTGATCGGCAAGTGCTTCCGCACCTTCGGCATCCATTGTGCCATTTACTTCAATTGCACCAGGATGATCTAGATCAGCACCACCTTCGACATTTGGGAGATTGTGTCCACCTAGGCCGGCGTTTTTCAACAACTCACCTAATTTTAATGCGTCATCATCTGTGGCAGTAACAGTTATGCTTTTGCTCGGTCCACCATTGGCATCAGTGTTCATACTCATGCTAACATTCATACTTTCTCGAATCATGGTTTCTAGTTCATGATTCATTGAATCATAAATGCCTTGACCATAACTAAAGCCACTTGATGCTGTGGGAGTGTCTGTTCCGCCTTGCTCTTTGACTTTCTTTTTCTTTTCATCGTATTCAATATCTTTGGCTACTTTTTTGCCGGCTTTCTCAGCCCGGGCATCTTCAGAGCCACGCTTCTTGCCATGAATGTGATCTTTCTTTTTCTCATCATACTCAATGTCTTTGGTGACTTTCTTGCCGGCTCGTTCAGCACGGTTGTCACGAGTAGAAGTTTTTTCTTCGCCCACAGACATTTCGTCATCTTGATCGCTGTCTTGATTCTGCATGTAGTCATCTACCGCAGTCATCATGCTTTCAATCTTGGCCAACTTGGATTGTACCCATTCTGGCAAGTTGTTGTTGTCGCCCAGGATCTTTTCCAAGGCCTGTGCATGACGCACAACGGTCTTGATAGTGTCTTTGGCCATTTCGCCTTCTTGATCGTATTCACCACGATCAGCTGGATCAAAATCTTCGTCAGCCATCTTGCGACCGCCTTTGTGTTTGGTGGCTTTGCCGGTCACACGCTCAGGAGCTTTTTCTGGACCTTTTGGACGTCCACGACCACGTTTTTCAATTGTGTTACCTTCTGCATCAGTGTCAGAACCAACTGAATTGCCTTGTGCATCAACGCGACGTGTTACTTTACGACCTGTAGCAGTGTGCTCAATATCGTGTTTGTGACCGTGAGTGATTGAACCAACTCTCGGAGAGTCAGCTCGACTCTTGACATCTTTTTCCATTTCGTCCCAGCCTTCGTCAGCAACTTCTTTCTTGCCACCTCGACGCAACATAGCAAAGTCGTTGGCATCTAGTTTGCCGTTGTGATTTTTATCTAATTTCTTTTGCTTGGGGCTGAGTACGCCTTTGATAGCTTCAGCCGCCACATCTCCCAACATTTCGTCAACTTCCTTTTTGGCGCCGGCAATCTTGTCGGCAAAAGTGATTTTATCTGTGGGTGGTGCCAATGCCGCAAAACTTTTTGCCTTGGCAGGTGACATTTTTTCTTTAACTTGTTGTGGCTTTTCACCAGTCTGTGGCAGGCCCATTTTACGTTGTAGGTCTTTACGCATGGCTTGATCGTCACCATGGCCCAGGCGGTTCAACACAGCACTGCCTGCTTTCTTAACTGCACTGCCAACTTTTTTCACTACGTCGCCCATGCCGGCTTCGGCCATGTTTGGACCGCCAGCAACGCCTTTGCCTTGACCTGGTTTGATTTGTAAATTACCGTAATTATCAAGGTGTTTTGGGTTTGAATAGTATGGGTGTGTTTTTTCACTATCAACTGG
>Ga0304729_1000010_pt1 | contig 145168 bp, 132 predicted proteins | sample C_131016_MF_Meta_FD_190475 | JGI IMG/M metagenome (GOLD analysis project Ga0304729, IMG submission 190475) | Freshwater microbial communities from Lake Croche, Canada to study carbon cycling - C_131016_MF_MetaG (v2) (version 2) | ecosystem: Environmental > Aquatic > Freshwater > Lake | place... | reverse complement strand
CACAGGACCAACCTGACCGCCAGCTAGACTCAAGATAAGCTGTGTCGCGCGCGACAGTGCCCGCGACTGCAGTTCATAGCTCACGCCTCGCTCGAAACGATGAGAAGAATCCGTGCTAAGACCGTACCGCCGGGCCTTGCCCATCATCAGTGAGGGATCAAAATAGGCACATTCGATGAAGATATCCTGCGTCGTCTCACAGACCGCTGACTCACTGCCGCCCATGATTCCGGCCAGAGCCAAAACTTTCCTGTCATCAGCGATGACCAGCGTCTCAGGCGCCAGCGTCACCGCCTGACCATTCAGCAGCTGAAGAGACTCACCGTCTCGGGCCCAACGCACACAAACACCCCCCTCGAGCCGATCGGCATCAAAGGCATGCAGGGGCTGCCCCAATTCAAGCAACACATAGTTGGTCACATCGACAATGACGTCCAAGGAACGGAGACCTGAACGACGGAGCTTTTCCTTGATCCATTGCGGGGTTCCCGCATGACGATCCACCCCTCGAATGATTTGCCCAAGATACCGTGGACAAGCCTCTGGCGCCTCTACCCTGATCGGCCAGATATCATCGATGACCGGTGCCGGAGCCTCGACCTCTGGACACATGATCGGCAGCGTATTCAACAAGGCCACTTCCCGTGCGATACCCTCCACACTGAGGCAGTCTGCCCTATTGGGAGTGAGATCCACCTCGATCAGCTGATCATCCAAGTGGAGATACTCTCGCAGCGCCATTCCGATGGGTGCATCCAGCGGCAGCTCCATCAGTCCCGAGGCATCCTCATCGATGCCCAGCTCCTTTTGAGAACAAAGCATTCCAAAGGATTCAATCCCCCGCAGCTGAGCGGACTTGATCTCAAGACCACCAGGAAGCAGAGAACCAACCAGCGCCAGGGGCACCCGAAGGCCTACCCGCGCATTAGGGGCACCGCAAACAATTTGGAGGGGCTGATCAAGGCCGGCGCCCACCTTGCAGATCCTGAGACGATCGGCCTCAGGATGAGGATAAGCTTCAAGAATTTCAGCGACGACGACGCCTGTAAAATCACCGGCTGCCGCCGTGACGCTGTCGACTTCAAGTCCTGCCATGGTCAACTGATGGACCAGCGTATCGGTGTCGATAGCAGGATTGACGTACTCTCTGAGCCAGGCTTCGCTGAAACGCATGGGAAATTGCCGGTAATCGCTTAAAAAGCGGAAAACTGTCGAAGAAAACGGAGGTCGTTTTCAAAGAACAGCCTTAGATCATTAATGCCATAGCGGAGCATGGCCATGCGCTCAACGCCGAGACCAAAAGCAAAACCTGAATAGACCTCTGCATCGATATTGACGGCTTCGAACACGCGTGGATGGATCATTCCACAGCCCATCACTTCAAGCCAGCCGGTCTGCTTACACACCCGACAGCCCTGACCGTCACAGATGACGCAGGCAATATCGACCTCCGCGGAGGGTTCGGTAAAAGGAAAATAGGAGGGCCTGAAGCGGACCGCCACATCTTTTTCAAAGAAGAGCTTCAGAAACTCGTAAAGAATCCCTCTGAGATCGGCAAAGCTGACATCCCGATCGACCAAAAAACCCTCAACCTGATGAAACATCGGCGTATGGGTCAGATCAGAGTCACACCGATAGACACGACCGGGGGCAATCACTCTCAAGGGCGGGGTTTGACTTTCCATGATGCGAACCTGCACCGGAGAGGTATGGGTCCTCAGCAGCGTGTGTTCATCAAAATAGAAGGTGTCATGCATCGCCCGTGCCGGGTGTGATGCCGGAATATTGAGCGCTTCGAAGTTGTGGTAATCATCCTCAACCTCCGGTCCTTCAACCGTCTCAAAACCAATCCGACTGAACAGCGCCGACATTCTGCGGAGCGTCAGGGTCACCGGATGGAGACCGCCGATCTGTTGGCCTCGTCCTTGAAGGGTCACATCGATGGTTTCACTGGCCAGCCGAGTCTTCAGCGCTTGAGCCTCAAGCACGTCCCTTCGAGCGTCAATCGCCTCAACCAGCTGATCACGGATCAGATTGATCTTTGCTCCGGCGGCCTTTCTTTCATCGCCAGTGAGAGCCCCGAGAGATTTCATCTCCTCGGTAACCAGGCCTTTCTTGCCGAGGTACTGGACACGAACCTGATCCAGCAAGAGGAGACTGTCCGCTTCTAGGAGCTCCCCTTGCGCACGCGCCAGAACGTCTTCAAGGGTCGTCATAACCAGCTTTATGTGGTGGGTTAGAAGAAGGCAAAAGCCACGCGGGCACGCCTGTGCCCAACGCAACTCACGTCAACCAGATCAGCCCTGCGCAATCCGCGCAAGCTCTCTAAATGCGTCTTTGTCATGCACCGCGATGTCCGCAAGAACCTTCCGGTCAATGGAGACCGATGCCTTATTAAGACCTGCAATGAAACGGCTGTAAGACAGACCACATTCTCTCGCCGCCGCATTGATGCGGACGATCCAGAGGGCACGGAACTGACGCTTCCTCTGACGACGGTCGCGATAAGCATATTGGCCCGCCTTAATGACGGCCTGCTTAGCGACACGGTAGATACGACTCCGGGCACCGTAATACCCCTTAGCCTGCTTAAGAACCTTCTTATGGCGGGCTCTCGCAGTGACGCCACGTTTTACTCTTGGCATTGGACCCTCTTAACTTCGCTTAGGTCAAAAAATCTCAGCTATACGGCAACATTCTTGCCACGCCACGAAGGTCCGACGCATGGATGGCGTTCGGGCTCCTCAGCTGGCGTTTACGCTTCGTACTCTTCTTGGTCAGGATGTGACGGCGGAACGAATGGTTACACTTGAAGCCACCTGAAGCGGTCTTCTTGAAACGTTTCGCCGCGCCACGGTTGGTTTTCAACTTTGGCATTGCGCTCTCCGGTTAGTCTTGGTGATCTAAATTCGTTTAGGCTTTCTTTTTCTTAGGGGCCAGCATCATGATCATCTGCCGACCTTCCATTTTCGGAAACTGTTCCACGGTCGCATGTTCCTGCAAATCGGTTTCAATCTGCTTCAGCAAATCCATACCCAGTTCTTTATGGCTGAGTTCGCGCCCCCTAAAACGGACGGTCACTTTAGCCTTGTCACCCTCCTCCAAAAAGCGCGTTAAATTACGCAACTTAATCTGGTAGTCACCGACATCGGTGCCGGGCCTGAACTTGACTTCTTTAACCTGAATCTGCTTTTGCTTTTTCTTGGCTGCGGCCAGTTTTTTGTTGAGCTCAAAACGGTATTTACCGTAATCCATGATCCGACACACGGGAGGTTCTGCACCGGGTGATATTTCCACCAGATCCAACTCCGCGTCGTAAGCCATTTGCCTGGCCTCGCGACTGGATACCACCCCAGCCTGATTGCCCTCGGCATCGATCAGACGGACGTTCGAATACTGAATTTCGTCATTCAGCCTTGGCTCTTTTCTATCGGCACTGATAGCCTTTTCCTCCTACAAAGCAGTTAATGGGTAACAGCACGGGCTTCTGCCTCCTCGGCCAGTCGCCGCATCAGGTCCGGCAACCCAAAGGATCCCAGATCCTCCCCCTTTTGACTGCGCAGGGAGATGGTCCGAGACGCCATTTCTTTTTCGCCAACAATGGCTAAATAGGGCACGCGTTGCATCGAGTGCTCGCGGATTTTAAAGCCGATCTTCTCATTTCTCAAGTCAGCTTCGACTCGGAAGCCCTGAGAACCAAGGGTTTCGACCACGTCCCGCGCATAATCCGACTGCCCATCCGTGATGTTAAGAACCACCAACTGAACGGGCGCCAACCATAACGGGAAATACCCCGCATAGTGCTCGATCAAAATCCCGATAAACCGCTCCAGGGAGCCCAATATAGCTCGATGAAGCATCACCGGGGTGTGCTTAGCACCATCTTCCGCGACATAAACAGCACCCAAACGCTCAGGCATCGAAAAATCGACCTGAATCGTTCCGCATTGCCAGACCCGGTCCAGACAATCCGCGAGAGAGAATTCTATTTTAGGCCCATAAAAAGCCCCTTCACCCGGCTGCAGCTGCCAAACGAGACCCTTGGAGTTTAGCGCCTCCTCAAGGGCCGCCTCGGCTTTGTCCCAAACCTCGTCGGATCCAACACGATTTGTGGGGCGGGTCGACAATTTGACCAACACCTTCTCAAAGCCAAAATCCGCGTACACCCGATGCAAAAGATCGATAAAGACGGAGACCTCCGCCTGTACCATCTCTTCCGTACAGAAGATATGGGCATCATCCTGCGTAAATCCCCTCACACGCATCAAACCGTGCAGCACGCCAGAGAGTTCATTCCGGTGACACGCGCCAAATTCGGCTAATCGCAGCGGGAGTTCTCGGTAGCTACGAAGTCCCTGGTTATAAACCTGAACATGGCAGGGGCAGTTCATTGGCTTGATGGCGTAATCACGCTGCTCTGATGCCGTCGTGAACATATCCGCCTGAAATTTTTCCCAATGCCCGGATTTCTCCCAGAGGGTTTTGGACACCACCAAGGGCGTCCTGATCTCCTCATAACCATGATCACGGAAGATGCCGCGCATGTATTGCTCGACGATCTGCCAAAGCACCCATCCCTTAGGGTGCCAGAAAACCATCCCGGGAGCCTCTTCCTGCATATGAAAGAGATCAAGGGTCTTGCCGATTTTACGGTGATCACGACGCTCCGCCTCTTCAAGGCGATTGAGATACTCTTTGAGATCTTTCTTATCGCCCCAAGCTGTCCCGTAAATCCGCTGTAACATTTCATTGCGCGAGTCTCCGCGCCAATAAGCACCAGCAATCTTCATCAACTTGAACGCACGAAGCTTCCCGGTATCCGGAACGTGCGGTCCCCGACATAGATCGGTAAAGTCCCCCTGCCGATAGAGCGAAATCACCTGTCCTTCAGGGATATCGCGAATAATTTCAGCCTTGTAAGCCTCACCCATCGCCTCAAAATAGGCGACCGCCTCATCTCTGGGCATTTCCTGACGCTCCACCTGGAGCGCTTCTAAGGCCAACGCTTCCATCCTCTTCTCGATGGCTAAGAGATCCTCGGGCGTAAACGGGCGCTCATAGGAAAAATCATAGTAAAAACCGTTATCCACGACGGGACCAATGGTCACCTGAGCCGTCGGATAGAGGGCTTTGACCGCCTGCGCCAACAGATGCGCCGTAGAATGCCTGATGACATCTATCCCATCGTCATCCCGCGAGGTCACAATCGACACGCGCGCATCCACCTCAACCAGTGTCGACAGATCGACCAAAACGTCCTCAATGCGTCCCGCGAGGGCGGCCTTCGCGAGGCCAGCACCAATCGATTCTGCCACCGCCATCAGCGTGACGGGCCGATCGAACTCTCGGCGTGAACCATCAGGAAGTGTTATGACGGGCATGAAAAACCTCACGGACAAAAAAAGCACCGCACAGCGATGCTTTTCTGTATTTGGTAGGCGCGATTGGACTCGAACCAACGACCCCCACCATGTCAAGGTGGTGCTCTAACCAACTGAGCTACGCGCCTGCAATCAAGCCAAGCATTGTAATTGCTATTATTGAAAGTGTCAAAATATCCTACCGCTTTGTGACGGCCCTAAAATAAAAAAAGCCCCGACCATGGCCGGGGCTTCTCATCATCAGCCGGCATGAGCCGCTGACAGCTCAGCAGGATGCCAATTACATCATGCCGTCCATGCCACCCATACCGCCCATACCACCCGACATCGGTGCATCGGCTTTAGGCTCCTCAGCAATCATCGCTTCGGTCGTCAGCATCAGACCCGCGACGGACGCTGCATTCTGCAGCGCAGAACGAGTGACCTTAGCCGGATCCAAAATACCGAAAGCGACCATGTCACCGTATTCGCCGGTCGCCGCGTTGTAACCATAGTTACCTGTTCCCTCAGACACCTTATTAAGGACCACCGAGGCTTCCTCACCGGCATTCGCTACGATCTGACGCAGCGGCTCTTCCATGGCGCGACGGGCAATCGTGATTCCGACATCCTGATCATGATTGGCGCCCTTGAGGCCCTTGATCTTCTGCAGCGCGCGGATCAAAGCAACACCACCACCCGGTACAATCCCTTCCTCAACGGCAGCACGCGTAGCATGCAGCGCATCCTCGACACGCGCCTTCTTTTCCTTCATTTCTACTTCAGTGGCCGCGCCAACCTTGATCACTGCAACACCACCCGCAAGCTTCGCCAGGCGTTCCTGCAGCTTTTCACGATCGTAATCCGAGCTGGTTTCTTCGGCCTGCTTCCGGATCTGGACAATCCGACCCTGGATCTTGTCGGAGCTACCAGCACCATCAATGATGGTGGTCTCTTCCTTGCTGATCTGGACCCGCTTGGCGGTTCCAAGATCTTCAACGGTCGCCTTCTCGAGGGACAGCCCCACTTCTTCAGAGATCACGGTGCCACCGGTCAAAATGGCAATATCTTCGAGCATCGCCTTGCGACGGTCGCCAAAGCCAGGCGCCTTAACCGCCGCAACCTTGAGGATGCCACGAATATTATTAACCACCAGCGTTGCCAGGGCTTCGCCCTCGACATCCTCTGCGATAATCAACAAAGGACGACCCGCCTTAGCGACACCTTCGAGCACGGGGAGGAGATCACGAATATTAGAAACCTTCTTTTCGTATATCAGGATCAGCGGATTTTCAAGGTCCGCGCTCATGCTCTGCTGATTATTGACGAAATAGGGTGATAGGTAACCACGGTCAAACTGCATACCCTCCACCACGTCAAGGGTGTTTTCAAGACCTGAACCGTCTTCAACCGTAATAACGCCTTCCTTGCCAACCTTATCCATCGCATCAGCGATGATTTTGCCAATGGCTTCATCAGAATTCGCTGAAATGGAGCCAACCTGAGCGATGGCATTGCTGTCAGCGCAAGGAACCGACATAGCATGAATCGCTTCAACGGCGGCGGCGGCGGCCTTATCAATGCCCCGCTTTAGATCCATCGGGTTGAGGCCTGCGGCCACCGACTTCAGACCTTCCACCAGAATGGACTGTGCGAGAACGGTTGCGGTGGTGGTGCCATCGCCAGCGATGTCGGAGGTCTTGGACGCCACTTCCTTGACCAACTGTGCACCCATGTTTTCAAACTTATCAGACAGTTCGATTTCCTTCGCGACGGATACACCGTCCTTGGTCACGGTGGGGGCGCCGAAGCTCTTGTCGAGCACCACATTGCGACCCTTGGGTCCCAGCGTCACCTTGACGGCCTGAGCCAGAATGTTAACACCGCGCATCATGCGGATACGGGCATCATCACCAAATTTTACTTCTTTTGCTGCCATGTTAATTTACCTTTTCAATAATCTACTGAATCGTCTAAAAATCGGGTCGATTAGCCTTCAAGAATGGCAATGATGTCGTCTTCGCGCATCACCAAAATATCTTGGCCATCAATCTTCACCTCGGTGCCGGAATATTTCCCGAATAGCACTTTGTCACCTGCCTTAACACCCAAAGGGCGAACCTGGCCGTTATCCAGGACTTTGCCGTTGCCGGCAGCAATCACTTCACCGCGAATAGGCTTCTCTGCCGCTGAATCAGGGATCACGATCCCACCTGGTGAGGTCTTTTCCTCTTCCAGGCGCTTCACAATGACGCGGTCGTTCAATGGACGAATATTCATCAACTACTCCTTATGTACTTTACTGGACAAAAAAAGGGGCTGCATCTTCCATGCTGAAAGGCCTGACGTGGCCCTAGCCACCCCAAGAACTTGTTAGCACTCAGCTAGAGCGAGTGCTAATAATAATGGCGCACCTCAATCTGTCAAGACAAGGGGCCAGATTTTAACAACACGAGGGAGATGGGGACGTCCGGTAACGCTTTCAAGACCAAAGCGTCGGATGTTTATTTTGAAAACCCCTTGGGGATCATTCGGCGCGAAAGCGAGGCCCTAGACGTCAAAGGATCAGAGCCTTACCTCGATAAAGAAAGACGAATCGTCAATCAGTCTTTGACCGGTCGCTTCTCGAGCTTGCGCTGAAGTGAGCGGCGATGCATACCAAGCGCTCTGGCAGCAGCAGAAATATTACCGCCATGCTCTACCAGAATTTTCTGAAGGTGCTCCCATTCAAGACGACGCACGGACAGCGGCTTTTCCTTAATCTCAACAAACGCATCCCCCTCATGCTTATGAAGGGCCGCCACAATCTCTTCGGCGTCAGCGGGTTTTGCAAGGTAATGGACCGCCCCAAGCTTAATCGCCTCAACAGCAGTCGCAATGCTGGCAAACCCCGTCAGCATGACAATACGGGTATTGGCATCCAGCTCATGAAGTCGTTTGACCAACACCAGACCAGACTCCTGCCCAATGCGAAGATCGATCACTGCGTATTCAGGCTCGACAGACTCCGCCAACACAATACCCGCATCAACGTCCGTGGCCGCATGGACCTCAAACCCACGCCGATGGAGGGCAGCCTCAAGCACCTTGCAAAAGGTTTCATCATCATCCACCAGCAACAAGGTGGGCCGCTCAGAGGTATCACTCAGTTCGTTATCGAATTGTGCTTCAGTCACTCTCACCCCCTAATGATCTTCCGATACGTTCTTAAAACCCGCCTCCATCATGACACCGCTCCGGATCGACGCGTTTTTTTTTGCCCGGGGTTGATCAGTCAAGCGTTGACGTTTCAGCAAGCCTTACCCACCCATTGGGAAAGCGACGATAGGGCGGTCAACACCCGTTGATGGCCTTCTTCAAGGCTGAATCCAGTGGCTGTCCACAGGCAATTCGATCTTGGTGCAGGTGCCCCTCCCTTTACTTCTCGGCGTCATCTCAATCACCCCCCCCAGACGATTAATCGTCGAAAAAGCCAAAAACAACCCGACACCCAGCCCCTGATCCTTCGTCGTTACCGGGACCTTCCCAATAAGGCCGGATACATCAGGCGAAAGACCAGGACCGGTATCTAGAATCCTTAAGGTCGCACGCTTGTGATCCCAGCGAACATGAAGGCACACGCCATCCTCGGAGACCTCCGCCGCATTATTGAGAACATTAATCAGCGCCTGCGTTAGCGTCAGTTCGGCCAAAAAACCGGGCGACGGCAAGGGGCCTGCCTTGCGATAATCAAGATCAACTCCTGGTAATTGCTGCCGCCAGGCGCCAACAACATCATCAAGATAACCGGTCAGCGACGTCAACCGCCCACTCTCAGCCCGTATCTCACCGGCAGTCGCTGACATCACAGAAAGCGCCTGCTTGCAACGGGCAACTTGCTCTCGAAGAATGCGCATCTTGTCGGCCAAGTCACTTTCGGCACTGGAATCATACTGATTCTCTATTTCACGAATCAGGATAGCCATGGTTCCGAGCGGGGTGCCCATCTCATGGGCCGCGCCCGCCGCAAGCGTCCCCAGCGCAACAACGCGCTCATTCCTAAGGGTTTGCTCCCGAGCTTCTGCAAGACTTCGCTCACGCGCACGAAGATTCTTGGCCATTTCAACGACGAAGTAGGCCACCATGACGGCACTAAAAACAAAACCAAACCACATCCCGAACACATGGAGATCAAGGTCGTGCTTTGGCATCATGGCATGCATATTGTGCAGCGCATGAGCCGCGCTTTGATCCTGAAAGACCACAGGCTGAATGTCAGGCAGCGGGTGGTAATAGGTCATCAAGAGGGTGTAACAGCCCGACGTGAACATCACCATGTACCAGGTGTATTCTTGGGGAAGGACCGTTGCGGCAATGATTAACGGCAGCAGAAAAAACCAGGCCACTGGATTAGTAGCGCCACCGGTAAAATAAAGGATGGCCGTAATAGCGAGGACATCACAGGATAGCTGGACAAAAAGCTCCATCTCCAGAATAGGTTCGTTCGATGTCAAGCGCAGCCATGTCCACCAATTAAAGAGGGACAACAAGGTCAAAATACCCCAGAGCGGGACTTCCTGGAGCGGAATATCGAGGCCGTAAAGACTGATAAAGATGATCAGCCCCTCGCCCACAATCATCAAATTGCGTAAGACGAATAACCATCTAAGGTTTTGCCTTGCATCATGCTCAAGATGCGTGGGCGTGGGGATGCTGGATAAGGGTTCCGTATTCATCAATATGAGTGATTCGATGAGGCCATGAGCGACCACTGATGCGTCAATTTGTCACCTACCGGCCATCCCGTCATCACGACAAAATGGCCCCATCAGTGGAGAGCAACACGACGGTCCTCAGCACCTAAGAGGACACCGACTGACCGCCTTCAGCTTGGATGAGGAACATCAAGTCCCTTTTTTTTACTACTTGGACGACATCTCATCATTGACCTCATCTGGCGTCAATGATTTGGCTTCAAAAGAAACACAAAGCCCCGAAAGCCCGCAATATCCGTTCGGATGAACAGCAAGATACTGCTGATGATAGCCTTCGGCATAATAGAAGACCGGCGCTTCGGCCACTTCCGTGGTGATGACCTCCTCACGGCCCGCCGCGATGATCGCCCTTTGATAAAGATCAAGACTTTTCATCGCCTGGCGACCATCCTCAGGAGAACACGTATAGAGGGCCGATCGGTATTGGGTCCCAAGATCATTACCCTGCCGCATCCCCTGCGCCGGGTGGTGAGACTCCCAGAAGACTTTCAATAGGGCGGTCAATGGCACCACGGCCGGGTCGAAAACCACCATAACCACTTCGGCGTGCCCGGTTTGTCCGGAACAAACCTCTTCATAGGTCGGATGGGGTGTAAAACCACCGGCGTAGCCCACTGCTGTCGTGTAGACCCCCGCCATAGACCAGAATTTGCGTTCGGCCCCCCAAAAACACCCCATACCAAAATAAATGGTTTTTGAACCCAAAGGGAACGGCGGCTTTAGGGGGTGACCAAGAACGACGTGCACCGAAGAAGTGGCCATCGGAACGGACCTCCCTGGCAATGCATCGGCCTCCTCTAACCGCACCGCCCCTTTTTCTTGAAACCATCGTCGCGTTAAATCAAACACACCCTGTCCTCCATTAAGATTCAGCCTGCCCACGAATGAGCGCCTAGAGCGTCTCGCCTCTTGATGGCATCGAGCCTAATAAAACCCTTCACGACAGCTCTCTCACCACGGCCAGTCAGTCATCCGCTTTACAATGGGGTCCACATGACCCCAGAGAGAAAATCACACCATGCCGCCCACCGATTCTTTTCAACGCTTTTATTTTGAACATCTCGGCATCCGAGGTGAGATTGTTCGCCTTGAGGAGGCCTGGTTAGCCATACAAGGGGCTTCTCACTATCCTCCAAGCGTTGCCGCTCCACTCGGGGAAGCGATGGCTGCTGTCGTCTTACTTTCTGGCACCATCAAGTTTGAGGGGTCTTTGATCCTTCAAGTTCAAGGCAGCGGCCCAATAAAAACACTCGTCGCACAAGCAACCCATCAACGAACGATTCGGGGGCTTGCGCATTTTGAGCGAGAACCATCCGGAGCGGCCCTTGATCAATTGTTTGGTGAAGGCCGCATGGTCATCACCATTCAGAATCGCGACCTGGAGCCTTACCAAGGGATCGTAGCACTCGAAGGCGCCTCTCTTGCAGAGGCGATTGAAGGTTATTTTGAACGCTCGGAACAGCTGCCAACGCGGCTCTGGCTCACCGCACATCCGCAGCGTGCCGGCGGTCTTTTTCTGCAGGCTCTACCAGGACATCAAAGGAATGAGGATGATTGGAATCGGATCCACCATCTGGCCGCTACCGTGACCCCTGAAGAGCTGCTCGAACTCCCCCCTGAGGCCCTTTTGTTCCGGCTTTTTCATGAAGAGACGGTTCGGCTACAAGATCCTGAAACCGTCCGTTTCCGTTGCGGCTGCAGCCGCAACCGCATCGAGTCCGTTCTGGTCGCGTTAGGCCCTAAGGAAGTGCAAAGCCTGTCAGAACAGGATGAAGTGATCTCGGTCCACTGCGAATTCTGTAACCGAGAGTATGTGTTTGACCGCGTCGATACGACGGGCTTATTCCTCGCATCAGGAGGCCTCTCACCCAACACGACGCGTCAATAAAGGGACAACTTTCACCCAAGGCCACTAGAACCTTGGGTGATCATCTCCCGAACTAAAGCCAATAAACAAAGATAAAGAGGCCCAGCCAAACGACGTCGACGAAATGCCAGTACCAAGCCGCCGCCTCAAACGCAAAATGATTGTGGCTGCTGAAGTGACCCCTAAGACTCCGGATCAAAACAATCAACAGAAAGATGGCACCGATGGTGACATGAAGACCATGAAAACCGGTCAGCATGAAGAAGGTGGAGCCATAGATACCCGTGCCGAGCGTCAGCCCCATTTCTGTATAGGCCTCATGGTATTCAACGCCCTGCAGGAAGACGAATCCAAAACCCAGAAGGACCGTGAGAGCGAGACCGATGATCAGCTGGCGACGATTATCCTTGAGTAGCCCCCAATGCGCCCAGGTCACGGTCACGCCGCTGGTGAGAAGAATCAGGGTATTGATGGCCGGGATTCCCCAAGCCGCCATCGGCTCAAATTCACCTTCCTCATTACCCCCAATGTGGGCCGGTCCATTGGTAGGCCAGACATTCTTGAAAGAATCCCAAAGAAATTGATGGGTTGAGTCAATTCCTGTTCCAGGCGTATCGCCCCCAAGCCAAGGTAGCGCAAGGTCTCGACAGTAGTAGAGCGCACCAAAAAAGGCGGCGAAGAAGAAGACCTCCGAGGTAATGAACCACATCATTCCCATCTTGAAGGATATTTCAACTTGGTGATTGTAAAGGCCACCAAGACTCTCGCGGATGATGGCCGCAAACCAGATGAACATCATGTAAATGATGGTACCCGCCCCGACCCACATCATGGCAGGACCGATATCGGACCCATTCAGGTAATTTGAGAAACCCGCCAGGAGGACAAAGAGACCTATGGAGCCAATAATGGGCTGGGTGGCCTTGTGAGGCAGAAAGTAAGATCCATGTAGCGCCATGAGTATTTCCCCTGATCAATAACTGATAAAACGCTCAGCACCTAGGGAGGGCTGATATCGAAAAACGTATACGACAAGCTGACGTCTCCCACTGTCTCCGGAAGCTCGGGATCAATGGCGAATCGAACGACCATTTCCCGCTCCTGATGCGGTTCAAAACGCTGTTCGTTAAAACAGAAACATTCGCTCTTCTTCAGAAACTGGGTGGTCCATCCCGGCGCAATACTCGGAATCGCCCGACCGATCAAGGGCTTCTCTGACGAGTTGCGTCCATAGAACGCGACCGTCTGGTACTCCCCCGGATGGACCTTGATCTTATTCACGCCCGCTCTAAATTCAAGCGGCATCGACCCATTCACTGTCGTCACAAACTCAACATTGACCCAACGCGACTGGTCAACCCGGAGCATCGTCTCGGCCTGAGCCTCCGTTTTGACCTTGCCATTGAGTCCCGTCCATTCACAAAAGACATCGTAAAGCGGCACTAAGGCAAAACCAAAACCAAACATGGCGATGACCACCAAGACGATGTACGCCAAAACCTTGGTGTTCGATCGCCGGGGCGGCACCGGACTCATGATGGGAGCCCGGTCCCTTTCATCACATGGTAAATGGCGAGGAAATAGAGACTGACCGCCACACCTCCGAAGAAAAGCGCCATGAGGATGTTCTTTGTTCTGATTTTCATCCTGTCAGGTACTCACCGTACACATCTATTCGGAAATGGCCTTTTCAGTGAACGTTGGGAGGCGTTTCCCACGTGTGATAAGGCGCTGGCGATGGCAGGGTAAACTCAAGGCCATGCTCACCAGCACCCTCCCAGACTTCGTCACTCGCGTGCTCACCCTGTCTGCGCATACACCTGATCACGATGTAGCAGAAAATCAACTGGGAAAAGCCAAAAATGAACGCACCGACGGAGGACCACGCATTGAATTCAGCAAATTGGAGCGCATAGTCTGGGATTCTTCTTGGCATTCCAGCAAGCCCAAGGAAATGCTGCGGGAAGAAGCACAGATTCACCGACAGGGTTGTCAACCAAAAGTGCAACTGCGCTAATCGCTCGTCGTACATCCGTCCAGTCCACTTAGGTAACCAGTAGTAGACCCCACCGATGATCGCAAACACCGCCCCAGAAACGAGAACGTAGTGGAAATGAGCCACGATGAAATAGGTATCGTGGTACTGCAGATCTGCCGGAGAAATGGACATCATCAGTCCGGTGAAGCCGCCCAGAGTGAACAGCACCACAAAGGCAATAGCCCAGAGCATAGGGGATTCAAAGGTAATGGCCCCCCGCCACATCGTCGAGATCCAGTTAAATACCTTCACCCCAGTCGGCACCGCAATCAGCATGGTGGCGTAGGTGAAATAGAGTTCGCCCTCAATCGGCATCCCGACCGTGTACTGATGATGCGCCCAAACGATGAATGATAAGAAACCAATCGAGGCCGTGGCGTAGACCATCGATGAGTAACCAAATAGGCGCTTACGCGAGAACGTCGGGATGATTTGTGAAACGATCCCAAAAGAAGGCAAGATGAGGACGTAGACTTCTGGGTGACCAAAGAACCAGAACAGATGCTGATAGAGGACCGGATCACCACCACCCGCTGCATTAAAGAAGCTGGTACCAAAGAACTTATCGGTGAGCAGCATAGTCACCGCACCCGCAAAAACAGGCATGATGGCGATCAACAGAAAGGCCGTAATCAGCCAGGTCCATACGAACAGGGGCATTTTCATGAGCGTCATGCCGGGCGCCCGCATATTAAGGATCGTCACGATGATGTTGATCGCAGCAAGGATCGACGAGACGCCAAGAATATGGATGGTAAAGATCGTAAACGGAAAGGCAGCCCCGGTCTGAAGAACCAACGGCGGGTAAAGGGTCCATCCAGCCGCCGCGGCACCCCCCTCCATGAACAAGGTACTCATCAGCATCAAGGCGGCAAAGGGCAGCAGCCAGAAGCTCCAATTATTAAGGCGAGGCAAGGCCATATCGGGGGATCCGATCATCATCGGAATCATCCAGTTGGCAAGACCCGCAAAGGCAGGCATGACAGCGCCAAAAACCATGATCAGCGCATGCAGCGTTGTCATCGAGTTAAAGAACATCGGATCAACAAACTGCATGCCAGGCTCAAATAACTCCGCCCTGATCACCAGGGCCATGGCCCCACCGACCATGAACATGATCAAGGAGGTCACCATATAGAGCGTGCCAATATCCTTGTGGTTGGTGGTCGTCACCCATCTCATCAGGCCCTTGGCTGGACCGTGGTCATGGTGATCGTCATGAATGGCCGAAACTGACATAGGATTCACCTCAAAAAATGGGGACGTTGTTTTAGTGGGTCGCGATATCGGCGGGCTGCACCAAATCACCGGTGCTGTTGCCGAACGCGTTACGCTGGTAAGTAATGACCGCCGCAACCTCTCGAGGTTTCAGGATATTGCGGAATGACGCCATCAACGGTGGCTTGCCATTAAGGACCAGTTGAATGTGGGCTGCCACGGGACCTTGGACGACCACCGGACTCCCGTGAATCGCCGGGAAGAGACCCGGAACGCCTTCCCCATTCGCCTGATGACAGCTCTGGCAATGGCTTTCATAGACTTCTTTGCCCAGCGTCATAGCGACCTCTTGGGTGAGGGGTTCATCGATTGCTGGAGCAGGGCTCGTGGCCTCGCTGCTGCCCGCTGCGGCCAGGGGAGGCTCGGGTTGATGGTCACTGGGTTTTTCTTGAGGGGTAGCTGGCTCTCCAGCCGCCTGAACGGCAGTCCCCTTCTGCGCGGCCAGCCACTCACGATATTCTGCCTCAGGCTTTGCAACCACCACGATGGGCATGAAGGCATGATCGCGGCCACACAGCTCGGTGCACTGACCCCGATAGGTACCAGGCTTCTCAATGGTTGCCCAACCATCGGTGATAAAGCCTGGAATGGTGTCCTTTTTCCAGCCAAGGTCTGGCACCCACCAAGAGTGGATAACATCGCCCCCTGTAAAGAGGAAGCGGACCTTCTTACCCACCGGCAGAACGAGAGGGTGATCCACATCGAGGAGATAATGATCCACGGTCGCAGGGTCGATACCGGAACCCATTTGACGGGCCTCATTACTCTTCGCTGAAAGGGTACTGAAGAAGCTGACCCCCTCATCCAGATAATCGTATTTCCATTTCCACTGATAACCGGTCACCTTGACGGTGAGATCTGCTCCGGTGGTGTCGTAAACTTTGATCATCACCCGGGTGGCCGGAATCGCCATTCCAAGCAAAATAAGGAATGGGATGACCGTCCACAGAATCTCAATCTTGGTGTTTTCATGAAACTGCGCCGGTACCGCACCCTTTGACTTCCGGTGATGGATCAACGAGTAGACAAGAATCCCGTAGACCAAGACCCCAATGCCAACACAGATCCAGAAGATCAGCATATGCAGATCATGGATATCTCGACTCAGCTCGGTCACGCCTTCAGTCAGATTGAGCGCGTAATCAGCAGAAGCCTCACCAGCGACCGCAAACCCACTCACCGCCAGTAAAGTCATTAATTTCTTCACGAAACCCTCTCTACAGTCGCTCGGACCAACGATTGGCCTTGCTTTTATTGGTCAAAAAATATGTTTGCGGCACCCAAAAGTCAGCCCCCTTTCATCCGAAGCCCTGAACCTAAATTCGGGCGAATTCCGGAGAAAAGGCCTCCTTAGGCAGCCATGTAATCAATTAGTTGCGTCGCCAGCGAGGAGGTAGATCCTTATTTAAGGGAACATTGCCTCCCTGTCTGCGCGCGCTTCCATATTATTATTTGACGACTTTTCTGAACCATGAAAAGCCCTTCGAGCAACCCCACGATGCGAAAAAGGCATCGCTTGCGCTGAGATGACCCATGCTTCAGGGTGATGAGATCCTAAGGGATCAGCATCCTCTTAAAACCGGACCCGATGATCAAGAGCGCCAATCTCTGGATGAATTTCATCCCTCCCCGACCGGCCACACTGCCCCCTATCGCGACAGGATCAAACACGCCGAGGTTAAATGCTAGCTTAAGGCGCCACAAGGCGCAAGATTTCAACAATATCTATACGGTTATTTGGCGCCGACTCACCCTCCCCTTGATGGGGCGCAAAGGGCATCTTTAAGAGAGGTCGACCGAGTCTGTCCCCCAGCGCCAAGAGCATGTCTTGGGACTCCTCTGTAGTCGGCGATAGTTCATTAGCAATCCAGCCAGCCATCACCAGACCGGAATTTAACATGGACTCAGCCGTCAGTCGCGCGTGGTTAATACATCCAAGACGCAGACCCACCACCAAAATCACCGGGAGATCAAACCGTCGCGCAAGATCAGCAACATCCTCCTGATCATTGAGAGGAACCCGCCATCCACCCACACCCTCAACCACCACACAATCAGCCAGAGCCGCCAACCGGTCCAATGCTTCGACCAGGGTTTCGAGATGGATAGAGACCCCTTCCGCTCTGGCCGCAAGATGAGGTGATGCCGCCATCCTTAAAAGAGACGGATTCACCCAGCCATAGGGAACCTCGAGAGCCGCGGCCCTATGGAGCTGTTGGGCATCATCATTAAACCAGTCATCACCGACCCTAACCGCCCCACTAGCCACAGGCTTCATAGCCGCCACCTTTAAGCCGACTGACCTCAGCGCCCTGATCAAATGAACCGCAACATGGGTCTTCCCAATACCGGTATCGGTTCCCGTCAAAAAAATCCCACGCCGCTTCATCGGGGCTCACACGAGGGTCGGCGGGCAAAACCGGTGACGATATCGAAGGTCGCACAGACCCTTGAATCCAAAGGCCCACCGACTATCGGGTAAGCGGCCTTCATGCGCGCAAAACGGTCTTTCCCGGTCAGATGATAAGACCTACCCCCCATCTGATTGTGCGCGCCAATCCCTTTTAGCTCACGCATCAGGGTCATCACATCAGCGTATTCACGTTGATGCAGTTTTGAGGACACCGTCGAATCAAGGAATCCCGCGGTTTCGATCGCCGCGTGGACATCGTCAGCAGATAAAAATGCATTGACATGATCGTCATCATCCACCGCCCTCCATGCCTCGCGTAATTCCATCAACGTCCGAGAACCAAAGGAGGTAAAGAACAACAGCCCACCGGGCTTCAAGACCCTGAAGCTTTCCCGAAAAACATCCACGGGGGAAGCACACCATTGAATGGCCATATTCGAGAACACCAAATCAAAAACCCCATCGGCCAGCGGCAACGATTCGGCATCCCCGACGACGCAGGTCTTAAGTCCCTTCTTGAAGGCCTCCAGCAGCATGCCTTCGGCAAGATCAAGGGCCACTACTTGGGCTCTCGGCAAGGCCCGCTCAAGCGCCAAAGCCCCCCGACCAGTCCCTGCCCCAAGATCCAGAACCCATTCGGCATGAAGACCCGCTGGAAGCCGCTCAATCAGCGCAAGAGCCGAGACCCCCTGAAGGCTGGCGAGGGCATCGTAAGCGGGCGCGGCACGACCAAAAGATCGCGCGATTAAGACCTTAGCGGGTAAAACCCCTGGGGCCCCCAAGACACTCATGCGGGGACCCTCAAAAGAAAGTTACGCAAGAATTCCGCGACTTCATCACGGTGGGTCCAGAAAGGGAAATGCGCGGCACCTGGCACGATAAGGAGGTCGATATCCGATCGCAGCGACCTGATTCGATCCGCCACGGCGATAGGCACCAGCCGGTCAAGCTCCCCTAGGACGACGGCGATAGGCAGCGAAAGCATCGCAAGATCGGACCTTAGATCTTGCTCCAACAACAAAGTAAGTCCGCCCTCAAGGGCTCTCGGGTCGGCAGGTGGACGCGAAGCGACGGCATGCTTGATCTGCCTTGCCAAATCCCGCGCATTGACCTGACCGAAAGTTTGGAGGCCCACAAACCGGTTCATGGTGCCTTCTGCGTCCTCAACCAACTGCGCTGCCATCTCCTCTAAATGTCTTGGAAGCACCCCAGGCCAATCAGACACCTGGATGAAACAGGGTGAACTGGCCATCAAGGTGAGACTTAATGGAGGCTCCGGCGCGGCGCGGGCGACAAGGGTCGCGATCACCCCCCCAAGAGACCATCCAAGCCAATGCGAACGGGGAGGCGCTGCATGAAGGAGCGCCTTCACCAGATCCTCCACGCGCCAGGAACCTATAGGACTGCGACCATGCCCCGGAAGATCTACAAGGGTGATACAAAAATCCCGCGATAAGCGATCGGCAAAATCCTTCAGCAAGCCCCCATGCATCCCCCAGCCATGCAGCATCACCAGACCAGGGCCAGACCCCCAACGCTCAACATAAAGATCATCCGGAGCCGCGATCATTGCGTTAGATCATCAAGCAGGGGCGATGGCAGCGCTCGAAAGCCATCTGACATAGCCTCCAAAAGATGATCAACCTGATTGATGGTATGCCCAGCCGTAAGGGTGACGCGGAGTCGCGCCAGTCCCCTTGGAACCGTCGGTGGACGAATCGCCGTCACCAGAAAGCCCCGCATCAACAAATGATCAGCCAAGGCAGTGGCCAGCAGGGGACTGCCTAACAAAAACGGCTGTATGGGTGATTCTGAGCGCATCAAAGGCAAACCCAGATCGGCCGCCCCTTGTCGAAGCCGCTCGATCAATTGCCGAAGATGAAGACGGCGCCACCCTTCATCTTGAATCAGTGCCAGCGATGCCATGGTCGCCACAGCGAGCGCCGGCGGCAACGCCGTGGTATAGATCGCGGTCCGGGCCCGCTGTAATAAATAGTCGATCAGATCCTTTTGGCCGGCCACAAAGGCACCAAAGGTGCCAAAGGACTTCCCAAACGTTCCCATGAGGATCGGGACCTCCTCCTGACCGACCCCCAGAGACTCAAGGAGTCCTGCCCCAGTATCGCCAAGAACCCCAAGGCCATGGGCATCATCGATCATCAAATAAGCTCCCGCCTGAAGAGCCACTTCGGAGAGGCCCAACACATCAGCGGTATCCCCCTCCATGCTGAAAACCCCATCACTCGCAATCAACTGACCCTCAACTGAAGATAATGAGGGCACTGAGCCATGCGGATAACGCTTGAGTTTTGCGCCAGATAGGCGGGCCCCATCGAGCAAGGAGGCATGATTCAACCGATCCTCAAAGATGATTCCGCCCCGCCCCACGAGCGTATCAACCACGCCCAGATTGGCCATATAGCCGGTTGAAAACAACAGCGCACGCTCACGCCCGGTGAATGCGGCCAAAGCCTCCTCGAGTTGCTCATGGGGCATGCTGTGGCCGCAGATTAAATGCGAGGCTCCAGATCCAACGCCGAATGCTGACGCGCCCCGCTTCAGCGCCGCCACTACTCGAGGGTGATTCGCTAAGCCAAGATAATCATTGCTCGAGAAATTCAGTAAGGGCCGACCATCCAAAATAACCGAGACCCCTTGCGGGGTCGTCAGTGTTTTTCTTCGCCGCGTCAGCCCTTGAGACTCGATCTCTTTCAGCCTCTCCGCCAATCCCTTGGCAGCGCTCATGAAAAGGTCACTCCGAAAGGGAATTAATCGGCTTCTGCGTAAAACCCTGAGAGGCGAACGCCAAGACGACTGAATAAACGTCGATCGGCCTCCGCAACTGGATTCTCGGTCGTCAGTAGCCGTTCGCCATAGAAAATGGAGTTGGCTCCCGCCATAAAACAGAGCGCCTGCATCTCATCACTCATATCAGATCGACCGGCGGAAAGTCGAACTCTCGACTTAGGCATCATGATTCGGGCCGCCGCAATGGTTCTTACAAAATCGAGAGGGTCGAGGGCATCCACATCACTCAGGGGCGTCCCCTCCACCTTGACCAGAAGATTGATGGGCACACTTTCTGGGTGGCGGGGCATATTGGCCAACTGGATCAGCAAACCCGCTCGGTCCTCCAGCCCCTCCCCCATCCCCACAATACCGCCACAGCAGACATTCAAACCCGCGTCACGGACCCGCTCCAGGGTCTCCAAACGATCCTGATAAGTCCGGGTAGAAATAATTTCGGAGTAATAGGCCTCGGAGGTATCCAGATTGTGGTTGTAGTAATCAAGACCAGACTCCTTGAGTTGATGCGTCTGCTGATCCGTCAACATCCCGAGGGTGACACAGGTCTCCAGTCCCAGCGCCTTAACCTCCTCAATCATCTCGCAAACGCGATCAATATCGCGGTCACTGGGGCTGCGCCAAGCCGCCCCCATACAAAAACGACCTGCCCCCTGCGCTTTCGCTGCACGCGCGGCCTCGATCACATCGCCGAGGGGTAATAAGGACTCCTGGCTGAGCCCTGTTTGATAGTGGGCACTCTGCGGGCAATAAGCACAATCCTCAGAACAAGAACCCGTCTTAATACTTAAAAGACTCGAGACCTGCAATTCATTCGGATCAAAGTGTTCGCGATGGATCGTCTGCGCCTGAAATAAAAGATCCGAGAACGGCTGGGTCAGCATCGCCGTCACCTCTGAGAGGCTCCAATGATGGCAAAGCCCGTCTGTGAGGCCCTTAAGATCCAGACCACGTCGATCAACAACCCCACCCTGAACTGACATGCGACATCTCCCTATAAATCATGAGGGGGCCTGACCACCACCGCCTATTGTCAACTCGGCGACCCCAAGAATAGTTTACAACTGAGTGCAAATTACACTATTTTGCAGCAGATGCGCACCCAACCGTCCGTATCCCCATAGACTCACCACCGAAAAGCGGCCTTTGAGGCGTCAATGTCTTTGCCATTCGCTCAAAAGACAATGCTTTTATGGCGACGAACCGTGGCGATCTCCGTTCCGCGTCTTCACCATCGCACTGACCATTTAATCGGCTTTGTCTCCAAAATTGGCGAGGACCGGAGCATGGTCTGATGGACGTTCAAGCCCTCTTGGGCCTTGATCAACCCCACACGAAAGGCAATGCGACATGAGCGTTTCCGACCCGAGGATATGATCTATCCGAAGTCCGAGATTACGGCGAAAGCTATTCATCCGGTAATCCCACCAGGTATAGGTCTTCTCTGGCTGTTCGAAATGGCGGAAGCTGTCGATCAACCCGATACCCAACAGCGCGTTAAAGGCCGCTCGCTCAGGATCACTGCAGAGAAGCTTGCCCTCAAAGGCGACAGGGTCATAGACATCCGGATCAGCCGGTGCAATATTGAAATCCCCAAGCACAAGGAGATGATCGTGGCGCTGGCGCTCCCCTTCTAACCACCCCGTGACCCTCTGAAGCCACTCGAGCTTGTAGGCGTACTTCTCAGATCCGACTTCACTGCCATTCGGCACATAAAGATTGACAATACGAAAGCCACCAACGGTCGCCGCCAGAATCCTTCGCTGAGGATCATCAAGACCAGGAATATCCGTGATGCCGTTTTCAGGTGTCATTCTGGTGACCAGAGCGACGCCGTTATAGGTCTTTTGGCCGCTAAAAACCACGTTGTAACCGAGCGAACGGAGGGGCTCCAGAGGAAATTGGGAATCTTCCGTCTTGGTCTCTTGGAGCGCTAAAACATCCGGCTCAACTTTCTCCAACCAATCAAGCACATGAGGCAAGCGAACCCTCAGTGAATTCACATTCCAGGTGGCGATTTTCATTATGAATTAAGTGATTGATTTTAAGGGGTTTACTAAACGTTTAAAGCCTCCTCCTAGGGGGGGCTTATCCTGCCGGTTCTGGTCTTGGATGCATGTCGTGAGCATTTCAATGGGGGTTTCTCCCGTGCTGCCGGCAAAATAACTTCATGACCTAAGGGTGCGGTTTTTTATTTTAGTAGCTCTATGGGGATAGTACTATGAAGACACAGGTCAATCAGGTATTGAACGAGGCAAACAGTCGGTCCGAACAACGGAAGCAAGAGCACCCTAATGCGAAGCCCTGGACTTGGTGCTCTGGTCTGACAAGATTCACAAAATCACGATGTTGAAAAAGAGATGAGCCTACCCATTACAGAAACCTTTCTTTACCTGACCATTCTCGGGGCTTTAGCCGGCACTTTGGCAGGACTATTGGGCATTGGGGGTGGCATCATCATTGTCCCTACTCTCCTTTGGGTTTACGACTCTGGTGAGGCCCTACCTAAAGACCAAATAATGCATTTTGCTCTTGCAACATCACTAGCGACCATCTGCTTTACATCAATAAGCTCTATTATCGCGCACAACAGGCAAGGAGCCGTTATTTGGTCTTCTGTTTTCAGACTTAGTCCGGGAATTATTATGGGTACCCTCATCGGAACTTTTCTAGCTGGGCTCATGACCAGCGTCGCTCTCGCTCTGTTCTTTGGGATATTTCTTTTGATCGTCTCAATGCAAATGGCAATATCAAGGCGGCCCTCTGCTCACAGAGGACTCCCAGGCTGGTTGGGTACGAGCTTCATTGGATTATTTATTGGGGTCATTTCCGCGCTGGTTGGGGTGGGTGGCGGAACCCTTACAGTACCCTTCCTAACTTGGTCTAACGCCCCTCTCCGAGCCGCTATAGGAAGCTCTTCTGCCGTTGGATTTTTTATTGCGATTGCCGGATCTATTGGCTACGCATGGGTTGGTCAGAACGCGATGGTGCCTTTTAGTTCTGGATATATCTATTGGCCCGCCGTCGTTGGCATTGTGCCGACCAGCCTAATTTTCGCCCCATTGGGAGCAAGGCTGGCACATACTATTCCAGTTCACTTCCTAAAGATTTTATTTTCTATATTTCTGGCAATTATTGGAATAAAAATAATCATCAAGACATGCCCTAGCATGGACATAGACGGTTTCATAATGGCAGCACGGCAAGTTTATGATCTGCTGGAGAATGAAATATCTAAACGCATTGTCGATCTTAGGCTTTAGCCTCGACATTTCATTGTCATCGGCGAGCCGAGAGGATGTGCTCCTCTCCCTTAAAGGCTGGAGCCATCAAGTCTGCTGCAACCCGCTCACACCCATTGCCTTCACGCCTGAAAACAGCCAAGGTCTCCGATGGTCAGACCTAAGGGCCCGTCAGAGAAGGGGCATTGGCTGGTCGTATACTTTTTGAGAATCCACAAGATCGCTTGAAACATCCATACATCCGTGAATGGCCATTTTGATGCGCCTCTAAGGAGGGAGGGTCGTTGGGACGCAGGAAAATTCAACATCGCAGTCAAAATTTTGCTGGCTTTTCTGATCAAAACAGACATCACTTTCGCCACAAAAGCCACCATCCAAAAGAATCATTTCCTTGGTGACGGCTCCATGCCTTGGGAGAGCTTTAGCTTTAAACGGCGATGGCGCCCTAACAGCCGCCTGATTCGAGCACCCGCCCGCCAAAATACAGCCCGTCAGAAGAAGAGCCGAGCCAACCCAAAGCCCCCTAGTCATCCTGGGAGAGCGCAGCCAATTTCTTTTCCAAGGCTCTCAATCGGGTCCATATTTCATGCAACCTTGGCATGATGGCCATATTCTTGAGGTATTGCTGGAGCGGCTGAACCGGGCCACCGGCGTACATGCCTGGTTCCTTGATACTGTTATTGAGTCCGGCCCGGTGCAACAAAACAGTGTCATCCGGCACGGTCACATGATCAAGGGTTCCGGTTTGACCGGACGCAATGACTCGGCGACCGAAACGGGTAGACCCCGAAAGCCCCGTATGCGCGCAAAGGATGCTGTCTTCACCGATTTCCACGTTATGCCCCAAGTGGCACATCGCATCGATCACTGCCCCCGCCTTCACCCAGGTTGTGCCATAGGTGCCGCGATCAATATTGGTATTAGCCCCGATGACCACCCGATCACCAATACTCACCGAACCTGTATGCGGGATGCGGTAGTTCCGTCGACGTTCGTCCTGGGCAAAACCAAAGCCCTCGGATCCAATCACGCAGCCCGCCTTGAGAATCACATCAGATCCAATATCACACCCATAACCGACAACGCAGCCAGGATGAAGGACAGTCCCCTCACCAATCGTTGCATCGTGCTCCACCACCACATTGGCCATCAGAACCACACGATCACCCAGCTCGACATTCCGACCGATCACCACGCCAGGCCCGACCAACACCTCCTCGGGAATCCGCACGCTGCCATGAATCACCGCGGATGGGTGGATTCTTGGCCATTCGGTGTCACGCACATTTCGATCGGCGTAGGTCTGTTTGAGAATGGCCATCGCCAGACGAACATTTGGAGCGATGAGGACCGCAAGACCTTCCAACCCAGAGAGGCTCTCGGCAAGGCCTTTCGAGGTCACAATACCTGCCGGTTTCTGCTCCCTAACCCGGTCGAGGTATTTGACATGATCAACAAACACCAGATCGCCAGGTCGGCACTCCTCAATGGGAGATAGCCGAATAAAGAGGGCGTCAGGGCCCTGCCTTTCAACGATCAGGCCCTCAGGGGAAAATCTTTCAATCAGCTTTGAAGCAACAACATTCATGACGTCAATCACACAGCGTAAGGTAGTACCATAATATAGGAAGGCCGTGACTTCTGTTTCATGGTCGCCGCGATCGAGGATGCGTGTAAGATGTTACCGCTACTCCTTATAGACGTTCCCCTGACCCATCCACTGGATAACGACCTTGGCAGCTGAACCTCAGGCACAGACGGACCCGGAAATTCCGGAAGACGTCGTTGCGCACTCTCCCCGCTACGCCGACTTTGCAGCCGCCCTTGTATCCAAGGGAAAGATGCGCGAGTCAGAGGTCATCAGGGCGCATCGGCTGGCCTTACAGACGGATGACCCGAGAATTCCCGCTCTTCTCGTCAAGCTTGGCATTATCTCCGAAAGGGATACCGCTGAAATCCTTGCCGATGTCAGCGGAGTGGTTCTCGTTACTCCAGAGGACTACCCCGAAACCTCGCCTCTTCCCGAAACCATTTCGATTCGTTTTCTCAAAGAAAACCACATCATCGGATTATCCGCCTCGGATGAAGAGGTCGTGATTGCCGTCACCGACCCTTTTGATCAGGAAGTGCTAGAGGCCATGGCGCTTGCCTGCCATAAACGCGTATGCCCCCGAGTGGGTCTTGGCACCGACATCGATCGCGCCCTTGAAACTCAACTGGGACCTGGAAAATCCCTCATGGGAGAAATCGTCGACCGATTTGGTAGCGACGAGGATGTCAACGAAGCCGATGTCGAACACCTCAAGGATCTTGCTTCAGAAGCGCCGGTCATTCGAATGGTCAACCTCATCATGCAGCGCGCGGTAGAGATGCGCGCCTCGGACATCCATGTTGAACCGTTCGAACAATCCCTGAAGGTTCGTTTCAGGATCGACGGGGTACTGAGGGAAGTGGAGTCACCGCCGGTTCGGTCGACCGCCGCCGTGGTGTCCCGCATCAAAATTATGGCCAAGCTCAATATTGCCGAGCGGCGACTCCCCCAGGACGGTCGTATCAAGCTCCAGGTTCAGGGCAAAGAACTCGATCTTCGCGTCTCGACCGTACCCACCATGTATGGCGAAAGCGTCGTGATTCGTCTCCTCCATAAGGAAAGTATAAAATTTGACTTCAATAGCCTCGGCTTTGAGGGCGACTCACTGGAGCGCTTTCTTGGAGTTTTGGAGCAGCCGCACGGCATCATCCTCATCACCGGTCCAACCGGCAGCGGAAAAAGCACTTCGCTCTATACCGCTTTACACAAGATCAATACCCCCGACCGAAAGATCATTACCGTCGAGGACCCGGTCGAATACCAGCTTGACGGGGTCAACCAAATCCAGACCAAGCCACAGATCGGACTGACCTTTGCTTCGGCCCTCAGGTCAATCGTGCGTCAGGACCCTGATGTCATCATGATTGGTGAAATGCGCGACATCGAGACGGCCCGAATCGCCGTCCAGTCAGCGTTGACCGGGCATCTTGTCCTTTCAACGCTGCACACGAACGACGCCGCGGGCGGCGTGACCCGACTCTTGGACATGGGCCTTGAAGACTACCTCATCAGCTCCACCGTCAACGGCATCCTTGGGCAGCGACTGGTTCGAAAACTCTGCCCCCACTGCCGCGAATCTTATGAACCCCTCCCGGAAGTCGCCGCCGAACTCAAGCTGTGGAATTTCTCGAAGGAGCGTGACATCCTTCTCTATCGACCCAAAGGCTGCGAAGCTTGCGATGGAACGGGTTACAGGGGCCGACTTGCCATTACCGAACTTCTGGTCATGACCGATGACATTCGGCGCCTCGTCATGACCAATGCGCCCGCCCGAAAAATCGAAGAACAAGCCCTCTTGGAAGGCATGCAAACCATGTATGACGATGGCATCCACAAGGCGGTCGCCGGAATGACCACGGTGGAAGAAGTCCTCCGCGTCACCTCTGACGCTTAAGGTTAAAAGGAAACCTCAGATGACGCTCTATCATTTCAAGGCGGTGACCCGGGATGGCGAAACCATCGAGGAGGAGCGGGAGTCCCCGAATGAGATGGCGCTGATGATGAAACTCCAGGAGGAGGGCCTCCTGCCGATTAAGATCCAGGTAGCCGGCACCGGGCTTTCAAGCCTTTTAAGATTGGGACGCCGCGGCAACAAGATTTCCCACAAGCAAGTAACCCTATTCACCCGGGAGCTCCTCACCCTCCTTGAAGCAGGACTCCCTCTCGATCGAGCGTTGACTGTATTGCTCGAGCTGACCGCTGAAGAAGCCGATTTCAATGCCATGATTGGCAAGATTCTCGATAAGATCAAAGGCGGCGCACAGCTCTCAGACGCTCTCGAAGCGCAAGGACCGATCTTCACCCGGTTTTACCTCAATCTGATTCGCGCCGGAGAGGCTGGAGGCGCTCTTGAGGTCGTTCTCGACCGATTGAGTCAATATCTCGATAGCTCCAAAGAGCTCAAAGATACAGTGTCCACCGCGATGATCTATCCCATCATTCTGGTCATCATGGCCTTAGGCTCCCTGCTGCTGATGCTGACCTTTGTGGTCCCACAATTCACCGAAATGTTTGACAGCGCGGGCAAGGAACTCCCGCTGCCGACGCAGATTGTGGTGGGCTCAGCCGATGCCATTCGCTCCTATTGGTGGGCGGCCATTCCGATTTTTGTAGGGGTCAGTAGCTGGGTTCGCTATCAAAAATCAGACCCCATTCGGCGCCTGATCTGGGACGGCTGGATGCTTAAACTGCCCCTCTTTGGCGATCTCATGCTGAAATTTCAGGTCGCTAGTTTCAGTAGGACCCTCGGAACCTTGCTCAGCAACGGCGTCCCCCTGCTGGCAGCCCTCTCGATCGTCAAGGACACCCTCGAAAATCGACTGGTCGCTCAAAAATTGGAGTTAGCGGTCTCGAGCCTCAAGGAAGGTGGCGGACTGACCGCCCCCCTGATGGAGGCCAAGATCTTTCCCTCCTTGGCCATGCAAATGATCAAACTCGGTGAAGAGTCCGCCCAGCTTCCAGAAATGCTGGATCGCGTAGCAACCACTTATGACAAGGAAATCAAGATCTCCATTCAACGCCTCCTGGCGCTTTTGGAGCCCATCCTGATCGTGGGGCTTGGCTTGATGATTGGGGGTATTATTATTTCGATTCTGATGGCCATCCTCAGTGTCAACGATCTCGCCTTCTGACACGCCATCTATCCGAATCTATTCGCCTATTCGAGGTTAAAATGGGAGAATGGCCTCACTGAAGACGGGGAGGCTCCATCGCTCCCAACCTGATCGATAGCACCGATTTTTCATTAAGAAGACATCGCATGAATCTAGAAAACATTAAGATCCACCACCCATCCCTAAAGACCGTCCGCGGCTTTACCCTGATCGAACTGCTGGTGGTTCTCGCCATCATCGGCTTACTCGCCGGTCTTGTGGGCCCTCAAGTCATCAAGCACCTCGGGGAATCGAAGACCAAGACCGCGAAGCTTCAGATCGAGGAGCTGGCTTCTGCCCTCGACATGTATCGACTGGATGCCGGCCGCTATCCGAGCTCAGAAGAGGGCCTTGGGGCACTGATCGAGCAACCCTCTACGGCTAAATTCTGGAACGGACCTTACCTGCGTAAAAAGAAAATGCCCGTAGATCCTTGGAACAACCCCTATCACTATGTGATACCGGGCGAACATGGCAAATTCGATATTTTCACACTGGGCGCCGACAACACGGAGAGCGGCGACGGGGAAGATCGGGACGTCAATAGCTGGGAGTGATTCCCTCTGACCCTTTGACCTCAAGGCCAGCATCTGGCCGCCTTTTGGCGGCGGCCAATCTGAACGCGCCGCCGCAAGGGTTACCTAAGAGCTTAAGCTCTCGAACAGGCCAAAGCCCCATCGTTAAGGGCTTCACCCTGATCGAGATGCTTATCGTGCTGGCCATCGCCGGTATCGTCATGGGGACCTTAGTCCCCAGTTTCGGTCCAGCCATCGCGAGAGCCCAACTCTACTCGGCATCGCGCGACGTCGCCTCAGCGCTTCGGCACACCCGAGGCCAAGCCATGATTCGAGGCGAAGACGCTCTATTCGAACTGAATACCGTCAATCACTCCTATCGCGTCTCAGGGAGACCCAAACTGTATCGATTACCCCCCGGCATCGAACTCGGACTTTTCACGACCTCTACCGAAACCCTGGATGAGGGGACCGGTCGCATTCGTTTCTTCCCGGATGGATCGGCAACGGGTGGCAGGGTGAGCCTGATCACTGCCAAGCAAACACGGGTCGTCGATATCAACTGGTTAACCGGCGAAATCACGATCGGGGAGGAGGATTTAGGTGACCATTGAGAAACGCGGGAGACAATCCGGCTTTTCATTACTTGAAATCCTCGTCGCCTTTGGCGTTTTATCCCTCTGCCTCGGGGTTCTGCTGCGTATTTTTGCCGGTGGCGGCCAAATTGCAAGGACTGCCGATGAGTATTACCGTGCGATCCTCACTGCAGAGTCCATGCTGAATGGCCTTGGCACCGAGATTCCGTTAAAACCCGGGATCACCGAAGGAGAGCTCGAAGGCGACTACCACTGGAGCTTCAACGTCACCCCTTACAGCGTCGATCAGAACCTCTTGGGTGATCAGAAATTGGGATTCATGCCTTACTGGGTCGAACTCACGGTGGAGTGGGGGGGCGAGGAAGACCCCCGGGCCTTCAACCTCTCAACGCTTCGACTCATTCAGGACAAGCCACCTTGAAGCGGCGGCCAACACCTTTTGAGCAGGGCTTCACCCTGATCGAAATCCTGATTGGAACAGCCCTTCTTGGGATGATGATGCTGATCCTCACTGGCAGCCTCAGGATTGGCGCTGAAAGCTGGGAGGCCGGCGAAGATCGCATGGCGAAAGCGAGCCGACTTTTTGTCGTCGAAGGCTTTCTCTCCCGCCACATTGCGAGCCTGCTCCCCATTTCAGGCATCAACGGCCGCGGCGAAATGGAGCCGGCATTGGTTGGAACCGAAACCTCGCTATCCTATATCGCCCCGCTCCCTGACCAGCTTGAAGGTGGGGGACTTTACCGATTTAACCTGTCGGTGGTTGGCGATGATGACAACCGGTCGCTGAAGGTCCTCATTGTCCCTTATCAATCCAATCCTCAAGGCGATAAGGCGGCCTCTGAACCCTTTGATGACCTCGCGATCATCGACCATCTCAAGGTCTTTAAACTGTCCTATTTTGGCACCAATCCAGCGGCAGGGAATACGGTTGGAGCGGCAGATCAAGCCGGGACATGGACAAATAAATGGCAAGAGTACCAATTACCCACACTCATCCGGGTCCAAATCGAACGGGAAGGCGAGGAACCTTGGCCCACGCTCCTTATTGCCCCCAAAGCCCAGATGTTAAGGTAACCAGAGGATGAGACACCTTAACGTTCGGGAACGCGGCATGGCCCTGGTCATGGTCCTCTGGGTGATTAGCCTCATGACCATTATGGCCGGTAGCTTTGCCCTCTCGACACAACGGGAGGCGGGCATTATGAGTCACGCCCATGAACGAGCTAAAGCCTTGGCCATGGCAGACGCCGGCATCAACTATGCCATGCTGATGCTCAGCATCCCCGACCCCAAAAAGCGTTGGCAGTCCGATGGCAGGCCATACCTCTGGCAAGCGAACGACTCCAAGGTTCGTTTGAGAATTATTGATGAAGGCGGCAAAATTGACGTGAATGTCGCCCAGGAGCAAACCTTGAAGGCCGCCTTGAAGCTGGCCCTGCAGAATGAGGACCAGGCGACTCAGTTGACGGATGCGATCATGGACTGGCGGGATGCCGACGACATCAAACGGAATGTGGGCGCCGAAGCTGAAGACTACAAGGCAAAAGGCATGAAAGCCTTGCCACAAAATCGCAACTTTATGGTCATGGATGAGCTGCGGGGAGTTATGGGTGTATCACCGGACCTTTATCGTAAATTGGAAAACTGGTTTACGCTATACTCTGGAAGTGACGGCCTCAACCCTCAGAAGGCCTCCAAAGAGGTGCTGACGGCATTGCTCGGCGGCGATCAGGGCGCGGTGGCGAATTTTATGCAGCAACGTCAGCTCGGCGCCGCCGCCCCACTCCCTCCGATCCCAGGCCTCAACACCAATGGATCGAGCGATATGGCCTACAGCGTGATTGCAGAATCAGAAATAGATGATCATCAGGTATTTGGTGTTCTAGCCACCATAAGGAGAGGCCCAGGCGCCAACGGCTCACCGTTCACTATGCTTCGCTGGAAGCCCTATCACGTCCCCCCAAAAGTCAACCCTATTCATTCACCTTGAGCCCTAGGCCGCTCTCTGACTCGCTTGCCCCTCATTTAAGATGATCAACCTCGATACGCCTCTCAACACACAGATCCAGCAGCTCTGGCAGTGGTGGAGCGAGGAGATTTTAAGCATGGTGCCCATTTCCCTCCAGAAACTCCTAGGGGGTGCCCGTGAATTCCTCGTCATCGAAGCAAAGAAAGGCTACCTCGACCTTTATCACCAGACACCGTCAGGGGAGTCTCACCTTATAACCCTCGGCCCCGATCAGATCACAAAGACCGCACGTATCAAACTCCTCGAAACGCATGAGGCATTGACGGGATCTCGGCAAGTTCTTCGTCTTTCAAAAACACAAGGACTTCACAAGGAAATCAAGTTACCTTTGGCGGCGGAGGAAAACCTTCAGCGCGTTGTCGAATTTGAAATGGACAGGATCACGCCTTTTCAAAAAGATCAAGTTTACTTCTCGGCACGCGTGTTGAATCGAGCGCGGGCCACAAGACAGATCTTGGTGGAGCTGGTCATTGTTCCGAAGACCATACTTGATGAGCGGTTGGCTGAACTGGTCGAAGCAGGATGGCAACCTGAAATTGTTTATCTCGAGGGGGAAAAAAAACCGGGCGGCCACAACCTTCTGCCTGATCAATTCAAACCGAAAAAAAATGCCACGCCCCAATACCTCAATATCACATTAACCAGCATCATCCTCTCGATCATCATTCTACTGATGGTGCTGCCCATCTGGTCCGCTCGTTCTGAATCCTTGCGCCTTCAGGGCGAGGTAAAAAAGACGAGCAAGATTGCCAAAGAAGTTGAGGACATGCGGGAAGAATCTGACAAAATGCTCCATCAAGCTCAGTTTCTTCATGAAAAAAAGCGAGAGGAGCCCGTTCTCGTCGACGCTCTTGACGAACTCAGCCGCGTCATTCCGGATGATACTTGGTTAAACGGCCTCCAATTATCAAATCATAAGATCATCATTCAAGGACAATCGCCATCGGCGTCGAGCCTTATCAAACAGCTAGAAAAGTCTTCCTACTTCAAGGATGTGAGCTTCTCTTCACCGGTAACAAAAGATTCAAGCAATGGTCTGGAGCGATTCCAGATCGGTTTCGACGTCATCAATGGGAGGTTTTCTGAAGAACCTCATTAAGCGGCTCAACCAGCCGCTCACCATTAACAACTCCAAACTCAGTGCGCTAGGTATTCTTTGCCTCGCTCTGGCTGTTTTATATTTTTTGCTGGCCTATCCACTTGTCATCCTTGAAAGGGAATATGTGGAAAGTGCAGAGAATTACCGATTTAAATTAGGGCATTTAAGGCAGGTAGCCGGAGAACGTGAAGTACTGACTGAGCGACTTGAAAAAATAAAGGCGCTGGCTAAAAAAAACGAGGCATTCCTACCAACAGAGACCGCGGCTTTGGCTACGGCAGAACTTCAAAATCGAATGAAACAGGCCGTCAGCGATGCGGGTGGCGAACTTTCTAGCACCCAAGTCATACCGGAACATGCGGAAGAAAATGCCATAAGGGTTGGCATCAAGGTCAGACTAGCGGCATCAACGCCCATGCTTCGTCAGATTCTTCATAACTTCGAAGCTGGGAAACCGTATCTTTTTATCGACAACCTAAACATTCGCCCCATCAGGATCCCTCGCAATCCCAACGATAAAACCCAACATTTCGATGATCGCTTGAGCGTTGATTTCGATGTGCTTGGCTACATGCAGGCACCTTGAGTCATGAACCAGAAATTACAACCCTATGCGTTAACTTTCGCTTTATTGGGTATAACAGTTTTCTTAGGTATTAGCCTCACTGCTGAGTGGTTTTATTTGAAAAATACCAACAAAACGCTCTCCACAGAAAGAACCCCTACTGCTGATACCCATCAAGAAGAGAACCTTGCGTCAGATATCTTTAAGCTCCCAGAAGTGAGCCAATTCGCCCAAATGGTTGAGCGTCCGCTGTTTATGGAAACCAGACGACCCAGCCCACCGCTTCCCCCAGGTCCACCAGCCAAAACGGAACCCCCAGCGCCAGTCACATTTAAACTCATGGGCGTTTTAGAAACCCCTGAAGGTCGCATGGCGCTCATCGCAGATGCCAAGGGCAAATACAAACGCTTCAAGCTAAATGACTCGATAGAGGGCTGGGAAATCGCTTCGATTAAGCCTGATCGGCTCATCCTTCAAAACGCTGGAACGAACGAGGACCTCGCCCTCTTGAAAAAAAAACCTAAGGGGACAAAACCACCCGCAGAGACACCGCCTCAAAACCCAGAGACGCCACCCACACCCCAACAAGCACCGTTTTCTCATCCAGGGACACCCATGGCGCCACCCCCAAACATGGGAAGCGGTATGGGGACAATGGAGCCTCAGGAAAATCAGGGCGACTATACTGACAGCGAGCCACAGGAGGCCCCATGACAGGGACGGAGCGCCACTTAGATCGAGATCGACCACCTCGTCTAATGCAACGAACCAAGAAGAGCTTTGGCCAATGCGCTAAGATATGTCGGTGAGCTCAAAAAATTTCCCCATGCAGACTATCAAGACCCCTGTTGCCCTGATCCCGCTTGTGACAGCCCTGCTGCTGGCGGGCTGCGAAGCCTTGGGGCCCGAGGCTATTAAGCGCACCCCAATTCCACCTAATCTCAGGATCGAGCAGGTTCAGCGCAAAGACCTCGACTCGCGCCCCATCCATAGTGAACCTTTGGGGACCAAGCCTAAACTGCCACCTGAATACTATCCTGCGAACGGCAATTTATTAGGAAAAGGCGGCACCACCATTGCTGCAGCGCCCCCCGCAGCCGCGAGAGGAAATAAAGAAGGCAAGTACACCCTCAATTTTGATGACGCCGATCTCAACGAAGTGGCTAAAACCATTCTCGATGAGACCCTCAAGATTAATTACGTTATCAGCCCCAAGGTCTCAGGCCGAGTGACGCTCCAGACCACCAGAGCCTTGACGGATGAGGAGCTGATTCCAACCCTTGAAACCCTATTGCGCCTTAATGGCGCTGTCCTGATCAAGGATAACGGGATGTATCGCATCGAACCGGAGAGTTCAGCGGTCGTTGGCGCTCCTGCAGCGAAGATGGGCATGCCAGGACAGCGAATCCCCTCAGGTTTCCAGCTCCGGGTCGTCCCCCTTCGCTATGTGGGCGTTCATGAGATGCAGAAGATATTGGAACCTTTGATGCCTCCCAAATCAGTGGTCCGCGTGGATACTGCAAGGAACATGCTGTGGTTGGCCGGCTCATCGGATGAATTAGCCAGTGTGCTGGATACCATCCAGCTCTTTGATGTTGACTTCATGCGGGGCATGTCCGTTGGCATCTTCCCCTTGACCAATGTTGAACCGGCGCTCATGGCGACTGAAATCGAAAAGATACTGGGCGATACCGCCAAGGGTCCTCTGGCGGGTCTGGTCAGAGTGATGCCGATTGATCGCCTCAATGCAATCTTGGCGATTACGCCCCAACCCCGCTATCTCGAGGAGATATCGACGTGGGTGGGACGTCTTGATCGCTATAGCCCGAACCGTATGGGCAGTATCCACGTCTATCGTTTACAAAACGTCGACGCCGTTGAGCTTGCCAAGACCCTCAGTAATATTTTCGGCGGTGGCAGTAATAGCAGCAAAGGGGGGTCCTTAAGGCCCGGATTCCAGGACAGCAACATCGGCGCAAGCAGTTCCTCGACCCCCAGTAGTGGCGGCAGCGGCTTCAGCAGCTCCAGCGGCGATCTCGGCTCCAGTTCATCCGGCGATCTTGGTATGGGATCATCTTCCGGCAGCCTCGGTTCGAGCATGGGACCCAATAATGGTGGTGGCTCAAGTGGCGGCTCGAGTGGCGGCATGGGCGGCAGCTCATCAGGGGGTCTTGGCGGCTCATCTGGGGGCGGCCTGGGTGGGAGCAGCGGGGGCCTTGGCGGCAGCAGCAGTGGCGGCATTGGTCGCGGCACCTCTGCATCCAAACAAAGTAGCACAACGACCAACATAGGAAACGTTCGCATCGTCGCAGATCCTGCCAATAATGCCTTGGTCATTACCGCAAAGGCGCAGGAATACAAAGAAATCGAGGCCATTATTAAAGAACTCGACGTGGTGCCCCTCCAGGTCCTGATTGATGCAACCATTGCAGAAGTCAAGCTGACCGACGAACTCAAATACGGCATTAAGTGGTACTTCCAGCAAGGCTCGAACCGCGAAGGCCTGAATCCGGTCGCAGCCTTGGCCAATGACTTTGCATCGGTCGCCAAAGATTATGCCTTTACCTATTCGTTGACCGCGATGGGGAAAGATGTTCGCCTCTTACTGCAAGCACAGGCCGATAAAAACAAAATCAACATGCTCGCCTCCCCTTCCGTCATGGTGCTCAACAATCAGGAAGCCTCTATGCGAGTAGGTGACCAAATCCCAATCCTCACCGGTCAATACGGCAACTTCACCGGTGGCAGCACCACCGTGACCGGGAACCCGGTCTACTCCTCCTTCAACTCGGTCCAGTATCGAGATACCGGGGTCCTCCTCAATGTGAAGCCGCGGGTGAATGCCGGGGGGCTGGTCACCATGGATATCATCCAGACCGTCAGCAACGTCAATAAGGCCGCCGCCGACCCCAGTATTAGCTCGCCAACCATTGCTCAGCGGCAGATCAAAAGTAACGTGGCGGTGCATGATGGTGAAACCCTGGTCCTCGGTGGTCTGATCCGTGAGAATACCGGCACGAGCAAGTCGGGTATTCCGCTCCTCTATGAACTCCCCATCTTGGGGGATTTTTTCGGGGCGACCAGTATGGCGACTGATCGAACCGAACTGGTGGTCCTTTTGACGCCCCGCATTGTCGACAACCAAATTAAGGGACGAGAAATCTCCAACGAATTCCGTCGTAAACTGACGGGCCTTTATGATCCAGGCCCTACAACCACCAACCCGAACGATCAAGGCCCTGGCCGCTAAACCTCCCTCATCCAAAGAGTAAACCGATGACCATGAAATCTTTTATCTGTGTTTTGTTATTCACTCTTCTGTCATTCGCTCATAAGGCTAACGCCGCCGAGACGCCACCTCCACCGCCTCCCCGCCCGATGGGGGCCATGATGATGAGTGATGAGCATCTCAAGGAGAAGCAAGACCATCTCCTCAAGATGCATGAACTCTCCAACAAGATCCTTGCAACAACCGATGCCAAGGAAAAAGACCGCCTCAAGGCGGAACAGCTCGAACTCATGAAGGCGCATGAAAAGCGCCATGTGGAGCTGATGCAGCAGCATATGCAGCAGCAGATGATGAAACCTAAAGGTCCTCCACCCACAGCCCCTCAGTGAGCTCTCGCTCCGAGGGGGTCAAGCCCTTCGGAGCGACCCTTAGAGAGTCGTCAGACGACAAATCATCACGGCATCATCGTAGACCAGACCGCCGTCTACGGCGGTCACCTCTAAGCGATCAATACTGAACCCCGCTCGCTGATAGGCTCTGATCGCTCGCTCATTCTTTCTGAAGACGTAGAGATAGATTTCAGCAAGCTTAAGATCTCTCGCGACAGACAGGATATGTGCAAGCGCCTGCCCCCCAATGCCACATCCATGGTGACGGGGTAAAAGATACAACTTTCCAAGATGAAGCCGGTCACTGTGATATTCCGGCTCAAATGACAAAAATCCGACCCTTTCCCCCGCCAGGACGATCCACTGATAGATTGCCCCCTGGAGGGCGTTTTCCAGCAGTTTCTCCTCGCTATAGCTGCGTCGCCAGAATCCATCAAGTTCCTTTTCTGTCAGGATCTCTGGAAGGTAATAGTCCCGCCAAATCTTCAAGGACCAGTGGGAGATTAAACCCAGCTCGTCCCTTAAGACATCGACAAATCGAAGCTCATCCATCCCCTCTTGACACATGACGCACTAAGCCGGGTTATCACTCGGTATATAGACGCATTCAACGGCAAACTGTTTTGAAACCGCATCCATCAGAGCCTTGATACCAAACTGCTCGGTGGCATGATGCCCACCGGCCAGCATCGTGATCCCAGCCTCCTGGCTTTCATGCCAGTCATGCTCGCTCATTTCGCCGGTCAAATAAGCATCAAGCCCACTGTCCGCCGCCCGCTTCCATTCGCTGTTCGCCCCCCCGGTGATGATGCCGATCCTTTGAAGGGGTCGATCAGGATCAGGGGTTGCCATCAGAACCTCATGATTCAGCAGCACCTTGAGCTGCTCTTTCATCATGCGCGGCGTCGTCAGCGCTGGAAAAGACCCCCAAACGCCCGTAGGAGACCCCTTATAATCACCAAAAGGAAACCATTGATCGAGCCCTAAGAGATCGGCGAGGCGGGCGGCATTGCCGATCACAGGATGGGCATCCAGCGGCAAATGATAGGCGTAAAGGTTGATATCCCCCTTGACCAAAGGAAAAACGCGCCGAGCATAAGGGCCCACCAAAGGTTTGGGCCCTTGGAAGTTCCAAAGGAGGCCATGGTGCACCACCAGAGCGCCCGCACCAAGATCTCGGGCGGCGGCGACTGAATGTGCTGTTGCCGAGACGGCGAAGACCACCTTCTTAATGTTCTCGCGGCCTTCCACTTGAAGGCCGTTGGGCCCGTAATCACAAAACCGATCCACCGCCAAGAGTTGATCCAGAAAAACCCTCAAAGCCTCCCGACTCACCGTTTCACTCATCAAGAATCTCCGCTGTCGAACCAAACGCACCAGCCGGCCTGTGTTCGATCGGGGCACCATTGGCCATGACCCAGAGGATAGGCTTTCTTTAAGGAGGCATAGGTATAGGTTTCGGCCCGCTCAATGGCATCCGCCATAGAAAGACCGGCCGCCAAGCCGGCGGCGAGCGCCGCCGATAGCGTGCAGCCACTGCCGTGATAAGCTTGAGGCAGCCGCGGCCAGGAGCGCTCCAAAACCCCATGAGGCCCATACCAACGATTGATCACATCGCCACCCTCGGCATGGGTCCCGGTGATCAAGACGTGTCCTGCACCCCTTCCCAAAAGATGAGCGGCACTGACCTCCATGTGGGTTTGACCGGTGAGACGATAGGCTTCTGGAATATTAGGTGTCATGATCGTGGCCAGAGGCACCAGAGACTCCAGCATCACCTTAAGAAGCCCATCACTGGCCAGATCCCCGCCCCCCCCTGCAGCAAGAATCGGATCAAGGACCACGGGTACAGGACCCACTAGGACGATCAACTCCATGACCGCCCGCGCAATCTCAGCACTACCAAGAAGACCAATCTTGATGGCCGCAACATCAAGATCAGCCACCAGTTTTTGGCCCTGAAGCAAAAAATCCTCTGGCCGTTGCGGAAAGACGCCATGAACATTGACGGTATCTTGGACCGTCAATGCTGTCATCAAGCCGACCGGATGAAGTCCCATCGCACGAACTGATTCGATATCCGCCTGAAGGCCAGCGCCCCCGGTTGGATCATGACCCGAGAGGCATAGAACGGTAGGACGACGTGACCTCATAAGGGATTCGTTCGATCGCTAAAAAGAGGGAGTGTCCCACAACTTTTGACAGAAACCCAAGGCCTCATGCCGAGAAAACAACACCAAGCCTCAAGGGGAGGGATCCACCCTAAGGATCCCGCCCCTTAAGGCTCGAGTTTTGTATAATCCTATCTCTGAGGATGCTACCCTCCGGCAGGATGCCCAAAGGGAGTCCATAGCGAAAGCGTCTCGATGGCCTTTATCGAACGCCGCGGGTCGCCGATGGCAAGCAGACAATACCACCGCCAAACCGCTTTGCCCTGTCGATCAAGACACCCAATCAAGAGTAAAGGATGGAAGAATTCCAACGCATCAAACGACTGCCGCCGTACGTCTTCAATATCGTTAACGAATTGAAGGCCAGACAACGAGCGGATGGCGTCGACATCATCGATTTCGGGATGGGAAACCCCGATCGGGCGACCCCCCAGCATATCGTCGACAAATTAATTGAAGTCTCCCAAAAAGGGACGGCCCACCGTTACTCCGTTTCCAAGGGCATCATTCGCCTTAGAAAGGCCATTTGCGGCTGGTATGAGCGTCGTTTTGGGATTGAACTGGATCCTGACAGCCAGGCGATTGTCACGATTGGATCTAAAGAGGGCCTCGCCCATCTGGCCATGGCCACGATGGGCCCGGGTGATGCGGCGCTGGTTCCAAACCCGGCTTACCCGATCCATCCCTATGGTTTCGTTTTGGCCGGTGCCGATGTTCGCCATGTCCCCTTAATTCCCGGCGTCGATTTCTTTGAAGAACTCGAGAAGGCGATCAAGACCTCCTGGCCAAAGCCGAAGATGCTGGTCCTCAACTTTCCCGGAAACCCAACCACTCAGTGCGTCGATCTCGAGTTTTTCGAGAAAGTCATCGCGCTGGCCCGCGAATACAAAATTTGGGTGGTGCACGACATTGCCTATGCCGACATTGTCTTCGATGGCTATGTGGCCCCATCCATTCTTCAGGTGCCCGGCGCGACCGATGTCGCCGTTGAATTCTTTACCCTGTCGAAGAGCTATAACATGCCAGGCTGGCGTGTCGGCTTCATGTGCGGCAATCGGGAACTGGTCGCAGCGCTCGGCCGCATCAAATCCTACCTCGACTATGGGACCTTTGCGCCCATCCAAGTCGCTGCCATCACGGCACTTGAGGGACCCCAAGATTGTGTTCAGGAGATCTGCGAGATCTACCGAAATCGACGGGATGTTCTCTGGTCCAGCCTCCACAGTATCGGATGGGAGATTGAAAAACCCAAAGCCACGATGTTCATGTGGGCACCGATTCCAGAGCAGTATCGTCACTTGGGATCCCTTGAATTTGCCAAGAAAGTTCTCTTGGATGCCCAGGTTGCGGTGTCTCCCGGGATCGGGTTCGGTGAATTTGGCGACGATCATGTCCGGTTTAGCCTGATTGAAAACGAGCACCGGACCCGACAGGCCGTGCGCGGCATTAAAAACATGATGCGCAAGGACAGCGCTGTTTAATGGACTCATCGACCGCATTCGCCCCACCAGCAGAGGACGCCCCATTGAAACCCGTCACAATCGGCCTACTTGGCCTTGGTACTGTCGGCGGGGGAACCGTCACCGTCCTGCAGCGAAATGCCGGAGAAATTACCCGCCGCGCCGGTCGTGACATCCAGATTCGATCCGCCGCGGCGCGGGACCTCTCTAAACAGCGTCCTTTTGAGACCCAAGGGATCCATCTCACCCAAGACCCCTTTGAAATTGTCAATGATCCGAAGATTGACATTATCGTCGAGCTCATGGGAGGACTCTCCCCAGCAAGAGCGCTCGTTCTAACGGCTCTGGAACAGGGCAAACATGTGGTCACCGCCAACAAGGCCCTGATTGCCCTTCACGGTAACGAGATCTTCGCTAAGGCCAGGGAAAAGGGGCTGATGGTTGCTTTTGAAGCCGCCGTGGCTGGCGGCATACCGATCATCAAGGCGATCCGCGAGGGACTTGCCGGCAACACCGTTGAATGGCTGGCCGGCATCATTAATGGCACCTGTAACTTTATCCTGACCGACATGCGGGAACAGGGACGTGACTTCAGCGAGGTCTTGTCAGAGGCACAGGCACTCGGCTATGCCGAAGCCGATCCGACCTTCGATATTGAGGGCATTGATGCCGCTCACAAGCTCACCATCCTCGCCTCCATTGCCTTTGGCATTCCACTCCAATTCGACAAGGTAGCCGTCGAAGGAATCAGCGCCATCACCGCTGCCGACATCAATTACGCAGAAGCGCTGGGTTATCGCATCAAACTCCTCGGGATCGCCAGACGATCGGCACGCGGGATCGAGCTTCGGGTCCACCCCACCCTGATCCCCGAACGCCGGCTGATTGCTAATGTCAACGGCGTCATGAATGCGGTTTTGGTCAAGGGAGATGCCGTGGGGCCGACGCTCTATTACGGCGCTGGCGCTGGCGCAGAACCCACGGCCTCCTCCGTCGTCGCGGATATCATTGATGTCGTGAGAGCGTTGACCTCCGATCCTGAAAATCGAGTCCCCCACCTCGCCTTTCAAGCAGGCGCCATCGCCGACATGCCGATTCTTCCGATGACAGAGATCGAAAGCGCCTACTACCTGAGGCTGAGCGCTGTCGATCAGCCAGGCGTTCTGGCAGACGTCACCCGCATTCTGGCGGACCATCACATCAGCATTGAGGCCATCCTTCAAAAGGAACCTCCCTCGGGTGAAACCCAACTCCCGGTGATCATCCTGACCCACCGGGTGATCGAGAAGGACATGAATGCGGCCATTGCCGCCATAGGAGCCTTATCGACGATTGGTGGCAACATCACGCGCATCCGCGTCGAAACCCTAGGCTAATGCCTCTTTACCATCACCCCTAACGATATGACCCATCCCACCCGCTATACCGGACTCATTGATAAATACCGGCATCGTCTGCCCGTTGGCCCCGACACCCGAGCCATCAGCTTATGCGAAGGCAATACCCCCCTGATCCAGCTCACCCATATTCCTCGCTGGCTGGGCAAATCGGTCGATATCTTCGTCAAGTTCGAGGGGCTTAACCCCACCGGATCGTTCAAGGATCGGGGCATGACCATGGCGGTGACCAAAGCCTTAGAAAGCGGAAGCCAGGCGATTGTCTGCGCCTCCACCGGCAATACTTCGGCAGCCGCGGCGGCCTATGCCGCCCGTGCCGGCATCCGCTGTTTTGTGTTGATTCCCGACGGCAAAATCGCACTCGGCAAGCTCGCCCAAGCCATGATTCATGGCGCCAAGGTCCTCCAGATTCAAGGGAACTTCGATGATGGGATGCGATTGGTAAAAGAGATTGCGGACCATGCGCCGGTCACCATCGTCAACTCCATCAATCCCTACCGACTCCAGGGACAAAAAACCGCATCCTTCGAGATCATTGAGGCACTTGGCCGCGCGCCTGATTACCACTGCCTCCCGGTCGGCAATGCCGGCAACATCACGGCCCACTGGATCGGCTACACAGAGGCCACCTCGGCCCCGGGCCATCAGCCAACGGCGGCTTGCGCGTTCTGTAACGGTCATTGCGATTTTACCGAGATCGGTCGACTGGCCGAGAACCGCCCCATCATGGTCGGTTACCAAGCTCAAGGGGCTGCCCCCTTTCTTCGTGGAAAAATGGTGGATGACCCTGAAACCGTTGCAACAGCCATTCGCATCGGCCATCCCCAATCCTGGAGCCAGGCCTGGCAGGTCCAGAAGGAATCAGGCGGCTGGTTTGACGAATTATCCGATCATGAGATTCTAGCGGCCCAGCAGCTCTTATCGGAAAAGGAGGGGATTTTTTGCGAGCCGGCTTCAGCAGCCTCGGTAGCGGGCGCCCTAAAAGACCTTCGCTCGGGGCGAATCCCTGAGGGTAAGACCATCGTCTTGACGCTCACCGGCAATGGCCTTAAGGATCCGGACACTGCCATTAGCCAGTGTGATATTCAGCCCATTAAGATTCCAGCCACCCTGGATGCCGTCAAATCAGCCATCACCGACGGTCGCTAGCCGCCTTATTCCAGCGGGGAGCGGACGGCGCCCCGCTTGGGATCGCAAGGATAGGCTGCCTTGAAGGCCTGAATCAGAAGGGTCGACTCATCCTCTCCTAAGCGGTCGGGATGGTCCTTCAAAAACTGTCGGGCCAGTCGAACCACAGCATCCCGCTTAAGGTCCTTCGGTCCACAAAAATCCCGTTGATTCAGCGATCGAAACGTTCCGTCGATAAACCCAAGACAGACGCCGCCTAGAAAGGTGTCGGACGCCGCCTGATGAAGATCAGGCTCTGAACCGAGCTGATCACCGCCATCACACCACCCCTTGAATTGACGACCATCGGCAAGACCATTCAGCGGCAATAGGAAAAGGCAGAGGAAGCAGGCAGAAAGATATCGCATGAACAGGTCCTAGGCTTTCTTCAAAAAGCAGGCTTTCAGCATATAGCTGATATTGTCGATTTTGCAATCAACCTCGTGATCGCCCTCCCGAAGGCGAATATTCTTGGCCTTGGTCCCTTTTTTGAGCGTGGTCGAGGATCCTTTCACTTTGAGATCCTTAATGAGGAGCACCGAATCCCCATCCACCAGGAGGGTCCCGTTGGAATCCTTGATCAGAAGATCGTCAGCGTCTTCATGCCCTCCTATCAGCGGCCACTCTTTAAAGCAATCAGGACACACATATTGGCTGCCATCACTGTAGACGTTGTTCATCAAACAGTGGGGGCAAGTCGAATCGGTCATGGGATTTGAATCCTGAAATTAAGGGAGTTGAACCGGTTGAGGGGAACTCCAGTGGGGCTGTCGGTGCTCGGCCACGACATGGGTATAGACCCCGCCGCGGACATTGAAGCGCGCAGTCAGCCGCATGAATTTGGGTTCTGTGGCCGCGACCAGGTCATCCAGAATCTGATGGGTGATGGCCTCATGAAAAGCCCCCTCGTCACGGTAGGACCAAGCGTAAAGCTTCAAAGACTTTAACTCCACACAGAGCCGGTCAGGGACGTATTCAATATGAAGGGTCGCAAAATCCGGCTGGCCTGTTTTGGGACAGAGGCAGGTGAATTCAGGCAGATCAATGCGGATCGTGAAGTCGCGCTCAGGCTTCGGATTATCGAAGGTCTCGAGCGCCTTGCTGGGTTGATTGCTCATGGAAAAGATAATGAAAGGCAAAAGAACATAGCGTACCCGATCCCTCGGGACCTTGGCTCGGACTCACGCCGGCCACACTCGTCTATAATACCTCTCTCTGCCATTCCCAACCAGCATCCCACCCCCCAAATCCCCTAACGACGTGCGCCTTGACCGAATTAAACTCGCGGGCTTCAAATCCTTCGTTGATCCCACGACCATCCCAACGCCGGGCAACCTGATTGGTATCGTAGGACCCAATGGCTGCGGGAAATCCAACATCATCGACGCTGTTCGTTGGGTCATGGGGGAAAGCTCCGCCAAACACCTTCGCGGCGAAAGCATGGCGGATGTTATTTTTAATGGCTCAAGTGGCCGGAAGCCCGTTGGCCTTGCCTCCGTGGAACTGGTCTTCGACAACAGTGAAGGAAAGGCACCCGGCGAATTTGCCCCATACCCTGAGATTTCGATCAAACGACAGGTGACCCGAGACGGGCAGTCGACCTATATTCTCAATGGAACCCGCTGTCGACGCAAAGACATTACTGATCTTTTTCTCGGGACCGGACTAGGCTCCAGAAGTTACGCCATCATCGAGCAAGGGACCATTTCTCGTCTGATCGAAGCCAAACCGCAAGAACTCAGGGAGCTGATTGAAGAAGCCGCCGGTATCTCAAAATACAAGGAAAGGCGACATGAAACCGAGTTGCGCATGGGCCATACCCAGGAGAATCTGGATCGACTGAGGGATCTTAGGCAAGAAGTCGGAAAACAGATCGAGAGCCTCAAGCGCCAAGCAAAAAAAGCTGAGACATTCAAAGTGCTCAAGGAGGAGGAACTCCGTCACAAAGAACAACTCTTGGCGCTCCGGTGGAAAAAGCATGAACTCGAGTTTCAAAAGCTTAAAGGCCAACTGGAAACCACCCACCAACAGTTTCGTTCAGTCGCCGATGAAGAATACGTTCTAAAGGAGCAATTGGAGGGCCTTAGACAGGATCAAGAGAGCCTCCAGAAAGCACTTCATCAAGAGCAGGCTCAGTTCTATGAGCTCGGCGCCGATATTTCAAGACGATCACAGACCTTAAAGCATGCACAGGAAACCCATGAAAATCTCCTCAGGGAAGAGGCGCGAATCAAGGATGAGCAGCGAAGCGCCCAAATGGATTTGGATCATGACCAGCAACAACTGGAAAATATTCGCGAAGACTTAGTGACCCTGACCACCGCTATTGAAGCGGCAACCCATGACGAAGCCGAGAAAGCTCTGGCCCGAGAAGCTACAGCGATGGAACTGAGGCAACTGCGAGAAGGCCTTGAAAAGGTGCGGACGGAGATCGCCCAGATCAAGGGTGAAGAGAGCCTTCAGCGCTCAAAAACAGAACAGATCGCACAACAGACTCGACAATTAACGCTCAGGCGCGAGCGTCTGGTCGGCGAAACGCGGGACATTGAACTCTCCCTTCATCACCAAGCGCTTCCTGCTCTTGAACAAGCCGTTAGAGAACTTGAGGATGAACGCCAGTTGATGGCAGCGCGGCGCATTGACGTCCAACAAGACCTTGAGCGCCAGCGCGAACACCAAAAATCAGCGCAGCAGCAACTGAACCAGCAACTGGCCGACATCCATGCCGCCGAAGGACGCATCGCGTCCCTCGAAACCCTGCAACAACATGCGATGGGCAAGGACCGGGCAGAACTTCAAGATTGGCTCTCTCGCGAGGGTCTTCAGGATGCGCCGCGCCTAGCCGAAACCCTCGACGTTGAACCCCAGTGGGAAACCGCCGTCGAGAATCTCCTGGGATTTAAGCTTCAGGCGCTATGCATCGACAGCATCCTTCCTTATCTTGGATCCTTCCCAGATCTTCAAGGGGAGTCACTCACTCTGGTCGAACAGCCTGCCCTTGATCGCTTCAAGCTGACCTCTGGCCCTGCAAGACTCCTGGATAAGGTTCACTCTCCGTGGAATATTGACCCCCTCATCGGCGCCATTTATTGTGCCGAGAATGTCCAAGAAGCCCACGAGATCTGCCAACACATCGCGGCGCACGAATCCGTCATCACGCCCGATGGGACCCGACTTGGCCCTGGCTGGATCGCCATCGAAGCCCTTGATGATGGGAGGGCCGGGCTGATTCGTCGAGAACGCGAACTCAAAAGGATGAACAGCGACCTCGATGTTCTTCGCCTCAGCCATCAGCGCAGCGAAACGCAACTCCAGGAACTGGAGCAGGGTCTCACCCACTCCGAGCAGCAAAGAGGTCATTTCGAGAGCGAAGAAAGGACCCTGGTCGTGGCCTATGAAAGAGCGAAGTCCGAACTCACTACAGCGAAATCTCTCGAGGAACAATTTAGTAAGCGCCATCAGCACGTACTCAAGGAGCTGGAAGATCTCGCCATAGAGCACAGTGAATACCTCGAGGCTCTTGAACAGGCCCACCAGGCTGGATCCTCGGCAACCCTTGCGGTTGAAAGACTTGATCAATCGATGGCGCACCAACTGATCGAACGTGAACGGCTGGATGTGCTAAAGGAAAGGGCCGATCAACAGCTTCGTGAAACCCGTGAAAACCTCGGTACTCTCAAAGGTCGCCAGGAAAGTCTGAGGTCTAATGAACAACTGACCCATCGCCACCTCGAGCGCGCCCACCAGCAGTTCGAACAGTCAAAACAGCGGCTCACTCTTCTACAAGGTCAGGTAGAAACCTTCGCCCAACCCGAGGAAGGCGCCCAAGAAACGCTTGAAAATCTGATCCAAGCGCGCGACGTCGTCGAAAAATCACTCACCCAGCGCCGACAAGAAGCGGATGCCATCGAGCGGGCCATTCGTCACCACAACGAAGCGATGCTGCTGAAGGAGCGGGAGATAGAACATATCAAAGTGAGCCTTGAAAGCATTAAGCTGGAGCTGTCGGCGAACGAAGTAAGACGCCAAACGGTCCTTGAACAAGCCGAGGAGCTCGCCTCCGACCCCCTTCAGGTGATGACGCAATTACCAGAGAATGCTGATGAAAAGTCATGGCAGCAGCGCGTCACCGAACTGGGCCTCGAGATCAACCGACTGGGGCCTGTGAACCTCACGGCGATGGAAGAGTATCAGGCGCAGGAAGAGCGCATGACCTTGATGGATGAACAACATAGGGACCTTGAAGATTCACTCACAACGCTCCGCGATGCCATCGAAAAAATAGACCGAGAATGCAGGAGCCGCTTCAAAGAAACCTTTGATCTCATCAACGCAGGCCTCCAGAGGATGTTCCCAAAACTTTTCGGGGGTGGTCAGGCGAGTCTTGAACTGACGGACCGGGATCTCCTCGACGCTGGGGTCACCGTCATGGCAAGGCCCCCCGGCAAGCGCAACAGCTCCATTCACCTTCTCTCTGGGGGCGAAAAGGCGCTGACGGCGGCCGCGCTTGTGTTTGCGATCTTCGAACTAAACCCCGCTCCCTTCTGCCTTCTGGATGAAGTGGACGCCCCCCTCGATGACGCGAACGTGGGACGCTTCAGCCAGTTGGTCAAGGAAATGTCGGAAAGAGTACAATTCTTGTTTATTTCACATAACAAAGCCACTATGGAGATCGCTCAGCACTTGGCGGGCGTTACCATGAAGGAACCTGGTGTGTCGCGAATTGTCGCTGTGGATATTGACGCCGCTTTTGAGATGACCAACGCTTAGAATCTGAGGCCTCTTGATGGATAGAGATACTGTTCGGCTGATGCTGATTGCCCTTGCGATCCTTGTCATCGCAGGCATTTATTTGTGGGGTCGTTTCAGGACACCAACCTCGGAACTCTCTTTGAGGCAATCTGGTGCCTTAGGGGCTGATGATCAGGGGGACGAAGACTTCTTCGTGGAGAGCGTGACGGTCCTTAACCCGTCGAATATTTCCCGAAAGGAACCCCGCTTTTCTGGGTTTGAGCGGGATGAGAGCGCCTCTCTTGAAGATGCTTTGCTTGACGATGAATACCCCCCACCCGACCCCAGTCTAGGCACCCAACAAGATGATTCAGGAGGCGCACCCTTCCTGATTCAGGTCAGCGTAGTCGCTGGTGCGGGAAGAGTCTTCCACGGCCCAGACCTTCGTCAGGCGCTCATCGATGCGGATCTTCTCCATGGGGAAATGGGTATTTTTCACCGCTACAATCAAGATCTAAACCAGACGCTCTTTAGCGTTGCCAGCCTCGTCGAGCCGGGTACTTTTCCCGTAGACGCCATGGACGACTTCGAATGCCCCGGCATCGTCCTTTTCTTCCAGACCGCCCGGGTCTCTAACCCCTTAGGCATTTATGATGACCTGGTCAACACCAGCCGCGAACTTGCCCAGCAACTGCATGGGGTTCAATGGGATGAGACGCGCCAGCCATTGAGCGCCAGTAAAATCGCGCACATGCGAAATCTTCTGAAGCAGCCGATTGCCCACTAACCATGGCGATCCCGGATGCAGCCCTTGAACGGGCGGCCGAACTTCGCGCCGAAATCGCATTTCACAATCGGCAGTACCATAGCTTCGATGCCCCCAAAATTCCTGATGCTGCCTTTGATGCGCTTATGCAGGAGTTGTTGCGTCTCGAAAAAGAATTCCCTCAGCTTTTAACCGCCACCTCGCCCACGTTGAACGTCGGGGGGCCGATCAGCAAGGCCTTCTCCGAAGTCCGTCATGAACGGCCGATGCTCTCCCTTGAAAATGCCTTCTCAAGGGAAGACATTGAGGATTTCTGGCGAAGGCTGCAACAAAAACTCGGAGATCATGAGGTCACCCTGGTGGCCGAACCCAAACTCGACGGGCTTGCGGTCAGCCTGATTTACGACAAGGGTCACCTGGTTTGTGCCGCGACCCGCGGCGATGGCGAAACCGGGGAAGACATCACCGCGAATATCCTCACCATCGGCGACATACCTCAACAGCTTGAAGGAACCGGATGGCCATCACATTTTGAAATCCGTGGTGAAGTCTTTATGTCCCGGGAAGGCTTTAAGCGTCTCAATGAATGCGCGCTTCTTGCCGGCGAAAAGACCTTCGCCAATCCAAGAAATGCGGCCGCCGGCAGCCTTCGTCAAATCGATTCAAGAGTCACCCGAGAGCGTCCTTTGAGCTTCTATTGCTATGGACAGGGAGCCTACCCTTCAGAGGACTTACCGAGCCATCATTATCAACTGCTGCAGCAATTGAGTGCATGGGGAATTCCCATCAATCCGGAAATCCTCCGGGTGACCTCGATCGAGGGATGTTTATCGTTTTACGAAGACCTCATGAAGCGCCGGCCCACTCTAGCTTATGACATCGACGGGGTGGTTTACAAAGTCGATCTTTTGGCTCATCGCGAGCGTCTAGGACCACCCACTGCTCGGGCCCCTCGATGGGCTATTGCACACAAGTTTCCGGCTGAAGAAGCCTTGACCCGATTGATCAGCATCGATATCCAGGTCGGTAGGACCGGCGCCCTAACGCCGGTGGCCCGACTTGAACCCGTCTTTGTCGGTGGGGTTACCGTCACCAATGCAACCCTTCACAATGCCGAGGAAATTCAACGAAAAGACATCCGGGCAGGCGATCAGGTTGTGGTCAGGCGCGCCGGCGATGTCATTCCAGAAATTGTTAGGAGCCTCCCCGATCAACGGCCGCTGACCTCTGCCCCGTTTGAAATACCAACTCATTGCCCCGTCTGTGGGTCAAAGGTCGACCATTCGCCGGAGGAAACCATCCTCCGCTGCAGCGGTGGACTCTTTTGCCCCGCACAGCATAAGGAATCTATCCGCCACTTCGCCTCTCGCAAAGCCATGGATATCGATGGTCTTGGTGAAAAACTGATTGATCAGCTCCTCGAAAGGCATCTGATTGAGACGGTGGCAGATCTCTACACCCTCTCCGCCAACGGGTTAAGTGCCTTGGATCGACTCGGCAAGAAGTCCGCGGAAAATCTGATCAAAGCACTCGATGAGAGCCGCCACACCACGCTCCCAAGATTTCTCTTTGCCTTGGGGATCCGAGAGGTCGGAGAGGTCACTGGACGACTTCTGGCAGACCATTTCAGACAATTTGAGGACTTGATGGCCGCTGACACAGCCTCCCTCGAGGCCATCCCGGATATCGGCCCCTCAGTGGCGCAACATATCGTCACGTTCTTTCAGCAGCCCCATAATCGGGAGGTTATACGAAAGCTCTTGGATAACGGGGTCTTTTGGGATCCTTTGCCGGCGCGGCCAGCCACCGAGGCGCTCCCCTTGGCGGGCAAAGTCTTTGTGGTCACCGGGACCCTTGATGGCTTCACCCGCGATCAGGCGAGCGCAGCCATCATCACCCTTGGGGGCAAGGTCACCAGCAGCGTCTCCAAAAAAACGGACTACGTGGTGACTGGAAAGGAACCAGGATCCAAGGCCAGTAAAGCCCGCGACCTTGGCATCGACCTGCTTTTAGAAGAGGACTTCATCCATCTGCTGAAGGAGTCAGGACACGAGCCCAGCGGCACTTAGCCCTTCTCTCCTAAAATACGTTACCGCGCGGCCCTTTTGACGACCTTAAGAGGAGGCTCCACCCGCTCGAGCATTCGGACCAATTCAAGCCCGAAACGAATACCCAGTTTCTGCGCCGCTTGAACGAGTTTTTTTTGAGGACTGATCGTGACCTCGCGTCCGATCACGCCCCCGATCACATTACCCCGGCCTGGGACCGTCAAAGAAAAGACCCCACCTTCAAAAATCACCCTGAGAAGCCGCATGACGCCCTGATAGGTGTTGCTTTGTTGCGTCCAAAGATTGACCGTCAAAACGCCACGGTTCCCTAAAAGGAGGCCCATGCCTTGCCAGAAATCAGCGCGCAGAAGAAGCGCTGAAGGGCCCTCTGCATCGCAGAGATCGATGAGGATCAGGTCATAGCCAGGGTCCAAGGGAGCCTCCGCCAGCAGAGCCGAAACCAGATGACCCGCATCACCGATTCTGAAGGTGACTCTGGCGTCATCCTCAAGACCAAAGAACTCCGCCGCAATCCCCCTCAGGAGCGGCCGAGACTCCATGACCACCAACTCAATGTCAGCAAAATGATTTAAAAGAAAACGGACGACCGACCCGCCGCCCAGCCCCAGAACCAGAATCCTCGATGGAGCAGGCACCAAAAGACATCCAAAAAGAAGCGTCCGCAGATACGCGAGTTCGAGGCGATCCGGGACGGCTACCGACTGAGCGCTTTGAACCGCATTTGATCCAAAATGGAGACGACGAACCCCCTGAGTGTCTACAACTTCAAGCAGACCATCATCGTCACGAGCGGTAAAAATGAGCCGCCCACCATATTTTTCCATAGCACCCAGGCTCCAACGATGACCGATCAGGACCTTTTCTGTAGCGCTTGATCAAGGCCTATAATATGTTTTTCACACAACACATGTTCCTCATGCCGCCAGCTCTCGATGATGACACAAGACGATGGGTCCCCCACCTGACTCTGATTCTATCGAGCTACCGGCACTGGACCGGCAGAGATTTCATTGAAGCTCACCCGGTCGATGAGGCCCTCGCCCAATGGATCTTCAAGGCGCCCTTCGCGCTGCTGTCTCATGGAAGGGAGCCTGACCCCCTCTTCAATTACGCCAACCAAAGCGCCCTGGAGGTCTTTGGCATGAAGATGGAGGAGATGATGGCATGGCCTTCGCGCTTTTCAGCGGAGGCGTGCCATCGCGATGAACGTGCCCGCCTCCTCAGCGAGGTCGCTGAAAAAGGCTACTCAGAAGGCTATCAAGGCATCCGACAAGGCCGCCGGGGCCGTTTCGAAATCATTGGCGCCAAAGTTTGGAATCTGGTGGACGCTGAAGGCATTTACCAAGGTCAGGCCGCAAGCTTCTCAAGTTGGCATTGGCTGAAAGATTGACCTTAAAAAATAAAACACCGCCCCGTGAGGCCGATACCCCTTTCGGGGCAGCTAAAAAGCCAAGCGGTCCTTGATTAAAGTTTAAAAACGATGCGACCTTCTTCAGCATCGGCGGTGACTGTGTCACCGCCACTGATCTTCCCCGCGAGAATGTCTTGGGCCAGTTCATTTTCAAGCGCCTGCTGAATCGCCCGCTTGAGAGGTCTCGCCCCGTAAACCGGATCAAAGCCAGCTTCACCCAGAAGATCAAGGGCCTTATCCGTCACCTTGAGCGTGATGTCTCTTTCAGCGAGTCTTTGCTCGAGATGACCGATCTGGATCTTTGAGATCGTCCTGATTTGTTCTCTCAACAGGGGATGGAAGACCACCACCTCATCAATCCGATTGATGAACTCGGGCCTGAAGGTGTGGGTCACCACCTCCATGACCGCCACTTTCATCGCCGCATAGTTTTCAGCGCCAGCGAGCTCCTGGATTCGATCAGATCCAAGGTTCGACGTCATCACAATGACTGTATTCCTAAAATCGACGGTCCGCCCGTGGCCATCGGTCAGACGGCCATCATCCAGCACTTGAAGAAGAATATTAAACACATCGGGATGTGCTTTTTCGACTTCATCCAAAAGGATGACGGCGTAGGGCCGTCGCCGCACCGTTTCGGTCAGATAGCCACCCTCCTCGTAGCCCACATACCCAGGAGGAGCACCAATCAGGCGCGCGACCGAGTGCTTTTCCATAAATTCCGACATATCGATCCGAACCATGGCTTCTTCGGTATCAAACAGAAATGCCGCAAGCGCCTTGCACAATTCTGTCTTGCCGACGCCTGTCGGGCCCAGAAAAAGAAAGGAACCATTGGGTCTTCGAGGATCAGAGAGCCCGGCCCTTGAGCGTCGAATCGCATCTGAAACGGCCTTAATCGCCTCCTTCTGACCAACGACCCGCTGCCCAAGCTCGACCTCCATCTGCAGCAGTTTCTCGCGCTCTCCCTCCAGCATTTTTGCGACAGGGATCCCGGTCCACTTGGACACCACTTCTGCGATTTCTTCATCGGTGACCCGATTGCGGACCAGTGTGGCCTCCCGAGGCTCTGCCTGATCCAAGGCCTCAAGCGCCTTCTGGAGCTCAGGAATTTCTCCATATTGCAGCTGGGACATCCGCGCAAGATCGCCGGTTCGACGGGCCACCTCCATATCCATACGGGCCTTTTCCAACTTTTCCTTGATGGCTGTATTCCCCTGCAGTGCCGCCTTCTCAGCTTTCCAGACCTCCTCCATCTCAGCATATTCGCGTTCCATTTCCTGAATACGCTCTTTAAGTTCTACCAGCCGGCGCCGAGAGGCCTCATCGGTCTCCTTCTTGAGCGCCTCGCGCTCAATTTTGAATTGAATCAGTCGCCGATCAAGGCGATCCATGGCCTCCGGCTTCGAGTCGATTTCCATTCGGATCCGACTGCTGGCCTCATCCACCAAATCGATAGCCTTATCAGGAAGATTGCGATCCGTAATGTAGCGATGCGACAAAGTGGCCGCGGCGACGATGGCTGGATCCGTGATGGTGATTCCGTGATGCACTTCGTACTTTTCTTTAAGGCCGCGGAGAATCGCAATGGTGTCCTCAACGCTCGGCTCATTGACCAGCACCTTCTGGAATCGGCGCTCAAGCGCCGCATCCTTTTCGATGTATTTACGATATTCGTCGAGTGTTGTGGCACCAATACAATGAAGCTCTCCCCGCGCCAACGCGGGTTTCAACATATTGCCTGCATCCATTGCCCCATCAGCCTTTCCCGCACCGACCATGGTATGGAGCTCATCGATGAACAGAATGACCCGGCCTTCGAGCTTGGCCATCTCGGTCAGCAACGCCTTCATGCGCTCTTCAAATTCACCCCGAAATTTAGTCCCTGCAATCAAGGCAGCCATATCCAATGCCAACAACCGCTTCCCTTTGACGCCTTCAGGGACTTCCCCGTTGATAATGCGTAGCGCTAGACCTTCCACAATCGCGGTCTTACCAACACCCGGCTCGCCAATCAGCACCGGGTTATTCTTCGTCCTCCGCTGAAGCACTTGGATGGTCCTACGAATTTCATCATCACGACCAATGACCGGGTCCAGTTTGCCTTGTTCAGCCCGCTCGGTGAGGTCAACGGTGTATTTTTGGAGTGCGCCGCGCTGCTCTTCCACGTTGGCATCATCCACTTTTTGACCCCCACGCACTTTTTCAATCGCGCTCTTAAGGGCATCGTTTTTTAAACCCGCTGACTTTAGGAGATCCGTTAAAGCCCCCTTATCCTCGAGCGCCGCCTTAATAAACATTTCACTGGTAATGAACTGATCACCCTGCTTTTGCGAAAGCTTGTCGGTGAGATTCAGAACGCGCATGAGGTCACTCGAGATCTGAACGTCGCCGCCCACTCCCTCGACGCGAGGCAAGCGGTCAAGGGATTGTCCCAAGGCCGATCGCAGGCTGGCCACGTTGACCCCGCATTGGGTGATGAGCGGACGGACGGTCCCTCCTTCTTGATCTAAGAGCGCCACCATGACATGCAGCGGCTCAATAAACTGCTGGTCACGCCCCAAGGCGAGACTTTGGGCGTCAGATAACGCGGATTGGAATTTTCCGGTCAATTTATCCATTCGCATGCTATATAAACCCCTATAACGCGTTGGTTGATGGTCCTGATGTTGGGGCGATTAACCGACGCTTCAAGCGCGCATCACTTGCTGAGGCTATTTTTTGACGGCGTCTTCATCCACTATAGCCCTATGACCCCTCCGATTCTTGAAAGCTTACCCACACCGACGCGTATTCTGATCATCCGCCTGAGTGCAATCGGTGACATCATCATGGCCTCAGGACTGATCCCGGCCTTGCGTCAGCAGTGGCCAAACGCCTATATCGCCTGGCTTTCAGAAGACGCCATGGCCGACACCCTGGCCCAAAATCCAAAACTGGATCGCGTTCATCGGCTGCCCCGAGCCACCTGGCGCAAGATGCGAAAGGAAAACGACCACCTCGGCTTGATCAAAGGCCTCTTCAGGATGGCACGCCAACTGAAAGAAGACCGCTTTGATCTGGTCCTTGATCTTCAGGGGCTGCTCAAAAGTGGCATCTGGGCTTGGGCCTCAGGCGCCCCTCATCGCATCGGTTTAGGATCAAGAGAAGGCAGCCAACTGTTGATGACGAGGGTGATCCCTCGAGCGATGAACGACCCTAGAATCGGCAAGGAGTACCGTGATCTCGCGATTCAGTTGGGAGCCCCAGAGGAGGCCTTTCAGCTTGACATTCCCTGTTCCGAGCGCTCCACCGATACCGCGAGAAGCCTCCTAAAAAAGCACGGGATCAGTGCCCCTTACGGCCTCATCGCCCCTTTCACCACGAGGCTGCAGAAACACTGGTTCGATGAACGCTGGGCCTCTCTTGCTCAATCGCTGGGCGATCAGCAGCCCCTGATCATGCTGGGTGGGCCTGACGACCGCGAGCATGCCTCGGCCATCGTCGATCAGGCCGGAGGACACATCCTCTCCCTCGTGGGGGAGACATCGCTAGAAGACTGTGCCGCCCTCATCAAGGGCGCGGCATTTCTCATCGGTGTCGATACCGGTTTAACGCATCTTGGGATTGCCCAGCAGACGCCAACGCTGGCTCTTTTTGGATCAACCCTTCCCTATGCTGAGACGACACGTGGGAACAGCCGGGTCCTCTATGAGCCTTTTGCCTGTTCGCCGTGTCATCGCCATCCCACCTGTGGCGGCCGCTTTGACTGCATGCGGCATCATGATGAATCTTTGGTCCTCAACGCACTGAAAGACCTCCTTCAGAAAACAAAAAACACTCACGCCTAAGGCCGGTGCGGAGGACTTCCTGCGCGTTTAGCCTTAGAATTACCCCCCTACGCCCAAAGAGCATGTCATGCAGATCGGTCCCTACACCCTCGATAATCGGTTTATTCTGGCCCCCATGGCAGGGGTCACCGATCGTCCGTTCAGGAACCTCTGCAGACGCTATGGGGCAGCCCTTGCCGTCAGTGAAATGGTGAGCGCAAACCCAGAGCTTCAGGACGACCGTAAAACCCTGATGAGATCCGATCAGACCGGCGAAACAGGGATCCGCTCGGTGCAGATCTTGGGGAACGTTCCCAAGGAGATGGCCTTGGCAGCAAAAATCAATGTCGACCGAGGCGCTCATATCATCGACATCAACATGGGCTGTCCAGCCAAGAAGGTCTGTAAGAAGGCGGCAGGATCCGCCTTACTCCGGGATGAACTCCTCGTTCGCCAGATTATTGAAGCCGTGGTCTTGGCCGTCGATGTGCCGGTGACCCTTAAAATTCGTACCGGATGGGACCAGGAAAACCGCAACGCCCTGACCATTGCCAAAATCGCCGAAAACGCCGGCATCAAGGCGCTGACGATCCATGGCCGAACCCGTGCCTGCGGGTTTTCTGGGTCCGCGGAATACCGTACAATCGGAGCCGTTAAGGCCGCTGTCAGCATCCCGGTGATTGCGAATGGAGACATCGACAGCCCCTTAAAGGCGGCAAAGGTTTTAGCGGCGACGGGGGCGGACGCCGTGATGATAGGGCGAGCAGCCCTGGGCCAGCCCTGGCTCTTTAAAGCCCTGCTCGCGGGCCGTCATCCTCGGGCCGAGACCTTTCAGCCTGATCTGGCTGAAGTGCGCGCGGTGGTGCTTGAGCATCTGGAACACCTCTACTCCTTTTATGGAACGCATCAGGGGGTTCGTATCGCAAGAAAACACATAGGCTGGTATTTTGATCACCTCCCTGGCACGATGGATTTCAAAAAAACATTCAATACTGAAACCTCCACCACGGGCCAGCATCAGGCGCTGGAACAGGTTTTTGGTGAAATGAACGAACCTAAGCTGGCATGAAACGAGAGCACCCTTCTCTGCCTGATGCTGCGGATGCAAGCTTTAAGGCCACTACAAAACTGAATACACGCCTCTGTGAAAATGTCCTTGAGGCACTGAAAGACTACTTCCTAACGCTCGATGGACATGGCACCAACAACCTCTTCGAGTTGGTCCTATCGGAAGTCGAACGCCCCCTGCTTCGAGCGGTGATGGAACATTGCGATCATAATCAGACCAAGGCCGCGCAGGTCCTCGGACTCTCTCGCAGCACCTTGCGCAAGAAAATGAATCATTACGGCATCAAATAACGCCGTCTCACCGGAATGCCATGAAAAAAAACGTTACCCGGGCGCTGATCAGCGTTTCTGATAAGACCGGCCTTGTTGAGCTGGCCACCGGCCTTCATGAACTTGGCATCGAGATCCTCTCCTCTGGCGGAACCTTTAAGGCCCTCCTGGAAGCAGGGCTGAGCGCCACCGAAGTCTCTGATTACACCGGCTTTCCAGAAATCATGGGCGGGCGCATTAAAACGCTACACCCTCTGATCCACGGCGGTATCCTTGGGCGTCGCGGCACCGATGAAGCCGTGATGACGCAGCATGGCATGCTTCCTATTGACTTGGTGATCGTCAATCTCTATCCCTTTTTAAAAACGATAGCTGACCCCAAAGCGTCCCGTGAAGAGGCCATCGAGAACATCGATATTGGCGGCCCGGCGATGATTCGGGCCGCCGCAAAGAACTATGATGCTGTCGGTGTCCTGGTTGATCCCTTGGACTACCAGAGAATCCTCAAGGAACTCAAAGACAATGGCCAAGCACTCTCGGATAAAACCCGATTTGAACTTGCCGCCAAAAGCTTCCAGCACACCGCCGCTTATGATGCAGCCATCGCCAGCTATCTCGGGGGCATGATGACCTCGACCTTTTTTCCGGACCCTTTAGTGCTGCGCTTTGATCACGTTCAGGGCATGCGCTATGGAGAAAACCCCCATCAGGACGGGGCCTTTTACCGGGAGCTCAATCCACCCAGGGGTTCCATACCGACCGCGCTTCAAGTCCAGGGCAAAGCGCTCTCCTTCAATAATATCGCTGATGCAGATGCCGCCCTTGAGTGCGTCAAACAATTCAGTGGGGTGCCCGCCTGCGTCATCGTGAAGCATGCCAACCCCTGCGGCGTGGCTATGGGTCAGAGCCTTCTTGCGGCGTATCAACGCGCGTATGCCACCGACCCCACCTCCGCCTTTGGGGGCATCATTGCCTTCAACGGGTCCCTCGATGCCGTAACGGCGCAAGCGATCATCCACCAGCAGTTTGTGGAGGTTATTCTCGCGCCGGCCATCGATGAAGGCGCCAAGTCGGTCCTCGCCGCCAAAGCGAATATTCGAGTCCTTGAGACTGGCCCCTGGGACCAGACACCCCCCCCCAGCTGGGACTTTAAACGAATTACAGGAGGACTTCTCCTCCAAAATCTCGACAGGGGGATGGTGGAGCCCAAGGATCTTCGGGTCGTTACGACCCGAAGCCCAAGCGATCAGGAACTGATAGATCTGCTTTTTGCCTGGAAGGTGGCGAAGTTTGTAAAATCAAACGCGATCGTCTACGCCAAGGATGGGCAAACCATCGGGGTCGGCGCGGGCCAGATGAGCCGGGTCTACTCCGCGCGGATTGCCGCGATTAAGGCCCAGGATGCAGCGCTTAAGGTCAAAGGCTCCGTGGTTGCATCGGATGCGTTCTTTCCATTTCGAGATGGCGTCGACTCTGCAGCAGAAGCTGGTGTCACCGCCCTCATCCAGCCCGGCGGATCGGTTCGAGATGCAGAGGTGATTGAGGCCGCAAACCAATACGGGATGGCCATGGTCTTCACCGCCATGCGGCATTTTCGTCATTAGGCCATCAGGATGCGTGACCCCGTCCTCGCCCGCCAAACGGATCTCTGCGTCAAATGTGGGTTGTGCCTCCCGGTCTGCCCCACCTACCTTAAGACCCAAGATGAAAATGAATCGCCGCGCGGACGCCTGTCGCTGATTCAGGGCTGGGCACGCACCGAACTGGAGGCAGATCAAATCCTCAAGACGCATATTGATCAATGTCTGCTGTGCAGGGCCTGCGAAACCGTCTGCCCCGCTTATGTTCCCTATGGAGAGATCGTCGACCGGTTCAAGGGGGAGACATCGCATAAGCCGCTGGCGACTTCTTGGGCCAGCCGCGGCCGAAAGTTCCTGATCCAAAAGGCCCTTAATAGAGCGCCCGGAAGCGATCTTGAAACGTGGATGCTGGCCGCTGGAAAGTCAGCCCCACTGAGGCGTTTGGCGCGCTGGATGGGTTTCGGCGGCCTGCTGGAGGGGCTGCCGCCAGCGTCGCCGTGGCCAACGTCATTAAATCCAGTCAACGCGGCCACCCAGAAGGCCCTGGAGGTACAGCTTTTTCTCGGCTGTACCGCGGGGCTGATGGACCGTGAAACCGTTACATCCACTCTATTGATTTTAGAACGCCTCGGGATTTCGGTGTCGACTCCTCCAAACCAGACCTGCTGCGGTGCCCTCGATCAGCATAGTGGTCAAACCGAGCGCGCCCAAAAGGCCATCCGTCAAAACATCGCCGCGTTTTCCCTCGCTGAGGCGACCCCACCTATCGTGAGCTTTGCGAGCGGCTGTGGCGCCATGCTCATCGATTACGAGCGCATCATCAAAGACGGATCGGCAGAATCTTTCAGTCGACGTTTCAAGGATATCAGCACGTTCTTGGCAGCGTTCCCATGGCCGGACGGCCTGTTGCGCCCGCTGGATAAGACCATTTGCCTGCATACGCCCTGCTCACTCAAAAATGTGCTCCATCAAGAGCAAGGTGCTCGCCAGATGCTGCAGCGCATTCCGCAATTGAAGGTGGTGGATCTCACCCCCAATACCCGGTGCTGCGGCGCCGCGGGGACCTATATGATCGATCATCAAGGGATGGCCGAGGCGCTCCAGAAGGATGTGATTGACGCGATCCTTCAAACCGGGGCCAGCGCCGTTGTGACCTCCAATCCCGGCTGCGCGACGCATCTAAGATCTGGACTTGTTGCCCGAGATCGAGGGGAGATCGAGGTTCTTCATCCGGTCACCCTCCTAGCAAGGCAACTCCTCAAACCCTAGGAGGGAGGGGATCCGATGAGAGCAGGCACCTCGGCATCAAAGAGCTCCACCAAATCCTTATAAACGCCACCCCGCTCGGTATTCCAAAGTGCTTCCTCATTGAGTTCAAGGAGTTCGATCAATAGCCTCCGAGCCACATCCTGTCGGTTTTCTCTCACTAACTGCTGAATGAGACCCCGCAAGCGGGCTTCACTAAAGGGGTATATCCGATAGGACTCAATGAGGGACTCCAACGCATCGCCTGCCGATACTGTGACCATCAAAGGGGGTCGATCCAGACGACTTAATAGACCCGCCATGTCATCTTGACTCTCCTTGGCGAGGGCCTCTCCTATCGATTGGCAGGCAGAAGCAAACTGATGGATTCTTGGCGACAACCAACGCAACTTAAGGCAAAGCCCATAGGCCTCCTGATTTTGATGATCAAACCGATTCAATCGCTCGAGGAATATTAGCTGGCTGCTGGCTTCATGCTGAAGCCCCCAAAAGACCTTCGGATACTGAAAGGATTGATCCAGATAGCCCCTCAGCGCATCCGTTGAGGCGGTCTTCAAATTTCCTTCCGCTGAGGATTCCATCAAGACCCTGAGAGTGTCCTCGAAATGCCCCTCATCTGGAGCGGAGAGTGCCACCGTCTTTAAGACCTCACGAACCGTCAGGGGCACCTCTATTTCTCTCGGGAGAGCTGGCGGCGAACCCGCACCCGCCATCATCAGCAAGACCGTGAGACTGCGCCTGATCGAAAAACCCCCTCTTAAGCGCCCCATCACCGAGCCTCCTCCTGATCGTTCAGTGAATGGGTCAGGATCGTCACGGTTCGATCATAGGGGTCCTTAATCATCCGGCTCGACCAGCCTTCTATCCTCGCTTCACCCAAGACCCAGTAACCTATCGAATGAGCGGCCTTGGGAGAACCCTCTGGCAAGGGCCACAGCGGGGTCAAGGGCGGCTCAAGCAGCATCCCAGCCAAAAGGCCTTTCGAGCCCCAAGACGCTTTAATCCGCATTCGCTCGCGATTGGCGCGCCAGCTAGCAAGGACATCGCCTCTTTGGAAAGAGACGCCTGCCTCCTCTTTGAATCCTTCCAAGGTTTTTTGAACCTCCCCAAGGGCCTCATGGGCGGCGACCCCTTCTGGATGCCAAAGCCAAACCTCGGTCAGCCCCCCCATGGAGGACAATCGCCCGAATACCCGGTGCCACCTGTCGACATAACGGCTATAGCGGGCATAGTTAATAATTTGACGAACAGGCTCAGGCTGGGCCGAGGCGAGACTGGTCATATCGAGCGCTGCCTCAGAATCCAGGCTAAAGTCATCCTTCGCCGTCTTGATGTTGTGCTCAAAAATCGGCACGAAGAGCCTTGTTTCAGGCGGCGCATCAAACCAGGCCGGCGTGACCCGCCAGGGGGTTTCCGTGTTCATACTGTCGCCGACTTGATCGAAAACAAGACCGATACCGGCTTGCCGATAAGCCCACCAAGCGGTGCGATCAGAAATCCAGCCGTGACTTCTGATCGAGAGCAGGGTCTGACGCTGAAAGGGATAGAACCCAATCCCAAGCAAGGACTCTGATTTGAGGAGATCAAAGTACATCCCAAAACGCTTAAACCAATATTTTCGTGCGAGCATCACCTTGCCCTTGAGGTTGTGGGTCGACACCTCAACCCCCTCGGCCTGCTGATGAAGATGAGCCATCAATTCAGGGGATGAGCGACCGACCGCGCCATCGATGTAAAGCGAAAAGGGGACCCCCAAACGCTCCGTCAACTGCACCAGTGGCCAGGTCACGGTATCAGGACCCCCGGACCTTGGATCATGGACGTCACCGGTGATGATGACGGCGTGCGGTTGATCCCCCGGCGCCTCAAAGAGTAAGGGGACCTGCTGATGACGGAACTCCCAAAGGAGATTAGCGCTCAACCAGCGCATCAGGGCATGAGCACTCCCAGCGCCACTGCAATCAAGGGCGCCCGCCCTAGACTTAAGGGAGGGATAGCATGCCGCCACCTCCGCGAGAGAAAACCCAACAAACAGCACCTGCCCCTGTCCAAGGCGATGCAAGACCAGTGTAGGAGGGGTCTCAGGGATGACCAGATCCACATCCGAGAGATGAAGTCCCGCGCTTTCGGCAAGGACTTCTGAAGGATTAATGGCGCTGAAGGCCATCTGATGGCCTAAGCCTGCCTTTCCGAGGCGAAGCCCATCACCAACCAACAGAGGGCTTAAGAGGGGAGTGCTTTTGACCAATCGAGGATAAAGCCCCAAAAGCCCTGGATCCTTGTGTTTCGAGGAGACCCCCGCGAGCTCAGGGTCCAGCGGCGGGCTGCCCCCATGATCTTCGGAGATCTCGAACTCAGGGCCACAAGCCCATAACAAAAGCCCCCCTGCCCGGACCCACGCCTTAAGACGCGAGACGCTCGCTGCCGGCAGCGTGACCGCATCGACAATCAGAAGATCTGCCTGAGGCAGGGGGGCCACTGAGAGAGGATCCCAATCCTCGACTTGAACCCCGCCGCCGCGAAGGACCCAGGACCACTCACGCAGCGCGACCTCGCCGCCACCAGCAGCACCTCGAGCAACAGCGACATGAATGGATTCTGATGAGGACGCCAGTGGGCTGTTTAAGAACAGCCCTAAGAGGGCGAACAAGGGACCAGCGAGGGCAACCTCTCGAGAGAAGGCGCGAAAAGACATTTTCTTAAGCGACTCTTTGAGGGCGCGAACACGGGAGCTAAAAACCTTCAGGCCACGCCACCCATCAACGCTCATTCATCAAGTAACCAGGGGTTGCCCTGACCAGATAGATCCCCCATTATCGGCGGAGCTTATAATTTCTGCCGTAAAAGATTTCAGCCATCTCATGCTTGAGTTGGCGGCCGATGGCGGCGCGCTCATCGGACGTCAGTGCATCTTTGTCGGTATCAAATAGGTAATTGTCGAGGGCAAAGTCCTTCAAAATCATCTTGGTATGGAAGATGTTCTCCTGATAGACATTCACATCGATCATCTGGTAGCGTTCAGCCGTCAGGTCGGAGATGTAATTCTGGATGGAGGTGATCTCATGATCAATGTAGTGCTTCTGGCCACTGATATCGCGAGTAAAGCCGCGAACACGGTAATCCATGATCACAATATCGGATTCAAAGCTGTGAATCAGATAATTGAGGGCCTTCAAGGGCGAGATCCGGCCGCAAGTCGAGACATCAATATCTGCCCTGAAGGTGCTGATGCCGCCGTAGGGATGGCTCTCTGGATAGGTATGGACCGTGATATGGCTCTTATTAAGGTGAGCCACCACGGAGTCCGGCATCGGACCCGGCTCTTCCATATTCCCGACCAACGATGGCGCCTCGTTTCCCTCTGAAATCAGCATCGTGACACTCGCGCCCTGAGGCTCATAGTCCTGGCGAGCGATATTCAGAATTTGCGCACCAATAATGGCGTTAACGTCGGTCAGGATCTGGGTCAGACGCTCCGCGTTATACATTTCATCGATGTACTCGATGTAGCGGCGTTGCTGCTGTTCTGTTTTGGCATAGCAGATATCGTAAATATTGAAACTCAACGACTTAGTGAGATTATTGAAGCCGTGAAGTTGGATCTTTTCAATTTCCATTGCCATTTAGATACCCCGATGAAGACCGCTGCTTTTTTAGGTGAGCCAGTCAGTCAAAAAAAAGTTGGGCCGGATGCGGCGGCCGGATTCAAATTTCAAGCCGTCTTCGATCAGCCCGGCTCCACCACGTCAAAATCATGCGTGATCGTTGCTGTTTTTCCCAGCATAATCGAAGCTGAACAATACTTTTCAGCAGAAAGCCGAACCGCCCGTTCAACCTGAGCCAAAGGAAGATTGAGGCCGCTGATCACAAAATGTAAATGAATCCGGGTGAACACCTTTGGATCCTCTAAAGCACGCTCAGCCTCGAGTATAGCCTCACAATGAGTCACCTGATGACGGCCCTTTCTAAGAATGTGAACCACATCGAAACTGGCACACCCCCCCATTCCCATTAACAGCATCTCCATCGGGCGAACGCCGAGATTTCTTCCCCCAGACTCCGGTGGGCCATCCATCACGACCGTATGCCCACTGCCGGATTCCGCCAGATAGAGACTGTTTTCAATCCATTTAATGCGCGCCTTCATGGGGCTCTCCGCTGAAATTAACCCAGTAATGTAGCACAGCACGCTTCTTTCATTCGGCGCAGTGACCTCAAAGAAGGCCACGAAGGCCCTTTGGGAACCTAACAATCAGCCTCAGCTAAAGCGCGATCTCTTAAGCTACCTGAGGCAGGCCGCTATGGCGCAATAATGCATCAACGGAAGGCTCGCGCCCTCTAAATGCCACAAAAAGATCCATCGCCTTCTGGCTCCCCCCTGTTTCGAGGATAGTTTCAAGGAAAAGACGTCCCGTCTCAGGATCAAACACACCCCGCTCTTCAAACAAGGAAAAGGCATCGCTTGAGAGGACCTCAGCCCATTTGTAGCTGAAATAGCCAGCGGCATAGCCGCCTTGGAAAATATGCGAAAAGCTGTGCGGGAACCGATTGAATGACGGCGGCCTGACAACGGCGACCTTGGCCCGAACCGATTCAAGAAGGCCATAGATAGAACCACCCTGATCGGGATGAAATTCTCGATGCAATCGAAAATCGAACAAAGCAAACTCAATCTGCCGCAACATCTGCATTCCGGACTGGAAGTTCCTTGCATCCAGCATCTTCTTCAAAAGATCGGGCGGCAAAGGCTCCCCGCTCTCATGATGCGATGAAATAAGAATCAAGGCTTCAGGCTCCCAGCAAAAGTTTTCCATAAACTGACTGGGTAGTTCGACAGCGTCCCATTCGACGCCATGAATCCCTGAAACGCCTAAGTGATCGACCTGGGTCATGAGGTGCTGAAGACCATGGCCAAACTCATGAAACAGGGTTTGCACTTCATCGTGGCTCAAAAGAGCAGGCGTTGCGCCTGAGGGTGGCGTGAAATTACAGGTGAGGTATGCGACCGGCAACTGGACCCCACTCGGAAGACGGCGCCGGGTGACACACTCGTCCATCCAAGCACCCCCTCGTTTTTTGGCGCGTGCATATAGGTCGAGATAGAACCCGCCTCGAAGGAGGCCATCACGATCTTTGATATCAAAGTAGGTGACATCGGGATGCCAAACATCGACACCCGATCGAAGAGTGATCTCCAATCCAAAAAGCCGCTTGACCACGGCAAAGAGACCGTCGACCACCTTCGGTGCCGGAAAATAGGCCCGCACTTCTTGATCAGAGAGCGCATAGCGGCTCTGTCTCAATTTTTCAGACGCATAGGTCCAATCCCAAGCATCCGGTTGATCGATCCCCAAGGCGTCGCTAGCGAACTGGCGAAGTTCTTCGAGATCTTCCTTCGCTTGGGCCATCGAACATGCGGCGAGATGCTCTAGAAAATCAATCACGCGATCGGTCGAGGGGGCCATTTTGGTCGCCAAGGATAATTCAGCGAAATTATCGTAACCCAGAAGCTGAGCCTCCTCCTGACGCAGCGTCAAAATCTTCTCCATCACCCAGCCATTATCCCATTGCCCCGCACCGGGGCCCTGATCCGACGCCCTCGTGGCGTAGGCGGTATAACACTCTCGCCGAAGCTCTCGTGAATCGGCATGCGTCATAACGGCAATGTAGGACGGGAAATCGAGGGTAAAAACCCAACCCGGAAGCGCCATGGAGACCGCCTTTTGCCGGGCCATTTCTCGCGCCGCCTCAGGAATACCCGCGAGCATCGACGCCTCCTCAAGGTGTCGAGTCCATCCCATGGTCGCATCCAACACATGATCTTGAAACGTGCTACCAAGATTTGAAAGCTCAAGGGCAATCGCCTTGAAGCGGTCTTTCTTTTCAGGGGGTAAGTCAACGCCCGACAATCGAAAGTCACGAAGAGAATTTTCAATGATTTTCTGTTGTGCAGGGTCAAACGACTCAAATTCAGCGCCTTCCCTGATAGCGCAATACGCCTTGAAAAGACGATCGTTTTGACCGACCTCAGTGGCGTATTCACTCAGGAGAGGCAAGCAATGGTTGTAGGCCTCGCGCATCTCATCACTGTTGACAACCGCATTGAGATGGCTCACCGGCGACCACGCCCGATTCAATCGATCATCGATATCCTCGAGGGGTGCGACCAGAGTAGCCCAGGTGCTGGCCCCACCGCCTTGTAGCAGTCGCTCAAGGGACGCCCGACTTTCCTCCAGCAGCGCCGTGATGGCGGGGACAACGTCACGAGGCTTAATGCTGGAAAAAGGGGGTAGCGGCGCGTGGCCAAGGAGGGGGTTAGACATCGTTATAGCTTCCAAGGGCAGGGGAATAAAAGAGATAAGACCTCAAGCGCACCGCATTGGTTCGGGCGGTCACGACCGAAAACCCCACCGCATCACCCGACCAGTCGCTTATGCATCTCGAGGACGTTACCCTCCTCATGACGACAGTAGGTCACCTTATCCATCAGGGTGCGGATAAGGAAAATACCCCGGCCACGCTCTGAAAGATGCTCGTTATCTGGGTCTGGAATCGTTTCAATATCGAAACCTTGACTATGATCGTAGACCCTAACGCACAGATCATCATGCTCGATAAAGATACACACGCGAACCGTTTGCTCGACATCTTCCGGTATCGAATGCTCGATCGCATTGACCATGGCCTCTGTCAGCACCACATTAAGGTGGTAGGCCAAAGCCTCCCGATCACCATCATAATGATCGAGCGCCCGAGCAACCTCCTCCGCAATATTGCCGATCAGGCTGAGATACCGCTTCTTATTGGGAACGACAATGTCGACATGGATATCATCGCTACCGGCCATGATCAGCCTCCCCCTCTTGGGGCGCGGTCAATGCCTCATCAACCGTTGGAAAGATAGCGAAAACGCGATGCAGACGGGTCAATTCAAACATGGACTGGACGCGTGGCTGGAGACCCGCAAGCACCAGAGAACCGGATCTTAGGTGTGCGCTCTTGTATCCCGACAAAAGGGCTCCAAGACCTGAACTATCAATAAAGCTGACCCCGGTCAAATCAACCACAACCCGCTGCCCACCCGCCTCGAGAAGGGGCAAGATCTGATCGCGCAACTCGGAAGAATTATTGGCATCCAGCCGTTCTTCAGCGACCACCAGAACGGTCTGGCCATCGCGGCTTTCGGTTGAAACTTTCATCAAACGTTCCCTCAATGTTGGGTTTTTTCAAGGTATCGATGCCAAAAAACGGTCGCAGCGGTCACTCAGGTCTTCGCCGGCGGCAGCGTTGACACCAAGATCTTATCGACCCGATTACGGTCCATGTCGACCACTTCAAAATAAAGGCCGCCCCAAGTGAAGTGATCGCTGGCTTTAGGGACATGGCCCAGCTGCTGCATCACAAAGCCGCCAACGGTATGGAAATTGCCATCGCCCGCGTCCGGCAATTTTTCGACCTCGAGAAGCTGGGTGAACTTCTCAATCGTCAAGGTGCCGTCGACCAACCAAGACCCATCTTCGCGCTGAGTCGCCTCAGGCTCATCATCCCAGGCCTCTTCCGAAGGAATATCTCCAACGATCGCCTCAAGCACATCCTTCAAAGTGGCCAGTCCAGCCAATTCACCGTATTCATCTACCACCAATGCCAAGGAGATCTTAGCGCGACGAAATTCCTCCAGGAGCTGGACCGCCGTCAGTGACTTTGGAATGTAATTCGCCGGACGAATGGCCGCACTCAAACGCAGATCCTCCCCCGACAGCGCGAGACGCATCAGGTTTTTCGCCTCCACAACACCCAGGACATTATCAAGACCATTTCGACAGACAGGAATAACCGAATGGGCACTCTCAATCAAGCGGCGCCGATTCTCCTCCAAAGAGAACGCCGTATCGAGGTAATAGACATCCATTCTCGGTGTCATGATAGCGCCTACCTTGAGGGCATCAAGACGCATCACATTAGACACCAACTCCTTTTCCCCTTTATGAAAAACGCCGGCCTCCGTCCCTTGATCGATCATCAGGCGAATTTCTCTCTCCGTCACCAGAGGTTCTTCAGCCTTTTTAACCCGAAGAACAAACAGGACAAGATCCGTTGACCAACTTAACAGTTTGACCAAGGGATAGGCCAGAAGCGATAAGAACCGCATCGGCGGTGCCATGATCATGGCAATGCGCTCTGACTGCAGTAACGCGAGACGTTTGGGAACCAGTTCACCGATAATTAAAGAGAAATAGGTGATCAAGATGACCACCAACGCGAGGGAAAGCACATCGCTGTATGGGGCCAAGAAAGGCACGGCCTTGAGATAAGCCACCATATGATGTGATAAGGCCGCTTCGCCAAGCGCCCCACTCATGATGCCAATCAAGGTGATTCCGACCTGAATGGTGGACAGGAAGTGGCTGGGTTCATTGGCGAGATCAAGAGCCGTCTTGGCCCCAGGAATGTTCTCCTCGACCGATTGCTGCAAACGAATCTTGCGGGCGGAGAGCATGGCGATTTCAGACATCGCAAAGAGCCCGTTCAGGATGAACAAGCCCACTAATATAAGAATGTCCATTAAGGGGGGATTCTAGTTGACGGAATTCTAGGTTAGCGAATCGCCGGCATGGATGCAAAGAATCCCTTGCAACGTCTTCTGCGCCGCGGAGGGTCAAGGCTTCAGATCACCTCATAGGGCCAGATAAGCCCCCCCCTAAAGGCCGCCTTATCTGGCGCAAAAATGGGATAATCCCCCGATGATAGAGAGGTGATGACACGGTCAACGCCTTCTGCGACAAACCACTGAGCGGCCCCCCTCCTCACCGGCGGGAGCCGCCATTCAAGACCCTAGGACCCATAGCCATCCATGTCAGCCCGCCTGCATGAGTTTCTAAAACTCAGCCTCATAGCGATTTTGGGCTTTCTGGCATGCTCGCTGCCGGATAGCTTCACGACCCTCATCGTTTTATTGATGGTAGCCCGCCCTGAAAGCTACCTCAAAGCGTATCGTCTCGGCGGCCAAAAAATGATCGCTGGCTGCCTAATGCTCGCCTCCTTCTTGGTGTTCGATGCCTTCACCCGGGATATTCCCCCTTTTAGCCACCCTGGCGAACGCGCTTTAGACACGGCGCGCTGGCTGTTACTCCTCTTAGGCTTCGTCCCGCTGGCTGATGGGTTAGCCGGAAAGCCTTCTCGCATCGCCGTTCTTTTCCTGGCGGCCCTTGCCGGTTTTTTTACCGGCCTTTTCAAAACAACCCCGCTTAAATCCATTCTCCTTTTCCAAAACGACTTTCAGACCGGTTTTCATCTGACCGCGCCAACCACCGGCCTCATTGCGGCCACCGCTATGTTGGGGCTTCTCATTTTTGGCCCTTTTATTCTGAACAAGGAGACCAGATACCCTGTTTGGCGAGGACTCAAGATCGCCTTGTGGGGTGTCGCCCTTTACCTGTGTACCTTCATGCTGATGGCCAGTCAGTCGCGGGCTGCCTACCTGGTGAGCGTGATCGTCATCCCCCTCACTCTCTGGCTTCAAGACCACTGCGAAAAGCCGCCTAAGGAAGCTTCCCAGCGACTGAAAATAGGCCTTCAGATCGCCACCTTGTTTCTGATCGTGCAGGGCCTTGCGATCAATCATGAGGCCATCTGGCACCGGATAGCGCCCGATCTATCAAGCCTTAAGGAGATCGTGTCCAGCGCAGCCCCTCTCAGCAACCCCCCCGCCGTCGAATCATCATTGACTCTCCGCTGGACGGTCCTTCAGGAGGCCTTTCGGGTTATTCAAGAGAAACCTTTTTTTGGCTGGGGACCTCTGTCTAGCCGATCCTTCATCGCATCATCTGGGGATCAGCGCCTGATGACCCCGGTCACAAAAATCTGGCTGGCTCACTTTCATAACGGCTACGCCGAAATCATCGTGAGATCCGGGCTGATCGGTTTTCTGGTTATTTTGATCTGTCTTACGCTGATGGCCCATTCGCTCCTTCGGGCGATCCATGAACGATCACCGCCAAGAGATTTGGTGATGTTCTGCCTATCCGCCCTGACGATGATCCTGATCTGGGGCTTCAGCAGCAACTTTAACAGCGACCCTATTCGCGGCCTCATCACCCTGATCAGCAGCACCCTGTGTTCTCTCGCCATTTACATGAAGCCCCGGCGGCTCAACACCGCTCTTAACGGCGAGAGAACCGCATGAAAGGGCGCGCCCAAAGCTATATCGAAGCCATCTTTTCATCGGTCATCTGGACCTTGCTCGATCGAGCAACCGCCCTTTTGAAACATGTGATCATTGCTTCAACCCTGGGTCTTGGCATCGAACTCGACGTCTTCTACATGACGGTGAGCTTGATCGGCCTCTTTGTTTTTAGCTGGTCGAAGATCGCTGACGTGATGGCGGTCCCAGAACTGGTTAAGCTCCACATGGCGGGCAAAAGCCAGGAGGCTCGGGCCTTCACCGGCGACCTTTTCACCTTGAGTGTGATCTTCTCTGGCGTCTTAGGTACGATCGTCACGTGGACCTGGCCGATCCTGATTAAACTCGCCTGGGGATTTGATGCAGAACGGATGGCCTACCTTGAAACAACCATTCACTGGGCTGGACCCTTGGTCTTTCTCTACATCCCGATAAAAATGCTGTATTCCTTCGCCAAGGCCCAGCGGCGTTTCTCAATCGCCTACCGTAACGAATTCCTCATCGCCATCACGATCCTTGTCTGCATGGTGACTTACCCCACCACGAAAGGCGTGATGATCTGGTCTTACAGTCTTGGGGTGAGCCTCGCCTTTTGCCTGACAGTATTGAGCTTAAGAGGAAGCATTCGATGGCTTGGCAGTCCCTTCTCAGCGAGCATCAAACGACTGTTACCGATGATCCCCTCGCTCTTATTCATCTACGGTGCCCAGTACGTCTATGCCCTCATCGACCGCCAATTCGTATCCTTCCTGCCCCAAGGAGCGGTCAGCGCCGTCGCTTATGGCTGGACGCTGATCAACATTGTCCCCGAACTTCTGAGGCTCGACGGCCCCTTCATCACCGTTTACGCCGAAGCCTCAAGGGAAAGCGCAGAAAAAATCCTTAAACTCAATCAGCTGATCTCCGCCAGCATTTCTGCCGGCGTCCTCATGACTTTCTTGATTTTTGGATTTTCTGAAGAGGCCGTTGGTCTCTTTCTTGAGCGTGGCAACTTCAGTCGCGACAATACCTTGATGGTCGCCTCCTGCACCGCTAACTTTGCCTTTGCCATCATCCCGATTCTCCTCATTGGCCCCATCGGTCAAATCTTTCAAGTGGAGAACCGCCTTAAGCTCGTGGCCAAGCGCATCCTTTTCGGCCTGTTTCTAAACGCTATTTTTGGCTTTATCTTCATGTTCATCTTCGAGTGGGGCCCGAAAGGAGTGGCCCTTGCGACCTCCCTGAGTCAATGGGGCATGCTGATCACCTCGCTCTCTTCGATGGCAAGGCTTGGGCTTCAAGTCGACTTTAAACGACACTTTCAATGGCTCCTTCTGATGACAACAGCCGCCCTTATGGCCTTGATCGCCCTTTATCCATTAAGGCAACTGAACCTCGCCTACTGGATGATTATTCCAAACGGTGCGGCTTTTCTTGCTGTCGCCGCCTGGCCAATTCTTCTCCTCCGCCGGCAAGATAGCCGGCTGGCCCGCGAACTGGTTAAACGGGCGCTGGCTCGATTCCAACCAACAGCTAAAAGATCAGCCGCCAATAGCCAATAGCCACCCCACACTCACTTTGACTTCAACGGAGTTATACCGGCATGCCGAAACCCAATTTCTTTATTGTTGGCGCCCCAAAGGCTGGAACGACGTCCCTCGCCTTTTGGCTCTCTGCCCATCCCCAGGTTTACTTCTCGCCGAACAAGGAGCCTCATCATTTCAATTCCGATGACCATAGAAGCTACCCCGACCTTGCCGCCTATGAAGCGTTATTTGAGGGGGCCACAGAGGATCATCTCGCCATCGGCGAAGGCTCTACCTGGTATCTTTACTCCAAGGAGGCGGCCAAAAACATCGAGGCCTATCGGCACGATGCCCGCTATATCGTCTGTCTCCGAAACCCCATCGAAATGGCTTATTCGCTTCACGAGCAGAAAATATTCTTAGGCTACGAACACATTCATGATTTCGAGCAGGCATGGGCTTTGAACAGTGCCCGGGCAGAAGGAAAAATGACGTCGACCTGGTGCCGAAATCCAAGACACCTTGATTACGGGAGCGCCTGCCTTATCGGCGCGCAGCTTCAGCGACTGCTTGCCACGGTGCAAAAGGACAAAGTCCTTACCCTCTTGTTGGATGACGTCAAAGAAAATCCCCGCCAGCAGTACCTTAAGGTTCTCTCCTTCTTGGGACTTCCGGATGATGGCCGTGATATCTTCCCGCTTCGGAATCCCGCTAAAGCCCGCAAATCGAGAGGGGCCCATACCCTGATGCAAGCGCTGGTTCTCATCAAGGAAACGCTGGGCATTCGAAAAAGCTTCGGACTCCTTGGAGGACTCGAGAAAAAAAATGTAACCTATCGGGAAAGACAGGCCTTAAGTCCCTCGATGAGAGCCGTCCTTGAAAATCACTTCCGTGACGATATTAGTCTTCTCGCCGAGCTTCTTGATCGGGATCTTTCCAACTGGCTCAACTGTCACTCAGAAAAAAAAACTGAAGCCTAACGCCGCTCATGAACACCACGAACCTCCATCTGGTCCGCCATGCCGCAACGGTCACCCGCCATCGAAGGGCCGCGCTCTTTGGCCATCGATCAGCGGTCCTTTGGTTTACCGGATTATCGGGGGCTGGAAAATCAACACTCGCCCACGCGGTCGAGGAATCGCTGCATCAACGAGGGAGCCACACCTACGTCCTTGATGGCGATAATGTCCGCCATGGCCTCTGTTCTGATCTCCGTTTTAGTCTTGAGGATCGTTCTGAAAATATCAGGCGAATCGGCGAAACGGCTAAACTCTTTGTCGATGCCGGCTGCATCGTATTAACGGCCTTTATATCGCCACTGAGGATCGATCGAGAGCAAGCTCGACGCTTATTTGAAGTCGGCGATTTTTTTGAAATCTATTGCCGAGCCAGCATTGAAATTTGCGAGCAACGGGATATCAAAGGCCTTTACCAGAAGGCCAGGCGGGGAGAAATCAAGGAGTTCACCGGCATCTCATCACCTTACGAAGAGCCCATACAGCCAGACCTTATCATTGACACCGGGGCTGAATCTCTTGAGGATTCAGTTGAGCGCGTTCTGGCATTTCTCTTACTAAGAGACGTCCTGAAACCGAGCCCCTCATGAACCCCTCTGAAAGACTTGAGGCCGGCGCCTGATGGGTGCGGTCGTCAGCATCATCACCGCTACCTTCAATCGTGCCCATCTCTTGCCAAGAACCTGGGCCTCCCTTGAATGTCAGACTGAAGGCCGGTTTCAATGGATTGTCGTCGACGATGGTTCAACGGACCATACCGATCAATTCTTCAGCCACCTTCAGGATGATCGCATCCAGTACATTCATCAGGACCATCAGGGGTGCAATGTCGCAAGAGCCCGAGGCGAACGTGAAATCACCTCGGATTTGGTGCTCTTTCTAGACAGTGATGACGAACTGGCCACACCTGAAACGCTCTCACTGATGGTGAGGACCCTCCAAGAAGCGCCAGAGGAGATCGGCGCCGCTGCCTTTGCCGTCAGCACCCCAAAGGGGGGCGGGGGGCATTCCCAATTTGCTGAAAAACGCATGATTTTAGGCTATGCAGACCTCATCTGTGGTTGTAAAACACAAGGCGAGGCACTCAGGATCTTTCGCCGAAAAGCGCTTGAGAGCGCTCCCTTCTGGCCAGAATGTAATGGACTTGAAGGACTTCGCTGGTACGAAATTGCAAAAAGCTACCCATTCCTTTATGTCCATCAACCTGCCCTCATCTATCACATGAATCATGGCCAAAATCTAACGAGCGCCAGGTTCACCATTGAGCGCTCAGCAGGCCTCGCCAAAGGCTACCGAGAACTTCTCCGCCGCTATTCAGCCGATTGGCTAAGCCATTGCCCCAAAGTCTATGGCCGACATCTTTTTCACGCGGCCATGTACGATGCCCTGAGTGGGAACAAAGCTCTCTGTCGCCAGCACGCGATGGCGGCAGTGCGACATGGGATGAGTCCTGTTCCGGTCCTGACCCTCCTCCTATCACTGCTGCTCCCAACCCCTCTCCGCCATCGCATTTTCATTTGGCGATCGGGCCTCAAGGGTCGCTGCTAGGCGTCCATTCATGACAAAGAAAGACTATATCTTTGTGATTGGAGCCACCAAGGCGGGAACGACCACCCTCCATGCCCTCCTCAATAGCCATCCGGCCATCGAGATGTCGCTGATCAAAGAAACCTATCACTACTGCCCGGATCTGTGGCCTATCCTGAGCCATATTCAAACCCTCCATTCAGCCGAGGTGACCGCCCTGCTTCAAAAGGGTGAAAGTCGCCACAATGGCCTCATTAAGGAGGCCGAGAGCTACCAAAAACTCTTGAGATCAGAGGGTCTTGCGCGTTACCGGGGAGAGGCCTGCCCCTTTTACCTTCGATCAACCAAAGCGGCGGCGCTGATTCATGCCTCTCATCCACACGCCAAACTGATGGTTATCTTGAGAGACCCTATCCAGCGAGCACTTTCGCATTACCGGATGGAAAAGAGAGATGCCTTAGTGGCCGATACCTTTGAAGAGGCCATGGCAGAGGAATTTAAGGGCTTTGAATCAGGCTCCCTTTCCCGCCACGGCCTCCTTGAAAGTGGGCTTTATGGGCAGGGTCTCCAGAGGTTCCTAACGTATTTCCCAAAAAATCAGCTCCTGATCCTCGACATCGACGAGCTCAATCAAAGACCCCTCATCGCTAAAACCCTCAGCCTTTTCCTCCATATCGATGCTCAGGGATTTACTGATGAGGCTACCCGCTTGAACGACTGGGGTCAGGCAAGACATCAAGGGCTCAACCGATTTTTGGCAACCTCAGGGCTCAAGGCATTGATCAGGCAGCTCCTTCCCAAGGGGATCATCGAGGCAGGCAAGGCCCGTTTTTACCGGCCGGCTTCAAGTGATCCCTCGGAATCCATACCGATACCTTTGATGAAGAAACTGGAGGCCTTCTATCGAGAGGATGTGAGGCAGCTTCAGGACTTTCTCGAAACACCCTATCCAACTTGGGTTCATCGATACCTCAAACCCTGATCCACTTAAACCGGTCAAAACGCACCATGATCAGGATCCTTTTTATCATCTCAGGCCTCCCCCGAGGCGGCGCCGAAACCACCCTGGTTCAGCTTCTGAAAGGCCTTGATCGACAACGTTTTGACCCCACCGTCATCTCACTGCTCGGGGAAGGAGAGATGGGCGCAGAGATTAAAGCGCTGGGGATTCCCCTCATAGGGCTTCACCTAAACCACCCTCAAAGCAGCCTCAAAGGCCTCTTTCGATTCATCCGGATCGTCAGGAAATGGCAACCCGACATCCTTCAGGGCTGGATGTACCACGGGAATCTTCTGGCTTTTTTTGGGCGCTTCATCGCTAGAAAGCGAACCCCGCTGGTCTTTGGGATCCATAACGCCCTCAGTAACTGGGCTGAGGAAAAAAAAACCACCAAAGCGGTGATCCTGCTGAATGCCAAACTATCGATAAAGGCGGATCGTATTCTCTTCCCCTCGCTCTCCAGCGCGGAACAGCATTGGTCCCTTGGCTATCACCCATCATGCTCTGAGCGGGTCAATAACGGGGTCGATTGCGACTTCTTCCATCCCGATGAGGAAGATCGACAACGTTTCCGGGAAGAGTTGGGGATCGCCCCTGACACGCTCCTGATCGGTCTCGCGGCTCGCTTTCACCCGGTGAAGGATCACCGCGGATTTCTGGATGCCGCAAGGCGTCTGGCTGATCAAAAAAAGCATGTTCGGTTTCTTTTATGTGGCCCTGGAATTCATTCTACTAATGAGGCCCTCATGGCGCTGATCACCCGCCAGAACCTCCATGACCGCGTGCTTCTTTTAGGCAGCAGGACAGATATGAACCGAATCTATAGGGCGCTTGATGTGCTGGTTCTGTCCTCCGTTAGCGAAGCCTTTGGCGGCGTGCTGGCAGAAGCTATGGCGTCTGGAACCCCCTGCGTCTCGACCCGTGTTGGGATCGCCGCCGACATCTTAGGCGCGAGCGGTTGGCTCTCAGAGCCCAAAGACCCTTTGGATCTCTTGAAGGCACTGATGAGTGCTACCGGGTGTCTTGACGATGAAAGAAGATATCGCGGCATAGCCGCCAGGGCGCGAATAGTGGAGCGCTATAATGCGATCAGCATGGTTGATCACTATGACCGTCTCTTCATGGCGCTCGTGACTTCAAAGGCGAACAAACCTGATTAACCTTCACTAACCCCTAAAATCCGACAGGATTTTCAAGCATCTCTATTGTTTAACGCCCATGTGCGGATTGACCGGTTTTTTGGACTATTCTCAGCGACGTTCTTCCTCGGTGAACGAGGACACCATTCGACGCATGACGGCAACCCTCATTCATCGAGGCCCTGATGATGGAGGGGTCTGGACGGACGCCCACTCCGGGATCGCTCTTGGCCATCGACGTCTCGCGATTCTTGACCTTTCAGCCGCGGGACATCAGCCGATGGCCTCCGCCTCAGGCCGCTATGTGATTGCCTTCAATGGCGAAATCTACAATCATCTCGCGATCAGAGAAAAGCTTAGTGCGCGCGAATGGACACCGGATCATCCCCTGGTGGACCCCTTGATATCCTCAGGCGCCGGTATGCACGCCGCCTTCAGGGGGCACTCTGATACCGAAACATTACTGGCCGCCATCGACGCCTTTGGTGTGGGTGAAACCCTCAAGGAGTGTGTCGGCATGTTCGCCTTTGCTCTTTGGGATCGTCAGGACAAATTGCTCTATCTTGCACGGGATCGGTTGGGCGAGAAACCCCTCTACTATGGCTTTCAAGGAGATACCCTTCTTTTTGGTTCCGAATTGAAGGCGCTGAGACAACACCCCGACTTTAAGAATGAGATCAACCGCAGTGCACTGGCCTTGCTCCTGCGCCATAACTTCATCCCAGCCCCCCAGTCGATCTACTCTGGCATTCAAAAACTGCCTGCGGGAACCTATATCGCCCTCGGCGTCCATCGGCCCAAAGCCCAACCCGTCACCTACTGGTCGGCCAGGGATAGCGCCCTCCGAGGTCAGCTACGCCCCTTTCAGGGCAATGAATCCGAGGCACTTGAACGCCTAGATCATCTCCTCCGCGAGGCCATTCAAGGACAGATGATGGCGGATGTCCCCGTCGGTGCCTTCCTTTCAGGAGGGATTGATTCGAGCCTCGTCGTCGCTCTCATGCAGGCGCAATCCCCGCGCCCGGTCAACACCTTCACCATCGGCTTTGAGGACGCGGCCTACAACGAGGCCGAGGCAGCCAGCGCCGTAGCCCAGCATCTCGGCACTCATCACACCAACCTTTTGCTCACGCCGAAAGACGCCCTCGCCATCATTCCAGGGCTTCCGGGGCATTATGACGAACCGTTTGCCGACTCCTCCCAAATCCCAACGCTGCTTGTCGCTAAACTGGCCCGAGAAAGCGTCACCGTGAGCCTCTCCGGTGACGGCGGAGACGAACTTTTTGGTGGCTATAATCGACACGTCTGGGCCATGAAGATGGGGCGGCGGCTGCGTCTTCTCCCTCAGGGCGCGCGGCAGACCCTGTCGACTCTGATGACGGCGTTTCCTCCCCATGCCTGGGATACCCTTTTTAGAACGCTGGGCTTCATGCTCCCCAAGGGGCTCCGCTATTCAAGTCCTGGCGATAAGATTCACAAGCTCTCGCTGCTGCTTTTAGCGAAGACGCCGGAAGCGATTTACCTTGATCTTCTATCCCACTGGAAAGATCCCAGTCGGGCCCTGATCGGTAGCCCCCAGGAACCCGCCACGGTGATGAATGACCCGACCCAATGGCCCGAGCTCCGGGATACGGAAAACCGGATGATGTACCTTGATCTGGTCGGGTATCTGCCCGATGACATTCTGGTCAAGGTGGATCGAGCCGCCATGGCTGTGAGCCTTGAAACCCGCATTCCCTTTCTGGATCACCGGGTGGTCGAATTTGCGGCAACCCTGCCGCTATCGATGAAGATTCGCGATAACGAAGGCAAGTGGTTATTACGGCAATTGCTTTACCGTCACGTCCCCCAAGCTTTGGTCGAACGGCCCAAGATGGGCTTTGGGGTCCCTATCGATCGTTGGCTGAGAGGCCCCCTCAAAGACTGGGCAGAGGCACTGATTGAGCCGCAACGCCTCAAAAAAGAGGGCTACTTCCATCCTCGCCTGATCCAGGAAAAATGGTTACGCCATCAATCAGATCGCCACAACGAATCCCATCGCCTGTGGAGTGTCCTGATGTTCCAAGCCTGGCTCGAGGACACCCAGTGAACCCTGAAACTCATCCATTGACTGTGCCACAAAAACCTAAGTTGTTGTTTTTTGTCACAGAAGACTGGTATTTCTGCTCGCATCGTCTGCCGCTTGCGATCGCGGCGCTGGCGGCAGGTTATGAGGTCGTTTTGGCCACCCGGGTCAAGGACCACCGCGCCATCATTGAAGCGGCCGGTATTCGCCTTCTGCCATTGGATCTCTCGCGGGGCGCTAAAAATCCTTTCAAGGACTGGCGAACCCTCCTCAAGCTCTATCAGATTCTCCGCTCCGAGCGACCCGACATTCTCCATAATGTCGCTATGAAACCGGTCCTCTATGGCAGCTTAGCCGCCAAATTTGTTGGCAAAGCCTGTGTCATTAATGCCCTTGCGGGCCTTGGCCATTTGTTTGTCGTCGACGGCCGATCAGGCCACCTCCGCCGACTGGTTCATTTCGCTCTCAAAGCCCTGCTCTTCCGCTCTGGACGCATCATCGTTCAGAATCCAGATGACCTTCGCCTCCTGGTCGATTCAGGAACGATAGAACGATCTCAGGCCACTCTCATCCGAGGCTCAGGCGCTGACCTTGATCGCTTCAAACCCACCAAGGAACCATCGGGGCCAGCGGTCGTGGTGATGGCGGCCCGATTATTATGGGATAAGGGGGTCGGTGAGTTTGTTGCTGCTGCTGAGAAACTTAAGCGCGAAGGGGTTAAGGCCCGTTTCATTCTGGTCGGGGAACCTGATACCGAAAATCACTCGTCTATCCAGAGGGACCAGCTCGAGGCTTGGGCGCGTGAAGGCGCTATCGAATGGTGGGGCCAACAATCGGATATGCCGGCAGTCTTCTCACAGTGTCACATGGTTTGTCTGCCGTCCTATTATGGCGAAGGTGTTCCCAAGGTCCTGCTGGAAGCGGCCGCCGCGCAACGCCCTATCATTACCACCGATATGCCTGGCTGCCGGGAGGCCGTTGATCATGAGGAGAACGGGCTTTTGGTTCCAGCCCGCGATGTGGAGCAGCTGGCAAATGCTCTCCGTCGCCTGATCGAAGACCACGCCCTCAGGGAACGGTTCGGCCTTGCTGGGCGATACCGAGCCGAGCGTGAGTTTGGTATTGAAAACGTCGTGAACGCCACTCTGGGACTTTATAGCGAGTGCCTCAGCGCCCGGCCCTAAGCCCCAAATAAGGATGTCTCCTTGTCCCCTGCCGTTAACTTTTGAGCGGTATCCTTATAAAGAGCGGAAAGACATGACGTCATTGTGGTCGCCCAAAGGAATCACTAAAATTCGTCGTTTTTTATTTTTATGGACTCTTCAGCATGTCTGACGACTTTACCAAACTGAGCCAGCAACTGATTGAGGCCGGACACTTCATCGACCGAAAGGGCTGGGTGCCTGCCACCAGTGGCAACTTTTCAGCAAGACTCCCCGACGGCCGGATCGCCATCACCGTATCGGGTCGTCACAAGGGATCCCTAACCCCTTCAGACATCATGCTGATCGATGCTGAAGGCCGATCGCTCGATGGGCAAACCTCTTCGGCTGAAACCGGTCTTCATACGGCCCTCTATCGGCGCTTCCCTCAACTAGGCTCGGTTCTTCATCCTCATTCCCCAGGCGCAACCCTTCTGTCGCGGCTCCGAAAGGATGAAGTCGTTCTTGAAAACTATGAGTTATTGAAAGCTTTTGCTGGAATCAACACGCACGCCACGAAGGTTCGTATACCCATTTTCGACAACGATCAGGATATCCCCAGACTTGAGCGGGTGGTAGACGCCTGGTTGGATCGTGAACCCCACACCCCGGCCTACATCATCAGAAGTCATGGTTTTTATACGTGGGGCACCACGGTCAAGGACGCGCTGCGTCAGGTTGAAGCCCTTGAGTATCTTCTCGATATTGAATCACGTTTGTCAGGAGCACACCCCGCATGAGCCTTTTATCCATCCAAACCGACAGCAACCCTAAGACCACTGAATGGGTTCGGGACCCGCTTGCCATTGCCGAAAAGCTCAGCCACATTGGTGTGCTTTTTGAGCGCTGGGAAGCCCGTGAACCGCTCCCAGATGATGCCTCTCAGGAGATGGTGATCAAGGCTTATCAAAGCGCCATCGATCGCCTTAATGCCCTCTACGGATTTCAATCCGTCGATGTCGTGAGCCTCAACCCGGACCATCCGGATCGGGAGGCCTTGAGATCAAAATTCCTTAATGAACACACGCATGACGAATTTGAGGTTCGCTTCTTCGTCGAAGGAAGGGGGCTTTTTGCTCTTCATCACGACGATCAGGTTTTTTTGGTGCTGTGCGAAAAGGGAGATCTCCTCAGCGTCCCAGATGGCGTTCGGCATTGGTTCGACATGGGGATTGAGCCTGATTTTAAGTGCATCCGCCTCTTTACCAACCCCGAAGGGTGGGTGGCCAACTTTACTGGCGATGCCATCGCCGATCGGTTCCCAAGGCTCGCGGAATTCCTTGAGGCCCGCTGATGATTGAATCTATTCTGACCGATATCGAGGGAACCACATCGTCACTCGCCTTCGTAAAGAACGTCCTTTTTCCCTACTCAAGAACCCACCTCCCAGACTATATCAAGGCGCACGCTCAAGATCCTTTGATCCAAAAAGAGCTGGCGGCGATTAACCAACTGACGGGCGCTGTTCTGTCGCAACAGGAAGCGGTAGACCAACTACTGGCCTGGATTGATCAGGACCAAAAGGTGACACCGCTCAAGGCCCTTCAAGGACTCATCTGGCAGGCGGGCTATGAAAAAGGCGACTTCCACGGACACCTTTACGAAGATGCCGCCAGAATGCTGAAGACCTGGGCGTCCCTAGGGCTCAAACTCTACGTGTTTTCATCAGGCTCTATAAAGGCGCAGAAACTGCTCTTTGAGCATACTGCGGAAGGTGACCTCTCGCCGCTTTTTTCCGGTTTTTTTGATACCGGCATCGGATCAAAGCAAGACCCAGACGCCTACAGGGCCATCGCCGCGGCGACCCGACAGCCCGCCTCCAGCATCCTCTTCCTGTCTGACATCGGCAGCGAACTCGACGCTGCGAGCGTCGCCGGAATGGCGACGACCCAATTGATCCGTGAAAACCAACCCATCCACTCAGATCAGCATTTTGTTGCCAAAACCTTCGATGAGATCGATCTTAAAAAATAGAAACACACTATTTCCCCATATGAAACACTTGGTTTCTGGGGCTGCGACCCCCCCGACAGGGGTTTATTGCATTTAAACGATTGTTTTATTGGCATAAATATTGCTTAATATATTGCACGCTAAACCCCTTGAACCTCCCCCCATAGCCCAGTAGAGTGGTCCCAGAAACTTGGGAAATAAATTCCCGCCCTAGCATCCAGAAATTCCCCTCATACGATCCGAATCGATCAGAGGCGGGGAATTCCTCGATGCTCATGCGTCAAACCGACCGACTCCGTGGTCGCCAAGGTCATTGCCTATGAGTTATTCAGAAAACCGCATCATCACAACCCCTTTAGCCCCCTCCGGCATCATCACTCGGAGAAATTTCCTCAAAGCCACCGCCATGGCCGCCACAGGCAGCCTCCTCCTTCGAGGCGGCCCAGCCGGTGCAGCCAACCTCGGCACCGAGCGGACGCTTCGCTTTCATAATGTCCACACCGACGAAGAGTTGGCCATTCGTTGCTGTCCTGAAAAGGACTACGACCGGGAAACCCGCCTTCGCTTTAGCAGCCTGTTGCGGGATCATCATGCCGACGAAGTTCGGGAAATGGATCCGGCGTTGATTGATATCTTTTTTGCGATCTCAGCTTTTACCGGCGCCACAGGCCCTTTCAAGATCCTTTCAGGATACCGCTCACCCGAAACCAACAGCTGGCTCCGCGGTTATCATTCCGGCGTTGCAGAGCACAGCATGCACATTGAAGGCAAGGCCGTCGATATCCGAATGGACGAAATCAGCACCCGAGAGCTTCGCTCTGTGGGACTGGCCTTAGCCATGGGCGGCGTGGGTTACTACCCCCGATCAAACTTTGTCCATCTCGATACCGGCAGCATCCGTTACTGGTAAGCCTGATCAGGAGCTCAACCCCTCATGCGGATTGATGAAGAAGGGAACATGGAGTTATCAGCCGAGGAAAACCAACGGCTGATGGACCAACTGGAGATCGCCCCCCAAGATTACGAGGACCCTCCCGTCGAAATTGAATGCATCCTGATGGACGATCAGGCGGCGACATTCACCGCCCTCAACACCGACACCGGAAAAACCATCGAACTCGTGTTTGACCTCATGGCCGACTAGGCACCGACGCCACCGGCAGATAAGGCGGGCCTTTGGCCAACAGCACCTGAAGGGTTCTATCATGGCCATAGATATCCTCAAAGAAACTGATCCGCCCAGCCTGATCAGCCATCACCGTGGAATAAAGAATAAAAACCGGAATGGGCCTCTTGAGAGGAATCGTCTTCGTTTGATCCCCGTGAGCAAAGGCCTCAATGCGATCTTGCGGCCAGTCCCCATTCTCTTCAAGGACCCATTCGGCGAGCCTTAAGGGGTCCTGAACACGAATACAGCCGTGACTGAAATCCCGCCGATCCCGACTGAAAAGATTCTTTGCCGGCGTACTATGAAGATAGACGTTGTTGGTGTTCGGGAATGAAAACTTAAAAAGACCTAAGGCATTCTCCTCTGAAGGCCTTTGCCGGAGCTTCAGCTGCCCTGCCAGGACCTTCTTAAGATTGGCCTCATTCGACTCCAAGGCCACGGATTTCAGTGAAAAATCTGGAACGATCTCCATCGAACGCGCCTCCATCCGTTCTGGGTGAAGCAAAAACTCTGGGACCAACTCCTTGACCGCAATGGCTTCGGGGACATTCCAATAGGGCCTAAAGGTCACCATGGTCATATCAGATCGAAAGACCGGGGTCGCGCGCCCATCCATCGCTTCACCAACGACCACGTTCATCATAAGGTCATGCTGCCCTAACCCCTCACCGGCCCGAGCCCCATAAAGCTTAAAGGCGGGGATGTTAACGATCAGGTAATACCCCTTGATGTCGGCAGGAAGCCATCTCAAACGCTCAAGCCCAAGCTCAATCTGCTTCAAGCGATCAGCAATGGGGGTCGAAAGCCGCTTGAGGGTCGCTTGCCCTATAACCCCATCATCTAAGATCCCATGACGCATCTGAAAGGCCTTAACCGCTCCCGCCAACACTGGATCATAAAGTTCAGCACGTTGATCCTTTACCGTGAAGGAAGGAAGGTCACCGAGCGCGGTCAACAGTTTCCTGAGCGCAGGGACATCTTGGTGCTGCATCCCGGGGCGAAAGAGGAGCGGAAAGCCAAAGCGCGGACGGGGTAACTCCCTCGCCAAGAGCCGATAGCGCTTCAGCGCCTCCTTCAATGGTTTATAAATAGGAAAATTGGGCTCAAGCTCCATCACCACCTTCCGGGGACTCTCCCCCAAAAAAATGCGCCGGAGCTCGAAGGCCCCATCGATCCGTCGTGGCTCAATATTGAAACCCACGGCCCGCGGCTGGACATGACCCACCGAGACATGCCGAAGAAATCGAAGACTTGAAACCGTGAGAACAAGATCAAAACGAGAGGCCTCCTGGACGGCTAATGGGCCTTGAGAGAACATCCGCAGGCGATCCTGAAGGAAGGGCAGATCATAATCCTCCCGCCGAAGTCCGAGATCTTCCGATCTTCCCAGCATCTCCACCATCGACGTTGCTTGAGCTGAGGGCCGTCCGTCACGAAGCCACACCGGCTGAGGTGAAGCGGCGCTATAGATCGACGCCAAAGGCTTGGCCACGTCCAGCAGGGACTCATAGCGGAGTCCGGGGATCCGGCCCAACGTCAGCCACTTCGAGAACTCCGCCTGAAACCCCGTCTCAGCCGCCAGCAACGAGCCGTTGACCCACACGCACAAAAACAATAAAAAAAACGATCGGCCAACCATAGAACGATGCCACCACCTTGACGAACACGGGGCCTTTCAGCCATAAAATCCAGCACAAGCCCAGTATAGCCACCCAAAGCGCCGGCATTAACCAAGGACTTTACTAGGGATTTAAATAGGACTAAAATGGTCCCCAATAAACGAGGCCATCATGCTCCGGATCAGTAAACTCAGCGACTACGCCATTATTATTCTTGGCCACATGGCCAAAGCACCGGCCGAAACCTTTGCCGCTAATGACCTTTCAGCGTCCGCCGGGATCGCGAGTCCGACGGTCAGCAAGGTGCTGAAGGCGCTGGTCCGGGCTCAGGTGGTTCGATCAACCCGAGGCGCCAAAGGGGGCTACCAACTCGCCAAGACACCCGAAAAGACCTCCATCGCGAACATCATTGCAGCGCTTGAGGGACCGATCGCCCTCACCGAATGCAGCATTGACCTTAACCACTGTGAGCAGGCGTCCTCCTGCAATGTCCGCGGCAATTGGTCCGTCATCAATCGCGCCATTCATACCGCCCTCGAGGCCGTTACCCTGGCCGATATGGCGTTCACCCCCCCCACGGGATCCGATGGACTGCATATTCCCGTCAAAGACATCACCTTTCAGCCAAGACGTAACCCGGAGCCATGACGATGTCCGCATCCCAAGAACAAATCGACAACCTGATCCACAAGGAATACAAACCCGGGTTTGTCACCGACCTTGAAGCGGACACCTTGCCTCCGGGGTTAAATGAGGAGGTCATCCGCGCCATCTCTCAGCGTAAGAACGAACCACCCTTTATGCTGGCCTGGCGCCTCAAGGCCTATGAGCAATGGCTGACGATGAGCGAACCCGATTGGGCCTATCTGGATTATCAGGCTATCGATTACAACAGCATCAGTTACTATTCAGCACCCAAGGTCAAAGAGGCCCCCAAAAGCCTCGACGAGGTCGACCCCAAGCTGATCGAAACCTATAAAAAACTAGGGATCCCTCTCCATGAACAGGAGCGATTGGCTGGGGTCGCCGTCGATGCCGTCTTTGACAGCGTCTCGGTCGCAACCACCTTCAAGCACAAGCTGAAAGAGGCTGGGGTCATTTTTTGTTCATTCTCAGAAGCCGTCCATACCCACCCTGAGTTGATCCAACAGTACCTTGGATCCGTGGTCCCGCCGTCTGACAATTTCTTTGCAGCCCTCAATGCCGCTGTTTTTTCCGATGGATCCTTTGTTTTCATTCCAAAGGGCGTTCGCTGCCCCATGGAGCTATCCACCTACTTTAGAATCAATGCCGCCAACACCGGGCAGTTCGAGCGAACCCTCATCATCGCCGAAGACTATAGCCACGTCAGCTACCTCGAGGGCTGCACCGCCCCCATGCGGGATGAAAACCAATTGCATGCCGCCGTGGTCGAACTGATCGCCCTCGATCATGCCGAGATCAAATACTCCACCGTTCAGAATTGGTATCCCGGTGACGAGGAAGGTCGCGGCGGTATCTTCAATTTTGTGACCAAGCGGGGTGACTGCAGAGGCCGCCACGCCAAAATTTCATGGACCCAGGTGGAAACCGGCTCCGCGATCACCTGGAAATACCCAAGCTGTATCCTCCGAGGCGATCACTCGATAGGCGAGTTCTATTCAGTGGCCGTCTCCAATCATCGTCAGCAGGCGGATACTGGGACCAAGATGATTCATATCGGAAAAAACACCAAGAGCACCATCATCTCCAAGGGCATTTCGGCGGGCCGCGCTGAAAACACCTACCGAGGACAGGTCAAGATCCTTCCTGGCGCTCTGAATGCGCGCAACTACACCCAGTGTGACTCGCTCCTCATCGGCCCAAAATGCGGTGCCCACACCTTTCCCTACATTGAGATCAAGGAACCCACGGCACGGCTTGAACATGAAGCCACCACCGCGAAGATCAGTGAGGATCAACTGTTTTTTTGCCAGCAACGCGGCCTTTCAGCCGAAGATGCGGTCTCCATGATCGTCAACGGCTTCTGTAAGCAAGTTTTCAAGGAGCTCCCTATGGAATTTGCCGTTGAAGCCCAGGCCCTATTGGGTATCAGCCTCGAAGGCAGCGTGGGCTAATCCCAACAATCAAACCACTCCATCGAATGAATACCATGCTAAGCATTCAACACCTTGAAGCCAGAGCCGGCGAGCAGGCCATCCTTAACGGCATCAGCCTTGAGATTAAACCCGGCGAGGTCCACGCCATCATGGGCCCAAACGGATCCGGCAAGAGCACCCTCTCCAACATTCTGGCAGGACGCGAAGGCTATGAAGTCACCCATGGCTCGGTGACTTACGAGGGCAAAGATCTTTTGGCCATGAAACCTGAAGAAAGGGCTCGCGAAGGGATTTTCCTCGCCTTTCAGTACCCGGTTGAAATTCCGGGGGTCAGCAATATTTACTTGCTCAAAGCCGCGCTTAACGCCATTCGTAAGCACCATGGCCAAACCGAGGTTGACGCCATGGATTTCCTCCAACTCGTGAAATCGAAGATTAAAAGCCTAAACCTCGATGAACAGTTCCTTTACAGAGGCGTTAACGAGGGGTTTTCAGGGGGCGAAAAAAAGCGTAACGAAATCCTTCAAATGGCCATTCTTGAACCCAGGCTGTGCATTCTGGATGAAACCGACTCCGGCCTTGATATCGATGCGCTGAAGATTGTTGCAGACGGCGTCAATGCCCTTCGCTCGCCCACGCGCTCGTTTATTATGGTGACGCATTATCAGCGACTGCTCAGCTACATCAAGCCCGATGTCGTCCACGTTCTGGCTCAGGGCCGCATCGTAAAGTCCGGGGGCCCTGAACTCGCGCTGGAACTGGAAGCGCGGGGCTACGGCTGGATCGACGCCAGCCTGAACCACTGAGGACTAGGACACATGGACTCCGTGGAACACTACCAGGCTTTTTTTAAGACGGTCGAAGGAACGCCATTGCCTTGGCTTGAGACGCTGAGGGCCCCTTCGCGCGAACGGTTTATCGCGCACGGATTTCCCGACACCCGGGAGGAGGCATGGCGCTACACACCCCTTCGATCCCTCGAAAGAGCCCGCTTCACACCCTCAAAAGAGGTCCACGCGATCCCATCAGAACCGTTGGACCTCGACCTCATGAGGGACGCCTACCAGGTCGTCTTCGTCGATGGTCATTTTTCTGAAGCAGCCTCTTGCCTTGAGGGTCTCCCAAAGGAGGTCTACCTCAAGCCACTGAGCCTTGCCCTTAAGGCGCCTGGGGAACACCTCGCGGGTCTGTTTGAAAACACCGAGACGGCCTCTTGCCACCGGCTTGAAGATTTCAACAGGGCCCTCTTTAGTGAGGGTCTGTGTCTCGACATTCAGCCAAACTATCACCTTGAAAAACCCATTGTCGTTCTCCACCTCGCCCAGCAGGCCCATGGGCTCAACACCCTCCAGCACCGCCTTCGAATCGCCCCGGGTGCACACGCCCATTTGATCGAAGTGTTCATAGGTCACGACGATAGCCCCTCACTAACCACCAGCATGACCTATGCAGAGGTTGCTGAAAACAGCTCCCTAAGGCATGTCAAACTCCAGCGGGAGGGCAAAGCCAGCCATCATTACAGCGGCCTTCGACTTCAGCTTAAACGGTCGGGACGCTACCGAGGGCATCTCTCAAGCCTCGGCGCCCTTTGGTCTAGAACTGAAATTCACGCCCGACTTGGGTCCTCAGCCGAGTGCGAGCTTGAGGGGCTTTTACTGGCCTCGGGACGCCAACACCAAGACGTCGAGACCCGCCTCGATCATTGCGGCACGGAGGCCTTAAGCCGGCAGACCTTTAGAGGGATTGCGCACGAACGCGGCAGAGGGGTCTTCACTGGACGTATCGTGGTCGCCCCGGGCGCTGACAAGACCGATGCCGGGATGAGCCTTCGAAATCTTCTCCTATCCAGTGAGGCAGAGATCGATGCCAGACCACAACTTGAGATCCATGCTGACGATGTTAAATGTTCCCACGGAGTCACTGTAGGCCAACTCGATGAGGAAGCGGTTTTCACCCTCCAGTCGCGCGGTATCAGCGAAGCTGAAGCCCGCCATATGTTGACCTTTGCTTTTGCCAATGAACTGATCGAACGGATCGATCCCGCTTCGGCGAGAGCGTCGATCCGTGACGCCTTGAAGGCCAGCTTGCCCGGCTCAGACTTTGGAAGTGAACCCTGATGCATCCTCACCCCACGACGCTTGATCTTGAAGCGATTCGCCAGCAGTTCCCCATCCTCGCTGAGCGCATTAACGGCCATCCTCTGGTCTATCTTGATAATGCCGCCTCGACCCAGAAACCCCTCTGCGTCATTGACCGCCTGAGTGAGGTCTACCGCGTGGATTATGCGAACGTCCATCGCGGCGTTCACACGCTCAGCCAGCGCTGCACCGATCTTTTCGAGGAGGCTCGAGAGAAAGTCAGGCGATTCATCAATGCCCGCCACACCCATGAGGTGATTTTTGTGCGCGGCACCACGGAGGCCATCAATCTCGTGGCCCAAAGCTATGGCCGCTCAAAACTCATGCCGGGCGATGAAATCCTCATCTCTGCCATGGAGCACCACTCCAACATCGTCCCCTGGCAAATGCTGGCGCTTCAGACCGGCGCCGTGCTTAAAGTGGCCCCCATCTCCCTCGAGGGCACGTTACTGATGGCGGAGTTTGAGGGCCTCCTCTCAGAAAAGACACGCCTCGTCTCCATCACTCACATGTCGAACGCGCTCGGGACCATTAATCCTGTCAAGGACATCATCCGCCTTGCCCATGCGCGCGACATTCCGGTCATGCTCGATGGCGCGCAATCGGCCCCCCATCTGCCGATGGATGTGAGAGATCTTGACTGTGATTTCTTTGCCTTTTCGGGCCACAAACTCTACGGGCCATCAGGGATTGGGGTTCTTTACGGCAAGGAAAGCCTCCTTGAAGCCATGCCGCCTTACCAGGGTGGCGGCGACATGATTCGTCGAGTGACCTTCGAAGAAACCGAATTCAACGAGCTCCCCTACAAATTCGAGGCAGGAACGCCCAATATCGCCGATACCATCGCGCTTGGGGCCGCCATTGATTTTGTCGAGGCGATCGGTATGGCAGCCATTGCCGATCACGAAGAACAACTCCTCACCTACGCGACCTCAAAGGCGCTTGAAATCGAGGGACTCCGCCTCATCGGCAGCGCGCCCCAAAAGGGCGCCATTTTGTCGTTCACGCTCGAGGACATTCATCCCCATGACATCGGCACCCTGTTAGACCAACTCGGCATTGCCATTCGGGCTGGTCATCACTGCGCGATGCCGGTGATGGACTTCTTCGGGCTCCCGGCCACCGCGCGGGCGTCCTTCGCCCTGTACAATACCTTCGACGAAGTCGACACCCTGATGGACGGCATCCGTCAGGTCATCAAACTCTTCAAATAACTCAAATCATCACATGCTGGACCAGATCAGAGACCTCTATCAGGAAGTGGTCTTCGACCATAACCGAAACCCCCGTAACTTTAGGGTCATGACCGATGCCAATCGGACCATCCAAGGCTTCAATCCGCTGTGCGGAGATCGCATCACCCTTTACGCCAAGGTCAAAGATGGCCTGATCGAAGACATCAGCTTTCAAGGGGCAGGCTGCGCTATTTCGACCGCCTCCGCGTCGTTAATGACCGAAATGGTCAAAGGCCAAAGCGAAGCTGAAGCAGAAAAACTCTTTGAAACCTTTCACCGAATGACGACGGGAAAGAGCGGGGACGACATCAACCTTGAAGACATCGGCAAATTAGCCGTTCTTTCGGGCGTCAGGGCCTATCCGGCCCGCGTCAAATGCGCCACCCTGGCCTGGCATTCTTTGCAGGCAGCCCTCAAGGATGAGGGTCATTCCATCAGCACCGAATAAACGCTTCGAAGGAGTAGGGTCATGTCTGATTGGCTATTAGTTGGTCCTGAATCACTGCTCGCTGAAGGCGAACATATGACCCTCGAGGTGGCGGGCGATGAGGTCGCTCTTTTTAGGACCGATGGCACCGTCTATGCCATTGCCGATGTCTGCTCCCACGACGGCGCCGAGATTGCCAGCGGCCGCATCGAAGCCGGAGCCATCGTCTGCCCCCGCCACGGCGCGAAATTTTGCCTTGCAACGGGCAAAGCGCTCTGCGCTCCGGCTTATACCGACATCGCCGCCTATGAGGTTCGGATCGTCGATGGCCATATTGAAGTCGCAACCACCCCCAAGCCTTAGGGATCAAGCCTCTCAGCGATCTTAGAGCAAGGCTTAGAGGACAGGGGGCCGGGATCGGAGGTATAATTCGCTGTTTTCCGGGCAGGATCCCTCATGCGCGAACTCAACCCCCTTTACAACCAGATCAAAGACCTCAAGGGCCGACAAGAGTCCCTTAGGGGGTATCTTTGACTTCGAGGACAAACAGGAACGACTGACCGAAGTCCTTCGGGAACTTGAGGATCCCAAAATCTGGAATGATCCTGAACGTGCCCAAACCCTCGGCAAGGAGCGAACCCAACTCGAAGCGGTGGTCAATAACCTGATCAAGATGGATCGGGGTATTAAGGAGGCTGCAGAACTTCTGGAATTGGCCGTCGCGGAGGAGGACGAAGACAGCGTTGATCTGGTCGCTCTTGACCTTGAAGGTTTTGAAAAAATTATCGCAGAACTTGAATTTCGCCGGATGTTTTCGGGTGAGATGGACCACTGCAACGCTTTCCTCGACGTTCAAGCAGGATCCGGGGGCACTGAAGCTCAAGACTGGGCAGCCATGATAGAGCGGATGTACCTCCGATGGGGCGAACGCCGCGGCTTCAAAACTGAACTCGTCGAAGAGTCCAGTGGCGATGTTGCCGGCATCAAAAGCGCGACCATTCGCTTTGAAGGCGAATACGCCTATGGCTGGCTCAGAACAGAAACCGGCGTCCATCGACTGGTTAGGAAATCCCCGTTTGATTCCGGCAACCGGCGACATACTTCGTTTTCATCCGTGTTCGTTTCGCCCGAAGTCGATGACAACATCGACATCGATATCAACCCCGCCGATCTGAGGACCGATGTCTACCGCGCCAGCGGTGCCGGGGGGCAGCACGTTAACCGCACCGAATCGGCTGTGCGCATCACCCATCTTCCCTCAGGGGTGGTGGTTCAATGCCAAAGCCAGCGCTCACAGCATGCCAACCGCGACACGTGTATGAAGCAGCTGCGCGCCAAACTCTATGAGCTTGAGATTCAAAAACGTAATACCGAAAAACAGAAGTTGGAAGACTCCAAGTCGGATATCGGCTGGGGCAGTCAGATCCGCTCCTACGTCCTTGATCAATCGCGCATCAAGGATCTTAGAACCCAAGTGGAGACCAGTAACCCGCAGCCCGTCCTTGATGGCGATCTGGATCTCTTTATCGAAGCCAGCCTGAAGAGCGGTTTATAAACCATGAATGACCAGCAAGACGAAAATAAGCTGATTAGCCAGCGCCGGGAAAAACTGAACGCCCTAAGACAGAGTAGCGCCACCGCCTTCCCGAATGACTTTCGCCGACATCATCTGGCGGAGCCTTTACTGTCTGAATTTCAAGACCTTGCCGCAGAGGACCTCGAATCCAGAGCCATCAAGGTCTCGTTGGCCGGACGCATGATGACCCGCCGGGTGATGGGGAAAGCCGCCTTTGCTCATCTCCAAGACATGTCAGGCCAGATCCAGCTGTTCCTGCAGCGAGACCACCTGCCCGAGGGCGTCTACGACGCCTTCAAGGGCTTGGACATCGGCGATATTATCGGCGTTGAGGGCACCCTCTTTATGACCAAAACCGGCGAGCTCTCGGTCAAAGCCAGCAGCCTTCGCCTGTTAACCAAATCCCTAAGACCTCTCCCTGAAAAGTTTCATGGTCTAACAGATGCCGAAACCTGCTATCGGCAACGCTATCTCGATCTCATCATGAATCAGGATTCTCGTCGCGTCTTTCTGCTTCGAAGCGCCATCGTGCGCCATATTCGTGAATTCCTGACCCAGCGTGATTTCCTCGAAGTCGAAACGCCGATGATGCAAGTGATCCCAGGAGGCGCCCGCGCGAAGCCTTTCATCACCCACCATAATGCGCTCGATATGGATCTCTACCTGCGCATTGCGCCTGAGCTCTATCTGAAACGTCTTGTGGTCGGTGGGTTTGAGCGCGTTTTTGAAATCAATCGAAGCTTTAGGAACGAAGGCCTCTCAACGCGCCATAACCCAGAATTCACGATGATCGAGTTCTACCAAGCCTATGCCGATTATCGCGACCTGATGGACCTGACCGAGGCCTTGATGCGAAGTCTCGCAGAAACATTGCTAGGAACGACCCAGATCCACTATCAGGGCTCCGACTTTGATCTTCAACAACCCTTCAGACGAATGACCTTGCTTGAATCGATCACCCATTACAACCCGGAGATCACCGCCGATCTCCTCGCAGCACGCGACAGTGCGTCGGACATCGCCCATCGACTGGGACTCAAGGTGGCAGCGAGCGATGGACTTGGAAAAATTCAGACAGACATCTTTGAGAAGACAGTCGAGGACCAACTGATCGAACCGACGTTCATCACCGCCTATCCCGCCGAGGTATCCCCTTTGGCACGACGAAACGATGAAAATCCCTTCATTACTGACCGCTTTGAATTCTTTATCGGCGGCCGCGAGTTGGCCAATGGATTCTCAGAGCTGAACGATCCTGAAGATCAAGCCGAACGTTTCCGCCAGCAGGTTCTCGACAAAGATCAAGGGGACGAGGAAGCGATGCATTACGATGGCGATTATATTCGCGCGCTGGAGCATGGGATGGCACCCACCGCAGGGGAAGGCATCGGCATTGACCGTCTGGTGATGTTCTTCACCGACGCCCCCTCCATCCGCGATGTGATCTTATTTCCGCAGATGCGGCGTGAAGCCTGAAGACCTATGGACCGCGCTAACCGAAGGCACGGCCCATAATGAGCCCATCCATCAATAAGGCTTTGTAGCGGCACTCTCTAAGGGAAGCAAGGGGACACCGTAGTCTTTCAAAATCGCCTCGATCTCAGCGCCCTTCTTCTCAATCAGATCGTCAAGGACCTTCTTACGCTCCTTATCGGGGATTCGAACCCCCATAGACATCGCAAAATCAAAACGAAGCCCAGGCTCTGAGATCATCGGAATCACCTCGAACATCCCGGGTTTCTCCTTCGAAAGGTAGGCGGCCATGGGCCCCCAAAGAATCACCATATCCAATTTCTTATCGGTGAAATCTCGAAGCAGAACCTGAGCCGCATTCTCGCTGGTATCACCCGTCATGGTCTGATAAGGAATGCCTTGAGTCATCAGTCCATGATTCAATAGCCACGTGGTCCCAGGAGCCCCGTCGAACATCGCAATCCGAAGTTTGCTGCGGACATCTTGCGGCAATCGATCAAGATCATTGGGTGCCTTCACGGCATCCAATGCCCCCCCCTGCACGAGAACCAGAACATAGGTGGAACGATAATAAGGACGGGTCGTTGCGGCTATTTCAAAGCCATCAGGAACCCCCATCACCACATCACACTTATAGCTCTCAGAATCTGGGAGTTTGGCTTTCAGGGTGTTTCGAATAAAACCAAGGCGCTGAGGAAACCAGGTGTATTCCAATTTCTGCCCTAGCGCATCGGCGATAAGGTTGGCGATCTTGTTTTCATATCCCTTGCCATTCTCGAGCGACAGCGGCGGATTGTTGGGATCCGCACAGACCTTGAACACCCCGCCATCGGCATGGACAAGCCCTGTCATCAATAAAAAAAATCCGGCCATCACCGTGAAGCGTAAGACGTGCATCATTGTCCCCATCGTTCATTCATTAAAAACCATCAAGATCCAGGCGCCCATTTGGAGACTCACCTAGCGCTCATAGTTCCTTTGAGGCGCGGAACCGATGGCAATAAAAAACCCTGGCCGCCTAAACCGCCAGGGTTTTTTTAAGGGTGATGAAGCGGGTTTTAAAAAAACCCGCCGGTCTACTCTTAGTTAGGCAGAGCAAACACCGTAAACACGCCACCCAGCTTGGTGTGTGCGCCGAGGCTCTTGTAAGCACCTACAGCACCCAGACCTTCACTGTCGCCCTCAAGGCCAGCCGCCATCCCAACGCCTGCCCAGCCACCGATGCCAGAGAGGACACCGAGGTACTGCTTGCCGTTATACATCCAAGTGCTGACGTTGCCGATGATCCCTGAAGGGGTCTTGAACCTATAAAGTTCAGCACCGGTATTGGCATCACGCACCTTGAGGTAACCCTCAAGCGTCCCATACACCACCAAATCGCTGGCAGTGGAGAGCATGCCGCTCCAAAGCGAGAAAGGCTCGTCAATTTGCCATGCGATCTTACCGGTGGTCGGATCCCACGCAGTGAAAGAACCCATGTGAAGCTTTTCTTCCTTGTCACCGGTCTTGACGTTGGTTTTCGCTGGATAAATATTCAGCGTTGCACCGACATAAGGCTGGCCCGCGGTGTACTCAACCTGGAAGGGCTCATAGTCCATACAGGTATGGTTACCTGGGATGTAGATGAGCTTGGTCTTTGGTGAGAAGGTCACCGGTGGCTCATTCTTAGCACCCATCGCTGAAGGACAGATGCCCTTCTGGTTATGGTCTTCACCACCTGATTGGGTCGAGTACTGACTGACGACCTGAGGCCGACCCGTCTTGGGATCAACGTGAGTGGCCCAATTCACCATCTTGTCGAACTTCTCAGCCACCAACAGCTCGCCGGTCAGACGATCGAGGGTGTAGCCGAATCCGTTACGATCGAAGTGGGTCAGAAGCTTTGCGTGCTCCTTGCCATCCTTGTCCTTCATCGGAAGGTCGATCAAGGTCATTTCGTTGATACCGTCATAATCCCATTCATCGTGCGGGGTCATCTGGTAAACCCACTTCGCAGCACCGGTATCCGCATCACGAGCCCATATGGTCATCGACCACTTGTTATCGCCTGGACGCTGGACGGGGTTCCACGTTGAAGGATTGCCTGAACCGTAGTAAATCAGGTTGGTCTCCTTGTCGTAGCTGGTCCATCCCCACGTGGTGCCACCACCGATCTTCCACTGGTCACCCTGCCAGGACTTCAAAGAAGAATCCTTACCGACCGCGGCCATCTTGCCGTCAGTCCAGGTCATGGTCTTGTCTGGATCGATCTTCATGTCGGCATCAGGACCCAAGCTGTAAGCCTTCCAAGCGAGGCTACCGTCCTTGACGTTGTAAGCGGCCATAAAGCCACGAACACCGAACTCACCGCCTGAAATACCGATCATCACCTTGTCCTTGACGATGACGGGTGCGCTGGTGTTGGTCATACCCGCCTTTGGATCACCATTCTTGACTTTCCAGACGAGCTTGCCGGTCTTCGCATCAAGTGCGATCAGCGTGGCATCACCCTGGGCCAAGAAGATTTTGCCATCGCCGTAACCAAGACCCCGGTTAACCACGTCACAACACATCACACCAATGACCTGGGTTGGATCCGTTCCCTTGTCAGGGGCGTAGTTGTATTCCCAAACAACACTGTGGGTGTCCTGGCTCAGCGCATAAATCTTGTGCGGGAAGCCGGTATGGATGTAGATCAGTCCGTTGACGACCAAGGGACCCCCCTCATGACCGCGCAGAGCGCCGGTTGAGAACGTCCAGATCGGCTGGATGGTCTTGGCATTGTCCTTGTTGATCTGAGTGAGCGTGCTGAAACGGCTACCAAAATAATCCCCACCCCACGTCGCCCAGTTGGCTGGATCATGAGACAGCTTTTCTACCTCGGCATTCGCAGAAACTACAGCTGGAGCCAATATGGCACACGCTACAGTCGTCGACAGCAGCAAACTCTTCAAAGAGTTCTTCATCGTTTGTCCTCCTCAATATAAGGCAAAATACGTTTGCAAACGCTTATTTACACCTAAGCTTAACGTGCCGCGGTTTTTTTCGGTACTCAATTTCTTTATAAAAACCGGGATAAATCCCGAGGCGACCGTCTGGGTGCGTAACTTGAAGGATTTCAGGGCAAAAGTCAACGGCCACAGTCCAAGCCAGAAACTTTATCTCCAAAGCCCATGTTGCGATCGATCCCTAAGAGATCTCTCTCTCAGGACCCCTGGATGGTCCTTTTTGGATTGCTTTAATCTCTCCTGGAACAGAAAATGCGTCCTCTACACCCTTGAGCATCTTTGACACACCCACCCCGATGTCCCCCATCCCCATACCTCGTCGCCGCTCATTAAAGGGCCTATCACTCTGCGTTGTCAGTCTCGGCATGCTCGGGCTTTCATCGAATCCGCTCGCCGAACCCCTCGCCATCAAGGCGGTCGCCGAGGGCGTTTATGTCCATCAGGGCAGGCACCTTCTGCCCAATCCTCAGAATCATGGAGAGATTGCCAACATCGGGTTCATCGTCGGCAACCACTGTGTCGCCGTCATCGATACCGGCGGCAGTCAAGCACAGGGGGAAAGCCTCAAGGCGGCGGTGAAGGCCACCACGGAAGTTCCGGTCTGCTATGTGATCAATACCCACGTGCACCCAGATCACATTGAAGGAAATCGGGCATTCAAATTACCCGGCGTCAAGTTTGTCGGTCATTATCGCCTGGCCGCCGCCATGGCACAAAGAGCCCCTTACTACATCAACCAAGCCCGAGATCTCCTCGGATTAACCTTGGGTCCCGATGACTTTATCCCTCCAGATGTTGAGGTTCGAGAGTCTTTGGACCTTGACCTTGGGGGCAGAACGCTTCACTTGGTGGCCTATCCAACCGCACATACCGACAACGACCTCAGTGTCTTTGAGAGTCAATCGAAAACCCTCTGGCTTGGCGACCTTCTCTTCATGGGACACTTACCGGTCATCGACGGCAGCCTTCTCGGGTGGCTCAAGGTGATCACTCAACTGCAATCGATTCCTGCAGACCGGGTGGTCCCAGGACACGGCCCCATCACGGCCCTCTGGCCTTTGGCGCTGACCGGGGAAAAACGCTATCTTGAGGGCCTCGCCGAGGACATCAGAGCCGCCCTGAAAGCCAACAAAACCATCGAGCAGGCGATGAATGAGATCGGTCACCGGCACCGGGCCGACTGGCAGCTATTTGACGACTTTCATCAGCGTAACATCGCCTCAGGCTTCGCCGAACTCGAGTGGGAAGACCCAAGCCCCGAACCCGCCAAAAAAAACCCAGGGAGATCTGATCCATGAAGACCCTTATTGTCCGGATACTACTGACCTTCACCCTCCTTCATCTGTCAGGCTTCCCTCTTGGCGCTATGGCTGAGGGTGAAGATGAGACCCAATGGACCTCACACCTCAAACATCAATTCTTCGGTGATCGACCTATTAGCGAGGATCAGATGACTATTGAGATCACGGCGCCTTATCGCGCCGAGGACCCTGCGCTGGTGCCCATCCAAATCACCAGCAAGTTTCCTCAGACGGAGGCCCAATTCATTAAGCAGGTCACGGTCATTATCGATCATAATCCGACCCCTTTTTCGGCGTCGTTTGAATTTACCAGAGAGAGCGGGAAAGCCGACATCGCAACCCGCATGCGGGTCAACGCCTACTCTTATATCCGCGCCATTGCTGAAACCAACGAGGGCACACTTCACATGGCGAAGACTTTTATCAAAGCCAGTGGTGGCTGTTCCGCTCCGATCGGAACCGACAGCGAGGCCGCAAAGGCCCGGTTTGGAAAAATGAAATTTAAGTTCGACCAGGAAAAACTGTCTCTCGGATCAGCGAACGCCGTCCAACTTCTCATCAGTCACCCCAACATCACCGGGATGCAAATGGACCAAATCAGTCGAATGACGCAACCGGCCGAGTATGTGACGGACGTCCGAGTGACCTTCGATGGGAACCCGATCATGACCGTAAAGGGCGACATTGCCCTCAGCACGGATCCAAACTTCAGGTTCTACTTTGTCCCAGGAAAAGCAGGCGAACTCAAGGTCGACATCAAGGACAACCTTGGCCATCAATTCTCCGCCAACCAGTCCGTCAACCCGTGACCTTAGGCCTTCCGCCGCAACGCACCGGCGGCCCCCTGATCAGGAGGCCGCTTTCTTTGACTTACGGGCGTCCAACCACTCCGATAGCTGCTGGGTGAGGACATAGAAGACGGGCACAAAGGGAATCGCGACCAGAGTCGATGCCAGCATCCCCCCAAACACAACGGTTCCTATCGCCTGCTGGCTTGCAGCGCCAGCGCCGGTCGCCTTCAACAGCGGCACCACCCCAAGGATGAAGGCAAAGGAGGTCATGATGATAGGGCGAAACCGCTTCCGGGTGGCCTCAACGGCCGCATCGACAATCGAGTGGCCCTCAGCGCGCAGTTCCCGAGCAAACTCAACGACCAGAATCGCGTTTTTACTAGCGAGCGCTATCATCAGAACGAGCCCGACCTGGGTGTAAAGGTTGTTGTCAAAATTTCGGGCGATCAGGGCCAAAATCACCCCGACTAAGGCCATCGGCACGACCAAAATGACCCCCAGCGGAGAGATCCAGTTTTCGTATTGGGCCGCAAGAACCAGAAACACTAGCAACAAGGACAGCGCATAGACAAAATAAGCGGTATTGCCGACCAACTTCTGCTGATAAGCGACTGACGTCCAATCGTAGTGGAATCCCTGCGGCAATGAGGCATCCGCCATTTGCTCCATGATATGCATCGCATCACCCCCGCTCACGCCTGGAGCTGGCGCTCCAAAGAAAGGGGCGGCGGGGTAGAGGTTATAACGAGACACCAATTCAGAGCCTACTTTTCGATTGATGGTTAAGAGCGTCCCAAGGGGGACCATATTGGACTCATTGTTTCGAACATAGAGATCCTGAATATCCTCGATACTCCGTCGATAAGCGGCATCAGCCTGCACATAGACCTGAAAGGACTGATCAAATTTGGTGAACAAATTCACGTAGCTTGAACCAAGATAGGACTGCAGCGTCCCGAAGATGTTTTCAATAGGGACCTGAAGAGATTGCGCCTTGGTGCGATCGATATCTAAAAAAAGCTGAGGACTTAAGGCACTAAAGGTCGTGGCTGAGAAACCGAGCCCACTCTGGGTGGCTGCCGCCCTCATCAACTCGGTCATGATGGGTTGTAACTCCCGAATACCTCGAGCGCCACGATCCTCCACCATCATCTGAAGGCCGCCAACCTGTCCAAGACCCGCAATCGGAGGCGGCGTCACCGCGACGACACGGGCCTCTTGTATCCCATCAAATTTATGTTTTAGATCTTGGAGAATAACGGCCTGACTCAAGGCTTCACCCCGTTTCTCCCAACTTTCGTAAGGCGCAAAGATAGTGAACGCGTTGGCAAGATTGGCCGTATCGGGGACGGAAAACCCACCTATGGTGATCCATCCCTTGATTCCCGGGGTCTCCTTCAATATCTGGCCGACGTTGTCGATCACCGCCCGCACCCTCGGCTGAGAACTCCCTTCCGGCAATTTCCCAAAAATGATGGCGTACCCCTGATCCTCTATCGGCAGAAAACCCGTGGGATGATGCGCAAACATCCAACCACCCAACAGGATAACGACCACAAACAGCGCCACCATGGCTCGGGTTCGCTCCACCATCCACCGAATGATCCTGGTGTAGGCCGCTTCAACCTTTCCATAGCCGAGATTGAAGGCGCGATAAAACGCATTGGGCTGATAATCCTTAGGCCTTGGCTTCAAGTAAAGAGCACATTGGGCGGGCTTTAATGTCAGCGCATTGATGGCGCTAATAATGGCCGTTGAGGCTATGACCAGTGCAAACTGCTTAAAGAGCTCGCCGCTGATCCCTGGAAGAAAGGCCGCGGGAAGAAAGACCGCGGAAAGGACCAAGGTGATACCGATAACAGGGCCTGTCATCTGACTCATAGCCTTGATAGCGGCCTCTTTTGGCGTCAGCCCCGCCTCAATATGGGAGGTTGCATTCTCGACGATGACAATGGCGTCATCGACCACGATGCCAATGGCAAGAATCAGTCCGAAAAGGGTCATCAGATTAACCGAAAAGCCGAGCATAGCCATCGCCGCGAAGGCCCCGATAATGGTGACCGGGACCGTCGTCGCGGGGACCAAGGTCGCCCGCCAGTTTTGAAGGAAGAGAATGACCACGGCAAGAACCAAAAAGCCGGCCTCATAAAGCGTTTCATAAACCGCATGAATCGACTGCTCGATGAAGTCCGTCGTATCGTAAAGGATGCTGTAACTCAGTCCTTCAGGAAATTCTGCCGCCATTTTCTTGGTGAGATCCTTGACCTTGGCTCCGACGTCTAATGCGTTCGCATCGGGGAGGCCATAGACCAAGATCTGAGCCGCCTTATGGCCACTGACCGCCGCAAAATTGGTATAGGATTTCTGGGCTAATTCGACCCTTGCAACGTCTTTGACCCGAACAATTTGCGCGGTGGCGGCATCGGACCCATTTTGGCTCTTTTGGCCATTTTGACTGCTCTTTGGCGTCACCGCCTTCACGATAATGTCTTCAAACTCGGAAATATCGGAGAGCCGTCCCAGTGCATTAATCGTTAACTGGAAGGACTGATCCTCAGGAACCGGTGGACCCCCCAACTGCCCTGCAACCACCTGATTATTCTGCGAGCGAACGGCATCCGCCACATCGGTGGTGGTGAGACCATAATATTTGAGTCTTTCGGGGTCCATCCATATCCGCATGCTATAGGAACCCGCACCCTTGACGACAATTTGTCCGACGCCTGGAATGCGCCACAACGGATACATGAGGTTGATCTGTGCGTAATTTGACAAATACGTCTCATCAAACCGTTCATCCTCAGCAAACAGGCTGATCGCCATCAAAATATTGGTCGACACCTTGCGGATACTAATACCCTGCTTTTGAACGGCATCTGGCAACTGTGACATTTGGCCGTTGACCAGATTCTGAACCAGACTCAGGGAAGAGTTGAGATCCGTGCCGACCTCAAAAGTGATCGTCAGAACATAAGATCCATCCGAACCACTGGTTGAATAGATATACATCGACTTTTCAACCCCATTGACCCCCTCTTCAATGGGAATACCCACCGTCTTTGCAATGACCTCAGCACTCGCACCGGGGTAACTGGTCGAAACCTGAATGGTGGGTGGAACAATCTGGGGGTACTGAGAAACAGGGAGCCCGGCGACACTCACCAACCCAAGGATCACCGTGATAATCGCGATTACATTGGCGAGGATCGGGCGCTCGATAAAGAACTTCGACATCATGGGGTCACCGACTCCTTCACCTCAGCGCCCTTATCTGGAGAGACCTTCTTTCCAGGGATCGCCCGCATCTGACCATTCACAATCACCCAATCCCCTGCATCAAGGCCCGACTCGATCGCAAATTGTTTATTCACCTGGGGTCCTAAGGTGATGGCGCGGCGACTCACCACATCCTGATCATCGACGACCAGGACATAAGCGCCCGCTTGATCAAAGGCGACCGCATCTTCTGGGACCAATAACCCCTGTCGCTTAAAAGGGCGTTCCGCACGGATGCGGACAAAAAGTCCTGGGAAAATATTGTTACTGGGATTTGCAAGGGTCGCTCTTAATTGCAGCGTCCCAGTGGTCGGGTCCACCTGAATATCGGTGTAATCGAGGGTCGCTTGATGGGGATACCCGGTTTCGTTGGCAAGCCCTACTTGAATCGGGACGCGGGGAGGGGCGCCAACGGCCTCTCCCCGATCGCTTTGACTCTGCCTAATCCTCAGGAGATCCCGTTCGCTGATGGTGAAATACACATAGATAGGATCAATCTTATTGATTTCGGCAAGAACGGTTTCTTCGCTGTGACCCACCACATTGCCTGGATCGTAATAGCGCCGACTCACCTTGCCATGAAAGGGTGCCTTGACCTGGGTGTAGCTCAAATTAAGTTTAGCGATGGCTAATTGCGCTTCGGCTCCCATCACATCAGCACGATTCGCATCACGCTCATAGAGCCAATGGTCCACATCCGTCTGAGCCGCTGCATCCTGCTTCATCAGAAGGGTAAATCGCTTAAATTCGGTTTCTGCGTGCATTGATTTGGCTTTGGCCGAGAGGAGATTGGCTTCCGCCTCCTTGACCTTCGCGATATAGCTTTCAGGCTGAATCACGAAGAGCGTCTTCCCCTCCTCAACGATGTCACCCTCTCGAAAGAGCACCTTGTCAAGATACCCCTCTACTCGTGCACGCAACTTAACGGTATAGATCGCCTGCGTGTTGCCAGTGAACTCCATCGCATCGGTCACTTCCCCCATCAGCGGATGCGCCACCGTGACCCGAGCGGCGGGAGGTGGCTTGTAACTGTTACTACTTTCGCAAGCCGATAACATCAGCCCGAAAAGAACGATAAGAAACAGAGACTTTCGCAGGGACAAAACACGATGGGCGCACATAATCAAATCCTGGAATTGCTCAATCAAGATGAAAAAGAGGTCTGGCTACCATTCAGGGGCCCGAACCGTACCCTGAGCGGGCCCGCTTGGAACAGTCAACGGCTTTAGAAGGTCCCCCCAACCCGTTCGCTGATCCATGGCCTCCCGGATATCCGCTGGAATAAAGTCATGGCCTTCTCGTATCTGCCAGCCACCCCCCATCCCGCGGTAAACCGTCACCAGCCCAATAGCGACATCACCGAGCGTCGAAGCGAACGTATCCTGCTGAGATAACAGCGATTGCTCTGCTGTTAAAACCGTTGTGAAGTCCGCCATACCCTCTCGATATTGGATCGTCGCAAGCTCCAAAGACCTTTTAGCTGCCGCGGTACTCTGGGCGAGGTACTCCGCAGCGTCTTGCATTTTGAGGAAGAAGATCAAACCGTCCTCCACTTCCTGCTGAGCTTTGAGGACCTGATTTTGATATTCGACGACCAGGGCCTGAAATTGCGCGTCAGCAAAGCGGACCTGGTTGGTGATCTGACCATAGTTGAGAATGTTCCATTGGATCGCCGGACCAAAACGATGAAAGTTATTGCCCCAAGCAAACATGTCGCTGAGGCTATGCCCTTGGGCACTACTTGAAACAAAGGCAAAGCTGCCACTGATGGAAAGCGCCGGGTATAGATTCGCTTTTGTCACGCCGATCTGGGCAGACTGAGATTGTGCCGTGTATGCTGCTTGGCGAATGTCCGGTCTTCTTCTCAGGAGATCAAGAGGCACCCCAACGGCCACCTGAACCGGGGGAACTGGAATCTTAGAAGCTTCAAGACCAGAACCTAATAGCTTCTCGATATTTTGTGGGGGAATACCCAAGAGAACACAAAGCGCATTCTTATTGATACGCAACTGCGCATCCAGCTTTGGAATGGTGGCTTGGGTGCCGCCAAGCACTGTCTTAGCTTGTTCCACATCTCGGCGTGACGAACTACCCCCTAAAAACTTAGACTCAGCGATCTTCAGGTTGCCGCGTTGCGCTTCGACGTTTGTCTTAGCAATGTCAAGGCGTCGCTCGAGGGTCCTGATTTTAATGTAGTAGGTGGCAACATCTCCGGTGAGACTGACCAACAGACTGTCATAATCAGCCACGGCCGCGAGCATAGACGCATCAGCAGACTCGATGGCGCGTCGAAACTTCCCCCAAAGATCGACTTCCCAACTCACGGAGGGACCCAGTCGATCTAACCACAGAGAACTCCCATTGCTGCTGCTGGAGTCAGGTCGATTGGTGCTGGGTAATCGCTCACTTAAGCCGGACTTTGGCAGCTGTATATCCCAGACCAGGCCTTCGACGCTTTGGGACTGCGGGTAAAAGTCACCAATCGCAACGCCCAACTGGGCTCGGCCAGCAAGAACACGAATTCCCGCGGCTCGAAGAGAGAGATTCTGGTTATAGGCGGTGTTGATCAGACGATCAAGGACCGGATCTTTAAAGGCCTTCCACCAATCACGAAAGCCCGCGGGATCGGCCTTGCTCAAACGATTATCCTTCTTATCCATCCACCCAGAACTCAGATCACTCTCTGGCGTATCGAAATCGGGCCCAATCAAAGCGCAACCCGCTAATAGCAGCGCACAGAGAGCCACAAACCCTATTCCAAATAGGCGCAGAATCCTCATTTTTCAGCCCCGAGCAGTATCAGACTCCGGTCGCGCACCAGCACCCCTCCCCCTGAACCAATCAGGACACCCTCCCCCTTGGCACAGATATCGAAGGGGGGCGGCGATCCGGTATCAACGACCCGAACCCACTGCCGCCCCCGAGGGGGCTCAGGCAAGCGAAAGAAAACGGGGGCCGGGGTCGGATTGGCAATCAGACAGACATGCTGATCGTCTCTTGTAGGATGGACATAGCAGGCAATGGATGCGTCTTGGTGCCAATTTGGCTCATAGCCTTGGGCATTGAACCAGCTGATCTCATGAGGCTCATAGAACCGCTCACTGGAGAGCACTGGATAGCGCCGCCGAAGCTGAATGAGATTCCGAACGAAATCCAGAAACTCGGAATGACGGTCCACCAGGGTCCAATCGAGCCAAGAGATCTCATTGTCTTGGCAGTAGGCATTGTTATTACCCTGCTGTGTTCTGCCCATTTCATCGCCCGCGAGGATCATAGGAACACCGCGGGACAACAACAGCGTAGCCATGAAGTTTTTGCCCTGCCGGCCCCGGAGCTCTTCAACCAAAGGATCCTGGGTGTCTCCCTCATGACCATAGTTGTGACTGTAATTCGCCCCGCAGCCATCCCTCGAGTCTTCGCCATTGGCCACGTTATGTTTTGAGTCATAACTCACAAGATCGCGAAGAGTGAAGCCGTCATGGCAGGTCACAAAATTGATACTGTTCACCGGCGCCTTGCCACTGTGCTCATAAATATCGGCGCTGCCGCATAGACGACTGGCGAAGGCACCCGCCATCCCATGATCCCCCCGCCAGTAGCGGCGAATGTCATCTCGATAAAGGCCGTTCCATTCAGACCATCGTTCACCTGGAAAACGGCCGACCAGATAGGCACCACCGGCATCCCAGGCCTCAGCGATTAGTTTAACATCCCGCAGAATCGGATCCTCCGCGATCTGTTCGAGAAGTGGTGGATTAGGCACCAAACTCCCGTCCCGATCGCGGCCCAAAATCGAGGCCAAATCGAACCGAAAACCATCCACATGCATCTCCATCACCCAGTATCGCAAACACTCCAGAATAAAGTTGCGAACCACTGGATGATTACAATTGAGGGTATTCCCACAACCCGAGTAGTTTTTGTAGTAGCGCCTGTCGTCCTCGAGCATGTAATAAATACTGTTATCAAGGCCCCTGAAATTAAGGGTGGGCCCGGTCTCATTCCCCTCTGCGGTATGATTGAACACCACATCCAGAAGGACCTCGATACCCGCTTTATGAAAGGCTTTGACCATAGCCTTGAATTCGTCCACCTGACACCCGGGATAAAGCCTTGAACCATAGCCTTCATAAGGTGCAAAAAAGGCAATGGTGTTATAGCCCCAATAATTAGTGAGTCGTTCGCCGGTCTCTGGATTTCTGGCCGTCACCTCAAACGGGTTGAATTCCTGCAGCGGCATCAGTTCGATGGCATTAATCCCCAGCGACTTCAGGTAGGGAATCTTGTCGATGAGACCCAAAAACGTCCCCGGTGCTTTTGATTCCGATGAGGGATGGATGGTGTAGCCGCGCACATGGGTCTCGTAGATCACCAGATCAGACCATGGATGGTAGAGCGGGCGGTCATCCTCCCAATCAAAGACACTCTCAGTCACCAGGCACTTCACGATAGCCGGAGCGTCAAGGCACACCTCATCCCCTTTAGGCAGACGACAAATCGCGCCAAAATCGAGATGTCTTGGCGAAATCAGCGCCTTCGCACAAGGATCAATGAGTATTTTTGATGAATCAAAGCGGTGCCCTTTCTCCGGTTGATCTGGCCCATCGACGCGGAACGCATAAATCAACCCACGACCAGCCCCAAGAATCGATATATGCCAGATGTCACCGGTTTTATGGTGCTCACGATCCAGTTCGATGGTTTGGCTCGGATGATCCCGATCTTGAGATTCAAAGAGAAGCAGCCAGACACGGCTCGCATGCCGACTAAAAAGGGCAAAGTTAACCCCATCCTTGGTGAGATGGACACCCTGAGGCAACGGAACCCCGGGCGCCGCCCCATAATGCAGGGTGGCCGAAACCTCCTGTCGATAAACCAGACTACTACCGTTCTTCATAGGGTAAGGGTCATTCGCTCGATGATTTCGTGGGTCCTTTGGAACCCCACATAGACTCCCAACCCGAATAGGGGCTTAGGACCACTCAGCGCAGTTGCATGGTTCTTAATGAGTGATGCATAAATGATACCATTTCAGTTTTATCGAGCGCCTCACCTCAGGTCAGGCCGCCGATCGGATCAGTGCGCCGCCTCAGCGAAACCCCTGCACCGACTTCGCCATATCTCGGTTCAGCCGCTCAAGACAGTGACTTTCAACCTCAACCATTTTAGCAAAATCCGTTGTTGAGGCGGGTTCATTGCAGCTAAAGCGGAAGGACTGCTGTGGGCTTTGACGCCCCCTGAAAGACCACAGAGCCTGCATCAGCACCCGACCCTCCTGGGTCAGATGCATTTCCTGAATATCAAGAGTGATCTGGCCATCCGGCTTCGGCTCCCGCGGCCAGGGATAGAGGATGATGCGAGATGCCGGCAATAAGGCACCGAGATTTTCCATCGATACCCGCGCAATATTGTCATCGAGCCGTTCTGCCCAGCGGTGCCCTTCCGAAAGACGATAGGTTTCTGGTGAGGCCGCGACGACGATCTGAGGACGATCAAGATAGGCCGGCACGCGAATGGGGCCAAAGCCCAGCAGTGGACCGGCCTGATAGGTAGACCCCGTTCTCTGAGGAATGCCAGCGGATTTCAGCATATAGAATATATCCTGAGGGCCATGACTGAAACAGCCGGCCAGCCCCACCAAAGGTATCAACAAGATCAAGCGCGGAAACAGTGTTTTCATGGGGTGCTTTGAATGAACAACAAGGGGCCAATAGGGCCCAGCATAGCAATCATTGGGGCTTCCCGAAAATGAGTGATTCCGGGTGCCGCTCAAGGTAATCGGTAAGCTGCCTGACCGATTGAACTGCCCGGCTGATCTCAACCAGTGATTCTTGGAGGGTTGAATCACTCGACGTGGCCTCCGCCAAATTCGATGCGGCTGCCTCAGACGCTTCCAGAGCCCTATTTGCCCTTTTTAGCGCGAGCTCCGTCTCCTTGAGGATCGGCCCCAACTGAAGGTGAATATCTTTGACGGTTCCACCAAACGCAAGGGAGGTCTTATCAAAGCTACCCGCCGCCTGAGCGACCAAATCCACCATAGCAGGGAGTTGTTTTTCAAGTCGCCCCAACAGCGACTGCGCACTGACCAGGGACTTTGCTAAGGCGACCTGAGATTGACGCGCCTCATCAGAGCCCACCAAGTGACGAACATCCCGCAGCGTCGCCGTTAAATCCTCCACCATACTTTCAAGCGGCATCTGCTTTATTTTTCTAACGACATCCACAAGGGTCGCCACCACCTCATCCACCGTCGGCGGAATAGAAGGCACTTCGGGCATGTCCTTATAGCTGAACCCGGTGAGCCTGGCCGGCTGATCACGATGGAAATCAAGATCAACATAGAGGAGGCCCGTCAAAATACTCTGGACCTCCAGTCGGGCCCGAAGACCCGCATCCATGAGCTTTTTAAATTCGAGAGATCGCTCTTGACCATTCAAATGTGAGATGTTGTAGGGCATCCCATCGGGCGAGGCGAGACGCCAAGGCTCAATCTCGAGCACCACGGGCTTCATCAACTGGTGGTGATCCGGATCCAATTGCAGCTCGATCTCCTTGACCACCCCCACCTGGACGCCCTGCACCTTGACCGGGGCGCCGAGATTAAGGCCATTGAGGGAGGATTCAAAGTAGACCACCCAATAGATCTTAGGCTTGAAGAATTGACCGCCACCAAAGACCAGAAGGGCGAGCACCAACAAACTGACCCCACCCACCAAAAATGCCCCGATTGCGAGCGAACTGACGGGCTTACTCATGACGGACTCCCTGACCTGCCCGCTCTGGATGCCCACGCGTCAGAAAGTTGAGGACCCTTGGATCCTGTGATGTTTTTAACAGTTGATCCGGTGAACCGAACGCAATGGCCGTTTTCGCCTCACTATCAAGAAAAATCGAATGGGTTCCAATGGCAAAGATACTGGCCAGTTCATGGGTGACCATAATAATCGTCGCTCCAAGACTGTCACGAAGACTTTGAATCAATTCGTCAAGCAGCTGGGCACTGATGGGATCTAATCCCGCGGATGGCTCATCGAAATAGAGGATCTCCGGATCAAGGGCCATAGCCCTTGCTAGCCCTGCGCGCTTTTGCATACCGCCGCTGATCTCCGAAGGATAATAGCCCTCAAACCCAGCAAGCCCCACCAGGGCCAGCTTATAAGAGACCGTCTGATCAATTTCCTTTTTTGAGAGCGCGGTAAATTCCGCCAGCGGTAGGGCTATATTCTCCGCCAGCGTCATCGAACTAAGGAGCGCTCCACTTTGGAAAAGGACGCCAACCTTCCTGAGGAGTTGCTCCCGCTGCTCAGATGACACCCCCCAAAGACGCTCTTTCCCGTAAAAAATATCCCCATGAAGCGGCTTTTGAAGACCGATGAGATGCATCAAGAGGGTGCTTTTACCGCAGCCACTTCCCCCCATAATCACAAAGATGTCACCCCGGCGAACCTCAAAATTGAGCGCCTTCTGGATCACAATGTCCCCGTAAGCCAAGGTCAGATCCTGAACTGTAATGACCGAGTCTGTCCTATTCATCGTCCGCATCATATCCCGAGCCGATGACAGATCAGTGTCACCACCGAATCGGCTACCACAATGAAGACAATACTGGTCACTACCGCAGAGGTCGCCGCCTCACCCACCGCTGAAGCACTCCGACCACACTGAATGCCACGGAAACATCCGGCCAACGCAATGAGAACCCCAAACAGCGAGCACTTAAAGAGGCCGATAAAGAAGTCGGTCAGATGGACCGATTCGGAGGTCCGCTGGATAAATTGGGTGAGGGGGATATCAAAAAACGAAATAGCGACAATCCCCCCCCCAATGATCCCCATCAAATCAGCATAGAGCCCAAGAAATGGCATGACCAGAATGAGGGCCAACATCCGAGGCAGCACCAGAAAGTCCGACGCCGTAAACCCCATGACCCTCAAGGCCGAAATCTCGAGATTCACATTCATGGTCCCCATCTGGGCCGCAAAGGCGGCTCCCGAGCGACCCGCCATGATGATCGCCGTCATCAAGGCCCCCATCTCCCGAGTCATCCCAAGAGAAACCAGATCAGCCATATAGAGCTCGGCACCGAACAACGCCAACTGGACCGCCCCCACAAATGCCAGAATCAAACCGACCAGCAAACTGATCAGCGTCACAATGGGCAGTGCCGAAGGGCCGCAGGCTTGAATCTGCAGCCACAGATCAATGGGGCGAAATCTGGCGCGCCCGGTGATCAAGGCGACCATCGACGTGGCCGATTCGCCAATAAATTGAGTTAGAAAAAATCCATCCAGCCATACCGAGCGAGCTGATTCCCCAAGGCGTTCGAGCCAGGCTCGATGAGCAACGCCCTTGATAGCGTCCGTCCGCTCGGGAACCCGAGAAGACAACTCAAGCAAGGCGACCATTCCCTTGGGGAGTCCCGAGGTGTCCACACCAATGTGTCGGTCGTGACAGCGCCTCATCACATCAATCAGGGCAATCATCAAGTAGCTATCCCAGACCCCGAGCCTCGTCACATCTAGACTAAGCCGCTGCCCGTCTCGAAGGCCTTCTGTCATCGGGTTAAAATCTTCACCATTCAACGCGGCCGCGTTGGACATGACCCAGTCGCCCTCAAGGCAGAGCTGCCAGAGAAGCGTGTCCGTTGACTCAAGTCTCCAAGATGGATGGGGCACTTTTTAGGGGGAAGAGATGGGGTGTTACCCTCATGATACACAAGGAATTTGATCACTGAGCAAACGCGCGACCGCCCCCATGCGAAAGGATTCAGGCAATTGCGCTCTTGGAAACCAAGACATTCGAGATACAATGCCCCATCAGCACCCGATTTCCGGCAGGAGCGTTCATTTGTCTGGCCCCCACGACATTTTCATCTGTCATGATCAGGCCTCTGCCGCGGTGGTTAAACGCCTGAGCGCGGCCCTCGCCTCGAGAGGGGCTTCAAGCTTTTCCTGTGAGGCGCAGCCGGGCGCCAGCCTCCATCCCAAACTGGCCACATCCAAAAGCTTCTTGGTTTGGGCTACCGAGGACTTTTTTAGGTCGCGGCAGTGTCAGGCGCACCTCGCCATGTCCTTTATGAGCTCGACCCAAGGTCACCCCGGGGGACTCTCAAGAATTCTGGTCATCAATGCCGAGCCTACGCTCAAGCATATTTACCCCCTGATCCTTCGCCAGCGGGTGATCGCCCAGGCACCAGGGCTTCCGGAAGGGCCGGATCTTGGCGATCTAGCGGACGCCATCAAGGACACTGTGGACGCCATCCAAGGCACCCTAGGGGAGCATTACCCCCAATTCACCCAAGGCTGGATAGAGCCTTTCACTCAGCTCATCGAGGAGCCCTCCCATTTTGCGGGCCGCGAGCGGGAGCTTTGGGACCTCCACCTGGCTCTAACCACTCCGCCTGACCACACCAACGACTGCGGGCCCGCTGTCGCGATCCTTTCAGGCGCCCAAGGTTTAGGCAAATCCTTGATGGTCCGTGAATATGCCTTTCGCTTTGGGCCAAGCTACCCTGGGGGTATTTTTAGACTGTCGGGGGCGGAAGCTCTTCCGGCCTTAAAACTTCAGGAACTGCGCGAGAATCCGGCTTTAAAGCTTCAACTGCTGGCACTCCTTCGTCAGCTGGATGGCGATCAGCCGATGGATGAATCTACCGACCTTGCAACACTCCGCCGCACGGCGGGCATGATCCTGGCGCGCCACTCAAAACCGTTTCTCTGGATCGTCGATGATTTGCCTGACGGCATCAATGGTCCCGCCCTGATGCAGTGGCTGGCCCCTCCGTCACATCACCCATCGGCCGCCAGGGGGGCCACCATCCTGATCTCCAAAAGTCAGCGTTACGATCAGCGCGGGGAGGCCATCCACCTTCCGGCGCTGGATGAACGCGCGGGTTTTATGGCCCTTTCGAGGGGCCGGGAACCCGGTCGCTCTGATGAGCGCGACGCCCTGGCGTGGCTCTTGGATGAGGCCGGCCGGCATCCTTATTTTACGGCCATGATGGCCGCAAAGGCCGAGGATCATGGGCGCCACCGAAAAACCGTCTTCACCTGGCTTGCACAAAAACTTTCGAGAAAGAGTAAACCCGCCAGCGCCCTCGCGGAGAAGCTTCAGCCAGACCTCCCCGAATCCAGGGAAAGCGTCTGTGCTTTGATTTTGATGGATACGCTGAGCGAGCTGACCGGCGGGGCAAGGGACCTTATGCGGTTGGCCGCTGAATTAGCGGAACATCCAATTCCCCTTGAATTTATTCGAGAATGCCTGCTGCTGGGCGGCTTGAGTCAAGATGATCGCCGAGAAGACCTCTTCACGATCTTTCTCAATGAGCCTGAAGAGACTCCCTTGAATCATGAGACCGCCACCCGCTATGTCGCCGAGGGCGCCGAGTCTCTGGCACGGCATGCACTGGCTTTGATGACCGAGGATAGCCTTGAAGTGTCCCGCTTCGCCAAACTGATCTTCAATCAGGTCATCCCCCCCTCGCCGCGCCAAACCCTCCTCCGCGAAGCTGCGCTTCAAGCCCTTTATGTCGCCGCAGAGTCAAGTCACCAACGCGGTGATTGGGGCCAACTCGCCGCCCTGGCTCCCCATGGCCGGCAATTGATCAGTGATCTTCGCGAGCGAGCCATCGATCCTGAGGACAGTGCCGCTGAAATCACCGGCCGTATCCGGCTCGCGCTGCACCTTGCTGATCTTGACCTTCTTCACGGCGCCAAGAGCCGGGCCCTATCCCTCTTCAGAGGGGCCAGCGCCTATCTGATTCGCGCCATGGCGATGGATCCCCACAACCCTGCCCGCCAGCGAGATTTCGCGCGTGTTCAGGAACAATTGGGAGATCTTCTCTTCGAAAACCAGGAACCCCTTACGGCCCTCGATCACTACCGGAAAAGCCTTGGCATCAGAACCTTCATGGCCAAGCAGGACGCTCTTGGCGAGGAACGCATCATCGATCCGCTGCGGCTGAACGTCAAAATAAGCAAGCTACAGCGTGCGCTTAACGATCCAGAAAGTGCGCTCCAGACCCAACAAGCCGCGCATAGCTTCTATCGACAGCTCGCCGAACGCTCTAAAGACAACCCAACACTGCAATTCGATATCGCCAGCAGCCACGTGCAAATGGCTGAACTGCAGATTGAACTCCATGATGCCCTTAACGCCATGAGAGAACTCGAAAACGCCCTCCCACTTTTCGAAGAACTGGCGGAAAAGCATCCAGAACAGATCACCTATGCCCGCGCCCCAGCCAAGGTCCACAATCGAATCGGAGACATCCTGCATGGAAGAGATGATCTGTCTGGGGCGCTGAATCGCTACCGAACAGGGCTGAACCTTGCCGAAGAGGTTGTCCGTCTGCAATCCGAGGATCCCGAGCTCCAGCGCGACCTTGCCATCGCCCACAACAACATCGGTGAGATTCTTCAGGGGCTCGATGACTCGGCCGAAGCCGTCGCTCATTTCACGGCGTTCCTTGACATTGCCAGCCAGCCAGCCCATCAGCCGGCCTTTCAAGGCATGCGCTCAAGAGACGTCGCCGCCGTCCACATCAAGCTGGGTCGGCTCAGCGAAAGCGAAAAAGCGTACCAACAAGCCCTTGAAACTTATCTCACGGCACGATCGATGATCGAGAAGCTGGCCATCGAATACCCTGAACACCAGATTCTTCGCGAAGACCTCCATTGGCTGAGGCATAAGATCAGCCGAATCACAGAACGGCTAGAAGCCGATCAGCGCCGCATGGCCCGCAACAACCCCACCTCGGGGCATTCCCTCTAGGCAGATAAGCTTGATTGTCAGTGGCCTCGACAATTAAGGATAATAGTCCTTTACCCACCTCTAAAGACGCCTCGACCGAATGAAAAAACGCCTGGAATCCCTGCTCATCGAGACCTTGTCAAAGCTCGTCGCAGCGGCAAAGCTCCCCCCCGACATTCCGATGAATGGCCTCATCGAGCGATGTCGGGATCCCCAGCACGGCGATTTTGCGACCAATCTGGCCATGACCCTTGCAAAACCCACGGGAATGAACCCGAGAGTCATCGCCGAACTGATCATTGAAAACCTCCCCAAAGACCCGCTAGTCAGGGATGTTCATCTCGCAGGCCCCGGCTTCATCAATTTTTTTATCGATCCCAAGGCACAATTTACTGTGATCCCGGCGATTTTCGAAGCGGGAGACTCCTTTGGCCAGAGTCAACGTGGTCAGGGCCGAAGGATCCAGGTGGAGTTTGTTTCGGCCAATCCAACGGGCCCCCTTCACGTCGGGCATGGCCGGGGGGCAGCCTATGGCGCGGTCGTATCCAATCTCTTAGCGGCCATTGGCTTTGAGGTGGAACGCGAATACTACGTGAACGATGCCGGCCGCCAAATGGACATTCTGGCGGCAAGCGTCTGGCTGCGCTATCTCGAGAGCTTTGGAGAACCGGTGGTTTTTCCCAGCAATGGATATCGCGGCGGCTATCTGAAGGACATTGCAGAAGACTTAAAAAACGCCGTCGGCGATGCGCTCAGATGCTCCGCCGAAACGGTTTTCAAGGACCTGCCGCCTGATGAGCCCCAGGGCGGTGATAAAGAGCTTCATATCGATGCGCTGGTTCTCAAAGCCAAGTCTTCTCTGGGAGAGGTCCACTATCGAACCCTTTTTGATGCCGGCCTCAACAGCATACTCGAAGACATTCGAGATGATCTTAGCGCCTTCGGCGTTCACTACGACGCGTGGTTTTCAGAGCGCAGTCTCACCGAGGCCGGCGCCGTTCAACGATCCCTCGACCGACTTCAGCAGGCTGGCTTCCTCTATCAGGAAGGCGGAGCCACCTGGTTTGCTTCCACTCGGCTTGGCGATGAGAAGGATCGGGTGGTTGTCAGAGAGAATGGGCAAATGACCTACTTTGCCTCCGACATTGCCTACCACCTCTTAAAACTTGAACAAGGCTTTGACCAGATCATTGATATCTGGGGTGCAGATCATCACGGCTATATCCCAAGAGTCCGGGCAGCCATTGAAGCTTTAGGCGGCGATGAGAAGAAGCTGGAGGTCTTGCTGGTCCAGTTCGCCGTTCTCTATCGTGGTGAAGAAAAAGTTCAGATGTCGACCCGCTCAGGTGAATTTGTCACCCTGAGGGAATTGCGCGAGGAAGTCGGTAAAGACGCTGCAAGATTTTTCTATGTGATGAGGAAATCAGACCAACACATGGACTTCGATCTCGAGCTGGCCACGTCCAGAACGAACGAAAACCCCGTTTATTATGTCCAGTATGCTCACGCCCGCATCTGCAGTGTGTTCAAACAACTGGAGGAAAAGGGGCTGACCTTTGACCGCCAACAAGGTATGAAGCAGCTCTCTCTTCTGACAGAGCCTCATGAATCCGCCCTGCTAGTGACCTTGAGCCGATTTCAGGAACTGATCGAACAGTCTGCCCTGCAACATGCGCCACATCACTTGGTCCATTACTTGAGGGAGCTCGCCGCTGATGTTCACGGTTATTACAACGCCCATCAGTTCTTAGTCCCCGACGATGCGCTCCGTCATGCCCGCATGACCCTGATCAGCGCTGCCAGACAGGTCATCGCTAATGGGCTTAGACTCCTTGATGTCTCAGCACCCGAGACGATGTAAGCCATGGCGAAAGATCTCAAATACCGCGTCCCGAACTTTAAGGCAACGCCCACGCGAAGCCCGTGGCATACCCGCCGCATCGGCATGATCGTTCTTGCCCTGACCGCCATCGTCCTGGTGGGGCTCTTCATCCAACTTGGAACAAAGTCCCCCTTGAATCCATCGATCATGGCAGAGTCTTTGATCCCCAAGACGCCGACTCACTTCACCTTCTTCAGAATCCTTGAAGACCAGGAGCGCCGAGTGAGTGAACCCGATATCATTGAGGAAGCGCGCAACATCCGCATCGGGCGACCGCCCATCGAAGGTCGTTTTTACATTCAAGCCGGGATTTTTAAATCAAAACAAGACGCCTTGTCTTTAAAAGATAAGCTTGAGACCGCGGAAACAATAAAGGCCGCCGTGGCGATGATCCACCTTGATTTTTCGACCTGGTACCGGGTTGAATTGGGGCCCTACCGAACTCTTGGGGATGCTGAAAAGATTCGGGATTTTTTAAGAGAAAGAACGCTGGACAGCATCATTAACACCCGAACCCCACCATGAGATGGACCCCATGACACCCTTTAATACATCGTTAAGGCAAGCGCGAGGCCAACCCCTGGCCAGCGAGCCTTCGATATTGATGTTCTGATCGAGGCCCACACTATGAGAATTTTGCACACCATGCTTCGGGTCGGCGATCTTGACCGCTCCCTCCGCTTCTACCAAGACGTCTTAGAGATGCGTCTCCTTCGCCGCCAAGACTTCCCCGATGGAAAATTCACCCTCGCCTTCGTCGGTTATGATGATGAATCGAGTGCTACGGTCCTTGAGCTCACCCATAACTGGGAAACACCCCACTACGATCTGGGAAGTGGCTTCGGACACATCGCCATCGAGGTGGCGGATGCCGCTAAGGCGTGTGAGATGGCTCGCCATCGCGGCGGCAAAATCATCCGAGAAGCCGGTCCCATGGGATTTGGCAGCACGGTCATTGCCTTTCTCGAAGACCCCGACGGCTACAAGATCGAATTTATTCAAAAAGGCACGGGAACGCATTGAGGGCGCAACCGATGCCATCCCCCCAAGAGATGCAGCGCGCTGTCGATCAACTCCGAGCCGGTGGGGTTGTCGCCTTTCCCACCGAGACGGTCTATGGTCTTGGCGCCGATGCAAGGCAACCCATGGCTGTCAGAGCGATTTTTGAGCTTAAGGGTCGGCCTCTTGATCACCCCGTGATTGTCCATCTCGGCGAGACCGCTGAGATCACAGGATGGGCGAGGGATATCCCAGACATTGCTTACGACCTCGCGGCCGCTTTTTGGCCAGGCCCTTTGACCCTCATTCTCGCCCGGGGAGAGGCCCCTGACGAAGTGACTGGCGGTCAGGACAGCATCGGACTGCGGGTCCCTTCCCATCCCGTTGCACTCGAAATGCTGAGGAGTTTTGGCGGTGGCGTCGCAGCACCCTCGGCCAATCGCTTCGGCCGTGTGAGCCCAACACGGCCTGAACATGTCAAAACCGAATTCCCCGAAGGTCTTAAGATTATTCTCGATGGCGGCTCTTGCGAAGTGGGGCTCGAATCAACCATTATCAGTCTCCTTGAGGAGGAGCCTTTGCTCCTCCGGCCCGGCGCCATTACCCAGAAACAACTTGAACGGGTCACTCGAAAGACCATCAAAACGCCGCAAGAAGACAGTCACATCAGGGCATCGGGCCTTCTAGCCTCTCACTATGCCCCTGATACAGCGGTACTCGTGATCGATCAAGAAGCCTTTGATAGAAGGCTCTGGACCCTTTTTTCCGGACGCCAGATTGCTCTCATGTGCTTCGATGATGACTTCGCGAAAACGGCGATTAAAACCACCCTTCGAGTGAGCATGCCAAGGGACGCGAACGCCTTCGGCAAAATCCTCTACAGCACCCTCAGGGCACTCGATAGCGAGGCCTGTGATCTGATTCTGGTTCAAAAGCCTCCTACAACAGAGGCCTGGCGGGCCATCCATGATCGACTGCAAAAAGCCACTCATGAGTCCCAACATCTCTTGTCTACGTCTCCTCATTGAGACCCTAACTTGATAGCATCATGACTGCACTCCCCGACTCCATGATGAGACTCTCTGAGCTAACCGCCCTCCTCCAAGGAGCAACGCTCTTTGGCGCAGACTGTTCCTTCAATCAAGTCTCAACAGACACACGAAGTGTCGCTGATCACGCGCTCTTTTTTGCCCTTCGAGGAGAACGCTTTGATGCCCATGACTTTGCCGATCAGGCGATCGAACAAGGCGCAGTGGCTCTGGTCGTCGAAAAAAAACTCCCCATCGATGTCCCTCAGATCATCGTTCAAGATACTCGGGCGGCTTTGGGCGCTGCGGCAGCCGGCTGGCGATCCCGTTTCAAGATACCGATCGTCAGCGTCACCGGAAGCAACGGCAAAACGACCGTCACTCAAATGCTGGCCGCCATCCTCCTTGAAGAAGCTGGCGAGGATGGGCGTTTGGCCACCCGAGGAAACCTTAACAACGAGATTGGACTCCCACTCACTTTGTTTCGCCTGAGAGAAAGCCACCGCTATGCCGTCCTCGAACTGGGCATGAACCACCCCGGAGAAATTGCCATTCTCGCGCAACGCGCCAAGGCCCAAATCGCCGTGGTCAATAACGCCCAGCGCGAACACCAGGAGTTTATGGGCAGCGTCGAGGCCACCGCCCACGAGAATGGTGCCTCGATCACCGCCCTCCCGCATAACGGAGTGGCGGTATTCCCAGCAGATGATCCCTGCGCCCCGATCTGGCGACAACTGGCGGGACAACGAACCATCATGGACTTTGGATTTCATCACCCAGCGGCCGTGAAGGCAGCGTTCAAACGAATGCCAGAAGGGCTAGAGCTTCGCCTCGAGACGCCAAAGGGACGCCTCACCTGCGAGGTCCATCTGGCCGGCGAACACAACGCCCACAATGCAGCCGCCGCTGCGACCGCGGCTATCGCCCTCGGGGTTCCCTTGGAGGCCATACAAAAAGGCCTTAGAAACTTCCAACCGGTATCAGGTCGGGGCGTTATGCGGACATCGATCCTAGGAGCAACCATCATCGACGATAGCTACAACGCCAACCCGGATTCGGTTCGGGCCGCGATCGACCTTCTGGCCAACCACAATGGCCGCGCCATTCTGATTTTGGGGGACATGGGAGAAGTCGGCAAGATGGGGGCTGAATTCCATCGTGAAATTGGCGCTTATGCCTCTGAGCGGAGGCTCAGCGCCCTGCTCGGGCATGGCGACCTTTGCCGGCACGCCATCGATGCCTTCCAGGGAGCCTATGGCCTTCACTTTGACACCATCGATGCGCTGATCGACGCCGCCAAGGATCTTGCCGTGCCAGGTGCGACGCTGCTCATTAAAGGATCACGTTTCATGCGAATGGAACGCGTGGTCAGAGCGCTTTGTGAACACTAGATGTTGAGAACAAGGAGGCCGCCCCGATGATCAGTGATCCCATTCAATTCGAGGGACAGCTCACCTTCACTAACCGCTTCACTCAAGAGCTCCCTGGTGACCCGGTGAAGAATCTCGAGTCAAGGCCTGTGATTGGCGCCCTTTTCTCAGACGTTAACCCAGAACCTTCGCCCGCGCCTCGTCTTTTGGCTTATTCCCCTGAGGTCCTCGAACTCATCGGCATGAACCCTGAGGTGGTCAAGACACCGGCCTTCACGCAGTGGGTATCAGGCAATCTTTACCTCGAGGGAATGCGCCCCCATGCCAGCTGTTATGGGGGGCATCAGTTCGGCCATTGGGCGCATCAGCTGGGTGACGGGAGGGCGATCAACCTTGGCGAAATCAATACCAATCAAGGGCGGCACTATACGCTTCAACTGAAAGGTGCAGGCCGAACACCTTACTCACGAACAGCCGATGGGCGCGCGGTCCTAAGGTCTTCAGTCCGTGAATTCCTCTGCTCTGAGGCTATGCATCATCTTGGCATTCCGACAACGAGAGCCCTCAGTCTCGTCACCACCGGGCGCAGCGTGGTGAGAGACATGTTTTATGATGGACACCCCAAAAGTGAACCTGGGGCCATCGTCCTCCGCGTCGCCGAAAGCTTTACCCGCTTTGGCCACTTTGAGCTCTTGGCTCATCGGCAAGAGCACGCGCTCCTGAAACAACTGGTCGATTTCACCATCCGCTCAGACTTTGCTGAGATCCTCGGCGACGAGCCGAAGGAAACGATAGGCCGCTGGTTTGAAGTCGTCTGCCAAAGAACCGCTGAACTGATCGTGAATTGGCAGCGGGTAGGCTTTGTCCATGGCGTGATGAATACCGACAACATGTCGATTCTCGGGCTAACCATCGATTATGGACCTTATGGCTGGCTTGAGAATTACGATCCAAACTGGACACCCAATACAACCGACGCCGCGGGTCGGCGCTACTGCTTTGGAAATCAGCCCGGCATCGCCGGCTGGAATCTGACGCAGCTCGCGAACGCTCTCTACCCCTTGATCGGTTCCACAGCGCCTCTCGAAAGCGCCCTCAACCACTTTAGTTCGACCTTTGAAGCCTCCTGGCGCCAGATGATGGCTCAAAAACTTGGTTTTATGACATTCAATCCGGGCCCTGATGAGGCGCTCATTGAACGTCTATGGGACATTCTCGAGCATCTCGAGATCGATATGACCTTGTTCTTCCGAATCCTCAGCCAAATCACGCCCACACCCTATGAAATAGAATCCTCTGAGATAGCAAGGCGGTTTGAACCGGCCTTTTACCGACAAGACCTCACCAGCAGTGGCGACATTGAACGGCTGACAGATTGGCTCAAGGACTATTTTCAGCGAACCTATGAAGATGCGCTGACCCCCCTTCAAAGAAGCGCCATGATGAAGGCCGTCAACCCCTGCTATGTTCCTCGAAACTACCTGACCCAGATGGCGATTGATTCCGCTGAACAAGGAGATCCTTCCCTCATCAATGAATTATTGGAGGTTTTCCGTCATCCCTATGATGATCAAGAGGAACATCAGCGTTTCGCTAAAAGACGCCCTGATTGGGCCAGACACCGGGCCGGGTGCTCCATGTTGTCCTGCAGCTCCTAAAGACCGCCTGCCATAGAGGCTCGAATGAATGGATTGACTCTATGGTGGCTCAATATCCAAAAAGGTCACTCGTGTTATGAGCCGGACTGAGAATGCGCTCACATGCAGCGCGCTTTACGCGGAGATTGTCTTGAATGTGCGGCGAATTCTGACCATCATCACCGCATGACAGGCAGAGATAAGATCTGCATCTGGCAGAGAAATGACTGGCCCCACTGGGTCTACGACCGCCAGCGATTGGCTGGAATGGTTTCTGACCTGTCTGCTGCGGGCCGTTCAAGGGGCAGCGCACACGCTCGCATCAGTGCTGAGCAAAGCCCGTTGCCGGCAACACGGGTCAGCAGTCAGTGGGCGGCAATCGCCAAATGCTCTTAAGACACCGCGCTGCGCGACATCACAGAACTGCTGGAGCGCGGCGTACTAACGATCATGAGGGTGGCCGGCACCCCGGATGATGAAACATAATTGATTGGGGAAAGTGGCAGGTCGAGAGCGCGCTAATTTATGGTGACTTCAGATCCCGCTAACTAACGTGCTATGCCGAGCCGACTCGTACCCCGGATTGCTTCCTTGAGAGCGCAAGTTAAAAAGGCCGTTGGCGATTTCAGATTGCCCTCAGGCACCTTCGACTCGGCGCCCGCCACTTTCCCTTCAGTTTAATCAAACGGAGTGGATATGGAAATTGAAGCAATCAACCGTCGCGTGATTGGCCTTGATATTCATCAAGCCCAGATTACGGCATGCGCTTTGGTTGAAGATGAGCGAGGTGGTCTGCGTAAGGAACACCGTCAGTTTGGTGCATTCAAGCGTGACCGCAGGGCTTTGGCGGACTGGTGTGCAGCCATTGATCCGGCCGAGATCGTCATGGAGAGCACCGGTATTTATTGGAAGAGCCCTTACGCTGCCCTTGAGAAGGTCGGCATCAGAGCCAAAGTGGTCAATGCTCGACATGTAAAGAATGTGCCTGGGCGTAAGACAGATATTGGTGATGCCGAATGGCTTGCGATGTTGTCTCGGGCTGGATTGCTCCGAGGTTCTTTCGTTCCAGAGGCGGATCACCGGGAATTGAGACTGGTGTCGCGGCAGAGACAAAAACTCGTCGGCATTCTGGCTTCGGAGAAGAACCGGCTGCACAAGGTACTGACGGATAGTGGTATTCGATTGGGTGTTGTGGTGAGTGACCTTCACGGTCAGTCGGCAAGGGCGATGGTCAAAGCCTTCATTGAGGGGAAGCCCCCTGAAGAGGTGATCCAGTTGGCCAGTCGGCGTCTTAAAGCAAGCCGCGATGAGATGATGGATGCCCTGCACGGTGAACTCACACCCACACATCGATTTGTGCTGGATGAACTGATGCAGCATATTGAGGACATCGAAGAGCGAATTCGTCGCTTCGATCAGAAATTGCTTGAGGGATTGTCTGGAGCAGGAGACGCATTGATGGTTCTCCAGACGATACCCGGAGTGGACCTGATAGGTGCGGCCATGTTGCTGGTCGAAATTGGAACCGACATGTCGGTTTGGGAAAACGAAGAGCGGCTCTCTTCCTGGGTGGGGATCTGCCCTGGGAACAATGAGTCGGCGGGTAAGCGGAAATCAGGACGAATGCGCAAAGGCAATCCTTATGTCCGACGTTTGCTCTGCGAGTTTGCCCATGCGGCCAGTCGAACCGAATCGACCTTCAAGGCCAAATTTCAGGGGCTCTTGGTCAGGCGAGGGCGAAAGCGCGCCATCGTTGCCATCGCCCACAAACTCCTGCGGACGATTTTCTTCATGCTTAAACGTGGTCAGCATTACCGGGATACCACGGTGAATTACGAAGAGATGTCTGTAAAAAGAAATGCTGCAAGATGGATCAAAAAGCTGACTGAGTTTGGGTTCCTCCCAAAGCCAGCCTGATTGATGTCCGTCTTGTTTTAAATGTGGTCGGAAACGGCCATGGTTTGGCTTGTCCAGAGAGAGCCATGTTTCAAGTTAAAGAGGGCTTTCTAAGGGAGGGGGTTGATCTGAGGAATGGCGGAGGGAAGTTCCTTCGAGGCTAGCGTTCAGGGTTTTCAGCCAGTGGGCTGCACCTAAGCCTGCGGTGCGTCCGGTCGCAAGGCAGGCGGTCAGTAAATAGCCTCCGGTAGGGGCGTCCCAATCCAGCATTTCCCCACAGCAGAAAAGCCCCGGCTTCCTTTTTAGCATCAGGTCCTTAGAGAGTTCCTGAAGGTGGATGCCGCCAGCGGAACTGATGGCCCGCTCAATCCCCATCATAGCGGTGACCACGATGGGAAGAGCCTTAAGGTTTTGAGCGAGGGCTTCAGGGGTGCGCGGAAGTTCTTCTTTAAAGACCTCCCTCAGGAGGCCCCACTTGATATCAGAGAGCCTTAAGGTGCGGCGTAAAAAGTTTTTTTGTGAGAGTTTGCCCTGGGGGGTCGCGAGCTTTATCCGTATCTTTTCATGGCTCCAATCGGGTAAAAGATCCAGCGTCAAAACAGCATGGCCCTTCGCTTCGATGGCCTCCCTCAGCGGGCCGGCAAGGGCGTAGATAAGCCCGCCCTCAAGCCCCTCTTGGGAGATCACGCATTCGCTTCTTTGTTGAAACACTTCCCCTTGCCAGAGGGTTGATCCCGCGATGGACTTGAGCGGAGTCCCTTCGAAGCGATCGATGAAGTGGCGATCCCAGTTGACCTTGAAGCCACAATTGCTGGATCGAAGCGGGTGGACACTGATGCCTTGCTCGGTCAAAAGGGTTTGCCAGCTCCCATCGGATCCAAGATGGGGCCAACTGGCTCCTCCAAGGGCTAAAATAATGGCATCTGCGGTGACCTTCAAAGGTCCTTCGGGTGTACTGAAAAGGAGGTGATGGTGAGATTGATCAAAGCCGATCCAGCGGTGCCTTGCATGGATCCGGACCCCCTGTTCTCGAAGGCGTCGAAGCCAAGCCCTCAGGAGTGGGGCGGCCTTCATTTCTTCGGGGAAGATTCTCTGTGATGAGCCGACGAACGTGTTGATCCCGAGGCTCTCGGCCCAGGCTCTGATGCGGGTTGGTGAGAAGGCTCTGACAGGGTCGGCGATCAGATCCATTGTGGGCCGGTAGCGGCTGAGAAAAGTCTCAAGGGGTTCGGCGTGACTCAGATTGAGCCCCCCTCTTCCTGCGAGTAGGAATTTACGGCCAAGCGTGGGCATGGCATCGAACAGGTCGACACGGATGCCAGCCGCAGAGGCTGTTTCGGCGGCCATGAGCCCAGCGGGCCCACCCCCGATAATGGCCAGAGACTGGGTCATCGGGGGTGGGTGTCGAAGGCCCTTCAAGGGGCGGTCGATGAGGCTCTTAAAGATAAGGGCCTCTAACCGCTTCTTTTTTAGTAGCGGCGATCGCCACCAAAGCCGCCGTCACGGCGGCCACCGCCGCCGCCACCGCTCTTGAAGCCGCCACGATCTTCGCGGGGACGGGCTTCATTGACAGTGAGGCTGCGACCACCAATATCCTTGCCGTGCAGGTCATTGATCGCTGCCTGCGCTTCTTGGTCTGAGCCCATTTCAACAAAACCAAAACCCTTTGAGCGACCGGTTTCTCGGTCAGTGATGATGCTGGCGGATTGAACTGTGCCAAATGGAGTGAACATCTGTTCGAGTTCGCTGTTATTGACGTCGTAGCTGAGATTTCCAACGTAAAGTTTCATGGCCATGGGGTCTCCTAATAAAAAAAGGGGGAAAGAAAAAAGGTTCGATTTAAGATATTCGATTAGCGACGGCCGCCTCGGCCCTTAGCGCGCGGGCGCTCCTCGTTGACGCGGATACTATTGCCGCGAACGGTTCGACCATTGAGGCCCGTAATGGCTGCGCGGGCCTCATGCCCTTCCATTTCAATGAAACCGAAACCACGGCAACGCCCGGTGAAAATATCACGAGAGAGTTCATAGCTAAAGATTTTGCCGAATTCGGAAAACAGTTCCTGGAACTCGTTTTCAGTGATATCGGAAGGCAGGTTGCCTGCGTAGAGTCGAATCATTGTGGTCCTCCATAGACACAGAATGGATAGGGTGATTGGCCTGGAGCAAAATGGCCTTCGTCAACGGCTCCAGTGGCAGTCGAACAGGATAAAATTGATGTGATCGAGTCAATCGACATCAGGATGTCCTGACTGCACCGCGTCGCTCGCCATGGGCGGGTTGCCGATGGTTGCGTTGGGGTTCGCGGCGCGAACCCGGGGCATCTCGGCGGGCTGTCGGCCTTTGAGGTGGTGCGGGTTCTTGGGTTCTCGCCAGGGGCTTAATGTCCTCCGGCATCGGATGCAGCGGCAGTTTTCGTCCTAAAAGACGTTCGATGTCCCTCAGTTGAACAGCTTCTTCGCGGGAGACCAAAGAAATGGCCACTCCGCCGGCACCGGCTCGGCCGGTTCGCCCGATGCGGTGGACGTAATCTGCGGGGACGTCAGGAAGCTCGTAGTTGACGACATGGGGCAGCTCGGGAATATCAAGTCCACGGGCCGCGATATCGGTCGCCACCAGGACCTGAATCCGTTCCTCCTTGAAGTCATTGAGGGCTTTGGTTCTCGCCGACTGGCTTTTGTTTCCATGAATCACGCCGACCAGAAAACCATCCCTTTCCAATTGGAGGCAAAGCCGATTGGCGCCGTGTTTGGTGCGGGTAAAAATCAAGGTTTGGCCCCACAGGCCAGAGGTCATCAAGTGGACCAAGAGGGGCTGCTTGTAATCCTTCTGCGCTTGATAGGCATGCTGTTCGACCCGATCGGCGGTGGCGTTTCTGGCAGCAACCTCGATGCTTTGGGGCTTATAGAGGAGGCCTGAAGCAAGCTCCCGGATCTCTTTGGAGAACGTCGCGGAAAATAAGAGGTTCTGACGAACCTTCGGGACCATCGTCACAATTTTCTTGATGTCGCGAATGAAGCCCATGTCGAGCATTCGGTCGGCCTCATCGAGGACGAGTACTTCGATTCGGTTGAGCTTGGCATGGCCTTGGGCGACAAGGTCCAGGAGTCGGCCTGGGGTCGCAATCAGGAAATCGACGCCACTTCGAAGAGCGTTGATTTGAGGTTGCATGCCGACACCGCCAAAAATGACGGCCTGACGAAGTGGCGTTTTTTTGCCATAGTTCGCGACGCTTTCACTGACTTGGGCCGCCAGTTCTCGGGTCGGAACCAGAATCAAGATGCGCGGGCTCCGGCCTGGAGGCAATGATTTTTGATGGGCGCCTTGATCGATAAGCCGCTGCAGGAGCGGCAGGGTGAATGCTGCGGTTTTGCCGGTGCCCGTCTGGGCTGCGGCCAATAAATCCCGTCCTTCCAGAACCGCAGGAATAGCCTGGGCCTGAATCGGGGTGGGTGTTGTGTAGCCTTGATCGGCAATAGCCTCTAAAAGGCTCTGGTCAAGACCCAGAGAAGAAAAATCCATAGAAATGAGGTTCCTGTGCGCCAGTCCGTCGAATCGTCAAAATGACGATCTGGGCGCCTTGAAAAGAGGTGCATAGAGCAGGCGAATCCGGGAAACGGACTTCCGAAGAATCGCGGGAGGTTTGCGGGAGAAATCGGGGCAGAAGAAGCCTTGGGGCGCCCGCTTGGTTTGAAGAGGGCCTGATTGATCCTAGCGGTCATAACATAAAACCGCTGCAAACATCCTCTAGTGTACGCTATTTGCTATTCATTAGCTAATACTATTTTTCAAAAGGGGGTGATCAACGATGGAGAAGGCCCATCCAGAGCTGCGGCTGGACGCTCGGCTTAGGGTGCGGGAAGTTTAGGGAAACAGGTCTGGCTTTCTTCCTTGGCGGCCTTCAGGCGATCCCTCAGGATCTTTGATTGGGGTGGGTCGCGAAATTCACCGCCTTTGTCGCCAGGCGTATCAAACATATAGGTGAAGGTGAGGGACTCCGAATAATCCTTAAAGCTCATGCGGTTCGCAATCTTGTCGATAGCGCATACGCAGTGATACATGTTGTCAAGGTTAGACCCACCGTGTTCAGCCATGCACTGCATCACCGATTCAACCCGGGCCTGGGTCGGGAAGTCATTGACCAGGGGCAAAGCCTTCGAAGATTCAGGTCCCTTTTGAGTCGATGCTGCTTTAGGTTTTGCGGCCACCGGCCCAGCCATCAAAAGGCCTCCTAAGAGGATGAAGTGAACAGCACGCATAGCGGTAGAAGGTCGTGTAAAGGGCATGGTGAGAAATCCTGAGTAGTCTGAAGCCGTCATCATAGAGGGCCTTCTTAGGACGGGCAATCGATCAGTGTTCGAGCGCAAATTCGACAATGGCTTTGAGTTCTTCGTTCATTCGCCGGGCAAAGTCGTTCAGTGCCGGATCTTCAGAATCCGTGGGGAGTAGATGGGTGGTCACAATGACCTGGTCCCCTTGGGCGCGTACCGAGACATTGCAGGGCATCCAAGCGACCATTTTTGGAGAGAGTTCCAACATGATGCGGGCTTCACTCAAATTGCAGAACTGGATGGTGTCATAATCAGGAAAGGCTATGCCCTCCCGTTCACGGATGACACCACCAATGTTGTTGTGCCCGGTAATCCTGAAGTTGCGCTGGGTGATGGCGATCTTTAGTTCCGCCAGCACATCCTGATAGGCCTTCTGAGTTGTTGCAGCTTCAAAAAAGAGAGGGTCTGGTGCCTTTTGAGGGCAACCCAGTAAGCAAGCGAGACAGAGGGTGATCAGAAGACGCGGTGACATGGGATCTGAGCGGACGGTCGAAAGAGATCAGAATCAGCATGCAGATTAACACTCAAGATTCAATCAGGGCAGTCTCTCCCACCGGTCTGATTCTCGCTGGAGGGCGAGGACGCCGCATGGGAGGGCTCGATAAGGGACTAGAGATCTATCTTGGACGTCCCTTGATCACCCATGTCCTTGATGTCATGAGACCGGTAGTGTCGGATATCCTGATCAGTGCCAATCGCCATCTTGGGGACTACCAGCGGCTGGGTTACAGGGTTGTGGAGGACCTTCATGCGGAGTTTGAAGGTCCTCTGGCCGGCCTTTTGAGCGCCATGGAGGCCTCGAAAGGCCGCAGTATGCTCAGTGCGCCCTGCGATACCCCAAGGCTCTCCGAGAAGGCCTTTATTCGCTTGATGGCTGTCTATCAAACGGGTCAATATGATCTTGTGATGGCGCATGATGGAGAGCGGTTGCAGCCGTTGGTGATGGTGGTGGGTAACCATTTAAAGAAGAGCCTCGCCGATTACCTTCATGAGGGGGGGCGACGGGTTGATGCTTGGGCCCATCGGCATGCCTTGGGGATTGAAGATTTTAGTGATTGCCCGGAAATTTTTTTTAACATCAACACGATCGCGGAGCTCAACGGCAGCTAAGGCAGTCGCTCTCGATGAGACGATTCCAGGGAGATGCCCATGTCGATAGGACGCCCACCTCACCCCCCTTTTGTTGATGAAGCTTCAGCCAGGATTAAAGTTCAGATGGCTGAGGATGCCTGGAATGGCCGCAACCCTGAGCGGGTTGTGCTGGCCTACAGTGAAGATAGCCGATGGCGAAATCGTCACGAATTTCTCGAGGGGAGAGCCCAAATTCTGGGATTCCTCAAGAGAAAATGGGAGAAGGAACTGGACTATCGGCTGATCAAGGACTTGTGGGCATTTGGGGGGAATCGGATCGCGGTCCGCTTTGCCTATGAGTGGCGCAATAGTGAAGGGCATTGGTTTCGTTCCTACGGTAACGAGAACTGGGTTTTTGATGACTTAGGACTCATGAGGTGGCGCCATGCCAGCATCAATGACCTTCCCATCGCGGCGTCAGAGCGCCTCTTTCACTGGCCGCTGGGGCCGCGGCCTAAGGACCATCCCGGGCTGGATGAGCTTGAACTTTAAGTTGTTTTGTCTTTTTCTCTGGGCTTGATAGGGCACTATCGTTTGGTTTGATCCACTGGTTCTGAACGCGTCATGGCGCTCTTTTAGGGATGGTCAGCTGGTGACTTTTGGTGTTCATGGTGAACGTTATCTGTCGGGACCTGAAGGCTTTTTACCGCGACACCATGTTGATACACCATCTGACCCCCAAGGTCGGCGCCAATCAACAAGAGTCCACCCATCAAAAAAGAGAGTAGAAGATGCAGCGTGATGGGCATCGCGGATTGAGGGATGCCGCCGAAGGCTCTCCAAAGGATCAGACTCAAGGCAATCAGCGTGACCGTGATGCCGGCGCGTTGATGCCATTCCATGATTTCATGGACGACCGCACTATGAGGCGCCAGTCCGCCGGCGATCAGGCCAGAGATCACGGTCACCAACGCAGACAGTCCGCCAAGATTTAAAAGTCCGGTGGCAAATCGGCGTGTAGCGGGTTTTTGAAACAGCAATCCATAAGTCTCCATCACGAGATAAGCCAGCAGAAAGGCGATTGGAAAATGGAGGAGTACGGGGTGAATATTGGCCCCGAGTGCTTCGAGCCCCCCTAGAAGATGAAAGCTACTGGGTTTTTCTTCATTGAAGGCGGTCAGCAGGTTATCGACCAGATGGACGAGCCCCTGATCATCCCCGTGTCCGCCATGAACCGCAGGGACGAGATTTTCAAGGCCGACAATGTCATAACTGAGGTGAGGGATGGCCATAGGTGAGATGCCTTTCTTGTTCTTAGGGGAAAACGATCAATTCATTAATCGGTTAGTCCACCGAATGGTGGCGGAGTTTCAGTAACCCTCATTATTTTCCATCATCGTCTCTGGCCTTGCCGGTAAAAAGCCAGGGATGGTCCGAACGCTGTGTCAGAACACTCGGTGACGATCCTTGAAGCAGGGCCAAGCCGGATTTAATCACCTCAAGGATGCCTTCAACCAGAGGATAATCACCCAGCGAGGTCACATCGACCCAGCGGGCCTCCAAAGCATCCGAGGAGGCAACCGGCTCACGGGCGTCTCCCTCGGCGAGGGTGATCAGAAAGTCGATGATGACATAATGAAATCCTTCTATCATTCGATCGGCGACCGCGATGATGGGTCCAGGGATGGTGTTAATCCCCGTCTCCTCCAGAATCTCTCGTTGACAGCAGGCGATCAGTGTCTCTTGGGGCTCAAGGCGTCCGCCGGGGATATGCCACATTCCGGCCTGTGGCGGATAGCGCCGCTGAACCAGCAGTACTTGACCCTTCGTGTTGAAGGCGAGTCCGCCGACGCCAATGGCGGGCATTAGGGTTTGATGGGCTGCGGGCCTTTGTGATTCCATCATGGGTCCTTAGGGCGTGTAAAATGGAGAAGCGGGATGGGGTTTTGTACCCGATCCCCTCAAGGGTGGTGGACATCCTTCCTCAATGTTCCCAACGTGTTGGAGTCGTGACGATTTTATGCCTATTTACGAATATCACTGCAAATCCTGCGGTCATGACATGGAGGCCATCCAGAAGCTTTCAGATGACTCCTTGAAGGTTTGTCCTGCTTGTCATAAGGAGACCTTGAGCAAGTTAATCTCCGCTGCTGGCTTTCGCCTCAAAGGCGGCGGTTGGTATGAAACCGATTTCAAAGGTGCCAAGGACAAAAAAAGGAATCTTGCGGGTGGCGAGTCTAAGCCGGACACCACAACCGTAGCGCCAACGCCTGAGGTCAGCAAGCCGCCGGCGACCTCCAGCGGCGACTAGAGACTAAGCGAGTCTGAATCCCTTGTTCTGCTGGGCCAGGTAGAGGCCTTCTTTGATCAACGACTGAAAAGGGTGCTATGAGTCTTCGAAACCGTCTCCTTGTCGTTGTGGTCTCGCTGCTCGCGGCCGCTGTTTTGACCGTCGGTATTGGTTTGAGTGTCTACTCGCGGGATACGGTTCTGCGTCAGGCTGAGAATGATGGGCAGTTACTGGCGAATGTTCTTAGCCGAAGCATTGTCGTCAGTCAGAATGTTGAATATGGTGCAGAAGATATTATCGCTCAAGATCTGGTGACTTCTGCGCAAATTGTGGCGCAATTCGTGGCCGTGGCCGAAAGGTATCGGATGTCTAAGGAGGCGATCACGGAACGCCTTCGCGCGATGACAGGGTCAAGCAATCTCGCGGAGATTTGGGTCACCGATTCGCTTGGGAAAGCCTATCTCCACACCGTATCTGGGGATGATTTTCAGTTCTCAGCCGACGCCAAACGACAACCGCAGGCCTCTCAATTCTGGCCATTGCTCGACCCCCATGGACCTAAGGCCGTCATTCAGGATCTGATGCCGAGGGAGGTTGATGGGCGTATTTTCAAGTACGTTGGGGTGGCAGGGGTGGATCGGCCTCGAATCGTTCAGGTCGGTATGGACGGGGGGACCCTGCAGAAGCTTCGGGAATCCATTGGCGTTCAGGAGGTCCTTGAACACATTGTGGAGGAAGCCTCGATTTTGGGGGTCTTGGTCCTCGATCCTGCACTGAAGGTCATCCATCACATGGAAAAGGCGGGCTCTGGCACGGGTCCCTTGATGGATCCTGATGATGCCGCTCTTGCTAAAAAAGCCTTGGATTTGCAGCAGGCTGTCAGCCATCTTCAGGAGGGCCATATCACCGTGGCGACGCCCTTGGTCGTGACCGAAAAAGAAGAGACCTCGGCGCTTTCTGGGATCTCTTTTTCGAAGGAATCCAAAGAGCAGGCGATGGCTTCACCCCGCCCGATGGGGCGCGGGGTCATTCTGCTTCACATGTCGACTACGCTGGTGGTTCAACTGGTTTATCGCCAACTGATTTTCGCGCTGGCGTCTTCTGCGCTGGCTTTACTGTTGGCCATTCTCTCGGTGCTCTGGTTCGCGAGGCGTTTCGTGAAGCCCATCGAGAGCGCGGTGGAGGCCGCCGAACGGGTCGCTTCAGGAGATCTCTCCGGCGATCTCTCCGCGGTGGGCCATGATGAAACCAGTAAGCTCATCAATGCCCTCGGCCAGATGGTGAGCTATCTTAATAACTTGATTGGTCAGGTTCAGCGTTCCACCATTGAACTGGTCTTGACAGTCAACAGTCTTGGTGCGATGACCCAAACTCAAAGCGATGAGGTCAAGAAACTTGGTTCGACGACGACTGAGATTGCGGCGGCCACAGAGGAAATTTCGGCCACCGCCGAAGAATTGCTCCAAACCATGGCCGGCATCAATCAGGTGACCGATCACACCACCGACCTTGCCAATGAAGGTCAGGCTTCCCTCGAAGATCTCGAGGCGACCATGACCAGTCTCTCTGAGGCGACCCAGTCGATCAGCAGCCGCCTCGGGCAGATCACCGTAAAGGCCAATACCATCAGTAGCGTCACGACGACGATCACCAAGATCGCCGACCAAACGAATCTCCTCTCCCTCAATGCCTCGATTGAGGCGGAGAAGGCCGGCGAATACGGCCTAGGCTTTGCCGTTCTGGCGCGGGAGATCCGCAAACTCGCCGATCAGACGGCGGTGGCCACGCTGGATATTGAGCGCATGGTCAAAGAGATGCAGAACTCGGTGAGTGGCGGGGTGATGGAGATGGACAAATTCAAGCAGCAGGTCACCCGAAGCGTCTCCGATGCCCATGGCATCAGTCACCGCTTTGGTGAGATTATCCTCAATGTCCAGGCCCTGTTGCCGCAGTTCGAGAGTGTGCATGAAGGGATGCGATCTCAATCAGCCGGTGCCCGACAGATTAGGGATTCGATGGTCACGCTAACGGACAGTGTTCGCGTCTCTGCGCAAGCCCTAGAGGAAACCCAAGCCGCGACTCATCGCCTTGAAAGTGCGATTGATGAGCTTCGACATGAAATCAGCACGTTCCGCTTAAGTTAGTTTAATCCCATCCAAGCACGGAGTCGGCCGACCCAGGAGGGTTGAGACTTTGCAGGCGCAGGAACGATCTCCCCAAGTGGATCCGCCCACGATTCCAAAGGCTCGAACGAGAGCTCCAGACTATCCGAAAGGACAGGGAACAACTCCTCCGCCACCAGCGCCAGAGTATCGGCTGCAAGCGGCCGAAAATAGAGGTCAATCTCTTCAATAAAGACCGGCGAGGTAGCGTCCTGAGGGAGCATCAAATCCATGGCCATCTCAAACCGAGGCCCAAGCCGTGCCCGCAAATAGGCTTCATCAAGAGGCCCTATCCATCGACCAGAGGCAGGCAGTGCTGTGGCATCGTCACGATCAATCAGAAAGGTCAGCGTCAGATACCCGCTGCCGTCTGATCTTTGAAACGCTGCAATCTTGACCATCCCCAAAAGCGCCGCTCGCTGGGGGCTGGCGCTTCGGGAAAACACCGAAAAACCCAGCATTTTTTCATCAGACTTCGATGAGCGAATGCCGACATGAACGTCATAGTGCTGTTCAGCCACGAGAACTCCTTAGGGGAACCCAGCGCTTCATATTGCTGGGTCATCAAGCTTTGCTAGAATGAGCGAACAGCGGCACCGCCCACTGATCTCCCTCATACCGAGGGGCGCTGTGCGCGACATTTCTTCCATCAAGGCCTTCTATGATTAAAAAAACCGGCGTCCTCCTGATACAGCTTGGCACCCCAGACAGTCCTGCCACCCTCGATGTGGCGCGGTACCTGGGTGAATTCCTCAACGACCCAAGGGTCATTGACCTCCCGTGGCTGCTCCGACGCCTTCTGGTCAATGGCATCATCGTTCCCTTCAGATCGCCAAAGTCCGCCAAAATCTACCGTGAGCTGTTCAAACTCAATGGCGGAAAGTCGCCTCTTTTGCAGCATGCTGAATCCGTTCAGGCGCTGCTGCAAAGGCGCTTCAAGGAAGCGTGCGAAGACATCACGATTGAGATGGCCATGCGCTACCAGAGCCCTTCGATCGAGGCCGTTCTTGAACGTATGCGCAAAGCCGGCTACAGCCGTATCATTCTGATCCCACTGTTTCCCCAGTATGCCAGCGCCTCCACCGGATCTGCCATCGAAAAAGCGCTCGATATCATTCGACGCTGGTGGGTGATCCCCGAACTTGCAACGGTCAGTCAGTTCTATGACGAAGCCGCTTATCTCGAAGCGGTCGTTGACCGCGCCAGCCCCTTTCGGCTCGAGGATTATGACCATATCCTTTTTTCTTATCACGGTCTTCCTGAGCGCCAAGTCGACAAGGTCTACGGTGAAGGCCTGTGCATCGATCAACCGTGTGAAAGCGAAGTCAATCAGCAGAATCAGTCCTGTTACAAAGCCACCTGCTATGCCACGACCCGACTTCTGGTTGCGCGCCTGGGACTGGATGCCTCCCGCTACACCACCTGCTTTCAGTCGAGACTCAGCAAAAAATGGATCGAGCCCTTTTCAGACCATGTGATTGAGGACCTCGCCAAAAAAGGCGCTCGAAAGATCCTGGTTTTCAGCCCTGCATTTGTGGCGGACTGTCTTGAGACGCTGATCGAAATCAGCGTCGAATACCAAGCGCTTTTTGAGGCCCATGGTGGCGAACGCGTCGAGCTGGTCCAAAGCCTCAATGATCATCCCCGCTTCATTGATTGCCTTGAGACCCTGATCCGTCAACGGCTACCAGAAACCCAAGAGCATTCCACCTTGAAACGTATCTAGCCAAGATCGATCGAAAGCCAATTGACGCCATCAACCAGGGCCTCCTGGAACAACGGCAACGAAACGGCTGCGCCGCCAACCCGGTAGGGATGTTCGAGACGCGTGAAGGGCAAGGCCGTTCCATTAAGCTCCAGCGCTTCAACCCCAAATCCCCGATGGCCCCGGCGATAGGTCACATCAAAACGGGCCCCGGCTATGTCAAGGTCTACCCGGAAGGTTTCTAGTGCTTTAGGAATCATCGGATCGATGACCAACTGGCTTCGAGACGGCCGAATCCCAAGCAGACACCTTAAAATAAGACCGGTGGCGATCCCAGCCCCACTGGAATAAACGCGCCAGCCGCCCTCAAGAGGGATCTCGCCTTTGAGCGCGCGATCATAGGACTCATAGGCCTCAAACCGATCCTTGAAGGCCGCATCAGAGCTCGAGTAATAACAATTGGCTTGTCGTCTCGCCGCCGGCTTGACCAAAGATTGGATATTGATAGGGATCGTCTTCGCCACCGCGTCAAAAAAGCCCTCGACGTCGCCAACATGCCAGAGTGCTTCGGCGTAGCGAAGATGGGCATGGGTATACATCAATCCAATTTCCCGACCAAAATAACTGCTGGTCTCCGCCCGTTGGAAAATCCGCATGGGACCCCCGCGATAGATCATCGGGCGATCAAACAGGTGCGCCCCATCGGGCCCCATCAAATGAAGCCGAATCAAGGCCAAATGCGCAGCCGCTTCCTCAGGGGAAAGCATATGATTAATGACCGCGTGGATCATCGGTAGGACGCTATAGCGAAGCCCTGTGCGCTGGTCGCGAGGGTGCAAAAGGTATTCGATCTGCTCAGGCTTCTCAAAGTCGGCATAACCTGTGATGACCCCATCGACCAGCAGGAACTGCCTGAAATCCCTCAGGACATCCTGGGCTTCCTGTTCAAGTTCACCGGCCAAGGCCGCTTCATTAACCTGGCCCAGCGCTTCAGCCAAGGTGGTCAACACTTGGTAGTGAAGGGTCACGGTCCAGGCACTGCAAAGATGATCCCTCATGGCCGGATCCGCGGGTTGCAGCGAATCATTCCAATCGCCATGACCATAAGATTCAAGCGCGGTGCCTTGAATCAGACGGGACCGAATCAATTTCAGGGCGCGGCCGATATGCTCTCTGATGCTGGCTTCTTCCGCTTTTTGAGGATTCACATCAAAAAACGGAACCTTTTCCCTCAGGAGGGAGACATCACCGGTTGCAAGGAGGTATTGACCCAGCGCCAGCAAGGGCCAGAAAATGATGTCTCCATGTGAGTCGCCTGGCCGGATCCCCCGCTCACGCTCGAAGAACATGAACCATTGAGGCCAATCACCGTCCGGGTTCTGATTTTTGAAGAGCCGCACCAGAAGATCACGGATCGGCTCAAACTGACCAATGCCCAGCAGGTACTCCACAGGTCCCTGAGAGACGTCACGGGTTCCCCACCCGCCACCTGAATATTGTTCAAGCCCCCGCGGCGCGAGAAAATGAATCAAGGCGTTGTGGGCAAACCAAGGCAAAATTTCAGCCACTCGTTGCAGCGGAAGCGGGGCATCTGCGGCAACGGTCAAACCGCTGGTTGCTTCCCGCCAATACTGTGGCGTCGTCACCGGCCTTTGTCCGCGGGCTTCAACCAGACGCCCGTGAATGGTGAGACCGATCTTCCGATGACAGCCGGTCAAAAGGCAGATGTAAGGCTCATCCCGGCTCACCCCATCCTCGAAAAGCATCGCATCGTTATCCACCGATTCGAAGATCGTCCCTTCTGCTGCGCCGATCAGGAAACCCCCGTTTGGGAAACGCCGCCCGACATCGCTGTCCGGCGTAGCCCAACAGAAAATACCCTCCTCACGGACGTCAAAAAGGGCGCCCATCGGCACCAGACCATCATCCCCGTTGAGCGCTACATGGTGAGTGATCAAGCAGCGAACCGGATCACCTTCGACCACCTCTAGATCCAATGTCAATTCATGTCGATCCGTTTTGGCCTCGCTCCGCACCACCAGTAAGCCACCCTCATGCCGGTAGAACCACCGACACCCCTCCGGCGACATGTCAAAAGCAGACGGCTTATCAAGGCGCCGCCAGCCCGCTGCTGTCTCGATAAAAATCCGTTGGCCATGGGTTTTGAAAAGGCCCAGGTAGGTGTGCGTCGTCGACAGGAAGCGATTGATGCTGACATGACCTTGCGTCACCATCGAATGAAAAACACCATCCATCCAGACGGTCGAGGTCAATACCGCCTCATCGGGCGTAAAAAGGCCCCCGGTCCGAATAATGTGGCCATGGGGCCTTAGGACTTTTTCATTTTTGGCCTTAAGAACAACATGGCGATGGCGACCATAAAAAAACGACAGAATGTCACTCCCATCTGCCTCTAGGTCACGTCGCTCAGGTCCAAACCAGCGATCCAGCTCCGCTTCATTGAGAGGCGCGGCGCTAAGGGCAGGCGCTTTAACGAACAAGCTTCGTGTTGGGCATGACCCCGCTGCGTTCTCCTGAACAGGCAGGTGCAGTCGATCATGCAGCAAACCCAGCGCCCGATCGACGAACATTAAATCCGAGGGAGAGGTGGCCTCCGGATGGTTTTCCTCGAGCCAACCGAAGAAACCGGTGTGTACCGTCTCGCCCGGCTTGAGACTCATGGGCTCATTCTGAATCCCGACCATCGCGTGTTCGTGCTGCAACCGACAACCCGGGAGCCCATCGACGACCCCCTTCAAAGCCCCATCAGGACGTCCTGTCCCACCGAAAATCTGGAGTGCATCGGTCGCGTAGCTGACCCCTCGCCCCATTGAGCCTATAAGGCACCAAGGGTTTCGGCCGCCCATCGCGAGATTCTGGCGAGTCGCCACGACGGTGCCGCGCTGATGATGATCAAGCGCTGTGTGGTCAAGGTATTGGCTCACGTAGTATTCATTGAGCCTTATGGCGCCATAAGGGGCCAAGGCAATATCCTGGGCGAGGATCAGATCCATTGAAAGATCAGCCTGGCCAACATTCTGGAGGGTGACGTGCCAGAACCAGGCAAGGTCTCCCGAAGCCAGCTCAAGCCGCACCTCATAGAGCACATCCTCGAACCGCCCCGTCGCTACAAAGGCGTCCGCCTCTAGATGGTAGCTGGCTTCACTTTGCGGCCCAAAAAGGGGCACTCCCCGAGTCTTAGAATCTATGGCATCAATGCAGCGAAGATAAATCGTGCTGAGTCCACCCTCGATCTGATTGCCTGGAAATAGATTGAGGATAATATCCTTGTATTCAAAGCGGCTTATCGAGCCATTGCCATTCATCTTGATCTGAAGACCAGATGGGCTGGTCAGATGAAAAGGGAGGTGAGTCGTGTTATTCATCAAATCTCCGCTCGAAAGGGATGGGTTGGCCCGATGTTACCACTAGATGATGAAATGGGTCGCCTTGTCTATCAGGCCGCTTCGCCTAAGCGCCATCGCCTCCTAAGGAACCCGCCTCAACCGACAGTGGGATCAGAATCCGCCTCCTTGGGCCTCGCGAGAAAATAATAGAGAAAGTGCGCAAAGGCAAAGTAATAAAGCGCCATAACAAAGGCTGGCGATACGGGCATCCCGTTGACATCGGCATAGATCTTTGCCCCAAAGGCCGTCGCCAAGAACGTGTAACCCATGAGGAGTGCCTCGAAATATCCACCATTCTGGTAACGGGTCCACCAAAGGCCTATTTGCCCCAAGAGCAAATAACCAACAGCGAACAAGAGATTATTGCGTAAGGGGCCAAAGAGGCCCTCCTCATCCATGAGCACCAGATCAGGCTCATTGAATGCCGCAATACCAAAGCCGATGGAAACAAACACCGCGAGGTGAAAATGAGCGGTGATCAGTTTTTTGAAGGTCATGCAGGTTTCTCAACAAGGTGATTGCCTTGTTCGTTCCCTAAAGACTCATTAAGTTCCTAAGATAGGGTGTTGATCTCTCTTGGCTCCATCACTGAACCAATGACGATCTCCAGCGTCTTAAAAGAAGACCCGTGAACCTCTCCGAGACAGGTCGCCCTCAAGATCCCAGCGAGGGCATTCAACACCCCGGCGGCCCCATGACCCTCCGGGGTTTTTTTTGGACAACCCATCGATCCTAAGGGGCTTTTGTGACCACCTCGAGCCAGCCATCAAGGACTTGGTGAGCCTCCTCGACTCCAGATCGCTTGAGAGAAGAAAACAGCGAGACGCTGACCGGCTGGGCGTACCGCGCGGTGAGGGTCCCTCGAACCTTTTTAAGCACATCCATGCCGGCCCCCCGGGACAGCTTGTCAGACTTGGTTAAGACCACATGCAGCGCTAGGTCAAAATGCTGGCACCATTCGATCATTCTGAGATCGAAATCGGTGAGGGGATGGCGGATATCCATGATGAGGAAAACGCCCTTGAGCGCCTTACGCTGACTGAGATAGCTTTCAATCATGCTCCCCCAAGACTTGTGCATCCCCTCTGGAACCTTGGCATACCCATATCCTGGGAGATCCACTAGACGCCGAACATCATCCAGCTGGAAGAAGTTGAGTAATTGGGTGCGCCCCGGCGTTTTACTCACCCGGGCCAAGGATTTCTGCTGAGTGATCGTATTGAGGGCGCTAGATTTACCCGCATTGGAGCGGCCTGAGAAGGCCACTTCAAGGCCGCTATCTGAAGGTGCATTATTAAGGCGGGAGGCGCTCGCTAGAAAGCTGGCCTGATGATAAAGGGAATTCAAGGGTCTCTGGGTGCCTGAGTGATTGACTGGAAGGAGGCTACGAAAGGCCGACGCCCCTCTGACTTGAACCCCTCCTTCTGAGGGCACCTGAGGGCCTTTCGGAGTCCAACCGCGCCGTTCCTTAACTTATCGAAATTAAGGATCGATTAGCTATGGTTCCCGACCATGAGGTATATTGCCCCTCGCTGTCGGGTGGGGACGCTTGAGGGAGTCCATGCCAGATGTGCGCTCAGGGGGTTAACCCCCTGACCGCGATGGGGCGGGATCCATCCGACTTTTAAGGGTTTCGCTGAAACGCGAACCGGGGCCGCTCTTTAAATGAAGATCCGAAGGGGTTCACGGGAGATCATCCCCAGTGTGACATAAGGTCGATCGGCAGTATGATAGGCGCTGATTCCCATGGAGTCTACCCGTATTTTTTGGCGGGATAAGGGCTTCGGTGATTTTTCCCTCGCCTTGAGGGTACTGGCCCGTGGATGACTGACTTGACATAACGTCCAACAAGAATGAGGTGGTGAGCATGAGGCTTTCGATAATTTGGGTAAGTGCTGTTTTAGGTTGCGCCGCTTTTTTAGCCCACGCTGAGGGCGATCCTGACAGAGGCGAGGCGCTCGCTGGGGTGTGCGGCGGCTGCCACGGAGAGGATGGCCAATCAGTGGTCCCCCTCTTTCCAAAGCTCGCGGGGCAACATCCAGCTTACATCACCAAGCAGTTGATGGAATTTAAAAGTCAGAAACGTCTGGAAACCACCATGACCGCCATGGCAGAACCTCTCAGTGACCAAGACATGCGTGATCTTGGAGCCTTTTATGGACGCCAGAAAGGCCATGTCGAGACCGGTGACCGCCACCCCTTGGGCCAAAAACTTTATAATGCCGGTAACGCGGCGGCGGGCATTCCCGCGTGTTCGGGTTGCCACGGACCTAAAGGCCGTGGCAACCCCACCGCCGGTTTCCCTTCTCTAAGCGGGCAACATGCCGCCTACACCGAAAAGGCACTGCATCATTTCAAGGCGGGTGAACGCCAGAATGATATGAACGGCATGATGAGAGCGATCGCCAGCAAGCTGGGTGATAGCGAGATGACCGAGCTGGCGGAATATATTTCCACGTTGCAATAGGCCATCGCCGGTCATGGGCTGGGCCTGATCATCTTCATTAATTAAAAAACTCAAGAGACCCTTTTATGAACAAGACCTTGCTGGCGACCATGGCCCTTCTAAGCCTTCTTCTAACACCCACCTTCAGTGCTCTGAAAGCCGCTGAGCTGGTGGCCGGAACAGATTATGATCTCGTCAAACCGGCGCAGCCGACCCAAGACCCCCAAAAGATCGAGGTCCAAGAATTTTTCTGGTATGGCTGCCCGCACTGCCTGGAATTTGAACCTGATTTGAACGCCTGGATCAAAACCAAACCAGACTCGGTGAATTTTATCCGTCAGCCCGCTGTATTCAATGAACAATGGGCTGCGCATGCCAAGGCCTATTTTACTGCCGAAGCCCTTGGGGTGGCTGACAAGATGAATGCCGATTTCTTTGATGCGATCCAGCATCAAAAGCAAAAACTATCCACCGAAGAGGAGCTGGCACCCTTCTTTGTGGCGCACGGCGTCAATGAAGCCGCCTTTCATCAAGCCTACAAATCCTTCGCTGTAGACTCCAAGATGCGCCTCGCCAATGGCCTCGCCGCCAAATATGGCGTCACCGGGACACCCTCTCTGGTCGTCAATGGAAAATATCTGGTCAGCCCTGGAAAGGCAAAGTCGTTTGAACGGATGATCGAGATAACAAACGCCCTGATCAAGAAAGAACAGGCTGACGCTAAGAAATAACGAGCGCGCCGACCTCAGCTGCGGGGAAGAGACTCCACCGCGGCTTCGAGCCGAATCAGACCCTGACCCTCAGCGGGATGCTCCTCCATCACCAGGAGCTCCATCAGCGTCGATTGATATAAACGCCAACGGTGGGCGGTGACTAACCCACCGCCCACCCGGTAGCGACCGGCCGCCAATCCCAGAAAAGGCACAGTGAGACGCCAGACATTACCCCCGGGCACCATCACTAATAGGCATTCCAAAGACCCCAGCAACAGACCCGAGGTACCGAAGAACTGCAGCCTCAGTGTTGCCGAGCTGATATCGCTCTCGTTCTCCATCTCAAGCCGAAGGATCAGGGGGGAACCCGTCTTCGCCAGCCGATGAAAAGGTTCCTCTAAGAACGAGGACAAGCGCATCTGACCCACGCCCTCTGCTAAATCCGCCGGCATCTTGGGGATCAGCCCCATAGGCGCCAAGGCGCGATCGAGAAATCCGGTGGCCTCATAATATTTTCGGTACAGCAGCTCGGTTTCTCCCTCCGCGAGGGCCTCGCCATCCTCGAGCAAGAGACAGCGATCGGCGATATACCGAACATTCATTTCCGAGTGGGAGACAAAGATGATCGCGGTGCCCTCGCGTTTCAGCGCCTCAAGCCGCTGAAGGCAGCGCATCTGAAAGGCGACATCGCCCACGGCAAGCACCTCATCGATCAGGAGCACATCGACCGGACTCGCTGTCGCTATGGAAAATTCGAGGCGTGCGTACATCCCATCGGAGTAAACTTTGACGGGACGATCAAGGGATGTCTCAAGGCCCGAAAACGTCACGATCTCGTTGATCAGCTGATCCGTTTTAAGCTGACTGAAGCCCAACGCCATGCACTTCATGGAGATGTTTTCACGCCCTGTCAAAAGAGGCTGAAGGCCATGACCCAAGCGCATCAGAGACGTCACCATCCCGCCGCGCTCAAGCGTCCCCGCATCGGGTCTTAATTCGCCATTAATGAGCTTCAAAAGAGTGCTCTTACCGGCCCCATTGGGACCGATCACACCGAGACATTCGCCCGCGTGGAGCTCTAAAGAAACGGCCCTCAAGGCCCAGAATTCATGCGGCCTGAGCCGTTGCCGCGGCGCCATGCGCAAAAGCCGCTGGAGAGCATCACTCACACCATAGCGAAGGCCTTGAATGGGGCTGCGACTATACTTCTTGCCAAGATTGGTGCAGCGGATAACGGGCGAGGCCACTCGAGATAATCCCGCAGCGTCAGAAGCCGAAGAATTCAACGCCGGTCTTCGACCAGCGACTCAGTGGCGACCTGAGCGGGCGTCAAAATCGCCAGCGCAGTGGCTATCATGTCAGCCTCCATGGGTTCGCCTAAGGCCAGACGCAGGCCCTGACGATAGAGACGGCTCGCAGCAACATCCTCCTTTCTTGAAAACATGAGATCTGCTAACACTTTAAGGGCCGCAGGGGTAGGCTCAAGACCGAGACTGGATTTGGCATAGTCGAGCGCTGCCTCGCCCTGCCCTGCCCGAAGCGACAGCTTTGCCAGCAAGGCCAACAGAGCCGGATCATCCCGATGGGGACCAAGCCAGTCTTTGCAATGCGTCAACTGCCGCAAGGGGTCCTGATCCTCAATCAGTGCGTAGATGTGGAGTAACGGAACACTCCAATCCCGACCCAAAGCCAACCGGAGGTCCTCTTCGACTTCGTTCCCAACGCCAGCGTCGATCATGCCGCGACTATAAGGCTCGACGAGGACCGCTTCTGATCGGAGAGGCGGCGGAACCATGCGCCAGATTTCCCGAATCAGCGCGGGGTCTCGGGTCAGTGCCCGCTTCTCAAGAAGGGATTGATAAGCCTCTAATTCAAGGGTCCTAAGAGCCGATTCGGATAATAATTTCGCTTCCCGTAAGGACGGGATCAGGTAGTGCAGCGCATCCCAATCTCTGGTCTTGATATAGGCGTCTGCCATCATCTTGAGCACTAAGGGATGATTCGGTGAGGTCCGATTGATTTCGGTCAGATGTTCGAGAGCCTGCTGGAAGTGTTGTGTGCCCATCATCAATGAGGCCCGTGTCAGTGCCACCGCCAATGGGACATCAGGCGCCACTTTCAAGGCCAGTTGGAGGTAGTCGTCGCGCTGCTCATCGGCGCCCCTGAAATGGGCCGCCCGCGCGGCCACCAAGTAATGAAGCAAGGGCAAGTGACTGTCAGAAGCGTGCCGAATCAAATTTCGCTCGGCCTTATCCCACTTCCCCTCAATGGTCTCGACAAACCCCTCTGACAAGGCCTCCATCGCCCGTTTCTGACGCTGCTGCTGATGACGGCGCTTGATGGATTCCGGTAGTTTGGCAGCCCCTGTAGTGAACCGAATACCCAGGTAGAGGGTCACAAACACGAAGATGGTCAATAAAATAATGAAGTAGAGCGAGGTTTCAAGCACCACATCGCCGATACCAATGATCACATAGCCCGCATGACCCCTCTCGTTGAGCTGTTGATAACCAACGACAACCAACCCAAGAATCAGGAAGAAGGCCGCCAACGAAAAAACGATCTTTCTTCTCACAGCCGTTCACCCGATGGGTCGAGGGATTGGGCCTCGGGTTTATGAGGCTCTGAAGAAGGCACCTTGGACGTCTCGCCCCCGACCTCAGGGGGCCCCACGGGGGCCGGGGGCGGAGGGCTCGATGACTCCTCCTTGAGGGGTGTCTTGGTTTTTTCGAGTGGTAACTTTTTTTCGCCTTTGTCGACCTTAACCTCCGGCGCTGGCGGCAAAGGCGCCTCCACCGGCTTTAAAGGGGAATCCTTGACAGGGGCTGCAGCCGGCTTTCCGCGCATCACCGACTCCTCGACGTCAAGACGAACCCGTTCAATGTTCTGCAACAGGCTGAGGGAACGACTGATGTCTGGGTAGGTGATAGAGAGGGATTGCTCGGACAGTTTTGCCAAATCGTCCAGCATGGCCTTCGTCTCGTTGGCCGAGGTATCAAATTGTTGCTGGACCCATTCCACAGTCCACTGGAGGCTCTGCCGATAGAGGCTCTCATCATTCCTGAGGAGCGCCGCCCGACTGGTTTCAAGCTTCAACAAGAGCAACTGACGAACGGTTTCGACCTGCTCCGGCGTCAGCACGGCATCCGCCAGCCGATCGGTTCGCCGGACCACGACCAGCTCTTTGATGCCCTTCAGCGCACTATCAAAGGCATCCTCTTCCGGGTCAGGCTTCACATCTTGAGCATTTTCAGCACTTTTTTGCGCCGCCATCTGTTTGACGATGCCGGCATGGGGCAGCGCGGTGGGGAGTCCTGCAACCCGCTTCTGGAGGGCTACCAGATCGGCCGAGATCCCCACCACATCGAGACCCTCGACTTTCCTGAGTGACGCAATTTCACCCGCCAGAACCTCTCTTGCCTTAAAGACAGCAGGATCACCACTTTCATGAAGCCGTTGGTCAGCCGCTTCCATAGCGGCAAGGACAGACTTGACGTCCCCAATCAGATTCAGTTTCTGGTTAGCAACACTTAATAAATATTCAGCATCGGTGACCAAGAGATCGCCCCGGGTCTTATTGAGCTGACGTTGAATCAGCTGTATCGAAGTGGCAAGCTCGACACGAGTGGATTCAAGCTTTGCATCAAATTGATCGTTCTGATCGCCGATCGCTCGCTCCAGGCGGGCCTCATCGGTGGTCGACTGGCCCTGTAAGGAGGCAATCTGCGCATGAAGACTGGCGAGTTCCGATTGAGCGGCACTCAGCTGGTGGGTGACCTCTTGGACCTGCTGATTCTTATCCGAAACCAGCCCGCCAAGACCCTCCTGACGCGACCTCAGCTCCTCTAAAACAAACCAGCCACCCCCGGCCAGCACCAGCACCCCGATCAAAATGGTATAGCCCACCCAGGCCAGGCTGCGGGGTTTCTTGGGCGCCGGCTCCTTGGCGGCCTTTTTAGAGGGCTGACCACTCTTTTCCTGGGCTGCTTGAGGCGCCTCAGGTGGCTCTGGGATCATCTCCATCGGCACTGGCTCGATTGGCATCTGTTGTTCCTGTTCTTGGTGTGTCTCAGTCACTGGCATCTCCCCCGCCGGTTCAATGGCTGCATTGCGATCCAGCACCCTCTCGGGCTGGTCCTGTGGTTTTGTCGCCGCGAGATGCGCGGGGTCCAAACGGCTGAGGGTCACCGGCGAAACTCCGGTTCTCTGGCCATGAGCCATCTGCCTCAAGGCTCTTGCCAAGGATTCATCGAGCGCATCATCCGCGGCCATCACCAAAGGCCAACCCAACTGATGAGCCAACGCCACCAGACGCGGCCCTGGCACGACGAGCAAGGGCCGAAGGTGTTCTTCCAAGAGGGCCGTTTCAAGCCACTCGGTCAAATGCGTAAGGGCTTCACCGCTGGTGATGACCACCGCGTCGTAAGAGGCAAGAGATCCCATTTTTAGCGCTTCGGCTAAGACGTCAAAATGGATTCGGCTCCGCCGATAGGTCTCCGCGTAAAAAACTTCGCCGCCCCGATGACGGAGGCCTTCAGCCAGCGTCTCCCGGCCCCCTTCCCCCCGGACAATGAGCATCCTTTGACCGTTCACCTCCAGCAGACGGGGGTCTCTAAGGAGTCCTTCTGAGTTGTATTGACTCTCAGGGAGCACATCAACGACCACTCCCTCAGCTTCAAGCGCCTCTCGGGTGGCGGCCCCGATCGCTGCAATTTTGGTACGACTCAGATCTTTCTGG